>Ga0209123_1000036_pt1 | contig 263683 bp, 222 predicted proteins | sample BarGraIncu00431A_FD_184500 | JGI IMG/M metagenome (GOLD analysis project Ga0209123, IMG submission 184500) | Arctic peat soil microbial communities from Barrow, Alaska, USA - Barrow Graham LP Incubations 004-31A (SPAdes) (version 2) | ecosystem: Environmental > Terrestrial > Soil > Wetlands >... | reverse complement strand
GCATGGGCTATTTCATCTCGCCTCTGGTCAATGTAGCGCTCGGGTTTGCCTTTCTGCGGGAACGTCCACGCCCTGTGCAATGGCTGGCGGTGGCAGTCGCTGCCAGCGGCGTGCTGTGGCTGACCGTACAAGGCGGGCGACTGCCCTGGATCGCCTTGACGCTGGCGGTCACGTTTGGCTTTTATGGCCTGCTGCGCAAGATCGCCAAGCTGGGCGCACTGGAAGGCCAGACCCTGGAGACCCTGCTGTTCGCGCCCATCGCTGTGGGCCTGCTGGGGTGGTGGGCGTGGCACGGACAAGGCGCCCTGGTGCAGGGCGACCCGGCCACCCTGGGCTGGTTGCTGCTGGCAGGTCCGCTGACTGCGATTCCCTTGCTGCTATTTGCCGCCGGTGCGCGCCGCATTCCCATGGCCACGCTGGGTCTGCTGCAATACATCTCACCCACCCTGCAAATGCTGCTGGGCGTGTGGCTGTATGGCGAGCCCTTTGAGCCCGCGCGCGCCATCGGCTTCTACCTGATCTGGACCGCCTTGGTGATTTACAGCACAGAGAGCTTGTGGGTCATGCGCAGGCAGCGGGCAAAATAATAGCCATCCACTTTTTCAAGAATAACGAAGCAACCATGGAAAACCATTGCGCGCAGCTACCGCCATCGAGCGTCTTGCACGAGAACCGGGAAACGGTCGAAAAAGACCTGATCCGGCGCTTGGCCAAGCAAGAGTTGGCCTCCGGCTTGTTTTCATTTCTCGGCTACGGGCCGCAGGCACTGTTGCTGAAAGATGTGGTTCAACATGATTTTCTCTGGGCCTGGCTGGCCGTGGTGATGACCGCAGAAATGACCAATGTGGCGCTCTGCTTCTTCCTGCAAAAATCGATCGATCAACCCGCCCGGCGCAGGCGCCTCACAAGCTTTCTCATGTTCAGCCTGGCGCTGAGCGGCAGCGTCTGGGGCAGCGTCATCCTGCTTCCCGGTGTCACAGACGCCCCTCTGACTTGGGCTCTGCAACAAGTTGCTATCGGTGTTGTTGCCATTGCCTCGACCCAGGCGCTGGCCGCGCACCGGGCTTGCCTGGCGGCATTTACGCTGGGCATACTCGCCCCTACCATCTTGTCGGGCCTTTTTGGTCAAACCGTCCCCCTTCCCTTTGGACTCATGGCCATCGGACTTTTCGTGATGTGCCAGCTTTACGGGATGACGACGCGCAAGTTGATGGTGGAGTCCATCGCTGCGGAACTCACCATCCGCAAAGCCAAGGATGTCGCTGAAGCCGCCAACAGCGCCAAAAGCGTGTTTCTTTCCAACATGAGCCACGAGCTGCGCACACCGCTCAACGCCATCCTCGGCTATACGCAGCTTCTGTCCCGGCAGGACAACATGACGCAGCAGCAGCGACGCCAGCTCGGCGTCATGCACGCCAGCGGTGAGCATTTGTTGATGCTGATTGGCGACATTCTCGACCTCAGCAAGATCGATGCGCAGAAGATGGCGATCACCAACGCGCCCTTTCACCTAAGCAGATTGTTTGAGCAGGTCGTGGATATCACGCGTCCCCGGGCGATTCAAAAAGGTCTGAACTTGCACCTGGAGATCGATTCATCGCTTGCGCCCTGGGTGCTGGGCGACGAAATCAGGGTCCGGCAGATTCTGCTCAATCTCCTGGCCAATGCGGTGAAATTCACCGCTGCTGGCACCGTCACGCTACGAGCCCGCCACACCGCCAACAATGGCGGCACCCTGGTTTGCGAAATTGAGGACACGGGTATCGGCATACCCGAGGACAAACTGGAGGCGATTTTTGAGCCCTTCACGCAACTGGCCCCCGACACGCAAGGCCGCGAGGGCGCTGGCCTGGGTCTGGCGATCTGCCGCCGGCTGGCCGCCCTAATGCGCGGAAGCATTACCATCACCAGCCGCATAGGCCAGGGTAGCGTGTTTCGCTTTACCGCCTTGCTGCCTGCCACCGTCATCAATGAACCCGCCAGCGCTGCGGTACAACAGAAAATCTGCGGCTATCTGGGCCCGCGCAAAAATGTTCTGGTAGTCGATGACAACCCGATCAACGTCACGCTGCTGGCGGACATCCTCGTCCCACTGGGGTTCGGGGTGAGGACAGCAAACTCTGGCAGGCAAGCGTTAGGTCTTGCACAGGCGTCGCCACCTGACCTGATGTTGCTCGACCTGGTCATGCCAGACCTGGACGGCGTCGAAACGGCCCGCGAACTGCGGCGCCACACCGAGTTCGCCTCCCTGCGGATCATTGGTGTGTCGGCGACCGTCACCGACTCCGCCCGCAAGCTGGCGTTCTCGCAGGCGTGCGATGTTTGCCTGGGCAAACCCGTGGAATTGGAGGCGCTGCTGGACACCATCGGACGATTGCTCGCCATTCAGTGGCAGATGGCAGACCTTGCGGCACCCAAACAGACTGCGGCAAAACTTACCTCCGATATGCTGGCCGTTTTGGCGCCCGATGTCCGCAAGGAACTCGGCGATGCAGCCCTGAGCCTCGATGGCGACCGGATGGCCGCCCTCATTGCTCATATCCAGACCACCGCCCCCGCCTTGGCTCACACCTTGTCTGACCTCGCTGAGCGCTTCGATTACCCCTCGATACTGAGCGCGCTCGGCGAAGAGACCGTCAAATCATGAAAAACACCATGCCAAACAAGGGAAGCATTCTCGCGGTCGACGATACCGAAGCCTCGCTCAAGGTGCTCACCGATCTCCTGAAGGAGGCCGGTTACTCGGTTCGCTCGGCCATTAGCGGCGAACTGGCGCTACGCTCGGCTGCGCATCAAGCGCCGGATCTTGTGTTGCTCGACATCCGCATGCCGGACATGGACGGATTCGAGGTTTGCCGGCGGCTCCGGGCCGAGCCACAAACACAGAATATCCCGGTCATCTTCTTCAGCGCGCTGACCGACAAGGACGACAAAATCCGCGGATTAGAACTTGGGGCGGTTGATTACGTCACCAAACCTTACCAGCGCGAAGAGCTGTTGGCCCGTGTCGCAACGCATGTCAATCTGCGACGCACCAAATTGCAGGTCACAGCGCAGAACGAAGAATTGCGCCTGTATCGGGCCCAGCTCGAAGACCTGGTAGCCCAGCGCACGGCCGAGCTGCAAGAAAGCAACCGGCAGTTGAGCCTGATGAGCTTCGCGCTTGACCGGGTGGGCGAAGCGGTCTATCTGATCGATGAGAAAGGCTGTTTCCTCTACGTCAACAAGGAAGCCTGCCGGGCCCATGGCTACAGCGCGCAGGCGCTGTGCAACATGAGCCTGGTGGACATCGATCCCGACTATTCCCCGCAAATGCAGGCCTCGTTAAGGTCGAAATTTATGGCAGAGGGCTCCATCACCTTTGAGAGCCGTCACCGCAAGCGCGACGGCACGATCTTTCCCGTCGAGGTCACCAGCAACGCCATCCGCTACGAAAATCGCGACATTGTGCTGTCCCTGGCCCGCGACATCAGCGAGCGCAAGGAATCCGAACGACGACTGCGTGAGTCCTACAGCCAGCTTCAAGCGCTGAGTTCCCGTCGCGAATTCGACCGGGAGCAAGAACGCAAACGCATCGCCCAGGAACTGCACGATGAACTCGGCCAGCGCTTGACCGCCCTGCATCTGGGGGCCAGTACGATTCTTTATGGCATGGGAAGCGAAAACGCCTGGTTGAACGAACGTCTGGAGGCGTTGACAACCAACGCACACGACACCATCCAGGTGGTGCGCCATGTTGCCGCTGCGCTTCGCCCGCCCGCACTCGACATGGGCATTGGCCCGGCATTGGATAGCTTGGCCGAACAATTCCAAACGACGACAGGACTGGCCTGCCACGTCACCCTGCCTGCTGCGTTCCGCCCCTTGACTGAAGAGGCATTGATCGCGCTGTACCGCATCGTGCAGGAAGCCCTGACCAACGTTGTCCGCTATGCACAGGCGACCACCGTGGACATTACCGTCCGGCAAGATCACTGTTGCTGCCAGCTCGAAATAAACGACAACGGCCTGGGATTTGACGCGTCGGCCAACCGGGGCAAGTCATTCGGGTTGCTTGGTATGCAGGAACGCGTCGAGCAGCTCGGGGGCGAGTTTTCTATCAACACCGCCCCCGGCAAGGGAGTGCACATCAAAGTGCAAATTCCAACGCCAGCGGGATAGGCCAAAGTCATTACATAGGGCATTGCACCTCATGACCACGCGGGGTGTTCTGCAAAACAACTCACCCAGCCTTACAAAGGTTGCTGGACGTATGGCGTATTGCGAACATATTCACCGCACTTAATGCGGTGAATATGCCACATAATCACCGCATGCATTCCCCTCGCACCCGCCGCCATCCCCGCTACATCTGGCAACTGCCCGATTGGCCGCACTTGAGTTATGACGCTGCCGCCCTGGCTGCGCCGCTGGCCCAAGTCCATCGGGCGCAGGGCCAATTGATGGGGCGCATGGCAGAACTGGGGCTGGCACAACGCGAACAAGCCACCTTGCAGGTTTTGACACAAGAAGTCATCAAAACCAGCGAAATAGAAGGCGAGCAGCTCAGCCTGGATGCCGTGCGCTCGTCCATCGCGCGCAAGCTGGGGCTGGACATCGGCGCCCTGGCCCCCAGCGACCGGCATGTGGATGGCGTGGTGGATGTAGTGCTGGACGCCACGCGCAACTTCGAGCAGCCGCTTGACCGTGAGCGCCTGTTTGGCTGGCATGCCGCCCTGTTCCCCACTGGCTACAGTGGCCGGATGCGCATCACCGTGGCCGCTTGGCGCCTGGATGCCAGTGGCCCCATGGAAGTGGTGTCTGGCGCTGTCGGACGAGAAAAAGTGCACTTCCAGGCGCCGCCTGCCAGCACCCTGCCTGCGCAAACCGCCACTTTTTTGCAATGGTTTGAGGCCGCCCCGGTGGGCGACGCCCTGATCAAGGCCGGGCTGGCCCACCTGTGGCTGGTCACCCTGCACCCTTTTGACGATGGCAATGGCCGCATCTCCCGCGCCGTGGGTGACATGGCACTGGCCCGCGCCGAGGGCTTTAGCGCTGCCGGGCCGCCCCAAAGCGCGGACGCCCCCCGTGGGGGCAGCGACCCGCGCAACGGTGGAGCGTGGGGGCAATTTTCTCGCCAGCGCTTTTACAGCTTTAGCGCCCAGATACAGCGCGAACGCAAAGACTATTACGACCAGCTGGAAGCCGCCCAAAAAGGCCCGCTGGACGTGACGCCCTGGCTCCACTGGTTTTTGGGCTGCCTGCTGCGCGCCGTGCAAGGCGCCGACGCCACGTTGACCGGCGTGCTGGACAAGGCCCAATTCTGGCAACGCTGGGCGGGCACGCCCATGAACGCGCGGCAAACCAAGGTGCTCAACCGGGTGCTGGACGGCTTTGAAGGCAAACTCACCAACGCCAAGTGGGCCGCCATCGGCCAATGCTCAGCCGACACCGCACTGCGCGACATCAACGACCTGCTGGCACGCGGGGTGCTGCGCAAGCTGGAGGGCGGCGGCAGGAGCACGGGCTATGAGTTATGTGCCAAATAGGCCTCTAGCCCCCGTATCCATTGCGTAAACAGCTATTTAATTCGTAGCGAGTGACGACCATCATGGACCTGTTTGACGACCTGCCCTGCGACGCCGCACCGACGCAGATCGCGCCCGGCGCGGTGCTGCTGCACGGCTTTGCCAAGGGCGAGGCGGCTGCCCTGCTGCAAGCCATCGAATCCGTCCTGCACCAAGCCCCTTTGCGCCACTGGCAAACCCCGGGCGGCTACACCATGTCGGTGGCCATGAGCAATTGCGGCCCGCTGGGCTGGGTGTCCAGCGCCAGCGGCTACCGCTACGCCGCCTTGGACCCGCTCTCCAACCAGCCCTGGCCCGCCCTGCCCGCTTGCTTGCTGGCGCTGGCCCAGCGCGCCGCAAAGCAGGCCGGTTATGCCCACTTTGCGCCCGACGCCTGCCTGATCAACGAGTACGTGCCCGGCGCCAAACTCTCGCTGCACCAGGACAAGGACGAACGCGACCTGAGTGCGCCCATCGTGTCACTGTCGCTGGGCTTGCCGGCGGTGTTTCTGTTCGGCACCCCCAGCCGCAAAGACCGGCCCCAGCGCTGGCGGCTGGTGCATGGCGACGTGGTGGTGTGGGGCGGCCCCTCGCGGCTAGCCTACCACGGCGTCACCGCACTGGCCGACGGCGAACACGCGCTGCTGGGGCGGCGCAGGTTGAACTTGACGTTTCGGTGTGTGAGGTAGTGGAGATTATGAGGAAAATCAGGCTCTAGCGCCCGTACTACCTGCGTTAGCAGCTATTAAATATATAGCGACTGCAGCATCCAACAAGAATCCGCTGGGCTGGCAGGCCAGCTTCTCTCTTTGGCATCGAGACTCTCGTGTGCTGCTTGCTTGACTCATCCAGTTGGCTGTCATCTAAGGGCAGAGTCGGCATCCGGCATCACGGTATCTGAAGGGCATGTGTCTGTGCCGACTGGGCCTGCAACCAGGTGCAGAACAGGTCCAGCTTTTGGTTGCGCTCAGGTCGCCGTTTGGCCACGTAGTGGTAACCGCTGGGGCAAAAACCCAGCGGTGCCAGCAAGCGCCCGGCGGCCACATCGTCAGCCACCAGATGCCAGGGGGCCACGCACACGCCCAGACCCGCTATGGCGGCCTGCAGTGTGAAGTAGTAGTGCTCATACGCTGGGCCGCTGGGTTCCCGCAGCGCACAGCCCTGAACCTTGGCCCACATGGACCAGGCGTTCAGGCGGGTTGTGGACTGCAATAGCGTGTGCGCAGCCAGGTCGTCCGCCGTGCGCAGCGGGGTGTGGGCCGCCAGGGTGGGTGCCAGCACCGGCCCCAGCAGCTCAGGAAACAGGGGCAACCCGGCTGGGGTGTCTTCTTCCACGGTGATCGACAAGTCACATCGGGTGCGCTCCAGATCGGTGGTGCTGTCCGCCGTGCGCAAGCGCACGTCGATGCCGGGGTGGCGCGCATTGAAATCAAACAAACGCGGAATCAGCCACTTCACCATGAAGGTGCTGAAGCACGCCACGTCCAGCGTGCCGGTGGCGCTGTCGCTGACCGCTTTCACGGCGGCCTCCATGCGGTCCAGCGCGGCGGAGAGTTCGGGCAACAGGCTGCGCCCGGCCGGGGTGAGTTGGGGTTTGTTTTTGGATCCTTCAAACAGGCGCTGGCCCAGGTGCTGCTCCAGCAGTTGTACTTGGCGGCTGATGGCACCGGGCGTGACGGACAACTCGTCAGCGGCGGCTGTCATGCGGCCCAGTCGCGCTGCAGCTTCAAAGGCGCGAAGGGCATTCAGCGAGGGTAGTCGGCGTGTCATGACTTGAGTTTATGTCACATAGATAGAGTGTAAATGTCGCTTTTCTTAGGTACAAATAGTTTTCACAATCCGTCTCTTCATTCATCTATGTTGAGAAAAAATCACATGCCATTCATTCACACCTACCTTCCCCAAGACACCAGTCCCGCGCAGCAGCAGGGCATTGTGGACGGTATTCACCAGGCCTTGGTCGACAGCATCGGCATGCCGCAAGACGAGTTGTTCAATATGGTGGCACCCTACGCTCCCGGCCAATTTTGGTTCAGCCGCACCTTCAACGGCGGTGCGCGCTCAGACCGTGTGGTGGTCATCGAGATCACCATGCGCCGTGGCCGCAGCGATGCCATGAAACGCGCCCTGTACGCTGCCATCACCCACAATCTGCAGCAGCGCGCCGACGTGGCACCGCAAGATGTGTTCATCTTTACCCACGAAAATGACTACTCCGATTGGTCGGTGGGCGAAGGTCTGTTTGCCATGGCCCTGGTGCAGCAACCGGGATTTCGACACAAGGAATAAGACGGCGTGCCAGCAAGCACTGACCGTCGAGCACCATTTGCTTATCTGTCCAAAGGCGGTGGCTCAGAATGTGGTGATCACCGTCACCCCCATCGCCTCAAACTTGTCCATGTTCATCAGCGCCTCGATGGACTGCTCCAGGCTGATGGTTTTGCCGATGAGTTTTTCAGGGGCCAGTTTGCCCGTTTGCAGCATCGCCATCATGGCACCGTAGCGGTGGGCCTGCATGCCGTGGCTGCCCAGGATTTCAAGCTCGTGGCCGATGACCTTGCTCATCGGGATGGCCGGTGTGCTGTTCTCGGCCAGCATGAGCCCAACCTGAATGTGTTTGCCGCGTTTGCGCAGGTTACTGATAGAGTTGAAGCAGGTCGTGGGGTGGCCCAGTGCATCCAGCGAAACATGAGCACCACCTTGAGTGATCGTGGTCACCGCTTCCACCACGTTGGCGACCTGGGTGGCGTTGACGGTGGCGACCGCGCCCAAGGCTTTGGCCAGGGCCAGCTTGTCGTCTGAAATGTCAATGGCCACCACATTGGCCCCGATCGCGTTGGCAATCATGATCGCCGACAGGCCCACACCGCCGCAGCCGTGCACCGCGACCCACTGCCCGGCAGACACTTTGCCTTGATCAACAACGGCGCGAAATGAGGTGACAAAGCGGCAGCCCAGGCTGGCCGCCGTGGCAAAGTCCAGCGTCTCAGGCAGGCGCACCAGGTTGATGTCGGCCTTATGGATGCCCACGTATTGGGCGAACGAGCCCCAGTGGGTAAAGCCAGGCTGAAACTGGTGGTCGCAAACTTGGTGGTTGCCAGAGTGGCACTCTGGGCAGGTGCCACACCCGGCCACGAAGGGCACCGTCACCCGATCGCCAATCTTCCAGCTTGTCACGTCTTTGCCCACAGCCTCAATGATGCCGGCCAGCTCGTGGCCGGGTACGTGGGGCAGCACGATGTCAGTGTCGTGCCCAACCCAGCCGTGCCAGTCGCTGCGGCAGACCCCAGTGGCCATCACCTTGACGACGACACCGTGCGTTTCTGGCGTGGGGTCTGAGACGGTTTGAAGTCGTGGTGGTGCAGAAAAGGCTTCGTAAACAACAGCTTTCATTGAGAGGCGTCCTATCTTGAGAATGGCAAATAGATGTGTGCAGGGAACATGATCAACCCTCAAGGATTATGAAGTTTTGCCCAGGAATTACCTTTCTTTTTACGCTGCATAACCCATGATATTTGGTGTATTCTTTCTTAATATTTCATTTATTTGTATAAAACCACCAAAATGATCGAAATAGACAAAGTAGATGCCGATATTCTGGACCGCCTGCAACGCGATGGCCGCCTGTCCAATGCCAAACTTGCCGAGCAGATCGCGCTGAGCGAAACACCTTGCTGGCGACGAGTGAAACACCTGGAGGAGCAAGGCGTGATCGGAGGCTATCAGGCCATACTGGACCGCCGCAAACTGGGCCTGGGGGTGATGGCATTTGTGCAGATCGTTTGCACGCAGCACGGCGAAGAGGTCACCGCCGAGTTCGAAAAGGTCATTCAGGCCTGCCCCAATGTGCTGACCTGTCACAACACCACGGGCGAGGCAGATTTTCTACTGCAAGTGGTTGCCAAAGACCTCGATGATTACAGCCGCTTTGTGGACCAGGTGCTGAGAAAGCTGCCGGGGGTCTCAAGCATCCGGTCCAATTTATCGTTGCGGGAATTAAAAGCGTCGAACCGTTTGCCCGTGGCAAACCTGTTTGAGGTTTGATCCCAGCAGTTACGCCTGTGCCACTTCAACCCGGTTTCGTCCACCCTGCTTGGCACGGTACAGCCCGGCATCGGCGCGGCTGGCGCAGGATTAGTACACGTCAAATATGGCTCTAGCCGCCGTACTGCCTGCGTGAGAAGCTATTAATTTGAGAGCGACATGCATCTTCGCCCCATGGTTGCGGCCCCACTTGCATCAACCCACCTCACCATGCCGCTCCTTCCACGCGGCAAGCGCCAAGGGTCTGATGCCAAAACGCACCGCGTTCCCAGGGTGCAAGGCGGCGAACTCTTGCAGCACCAGTTGGGTGAAATGGGCTTTGTCGAGCGCGGCGACCGTGGATGGCAGTCTGGCATTCACGGTGGCCTCGGTTGCGGCCTCGTCGTTTTGAACGATGGCTGCCACCACGTCGCTCAAGGCCTGGCGATAGCGCAGACGAAAAATGTCGGGCGGCACCAGGTTCTGCTTGACGGCCACGTATTGCTGGCATGAGCGCTCGTAGGCCCAGACGAAAACGTCACGCAAAAGCTCGATGCGATTGAGCTCGTACACGCCGATCATGGCATCCACGTAGGCCTGTTGCGAGACATCGATGAAGGACAACGGGCACAGGTTGTGGCGAATGAGCGGTATGTTGGCCGCCAGCCGGGACACGCGCTTGTTCACGTCCTCAAACGGCTGCAGGTAGGGCAAATGCACCATCAGAAAAAAAGCCTGCTCGAAGGGGTCGTCAATTTCCGCCGCCATTTGAATGACGATGCCAAACAGTTCCTCCAGCCGCTGCGGTAAGGCCACCGGCAAATACACACTGCCCCCGATCTCTACCGCCCGGCAACGAAGGCGACCCACCGCAGTCGGGTCGGCCATCAAGCCATCCGACAAAAAGGCATGCAGCGCAATGATGCAATCAGGGGTCACTTGGGCATGCGCCGGATTGCTCACGAGGGGGTCAAGCACCAGGTATTCAATGGCCTGCTTGTGGTTCAGGATCATCTGCGTTTCCAGCGCATTCTTGCCTTCGGCGGCTTGGCCCAATTCAATGAGCCGCTCGGTGTCGAGTCGGCTGTAGGTGTTGCCCTCCAGCTGCGAAGATGCCCAAGACAGGTCAATCAGCAAGCGATTGAGAATGTCACGCGCAAAGGTGCCCGCGGGCGTCTGCTCGACCCGCGCTCTGCCCATGGCGTGCAATTGATCCCGCAAACCTGGCGGCAAATAGGCGGTGTGATTGGGGTGGTACTGCTCCAGAAACGCCAACTTATAGCCCACTGGCGGGCGCATGGCGTGCGGTTGGCGCACGTAAGCTTTTATCTCTTCACCTTCTGGTGAAACCGGCACATAAACCTCACCCGAGGCTTGCAACGTGGGCATCGGTGCTTGAATGCTCGCAACTCCCGCGTTGGTCTGCGGGGTACACACGTATCGCACCGCCCGCGCCTCGCCCAAGCTCTGAATCCGCCCTTGCTTGACCAACACGGCCAATCGGCGCTGCAAGGTGCGACGCGCCAAGCTGTTGCCCAGCGACTGGGTGATGGCATCTATGCCCAGACCATCGGGCTGCGCAGCAATCAGCGCAAGCAGTTGATCAAGCTCGGTTTGGGGTGTGATTCGCGACATGTGCTCAGGTTTGGGGGAATTGCGACAGTATCGCGCCACTTAAAGTGGCGTGCAAGAATTATTGCGACAAATAAAGTGGCGCGATTTCAAAAGAACGCATCAAGTGACCCCCAGCGCATTGGCCTATGTAGCGGCTATCGACACGTTGTTGTGCTGGCGGGTGCTGACGGATGGTTCTGCGAGACAAATATGGCTCTAGCCCCCGTACTACTTGCGTAAACAGCTACTAAATAGAGAGCGACTGGCGGCCCACTGCTTTAATAAATCAGTAAACCGCGTCATGGTCGCCCACGTTCACCGGGATGATCTGCTGGTCTTGAATCAACAGCTCCAGAGTGATGCGGTACGACAGATTGATAGACACCGAATGCAGGCCGTCGAACTTGCCATGCAAGGCATGCAAACGCAGCGAAGGGTGCGCGGGGTTGGCCTCCAGCAGCTGGAGCGTCTTGAGGTAGGTGCTGCGCAACTCCGGGTGCTGCTTCAAAAACTTCGCAGCCCGGCGGTTGTATTGTTCGGTAAAAAGCAGGGCAAACGGCATTGGCGACGCGCTCACAGCGCGTCCAGCCGCGCCAAGTGGGCCTCGGGCGACTCCTGCACCGCGCGGCCAGCGGCCACGTCAGCGCGGGTTTCGGCCAGCGCGGCATCCAGCTCACATTCGCGCAGGTACTGGTAATGCGCCATGTCCATCACCACAAACCGGTCTTTGCCCCGCACCGAAACAATGGCCTCGGGCGCCGTGCTGAGCGCGAACTCGATGGCGGCAATGCCTTTGGTCTTGAGATCGTTGGCGCTGATGTGAGTCATGGCGGCCCCTAGAGTGCTGTTAATAGTGTGATTGATGGTACTTTATATGACGTGCTTGAGCAAGATGCCAGCTGGCATTCAACGCATGAATTTATAATAAATCAGGCTCTAGCCACCGTACTACATGCGTAAGCAGCTATTAAATACAGAGCAAATGGCAGCCTGCGCCTTGCTCATCCGCTACCTTGCCAGACCCGCGCCAGCGCTACGGGCCGTCGCCAGCGGTATAAACAAGGTCAAGGGTTGCTCAGGCAAGGCGATCAAGCCATGGTGCCGGTAAAAAGCGGACGCTGACTCATCTTTGGCATCCACCACCAAGGCATACGCTGCAATATCTGAGCGAATGGCGCGGTCCAGCGCATCGGCCAGTAACGCGCCGCCCAGCCCCAGCCCCTTGAAATCCACATCAACCGCCAAGCGACCCATGCGCACAGCCGGCACGCTGGGGTAGCGCGGCAGCTTTTTACCCTCATCAGCTGGCAAATCCGAAAGCAGCAACCCCGCCGAGGCCAGTGTGTAAAACCCGGCAATGCGTTGCTCCGCAGTGAGCGCCACATAGCAAGCCGTCACGCGGCGGCGAACGTCTTGCGTGACCTGCTGGGCAAAATAATGATCCAGCGAGTCCGAGCCGCTTTTGAATGCCGTGCGGTTGTGTGAACTCTGTAGCCGGGCCAGCGCAAACGGTGCGCTCATTGGGCCTGCAAGAGTTTTTGACGACGGACAAAGGCACGCTGCAAAGCGGGCGCAGGTTCAGGTGGCGCCAGCAGCGCTTGCGCAAAACAGGCTTGGTCTGCCAATGACAGGCGGATGATGTCGGCCTGTTCAATGGCTTTCTGCGCGGCCTCTTGCACCGCAGCAATCACAAAATCGGTCATCGTTCGCCCCTGTAACTCAGCGGCGCGTTTGAGGGTGGCGTGCAGCTCAAAGCTAATCCTCGCTTCAAGTCGGGCGGTAGTGGCTGCTGGTGGCATGGTGAACTCCTTTAAAGCGTCATTATCCGGCAATTTGCCGTAAAAATACAATATCAAGCAATGCTCGGACTCAAGAAAATGAAGGCTTTAGCCCCACTTTTGACCAAGGGGAAAGACATGGCGGGAGAGGTCGGCAGTTGACTCTGCAAGACAAATATTGCTGTAGCCCCCGTACTACCTGCGTAGGAAGCTATTAATTTAAGAGCAAGTAAAACCCAGATCAACCCAACATTGAGCCATGATTTCCCACATGAATGCGGGCTTTAGAAGAAACTGGCACGGCGCGTTTTGAGGTTGCCGTTGAGTCGCCCGTTCAGGTCGATACGGCTCCCCATGCGCTGATTGCCCGTGCGGTCAAACGCCAGCAGCTCAAGAGTCAGAACTGCGATCCACCCAGTAATCTGGGGAACGGAGATTGATGGCGAGCTGCTGGGCAATGCCACGCAGGTCAGAACTGCGATCTACCCCGTCATCTGGGGCACGGTGCTGATGCGAAACGGCAACAATAAGTATCAAGTCACCCCGCACGGCATAACGAAGTGTGTAGGGAAACTGCTTGAGCACACAGCGCCGAATATCGCCGATTTCTAGCGGATACATCAGGGGCATGTGGTTGATGCGCTGTGTGGCGGTACGCACCTCTTGCAAAAAGACGCGGCCCAATTCGGGGTGAACCGCCCGATACCAGGCGCGGGCATCATCAAATTCGAGCTTGGCAAGCTCTGCAAATAGAACGTGCATCAGTCTTGGTCAAAAACTTCTTCGGGGGAATAGGTTTTGCGGTGCCCTGCGTCAAGACTGGCCAATCGCCGCACGGCCTCTTCACCCCAAAGGCGGTCAATTTCAGGGTCTGGCTTGTCCAGGCTTTGCATAAGCTGGTCGACGATCTGAAACCGCGCTGTGGCTGGCAAGCGCAGTGCCTCTTGAATGATTTCATTAACTTGCATGGTGACCTCTCCAATGGTTGTAGGCCAAGCCGAATTTACACCGTCAATGCACCGGGCGGTTGTTTGCACGCAATTTGCGCTTGCTGCAGACGCGACGCGAAACGGCAACGGCTGAGAATTCAAGCCAAATCAGGCTCTAGCCCATGTGCTACTTACGTGAGCAGCTATCAAATACAGAGTGAGTAGCGACCTACTGAATCGCCGCCTTCGACACCAGCGGAAACGCCGATGGATCGCGAATGGACTCGACCGACAGATCAGCGTCGAGTTGAGGCCAGTAGAGGTGATCGGGCGTGGGCCAGAGAACATCGGTCAGCTGTTCAATGCTGGCCTTTTTGAACCACGGAAAATGCTCAAAGGGAACCAAGAGTTCCTCTTCATTCAGGAGCAACCAGAACCCGTGCTTTGAAACGTGGGTGACTTCAGCCGCCGAAGTGGTGGTGCCATGCATTTTGAATCTCCTCAATATGGCCCGTCGCGTACAACTGTGGGTGCCATAGGACAACTGTACCGCAGCGAGCCATGCCTGTCATTGCGGGTTCAGCATGGCGGAATTGAAGATATTCAAAAAAACGCTGAAAACGGAAAAGCCTGAAAGGCTATATGCCAAATCAGGCTCTAGCCCCCGTATTACCTGCGTGAGCAGCTATTAAATAAAGAGCGAACGCGAATCGGATAAGCGCACCTAGTGACCCGCCTGCGGGCTGCGGACTGACTTATTTGGCGGGCCGGTGTACCGCGCAGATCTTGTTGCCGTCCGGGTCACGCACATACGCCAGGTAGACCTGGCCCATCGAGAGCTCACGAAACCCCGGCGGGTCTTCACAAGTGGTGCCGCCGTTGGCAACGCCCGCCGCATGGAAAGCGTTCGCTTGTTCGGGTGACTGCATGGCAAACCCGATGGTGCTGCCATTGCCGTGGGTCGCGGGCTCGCCGTTGATGGGCGTGGTGATGCCAAAGGTGCCGGTGGGGCTGCTGTAGAAATACCGGCTCTTGTTGGCAACCCCCGGGCCGATGCCAAGCGTTCCCAAGAGCGCGTCGTAAAACTTCTTTGAGGCCTCAAGATCATTCACACCCAGCATCACATGACTAAACATAGCTTTCTCCGTTGGAGCCCTTGATTGGGCGAAAGTGGACCGGGTGCATGGTAGGCGATCCGCGCCAGCGCCGCAGCTGACGAAGTACACCGTGCCCACTTGGCGGGATCAGCAGGTGCTGCACCTGCAAAGTTATTGATCGAATCAGGCTCTAGCTCTCGTACTACCTGCGTGAGCAGCTATTAATTAAATAGCAAGTAAAAATCCAAGACACCCCGGACGTTGGAAGAAACTGGCGCGGCGAATTTTGAGGTTGCCGTTGAGTCGCCCGTTCAGGTCGATACGGCGCCCCATGCGCTGATTGCCTGAGCGGTCAAACGCCAGCGGCTCAATGCCTTTCTGCGAATGGGGATCATGGCGACGGGTGCATTGACCTCCCACATATCGAGCCTGACTACTGCATGGCGGCCCGCCTCGGCAAACCCGGTAATCATCAACTGTGCCGCATCGTTCAAGCCATTGGCCGGTCACGGGGAATGGGGCTTTGGCTTGGCGGGATTGGAAATATGCCGAAATTTGCGCCGCCCGCTTCAACACCATGGCGCACATCTCCAACACCAGCAAGATCAGAACAAAGCGTTTCCAACCCGCCTTGGGTACAGCCACCCGATTTGGCGAGTCGCTGTACTTTGCAAAGCGCTTCTTCAGCTTTTCGGTCTGACGTGTTTTCTAGTGCTCAGACGATCGGAATCATCGAGCCTCCATGTCGGAAACTTGGCTTCGATTGCACATGTAGTCTCGGTCGTCAATATCCATGAGAATTCGACCCAACTTCCTTTTATTGCTTTTCTGCTACTAAGTAGAAAGTTCATCGTTTTTTGTTTTCGATGAAGTCGATAGTGTTCAATTTCTGAACGCCTATTTTGAAACGACTAGCGAGTGCCTGTAGCTCAGTCGCTTTCGTGTGAAAAAGGGAAATTCGAACCTGCACAAGATTCCTAACTAGTGCGACAAACGCTGGATCTCCTTCTGCTGCCTTAAGGATGAAATCAATCTGCCCGAAGGGAATGGAGCGCTGAACGTTCAGCTCACAAGCAAGGCTAAGAACCTTTGGCTCAAGCGAATCTGGCCACTTAATATTTTTTACAAGATCTAAAGTTTTGTCTGAAGCAATGCTCTCTGCAAGTTTTTGAAAAAACCCAAACATGAACATCTGTACGAGCTGTGCAACAAAAGTTTGCGCGGCAGCAGCGCGCTCACCCTCATCCATGGTTTCGCCCTGCTCGACAAATTTCTTCTCAATCCATTTTTGCAAAAGCGACTTATTTAGCGCCATTTTCCGAATGAGACCGCCAGCACCGCGTAAATATGCCTCCAACAATGCAATAACTATCGGCTCTCGTGTGGACCGCGGAATTGATGCATATTGTTCTTTTAAAACTTGACCTAAGATCTCAGAGGTCTTAAATAAAACCGTAATCTCTTCAAGTTCACTCAAAGCATCTGAATCGCTCCTGCGTTCAGCCAGTCCATCGCCATCGCCGTCTGCATCACGGCGCACATCCCTTTCGGCATTTCGACGTTCCCGCGTTTCCATTGGACACGTCGGTTGTTTTAACGCATTCGCGTTACGAATAAATTCGCCGAATTCCTTTGTATCCACACCAAGTTTTAGCGGTTCATTTTCCGAGAATAGTTTTTCAATAACGTTTGTTATTTCGCGGAAAACCTGAGTGTCTTTGCTGTCATGAACTAGGAAAAGCAATGCATTTGCATTAGTTCGAACATACAAATGGCTAACCATGTCAGTTACGGCTGCTCGAACGTTTGGCTTCTCTAAATTTCGACTTAGGTACCCACCCAAAAACAAGTAGTATGCGTAAGGCTCTCGCCACTTATAGCTATCCGAGCCAAACTCAAGCAATAGCTTTGAGTTTGTGAGCATATTTAACCGCGCATTTAGTGACCCTGGGATAAATTCTTCGCCGAACTCTGCGTTGCATTTTTCCAGCTCCTCGCGAGTGATGTAGTCTTTTGCGGTGCGGTGCATCGTGTATGAAACGATGCGAGCAAATGAGATCGGCTCATCAAGATCCTCACTTTTCACCCCCACTGCAAGAAGGTATTGTGCGACGAGAAATTGATAATAGTGGGCTAACGCTCCACTCTCAAGCTTGGAGTGCGATGATGCGGAACTGGATTGGAGAAAAATAAGTAGCATGTGTGGCACACGCGGCACTAGGTTGTGACCAAGTGTGACAGCGGCAGATTTTTCTAAATGATCTATCCGAGCAACAAATACTTCTCCGTCAGCAATAGAGGTAAGCTCAACATTAACAACCCAATTATTTATGAGTTTTCCACGCATGACTGAACTCATTTTTGCGATTTTTACCTGTCGAATGTTTCCTACAGTACCAGAACTATCACCAGTAAGTACTTCCGTTAGCTGGGGACGCATTGTGGTTGTAGCTGCAAAGCACCCAGCCTGAGCAGTCAGAATGGCGACAAGATCATCGCGAATTGATGGCTTTGTTATTGCGTCAATATCGTCAAACAAGTAAACGCGTCGTTCCTTAGGTACTGCAAAATAAGCATCAACGGTCAAACCACTGTACACATCCTTAATGGAAGTGGCAATAACCTTTTCAATATCCTTGCCTGACTTGATTTTGTGATCACGAAGTGAGACATACAGTGGAACATAGCCAGCTTCGTGATAAGTCTCGAACATTCGATAGAGCAGCGCTGTCTTACCTGCTTTTTCGTCACCTTGAATAACTACTCCGGTAAGAATTTCTTCCGGCAAGAGTAACCTTGTCGATACAAAGATTTCTTCTTGCGACGAGCCAACTTTGATGGGCTCAGCAAGTTCTGGGAAAACATACAAATCCTTTGCCAGGATATCTTTACCAGCGCGTTGGCTAATCGCAAGTCCTGGATCTCGGAGTTTTTCTTGAAAGGTGGTGCGTAGCGCGTATGCAGACGCTTTTCGCGGGAGACCGATCCAGCCTGTCCCACGGGTACATGCCGCAAGCGAAGATGTAACGTAGCAATGCATTGCCGACTGCCATTCATGTTGAAGTGGCTCAACCGCATTCGTTGCTTCATCAAGCTTAAATGTAATGAAGCTCGATTGATCGCTATTTCCATGCGGTGAAAGTACCGCCCCATCAACTTCTATAACTTCTGTTGCAACACCGTGCATTGGTGTCGTAATCTGAGAAACTTCAGGAACATGCTCATGCCCATATAGAACTAAATGAGCATGAGCCCTAAGTGCAGTCCGTATTGGCCGACCCGCATCCTCTACGAACCAGCTCGTTGGATGATGCATTACGACAACACGAAAACAATCGTCTTGCCAGCCTGACTCGATACACAATGGCGGAAGAAACAGCTCACCTTTACGTTCATTCTTGGCGGAATACAGCGGAGATGTGAAAACACGAATTTGAATTTTGTAATCATCAAATTCAAGCACGCCGTTTTTTTGCAGGAGGTTTTTCTCATGAAAATGAAAGGTCTCAACGCGCGACTCAAAAGCGCGGTAGTTTGCCAATGGCGCTGCTAATTTTTCGAGCATCTCGCTATCTTCTACGGTTTCATTATTCGTAAGATTGCGTGCGAGGTCCCGTAGTTTGCTTTTCTCTGAAAAATCACAATCATGATTTCCCGGTGCCAAGACCAATTTCACTGAACACCCGGCTAGCTTTTCAGCCTCCAATACAACTGAGTTTAAAAAGCTTTCCGCAACGCAATATTCGAAGGTACTTCCGCCATACGCGATGTCACCAGAAATAATAATAATCACCTGCGAATAGGGCCCTGAACGACATGCGCTACGTGCAATTTGTTCTGCCTTACCTTGACTCCATTTTGGCTCGTCTTCGACCAATATATGTAGATCACTTAAGTGAATGATGAGAACAGTTTTCATATTTACCATTGACTAACTTTCATTTTTAATTTCATAAATTCTGGAGTTGAGGAAAACATCTACGTTCAACCTTAAGAACACTAGGTTTGAAACTCACACTGACAAACTCCTCCCAAACCCCCCATCCCCACCAGCCCCGATCACCAACCTCTGCGTCGCCCTCGTCGCCCCGACATAAAACAGCCGCGCCTCGTCCCGCTCGTCCTCGCCCGCAGCGGGCATCTGCCCCACGCCCATCATCGCCACCACGGGGAACTCCAGCCCTTTGCTGGCGTGCATGGTCATCACCTTGATGGTGTCCTCATGCGGGTGAAAGCTGCCGGACCTGGCGCGCACTTCAAACGGCAGTTGCCAGCGGTTCAGGGCCTGGGCGCATTCGTCCATCTCGTGGTGGTGGCGGCACAGAACGGCCATGTCGGCCCAGGCGTGGCCCTCTTGGTGCGCGGCGTTTAGCAGGTCGGCAATCTTGGTGGCCTCAGTGCGCAGGTTGGGCAAGCGGATGATCAGCGGCGCCTCACCATCGCGCCCGCAGCTGATGGGTTTGAGCAGCGGGATGCCGTCGTCGTCTTTGTCGTCAGCGGTCAGCAGGTCGGCGGCAATCAGGCTGGCGGTTTGCAGAATCTGGCGGGTGTTGCGGTAGTTGATTTTCAGAATGGTGGTGCGGCCTTGCGCCTGGATGCCCACGCTTTTGAAGCTGAACTGTTTGCTGCGGCTGCGTTCGTAAATACTTTGCGCATCGTCGTACAGCACCAGCAGGCTGTTGGTGGCGGGGTCTACCATTTGTGTCACTAACTTGAGCCATTCGGGGGCAAAGTCGTGGCCTTCGTCGATGAGCACGGCCTGGTATTGGCCGCTGGGGATTTGCTGGCGGTCCACGGCGCGGATGACACGATCAACCAGTTCTTCCGAGTACTTGGGGCCTTGGGGTGGCATAGCCTGCCCCGAGTATTTGAGTTGGTCATAGCACCACTTGTGAAAGTGCCGCACATGCACTTTGTCGGCCAGCCCTTTGGCGTCCATCACGCTGTGCAGCTTGACGCCCAGCGGTTCGTTAAAGCACAGGATCAAAACGGGTTTGGTGGTGGCGGTGCTGGCCTTGGCCAGGTACTCAGCGCGGTAGCCCAAGATCATGGTTTTGCCGGAGCCGGCCACGCCGTGGATGATGCGGTGGCCGTCGCCCAAGCTGCGCGCCAGTTGTTCTTGCTGCAAGTCCATCACACGCATGATGTCAGGCAACTCGGCGTCCAGGTCGTTGTCGTCAAACAGGGCGCCTTGGGTTTGCACGCGCACTTGCGGGAACATGATCCAGCGCACGCGGTCGAGTTGCGGCAGGCTCATGACGCTGCCAAACGAGTGGGGGAACATGTTCCACAGCCGCTGCTGAAATTCCTCCACATCGGCGGACTCTTCCATTTCGTCTTTGCAGATAACGTAGTGCGGCTCGATGGCGTCGCCCAGCCCGGCGGCGTCAAACTGTTTGCGCGTGATGCGGGTAAAGACCACGCCGTGGCCCCACGGAAAGGCGAGTTTGCCTTGGTGGGCGCCGCTGGGCTGCACCAGTTGCGGGTCGCGCTCCAGCACGTTGACCACTTGAATGGCGCAATGGCGGGCTTGCGCCAGCGGATTGATGACGACTTTGGACTGGCCATCGGGCACGATTTCAAACATCTGGCGGGAGGCGCACTGAATGGTTTCCAGGTGCCAGTCCTTGGTCTCCAGAATCAGCAGCCCGCGCCGGGGGTGCAGCAGCACAAAGTCGGGGTGCGTTTGCTTGGGGCCAATCGGCACGTTGTGCCAGAGCAGGTAGTCGTCGTCGAGTTTTTGTTCCAGCCGTTCGGCCAGGCGGCGTTCGCCCGTGCTGTCAAAGCTGCATGTACCGAATGCCGGTATGAGAGTTGCCATTGGTATCCCGTCCCTGAGATTATTTTTGTCACATTATGTAGCACCGGCTACACGCCGGGCCGGGCGTTGCACTCGAAGCGCAAGCCGTCCAGCATTCTTGCCGGTGGCCCGTGTATGCCAGCGCACGGAAAAAATCGATTCATCGGCTTACGCTCCCATGAAAAGGAACCTTATGAAATACAGCTCGGATACGCGTTACGGGACGGTCGCACAGGCCTTCCATTGGCTCACCGCCATTTTTGTATTGGCGGCTTTCATCTATGGGCCGGGGAGTTCCGAGGCGCGCGTTTACGCGGTCGCCCGCGATTTTGAACGGCAGATTCACGAGACCTTGGGCCTGTGCGTGTTGGCGCTGGTCGTCCTGCGCTTGCTGTGGCGTTGGGTGGACAAGCACCCCGAGCCTGCGCTGCTGCCCAAGTGGATGGACTTGGCGGCCAAGTTGGTGCAGGGCTTGCTCTATGTGCTGCTCTTTGCCGTGCCCATGACCGCCGTGACTGGCGCCTGGCTGCAGGGGCACCCCCTGACGCTGCTGGCAGGCTTGCAGATTGCACCGCAGCTGGCCCTGTCGCACGACACCGGCACTACGATTGCCACGCTGCACACCTGGCTGGGTGACGCGATTCTCTGGGTGGCCGGTTTCCACGCCATCGCAGCGATTTACCACCACCTTTTCCTCAAGGACGACGTGCTCTCCTCCATGCTGCCGGTGTGGGTGCCGCTGTATCGGCCCAAAGGGGATTAGGGCTGGCGTTGGGGTCTGCAGCGAGGTGCCGCACAGTAAAATTGCGGCATGTGCCAATTGCTTGGAATGAACAGCCACTTGCCCGCCAGTTTGACGTTGAGTTTTACCGGGTTTTCACAGCGCGGCGGCTGTACCGACCACCATTCCGATGGCTGGGGGATCGCTTTTTTTGAAAGCGATGCGACCTCGCCCGACAAGCCCGGCAAAGGGGTGCGCTACTTTGTGGACAAAGAAGGCGCCTCGACCTCGCCGATTGCCAAGATGCTGCGCACCTACCCGATCAAGAGCCACAACGTGGTGGCCCATGTGCGCAAGGCCACGGTGGGCGCCGTAAATCTTGAAAACTGCCATCCGTTTGTGCGCGAGCTGTGGGGCCGCTACTGGGTGTTTGCCCACAACGGCGACCTGAAAAACTATGCACCGCATTTGCACGGCAGCTTTCGCCCGGTGGGCACCACCGACAGCGAGCTGGCGTTTTGCTGGCTGCTGCAAGAGCTGGCCAAGTCGCATGTGGGGGTGCCAACGGTGCAGGAGCTGACCCGCACGCTGGCCGAGCTGGTGCCGCAGATTGCCAAGCACGGCACCTTCAATTTCTTGCTGAGCAACGGTCAGGCGCTGTGGGCGCATGCCAGCACCAAGCTGCATTACGTGCTGCGCCAGCACCCTTTCTCCGAGGTGCATCTCAAGGATGACGATGTGAAGGTCGATCTGGCCAGCCTGAACAGTGCGCAAGACCGGCTGGCCATTGTGGTAACCGAGCCGCTGACCCACAACGAGGCCTGGGTGGCGATGGCGCCCGGCGAGTTGCAGGTGTTTGTCGATGGCGCCATTGCCGGGTGCAGCTGCTCCACCAGCCGGCCGTGGAAGAGTCAGTTTGCCAGCGCTTGCTCCAGCGTGTCGACAAACATGGCGGCCACGTCAAAGCCGGTCTGATCAAAAATCTCTTGAAAGCAGGTTGGGCTGGTGACGTTGATCTCGGTCAGGCTGTCGCCAATCACGTCCAGCCCCACCAGCAGCAAACCCCGGCTGTAGAGAATCGGGCCCAGTGACTCGGCAATGAAGCGGTCGCGTTCGCTTAAAGCTTGCGCCACGCCTTTGCCGCCCGCAGCCAGGTTGCCACGCACTTCTCCGCCCTGCGGGATGCGCGCCAGGCAATACGGCACGGGCTTGCCGCCGATGACCAGCACGCGCTTGTCGCCGTCCACAATGGCGGGCAAAAACTTTTGCACCATCACCGTCTCGGCGCCGTCTTTGTTCAGCGTCTCGATGATGCCGCCCAGGTTCAGGCCGTCTTCTTTCACCCGAAAAATGCCCATGCCGCCCATGCCATCCAGCGGTTTGAGGATGATGTCTTTGTGTTCGGCATGGAACTGGCGAATGTCGGCATCCGAGCGCGTCACCAGCGTGGGGCCGATGAACTGGGGGAACTCCAGAATGGCGAGCTTCTCGGGGTGGTCGCGCAGGGCGCGGGGTTTGTTGAAGACCTTGGCGCCTTCGCGCTCGGCTTGCTCCAGCAGGTGCGTGGCGTAGAAAAACTCGCTGTCAAACGGCGGGTCTTTTCTCATCACAATCGCATCAAAACCCTTGAGTGGCGTGCGTGAGGCGCTATCAATTTGATACCAAACCTGCGCCTCACCGGTGAGCGTGATGGCCTGGATGTCGGCCTGTACCAAGCCGCCGACCACCCAGGAGATGTGCTGCGGCTCGCACACGCTGATGCGGTGGCCGCGGCGCTGGGCTTCGCGCATCATGGCAAAGGTGGTGTCTTTGTAGATCTTGAAAGAGTCCAGCGGGTCGGCAACAAAAAGGAGGTTCATGGGCAAAGAGGTTCAGGCAGAAGGTGGATTGGAGAAATGCGATTTGCCGTACTGTTGCACAAATAGCGCCAGCGCGCCCGCCAGCACGCCCCAAAAGGCCGAGCCAACCCCGGCAATAACGACGCCGCTCAGGGTGACCAGGAAGGTGATGAGGGCAGCCTCGCGGTGCAACTCGTCGCGCAGCGCGGTGGACAAGGCGGTGCCAATGGTGCCCAGCAAGGCCAGCCCGGCAATGGCGGCGATCAGCTCTTTGGGAAAGGCGGTGAGGATGCCGGTGATGGCGCTGCCAAAAAGGCCAATCAGCACATAGATGAGGCCGCAGGACACGGCGGCGGTGTAGCGTTTGGCCGGGTCGGTGTGGGCCTCGCGCCCCATGCAGATGGCGGCGGTGATGGCGCTGAAGTTCAGCGCAAAAGCCCCGAACGGCGCCAGCACCAGCGTGGCCAGCCCGGTCAAGGTGATGATTTTGGAGACCGGAATGCCGGGCTTGGTCGCCGTTTTTCCGTAGCCAGTGGACACAATGACAGCCACACCGGGCAGGTTTTGCGAGGCCATGGTCACCACAAACAGCGGCAGGGCCAGGCTGATGGCGGCGCTGAGCGTGAAGCGGGGCATGGTGAACACCGGCAGTGCCAAGCCAAAACTAACGCTAGCCCCCGTGAAACCTGCGTGAGCAGCTACAAAAACAATAGCGACTAGCAGCGTCAATGGCACGCAGTAGCGCGGCAGCAGCCGTTTGCCCACCAGGTAGGTGATAAGCATGACCAGCACCAGCGGCAAATTGGTCTGCGCGGCACTAAAGGCCAGCATGCCAAAGCGAGCCAGCACCCCGGCCAGCAGGCCCGAGGCAATGGCAATCGGCAGGCGGTGCATGACGCGCTCGAACCAGCCGGTAGCGCCGCACACGGTGATGAGCACGGCGCAGACCATGAAGGCACCCACCGCCTCGGCCATCGAAAACCCGCCCGTCACCCCGGCGGTGGCCAGCACCGCCGCACCGGGCGTGCTCCAGGCCACCATGACCGGCTTGCGCAGCCACAGCGAAGGCACGAGTGAGCACAAGCCCATGCCCAGCCCCAGCGCCCACATCCAGGAGGTGATTTGCGCGGGCGTGGCCTGAAAGGCCAGCGCCGCCTGGAACACGATGGCCACCGAACTGGTAAAGCCCACCAGCACGGCGACAAAACCAGCCGTAAAGGCCGACGGGCTCAGGTCTTTGAAAAACCGGATCATCGGGGATCTCTAATCAGTTGGGGACAGAGCTTGCCCACTGCGTGTGGCTGCGGTCTGTCCCACAAGTTCTCATATCTCGATCTTGGAGCCCAGTTCGACCACGGCGTTGTTGGGCAGCTTCAAGAACTCGGCAGCGCCGCTGGCGTTGTGGTGCATTTGCGCGAAGAGTTTTTCACGCCAATGGGCCATGCCGCTACCGATGGTGGGCACCACGATGTCGCGCGACAGGAAGTAGCTGGTGGTCATGGGCGAGAGTTCGCAGCCTCGGCCCTTGATCTGTTGCAGCGCGCGGGGCAGATCCAAGTCGTTCTTGAAGCCGTAATGCACGATCACCTGCAAGCAGTCATGGCCCAGCCCTTGAACCTCCAGGCGCTTGTCCATGCCGATCCAGGGCACTTCGTGGTTGCGCACGGTGACGAACAGGTTGGTGTTGTGCAGCACTTTGTTGTGCTTGAGGTTGTGCAAAAGCGCATTGGGCACGGTGCCGGGTTCAGCCGACATAAACACGGCGGTGCCTTCAACCCGCACTGGCGGGCTCACGAACACCGCCTCCAGAAAGCTGGGCAGGTCAATCGCGTCGGTCTTGAGTGCGTCATTCATCAGGCGGCGGCCGTCTTTCCAGGTCGTCATGATCACGTACAAGATGAGGGCCATCGCCAGCGGGAACCAGCCGCCTTGCACGATTTTCAGGGAATTGGAGAGAAAGAACGCCAGATCCACCACCACAAAAAAACCGGTGGAGGCGATGCACAAGGGCAAGGGGTAGCCCCAGCCATAACGCAGGACGTAAAAAGTCAGCAGCGTCGTGATCACCATCACCAGACTGACCGAGATGCCGTAGGCCGCTGCCAGCGCTGTGGAAGAGCCGAACAGCGTGACCGCAGCAACCACCCCGGCCAGCAAAATCCAGTTCACCGCCGGGATGTAAATCTGGCCGGTGTCATGAATCGAGGTGTGTTGAATGGACAGGCGCGGCAGAAAGCCGAGCTGAATGGTTTGCTTGGTGGCGGAAAACGCCCCCGTGATCAAGGCTTGCGAGGCAATGACGGTGGCGGCCGTGGCCATCACCACCATGGGAATCATGGCCCACTCGGGCGTCATCAGATAAAACGGGTTTTCTGCCGCCTTGGGGTCGGCCAGCACCAGCGCACCCTGGCCAAAATAATTGAGCAGCAGCGAGGGCATAACCAGGCCAAACCAGGCGATGCGAATGGGTTTTTTACCAAAGTGGCCCATGTCGGCGTACAGCGCTTCGGCCCCCGTGACGCACAAAAACACGGCGCCCAGGGTGATGAAGGCGATGTTGTAGTGGTCAATCGTGAACGAGATGGCGTAGCTGGGCAACACGGCCATGAGCACTGACGGGTTGTGGGCGATCTGCACAGCGCCGATGTAGGCAATGGCAAGAAACCAGATCACAGTGATGGGGCCAAAAAATTTGCCAATATCGCCCGTGCCGCGCCGTTGCACGGCAAACAGCATGACCAGCACCGTCAGGGAAATGGTCACCACATAAGGCTTGGCTGCGGGCGTGACCACCTCCAGGCCCTCGACCGCCGAGAGCACCGAGATGGCCGGGGTGATGATGCCGTCACCAAAAAACAGGGCCACGCCAAACACGCCAATCATCAACAGCAGTTTGCGCAATGGGGGCCGGTCTTTGACGGACTGGGACGCCAGGGCCAGCAAAGCCATCAGGCCGCCTTCGCCATGGTTGTCAGCCCGCATGATCAGCACCACGTACTTGAGCGAGACGATGATGGTGAGCGTCCAGAAAAAGAGCGACAGAACACCCAGGATGTTGTGCGTCGTGATCGGGACGTGCCCGCTGACGAACACCTCCTTGAATGCATACAGGACGCTGGTACCGATATCGCCATAGACGACACCGATGGCGCCCAGTGTGAGCGCAGTGAGAGAGGTTTTGGATGCAGACACAAGTTAGCCCCGTCTTGATTTTTTGCGGGGTTCCATTCCAATTGGGATCGCCATTTTGCGCTAGCTGGCTGGGTCGGCAAACTTACATCAAGCCTAAATAAGCCGCTTTATTTAAATGTTGCAGCGCAACAACTACAAAAAGTCACAAATCGGGCCTGAGCCCCATTTATTCATACACCTCTGCATTCGGATCGGTGGCTTCGAGCTCATAGCTGGCCGCCAGCATGGCCAGGCGACCGACCACGCCGTACATGTAAAACCGGTTGGGGGCACTGGCGCCGGGGCGGATACCGGGCTGGGGCAGGTGCGTGCTGTGGTCAAAGGCCAGCGGCACAAAGCTGGATCCCGGCGCGTTGAGGTAGTCATCGGTGCCACGATGGGCATGAATGCGGTAAAAGCCGCCCACCACGTAGCGGTCCATCATGTAAACCACCGGCTCAGCCACGGCATCGTTCACGCGTTCGTAGGTCAGCACACCTTCCTGGATCAGCAGGTCTAGTGCGGATCCGCCCACTGACGCGCTCTGGCGCAGCACGTCCAGATCCTTGGCCTCGCGCACGGTAACCACGCCAAAACCTTGCATGGCATTGTCCGACTTGACCACCACAAAGGGTTTTTCCTTGATGCCGTACTCCTTGTACTTGCGGCGTACTTTGGTCAGCACGCCATCCACATGAGTGCACAGCTTGTCAAAATCCGCGCTGTCGGCCAGATTGACCTGCGCACATTTGTCGAACATGGGGGTCACCAGCCAGGGATCCACGCCCAGCAACTTGCCCAGGCGTTTGGCCACTTCTTCGTAACACTTGAGGTGTTTGCTCTTGCGCCGTGTGGTCCAGCCTGCATGCAACGGCGGCAACAGGTATTGCTCGTGAATTTCTTCCAGAATGCCGGGCACGCCCGCGCTCAAATCGTTGTTAAGCAGGATGGTGCAGGGGTCAAAGTCTTTGAGCCCCAGCCGGCGTTTGCCGCGAATGACCGGCTCCAGCGTGACGGTTTGGCCGTCAGGCAGCTCGATGGTGGTGGTTTTCTTGATGGCGGGGTCAATCGAGCCCACGCGCACATTGAGCCCGGCCATGTGAAAAATGCGCCGCAATTGGGCCACGCTGGCGAGGTAATTGATGTTCTGCGCATGATTCTCGGGAATCAAGAGCAGGTTGCGGGCCTCGGGGCATATTTTTTCGATGGCGGCCATGGCCGCTTGCACGGCCAGCGGCAGCATTTCGGGGGTGAGGTTGTTCCAGCCCCCGGGAAACAGATTGGTTTCGACCGCGGCCAATTTGAAGCCGGCATTGCGCACATCAACGGCGCTGTAAAACGGCGGCGTGTGCTCCATCCACTCCAGCCGGAACCAGCGTTCGATGGCTGGCATGGAGTCCAGCACACGCTGCTCCAGTTCATTGATGGGGCCAGTGAGAGCGGTGACGAGATGTGGAACCATGGGGCCCTCCTGGAAAATTTTTGCTAATTGCTAAGTATGAGGCTGATAGTGCCGATTCAAGACCCGTTTTGTCAATTCAGTGGCATCCAGCGGCGCATCAAAGACGCACCTCGCCATCACCGAACACAACGTACTTGAGCGAGGTCAACCCCTCAATGCCCACCGGGCCACGGGCATGGAACTTGTCGGTTGAGATGCCGATCTCGGCGCCCAGGCCAAATTCAAAACCGTCGGCAAAGCGGGTGCTGGTGTTGACCATGACGCTGGCGGAATCGACCTCACGCAAAAACCGCTGCGCATGCATGTGGTCGCGCGTGAGGATGGCATCGGTGTGGTGCGATGAATAGTGGTTGATGTGGGCAATAGCCTGGTCCAACCCATCGACCACCTTGATGCTGATGACCGGGGCCAGGTATTCCTCGAACCAGTCTTGTTCGGTGGCTTTGGTCAAATGCGCGCCGGGCACGGTGCCCAAAAAAGCCATGGCCTTGAAGTCGCAGCGCATCTCGACCCCTTTTTCAGCGTAGATTTTGCCGATCAGCGGCAGAAACTGGGCCGCTACACCGCTGGCCACCAGCAAACTCTCGGCGGCGTTGCAGGGGCTGTATTTGCTGGTCTTGGCGTTGTCGGCTACGGTGACGGCCATGGCGATGTCGCACGGATCATCAACGTAGACGTGGCAGTTGCCGTCCAGGTGCTTGATGACCGGCACCTTGGCGTCGCGGCTGATGCGCTCGATCAGACCCTTGCCGCCGCGCGGAATGATCACATCCACATACTGCGGCATGGTAATGAGCTGGCCCACCACCTCGCGGTCGGTGGTTTGGACGAGCTGCACGGCATCGACCGGCATCCCACTGGCCGCCAACGCCTTCTGCACCAGCAGAGCCAGCGCCTTGTTGGACTCAATCGCTTCCGAGCCGCCACGCAGGATGCAGGCGTTGCCGCTCTTGATCGACAGGCTGGCGGCCTCAATCGTTACATTCGGGCGACTCTCGAAAATCATGCCGAAGACGCCAATCGGCACCCGCATTTGCCCGACACGGATGCCGCTGGGTTGCTGCTTCAAGCCAATGATCTCGCCAATCACATCGGCCATGGCGGCGAGCTGCTCGCAGCCCTGAGCGCAGGTTTCGATGACCTTGGGGGTCAATTTGAGACGATCCACCATGGGCGCGGCCAAACCGGCGGCCACGGCACGCTCGATGTCTTTGGCGTTATCGATTTGCAGCGCATCCACATTGCTGCGAAGAAGCTCTGCCAGCTTGCGAAGCGCTCTGTTTTTAGTAGCTGATGACGCACGCGCCATCAGGGCTGAAGCCTGTTTTGCCTTAAGGCCAAGGGACTGGGAGTAGTCGGTGATGTTGAGGTCATTCATGATTTTGATTCTCTCACGGTGAAAAGTCAGTTACCTTGCGCGCGGCGCCGGGGCCTGCACCACACATTCACGGCACAGCATCATCGCCAGCCGGTGCAGCGCCTGCCAGTTGTCCAGCGGCCAATCGGGCTGCTTGAGGCCCTTGACGATGCCGTCCACCTGGTGCGCCGCCTGCAGCAGCCTGGCCAGCATCGCATCGCTCAAGCGCGGCAACACGCGTTCAAACAGACGCTCTTTAACGCCCCAGACACGCTGCTCTCGCAAGGCCATGGGCATGGGTTTGCCCTGCGCCATGGCATCTTTGACCCGTTTGAGGGCGCGAATATCCTCAGCCAGCGTGTAATGCACCAGCACTTCGGCCTCGCCTTCGGCCTGCAGGCCGTCCAGCATGCGCTGCACACGGATCGCGTGACCGGCGAGCACGGCTTCGGACAGTTTGAACACGTCGTAGCGGGCCACGTTCAAGACCGCGCTTTCAATCTGCTCAAAGCTCAGCTCACCGGGCGCAAACAAGAGTGCGAGTTTCTGGATTTCCTGGTGTGCGGCGAGCAAATTGCCTTCGACCCGGTCGGCAAAAAACTGCAAGGTGCGTTGCCCGTCTTCGCCAGCAGCCACCCGCTGCCCCTGCTGTGACAGTCGCTGGGCAATCCAGGATGGCAAGGTTGCCCGCTCGACCGGCTCGACCTGAATCGTGACGCCAAAACCCTCCAGCGCGCCAAACCAGGCACCGCCCTTGGTCAGTTTGTCCAGCCGTGGCAGCAGGATGAGCGTCAGTGTGGAGTCGTTGCCGCGCGATTGCTCGGCCAGGTGTTGAATGGCGGTGCTGCCGTCCTTGCCGGGCTTGCCCGACGGAATGCGCAACTCGACGATTTGCTTGTCGGCAAACAGACTCAGCGAGCCGCCCGCTGCCAGCACTTCGCTCCAGTCAAAATGCGCCCCGGCCACGGTGTGCGAGGTGCGCTCGGTAAAACCCTGTGTGCGGGCAAAGCTGCGAATGGCGTCCGCCGCTTCCTGAATCAGCAGTGGCTCATCGCCATGCAGGGTGTAAAGGCTTTTCAGGCCTTTCTGCAAATGGTTAGCGAGTTGGTTCGGGGCTAGCTGCATACTTATTCAGTTGAGGACAGAGCTTGTTCACTTCGTGTAACTGCGGACTGTCCCGCAAGCTCATAGCTTCACCTTCGCCAGGCGCCGCATGAGCTGCTGCACGATGTCGCTTTGCATGTCGCGGTTGAGCAAGCCCTCTTCCGCTTCCTTGGCCAGCACGGCCGATTCGTTGAAGCTGATGTCGCGCTGCTGCATGATTTCGGTATCCGGCGTGAGTTCGTCGCCTTGCGGGGTGCGGACGCGGAACTTCACCCGGATGCGCAGCTGGAACTCGCGCACCTGGCCCGAGCTGTTGATGCCGACCACGACTTTTTCGCGCTGCTCGTCAAAAATCTCAAGCACCACCTGCGCCTGGGCCAGCGGCGCATTGGGTGCCAGCACCGTCACATTGCTGCCAAAAGAGCGGCGTAACTCGGTGGCCACCGCACCGCCCGGATTGGGCATGATGGCAAGGGTCTGGAACGCATAGTTTTGCTCGGCGCGCAGCTTGAAGCCGCAAGCACTCAATGCGACGCAAGCCAGACCCGCTTGCCCCAACAGGGCCATGAGAGAGCGACGTTTCATGGTGCTTTGCTCAGATCACCAGATTGACCAGACGTCCCGGCACCACAATAACCTTCTTGATGGCGGCGCCTTGGGCCTGCTTCTGGAAAACGTCGCTGTCAATCGCGATGCGCTCAATGGCTTCCTTGGTAGCCTTGGCGGGCACCAGAATGGAGCCGCGCAGTTTGCCATTGACCTGCAGCATGAGTTCGATTTCATCCTGCTGCAACGCCGATTCATCGGCCTGCGGCCAGGGCGCATCCAGCAAATCGCCGAACTGTGCGGCGTAGCCCAAATCGCTCCACAAAGCGTGCGTGAGGTGCGGCGTGGCCGGATAGATGGCGCGCAGCAGCATGCCAAAGCCTTCGCGCACCGCAGCACGGCTGCCTTCAGAGCCATCGTCCTTGAAGTCGTCCAGGGCGTTGAGCATCTTCATGGCGCCCGACACCACGGTGTTGTACTGCATGCGCTGGTAGTCGTAGTCGATCTGTTTGAAGACGGTATGAACTTCCAGCCGCAGGGCTTTCGCCTCTTTGCTCAGATTTACGTCTTTTAGGGCTGTAGCCCCCGTCGAACCTGCGCAAGCAGCTCCTGAATCAATAGCAAATTGTTTTGCACCAAAATTCCAGACGCGACGCAGGAAACGGTAGGAACCTTCCACACCGGCGTCGTTCCACTCCAGCGTGGCCTCGGGCGGCGCGGTGAACATGGTGTACAGGCGCGCAGTGTCGGCGCCGTATTTCTCGATCAGGTCTTGCGGGTCCACGCCGTTGTTTTTGCTCTTGCTCATGGTACCCACACCTTCGTAGGTAATGAGCGTGCCCGCGGGCAGGTCGCCCTTCGCCTCCTTGAGCTTGGCGCCGATGACCTTACCGGTGGCGTCCTGGATGTCTTCAACTTCCTGCGGCCAGAAGTAGTCGATGCCGCCCTTGTCGCTCTTTCGCGAGTAGATGTGGTTAAGCACCATGCCTTGCGTCAGCAGTTTGGTAAACGGCTCATCAATCTTGACCAGCCCGAGGTCGCGCATGACCTTGGTCCAGAAGCGCGCGTACAGCAGGTGCAGGATGGCGTGCTCAATGCCGCCGATGTACTGATCCATCGGCATCCAGTAGTCGGCACCACCGGCCACCATCTTCTCGGCATTCTTCGGGTCGCAGTAGCGCATGAAGTACCAGCTGGAATCGACAAAGGTGTCCATGGTGTCGGTCTCGCGCCGCGCTGGCGCGCCGCAAATCGGGCAAACCACACCGGCGTGAAAGCCTTCATGCTTGTTCAAAGGGTTGCCCGAACCGTCAGGGATGCAGTCTTGCGGCAGCACCACGGGCAGGTCTTTCTCGGGCACCGGCACGGCGCCGTGCTCTTCGCAATGGATGATCGGAATCGGTGTGCCCCAGTAGCGCTGGCGGCTCACGCCCCAGTCGCGCAGGCGCCAGGTGGTTTTTTTCTCGCCCAGGCCTTTGACTTGCAAGGCATGCGCCACGGCGTTGACAGCGTCCTTGAAGGACAAGCCGCTGAAATTGTCGGAGTTGATGGTGACACCACGTTGTTTGTCGCCATACCAGTCCTGCCAACGGTCGTAGTCGTATTCCAGACCATCAATCAGCACCACTTCAACAATATCAATGCCGTATTTCTTGGCAAAGGCAAAGTCGCGTTCGTCGTGGGCTGGCACGCCCATGACGGCACCGTCGCCGTAGCTCATCAGCACATAGTTGCCGACCCAGACCTCCACCTTGTCCTCATTGAGGGGATGCTTGACGAACAAGCCGGTGGGCATGCCTTCTTTTTCGCGTACCGCCAGCTCGGCCTCGGTGGTGCCGCCCTTTTTGCATTCTTCAATGAAGGCGGCCAGCTTGGGATGGGTCTGCGCGGCATGCGTGGCAAGCGGATGCTCGGGTGCGACGGCGCAAAAGGTGACGCCCATGATGGTGTCAGCCCGGGTGGTGAAGACGTACATGAGGCCGTCGTCAATCAATTGGCCACTGGCATCCTTGATGTCGTGCGGAAAGGCAAAACGCACGCCCTCCGATTTACCAATCCAGTTTTCCTGCATCAGCTTGACGCGCTCGGGCCAGCCCGGCAAACCGGTCTTGACCTGGTCCAGCAACTCTTCGGCGTAGTCGGTGATCTTGAGGTAATAGCCGGGAATTTCGCGCTTTTCAACGGTTGCACCGGTTCGCCAGCCCTTGCCGTCAATCACCTGCTCGTTGGCCAGCACGGTCATGTCGACAGGGTCCCAGTTGACGACCTGTGTCTTGCGGTAGGCGATGCCTTTTTCCAGCATCTTCAAAAACAGCCACTGGTTCCATTTGTAGTACTGAGGATCGCAGGTGGTGACCTCGCGGCTCCAGTCCACCGCCAGGCCCATAGCCTGCATCTGCTTCTTCATGTACGCAATGTTCTCAAACGTCCACTGCGCTGGCGGCACGCCATTTTTGAGAGCTGCGTTCTCGGCGGGCAGGCCAAAGGCGTCCCAGCCCATCGGCATCAGCACGTTGTAGCCGTTCATGCGCAGGTAGCGCGTGAGCATGTCGTTGATGGTGTAGTTGCGCACATGGCCCATGTGCAGTTTGCCGCTGGGGTAAGGCAGCATGGAGCAGGCGTAGTATTTTTTCTTGGGATTGCCTTGTGCGTCACGCGCGTCCTCGGTCACGCGGTAGGCATCGAGTGCCGTCCAGTGGCTGTGCGCAGATTTTTCGACGTCGAGATGGCTGTATTTTTCTTGCATGGGGTTCACTCTCAGGCGGTCAAGGGACCGCAATCAACCGATTTTAGGGTTTGGCGTTGGCAGCGGCGTTCGGGTCAGCCACAAAACCGATGCGATTGAGGCCGGCTTTTTGCGCCGTGCCCATGACTTGCACGATGCGGCCATAGGGCACAGCGGCATCCGCACGCAATTGCACTTCGGTGTCGGGATTGAGCTGGGCGGTTTGCTGCAGCTTGCCTGCCAGTTCATCCAGGCTCAGCAGTTTGTCGCCAAGAAAGGTTTGACCGGTTTTATCGACCACCAGGGTCACGAATTTGGGGGCATTGCCGGGTTTGGCGGCGTCGGTCTTGGGCAGGTCAAGTTTGATGGAACTGGCCAGCAACGGCGCCGTGAGGATAAAAATGACGACCAGTACCAGCATGACATCGACCAGCGGCGTCATGTTGATCTCGCTCATGGGCTGCGGACCGGGCGTGCGTTCTAAACGACCAAACGACATGACGTGCCCCGTTCAGTTCAAACCGACCACACGGGCTGGCTGGCGGCCAGTTCGCGCAGGTCGCGGGCAAAGCCTTCGAGCTCGGCCTCAATGCGCCCAATAGCGCGACCGAGCACATTGAAAGCCAGCACGGCAGGGATGGCTACCGCCAGACCGGCAGCGGTCATGATCAACGCCTCGCCCACCGGGCCGGAAATTTTGTCGATCGTCACCTGACCAGCATTCGAGATGCCAATCAACGCGTGGTAAATGCCCCAAACCGTGCCGAGCAACCCGACAAATGGCGCGGTAGCACCCACCGTGGCCAGCAGGACTTGTCCATACTGGAGCTTAGCCAAAGACGCATGCAACGCATCGCGCAACACGCGGGTGAGCTGCTGAGATGCATCGCCGGCTGCGGCCAAAGTGCCATTCGCTTCTATTTTTGTAGCAACTACCATTGGTGCAACAAGGTCTACACGATCAAAAGCTTTAAGTTTTTGCAGAGATTCTTCAAACGTAGCCGACTGCCAAAACGCCACCACACAGCGCGTGACGTCGCCACTGGCGCGGCGCAGCAACCAGGACTTCCACAAGATAACCACCCAACTGCCCACCGACATGGCCAGCAATAACAAAGCCACCAGTTTGGTGACCGCGTCGCCCTGCCAAAACAACTGGGCGACGTTCATTTCAGGTTGAGCACGTCAAACATATCGAACAAGCCTGATTTTTTGTCAGCCAAAAACCGTACTGCGCGCAAACTGCCTTGGGCATAGGTGACACGGCTGGAGGACTTGTGGCTGATTTCAATGCGCTCACCGATACCGGCAAACAGCACCGTGTGGTCACCCACTATGTCGCCGCCACGAATGGTGGCAAAACCGATACTGGACGGGTCGCGTGGCCCTGTGACGCCTTCGCGGGCGTAGACGGCGCAGTCTTTCAGGTCGCGCCCAATCGCGTCAGCAATCACTTCGCCCATTTTGAGTGCGGTGCCCGAGGGTGCATCCACTTTGAAGCGATGGTGCGCTTCTACGATTTCAATGTCATAGCCGGTCGACAGGGCTTTGGCGGCCATTTCCAGCAACTTGAGGGTGACGTTCACTCCAACGCTCATGTTGGGCGCCATCATGATGGCGATATCTTGCGCGGCGGCCGTGATTTCGGCCTTTTGCGCTTCGGTGAAACCGGTGGTGCCAATCACCAAGTTGACACCGAGTTCGCGGCACACTCGCAAATGGGCCAGCGTGCCTTCGGGCCGGGTGAAGTCAATCAGAGTGCGTGCATTTTTCAGTCCAGCCACCAGGTCAGCGGTGATCAGCAGGCCGCTGGGCTGGCCGAGAAAGGCGGCAGCATCGGTGCCAATTGCAGGACTGGCTGTGATGTCAAGCGCACCGGCCAATTGGCAATCATCTGCCGCACCAATGGCCTCGATCAGCATATGTCCCATGCGCCCGCTGGCGCCCGCGACGGCAATTTGATGGATGGTCATGTCATTCATAGCAAATCCGTCTGAAGTTAACGACTGGGGGATTCAAGGGGCGGGTAACTCGCTGGCAAAGGCGGCAATACCTTGGGTTCGGCCACTTTAGCAGGAACAGACAACTGTTTGAGGCTGTCTTCACTCATCTCCAGCACCGGCACTTTGACCGTTTTGCGGCCGGAATCGAGCGAAGCAACAAACTCGGCTTCAGAAGGCAATGCATCGGCTTCAATACGCTCCAACACATCGCCCTTGAAAAACACCGCAACTTTACGCATCTGGGGCTCCAGCCCCTGCCGTTTGAAAGTGAACACGTAGTCCCAGCGATCTGCATGGAACACGCTCATCAGCAAGGGCGTGCCAAAGATGTCGCGAACCTGCGTGCGACTCATCCCCGGCTTGATGGCTGACGCTTGCTCTTTGGATACAAAATTGCCTTGGACAATGTCCATTTTGTAAGGCGTTATTGAGCCGGCAATACGTTTGCTGGCACCCTCCAGGCTGCTACAGGCCGCCAAGCCCAAGCTGGCAGCAAAAAGCAGAATCAAGCTGGCACTACGATTTTTGGAATCAGACATGGAGTGAGTGGTGACGATATGATCAGCTCATTGTACCGGCTGCACCATTCAGCACAGCCTGCCTGCAGGCAAGACAGGGACCATCATGACCAATATTGACGAACTCAAAAGTACCGGACTCAAGGCGACGCTGCCTCGCCTCAAAATTCTGGAAATTTTCCAGAAAGGCGAGCAGCGGCACATGACGGCTGAGGATGTTTTCCGGGTATTACGGGAAGAACACTCGGATGTCGGATTGGCGACGGTTTACCGGGTTTTGGCCCAGTTCGAGCAAGCCGATATTTTGTGTCGCAGTCATTTCGAAAGTGACAAGGCGATCTATGAGCTCAACGAAGGGCACCATCACGACCACCTGGTGTGCCTCGATTGCGGCAAAGTGGAAGAGTTTTACGACGTCGAAATCGAGAAACGCCAAAACGCGGTTGCCAAAATCAAGGGATTTGCCATTGCCGACCATACCTTGAGCCTGTACGCCCACTGCATCAAGGACAAATGCCCCAACCGCCCGGAATCATCAAGCAAACCGACTTGAAAATTTCTATTCGGACTGGGACATGGCCTTGCGGTGGCGTTCGACAAACTCCTGATAGGTGTCGATACCGCGCAGCTGAAGAATGGTATTGCGAACCGCGGCCTCGACCAACACGGCAATGTTGCGACCTGCCACCACCTGAATGACCACTTTACGCACTGGAACTTCCAGCACATCCTGGGTCAGAGGTTCATAGGGAATGCGCTCGTACTCGCGCTCCATGGTTTCACGGCGCACCAAATGCACAATCAGCTTGAGCCTCATTCGACGGCGAACTGCGGTTTCGCCAAAAATGGCACGGATATCGAGCAGACCGATGCCCCGCACTTCCAGCAGATTCATCAACAACTCGGGGCAGCGGCCCTCAATCGTGTCCTGATTGATACGGAATAGATCGACGGCGTCATCGGCCACCAGACCGTTGCCACGCGAGATCAACTCCAGCCCCAATTCGCTCTTGCCCAGGCCGGATTCGCCGGTGATCAACACGCCCAGGCCCAAAATATCCATGAACACGCCATGCATCAGACAGCGTTCAGCAAAATGCTTGGAAAGATAGGCTCGCAGCACATCGATCACAAAAGCCGAGGAGGCCTGTGTGGCAAACATGGGCAGCTGGGCCCGCTCGCACATGGACAGCAAGGCAGGCGGTGCCAATTGGCCATCCGCCAGAATCAGCACCGGTGGCTCCAGCGTGACGATGCGGGAGATTCGGCGGGCACAGTCTTCAGGCGTCGCGTTGTTGGTGAGGTAGGCGATTTCGCGCACACCCAGAATCTGGATGCGATAGGGGTGAATGTAATTGAGGTGGCCTACAAGATCGGCACCGGAACGGGCAGCACGTACCACACCTTCATCAAACCGGCGCTCCGAGGCACCCAGGCCAGCCAGCCACTCCCATTTCAAGGTGCCGCGAAACTCCTCGAACAAAACATCAGCACTGACAACGGTAGGCTTCATTTCAAATCCAGTGACGAGGCAGGCCGATGATCGACAGAGATCAGGTAATTTGAGCCGATTGCCAATTGGCGATCAGCGCATGCAAATCAGCGGCGTCGGTACTGACGACCATCTTTTCACGCAATACCGGGTCGCTGAGCATTTCGGCAATCTCGGACAGGATCTCCAGGTGCTTTTGCGTCGCAGCCTCGGGCACCAGCAGAAAAATCAACAAATTAACAGCCAGTTCATCTGGCGCATCAAAGCCAATCGGATTGGCCAGATGCACCACTGCGGCCATGGGAGACTTAAGACCCTTGATACGACCATGCGGGATGGCAACACCATGACCCAAGCCAGTGGAGCCCAAACGTTCTCTGGAAAACAGGCTGTCTGTCACCAGGGAACGGCTCAAGCCGTGCAGGTTTTCAAACAGCAATCCAGCCTCTTCAAAAGCTCTTTTTTTGCTGGTGGCATCAACGTTCACAAGGACTTGTGCAACGGACAGGATGGACGAGAGTCGGTTCATCGTTTGATTTTAGATCATGCCTTCAATACCCGCCGGGCACAAAAAAAGCCGCGTGCTCAGGCATGCGGCTTGATCGATGTCCAAAGAGGCATTACATCAGTCGTTTGGGGGCCTCATGGTGATGGTTTTGCAAACGGTCTTTGTGCCGAACGACCTGGCGATCAAGTTTGTCCACCAACTCGTCCACGGCCGCGTACAGGTCGGCATGGGAACTCTCTGCGAACATGTCTGTGCCTTTGACATGGATGTTGCATTCCGCTCGTTGTCTTAACTCTTTTTCCTTCTGGTTTTCCACTGTAAGTAACACTTTGACATCTACGACCTGATCAAAATGCCGAACGATGCGATCTAGCTTGCTTGTCACGTAACTGCGCAAGGCCGGGGTAACTTCTAGGTGATGACCGCTGATCGTCAAGTTCATAAATAACCTCCTGTTGTTTTCACGGTTGAAAAAGCTGTTCTTGAATTCACTATGCCCCCGATATTAATAAAGTGCAACGCTTTTCATTGGTGCACTGCAGCAAACAAGGTCTTTACAACAGCGTGGCTGCCTTGCAATGCGATAATTTCGCTATCTTGACTCTCGGAGAACCCTCCTTGGAAACCTACCCCAGTTGGTAGCTTTCAACTCCCCTTCACTGCATCGGGGTTGAAAGCGTAACCCCGCAAATTCAGCCAGATGCAATCAAACGAATGGGAGTGAGCCATGCTCAATATTTTTTCGCTCGCCAATGGGCGACTGTTCCAGGAAGAAATCGAATCACTGGAAGAACTCTCCAGATTCCAGCCGATCTGGGTGGACCTGGAGTCCCCCACGGTCGAAGAAAAACGCTGGGTCAAGCAGTATTACGGCCTGTCCATCCCAGAAGATGCGATGGACGAGGACATCGAGGAATCGGCCCGTTTTTACAAGGAAGACAACGGCGAGCTGCACATTCGCAGCGACTTTTTGGTCGCTGACGATGATGCGCCTCACACCGTGCGGGTGGCGTTCATCCTGAACCTGGTCAACGACGAACTCAAAAGCAAGGGCGTGCTGTTCTCCATCCACGATGAAGACGTCCCTGTGTTCCGCCTGCTGCGAATGCGGGCGCGCCGGGCACCGGGGCTGATTGAAGATGCCAAGGAAGTCTTGCTCAAGCTGTTTGATGCCGACGCCGAATATTCCGCTGACACCATCGAGGGTATTTACGACGAAGTCGAAAAAGTCAGTAAAAAGGTGCTCTCGGGCGACATGACCGACGCCCTGGCGGGCGAGGTGCTGGGCGCCATTGCGCGCCACGAAGACATGAGCGGCCGCATTCGCCGCAACGTGATGGACACCCGCCGTGCGGTGAGCTTCATGATGCGCAGCAAAATGCTCAATGGCGAGCAGTTTGAAGAGGCGCGGCAGATTTTGCGCGATATGGACTCGCTCGATTCGCACACCGCCTTCCTGTTCGACAAAATCAACTTCTTGATGGACGCCACGGTCGGTTTCATCAACATCAACCAGAACAAGATCATCAAGATTTTCTCGGTCGCCAGCGTGGCCTTGCTGCCGCCGACCCTGGTGGCCAGCGTGTACGGCATGAACCTGAAGTTTCCGGAATTGGAATTTTTGGGCGGCTGGAGCTACCCGTACACGGTGGCCCTGATGACGGCCAGCGCTCTGGTGCCCATGTGGTACTTCAGGAAACGCGGCTGGCTTAAGTAAAAAATGGCTGCAGCCCTTATGCAATATGCGTAAGCAGCTACTCTTTTGGTAGCGACTGCAGAAACTTCCCGATGATGGCTCGGGCATAAACACTGGCCACTTCGGCCACAAAAGTGGGAAAATCCACATGTGCTTGGTCATCTGCCCGGTCCGAGATGGTGCGCACGGCGGCAAACGGCACGCCGTAGTCAAAACACACTTGCGCCACGGCAGCGCCTTCCATCTCCACGGCCAAGGGCGCAAACCCTGCCGCCAGCAAGCCCTCCTGAAGCGTCCTTGATTCGGCCGCACCGGACACAAAGCGGTCGCCACTGGCAATCAGTCCGCTATGCACCTGCACGGTTTTTTCCGTAATATTTTTATTGAAATTAACCCCAGGCCCCGTCAAGCCTGCGCGAACAGCTCCCAAAAGCATAGCGCTTAACGGGCCATCGCAATCAAACCTGGATCGTCCATAAAGCGGCATGTGATAGCGCGGAAAGATCGGCGAGGCGTCCATGTCGTGCTGCACAAAGTCAGTGGCTACGACCACATCGCCGACCTGAACGCCGTCACCGACACCGCCTGCCACGCCCGTAAAAACAATCCGCTTGGCACCGAATGCCTCAATCAGCGTGGTCGCCGTGGTGGCTGCGGCCACCTTGCCAATTTTCGACAGGGCCAGCACGACACGATGCCCCTGCAACTCGCCGCACCAGAACTGGCGACCACCGCGAAACACCTGGGTCGGATTGGTCAATTGCTCGATCAAACCCTGCTGCTCTTCGGCCAGGGCGCTGAGGATGGCCGTCGTCATTTATTTGCCGCGCAGTTCCCGACGCAAAATTTTTCCCACCGGGGTCTTCGGCAACTCTGTGCGGAACTCGATGATCTTGGGCTGTTTGTAGCCGGTCAGGTTTTCCTTGCAAAAGGCCCGGACCTGCGCTTCGGTCAAGGCCGGATCTTTCCTGACCAGCACCAGTTTGACGGCCTCACCGGTTTTTTCATCCGGCACGCCCACACAGGCGCACTCCAGCACGCCTTCCATCTGGGCCATGACATCTTCCAGCTCGGTCGGATACACATTGAAGCCGCTCACCAGCACCATGTCTTTCTTGCGGTCCACGATTCGGAAGAAGCCGCGCTCATCCATGACCCCGATGTCGCCCGATTTGAAGAAACCGTCCGCCGTCATGACCTTGGCGGTCTCGTCCGGGCGCTGCCAGTAACCCGCCATCACCTGCGGGCCTTTGATGGCGATCTCGCCCGACTGGCCGATGGCGACCTCCTGGCCGACATCGTCCAGCAGTTTCATGTCGGTGCCCGATAACGGAACACCGATAGAACCGTTGTACTCTTTATCCGTCACCGGGTTGCAGCTGGCACATGGCGAGGTCTCCGACAGGCCATAGCCTTCGCAGATGGGGCACCCGGTCTTGTCAAACCACAGTTTGGCCACTGCACTTTGAACCGCCGAGCCCCCGCCCAATGAAATTTTGAGGTGACTCCAGTCCACCGTATTGAAATCAGGGTGATTGGCCAACCCGTTGAACAGCGTGTTGACGGCCGGAAAACTATGGATTTTGTGCTTGGACAGCTCCTTGAGCACCGCAGGGAAATCGCGCGGATTGGGAATCAGCAACAGCTTGCCCCCGGTACGCATGGACAGCATCATGCCCACGGTAAAAGCAAAAATATGGTACAGCGGCAAAGCGCACACCGTGGTCGGCTGCTCACCCACAGGCACCGATTCCATCGCTGGGAGATACCAGGCTTCGGACTGGAGCACATTGGCAATCAGGTTGCGATGCAACAGCACGGCGCCCTTGGACACGCCAGTGGTGCCCCCGGTGTATTGCAACACCGCCATGTCGTCGGGTTTGATGGCGACTTTTTTAAAAGTTTTACGCCCGCCTGCGGCTACTGCATCGTTAAACGGCACGGCGCCAGGCAGGTTGTAGTCAGGCACCATCTTTTTGACATAGCTCACGACAAAGTTAACCAATGCGCCCTTCAAAAACCCCAACTGATCCCCCATGGTGCACATCACCACATGTTTGACAGGGGTGGTGGCAATGCACTTTTGCAAGGTAGAAGCAAAATTTTCAAGGATGACAATGGCTTTGGCACCGGCATCCTTGAGTTGATGCTCCAGTTCACGCGGCGTGTAAAGCGGGTTGGCATTCACCACCACATAGCCCGCGCGCAAAATGGCCGCCACCGCCACCGGGTACTGCGGCACATTGGGCATCATGATGGCGACACGGTCACCCTTGACCAGACCCAGGCCTTGTAAATAAGCCGCAAAGGCCTGACTGAGTTGGTCGGTTTGGCCATAGCTCACATCCCGCCCCATAAAGCTGTAGGCGGTTTGGTTGGCATATTTCTGGAAGCACTCTTCCATCAAAGCCACCAGCGACGGGTACTGGGCTGTATCCAAATCAGCAGGCACGCCCGGTGGGTAGCTCTTGAGCCAAATACGGTCAGTCATTGTCATTCTCTCCAGATTTCAGAAAAGGGCTCTGCAATCAACCCTTTAGCGAGGTCAGCACCTCGTCCAGCATCTTCTTGGCATCGCCAAACAGCATGCGGTTGTTTTCTTTGTAGAAAAGCGGGTTATCCACGCCAGCGTAGCCCGAGGCCATGCTGCGCTTCATCACGATGGAGGTCTTGGCCTTCCAGACTTCAAGCACTGGCATCCCGGCAATCGGGCTGGTCGGATCGTCCTGCGCGCCCGGATTGACGATGTCATTGGCACCAATCACGATGGCGACATCGGTTGTGGGGAAATCCGCGTTGAGCTCATCCATTTCGAACACGATGTCGTAAGGCACCTTGGCCTCGGCCAACAGCACATTCATGTGACCTGGCATGCGCCCTGCCACCGGGTGAATACCAAAACGCACATTGACACCCTTTTCGCGCAGCACCTTGGTGATCTCAAAGACGGTATGCTGAGCCTGGGCGACGGCCATGCCGTAGCCGGGAACGATGATCACGCTCTTGGCTTCGCGCAACAACTCCGCAGCCTCAATCGCCGTCACCGGTGTCACTTCGCCAGCGGGCTGTGCTTCACCAGCAGCTTTAGGCTTCGCACTGGTGGTACCAAAGCCACCGGCAATGACGCTGATAAAACTGCGATTCATGGCATTGCACATGATGTAGGACAAAATTGCACCACTAGAACCCACCAGAGCACCCGTCACGATCAGCAGGTCATTGGACAACATGAAGCCGGTCGCTGCGGCAGCCCAACCGGAATAGCTGTTGAGCATGGACACCACCACCGGCATGTCGGCGCCGCCAATGGCCATCACCATGTGAATGCCAAACAGCAGGGCAATCACTGTCATCACCATCAGTGGCATCATGCCATCAGCAATGGTCTCGGCATGGAGAAACTCACGTCCGAACCAGATCACCACCAGCAGGCCCAGCAAATTCATCCAGTGCCGGCCAGGCAACAACAAGGGGCTGCCGCCGATACGGCCAGACAACTTGCCAAAGGCGATGACGGAGCCTGCGAATGTCACTGCGCCAATGAAAATGCCAACATAGATTTCCACCTTGTGAATGGATTCTTCGGCGCTGGACAGGGCGATGCTCACGCCATCGACCACATGAAAAGATGCGGTTGGGTCGATGAAAGTTGCAATGCCGACCAGCATGGCGGCCAGACCCACCATGCTATGCATCAATGCCACCAGCTCGGGCATTTGCGTCATCTGCACGGTACGCGCTGCATACAGGCCAACGCTGGCGCCCACCAACATCGCGCCAATGATCCACGGCAAGCCGGCCATCGTCACTTGCGGACCAAACACCGTGGCCAGTACCGCCAGCGTCATGCCGATCATGCCGTACAGGTTGCCGCGCAATGCGGTTTGCTGGTTGGACAAACCGCCCAGGCTCAGGATAAAAAGAATCGTGGCTCCAATATAGGAGACCGTTGCCAAACTTGCAGACATGAGTCGTCTCCCTTATTTACGGAACATGGCCAGCATGCGCTGGGTGACGGCAAAGCCGCCGAACATATTGATGGAGGTGAGCACAATGCCCGCCGCCGCAACCCAGCTGATCCAGTCGTTGGGGCGCCCGGCGGCACCAGCCAGCGGAGAGACCTGCACCAGTGCGCCAATGGCGATGATGCTGCTGATGGCGTTGGTGACACTCATCAGCGGCGTGTGCAAGGCTGGTTTGACGTTCCACACCACCATGTAACCCACAAAACAGGCCAACACGAAGACCGTGAAGTGGCCCAAAAACGCCGGAGGCGCACTAGACCCGATGAGCCAAAACAATGCCGCTGCAACGCCAAAAAAGATCGCCAGCTTGCTGCCCGCCATGGGCTCGCTGTCGCCGCCACCATGGCCATGGCCGCCCTTCTTGGCGGCAGGTACTGCAACAGGTTTTGCAGCAGCGGAAGGCGCTGCGGGCAGTTTGGGCGCCGGTGCGGGCCAAGTGATACTGCCGTCCTTGGTGACGGTCAGGCCACGGATGGCATCGTCTTCCATGTTGACGTTGATGACGCCGTCCTTGGTCTTGCAAAGCTCCTCGGCAAGGCGAAACAGGTTGGATGAGTACAGTGTCGACGACTGCTTGGACAGGCGCGAGACCAAGTCGGTGTAGCCGACGATGGTCACGCCGTGCTTCACCACGGCCTGGCCGGGCTCGGTCAGCTCGCAGTTGCCGCCCTGCTCGGCGGCCATGTCAACAATCACGCTGCCGGGTTTCATGGACCGCACCATCTCGGCGGTGATGAGCTTGGGCGCAGGCTTGCCAGGGATCAGCGCAGTGGTGATGATGATGTCCACCTCCCTGGCCTGCTTGGCATACATATCGCGCTGGGCCTGCTGGAAGCCTTCGCTCATCACCTTGGCGTAGCCGCCACCGCCGCCGCCCTCCTCCTCGTAATCAACCTTCACAAATTCACCACCCAATGAGGTGACCTGATCGGCAACTTCAGCACGGGTGTCGTTGGCGCGCACGATGGCACCCAGGCCGGCAGCAGTACCGATCGCCGCCAGGCCGGCCACCCCAGCGCCAGCAATGAATATCTTGGCAGGCGGAACCTTGCCTGCAGCCGTAATCTGACCATTGAAGAAGCGACCGAAGGCATTGGCGGCTTCGATGACGGCGCGGTAGCCGGCGACGCCGGCCTGGGAGGTCAACGCATCCATCTTCTGGGCCCGGCTCAGCATGCGAGGCAGCGCGTCGATCGCCAGCACAGTGGCGTTCTTGGCGGCAAGTTGCTGCATCAATTCGGGATTTTGTGCTGGCCAGATGAAACTGATCAGCGTGCCGCCATCGCGCAGCAGGCCGACTTCTTCAGCGCTCGGGCCGCGGACCTTGAAAACGATATCGGATGCAGCCCACAAAGCAGCGGCGCCCTCGATGACCTCGGCACCCGCGGCGCGATAAGTGTCGTCACTGAAATTGGCCAAGTCACCAGCGCCGGACTCGACGGCGACCTTGAATCCCAGTTTTATGAGCTTTTCAACCACCTCCGGGACCGTCGCGACACGTTTTTCCCCCGGAAAAACCTCTCGCGGTACCCCAATGCGCTGCGCCGTTTTTTGCGGCTCTGTGGAAACTCCAATCACCATGGTGCGACTCCTCGTTTGGTTGAATTTTTCATCGTCTCCAAGCTTACATTAGTTTTACGTCACTTTGAGGGGCGGGTAAACCAGTGGAATGTGTCGGGATGTGTCCCGGCGGGGATAATCAGAAACCTATGAAAAAGCAACAAATTGGACAACGTGTTGTCGTCGGCTTAAGTGGTGGCGTGGATTCTGCGGTCACGGCCTGGCTGCTCAAACAGCAGGGTTTTGACGTCATCGGTATCTTCATGAAAAACTGGGAAGATGACGACAACTCGGAGTTTTGCTCCTCCAACATCGATTTTGTGGACGCCGCTGCGGTCGCAGACGTCATTGGCATCGAAATTGAACACGTCAACTTTGCTGCCGAGTACAAAGACCGCGTGTTTGCCGAATTTTTACGCGAGTACAGCGGGGGACGCACGCCCAACCCTGACATCCTGTGCAATGCGGAGATCAAATTCAAGGCCTTTCTGGACCATGCCCTGCGATTGGGCGCCGAAAAAATTGCCACCGGGCATTACGCCCGTGTCCGACTCAATAGCTCAACCAACAAGCACGAATTACTTAAAGGTTTGGACCCGTCCAAGGACCAAAGCTACTTTTTGCACCGACTCAACCAGGCCCAGCTGTCCAAAACCCTGTTCCCGGTGGGTGAGCTGCTCAAAACCGAGGTGCGACGCATTGCGCTTGAGATTGGTTTGCCCAACGCCAAAAAGAAAGACTCTACCGGCATCTGCTTCATTGGCGAGCGACCATTCCGTGACTTTTTGAACCAGTACATCGCCAAAGAACCCGGCCCCATCAAGGACGAGAAAGGCCGCACCATTGGCCAGCACGTCGGCCTGAGCTTCTACACGCTGGGTCAACGCCAGGGCCTGGGTATTGGCGGCCTCAAGGCCAAAGGCGCGGAAAAAGGCGGCGGCGAGCACGCGCCCTGGTTTGTGGCGCGCAAGGACATGGCCAAAAACACGCTGTGGGCGGTTCAGGGTCATGATCATCCGTGGCTCCAGTCCCACGCCTTGACAGCGCAAGACACCAGCTGGGTGGCAGGCACAGGGCCAGCGGCCGGTCAGTTGTCGGCCAAAACCCGCTATCGCCAGGTCGATGCCCCATGCCTGCTGGCAGCTGAAGCGAATGAGACCTTCAGCCTGTCATTTCCAGAGCCGCAATGGGCCGTCACGCCGGGCCAGTCTGCGGTCTTGTATGACGGCGACGTTTGCCTGGGTGGCGGTGTGATTGCGTCGTCAATGCTGGCCGAATGACACCACGGACAGCAAAGAAGCTAACAAAATCAAACTGCCGCCAAACAGGGTGCGCAGGGATAACTCGCCAGTGCCCAACAAGACAGACGACACGCTGGCAAAGACAACCTCTGACAGCATGATCAGTGAAGTAGCACTGGCGCTCAAATGAGCCGCGCCATATTGCAACGCAAAGTTTCCCACCAGAAAAGCCAGACCGAGACCTAGCGCCAAGATCATCCAGGCCATCGAAGGCGAAGGAAGTGCCGTTACCACATCGAGTCTCATGCCGATCACAGCAGCGCTCGTGGCCATGATGGCCCCGCCACCAAACATGGCCATCATGCGTGACTCGCTGGGCGTCTGGTTGAACTTGCGCAGCAGAATGTTGGTCAGGGCAAAACAAAATCCACCCATCAGGGCAAGCCAGTCCGCCAGAGACTCGGGCACAGGCCAGGGCGATGCTGGCGTTTTGAGCACAATTACAACGCCGGTGAGCGACAGCACCAGCCGCAAGAGCGAACCCGCCGTTGGTTTTTCGCCCAGCAAGGGCCAGGCCAGTACAACAACCCAGGCAGGCATCAGATAAAACAACAGGACAACCCGCACCACGTCGCCCACGGTCACGGCCCAATTGAAGCCCACGTTGGTCAGGCCCGAGGCCAGCACCAACCACCACAGCAGCGGCTGTTTCAAAAAACCTCGCCAGGCATGTGGCTGCACGACCAGCAAGAAAATCAGAGCAAACACATAAATCAGCGCCGTGGCCCACAACGGGTGCAGGCCATGGTCTTGAAGCGCCCGAAAAGGCCACCAGGACACACCCCAAACAAATGCGTTGAATGTCAGTGCCGCAGCAGCCAGCACACTAATAGACATCAAACACGGGGGTCGTCATAAGGCTCCATATCAGTCCGCCGATGGTGCTGGATGGGCTGGGGATGTGCCACGGCTTCGGCGACATGACGGTGATCGTCGCGTGCAATCGCCAGCAAATGCTCAACCTCGCCGCGATGCTGAACGCAATTGTTGGCATGCCAGCGCCGGATGAGCCACATGAAGCCCGCGATCACCACACCAAAGGTCGTGATTGCCGCAAAAGTCGGCAACCCCAGCCCGGTGGACAGGCTATAAGCTGCGCCCAGCAACAAAATACAGGCCTGCTCATTGAAGTTCTGCACCGCTATGCTCCGCCCGGCCCCCATCAGGTTGTGACCCCGATGCTGCAACAACGCATTCATGGGCACAACCAGGAAGCCGCCCAGCGCCCCCAGCAAAATCAGAAAAGGCGCGGCCACCCACACATTGGTAATGAAGATCAGCATGATGATCAGCAAGCCCATGCCGATCCCCAATGTAATTACCCGCGGACCATCTTCCAGCCGCATGCGGATGGAGGCCACTACAGCCCCTGCCGCCATGCCAATGGCCACAACACCTTGCAGGGCGGATGCTTGCGTCACGGAATAACCCAGTGCAGCGGCAGCCCAGGCCAGCACAATGAACCGCAAATTGCCGGCCACCCCCCAGATCAGCGTAGTAGCGGCGAGCGAAATCTGACCCAGCTTGTCGCGCCACAAACGGGCGTTACAAGTCCAGAAATCGGGCAACAACGAAAAAATTCGCTTGGGCATGGCCCGCATCTCGACCCCGGTATCCGGTATATGCGTGTTAAACCATGCCGCAAGGAAATAAACAAAAATCAGCACACTGATAGCCGCCGCAGGCGGGGTTTCCACACTGGTTGTAATCAGGGGAAAGTCAAAAGACAGCAACCAGGGCGATACCGTCGGCCCGACCAGCTGACCACCCAGCAAAACCCCCAGAATGATGGAGGCAATCGTCAAACCTTCAATCCAGCCGTTGGCCTTGACCAGCTGCGAGGCTGGCAGCAATTCGGTCAGGATGCCGTACTTGGCAGGTGAATAGGCCGCAGCACCGAGCCCCACCATGCCGTAAGACAACAAGGGGTGCGAGCCAAACAGCATCATCAGGCACCCCGCCACTTTGATGAAATTGCTGAACAGCATCACCCGGCCTTTGGGCATAGAGTCCGCAAACGCACCCACAAAAGGCGCCAAAATCACATAAAAAAGCGCAAACATGGGCACCAATGCGGCTTGCTGCCACTCGGGCGCATGATTACTCCGCAGCAGCTGTACCGCTGCCACAAACAGTGCGTTGTCGGCCAGCGAGCTGAAAAACTGCGCTGACATGATGGTGAAGAAACCGCGTTTCATTGTCTACAGGCGCGCATCAGTGCAGCTGACGCGAGGGGTTTGTTGTATATCTCCGAGGGACCATGGGTTATAGCATGCCCTCGGGGTGCAAAATAAAGACCCCTGATTGTCACGTCACCACCCCATGCCCCGTCCGATACAAGCCATCATCCATACCAACGCACTTCGCCACAACTTGCAAAGTACCCGCCAGGCGGCCCCGGATGCCCGTGTCTGGGCCATCGTCAAGGCCGACGCCTATGGTCATGGCATTGAACGCGTATTTGAGGGCTTGCGCGGTGCCGACGGCTTTGCGCTACTTGATCTGGAGGAAGCCCAGCGCATCCGTGCACTGGGCTGGCGCGGACCGATTCTGCTGCTCGAAGGCGTGTTTGAGTTACGCGACCTGGAGCTTTGCTCACGGCTGGGCTTGTGGCACACGGTGCATTGCAATGAGCAAATCGACATGCTGGCCACCCACAAAACCAATGTGCCGCACCGCGTTTTTCTCAAAATGAACTCCGGCATGAACCGGCTGGGCTTTACACCGCAATGCTACCGGGCCGCCTGGACGCGGCTCAATGCCTTGCCGCAGGTGGATGAAATCTCGCTCATCACCCATTTCAGCGACGCCGACGGCGCACGCGGCATAACTGAGCAGATGGCGGTTTTTGCGTCGGTTACCCGCGACCTGCCGGGCGAGCGGTCTTTAAGCAACAGCGCAGCCACCTTGCGCCAGCAACTCACGTCGCCAGATACTCCAAACTGGCAAGCAAGCGACTGGATTCGCCCCGGCATTGCCGTTTATGGCAGCTCACCGGACTTTCCAGAGCACAGCGCCAGTGACTGGAATCTGCAACCTTGCATGACACTCGCTACAAAAATCATAGCTATTCAGGCAATTGATACGGGGGCTACAGTTGGATATGGCTCAACATTTACGGCAGACAAACCACTTCTAGTAGGTGTGGCGGCCTGTGGTTATGCCGACGGCTACCCGCGCACCTGCCCGACCGGCACCCCGATTCTGGTCAACGGCATTCGCACCCGCACCCTGGGCCGTGTGAGCATGGACATGCTCGCCGTGGACTTGACGTCGCTGAAGGATGCAGGGGTTCCAGTTGGTTTTGGCAGCGACGTCACGCTGTGGGGGCGCGGCGCCAACGGCGCGGTGCTCAGCATTGACGAAGTGGCCCACAGCGCAGGCACCGTGGGCTATGAATTGATGTGTGCGCTAGCTCCGCGCGTGCCGGTGGTGGCGGCGGACTGATGGATTACGTCCCGGTTCCCTTGGCACTGCTCGATATTGGCAAACCGCTGCCCGTGGATATATGGGCGCCGGATGGCCGATTGCTGCTGCGCAAAGGGCAAGCCATTGAGTCAGAGCAACATAAGGAGCTGCTCAAAGCCCACCAGGCTTGCGTCACAAGCAGCGACGACCACGCCTGGCGCAAGAGTTTTGAGCGGATGGTTTACAAAATGCTTCGCGACGGTGTGGACCCGCAGGTCATCGCCCACGCCGGACTGCCCGCAAGCATTGCCGAGGCCGATTACATCGAAGGCAAGGAAATGCAAGGCGGCTGGCTTGATTTGCAGGCGATTTTGCAAGGTCTGCTGTACCAGGGGAAAGTCGCCATCAACCCGCTGGAGCGACTGGCCAGCATAGAAAACAAAGTGCTGGAATTGCTCAAAATCGACCCCGATGAAGCCCTGTTTATTTTGTTTCAGGCGCTGGCGGACAGCGCACTGAGCTATTGCGCCACCCATGCGCTGCTGGTGGCCAGCGTCTGTGAATTGACTGCTGAAAAACTCGCTCTGGCAGCGCCCACCGGGCGCGTCATGCTGCGCGCGGCATTGGTCATGAACATCAGCCTGGCTCAGGAACAGGACGCCCTGGCCCAGCAAAAATCGCCCTTAATGGAAGTCCAGAAAGAAGAAATCCGGGCCCATGCCCAAACGAGCGTTGAGATCTTGCAGCACCTGGGCGTAGTGGATGAAAACCAGCTTGACCTGGTGCGCTGGCACCGAGAACCCGATGTTTCATTGGGACTGCCGCGCAATTTGGAATACCGGCAAATCCTGCAGTTGGCTGACCGATTCATCGCCAGAATGGCCGCTCGCAAAACGCGGCCCGCCATGAGCCCCCTGGGCGCCGCCAAGTCTATTTTCATGAGCACCGCCAGCGAACATTCAAACCTCGGTTCGGCCATGACCACTTGCGTCGGTTTCTATCCACCCGGCACCTATGTGCAATTGGTCAATGGCGAGCAGGCGGTGGTGATCGAACGCGGCGCGCGTGCCAACACGCCCCATGTCGCCACACTGGTCAACCCGTCGGGCATGCCGCTCTCCAAATACATTTACCGCGATACCAGTGAGTCACAGTTTGCCATTCGGTCACCGCTCAACGCAGAAAGCTTCAAGGTCAAAGTCAACCTGGATAAGGTGCGCAAAGCCCGCCACACAAGACCTACCGACGACTGAACTTGATGACTTCAAACCAGAGCACGCTGACCAGCCCCAAGGCCAGGGCCGTCAGCAGGTCACGGAACTGCAACGGCTCAAAATAAAACAGCCCTGCCAGCCAGGGCAGATACAACGCCAACATCAAAAGCCCCAGCGCCACAGCGGTAACAACCCACAGTGTGCGATTCGGTACACGCAGCGAAGCCCACAGCGACCCCTTGCGGGTGCGATTGGAAAAAATCAGCGCCACGTTGCCCATGACCAGCGTCGTGAAGGCAAATGCCCGCACCGCGCCCTCGGTCAGCCAGGTGGCACCCCAGGCATAGGCGCCCATCACCACCAGCAAAACCCCCAAGCCTTGCAGCAAGGCCAATGCCAGCGTCATGCCGCCAAACAGCTGGGCTTGGGCGTCACGCGGAGGCAGCTGCATCACATCCTGCTCGGAGGGTTCGTTCTCAAACACCATGGAACAAGCAGGGTCGATGACCAGCTCCAAAAACGCAATATGCAGCGGAAACAGCAACACCGGCCAACCCATCAGCACCGGCACCAGTGCCATGCCGGCAATCGGCACATGCACGGCCAGGATGTAGGACATTGATTTGCGCAGGTTGTCAAAAATGCGCCGCCCCAAGCGCACCGCCCGCACCAGGGCCGCAAAGTTGTCGTCCAGCAGCACCAGTGAAGCCGCTTCGCGCGCCACATCGGTGCCACGCTCGCCCATGGCCACGCCAACGTGGGCGGCTTTGAGCGCCGGGGCGTCGTTCACGCCATCGCCGGTCATGGCCACAATCTCGCCATTGGCCTTGAGGGCCTGCACGATGCGCAGCTTTTGCTCGGGCGCAATACGGGCGCACACGCTCACCGTTTTCAGACGCGCCTGCAGTTCAGCATCACTCAGGGCCGCCATGGCATCGCCGGTCAACACCTCATCAACATCCAGCTTCGCCTGGGCGGCAATGGCACGCGCCGTGGCGGGGTAGTCACCGGTGATCATCACGATACGGATACCGGCCGTGCGGCACTGGGCCACGGCCTCGGGAATTTCGGCACGCAAGGGGTCCGCCAGTCCCAGCAGGCCGATAAATTTGAATTCAAAATCGTGCTCGATAGTGGGCAAAGCATCCCCGGCAAAGCGTGCCTGTGCCACACCCAACACGCGCAGGCCTTTGGCAGCCATCGCCTCCACTGCAGTCGCAATAAGGGCCTGCGCAGGTGCATCCAGATGGCATAGATCAATGATCGCCTCGGGAGCGCCCTTGGCGGCCACCACATGCGAGCCGCCATCCACCGCTTGCCAAACGCGCGACATGGCACGCAACTCGGGCGTGAGTCCGTATTCCTGCAACAGCGTCCAGTCGCGGTGCAGGTGCTCGGTGTTCTTCAGGTAGTGCTCGCCCAAACGGTGAAAGGCCTTTTCCATCGGGTCAAACGGGTCGGCCACACTGGCCAGGATGGAATATTCGACCAACGCATGAAAGGTCTCGGGCAAATCCGGGGTAGCGGCGTAGTCAATCGTCAAACTCTGGCACGTACTGTCACTGCCACTCTGCGCGTAAAGCTCAGCCACCGTCATGCGGTTCTCGGTCAGGGTGCCGGTCTTGTCCACGCACAGCACCGAGGTGGCGCCCAGGGTTTCAATCGAGGCAATGCGCCGGGTCAGCACTTTTTCTTTTGACAAACGCCACGCGCCCAAGGCGGGCAATACCGTGAGCACCACCGTGAACTCTTGCGGCAGCAAGGCCATGGCCAGCGCAATGCCCGCCAGCAGCGCCGCCAACCAGTCTCCTCGCATCAAACCGTAGGCCACGACAAGAAAAAGACTGGCGCCAAAGGCAATGCCAGCGAGCACTTTCACCAGACTGGCGGTCTGTTTTTTCAGGGGCGAAGGTTCGCTGGTCAGCGTCTCCAGCGCCGTGCCAATGCGCCCGATTTCGCTGCGCGGACCAGTGGCCGTGACCCGCGCCATACCGTGACCCTTGGCCAGCAAAGTGCCTGAATACAAGAATGGCAGGTGATCACCCCCTGGCCGGACCGAAGTCGTCACAGCCGATGCGTCGGCAAGCTTGCTCACAGGCACGGCTTCACCCGTGAGCAGCGACTCGTCCACCTGCACATCGCTGCCTGCGATCAGCACCGCGTCAGCCGCAATGCGGTCTCCCTCACTGAGTACCAGCAGATCGCCACGCACCACCTCGGCTCCGGCAATGCGCACCTGCTGTCCTCCCCGCAGCACCAGCGCCCGCGGACTGGTGAGGTCGCGCAGCGCAGCCATGGCACGCTCGGTCTTGCCTTCCTGATACAGCGTCAACGCCATCACAACCAGTACAAAACCAAACAAAATAATGCCTTCCTGCAAGTCGCCCAACACCAGATAGAGCGAGCCCGCCACCAGTAGCAGCATGAACATGGGTTCGTGCAAAGTTTCCTTGAGAATGGCCCACAGGGTGCGTCGCTCATCACCGGGCAGGGCGTTCGGGCCGTCCTCCTTCAACCGCTGCGCCGCTTGCGCCTGGGTCAAACCATCCGGGCCGGTCAGCTCGTCAGGAGTTATTGGCCCTTGGCCAGATGTTGATAAAACCATCGTTTTCCTCCTTCCACATGAGCAGATAGGCCCGCAGTAATACGGTGAGCAAGCCAAAAATACCAGCGCCAGGTGCGAATGACAAAACTCACCAACACCTGCGAGGGAATGGACTCGACGAACCAACCGGTACAAATCAGCATAGCTCAATTGAATTGACCGGCCTTGACAGTCATCAATTGCCAACCCGGCGTGCTCATGAACCTCTTAAGCAGGCGTGATGAATGCCCCACGGGGTATCCATAGTCCTGTTAGCATGAGTTCCAACTACTGCCCATGTGAAGGTTTGCGTTATGAAGTTCAGCTCCAAGATCGTCGCCTTTGCAGCCATTCCAGCGCTTCTTTTCATGGTTGCACTGACCAGCAGCATTGGCTCGCAGATGCACACGCAAAGCGAGTTTGACCACTACATTGACTCCGAACAAGCGGTGGCTAACGGGCTAAGCGATATGTATGCCCAAGGCTTGCAGATGGGTCAAGCCTTGCGCAATGTGGTGCTGGACCCCAAGAACACCAAAGCGTTTGACAACCTGAAAGCCGCGCAAGCCAGTTATGACAAGAGCTTCGCACAAACACGAGAAAAAGCAAAAGGTAGTGAGTTTGAAAGCGCTCTGGCCACGCTACCGGCATTGCGCGAAACACATGCCCAAGCGCAAGAAAAAGTGCTCCAACTGGTGGCTGCCAATGAAAATGCCATTAGCGTTCTCAACAGCGAAGAAACGCCCGCATGGCGCCGACTTAAGGATGAGCTGCTCAAGCAAGGATTGGCGGCTGACAAAAGCTCTGAAGCGGCCCATCAGCGGGTCACTGCAACCACGAATTTCTCTATTCGCTTGTCCATCGGCATCTCGGTCATCGCCGTGCTGGTGGCCTTTGGGCTCAGCCTCTTGATGCGCGCGACAGTTCGAAAAGAATTGGGGGGCGACCCGTCCCATGCGCGCGAAGCGTTGTCCGATATTGCACAAGGCAATCTCACGACAACCATGGTGAACCAGGGCGATAACGACAGCTTGATGGGAACCCTGCACCTGATGCAGGTTTCGCTCAAAAAACTGGTCAGCGACGTGCGCAATTCGGCGGGGTCCATCGCCACCGCCACGGACGAGATTGCAGCGGGCAGCCAGGACCTGAGTAACCGCACGGAAAGCCAGGCCAGCGCCCTGGAACAAACGTCTGCCTCGATGGAAGAACTCGGCGCCACTGTCAAACAAAACGCTGACAGTGCCCGTCAAGCTAACCAGCTGGCCATGAACGCCTCCAGTGTCGCAGTCAAAGGCGGTGACGTGGTCTCCCAGGTGGTCCAAACCATGAAGGGCATCAATGAATCCTCCCGCAAGATTGCCGACATCATCAGCGTCATTGACGGCATCGCCTTCCAGACCAACATCCTGGCCCTGAACGCCGCCGTCGAAGCCGCCCGGGCTGGCGAGCAAGGCCGCGGCTTTGCGGTGGTGGCCTCGGAAGTGCGCTCTCTGGCAGGTCGCTCGGCTGAAGCGGCCAAGGAAATCAAAGCCCTGATTGGCGCCAGTGTGGAGCGAGTTGAACAGGGCTCGACCCTGGTCGATCAGGCCGGCGCGACCATGGTGGAAGTGGTGACCTCCATCAAGCGGGTGACGGACATCATGGGTGAAATCAGCGCATCGAGCAGTGAACAATCCCTGGGCGTTTCACAGATCGGCGAGGCCGTTACCCTGATGGACCAGACGACACAACAAAATGCGGCACTGGTGGAGGAAATGGCTGCCGCAGCTGGCAGCCTCAATGGTCAGGCCAGTGACCTTGTGCAGGCTGTGGCCGTCTTCAAACTCGGCGCGGGCGACGGTCAGTTGCACATGAGCCATGCACCGGCCCACAGCAGCGCGCCCAAACTGGGACCGTCCCGGCTGATGCTCGGAAAACCGTCCCGCCATTAAAGATGGTCTGAATAACTCACTGCCAATTGGCTTAGCGAGTCGTTAATTTTCAAATTGCGGGATTTCACGAAGTTCCCCGAACTTTCTTTGTTTCACTGGCCAATTGATCAGCCCTCACATTGACATTCATCAACGGCACACAGGCATGAATTTTTAAAGCCTGCAGGTCCACTCAAGCAAGCGTCAATTGATTTTTATCAATGCTTGTTATTCAATTTTGGCGGTGTACGATCAACTAACCGAAACCTATTAGACATAATGAAAATCACCTCTTGCCGACTTGAATATCGCGCAGCTTCAAACTGACAGCCATTACAAAACAATCATCAAAATGTCGCAAAGCAAATTAGAACAAGAATTTTTAAGAAAACTTGCCTCTTTAAAATCCAGCATTGCCCTTCATGACCGAGGTGTCATGCTCGGATTTATTCTCAGCTTTCTGCCTATTTTTCCGGCTGCCTTATTTGGCTTTATTGTGAGCGCCTTCAACTTCAGGTTATGCAAGGCCGGCAAGCTTGATCCGTTTGAAGAGCCTCTTGTTAAAAAGAGCTTGATCCTGGGGGCTATCAACACGGTGCTTGGCATAGCACTGCTGGTTTTAGTCATCCGATTCCTCAGTGACGTGGGTTGGCAGCACTACTTGTACCTTATCACCGACCCGTTTTTCAGCTTGCTGAACAAGCTCCCCATCCCCCACAAAACCACCATAGGTTCGACGACTGTATGAGCGAAATTACTCCCACGCCTAGCATGACTGAAAGTGACTTTCCTTCAAAATCAGCCGATCAAAAATTTTGCTTTTCCTGCGGCACCGTGCTTCACTCCTCTGCGACAAGCTGCCCAAAATGTGGTGCCGTCCAACCCACCAGCAGTGCCATCGCACACATCGCCCAAGCGGAACAAGCACTTGCAACAGCAGGTGCAGCAAGCATTGCGTTACCGCCCAACCATGTGTACTGCCGTGGCTGTGGCAAAGCCATTCATGAAACGGCCCCGAGCTGCCCCAAGTGCGGTGCTCTGCAGCGCACCAATCATTCCGTGCGGTCAGAGTCTGGAAAAGACCGCATGACAGCGGCCTTGCTGGCGCTGTTTCTTGGCGGTATTGGCGCGCACAAATTTTATTTAGGGCGAACAGGGATAGGCATTCTTTATCTCTTGTTCTTCTGGACTTTTATCCCGGCCCTCATCTCTTTTATCGAAGGCATTATTTTCCTGACCATGTCAGACAGCGACTTCGTCAAAAAATACTGACATGCCATAACGGCCACAGGGAGAATGTGATGGGAATGATGTTTTGTCGGGGATGCGGAAAAGAACTACACGAGACCGCCCCCATTTGTCCGCACTGCGGCGCACCTCAAAATGTGGGCCCCACTACCAACGTCGAACCATCCCTGAAGAATCAGACCGTTGCCGGTTTGTTGTGCGCCTTTTTAGGCGGCTTTGGCGCGCACAAGTTTTATCTGGGCCGAATTACTGCGGGCGTTTTATTTGTTCTTTTTTGCTGGACTGGCATACCCGGCCTGATTGCATTCTTTAATCTTTTTGGCATTGCCTTTGCAAGCCAGGAAAAATGGGCCAAGGAATACAACAATGGCGTGCTCTCGCCACCGGTTCATCTTATTGTCAAGATCATTGTGCTGATTCTCCCGGCCACGATGCTGATCGGCATCATGGCGGCCATTGCCATACCCGCCTACGTTGATTACACACAGAAAGCAAAAACGGCTGAAGTGGTGATGGGGCTCTCAGCAGCAAAAACATCCGTGGCTGAATTCGCCTTATCCAAGCCCGGAGCGGTGATGGACGCACCCACTTTGCAAGCCGTTAAAGACAGCGTCAAAAATACGCCCGCCATTACCGGCATTGACGCTTTCACCTACAAAACCTACGCCGACATCGTGGCCGATGTGACGATCAACCAGTTGACTGGGCAAATCATCTATGTCAGCCATGATTCGGGGTCAAGCTGGGCCTGCCAGTTCATCGACTTGCCGAAAAAGTTGATGCCCGCCAACTGCGAAGCATCCGAGGGACTCAATCGCCCTGCCATTGAAGTTCCGCACTTGGGCTTATGGCGCATGGACTTTGCGCTTGCAACCGCTCAGGCCTGCATCAATTCCGCGGCGCCCGGCGAAGAGCAAATTGCAACCATCGCCTGCAAGTGCACCATTGAAAAACTTGCCAACACACTTACGCAAGACCAGATGGTTGACGATCCTTCCGCCGAAGTAGAGCAAATTATTTCGCGGGCTAAAACCGAGTGCGCGTCCCCCGTCGCGCCACCTTGATTGGCACGCCACGCGCAAGTTCAGTGATTGATTCAATCACCCTATTTTTCATTTGTTATTTTTAAGGAGAAAGTATGGCCATGGTATTTTGCAAGGGATGCGGTAAAGAGCTTCACGAATCCGCCCCCACCTGCCCGCATTGCGGCGCCCCACAGTTTGCCCGCTCGGCTGGCGCCAATGGCGCAAGCAAAGCAGACGAAGGTTTCTTTGACTTGGGCTTGATGCCCTTAAAGAAATACGCCACATTCAGCGGCCGTGCGCGCAGAAAAGAGTACTGGTACTTCGTGCTGGTCTACATGCTGGCTGCTGTCGTCATGGGCATCCTGGCGGCGATTTTGGGTCGCGCAGGAGCCATCCTGACCTCTGTTTTTTATCTGGGCGTCATCATCCCATCTCTTGCCGTTGGCGTTCGCAGAATGCACGACACCGACCGCAGCGGCTGGTGGCTGATTGTCCCCATTGCCGGCTTTGTCTTTTTATGCCTTGAAGGACAAAGAGCTCCCAACCGTTTTGGCGATGACCCGAAAAACTAAGTCCAACAAATCAAAAATAGCGACCCAGTGGTCGCTATTTTTTCGTCTTGAATTGTGACTTTGACTCAGTCGTCCGTCTGCTTAATCCTGTCCAACGACTCTTGGATTTTCTTCAACATCTCCAGCGTTTTTTCGTTGTTTTTCTCCACCACCTTCGCCAAGGCATAAAGCCCATAAGCCAGGCAAAAAAAACAGCCAACGATGAACTGGGTTGCTTCGTCAAATTGGTGAATATAGGCCAGCGTCACCAGCGACAGAACTATAAAAATAGCCCACTTTATCGAATTCATATATTCACAGCTTCCTTTAGTACAAACCCCGCACCCGTGCGTGCAGCCGGGCTAGCCCGAGCAGGGCATCTGTCAAGGGCGTGGGCACGCCAGTGAGCGTGCCCAGTTCTTTCACCACCGTCACCAGTGCATCGAGTTCGACCGCCTTGTCGGCCTCTACATCTTGCAGCATGGAGGTTTTAAAGGCGCCCAATTTGCGGGTGATCGCGTGGCGGTCTTCGGGCAATTGGTCAATCGGTATCCCGATGCGGGCACCGATTTCTTTGGCTTCGAGCATCACGCCGCTGATAAAACCACGCACCAAGTCATCGCCCATGATCAGGTCGGTGGTGGCACCGGTGAGGGCGCTGATGGGGTTGACCGTCATATTGCCCCAGAGCTTGTACCAGATGTCTTTTTGAATCTGCCCGGAGACGCTGACTTCAAAACCGGCGTGCCCCAGAAGCGCGGCCAGTTGCGTGACGCGCTCGCTCGGGTCACCCGAGGGCTCGCCGATGATCAGCTTGTTGCCAAAGTGATGGTGCACATAGCCCGGCAAGATGAGGGAGCAGCTGGCATGCACCACGCAGCCAATGACGCTGTGTGCGGGAATCACCACGCCAATCTCGCCGGTGGCGTCCACCGCGCTTAACCGGGTGTTTTCAAAACGGCCGCCAAAGTCCTGAAAGAACCACCAGGGCACCCCGTTCATGGCCGTCAGAACTACCGTATGGGGGCCGATCAAGGGGCTGATGTGACGCGCCACTTCCAGCATCGAAGGTGCCTTGACGGCAATCACGACCAGGTCTTGCACGCCCAGATCGGCGGGGTGGGTGCTGGCCTGAACCGTCGCCGTGGCTTCAACGTGCCCGTGCTGCGATCGCAATCCGTGGCGCTGCACCGACTCCAACGTGGCACCGCGCGCCACCACACTCACATGGCAGCCTGCAGCCGCCAGCCGAACACCGATCCAGCTGCCGATGGCACCGGCGCCATAGATGCACACTTTATTGAAAGTTTTATAGAGCATATAAGCCTCTAGCCCCCGTATAACCTGCGTAAGCAGCTACTATTTTGATAGCAAGTAAAACATTCACGGCAACGATCCTGATGCAAAAGATTGGGACCGAGCCTCAGCAGGAAACATTAACAACTGTTCTTTCATCCAGTATGATCACCCCATGGCCAAAGAAAAAACCGTTTATGTCTGCTCCGAGTGTGGCGGCACCAGTCCCAAATGGCTGGGCAAATGCCCCAGCTGCAACGCCTGGAACACGCTGATTGAATCCGTACCCGATAGTAGCGCACCGACCCGAAACCGCTTTGCCTCGCTGGCCAAGACCGCCGAAGTCGTCACGCTGGGCGACATTGACGCAGTGGATATGGCGCGCACCCCCACCGGCCATGAAGAACTGGACCGGGTGCTGGGCGGTGGCATTGTCGAAGGCTGCGTGGTGCTGATCGGCGGCGACCCCGGCATAGGCAAATCCACCCTGCTGCTGCAGGCGCTCGATTCGCTGCAGCGCAGCGGGCAAAACACCTTGTATGTCACTGGGGAAGAAAGTGGCGCACAAGTGGCGCTGCGTTCGCGCCGCCTTGGGCTGGACAACTCGCAGGTCAAGGTACTGGCCGAGATCCAGCTCGACAAAATCCTCGCCACCTTGAGCACCGTGCAGCCCGACATTGCCGTCATCGACTCGATTCAAACCGTTTACTCCGACCAACTCACCTCAGCCCCTGGTTCGGTCGCGCAGGTGCGCGAGTGCGCCGCGCACCTGACGCGCGCAGCCAAGGCCAGCGGCGTCTGCATCGTGCTGGTCGGCCACGTCACCAAAGAAGGCACACTGGCCGGACCGCGCGTGCTGGAGCACATGGTGGACACGGTGCTGTACTTTGAAGGCGACACGCACAGCAGCTTTCGCCTGGTGCGGGCCATCAAGAACCGCTTTGGCGCCGTCAACGAGATCGGTGTCTTTGCCATGACGGAGCGCGGCCTCAAGGGCGTGAGCAACCCGAGCGCCATTTTTCTGAGCCAGCACGCTGAACCGGTGCCCGGCAGTTGCGTGATGGTCACGCTGGAGGGCACCCGCCCAATGTTGGTCGAAATCCAGGCGCTGGTGGACAGCGGCGGGCCGTCGCCTCGGCGCTTGTCCGTTGGCCTGGACAAGGACCGGCTCGCCATGCTGCTGGCCGTGCTGCACCGCCACGCGGGCGTGGCCTGCATGGACCAGGATGTATTTGTCAATGCGGTCGGCGGCGTGCGCATCAGCGAGCCGGCGGCCGACTTGGCGGTGCTGCTGGCCATCACATCCAGTCTGCGCGGCAAGCCGCTGCCCAAAGGTTTTTTTGCCTTTGGCGAAGTCGGACTGGCCGGCGAAGTGCGTCCCGCACCGCGCGGCCAGGAGCGTTTGAAGGAAGCGGCCAAACTGGGCTTCAGTGTGGCGGTGGTGCCCAAAGCCAATGCACCGAAGAAACCGATTGAAGGGCTGACCATCCATGCCGTGGAACGGGTGGAGCAGGCGATGGAGGTGGTGCGCGGCCTGGGTTAATGGCGCGCCTGTTAAGAAAGACTTAATCTGCCCTGCTTAGGATCGCGGCCATGGAGGTGCCCTGCACATGTTTAATTCTTTATCTCGCGTTCTCGGTTTAACCGGCGTCGCCTTGAGCCTGCTGACCGCCGCCCATGCGGAAGACCATGGCAATCAAAAATCTGTCCAACTGCTTCCCAAATACCAGCAGGAATGCAGCTCTTGCCACATTGCTTATCCGCCTGGCATGCTGCCAGCCGCATCTTGGAGCCGTGTCATGGGTTCTTTGGGCAAGCATTACGGCATTGATGCCTCGTTGGATGATGCCAGCGTGCGTGAGATCAGCAGCTGGCTCAAAGCCAACGCGGGCACGTACAAACGCGTGAGTGAAGAGCCGCCACAGGACCGCATCAGCAAATCTACCTGGTTTTTGCGCAAACACCGTGATGGCGAGGTACCCGCTAATGTCTGGAAGCGCAAAGCGGTGGGAAGCCCCTCCAACTGTGCGGCTTGCCACACCCATGCTGAAAAAGGCAACTTCAACGAAGACGACGTGCGGATTCCTAAATAAAAAGTCTTCCACAATCGCTAGCATGACACTTTTCGGGAGACACGCTGATGAGAATTTTGCTGGCTGAAGACGATCCGATCCTGGGCGACGGGCTGCGCGCCGGGCTGCGCCAACTCGGCTTTCAGGTCGATTGGGTGCGCGATGGTGTTGCCGCCGAACGCGAGTTGGTGTCGGGCGACTACAACGCCGCAGTGCTGGACTTGGGTTTACCGCTGAAAGACGGGCTGGACGTGCTGCAAGCCTTGCGTGCCCGCAAGATTGCGACCCCGGTGCTGGTGCTCACGGCGCGTGATGCCGTACCAGACCGTATTCGCGGCCTCGATCTGGGCGCCGACGACTACGTGATCAAACCGGTGGATTTGCACGAACTGGGCGCCCGCCTGCGCTCGCTGGTACGGCGCGCGCACGGTCAGATGCAGGACATCCTTCAGTGCGGTGACGTCCTGCTCGAACCCTCAGCCCGACGTGTCAGTCTCAAAGGGGAAGTGGTGACACTGTCCACGCGGGAATTTGATTTACTTCATGTGTTGATGCTCAACGCGGACCGTGTCATGTCGCGCGAACAACTTGAGCAGCAGTTGTATAGCTGGGGTTATGAAGTGGACAGCAATGCCATTGAAGTCCACATCCACCACTTGCGCCGCAAGCTGCACCCGGATGTGATCCAGACCGTGCGCGGTGTGGGCTACACCATGCTGCGTTCGCAAACCCTGTCATGACTCGGCGACACCGCCTAAAATCCATGCAGGCCCGCCTGCTGGCACTGCTGTTGGGACTGGTTATTGTGATTTGGACCGGCTCGGCCATCATGACCTGGGTGGATGCCCGCGATGAACTCGATGACCTGCTTGACGGCCATCTGGCGCAAGCGGCGGCACTGTTGGTGGTTCAACAAGCCCGATCAGATGACGACGACGGTGTTGCTGACGCACCGGTGCTGCACAAATACGCCCCACTGGTGGCGTTTCAGGTCTTTCACGAAGACCGGTTGGTCATGCGCTCGGCCAATGCGAGCACCACGCCCATGACCAGCAAAGACCATGGGTTTACGACCGTTCGACTAAACGATGGCGAAAAATGGCGCGTATTTGTCACCCACGGTCAAGAGCGGGATGTCATGGTGTATGTGGGTGAACAGACCGCTTCACGCAATGCCATTCTTTGGGCGATCCTCAACAGCATGCTTTTGCCCCTTTTGCTGGCTTTGCCACTGCTAGCCGCTGGCGGCTGGTGGGCCGTTCGCCGTGGGCTAGCGCCGCTGCGCCAACTCAGCAAACTGCTGCAGCAACGCCAGCCACATGGGCTCGAACCAATCGAACTCCACGATATGCCCTTGGAGATGAAACCGGTGGCGGACTCACTCAATGGCTTGTTTGAACGCATTGACCATATGGTGGCGTCCGAACGTCGTTTCACGGCAGATGCGGCCCATGAACTACGAACCCCCATTGCAGGCATCCGCGCCCAGGCGCAAGTGGCCATGGGTGCTGGCGATGATGCAGAACAACGCAACCATGCCTTGCAGGCGACCCTGGCAGGCTGCGACCGCGCCAGCCGACTGGTGGAACAACTGCTGACCCTGGCGCGACTGGAGGCGGCTCAAGCCACAGCAACGGCGCCAGCCCCCACGATGGACCTTAGTGCTGTCGTACGTCGCATAGCCGCTGACCTGGCCACCACGGCGCTGGCAAACCATCAAACCCTGGAACTTGACGCCCTGGCCCCCTGCATGGTGGTAGGCAATGACATGCTAGTGGGTGTGCTGGTACGTAATTTGATTGACAACGCCATCCGCTACAGCCCGACTGGTGCACGGATTTGGGTCAGCGTGACCAGCGAGGCCGGACAGCCCCTGTTGCGCGTTGAAGACAGTGGTCCGGGCCTGCTTGACGCCGACATGGCCCGCCTGGGTGAACGTTTCTTTCGGGTGCTCGGCAACGAGCAGCCTGGTAGCGGTCTGGGCTGGTCCATTGTCAAGAGAATTGCCGATGTCTTTGGCGCCCGTCTGAATGTGAGTCGCTCGGAGCAACTGGGCGGCTTGGCAGTGGCGGTGCATTGGCAGGAATAGGCAGCACGTCGTCGGTCAAAATCAGGGGATGAAATGTCAAAAACTCCTTGTGCCTCTGGCCAGCGTGCTGCTGGTCATCACGGCCTATGTCTTTTACCGCTGGAGCGGCGTCGCCGTCGCCGCAGGGGCGCTGGTCATGTGGCTGCTGCTGCACTTCACCCAGATGATGCAGGTCCTCAAGCGCGCGGCCAACCAGCCCATGGGGCATGTGGGCAGTGCGGTGATGATGAATGCCAAACTCAAATCCGGGATGACCTTGTTGCACGTCGTAGCCATCACCAGGTCATTGGGCGAGCCACTGAGCCCTAAAGCCAGCCAGCCCGAAATTTTCCGTTGGACCGATGGCAGTGATTCGCATGTAACCTGCGAATTTCACCATGGCAAGCTGCAAAATTGGGAGCTGCTCAGACCCATCCAGGTCGCAGAGGCGGCAAACGATGCCTGCGCCCGCGTGGCCCCGTAAAATCAGCTTTTTGCAAGACCTGCATCCTATAAAGGAACCCTGATGAGCACGCTACCTCCCTCAATGTCTGACCGCGACGGAAAAATCTGGATGGATGGCCAGATGGTGGACTGGCGCGACGCCAAAATTCACGTCCTGAGTCACACACTGCATTACGGTTGCGGCGCATTTGAAGGCGTGCGCGCTTACAAGACGGCCAACGGCACTGCCATTTTCCGGCTTGAGGAGCACACGGAACGGCTCTTCAACAGCGCCAAGATTTTGCGTATGAAAATTCCTTTCACCCAGGAACAAGTCAACGAGGCACAAATCGCCGTCATCCGGGAAAATAAGCTCGAATCGGGCTACCTGCGCCCGCTGACCTGGATTGGTGACAAAAAACTGGGTGTCTCCCCCAAGGGCAACACCATCCATTTGATGGTTGCCGCCTGGCCATGGGGCGCCTATTTGGGCGAGGAAGGCATGAAACGCGGTATCCGCGTCAAGATTTCCAGTTACACCCGCCATCACGTCAACATCACCATGACCCAGGCCAAGGCAGTCAGCAACTACACCAACTCGATCCTGGCCAACATGGAAGCCACCGACGACGGCTACGACGAAGCCATGCTGCTCGATGCCAATGGCTTTGTGTCCGAAGGGGCCGGCGAAAACCTCTTTATAGTGAAAAAAGGTGTGGTTTATACCCCCGACTTGTCAGCTGGTGCCCTGAACGGCATCACGAGGGACACGGTGCTGCACATCTGCAAGGACCTGGGACTGGACCTGGTGCAAAAGCGTATCACGCGTGACGAGGTCTACATCAGCGACGAGGCATTCTTCAGTGGCACGGCCGCCGAGATCACCCCCATTCGCGAGCTTGACCGCATTGAACTGGGCTGCGGCAGCCGTGGCCCGATCACCGAAAAAATCCAGAGCGCGTTCTTTGACATCGTCAACGGCCGCAATTCCAAATACGCCCACTGGCTGACCAAAGTCTGAAAACAATCAAAGGATCCCATGAGTAAAGCAACCATCGAATTACTGGCCAAAGACCTCAACATCCAGGGCGGCGTATATTGCCCCAGCCCATTGGCCGGCATGAAAATCTGGGACGGCCACCCCAAGGTCTACCTGGATGTCGGCCTGCACGGTGAAGCCAAGTGCCCCTACTGCGGCACCGTGTACAAACTCAAGGACGGCGAACACTTCGCTGGTGGGCATTAAATCATTGGGTTCAAAAACCCGGTCATTGATCATCGCCCCCCAGTGGATCGGGGATGCCGTGATGACCGAGCCACTGCTACGTCGCCTGGCTGATCGGGGTGAACACCTGACGGTCGGCGCCTTGCCCTGGGTGGCCCCGGTGTACCGAGCCATGCCGCAAGTGGCAGAGGTGATCGAATTCCCATTTGCCCACGGTGGCCTGCAATGGTCCGCACGTCGACTACTGGCCAGACAACTCAAAGGCCGGTTCGATACGGCCTACGTCTGCCCCAATTCCCTGAAAAGTGCCCTGCTACCATTTCTGGCGGGCATCCCGAAAAGGGTCGGTTATCTGGGCGAATCACGCTTTGGCCTGCTAACGCAACGCCTGAAAAACCCGCCCAGAGATCAGCGCCCGCCCATGATCGGGTTTTACACCGCACTCAGTGGGGAGAAAGGCTCTGACAGCGACCGACCCGAGTTGCACTTGGACGCCCGCGCTGTCGATCAGGCTTTGGCTGACATGGGGTTACAACGCGGCGGCTATTACGTGTTTGCGCCAGGCGCTGAATATGGACCCGCAAAGCGCTGGCCCGCCGCGCATTTTTCCGAGCTGGCCCTCGGCCTTGACCTGCCGGTGGTCTTGCTGGGCTCGGGCAAAGAATTCGCACTGTGCGATGAAATCGCTGCGCCGGTGAATGCCAAACAGCCCGGGAAATGCATTAACCTTGCAGGAAAAACGTCTCTAGCCCATGCATTCAGTGCGATAGCAGCTACAAAAAGTATAGCGAGTAACGACTCTGGACTGATGCACGTCGCGGCTGCCTTCAACGTGCGCCAGGTAGCCATCTTCGGCTCCAGCAGCCCGCTGCACACGCCGCCCTTGAACCAGCAGGCGACCATCTTATGGCTCAAGACCCAACCGGACTACCAGCCCCCGCTAGACTGCGCCCCCTGCTTTGAGCGGGTTTGCCCGCTGGGACATACCCGCTGCCTGGTGGACATCACGCCAGCAGCCGTTCTGCAAAATATGTGATTTCGCACAAAAAAAAGCCACCCGAAGGTGGCTTGTAAAAGTCCCCGAAGGGACGTCGTTGGAAACTATGAATGTCTGAAAACCGGTCTTTCCTGTTGATTGACTGGCCCAACATCGAAACACTGTGACAGCAGATGGGTCAACTTTAACGAACAAGAGGACAGGGGTCTATCCCCCATTTGGGGGATATGACGGGCTTTTTTACAAAAAAACACCACTTTTTTTGATGTTTATGCGTTATTTTCGATGCCCAATGGCAGTTTGACCACAAAACAGGCGCCGCCGCCGGGTCTGTCTTCGCAGAAAACGACACCGCCATGGCGAAGCGTGATGGATTTAACCAAGGCCAGCCCCAAGCCGACACCGCCATCGCGTTCGGTCGCCCCAGGCAAGCGGTAAAACGGTTCAAAAATGCGCTCGCGCAATTCAAGCGGCACGCCGGGGCCGCGGTCACAAACCCGAATCTCGGCCTGATCTCCGGCCAAGCCCAAGCTCACGGTGATATCACCTGCCGCATAACGACGGGCGTTCTCCAACAGGTTGCGCATCACCCGCCGTAACAATTTCGTGACACCCTGCACTGGCAAGACGGACAGTCCCGACGGGTCTCCTGATGCGGCATCTGAATCAGACTGCGGCTGAACATCAAGCTCAGCGCCAACCCGGGCACACTCTTCCGCCGCCAGACCAATCAGATCCACAGACTCAATGGTGCCCAGATCGGCTTCGCGGGCATCAAGTCGGCTGGCCAACAAAATCTCTTCAATCAGCTGGTCCAGCTCGGCAATGTTGCGTGATATCTCATTTTTGGACGCCGCTGACGATGGTGCCCCCATCAGTTCCAGCCCCATGCGAATTCGTGTCAAGGGCGAGCGCAACTCGTGCGAGGCATTGGCCAGCAGCGACTTTTGTGATGCCAGCAAAGCTTCGTGCGACTTCACCAGCGTTTCAATACGCTCGGCGGCGTGGTTGAAGCGTTTGGCCAGAAAAGCCACCTCGTCTTGCCCGGCCTCGGGGAAACGGATCGACAGGTCGCCTTCGCCCCATTTTTCAACCCCGTTTTGCAGCCGTTCCAGGCGCTGCGTGAGTTTGCGAATAATGGGGTAGGTCGCCAGCGCCACAGCGATGGCCACCAGCGACAGTGTCCAGAAAAACCCGAACGGAGGGCGAATCCAGAAGGCGCTGGGCGGGCGTGGCAAATGCATGTGCACGGTTTGCCCGTCATTCATGCGCACCTCGAACTCGGGGCCGCTGCCAGAGGGCATACGAATGCTTAACTTTGGCGGATCACCGTTGGGCGACTCTCCCGCGTGTTCTCCGGCCTCTGCTTCCGAGGGATGGTGCGAGCGGGAATGGCCGTTGCCGATGATTTGCCCGGCTTCGTTGCGAATGACGACATCGCGCAGCGGGGGTTCCGCCGCCAGTCGCCAAGCCCAGCCAACCAGCAGAGTCAACACCGCCACGGCCAGCACCACGGCCAGCCAGATGCGCACATAAAGCCGCTTGAAAGACATGATCAGTCCTGCTGCCGGGCAAAGACGTAACCCACGCCGCGCACCGTGAGTATGCGCTTGGGGTCCTTGGCATCGACCTCAATGGCAGCACGGATACGGCCCATGTGCACGTCGATGGAGCGATCAAACGCATCGAGCTCACGTCCGCGCACCGCTTCCATGATCTGGTCGCGCGTGAGCACCCGGCCCGCACGCTCAGCCAGAGCCACGAGCAAATCAAACTGGTAGGAGGTCAAATCACAAAGCTGGCCCGCCACGCTGATGGTGCGGGCATCGCGGTCAATCTCCAGCGTGCCAAAACGCAGCTGTTTGCTCTGTTGGGGCGCTCCTCCCTCAACCCGCCGGCGCAGCACGGCACGGATACGCGCCAACAATTCGCGCGGCTCAAATGGCTTGGGCAGGTAATCGTCGGCACCAATCTCCAGCCCGATGATGCGGTCCATCGGATCTCCCTTGGCCGTCAGCATCAACACCGGCGTCTGCGCCAGCGTGCCTTGCAGGGCGCGGATGCGGCGGCACACCTCCAGACCGTCCATGTCGGGCAGCATCAGGTCCAGAATGACCAGATCAGGGGGAGCCGCTTGCAGTGCATCGAGTCCACTTTGTCCATTGCCAGCGTGGCTGACCTCAAACCCGGATTGCCCCAGGTATTCGACCACCATCTGGGCCAGTCGTGCGTCGTCTTCGATCATCAGTAGGTTTTGCGTCATGTTGGCAGTCTATCGCTGACGATGAAGTTGCGTATGAGGTGCGTTTGAAGCGAGGGTAAATTTAGGTAAACCTGCGCCGCCATGGGTCACATCCTGCTCGCTATAAATTAAATAGCTGCTCACGCATACGCATCAAGGGCTAGAGCTTGTTTTGGCTCTTGATGCTAACCAGACAAGAACCAGCACAGGCAGCCCCAGCAAGGCCGTCGCCACAAAGAAATTTTGATACCCATACGCGTCCACATACCGCCCCGAGTAACCGGCCAGGAATTTGGGCGCCAGCAACATCATCGAGCTGAAAATGGCGTACTGGGTGGCTGAATAATTGACGTTGGTCAAACTCGACAGATAAGCAATGAACGCCGCCGAGGCAATACCGCTGGACAGGTTATCGGCTGAGATCACGAAGATCAGCGCCGTGACATCATGACCCCGCGTTCCCAGCCAGGCAAACAGCACATTGCTGGCCGCGCTCAGCACCGCGCCCAACATCAGCACCCGCATCACACCCAGCCGCATCGACAGCACGCCGCCAATAAAGGCGCCCACCAGTGTCATGATGACGCCGAAAATTTTGGTGACCGCCGCCACTTCATCCTTGGTATAACCCATGTCCACATAAAACGGGTTGGCCATGATGCCCATCACCACGTCGCTGATGCGGTAGATGGCAATCAAGGCCAGGATCAGCAGCGCCTGTTTGCCATAGCGGCGCAAAAAGTCGGCAAACGGGTCAACCAAGGCGCCGCGCAGCCACTCAAGTGCATTTTTCGCCTGCGGCATCGGGCGGCGCAGTGGTTCGGGCGAGAACAGCACCGTCAGCATGCCCAGCAACATGCTCGCGGCCATCACCAGATAGGCGGTTTGCCAGGCGCTGTGCTGATACCCGGTCACCCCCGCCACTTCGGCCCAGGCTGCTACCCACAAGACGCCGGCACCGGCCCAGATCATGGCCAGGCGGTAGCCCGTCTGGTAAGCCGCAGCCAAGGCCGCCTGGCGGTCGATGTTGGCCGACTCAATCCGAAAAGCATCCAGGGCAATATCTTGCGTGGCCGAACCAAAGGCCACCGCCAGCGCGCCCCAGACCACCGGCTCCAGTGCCACCTTTGGGTCATTGAACGACATGGCAACCAGACCAACCATGATCGCCAGTTGCGCCAGCAGCAACCAGCTGCGCCGCCGACCGAGCCAACGGGTCAGCAACGGGATGGGCAGCCGGTCCACCAACGGCGCCCAGACCCATTTGAAAGCATAGGCCAGCCCAACCCAGCTCAGGTAGCCAATGGTGGTACGGTCAATGCCCGCCTCACGCAGCCAAAAGCTTAAAGTGCCCAAGACCAGCAACAAAGGCAAGCCGGCCGAAAACCCAAGCAGCAGCATGCGCAGCGTAGGCGCTTCCAGGTAAACCTTGAATGTGGCAAGCCAGGAGGGCTTGTTTGGAGTGACGGTGGGGGTACTTGATGACATGCGGGAATAATACGCGCTGCCCTGATCATTATTTGCACCCACCCATGAACTTTCTCCCTGCGTTTTTGCTGCATTTGCCGCGACGGCTTGTCTTGCAAACCCTCACTCTACTACTGGCGACCTCTCCGCTGCTCGTGCCTGTTTCGATGGCCCGCGAAGGCGTGGACGTGGGCAACAACTCGGCGTTCAGCAAACTGGTACCAGCCGACTCCGTCGAACGCTCGGCGGCCCAGCAGTATGCCCAAATGCTGCAACAGGCGGGCGTCAAAAACGCACTGGGTGGTAAAGACCAGACCCAGGTGCGTCGCCTGCGCACCATTGCCCGCAACATCATCCCTTTTACCGCCGCCTGGAACCCACGCGCCAAGGACTGGCAATGGGAAGTCAACCTGATTGGCAGCAAGCAGGTCAACGCTTTTTGCATGCCGGGCGGGAAGATTGCGTTTTACAGCGGCATTCTGGACCAGCTCAAACTCAGCGATGACGAAGTGGCGATGGTGATGGGCCATGAGATTGCCCACGCCCTGCGCGAACACGCCCGCGAACGCATGGGCAAAAACGCCGTGACACAGGGAACCGCCCGCATTGGCGGCGCGGTGGTTGCCTCCCTGTTTGGCTTTAATCCCAATATTACCGATGGCTTGGCGCGCGGTGGCGCCCAACTGTTGACACTGCAATTTAGCCGCAGTGACGAATCGGAAGCCGACCTGGTCGGCATGGAGCTGGCCGCCCGCGCTGGTTATGACCCGCGAGCCGGTATCACGCTATGGCAAAAAATGGGCACTGCAAACAAGGGAGCGCCACCGCAATGGCTTTCCACCCACCCGTCGGGTACCTCCCGCATCGCCGAGATTGAAGCGAACCTGCCCAAAGTGATGCCGCTGTACGAGCGGGCCAAGCGCTAAGGCGCTTCAAGTGCCCCGCACATGCGGGTTGGTCTTGCGCTCGCGCCCGAAGGTGCTTTCCGGGCCATGGCCGGGAACAAACACCGTGTCGTCGCCCATTGGCCACAAACGGGTGACGATGCTGTCAATCAGCGTGTCGTGGTCGCCCTGCGGAAAATCGGTGCGACCGATAGAACCCGCAAACAACACGTCGCCCACAAAAGCCCGCTTGATCTCGGGCGAATAAAAAACCACATGCCCTGGCGTGTGACCGGGGCAGTGGCGTACCGTGAGCGTGCTGTGGCCGACCGTGACGGTATCGCCATCGACCAGCCAGCGGGTGGGCGTGAACGTGGTGCAAGGCGGAAAGCCGAACATCCGGCTTTGCTCGGGCAGGCCATCAATCCAGAACTGATCCGCCGCATGCGGACCGATGATGGGCAAATTGAGGCGGGCCGCCAGCTCGGCCGCGCCGCCCGCATGATCGATATGGGCGTGGGTGAGCAGAATTTGTGTAAGCGTCAAATCCCGGCGCTTAATCTCTGCGAGCAGGCTATTGAGGTCGCCACCGGGGTCGATGACGGCGGCCTGCCCGGTTTCATCGCACCACAGGATAGAGGCGTTTTGCTGAAAATTTGTAACGGGGATGGTGTGGCAGTGCAACATGTTATAAACGTTTTTGGACTCTAGCCCTTGTAATCATTGCGTTACATGCTATTAATTAAATAGCGTATTCAATCGTGATCGGAGCGTGATCCGAAAATTTTTCATCCTTGTAAATCGATTCGGTCCGCGCCAAAGCGGCCAGGGCAGGCGTTGCCAGGTGGTAGTCAAGCCGCCAGCCCACGTTCTTGGCGTATGCCTGGCCCCGGTTGCTCCACCAAGTGTAGGCGGCATCGGTCGCGGTGGGTTGCAGCTGCCGGTACACATCGACCAAGCCAGCCTCGCTGAGCAACTGGGTCATCCAGGCGCGTTCTTCCGGCAAAAAGCCGGAGTTTTTCCGGTTGCCTTTCCAGTTCTTCAAGTCAATTTCCTGGTGCGCGATGTTCACATCCCCGCACAAGATGAACTCGCGCCCGGCTTTAAGCTGGTTCAGGTGCGGAAACACCTCTGCCAGAAACCGGAACTTGGCCTGCTGGCGCTCTTCCCCGGACGAACCACTGGGAAAGTAACAACTGATGATGGATTTTTTGAGGCCTAGCGTATCAAACCGCAGCTCCACGTAACGACCCTCGGCATCAAACTCGGGGGAGCTGTGACCCACGATGACATCGCTAGGTTCGTGCCTCGTATAGACACCCACACCGGAATAACCTTTTTTCTCGGCAAAGTGAAAATACCCCTTGAGGCCCGCCAGTTCTTCGAACCGGCCCTGCACATCAGCCGCCTGTGCCTTGACTTCCTGGACGCAAATACAATCTGGCTTGACCTTCGCCAGCCAGGCTTCCAGACCTTTGCTGGTGGCAGAGCGGATGCCGTTGAGATTGAGGCTGGTTAATTTAAACAAGGGAGTTCCTATGTCGATAAATAGTGCATCAGTCACTGGACAAGCGCCACAGCAGGATGCGTTGGCCCAGGATTTTGTGCAGTTTGCAGTGGATTGTGGCGTGCTGCGCTTTGGCGAATTCAAAACCAAGGCGGGTCGCATGAGCCCCTACTTTTTCAACGCCGGTCTGTTTGACGATGGAGCCAAGCTGGGGCGATTGGCGCAATTTTATGCGCAGCGCCTGCTGGCCAGCGGTATTGAATTCGACATGATTTTTGGGCCCGCCTACAAAGGCATCCCTCTGGGCGCCGCGTTGGCGGTCGAGCTGGCGCGCCTCGGACACAACGTGCCTTTCGCCTACAACCGCAAGGAAGCCAAAGACCACGGCGAGGGCGGCACGCTGGTGGGAGCGCCCCTCAAAGGACGGGTGCTGATTGTCGATGACGTGATGTCGGCCGGCACGGCAGCACGAGAATCCATTGCCATCATCCAGGCGGCGGACGCCACCGCACACGCAGTCGTCATTGCACTGGACCGGCAAGAAAAAGCGACTGAAAACGGCGTCGATGTGGCGCACAGCGCCGTGCAATACGTTAAAAATCAGCTCGGCATGCAGGTTTGTGCGATTGCGAAACTGGCCGATTTGATGCAGTATCTCGAATCCCACAGCGCCGGTGGTTTGGCCGCCGACCATCAACGCGTTTTGGCTTACCGGCAACGCTACGGCGTAGAAGAAGGATGAATATGCTCAGTGACACCCGGCCATCTGGCTGGACTTGCAGACACATGGCTACAAGCGCCATATTGGTTTTGGCCAGTCTGCCTTGTGTGACATTGACACAGGCTCAACCCACGTCGACTCAGAGTATCTATACCTGCACCGATGCCCGGGGCCGCAAGTTGACCTCTGACCGGCCGATTCCCGAGTGCAATGACCGCGAACAAAAACTGCTCAACCCCAGCGGCACACTCAAAGCCAAAGTGGGCCCCACATTGACGGCGCAAGAACGAGCCAACCAGGAAGAGCAAGACAAAATCGACCAGGAAGAGCGAGCCCGTCTCAACGAAGAAAAACGGCGCGACCGGGCACTGGTGGTTCGCTACCCCAACAAGACCGTCCATGACAAGGAACGCGCTGAGGCCCTGGCCCAAATTGGCGTGGTACGCCAAGCCGCGCTGAACCGGATCGACGAATTACAGCGTCAGCGAATGGTCATTAATCAGGAGATGGAGTTCTACAAGAGAGACCCGTCAAAAGCCCCCCCTTCTTTGCGCCGACAGGTCGATGAAGTAACCCAAAGTCTGGCGGTGCAGGGCCGATTTATTTCGGATCAGGACTCGGAACTCAAACGCGTCAACGCCCGTTTTGACGAAGAACTAATTCGCCTGAAACAACTTTGGTCCATGCTTTCACCCACAACCCCGCCGGGCAACAAATCTCGCTGAAACAAGCGCGTTTCAGCGAGGTGCGCAAGCGTTAATCCAGCTTTTTGCGCAACAGGTCATTGACTTGCTGCGGATTGGCCTTGCCTTTGCTGCCCTTCATGATCTGGCCGACCAGGGCGTTAAGCGCCTTGCCGTTACCGGCCTTGTATTCTTCGACGTTCTTCGGGTTAGCAGCGAGGACGTCATCGACAATTTTTTCCAGCTCGCCGGAGTCATTCATTTGCTTGAGACCCTTGGCTTCGATAATGTCGTTGATGCCGTCAATGAGTTCCTGATCGGACATTCTTGGGCCTACGATGACCTTGTCATTCCACAGCACATCCAATACTTGCTTGCCACTGTTGTTACTGATCGTTCCATCTTGAACGCGCATGATCAATGCAGCAAGAGCGGTTGCAGATACAGGCGATGCGGCAATATCGCTGTTCTCGGCGTTCAGGCGGCGCGACACCTCGCCCATGATCCAGTTGCCCGCCAGCTTAGCCTGGCCGCAAGCCTTGGCCGTGGCTTCGAAAAACGAGGCCATGGCACGGCTTTGCGTCAAGGCGGTTGCGTCATACTCGCTCAACCCATAGTCGGCCATGAAACGCTGCGCCATCACGCGCGGCAGCTCGGTCATCTCAGCGCGCACACGCTGCACCCAATCCTCACCAATCACCAGCGGCGGCAGATCGGGGTCGGGAAAATAGCGGTAATCGGCAGCGTCTTCCTTGGTACGCATGGCCCGGGTTTCGCCGGTATCAGGATTGAACAGCACGGTCGCTTGCTCGATGGCGTGGCCGTCTTCAATCTGCTCGATCTGCCAGCGAATTTCATAGTCAATGGCCTGCTGCATGAACTTGAAACTATTCAGGTTCTTGATCTCGCGGCGCGTGCCAAACGGTTCGCCGGGCTTGCGCACCGACACGTTGGCGTCGCAGCGGAAGCTGCCTTCCTGCATGTTGCCATCGCAAATGCCAATCCAGGTCACGATCTTGTGCAGTTCCTTGGCATAGGCCACGGCCTCCGCACTGGAACGCATATCAGGCTCGGTCACGATCTCCAGCAAGGGCGTGCCGGCGCGGTTCAAATCAATGCCGGTTTGGCCAATGAAGTCTTCGTGCAGCGACTTGCCAGCGTCTTCCTCCAGGTGGGCGCGCACCAGGCGCACGGCCATTTGGTGTTCGCCCAAAAAGAACACGATTTCGCCACCCTGCACCACCGGAATTTCAAACTGGCTGATCTGGTAGCCCTTGGGCAGATCAGGGTAGAAGTAGTTCTTGCGCGCAAAAACGCTGCGCGGTGCAATGTGCGAACCTACCGCCAGTCCGAACTCGATGGCGCGTTCAACGGCGCCTTTGTTCATCACCGGCAAGGTGCCGGGCAGAGCCAGATCGACTGCACAGGCCTGCGTGTTGGGTTCGGCCCCAAACGCTACCGCTGCGCGGCTGAAAATCTTGGACTGGGTGGACAACTGGGCGTGGGTCTCGAAGCCGATCACGACTTCGTAGCCCATCACCAGCTGTGACTTGAGGACCGCACGCGAAAGCGACGGCGCTGTTTCAACAAATGCATTCATGTTCAAAATCCTTCGGGCTTGGCGGCGTGCCAGTCGGTGGCCTGCTGGAAGCGGTGCGCTACATTGAGCAACTTGGCCTCCTGCAAATAGTTGCCAATCAGCTGCATGCCCACCGGCATGTGACCGGCACCAAAGCCCACGGGGATGCTCATACCGGGCAAACCAGCCAGCGAACCCGGCAGGGTAAAGATATCGGCCAGGTAATCAGCCAGTGGATCGTTGCCGTGCCCGCCCAGCTTCCAGGCCACGGTGGGCGCCACCGGGCCGGCAATCACGTCACACAACTTGAACGCTTGCTGGAAGTCATCGGCAATCATGCGGCGGATTTTTTGCGCTTGCAGGTAATAAGCGTCGTAATAACCGTGTGACAGCACGTAGGTGCCAATCATGATGCGACGTTTGACCTCGTCGCCAAAACCTTCAGCGCGGGTTTTTTTGTACATGTCGATCAGATCGGTGTATTTGTCAGCACGGTGGCCAAACTTGACACCGTCAAAGCGGCTCAGATTGCTCGATGCCTCGGCCGGGGCGATGATGTAATAAACCGGAATGGACTGCTCGGTGCGGGGCAAGGAGATGGGCACCAGCTTGGCACCCAATTTTTCGTATTCCTTCAAGGCCGCATCCACCGCAGCGCGTACATCCGGTGCCAGCCCTTCACCGAAGAACTCGTTGGGCACGCCAATGCGCAAACCAGCCAGCGACGCATTCAAAGAGTGGCTGAAATTTTCAGCAGGCTTATCGAGTGAGGTGGAATCACGGTCCAGGTCAGGGCCGCACATGGCCGAGAGCAGCAAGGCACAGTCTTCAGCCGTACGCGCCATCGGCCCGGCCTGGTCCAGGCTGGAGGCAAACGCCACCATGCCGTAGCGGGAGGCCCGCCCATACGTGGGTTTGATGCCAGTGATACCGCAAAACGAAGCCGGCTGGCGAATCGAGCCGCCGGTGTCGGTGCCGGTGGCTGCTGGCGTCAGTCGGGCCGAGACCGCCGCTGCACTACCGCCGGACGAACCACCCGGTGTCCGTGTGATGTCCCATGGATTTTTAACCGGGCCAAATGCAGAGTTTTCGTTGGCCGAGCCCATGGCAAACTCGTCGCAATTGAGCTTACCTAAGGTCACAACACCTTGTTGTGCCAGTTTGGCCACCACGGTGGCATCAAAAGGCGAGCGATAACCAGCCAGCATTTTGGAACCGGCTGTGGTGACGAAATCGCGGGTCACAAAGATATCTTTATGCGCCAAAGGAACACCCAAAAGGCTTTGAGACGCACTGGCCGCACCTTGTTCGGCTAGCGCCACGTCAGCGGCGCGGGCCTGGGCTAACGTCACGTCCTCGTTGACATCAAGAAACGCGCCCAGTGAAGCATTGGCTTTGGACCGGGCCAAAAAGTGCTCGGCGATCTCGACGGCCGAGACTTTGCGCTCGCGCAATTGCGTGGCCAATTGGGCCACCGTGAGTTCATGCAGTACAGAGGTATCGTTTGTCATGTTTTACTCAATTACCTTGGGAACCAGAAACAGCCCATGCTCAACCGCCGGAGCATTTCGCTGATTGGCTTCGCGGTTATCGGGCTCACTCACCCGATCCTCGCGCAAGCGCAGGATCACATCCTCAATAGCGGCCATCGGATGAGCCAAGGGCTCAATACCGGTGGTGTCAACCGCTCTTATTTTTTCGACCATGTCGAAAAATCCATTTATTTGCGTCAACATGAGCTCACCCTCGCTTGGTTTGAGCTCCAGTCGGGCCAGATTGGCAATGCGTGCGATGTCAGCAGAAGTCAGGGACATGTCAGTTTTTCATTCGAAACCGGTTGTAAAACACCTTCGAAAAGGCGTTGCCAGCTTAGTTTTAAAAGGGGATAAGGTATTATCCTGCCTTTGGCATCAGGCCCTCACGGCCGCAAGCAGATGTCAAAAATATTCAATATTGAACCAGTTAACAGGGTGATCGCGCGCCGAAGTGCACGCCATACCCGAAAAGGATTTTAAATGTTTGGAGCTTTCCGTCAGTACTTCTCCACTGACCTGGCGATTGACCTTGGTACCGCCAACACCCTGATTTACGTACGCGACAAAGGCATTGTGCTCGACGAACCCTCGGTCGTCGCCATCCGCCACGAAGGCGGCCCACAAGGCAAGAAAACCATCCAAGCCGTCGGCAAAGAAGCCAAGGCCATGCTGGGAAAAGTCCCGGGCAACATTGAGGCGATTCGCCCGATGAAAGACGGCGTGATTGCCGACTTCACGGTCACCGAGCAAATGCTCAAGCAATTCATCAAGATGGTGCATCCGCGCTCCATCTTCCGTCCCAGCCCACGAATCATCATTTGTGTGCCATGTGGCTCGACGCAAGTCGAGCGCCGGGCCATTCGTGAATCAGCGCTTGGCGCAGGTGCCAGCGACGTGTACCTGATTGAAGAACCGATGGCCGCGGCCATCGGCGCCGGTCTGCCCGTCAGTGAAGCCAGCGGCTCCATGGTGGTGGACATTGGCGGCGGCACCACAGAGGTTGGCGTCATTTCGTTGGGCGGCATGGTTTACAAAGGCAGTGTCCGCGTCGGTGGCGACCGTTTTGACGAAGCCATCATCAACTACATCCGCCGCAACTACGGCATGCTGATTGGCGAGCCAACGGCTGAAGCCATCAAGAAAAAAATTGGCTCCGCATTCCCCGGCAGCGAGGTCCGCGAGATGGAAGTTCGTGGTCGCAACCTGTCTGAAGGGGTGCCACGCGCCTTCACCATCTCCAGCAACGAGATTCTGGAAGCATTGACCGACCCGATCAATAACATTGTGTCGGCTGTTAAAAATGCGCTGGAACAAACCCCGCCCGAGTTGGGCGCCGACATTGCCGACCGAGGCATGATGCTGACCGGTGGCGGCGCACTCTTGCGTGACCTGGACCGTCTGCTGGCTGAAGAGACTGGCCTGCCCGTCCTGGTGGCAGAAGACCCGTTGACCTGTGTGGTACGGGGTTGCGGCATGGCGCTGGAGCGGATGGACCGTTTGGGCTCCATTTTCACCAGCGAATAACATTCAGGTGCAGCGATGCCACTGGGTACGCTGAACGGCACGCCTCCCCCTTTCTTTCGACAAGGCCCCTCGGCCTTGTCGAAGCTGACATTTTTCAGTGCACTGGCCCTGTTTCTGATGGTAGCGGACACACGTTTCCATGTCATGCAACCCTTGCGTTCTGCCGTGGCGACCACCCTCTACCCCGTTCAATGGCTGGTATTACGTCCGGTGGTTTGGGCTCAGGGCAGTGGACAATATTTCGAGTCACTGAGTACAGCCCAAGCCAATGAAGAGGCAGCGCATCGCAAATTGAATTTGCAATCCCAGCGCGCCAATCAGGTGGAGCAGCTGGCACTCGAGAACGCACGCCTGCGACAACTTTTGGGATTGCGTGACCGGGTCACAACCCCTGCTCAGGCCGCGCAAGTCCTGTATGACGCAGCCGATCCCTACACTCGCAAAGTCATCATCGACAGAGGCATGTTGTCCGATGTAGTCACCGGATCTCCGGTACTAGATGAATCGGGCGTATTGGGTCAGGTGACCCGTGTCTACCCGATGGTCAGCGAGGTCACGCTCGTCACCGACCGGGATCAAGCGATTCCCGTGCTCAATACCCGCACCGGTGTCCGCGGTGTGGCCTTTGGCGACCCTTCCTTGCACGCTAACGCCCTGGAACTGCGCTTCATGGCGGCCAATGCTGACGTGCAGGTAGGTGATTTGCTCACTACCAGTGGCGTCGATGGCATCTATCCGCCTGGTTTGCCTGTGGCCAAAGTCAGCAAGGTGGATCGCCGGGTGGACTCGGCTTTTGCCCGGATTTCCTGCCTGCCACTGGCCCTGGTCTCCGGGGTGGAGCAGGTCATGGTACTCAAACCGCTCATCAACCAGATTGCGCCCCGCCCCACTGTAGAGCTTCCGCCCGGCCCTGCCAAACGAGGACCTAAGAAATGATCATGCGTCCCGGGCATCAATTGTTGCTGCCCGCCAATCCTATTTTCATCTGGGGAAGCCTGCTCGTCGCATTAGCGCTTTGCATGCTGCAAAACATGGGGCTTGTAGGGCGTGCCGCATGGATACCGGACGTTTTGGCCCTGGTACTGGTGTTTTGGAGCATCCACCAACCGCAGCGCATCGGCATTGGCACAGCCTTTGTATTTGGCGTCCTGATTGACGTTCACCAAGGTGCGATGCTGGGCCAGCATGCCTTGGCTTACTCGGTCCTGAGCTTCCTGGCCATTGCCATTCACCGGCGGCTGCTGTGGTTTCCAGTGCCTTCGCAAGCCTTTCAGGTGCTGCCCATATTTGTGGCCTCTCATGCCATTGATCTGACCGTTCGAATGCTGGCGGGCGGCGCTTTCCCGGGTTTTTTGATGTTGTTGGCGCCCCTGCTTGAATCCTTGTTGTGGCCCGTCGTGAGCGTGGTATTGCTGCTACCCCAAAAAAGAACGCCCAACCCCGATGCACACCGGCCACTTTGACACGCTCGCGGAGCAGTTGCGATCATGATGGAACTGCGCAATGTAGAAGCAGACCTGTCCCGTTTTCGGATGCGGATTCTGGTGGCCAGCATCACAGTGGTGGTGTGTTTCTTACTGGTGGCCTCTCGGCTGGTTTACCTTCAAATCGTTCGTCACGAAGATCTGCTGGAGCAGGCGGAGAACAATCGAACGGCCATCGTGCCCATCGTGCCCAACCGGGGACTCATTCTGGACCGCAACGGCATTGTGCTGGCGACCAACTATTCAGCCTACACGCTGGAAGTCACCCCGTCCAAGGTTGCCGACCTGGAGCAGACCATTGATGACTTATCGCAGGTGCTCGACATCACGGCGCGTGACCGGCGCCGCTTTAAAAAACTGCGTGAAGAATCCAAAAGCTTCGAGTCCTTGCCCCTGCGCACCCGCCTGAGTGATGAAGAGGTCGCCAAGTTTGCCGCACAACGCTATCGTTTTCCAGGCGTGGACATCAAGGCCCGGCTGTTTCGCAATTACCCGTATGGTGAACTCGCCAGCCACGTCATTGGCTACATCGGACGCATCAACGCGGCCGAAAAAGAAACCCTTGATGACTCTGATGATCAAGCCAACTACCGTGGCACCGACTACATCGGAAAACTGGGCGTGGAGCAAAGTTTCGAGGCCCAGTTGCACGGCATCACAGGAGTCGATTCGATGGAAACGTCTGCCGGTGGCCGCGCCACACGGCGACTGGCCAGCAGTCCGGCCACGCCCGGCAACACAGTCAAGCTGGCCATTGACATCAAGCTTCAGCATCTGGTGGAAGAGTTGTTTGGCGATCGCCGGGGCGCACTGGTGGCCATGGACCCCAAGACCGGTGAAATTCTGGCTTTTGTCAGCAAGCCCACGTTTGACCCGAACCTGTTTGTCGAGGGCATTGACAGCGAAAGCTGGCAAGGGCTGAACGAATCACCAGACAAACCCCTGCTCAACCGGGCGCTGCGCGGCACGTATCCTCCCGGCTCCACGTACAAGCCATTCATGGCGCTGGCAGCCCTGGAAACCGGCGCACGCACCCCCGAGCAATCGATTTTCGATCCCGGATTTTTCATGCTTGGCGCCCACCGTTTTCGCGACGACAAGGAAGGTGGACATGGCACGGTCAACATGTACAGCTCCATCGTCCAGTCTTGCGACACCTACTACTACATGTTGGCCAACGACATGGGCGTGGACACCATCCATGACCAGATGCAGCGCTTTGGCTTTGGTGAGCTGACGGGCATCGACATTCACGGCGAGGTGCGCGGCCTGCTGCCTTCGACGGATTGGAAGCGCAAGGCCTACAAACGTGCCGACCAGCAAAAATGGTATGCCGGTGAAACCATCTCGCTGGGCATTGGCCAGGGCTACAACAATTTCACCATGCTGCAACTGGCTTCGGCCACCGCGACCCTGGCAAACAACGGGGTAAAAATGAAGCCCCACCTGGTCAAGGAAGTGGTGGACGTTTTGACCCACGCCCCAACCTCCACCACACAGGAATCAATGGGGGAAGTGATTGCAAAACCAGAGAACATTGCAATCATTAAAAAAGCCATGATGGGCGTCAACATTGAGGGCACCTCAGCGGCGAGCTTTCGCGGTGCACCCTACACCAGCGGTGGCAAGACCGGCACTGCACAGGTGGTTCAGATCAAGCAAAACGAAAAATACAGTGCCTCCAAAACTGAAGAGCGCTTTCGCGACCATGCGCTATTTACCGCCTTTGCACCCGCCGAAGACCCGAAAATTGCGCTGGCCATCATCGTGGAGAACGCCGGTTTTGGCGCCCAAACCTCAGCCCCGATTGCCCGCCGTGTGATTGATTACTGGCTGCTCAAGCAATACCCCAGTGTCGAAGACATTGCCGCAGTTCAAAAATCCCAGGCTACCACGCCCATTGGCAAGTCGCGCACGGTCGCCGAGGTGCCCTGGCCTCCCGGGTCCCCCGCCAGTGCTGCGGCACCAGCGCCAGCCGTCAGCGCGACAGCCCCCGTCACGCGCAAGTAATCCGGTCCCTTCCGGCCTGCTTGGACTTGTACAAAGCAACATCTGCGCGCTCGATAAAACTCTGTGCGTCGTCGCCTTGCTGCATGGCAGCGACACCGCCCGAGACCGTGATCGTCAACACCAGTTCCTTGCTGCGGCGGTCGCGAATCCGCATGGCACGAGTCCTCAGCCGGACCATCTCGGCCAACTTCACAGTTTCATCGAGCGTGCTGTTGGGCAGCAAAATTGCGAATTCCTCGCCACCGTAACGTGCCACAGCGTAATCCGTATTGAAGACGCAACTGCGTAGCACCTCACCCACCGCCTGGATAACGCGGTCGCCCATGACATGACCATGTGTGTCATTGACCAACTTGAAATGGTCAATATCGAGCATGATCATGCAATGTGAAGTGTTGGCCTGCGGTGCTTGCGCCAACAGCAGGTCCAATTGCTGGTCAAAGCCTTTGCGATTGAGAACGCGCGTCAGCGGGTCCAGCACGGCCTCGTCCCGCGCACGCAGCAAATCTTCTTGCAACCGATCAATCTCGCGGCGGCTGATAGTGACTTGCTGCTCCAGATCATGTGCAGAACTCTCCATCTGCATCGTGCCGGCCAAGGCACCATCTACAAAAGGGGTCATCACGGACGCATCTTTTGTGGCAAGTGCCTGCGTCAACTCCCGAAGCTGTTCACTGAAAATTCCGGCCCGATCTCCCGTGCGCAAGGCACTCTCGGACATGCTTTGCATCATGCGTTGCAGGTCGCCACTGATGCGCTGCATCGCGGCCGGATCGACGTCGGCCACATACGCCTGATACAAACAACCCAAGGTTTCGTCCCCCAACCGGGGCTCGGTTTGAAGAGCCTCTTCCAGCGCCCGTGTCAAACGGGCATTCATGCCCGCCGCGAATTCGTACCAGACCGTAAACGACACCGGGTTAAATGCCGCATCGTGCTGCCCCATCAAAGCCAGCACGCGGCGCAACAGTTCAGCGCTTTGCTCTTTTGTTTCTTTGTACCGCAAGTTGTTCTCCAACGTAAGCCCCGATTTTGGCAGCCCTTAACGAATAAAAGCATCAAATCCTGTTTTAAAAATCAGCGCACTCACCACCACCATAAAGACAACCCGCACAAACCCTGTGCCATGCTTGAGCGCCAGACGGGTACCCAGAAGACTGCCCATCACGTTGGCCAGCGCCATGGCGAGCACAAAATTCCACCAGATATGGCCTTTAGCGACAAACAAGATCAACGCGGCGATATTGGTGGCGGTGTTGATCAGCTTGGCCGAGGCAGACGCACTCAAAAAGTCATAGCCCAGCAAGCGCACAAATAAAAATACCAGAAAGCTGCCGGTGCCGGGGCCGAAAAAGCCGTCGTAAAACCCGATCACGGCCCCAATGCCTGCGGCCACGTAAGCTTCCCTGGCGCCTGCAAAACGGGGCGCATGGTGGCGCCCCAACTCTTTTTTGAGCACGGTGTACATCAGCACCGCCAGCAAAACAATGGGCAGCAGCTTGCGCAAAAAATCGGGCGAGACCACCGTGACCAACCAGGCGCCCGCAAACGAGGCGGCAAACCCGGCAGCCGCTGCAGGCCACAGGGCGGCCCAGCGCATCTCGACCCGGCGACTGTATTGATAGGTGGAAAAAGCAGTGCCAAAAACGGAAGCGCCCTTGTTAGTTCCAAACAGGGTGGCCGGATGTGCGGTGGGAAAGGTCGCAAACAAGGCTGGCACCAAAATCAGGCCACCGCCGCCCACAATAGAGTCCACAAAACCAGCTAGCAGCGAGGCCAGCGTCACAATAATCAGTTCCATGGAATCATTGTCGCATCCGAAAACCGCGCTCTACTTGCTATAAATTTAATAGCTTCTCACGCAATGTGTACGGGGGCTAGAGGGTTATTTGATCAATAAAAAAGCACCGGGGTTGCCGGTGCTTTTTTAAACGCTGTTGCCAGATACACGCGCTGCTTTTATTGTTTGCCCGTAGGCATTTGTCTCCTGGGCCACTTACCTTCAGCAAGCCAGTGGCCTGTGTCGATTGATGTAAATGTACGCCCGCAAGACACCCTTGCACATCAGGGCTTACCCTTTCAGCACTTACCCTGCTACCTGTTTTGCAGCGTCTTCAACGATCCACTGAGCGGCCTTTTCGGCAATCATCAGGGTCGGTGAGTTGGTGTTGCCACTGGTGATGCGCGGCATCACACCGGCATCAACCACGCGCAGCCCGGCAATCAGACCGCCTGGCCCGCGCACCCGCAGGCGCGAGTCGACCACCGCCATGGAGTCATCTGCCGTGCCCATTTTGGTGGTGCCCACCGGGTGAAAAATGGTGGTGGCAATATCACCGGCCAGCTTGGCCAGGTCAGCGTCGGTTTGGTACTGCACGCCAGGCTTGTACTCTTGCGGCTGGTACTTGGCCAACGCTGGTTGCGCCACGATGTGGCGTGCCACGCGCAACGAGTCGGCGGCCACCTTGCGATCCACGTCGGTACTCAGGTAGTTGGGCGCAATGGCGGGCGCATCTTCAAATCGGCCGCTTTTGATCGCCACGCTGCCGCGACTGGTCGGGTTGAGGTTGCATACGCTGGCGGTGAAAGCATTGAAACCATGCAGCGGCTCGCCAAACGCCTCCAGGCTGAGCGGCTGAACGTGGAATTCGATGTTGGGTTGCGGCTGCGCGGCGTCACTGCGGGTGAACGCCCCCAACTGCGAGGGCGCCATGCTCATCGGGCCGGTTTGCTTGAGGGCGTATTCCAGTCCGATCATGGCCTTGCCCCAGATCGAGTTGGCCTGCGTATTGAGCGTCTTGACGCCCTGCACCTTGAACACCGAGCGGATTTGCAAATGGTCCTGCAAGTTAGCCCCCACTCCTGGCGCATCATGCAGCACGGTAATGCCATGCTGTTGCAACAAGGAGGCCGGGCCAATGCCGGAGAGTTGCAAAATCTGCGGCGAGCCGATGCTGCCCGCACTCAGGATGACTTCGCCGGTCGAGGTCGCCGTCACCATCTCGTGGCTGGCCCACACCTGCACGCCGGTGCAGCGCTGGTGGCCGTCGGGCTGGGTCTCCAGCAACAACTTGGCCACCTGGGCCGAGGTCCACATCTCGAAATTAGGCCGCCCGTAGCAGGTGGGGCGCAAAAATGCTTTGGCCGTATTCCAGCGCCAGCCCGATTTTTGGTTGACCTCGAAGTAGCCCACACCTTCGTTGCTGCCCTGGTTGAAATCATCACTGGCGGCGATGCCAGCCTGCTGCGCGGCCTGCGAGAACGCGTCCAGCACATCCCAGCGCAGGCGCTGCTTCTCCACCCGCCATTCGCCTCCCGCGTTGTGGTGGCGCAGCAGTTGCCGGTACAGCGTGCTGGCGTCCTGCATCAACTCGGGCGCCGTACCGCGCGCACCATGGGATGCATTGGCCCCTTTGTAATGGTCTTCATGCAGCTTGAAATAGGGCAGCGCGTTGTTCCAGGTCCAGGCCTCATCGCCCGTGAGCTTGGCCCATTGGTCGTAGTCTCGCGACTGGCCACGCATGTAAATCATGCCGTTGATGCTGCTGCACCCGCCCAGCGTCTTGCCGCGCGGGTAGCGCAGCGAGCGGCCATTGAGCCCCTTGTCCGGTTCGGTCTGGTAAAGCCAATCGGTGCGCGGGTTGCCGATGCAATACAGGTAACCGACCGGGATGTGAATCCAGTGGTAGTCGTCCTTGCGTCCGGCCTCAATCAGCAGAACGCGCTTGCTGGCGTCCAACGAGAGCCGATTCGCCAGCAGACAGCCAGCGGTACCAGCGCCGATGATGATGTAGTCAAAGGTGGTGCTCATGGCGGGCGTGGGCTCAATGGCCGACCCAGTTGGGCTTGCGCTTTTCCTGGAACGCTTTTTGTCCTTCCTTGGCGTCTTCCGTCAAGGTAAACAGGGCAATCTGGCTCTCGGTGAAAGACATGGATTCTTCAAACGCCATGGCCTCGACCTTCTTGAGCGTGTACAGACCACGGCGGATGGCGGCGGGCGATTTGTCCAGCAGACGCTCCAGCAGCCACTGCAACTTGGCATCCAGATCGTCATCCACATAGTTGACCAGCCCCACTTCCAGCGCCTGGGCCGAGGTGATGGGTTCACCGGTCAGGCACATCTCGCTCAAGGTGCGACGCGGAATCAAATGCTGCAGCACGCTCAGCACCTGCGCCGGGAACACGCCCACTTTCACTTCAGGCAGGCCAAACACCGCGTGCCGCGCCGCCACCGCCATGTCGCACATCGACATCAGCCCCATGCCACCAGCCATGCAGGCGCCATTGACCCGGGCAATCAGCGGCACATAACTGGCCCGCGCCGCGCGCAGCAACTGCGCCAGATGGCCGTGCGGCTCGGAATAGTCAGTGGTGAACGCATTGGCCGACTGCAAATCAGCCCCGGCGCAAAAGGCTTTGCTGCCCGCGCCGGTGATGACGATGGCGCGAATATCGCGCTGGCCCTGGGCCACCAAAATGGCCTGCGTCATGCCAGCCAGTACGCCGTGGCTCATGGCGTTGCGCCGCTCTTCACGGGTGATGGTCAGCCACAGCACCGGGCCGCGTTGCTCCACGTTCAATTCGGGCGTGGACGAAAAGATCGGATTGCTCATGTTGTCTCCTGTTTGCTGGCATTTTGCCGCATTGAAAAAGAGATTTAGGCACAAGTGGAACCGGCGCCGTTCTCGCTATTAATTCAGTAGCTGCTTATGCAGGTAGAACGGGGGCTAGAAGCCATTTTTATGCTTACCCATTGATGAGTAGCAATGCGATGAACTCTCAATCAGCACCCCCACCCGGCATGATTCCTGCATCACCCCTGGTGTATCCAGCCAGTTCAAAAACGCCAAGTTCTTGCCCGGAATCGGCAAGTCCCACCCAAGGAATACAGAAATGAGCGTCCCACTTCCCGTCACGCAACGTGAATACCAATTCCCGGGCAATGAGACCTTGCTCTCCACCACCGACTCCTCAAGCCATATTGCCTACGCCAATGCGGCGTTCATCCGCACCAGTGGGTACGCCGCCGATGAACTGATGGGGCATGCCCACAACCTGGTGCGCCACCCGGACATGCCCGCCCAGGCCTTTGCCGATATGTGGCGCAGCCTGAAAGAAGGGCAATCCTGGACTGCGCTGGTGAAAAACCGTCGCAAAAATGGCGATCACTACTGGGTCCGCGCCAATGCGGCGCCGATGCGCCGCCAAGGCCAGTTGACGGGCTACCTCTCGGTGCGCACCAAACCGTCACGGGCAGAAATCGAGGCGACCGACAAACTGTACAAACAATTCAAGGAAGGTCGCGCCACCGGGCTCGCCTTCCATCGGGGTTTGGTGGTGCGCACCGGCCTCATGCGCTGGGCCAGTGCGCTGCAGCTATTGCCCGCAGCCTGGCGCGTGCGGCTGCCACTGATGGGTGTAGGTACGGCCCTGACGTCAGCGTTGCTTTTGTCGGGTTTCGGCGGAGCAACTGGGGTCACCTTGATGGCGGCTATGGCAAGCACGTTGCTGTTGGCGGATTTCTTTATTGAAACGCAGCTGACATCGCCCCTGGAAAAAATTTTGGGGGCGGCACAGCAGGTGGCCAGTGGTGAGGCGGGAGCGGACCTGCACCTGAACCGTTGCGACGAGATCGGACTGATCGCGCGCGCCATTCACCAGTCGGGGCTTAACCTGCATTCACTGGTGGCAGACGTGTACGAGCAGGCGGCGGGGGTTCAGGTCGCCAGCCAGGAGATTGCGGCTGCGACCCATGATCTTTCAAGCCGTACCGAGCAAACCGCCTCCAGCCTGGAGCAGACAGCGGCGGCCATGGAGCAGCAAACAGCGTCTGTCCAACAGAACGCCGACACAGCACAACAAGCCAGTCAACTCGCACATGCCGCCACCGAGATGACGATCAAAGGCGGCGCGGCCATGGCCCAGGTTGAAACCACGATGTCGCTCATTTCAGACGCCAGTCGCAAGATTGCCGACATCATCCAGGTGATTGAAGGCATTGCCTTTCAAACCAATATTCTGGCCCTGAACGCTGCCGTGGAAGCCGCCCGTGCGGGTGAACAAGGTCGGGGTTTTGCGGTGGTAGCCAGCGAGGTGCGAAGTCTGGCCGGGCGTTCGGCGACCGCGGCCAAGGAGATCAAGAATCTGATTCAGGACTCTGTCGACAAGGTCAACAACGGCTCACAACTGGTGACCCACGCCGGCCAGACCATGAGCGACGCGGTCAAACAGGTTCAGCGCGTCAATGATTTGATGGCTGAGATTACCAGCGCCTCCAAAGAACAGTCCCTGGGCATTTCCCAAGTCAGCCAGGCCGTCGCCCAGCTCGACGAAATGACCCAACAAAATGCCGCCATGGTGGAACAAAGCAGTGCCGCAGCCAGCAGCATGGGCGAGCAGGCGCAGCGTTTGGTGGATGCCGTCAAAGCCTTCTCGACTTAAGCGTTAAAGTTACGCCTGCGTAAGGCGGCCAAACTATCGTCGCCGCCGGACCTCAAGTCCGTTTAACCTACACCCATGCACCCCAAACATTCCCATCCAATCCAAAGCGCCATAGGCTGGGCTCTGCTGGCGCTGGCCGTCCCCCTGCTGTGGTGGGTGGATCACCCTGCATGGCAAGTGGTAATCGCGCCGACGACTTTCCTGTTTTGGCACACCGCCATGGAGCTATTTGCCATTGTGGTGGCCATGCTGGTGTTTATCACGGGCTACCGCGCCATTTTGTCGGCCCGCAAAGGAGCTGTCGTACTGCTGGGAGTAGCCTTCCTGGGGGTAGGACTGTTTGATTTTTTACACACCATGAGTTATGCCGGCATGCCGGATGTAATCACGACCAATACAGCTCAAAAATCCATTTTCTTCTGGCTTTGTGCCCGCATGCTCGCCGCCAGTGCTTTGCTGGTGTATGCCTTGCTCCCGACCGTATCAGACGTCACAACATTGAAAAAACGTCTCGCCTTGGGACTGATGCTGGCTGTAGTCGGTCTACTTGGGCTTATCGGCTTGAACTGGTCAGACAGCGTGCCTGCGCTTTTTATCACCGATCAAGGGCGGACACCCCTGAAAATCGGCCTGGAGTGGCTGGTCATCATCGTCAATTTGGCGACCCTTGGGGTACTCTGGCAGCGCCGCAAAGAGTTGATTCGCGAATGTGTCATGGCCTTGGGCTTTGCCGTGGCCTTCTCGGCCACCTCAGAAATATTCTTCACCCTGCTCGGGGTCATCGACAAAGACAGCGCCAATGCATTGGGGCATTTTTACAAGGTCGCAGCCTACCTTTATTTGTTTCATGCCACCTTCAACGAGTCCCTGCGCCGTCCTCTGGAGCGCATGGAGGTTCAACATCAGCGCGAAAAGCTGATTCTTAGTTCAGCACCTGACGGCATTTTGTGGGTTGATCAGAACGGGGGCATTCTGATGGCCAACCCCGCCATGGAAACACTGTCAGGCTACACACCCGAAGAGTTGACGGGCCAGAATGTCGACATTTTTTTACCCGCGCACTTGCGTGCCCACCATGCGGAATCAATGCGCGGCTTTTTCATAACGCCACATCCCCGCGCCATGGGGTTGATGGATTTGAAATTGCAGCGACGCGACGGCCAGATGCTGCCGATTGACATCTCGCTGGGGCACTGGGAAGACGAAGGTGCGCGTCACGCCATTGCCTACATCCGCGACCTGACCGAGCGCAAGAAATTTGAAGCATCCCTGCAGCACCAGGCGACCCACGATGAACTCACCAGCTTGCCCAATCGCTGGTTATTTAACGTCCAACTTAACCTGGCCTTGGCACGTTCTGGACGCTCGGGTTTACGTGTTGCTGTGTTGCTTCTGGATCTGGATTTTTTCAAAACTGTCAACGACAGCTTTGGACACGCGACAGGAGACGCTTTACTGATAAAAGTTGGCGCCCGCATCCGAAGCACCTTGCGCGAAAACGACACACTGGCACGTCTGGGCGGTGACGAGTTCGCCATTTTGCTCACCGATCTGACCGAGGTGGATGAAGCGGTCAGTGTGGCCACCAAACTCTTGCTTTCGCTTCAGGCTTCATACCGGCTGCAAAACCAGGATGTGTATTCAAGCGGCAGCCTGGGCCTGGCTTTTTACCCGGACGATGCACAGGATGCTGATAATTTGCTGCGCTGCGCGGACATGGCCATGTACCAGGCCAAGCAAGCAGGTCGTGGCGGCTATGCCTGCTACTCACAGGAAATGGACAAACGAGTGCATGAAGACATGCAAATGCACACGCGCTTGAAGCAAGCGCTGGCGCAAGGTGCTTTGCAATTGCACTATCAACCGCAGGTGGACGTGCAAAGCAGTGAGATTGTGGGCGTTGAGGCCTTGCTGCGATGGCATGACCCGGTCCTGGGCCAAGTGCCGCCAACCCGGTTTATTCCAATGGCAGAAGCCACCGGTTTGATTTTGCCTTTGTCAGAATGGGTGCTTGAAACAGCTTGCGCCCAAGTCGCGGCCTGGACGCAGGCTGGCACCCCCCTGCGAGTGGCCGTCAATATTTCAGCCCAACAATTTCGGCAACGCAATTTGCCACAAAAGTTACAGGCAGCGCTTGAGCGTACCGGCGCACAGGCCCAGTGGATTGAAATTGAGATCACCGAGTCGGTGGCCATGACCCACCCCGAGCAGGCTCGCGAACAACTTGACACGCTGGTGGCCATGGGCTGCCGTGTAGCGCTGGATGATTTTGGCACTGGCTACTCCTCACTCGCCTACCTCAAGGCATTGCCGGTGAGTAAACTCAAAATTGACAAGAGCTTCATGGACGGCGTTCCACAGGATGCCAGTGACACCAGTATTTCCCGCGCCATCATTGCCTTGGCGCACAGCCTGGGGCTAACCTTGGTGGCCGAAGGCGTAGAGACCGATGCTCAACTGGCCTTTCTGCGCCAATACGGCTGCGAAACTTACCAGGGCTGGCTGTTTGCCAAAGCGATGCCTGCGCAAGAATTGACAAAAATGCTGAGCGCAAAAACATGACCCTGTTACATATGGCAGAGGTCTTTATTCAGCGATTGACCCGCTTGTTATCAGGGGAACTTATCCCGTCCGAGCTGGGCTTGCTGGCATCTCCACACCAGCACCTGACCCTTCTGACGCGCCGCCGAGCCACCATGATCGTGAATCGGGTCCGTCTGTTTGCTGTTCTTTTTGCAATACTGACACCGCTCTGGAGTTTGGTGGACTTGCTCGTTTTCCCTTTTCCGTTGTGGCTCAATCTGGCCTTGATGCGGGTGATGGCGGGGGCCGCCTTTGCCAGTCTGGTACTCAACTACCGCCCCAATGGTGAACTGCTTGATGCTTATCGCGCCATGGCCTTGCTGTTTGCGATTCCGACCATTTTTTTCATCGCCTCCTATTCCTTGCTCGGTCACTACCAATTAATCGGCATTTCGGCCGCCATTGGCGCTGGTTATGCTTTTTTACCGTTCGTTCTGCTGGCCGGCCTGTCTGTCTTTCCGCTGACCCTGCTGGAGAATCTGGTGATTGCCAGCCCGATCCTGATTACTCAATTTGTGGCCGGCGTCATGCGCTGGGAGTCCATGGACTGGCCCTCGTTTGCGGGTGCATTCTGGCTTTTGGTACTACTCACCGGCGTCTCGACGCTGGCCGGCATGAGTCAACTGGCATTCATGATTGCCTTGGTTCGCCAAGCCATTCGTGACCCGCTGACAGGTATGTTTTCACGCAGCAGTGGAGAAGAAGTGCTGGAGTTGCAGTTCACCATTGCCTGTCGCAGCAACACCGCCCTGTCCATCGCCTTCATCGACCTGGATCACTTTAAAAGTATCAATGACCAGTTTGGGCACGATGCTGGCGACAAGGTACTCATCGACATGACCAACGTCATCAGTAACAGTCTACGCAGTGGCGATACGCTGGCTCGATGGGGCGGTGAAGAATTTTTGCTGATCATGCCCAATACGGACATTCCTCAGGCTCAAGCAGCACTGCTGCGCATGTGCAGCAGTGGTTTTGGCAGTCGCCCTGACAACACCCTGCTCACTGCCAGTATCGGTTTGGCGGAGCGCAATACTGATCAGATTGCCGACTGGAGAGCATTAGTGGATTTGGCCGACCAGCGCATGTATCTAGCCAAGCAAGGCGGCCGCAATCGGGTCGTTGGTCCGCTGCCCTTATGAGGTTCGGGTCTGGGCTTCCAGGCCGACAACTTTGGAAGTGATCAACGCACCAAACTGAATATCGCCCGTCATCTGGCCCCCTTCTTCGACCACCAGTTTGCCGTAACGCACCTTGCCAGTGACTTTACCGGTGGCAAAAATGATCAGCTTTTGTCGCACCGTCAGGTTGCCATCAAACTGGCCATGAATCTCGGCAATATCGATCTCAGCCGAGCCTTTGAAGGCGCCCTGCTCCGAAATCTGGATGACTCGCGAATCCATGGTCGCCTCCACCATGCCTTCAACCACCAAGGTGTCGCAATCGGTAATTTCCACCCCTTTGAGCTTGATGTTCGGCCCCACCGTCAGCTTGCTGCCACCTTCAGTCGGCACGCTGATGGGTGCCACCACCACCGACGCAGCCGTGGTTTGAGGGCTTGGCGCAGCCGAAACACTATAAGCATTGGCGCTTGGCGTAGGAATGATATGACGGGCAGGAGTCGCTTCGGGTTCGCGTTGTTTATTGAAAAAATGAGGAGAAATGGCCATGAATTTTCCTAAAAAATGCATGGTAGGCGCCTGACCGTTGGATGTCGCCACTGATTGTGAAAGATCGGTAACAAACCTGAAAGTCACCGTTACCTGTCAGGCTGCTTGGGTTTTCAACTTGCCCTGGCACGCCAGCTGCTGCGCAACAAAACCATCAAATGCCTTTAGCAAGGGCAGGTACGGCTCAACACAAGCTTCCAGCTGCATTAACGCCATGCAAGTAGCTTCCAGCGTGGAAAGCTGGTCGGGTCGATGCGCTTTCCGAATCAAGTAGTGCGAGGCTGGCATGTCTCGCAGCGCCAGACGTGGCAACTGCTGCAGCAGCGGGTTTTGATAGAGCATTTTGCGGCTTTTTCGCCAGGTGCCATCCAGCACAATCAACCTCAGTTGTGAGGGGTCATGCAGCTTGTCACGCGCCAGAACAGGTGGTGCGGGCAAGCCCATCGCCTTTTCTTCAGGCGTGTCCGGGAACAACAACAGGGTGTGCCTGGGACGTGCGGCGCAGACCTCTGATGCGAGAGGCGCCGTCAGCAGCGCCTGCAATACCGCCGGGTCAAACACCTCGCCTGTCACCAAGCGGCTGTGCGGCAGGCTCAAATGCAACAAACGGGCACTGCCTTTGGCGTGATCCACCTCCAGCGGGTGCTGCAGGATCACGACTTCGACCGCATGGACGGTGGGCCTGATCCATTGACAGATGCATGCGCTTTGGGGTCGAAGACAGCTCAGGCAACCAAGGCGTTTGATCGGCGGGGCGAGAGAGGGCATTGGCCAGATTTTAGGGCGCGACACTCACCCCGCCAGCAAGGCAGCATTGCCCCGGGCCGCCGTGGTAGTGGAGAGGCTCAGACTGTTATGGCGCGCTAAAGCGGTCACCACCAAAATCCATGATAGAGTCATATGATTCAAATATCATATGACTCGAAATGAAATTCGACACACGCCTTCATTCCCCAAGCTTTCGCTTCCGCGAAAAAGAGATCATCCGCATCCTGGCGCAATGGGATGCAGGTAATGGTGTCTTGCTGACGGGCATCCGCAGAACCGGCAAAAGCGAGCTAATGAAAGCTGCTTTGTTCCGCTACTCGCAGCAGGGGCAGCCCGTGAGTTATCTCGATGTGCAGGCAGAAGACAACTTGGCGCAGTTCTACCAAAACCTGCTGACCGCCTTGCTCATCCATTTGCCGGTAACCCTCAAAGACCAGCTCAGCACCGCTTTGGGCACTGTGCTCAAACTCCCGGATGGCCTGTCGCGCTGGGTGCGGCAACAAATCAGCAAAGTCAGCATTCCTGAAGTGGTGGAGATTGAATTGCAGCCCCAGCAGGAGCAACTGCTGCGCTACTGGAAACCGCTGACCGACCAGATCGCGGCGCACATCAAAGCCTGCGGGCCGCTAGATACACCCGTCATCGGGATTGATGAGCTGCCATTCATGCTGGAAAACCTGATGAAAAAAGGCGTAGCGCCAAACGAAATCGTAGTGATGCTGGCCAGCCTGCGCACACTGCGGGATGCGGGCTTGCGCGTCATCATTGGCGGCTCTATCAGCTTCGAGAACCTGCTGTCGATTCACAACATTCCACACACCGTGCTGGGGGGCTTGTTCCGCCTGCCGGTTCTGCCGTTTACCCGTCCAGAGGCGCAAAGCTATCTGAGCGAAACACTCGCTGGCCGCTTTGCCGCAACCCCTGAGGCCGTCACCCTGGTTTTGGACAACTTGCCAGACTATGTGCCCGAGGTGCTCAAGATTGCCCACGGATTTTTGGTCACCTGCGAAAACCTTGATGCCTGCAGCGACAGCCTGTCCAACGAGATCATGCCGGGGGTTCGCCGCGCTTTCTTGCAACAGTTTGATGAACGCCTGACAAAAAACTACAGCAGCACTGAACTGAGCTGCGCCGAGCAAATTCTGGATGCCGTGGCCCTGGGCGATATCACAGGAACACGGCTTGATGGGCGACAACTCCCAAGTGGCTACCACCTGGTACTCAGCCGCTTGCAGTACGACAACTTCATCGTGGACGCGCCAGACCTCAGTTGGCGCTTCAGCCTGAACCTGATCCGGTTATGGTGGCGCGCCAGCCGGGGCATGGCATGAGAGGGCAACGCCACGTTCCGTGGTTCAACCCGCGTGAAATGAACGATGCCACCGTGCTGGCGCTCAGCACCGGCCGCAGCGCCTTGCTGGCCGAGCTGTTGCAAACCATTGAACAGCGCAGCACCCACCCAGGGCAGATCAGCCATTGGCTCATCACCGGGCCGCGCGGGGCTGGCAAGTCGTACTTTTTGCGACTACTGCAAGCCACGCTCAGCACATCGCCCCTACCCAACGTGCAACTGGTGTTATTGCCCGAAGAGCTACCCAACATCTTCGCCCCCCATGAGTTACTGGCAGAAATTAGCCGCTTGCTGAACCCCTCAGCACAACACGCCGGTACAGCATCGCGCTGGCGGGTTGACAACACCGGCCAGCTTTGGGACGCGGCCTTGGCACAGCTTCTCAGCAGCCTCAAAGTCCCCCTGCTGGTGGTGGGCATCGAAAACTTTGATGCTCTGATAGCGCAAGCCTTTTCCAGTGACGTGGACAACTCGCGCCTGCGCCACCTGATGAGCAACGAACCGCGCCTGATGTTTGTGGCCACCGCCGTGCAGGGCGACTTTGACGAGCAGCACAACCAGCGACTGTTCCGCCAGTTTGAACACCGTAGCGTGCCACGCTGGACACCGGCCGACCACCGCAACTACCTCGGCAAACGGGCGAAACAACAAGGCGGCACCGCCACCGCGCAGCAGCTCAACCGCATCGACGCCTACAGCCGCTACACCGGTGGCAACGTGCGCGCCGCCGCCGTGCTGGCCGCCACCATTCTGGATGTCGATGACCCGCTGGACGGCGCGGATGATCTGGATGCCGCTATCGAAAAGATGAGCGACTACTACCGCGCCTTGATCGCCCGCATCCCCGACAACACCAAAAAATTGTTTGACGCGCTGGTGCGCGGTGGCGAACCCGCCTCACAAACCGACCTGGCGGAGCGCACCGGAGCCCGGCAAAACGACATCAGCCGGGCCTTTGCCTGGCTGGTGGACAACGGCTATGTGAACGAATCCCGCGAACCGGGTCAAAAAACCAAACACTACCGCGTGCTGGACCGCCTACTGGTGCAGTTCTACCGCATGCGCTACCTGCACCCCGGCCAGCGCAGCCGCCTGGCGGTGATGGCCGATTTGCTGGCGGACACTTTGAGCTTCTCCGACAAATGGCAGTTTGCCAACCGCTATGCCGGTCAGGGTCTGGAGCCAGAAGCCCAAACCCTGGTGGAACTGGCGTTGCAGGAGCGACAGATTGATGCCACCTTGCTGCCGCCGGAATTTGGGGCGGTGCAACGGTTGATTGGCGAGCATGCTTTGTGGCTGCAGCACGATGCTATTGCTGCAACTGCGGTTTCTGGCCAAAGTACGGGGAAATACCAGTCCAGTGGAATGGACGCTATTTTCAAACTCTACCCAACCGATGCATTGTTCAAAGTGGCCATTGAGCATGCTGCCACGTTGGCCCGCGCTTCCCGTTGCGGCGATATTTTGGGTAGCTATTTGGTGCCATTGGTTGAGCAAAGTCTGGCACTTTGCCCTACTGAAAAATACCGAATTTTCTGTTTCATGAGCAGCGCTGACCGTGATCCTTCCAAGTGGCATCAGCTCAAGGACAGTTTCGAAGACGCAGTGCTTCAATTCAGTAAGCTGGAATCCGCTAAAAATGCTGCCATTGAGCGACTTCGGCAAGTGTTCACGACTTCAAAGGACGCACCGCTCACAGCCAGTTGGCACAAGTGGTCAGCAACTCGTTTGAAAGATGTCGAACGCATTGTCATTTCACTCTCCACCGCCGCCAATTGGGCTGCACGTGCCGCAATAGGGTGGCAAGCGATGGGAGAAGATGCGCTAAGGACGCAAGCCATGGAAACCTTTTTCCGGGCTTTAGAGCAAAGCCAGCAGACAGAGTACGTACCTGAACAGCATCTTGCAGCACTTGACCAGTTGCTTCCGATTGAGCCAAAACTTGAGCCCATGGAAAGAGCAGAATTCTGGGAGTGGCGCGCTCTTACGCTGAGTAATTTGGGTCAAGCCGTTGCGGCCTACCAAGGTTTAGAGCGTGCCCGAAATGAGTGTCTGACACAGGCTCCCACAGCTGAACATCAAGAGATAATGCGTACCGCTGCCGCCAGGTTCTTGGGGAAAATGGCTTGGAAACAGGGTGAAATGGGCCACCCCGATCGGGCCCTGCAGCTGCACAAACAAGCGATCACTGAAATTCCCCCTGCCGGAAATTTTGACTATCTCGCCTGGAACCTCGGCCAAATTGCCCACTACCGCCTTGCAGAAGCTGATGCACCAGCGGTTTGGCTTGAGCTTGACGCGGTTCTGGCACAAGTACCTGATCACGAAACAGAGGCCATCCAGCAACTTGGCGACGCGGTAGCAGATGCAGCAAAACGTGACAGCCCCGCCAAAGCCTTTGCGGTAGGACTGGACATCTTGCAGGGTTTGGCCGCGCGCCCACACCTTCCTGCTGAAGCCGCGCTGCGAGGGCTCTGGATTGACATGATTGAAATGGCCGTGCCCTGGGGCGTGTTGCGCGACCTGTTGGGCGAGTGGCCACAGCTGTGGCCTGCTGCAGAACAGAATCAAGTGGATCAACTCAGAGAGGTCTTACTGGCCTGGCTAACCAAGCTGGAAGCGGTGCAAACCGGTGATACCCGCTATCAAGAGCCCAATGACCCGGACCTGGTAACCACCCTGACCGCGCTGGAGCAAGCCCTGCCACCCAAAACGCGGCATCGCCTGGGCTTGCTGAAACCCAGCATTGCGTGAGAAAGAAGTGAAGTCAGCGGTGTGAACAGCCAGTCGCTCACCCCGCCAGCAAGGCCGCATTGCCCCCTGCCGCCGTGGTGTTGACCGTGAGGGTCTGCTCGGCGCAAAAGCGCACCAGATAATGCGGGCCGCCCGTTTTGGGTCCGGTGCCGGAGAGCCCTTCGCCACCGAAGGGCTGCACGCCAACCACGGCGCCGATCTGGTTGCGGTTGATATAGACGTTGCCGATGTGGGCATGGCGGGCCAGCGCCTGCGCCCGGGAGTCGATGCGGGTCTGGATGCCCAGGGTCAGGCCATAGCCAGGCGTTGCACCGCCTGGCGCCGCCGAACTGCCCAGCGCGTTGATCTGTTTAACGACGGCCAGCGGGTCACCCGACCAGCGCACGATGTGCAGCACCGGGCCGAAGATTTCGTGCTTCAGGTCGGCTATCGCCCTAATTTCAAACACTTGCGGCGGAATCAGATTCGCTATTGATTTAGTAGTTGCTTGCGCAGGTTGCACGGGGGCTAGAAGCCGTTTTGACTCACAATCCAAACGCTGCAGATGGCGCTCGATGCCGTCAAACGCCTGCGCGTCGATCACCGGGCCGACATCGGTCGCCAGATCAGCCGGGTCGCCGCTGACCAGCAGCCGGGCGGCGCCGCAAACCATGTCGATCACTGCGTCGGCGATGGCGTCATGAACGCACAGCAGGCGCAGTGCCGAGCAGCGCTGACCGGCGCTGCGAAAGGCCGACTGCATCACGGCGTCACACACCTGCTCGGGCAGGGCGCTGCTGTCCACCAGCATGGCGTTGATGCCGCCGGTCTCGGCAATCAGGGGAACAATCGGCCCGTCTTTGGCCGCCAGCGCCCGGTTGATGTGCCGGGCCACTTCGGTGGAGCCGGTGAACACCACCCCGGCGACGCCGGGCGCTGCCACCAGCGCCGCGCCCACGGTCTCGCCGGGGCCGTGCAACAGTTGCAGCGCGCCTTCGGGCACACCGGCCGCCATCAGCAACTGGACCATTGCCCACGCCACGGCAGGCGTTTGCTCGGCCGGTTTGGCCAGCACGGTGTTGCCGGTGACCAGCGCAGCAGCAACCTGCCCCGTGAAGATGGCGAGCGGAAAGTTCCACGGGCTGATGCAAACCCAGGGGCCGCGCCCGACCAGACGCAACTCGTTGCTTTCGCCGGTGACACCCAAGGCGTCGCCCTGCTGCATGCGCCAAGGCGCCATGATGCGTTCGGCCTCATTGGCGTAATAGCGCAAAAAGTCCGCCGCCTCGCGCACCTCGCTGACGGCATCGCCCCAGGTTTTGAAGGCTTCCTTGACCAACAGGGCGCAGAACCTGGGCCTTTGGTTTTCGAGTTCATCGGCGGCCCGGCGCAAGATGGAGGCGCGCTCGCCGACCGGGGTCTCGCTCCATTTTTGATAGCTGCTCACGCTTATTCCAAGGGCGTTAGAGGCCAATTTTGCATCAAACACCGGCACCACCGGCAGCTGCACCGTCTGGTACGCGGCCAGCAACGGCGCACGCATCGAAGGCACCGTCAGGTCCAGCCCGGTGCTGTTTTGGCGGGTCGGGCCGAACAGCGCCACCGGCAATGACAGCGAGGGCTCGGGCGCCAGGTGCAGCGGCGACATCAGCAACGATTGCAGCGGGACACTCGCATCGGCCAGCTGGTGCACGAACGAGGAGTTGGCGCCGTTCTCCAGCAGGCGGCGCACCAGGTAGGCCAGCAAATCCTTGTGCGCTCCCACCGGGGCATAGACGCGGCAGGCGAGCAAGGGGTTTTTGAGTACCTCGCGGTACACGCCCTCGCCCATGCCGTGCAGGCGCTGCAATTCAAACGGCGCGCCGCTCTTGGCCGCCAGTTGCACGATGGCGGCGATGGTGGCGGCGTTGTGGGTGGCGAACTGGGGGTAGATGGCATCCGGCGCGGCCAGCAGAGCGCGGGCGCAGGCCAGGTAGGACACATCGGTGTGGTGCTTGTGCGTGAACACCGGGTAAGCGGGCAACCCCAGCTCCTGCGCGCGCTTGATTTCAAAGTCCCAGTACGCACCTTTGACCAGTCGGCACATCAGGCGGATGCCGTGCTGGCGGGCCAGCGCCGTGACGTGCTCGACCAGTTCCAGCGCACGGCTCTGGTAAGCCTGCATGGCCAGCCCCAGGCCACGCCACTGCGGACAATGCTGCGCCACCCGCACGACCAAGGCCTCCAGCACGTCGAGCGACAGTTCCAGACGATCCACCTCTTCGGCGTCGATGGTGAGGTGGATGTTGGCGCGCGCCGCCTGCTCGCACAGGCCCCACACGCGCGGGACCAGTTCCAGCATGACCCGCGCTTTTTGCCCGTCCTCATAGCGCGGGTGCAGTGCGCTGAGCTTGATCGACAAGCCATCATTTAACTCGCAAGCCCCCGTACTGCTTGCGTGAGAAGCTATTGATTCAATAGCGAGCTGGTAGCTGGCCAGGTACTTCAGGGCACCGGCCTCGGTGCGGGCACCCTCGCCCAGCATGTCGTAGCTGTAGCGCAGATTGGGGGTTTTGCGCACGGCGCTGGCGGCTTCGCCCATGGCCTCGCGCAGGGTCTGGCCCAGCACAAACTGGCGTCCCAGTAGTTGCACGGCGCGCAGCGTGGCCGCCACCACCGTGCGCGCGCCCAGTTTGAGCAGCAGGCCGGTGGGCGCCTCGTGGTCAGGCAACAGCTTTTTGCTCAAGGCAATGGCGGCGCTGGACAGGCGGGCCAGCGTTTGGTCGCTTGAGGTGTCAAAGTCGGCCCGGCCGAGCTGGTCGGCGGTCAGCGCGATGGCTGTCTCGGCGTCGGGCACGCGCAGCAGCGCTTCGGCGAGTCGCATCAGCGCCAGGCCTTCGGGGCTGGAGATCGGGTACTCCTTGAGCAAACTCTCCATCGCCCAGAACGGCGACGAGTGGTCGCGCACGGCTTGCACCCAGGGCGATGCTTCCCGGGCCACGCTGGCCCAGTCCAGCGCCTGGGTCAGCGCGTGCAGGTCGTGCAGGTCGTGCGCGACGATCCCGGCTTCAGGGCGGTAGGGAAAAGGCAGGCGTTGGTGGGCAGGCATGAGGCACTCCAGAATTGGTCGGATACGCCATATTCATGCTTTTATTGGTTAACTATTAACTAAAATTAATGCTATTTATAGTTAAAAATTTATCAAACTATGACAATAAACCCTGATGAGCTCGATCGCATCGATCTCAAAATCCTGACCGCCTTGCAGCAGGACGGCCGCATCAGCAATCTCAAGCTGGCCGACATCGTCACCTTGTCGCCCACTGCCGTGCTGGCCCGGGTGCAACGGCTCACGCGCGAGGGCTACATCCTGGGTTATGAGGCGCGGCTCAATCCGCTCAAGCTGGGCGCGGGTCTGATGGTGTTTGTGGAGGTGCTGCTGGACAAAACCACCCCCCAGGTCTTCGAGACCTTCAAGGCCGCCGTGCAGGTGCGCCCGGAGATCATGGAGTGCCACATGGTGGCTGGCGGCTTTGACTACCTATTGAAAACCCGCCTGGCTGACATGACGGCTTACCGCGAATTCGCCGGAACCGTGCTGTGGCAACTGCCCGGCGTGCGCGAAACCCGCACCTACGCGGTAATGGAAGAAATCAAAAACACAACGCAGCTGCCGCTGCGCTAAGTGGCCGCGACTGGGACGTAGCTCCGTCCACCAAAAATGGCCGTGCCCACGCGCACCATCGTGCTGCCAGCGTGGACCGCAGCTTCCAGGTCGGCGCTCATGCCCATCGACAGGGTATCGAGTGCCAGCCCTTGCGCATTCAATGCATCAAATACGACTCTAACTCTTGTCAACAATGCGCAAGCAGCTACAAAGTCGATAGCAGGCTCGGGAATGCTCATGACGCCGCGCAGCCGCACATTCGGCAAAGCGGCCACTTGCTGCGCCAGCGCCAGCGCGTCCTCGGGTCGCACGCCTGATTTGGTATCGCCGCCGTCCACATTGACCTGGATGCACAGCTGCAGCGGCGCCAGTCCCGCCGGGCGCTGCTCGCTCAGGCGCTGCGCGACCTTGAGCCGGTCCACCGTATGAACCCAGTCAAAGTACTCGGCCACCAGCCGGGTCTTGTTGCTCTGGATCGGGCCGATGCAATGCCACTGCAAGGGCAAATGCCGCAACTGGGTGATTTTTTGCACCGCTTCCTGAATGTAGTTTTCGCCAAAAGCCGTTTGTCCGCAGGCATAAGCCGCCGCGACTGCATCCGGGCCAAAGGTCTTGGAAACGGCCAGCAAGGTCACGCTGCCGGGCGCCCGGCCAGCGCCCTGGCACGCCGCGCTCAGGCGGTCGCGAACTGTTTGAAGATTGGTCTCAATCGTGGTCATAATTAGCCCAAGCGTAACAAACGACAAGAGGATCCCTTGGACATTACCCAATTACTGGCTTTCAGCGTTAAAAACAAGGCTTCTGACTTGCATCTGTCGGCGGGTCTTCCGCCCATGATTCGCGTCCACGGCGATGTACGGCGCATCAACGTAGAGGCGCTGGACCACAAAATGGTGCATTCCATGGTGTACGACATCATGAATGACGGCCAACGCAAGATTTATGAAGAGTTTCTGGAAATCGACTTTTCGTTTGAAATTGAAGGGCTGGCACGTTTCCGGGTCAACGCATTCAACCAGCAGCGCGGTGCAGGCGCAGTGTTTCGGACCATTCCCAGCAAAATTCTGACGCTGGAACAGTTAGGCGCCCCCAAGATTTTTTCCGACCTGGCCTTAAAGCCCCGCGGCATGGTGCTGGTCACCGGGCCCACCGGCTCGGGCAAGTCCACCACGCTGGCGGGCATGGTCAACTTTCTGAACGAAACCGAGTTTGGCCACATCCTGACAGTGGAAGACCCGATCGAATTTGTGCACGAGTCCAAAAAATGCCTGGTCAACCAGCGTGAAGTCGGCCCTCACACACAAAGCTTTGCCGCCGCCCTGCGCTCGGCCCTGCGCGAAGACCCGGATGCCATTCTGGTCGGTGAAATGCGCGACCTGGAAACCATCCGCCTGGCCATGACCGCGGCGGAAACCGGCCACCTGGTATTTGGCACGCTGCACACCTCCAGCGCCGCCAAAACCATTGACCGGATCATTGACGTGTTCCCCGGCGATGAAAAAGAAATGATCCGCGCCATGCTGTCCGAGTCCTTGCAGGCGGTGATCTCTCAGACCCTGTGCAAAACCAAAGACGGCCAGGGCCGCGTCGCCGCGCACGAAATCATGCTGGGCACCAGCGCGATTCGCAACCTGATCCGCGAGGCCAAGGTGGCGCAGATGTACTCCAGCATCCAGACCGGCAATAGCGTGGGCATGCAGACCATGGACCAGAACCTGACCGACCTAGTGCGACGCAACATCATCAGCCCGGCGGAGGCGCGCTCCAAGGCCAAGATTCCCGAGAATTTCCCGGGCTGATCCAGCGCACCGCGCCTGTTTTACCTTACCCCTGTCAAACGATTGGAACCGCCATGAAAGGACTCTTTGGACTCCTGCGCAAGAAAGACAAAGCCGAACCGGGCGAGGATCCGCCCGAATCGATGATGTTCACCACGGCTTTTGCCGGGCTCGGTCTAGATGCTGAACTGCTGGTTCCGTGGGAAGCGCGCGCGGTAGAAGTCGGCGCCAGCCGCCTCAATTCAAGCCGGGGCATCAAATTGCTGCAGGGCTTGTGGGCCCAGGACAAATACATGCGCCTGCTGGACAAGGACGCCATTTCCCGCATGGAACGCTACCTGGATTTCGCCACGGTCGCGCCCAACCGCGACTTGATCCGCCAAGAGGAGTACGGCAATTTCATGGTGGTGCTGCTCAGTGGCAGCATCGCTATTGATCGCGTCCAGCCCTGGGGTGAACGACTGCGTTTGTCCGAGGCCACACCAGGCGATATTCTGGGTGAAATGTCGCTGCTTGACAGTGGCATGCGGTTTTCCGCCTGCACCACGCTCACGACCTGCGAAATCGCCATTCTCGGCGCAGACACCATGGACGAAATGATGACGGCTGACCCGGGCCTGGCCGCCCACCTGATTGCGCTGTTGGCGCGCAAGCTGTCGCTTCGCCTGCGCGTAGTCAGCGCCCGGCTCAGCGACCACAACAAATAATTGCAGGAAGCAGTACCCAAATGGAACGCGATCAAGCCACCAAGTTCGTTAATGACCTGCTCAAGCTGATGAGCAGCCGCAACGGCAGCGATTTGTTCATCACGGCCGATTTCCCCCCAGCCGTCAAAGTGGACGGCAAAGTCACCAAAGTCTCCCCGCAGCCGCTCACCGCGGCGCACACCATGTCACTGGCGCGTTCGGTCATGAATGACCGGCAGGTGGCCGAGTTTGAACGCACCAAGGAATGCAACTTTGCCATTTCGCCACCGGGTCTGGGGCGCTTTCGCGTCAACGCATTCATCCAGCAAGGCAAGGTCGGCATGGTGCTGCGGGTCATTCCGCTGAACGTGCCCACCATTGATGGACTCGGCGTGCCGCAGGTACTCAAGGAAGTGGCCGTCGCCAAGCGCGGTCTGTGCATTCTGGTGGGCGCCACCGGCTCGGGTAAATCGACCACGCTGGCCGCCATGGTGGACTGGCGCAATGAAAACACCTATGGGCACATCATCACCATTGAGGATCCCATCGAGTTTGTGCACGCACACAAAAATTGTGTGGTGACGCAGCGTGAGGTCGGCGTCGATACAGAAAGCTGGGGTGCCGCCCTGAAAAATACCTTGCGCCAGGCGCCTGATGTGATTTTGATGGGCGAGATTCGCGACCGCGAAACCATGGAGCACGCCGTCGCCTTTGCTGAAACCGGCCACTTGTGCCTGGCCACGCTGCATGCCAACAGCGCCAACCAGGCGCTGGACCGGATCATCAACTTCTTCCCCGAAGAGCGGCGGGCGCAGCTCCTGATGGACTTGTCGCTCAACCTTAAATCCATGGTGTCGCAGCGGCTCATTCCGAAGCAGGACGGCAAAGGCCGGGTCGCGGTGGTCGAGATCATGCTCAACACCCCATTGATCTCCGACATGATCTTCAAGGGCGAGGTCACCGAGATCAAGGAAATCATGAAGAAAAGCCGCAACCTGGGCATGCAGACTTTTGACCAGGCCTTGTTTGACGCTTATGAGGCTAACCAGATTACCTACGAAGATACGCTGCGCAATGCCGATTCCCTCAACGACCTGCGACTGCAGATCAAACTCAACAGCCAACGTGGAAAATCCCAGGATTTGAGCGCGGGCACTGAAAATTTTGCCATCGTTTAACGTCAGGAACACCTCCCATGACCAGCCCCACCAGCAGCATTAACGCCAAGACTTACGAAACCACATCCGCGCGCCGCGTTGCTTTTTTGGGCTTGGGCGTGATGGGTTACCCGATGGCTGGCCACCTGGCCCGGGCCGGTCACCAGGTCACGGTTTACAACCGGACCGCTACTAAATCAATAGCTTGGTGCGCAGAGTTCTCGGGGGCTAGCGCCTTAAAACATGCATTGACCCCGCGATTGGCGGCCCAGCAGGCCGACCTGGTGTTTTGCTGCGTCGGCAATGATGACGATTTGCGCAGCGTCACGCTGGGCGCCGATGGCGCTTTTGCGGGCATGGAACCGGGTGCGGTGTTTGTGGACCACACCACGGCCTCAGCCAGCGTCGCGCGTGAGTTGTACACCGCCGCCAAAAACCTGGGGATCAAATTTATCGATGCCCCGGTATCGGGCGGCCAAGGCGGGGCACAAAATGGCCTGTTGACCGTGATGTGCGGCGGCGACAAGGCAGCTTTTGACCTGGCACAACCGGTGGCCATGGCTTTTTCACGGGCGTTCACACATCTGGGTGAAAGCGGTGCCGGTCAGCTGGCCAAGATGGTGAACCAGATTTGCATTGCCGGTCTGGTGCAGGGCCTGAGCGAAGCCATTGCCTTTGGTCAAAATGCCGGGCTGGACATGAACCAGGTGCTGGACGTGATTGGCAAGGGCGCAGCGCAGAGCTGGCAGCTCGACAACCGCGGCAAAACCATGGTTGCTGACAAGTTTGATTTTGGCTTTGCCGTGGACTGGATGCGCAAAGACCTGGGGCTGGTATTGGATGAAGCCAAGCGAAACGGTGCGCGCTTGCCAGTCACGGCGCTGGTTGACCAGTTTTATGCCGATGTACAGCACATGGGCGGCCAGCGCTGGGACACCTCCAGCCTGATCAAGCGGCTGAAGTAGCGCCTCCGTCAGGAAAGCGCTCTGTGCAGCGCTTATTTTTTGGCGTCAGCTGGCACCGGTTGGGGCAGCATGTTAGCCAGCTCATCTTCGCTGATGATCTCCAGCACGCGCACCACTTTCCGGACACCGTCCATGCCGCGGGTGATATCGGTCGCCCGGTCAGCTTCGCGCTGGGTCACCCGGCCCATCAAATAGGTGGTTCCCCGTTCGGTCACCACTTTGAAAGCGCTGGCAATTAAATCTTTGGCATCGATCAGGCCGGCCTTAACCCGACCTGTCACGATCGTGTCTGACGAGCGCTGACTGAAGGTGGCATTGCCCAACACATTGAGTTCATTGACAATGGCGCGCACATTCTCCACCTTGGACACAATTTGCTCGACCAGCTGCTTGTCCTGGGCGCTGGGCACTTCGCCGGTCAGCAGCACCTGCCGGTTGTAACTGTTGACATTGACATGAACACGTTCACCCAGGTTGTTACGGATACGACTGCCTGCGCGCATTTCGATCCCTTCGTCTTCCAGCTGAGTCCCGGAGGTGCGACGATCCGTGGCCACCATGGCGCCGCCAACAAAGCCGCCACCCACTAACAGAGGCACCAAGGGCACACAAGCACTCAAGGTGGCAGTCGCCAATAAAACCGCAATTAGTTTTTGAGAAGAAAATTTCATATCAGGACTCCTGGTCTCCGAGTAACTGGGCATCGACGGCGTCGCAAATGCAGTGCAGGGCCAAAATATGAACCTCCTGAATGCGGGCCGTGCGTTCATGGGGCACGCAAATGTGCACATCGGTATCGCGCAGGGCGTGAGTCATCTTGCCCCCGCCTCGCCCGGTCAAACCCACCACCACCATTTCGCGCTCATGCGCCGCTTCAATGGCGGCCAGCACATTGGCGGAGTTGCCGCTGGTGGAAATGGCCAGCAGCACATCACCGGGTTGGCCCAGGGCGCGCACCTGGCGTGAAAAAATGACGTTAAAGTCGTAGTCGTTGGCAATGGCCGTGATGATGGAGCTGTCTGTGGTGAGCGCAATGGCCGCCAGCTCGGGCCGTTCGCGCTCATAGCGCCCGACAAACTCGGCAGAAAAGTGCTGCGCGTCAGCGGCGGATCCGCCGTTGCCGCAGGCCAGCACCTTGCCACCACTGGTGACGCAGGTCAGCATGGCTTGCACAGCTGCTGCGATGGGTTTACTCAGGACTTGCGCAGCCTGGTATTTCAGGTCAGCACTGTCAATAAAATGTTGTTGGATTCGTTGCTCAAGCATGGGGTGATGATACCCGTCCCATCCTTATGTTGCCCTTAATAGGCCTCAAAGGCGGCTTGTAACCATTCGATACTGCCTTGCTCAATCAGCACCACATCAAACCGGCAAGGCGGCGGTGTGCTCAATCGCATCAGGTAATGACGCGCTGCAAAGATGATGCGGCGTTGCTTGAGCGCACTGATGCTGGCCCCAGCCCCGCCATGGCTGGCATTTTTGCGTTGTCGCACCTCCACAAACACGGTCGTGCCATCCGGGGCGCGCATGATCAAATCGATTTCGCCGCCGCCACGTCCCGGCGTCCGATAATTGCGTTCCAGAAGACGCAGCCCGGCCTTTTGCAAATGACGCAAAGCAGCATCTTCTGCCGCATCACCTAACTGCTTGGTGGTGCTGAGCTTGGCCTTGATTTGTGAGAACACCATTGATTTCTACTAATGCCTATTCATCTGCCCTGAGTGCTGCGCTGGAGGCAGCCGGTGGCCAGAATTATCCGTCCGGCGCACTCTATGTGGTCGCAACCCCCATCGGCAACCTGGCCGACATCACGCTGCGGGCACTGCATGTGCTGCAACTGGCCGACACCATTGCCTGTGAAGACACGCGTCACACCCAGGCTTTGTTGCGGGCCTATGGCATCGACAAGTCTTCCTCCCAGTTGCTCGCCGTGCACCAGCACAATGAAGCCGAAGCATCGCAAACCGTGATTGATCGCTTGCGCCAGGGCCAGCGTGTAGCCTACGCCAGTGATGCGGGCACACCTGCCATCAGCGACCCCGGCGCACGCTTGGTCGCAGCGGTGCGTCTGGCGCACCTGCCAGCAGTGCCACTCCCTGGGGCCAGCAGTGTGACGGCTGCACTGAGCGTGGCAGGCATCAGTGACGAAGGTGCACAGCAGGGTGGGTTTGTGTTCGTCGGCTTCTTGTCCTCCAAATCCACCGAACGCGCCACAGCGGTGGAGGCCTTGCGCCTGCAAGCGCGTGCTGTGGTGATGCTGGAAGCACCGCACCGCATTGAGGCACTGGCGGCAGCATTGGCCGTTTTGGGGGAACGAACCCTGACCATCGGGCGGGAGTTGACCAAACAGTTCGAGGAAATCGCCACCTTCAGTGCAGCGCATTTCCCCACCTGGCTGGCGCAGGATGCCAACCGTTTGCGCGGCGAGTTTGTTTTGGTACTGCACCCTGCGCCAACGGCGGTTAACGCAGGCCCGGACACTCGCATATTGAAGTTGCTATTGGCCGAACTGCCACTCAAAACAGCCGTGAAACTGGCATCGGAAATCACCGGCGAACCCCGCAATGCGCTCTATCAACTGGCACTGGATTTGAAAGAAAAATAAAGGGAGAAATCAACCTGACAAACTCTGTGGCTGCATTACGGCTTGTGGTGCGACCTCAAAGAAGTTCAAGGTATTGCGTCCAGAGTCCTTGGATTGGTACATGGCGATATCGGCCTGTTTCAAAAGATCGTCAATCAACATCGCGTGCCCGCGAAACAAGGTGACCCCAATACTTGCGGTACTCCTGTAATTGATTTCTCCAAGCCGAAATGAGTTGTTAAGCGATGCGAGAATTTTCTCGCCTATGGCCCGGGCCTGGTTAATGGCCTCCTGACGGTTTTCGCTCAGGCTGTCCAGCACCACCACGAACTCGTCACCGCCCAACCGGGCCACGGTGTCTCCCTCACGCACACACTCAACAAGACGCTGTGCGACTTGCACCAGCAATTGGTCACCATTGTCGTGACCCAGAGAGTCATTGAGCGACTTGAAATGGTCCAGATCGATGAACAACACCGCACCCAAAGTCCCGTTACGTTGGCTCGCGGTCATGGCCTGGTTCAAACGGTCATGCAGTAGCGTGCGATTAGGCAAATGCGTCAAGGTGTCAAAAAATGCCAGCGCCTCAATTTTTTCTTCCGCCTTTTTGCGTTCGGTAATGTCGTAATGCGTGCCAATGTAATTGGTCACCATCCCGTTCTCGCCCCTCACCGCCGTGATGCTGAGCCACTTGGGGTACACCTCGCCATTCTTGCGGCGATCCCAGATTTCGCCCTGCCATCCCCCGGTGCGGAGAATGCATTCCCACATCTTGCGAAAAAACTCAGCATCGTGTCGTCCTGATTGCAGCAGTCTGGGCGTCTGCCCGACTGCCTCCTCGGCCGTGTAACCTGTAATGTCCGTAAAAGCCCGGTTGACCCGCAGGATCACACTTTTGGCATCCGTAACCACAATGCCTTCCTGCGAATCAAAAGCGACGGCATTCATGCGCAACTCTGCCTCTGCCAGTTTGCGTTGCGTGACATCCACCACATGGGAAATAAAGTACATCGGTTCGCCATCCGCATCTCGAAGCAGCGAACTCGCCACCTGGCCAAAAATAAGCCGCCCCTTTTTGTCAAGGTACCGTTTCTCGAATTCAGAGTGATCCACCAAGACCTTTTCAGCTTGCCCAATGAATTGAGGACTGGCAGCCCGATCATCAGGGTGTGCCAGATCATTGACGTGCATCCCCTCAAACTCTGCCTTGCTGTAGCCAAATATTTCGCACATTTGCCGGTTGACCTTGAACAGTCGCCCCCTTAGGTCCACCAGACACATGCCTATATTGGCATTCTCAAACCCCAGGCGAAAAAGCGTTTCGCTCTTGCGCAACTCCTGCGTCATCTTCGCAGCCAGACGCACCGCGCGATGGCGGCCGGTTGACATCAACCAGGCCAAGAGCGCCAGCAGAAAACTCAGGCAAGTTCCGGCTGTGGCGATCATCAGTTCGGCATGGCGCCCAAAGCGAACTTTGAAATCCTCCCGAGCATGCAGGACGAGCGTCCAGCTATGACCCGCGACAACCAGGTATTCATTGGCAGACAAGACACTGGTTTGAGTCTGCCCGATCACTTCATGGGAGGGGTAAAGCAATGATTGAGGCGCCAGATCGACCCCATCGTAAATCGCCAAATCCAGGCCGGGGGTCTGCTCGCCATACAGACTGGACATCAAATCGCTGATGCGAAAAGCGACGAACACCCACCCGATCAAATGGGTGCGCCGCTCATCGACGGTGTTGTGCGACTGACCCCGTGCGTAAAGCGGCATGTACATGATGAAACCGGCTCGATCTTCCGACTTGTGGTCGACCATCAAGTGAAGCTTGCCTGTCATTGACACCATCCCCGAATCGCGTGCCTTTTCCATCGCTAATCGACGCACCGGCTCGGACCAAGCATCAAAGCCAGGGGAAATTTGTCTACCGGCCAGATCGGGTTCCCGCTGGATAACGGGGGCGTAATTTTCGCGCTGTCCTTCAGGCTCAATTCCATAGCCGGTAAAACCAAACCGACGCATATGGGCAATGTGCTCGTTTTTTTTCGAAAGTGGTACCCACTCACTGATCCCAATGGTTTGCACACCCGAATAATTGGCATTGAGATCAAGCGCCTCAACATAGTTACGCAGACTGTCCCGGTCCGCAAGCCCCGTGACATTGAGCAAGCCTTGAATGCCTCTGAGCATCTGTTCATTGGTGGCCATACGCTGCTCGACATGACTGACCGCCTCACGCAATGAAATATCAAACTGTGCCCGCACCTCCTTTTGAGAGGCCTGCTGCTCGTGATCCCACAGCATCCAGGTCAAGCCCAGCGCCAGCGCCAGAATGACAAAAGGCAACAGGATCGGTTTGGACACCTTCACGGAGAATCCTTGAAATCAACCATGCCTGCGGCCAGACCCGGCTTGAAATACTTCTCGAAAATGTGGCGTACCGTCCCGTCGGCCCGCATCTCTTTGACCAGAGTGCGCCACCTTTCCTGCTCCACCACCGGCAATGACTTCTTCGACATGATGAGACCGTGCAGCACGGCGGGATCATTGAACTCGAGGATGGCTGTGATGTCACGTATCTTCTTTTCCTCCATGGCCGGGTAATCAAAGGGCTCCATGAGCATGCCCTGGACACGGTTGAGCATGAGCGTCTGATACAGCGGCGCCAGGCCATTGGCCTGACTCACACGATGGGCCAGCAACAACTTGTCAACCAGCTGGTTGGCGGAATCGCTGTACCGAAAACTGCGAATGACGCCCAGTTGCAAACGCTCGTTGCGCTCAAAATCGGACAACTGCTGCACCCCCGCGTCTTTGCGCACCAACAGGTAATACTTGTTGCTGAAGTACCAGGCAAAGGCTGCATACCGGTCACGCTCGTCATTACGGATCCCCGACAGGCTGAAATCGAGCGAACCCGATTCAATCAGCTGCCAAATGCGGGCGCGCGACATCAGGCTGACACTGACTTGGCAACCACTGCGGCGAATCAGTTCAGCCACAAAATCCTTGTCGATGCCCGTGTCCGTATCTGCGGAATACAACAAACCATGATCGTGCAAGGCCAGCGTGAAGGGTCGCGAACAATCCGGGCCAGCTGCGGCGTTGCCCAAACTCAACAGCACAAGCAACAACCCGCCAAAGTAAGGTCGGAACATAGTCTCCTCAAAAGAGAAAAGTGCCTACTGGGAAAAGTCCAACAAATATGCAATTTGTTACATACGGTACCACGTCCCCATGACCTGCGCATGAGGATGGATTCCCAGATATTCATGCGTTGAATTTGCGTGGTGGGTATGCCAGCGCACAGACCTGACACCCCTCAAAACGTATTCTTTGATGGCATTAATTTAAGGAACACATATGAAAAACCTCTCCCAAGTCATGGCCGCGACACTCGCATCCATCGCCCTTATTCCTGCCTCGTCCATGGCACAAGACAGTCTGAACCAGGGTTATGTGGTCGACTCACGAAATGCCATCGTCGTCAACTCCACCGGGCTTTGCTGGCACGACAGTGACTGGACGCCTGCCCGCGCCGTCGAGGGATGTGACCCCACTATTAAAGCGCCAGCACCGGTCGCCGTCGTGGCACCCAAAGCGGCCGTCGTTGCGATTGCAGAAGCACCGGCGCCCCTGCCCGTCAAGCCGGTCCCGCAAAAAGTCAGTTTTTCAGCCGATGCACTTTTTGCCTTTGACAAATCGGTGATCAACCCCAAAGGCAAAGAGATGCTGAACGACTTTGTGCAGCAACTCAATGGTGTCTCTTACGAGACCATCCTCATCACCGGACACGCCGACCGGCTGGGAAGCTCGGGCTACAACCAGAAACTGTCTGAACGCCGCGCCAATGCCGTGAAAGAGTATCTGGTCGCCAAAAACATACCCGCCAACCAGATGCAAGCCTCTGGCCAAGGCAAAACCCAACCGGTCACCAAAGCGGGTGAATGCACTGGCGCCAAGTCGGCCAAACTCATCGCCTGCTTGCAACCTGACCGCCGAGTTGACATTGAAATGAAAGGCAGCACCACCAAAGTGGTTTCCCAATAAACCGTCAGATCATAAAAAAGCCGGGGAACAAGCCATTGAGCTTGTTCCCCGGCTTTTTGTCTGCCTGGATCAGTGGCACGTCATTTGGTCACTTCGTGACCAATCACACCACCCACAGCAGCCCCTGCGGCCGTTCCCAAAACGCCGCCACCCACCACGTTACCGGCAACACCGCCAATGACGGCGCCCGTGGCCGTCCCTTTTTCTTGCCGCGTCATGCCAGAACAGCCCCCCAGAGCAAAAGCGGAAACCAGCAGGACCGAGGACAAGCTTGCCGAGACGTATTTTGAAAATTTCATGATGTTGAACTCCTGATTAAGACCAAAAACCGTGACTGCGAACTGCATCTCCACGGGAGAAAATAATTGTTGTCCATTCCTTTGAAAACGTATGTACGCCTGCACACACCCGACTGATTTTTTCTGTATGTACGCTGCCGCACGGAATAGCTGGGACTGAGCCACTACCATGAATCGATACGAAACAGCGAGCGTTTGCCTGATGAGCGTATAAGGGTGCGACACAAACGCTCTCTTCTTCCGACTTGCGCGGCCCTAATTCCATCAAACTTCGAGGGCATGAAAAATGCTAAACACCGACACCCGAGATTCCTACGTTGGGGTGAGGGCGTGCTTTTCATGAAGGCAATTCATAAATCAATCGGCTGGCTCGGCGCAGCGTTTGTGCTGATGACATTGGGCATGACCTTGATGTTCTGGACCTTCAATCAGATTGAAAAAGAAGCCTCGGCGCGTAAAAACACACTTTCCGTCCTGAATAAAGCGGGTGATCTTTTATCCGCCCTGAAAGACGCCGAAACCGGGCAGCGCGGATTTTTATTGACGGGGGACGACGTTTTTTTGCAGCCTTATACGGCCGTGCGTACCCACCTCGTCCCTGACCTGGCCGACTTGCGCCAGAAAACAACCCTGGCTGCTGCCCAGACCCATCTCGATGCCGTCTTGCCTTTGATGCAAGCCAAACTGGCCGAACTGGCCCTGGTGATCGAGCTACGCCGCCGCAATGAAAGCAGTGCCTTGACCAGTCTTGTGCGCAGCGGTCAAGACAAGCAACTCATGGACGCCATTCGCGTCGAAATGAACAGCGTCATGCAGATTGAAGTCAGCGCCGGCGAGCAGCATGACATGGCCTTTCAAACCAACATGCGTCGTCTTTTCACCCTCATTTTTGCGATCTGTGGCCTGGCCCTGCTGGCCGGGCTGGTATTTGCCTATTTGATTTATCGCGCCTCACAACAGCGGCTCAAAAATCTTGTCCACCTTGAAACCCAGCATTTGCTCAAGGCGCAGCAATCAAGCAACCAGCAACTGCATCAAACCAATATCAGCTTGCGGGACAGCCAGGAAAAACTCTCAGTCACCCTGGCCTCTATTGGTGACGCCGTCATTGCCACCGACGGCCAGGCACGCATCACTTTAGTCAACCCGGTGGCCCAGCACCTCACGGGCTGGACGCAGGAGCAAGCCCAGGGTCGCCCGGTCAATGAGGTGTTCCACATCATCAACAAGGGCACCCGCCAACTCGCCGTCATTCCGGTCCTGGAAACCCTGAAAAGCGGCACGGTACAGGGCTTGGCCAACCACACGGTACTGATTGCACGGGATGGCCGCGAATTTGACATTGCCGACAGTTGCGCCCCTATTCGCGGCCTGGACCAGAAGGTGCTGGGCGCCGTGCTGGTATTTCGCAATGTCACCGAGGAATACGCCTCCCAGCAGGCTTTGCGCGACAGTGCGGCACTGGTTCAAACCATTCTCAACACCGTCGCGGATGGGCTCATCACCATCCATGCGCAGGGCGGCATTATTGACACCGTCAACCCGGCGGTTGAACACATGTTTGGCTACTCAAGAGCTGAACTCAAAGGGCTGCACCTGAGCCAGTTGATTCCAGAACTCGATCAAGACCAGCACAACGTCTCCCTTGACTATTACAGCGCCAGTGAAGAGGAGCGCGCCAATGGTTTGGGCCGTGAGGTCCTGGGCCACCGCCAAAACGGCAGCACCTTTCCGCTGGAAATCTCCGTGAGTGAAATGACGCAAGGAGGCCAGCGCTACTTCACCGGCATATTGCGTGACATCAGTGCGCGCAAACAGGCCGAAGAATCGCAATTCAATGCCGGGGCCTTGCAAAGCGCCATCTTCAACAGCGCCAACTTCTCCAGCATTGCCACCGATGCCAAGGGCGTGATCCAGATTTTCAACGTTGGCGCCGAGCGCATGCTGGGCTACACCGCCGATGACGTGCTCAACAAAGTCACCCCGGCCGAAATCTCCGACCCCCAGGAGGTGATCGCGCGCGCTCAGGCCTTGAGCATCGAGCTGGGCACCCCGATCACGCCGGGCTTTGAGGCCCTGGTGTTCAAAGCCTCACGCGGCATTGAAGATATTTACGAGCTCACCTACATCCGCAAGGACGGCAGCCGCTTTCCGGCGGTGGTGTCGGTCACCGCGCTGCGCGACGACGAGGAAGCCATCATTGGCTACCTTCTGATTGGCACCGACAACACCGCCCGCAAGCGGATTGAAGCCGAGCGCACGCGCCTTGATCAGGCCCTGGTGGAGAAGAACGTTGAGCTTGAGCTGGCCCGTGAGGTCGCGGACAAGGCCAACCTGGCCAAATCAGACTTTTTGTCCAGCATGAGCCATGAGCTGCGCTCACCCCTGAATGCCATTTTGGGGTTTGCCCAGCTGATGGAGCTGGGAGAACCCAAGCCAACGCCGGTTCAGACCTTGCGGATCGACCAAATTCTCAAGGCGGGCTGGTATTTGCTGAGACTGATCAATGAAATTCTTGACCTGGCGCTGATCGAATCAGGAACCATCTCGCTCTCGATGGAGCCCATTTCCTTGTCTGAGGTGATGCAGGACTGCCAAACCATGTTCGAGCCGCAGGCTCGCAGCAAGGATATTCGCATTAATTTCCCCAAATTTGAGGTGTCTTGCTTCATTGCCGCTGACCGAACCCGGCTCAAACAAGTCATCGTTAACCTGCTCTCCAATGCCATCAAATACAACAAAGCGGGCGGCAGGGTTGATGTGACGTTCAACACGCTCGCGGACCAACGCATTCGCATCAGTGTGCAAGACACGGGCGAAGGTCTGTCGCCCCAAAAACTCTCCCATTTGTTTCAGCCCTTCAATCGCTTGGGGCAGGAATCGAGTTCTGAAGAGGGCACGGGCATCGGCTTGGTGGTGAGCAAGCGCCTGGTTGAACTGATGGGCGGAACCATTGGCGCGAAAAGCGCCGCCGGCATTGGCAGCGAATTCTGGTTTGAGCTCAACGCCGCGGTGGAATTGAAACTGATTCATGATGTCGACCAAGCCCTGGCACCCGTTCGTGCAGAATTTTTGCTAGGGGCCACGGTACGCACACTGCTTTATATTGAAGACAACCGGGCCAACATGGAACTGGTCGATCAACTCATTGCCCTGCGTCCCGACATGCGCTTGCTGGGGGCGGAAGACGGCAGGCAAGGCATCATGCTGGCCCGTGCCCAACTGCCCGATGTCATTCTGATGGACATCAATCTGCCGGGGATCAACGGTATTCAAGCCTTGAGAATTTTGCGTGAAGACATGACGACCAAACACATTCCCGTTTTGGCCTTGAGTGCCAATGCCATGCCCCGCGACATCGAAAAAGGCATCCAGGCCGGGTTCTTCCGTTACCTCACAAAACCCATCAAAATCAACGAGTTCATGGAAGCGCTGGACACCGGTTTGGCATTGGCTGAAAATAATTTAAGCAAAAACAGCCTATAGCCCCCGTCAATCGTGCGTAAGCAGCTATCAATTTAGGAGCGAATCATCATTGCAAGGAACAGAAAAATGGGTGCCCAAACAGAGCACGAGAGTCACTTTCCCATCGTCGGCATCGGTGCTTCAGCGGGTGGACTGGCGGCGTTTGAAGCCTTTTTCTCCGGCATGCCCGCTGATGCCGAACCCGGCATGGCCTTTGTGCTGGTGCAGCACTTGGCGCCGGACCACAAAAGCATCCTCACGGAGCTGATCCAGCGCACCACGCGCATGAAAGTGTTTGAGGTGGAAGACGGCATGGCCGTGGCGATCAACTGCGCCTACATCATTCCGCCCAACCGCGATATGGCGTTTTTGAACGGCAGCTTGCAACTGCTGGAACCCGCCGAGCCACGCGGTCACCGCCTGCCGATTGATTTTTTGTTTGCCTCACTGGCCCATGACCAGCGTGAGCGCGCCATCGGCATCGTGCTCTCAGGCACCGGCAGCGATGGCACGATGGGCGTGCGGGCCATCAAGGACGAATGCGGCATGGTGATGGCGCAAAGCCCGCAATCCTGCGAGTTTGACGGCATGCCGCGCAGCGCGATTGCAACCCGTTTGATTGATTTTGAGCTGCCACCGGCAGACATGCCCAACCAGCTCATCGCCTATGTGGCCCATGCGTTCAACAAGCCCCCCCACATCACCATGGCGGAGCTGCCTCAAAACGAGAGCGCCCTGAAAAAAATATGCGTTCTGCTGCGCGCCCAGACCAACCACGACTTTTCCCACTACAAGCCCAGCACCATTTACCGCCGCATCGAACGACGCATGGCGGTTCACCAGATTGAACCGATTAACGGCTATGTCAAATATTTGCAGCAAACACCCGTAGAGGTGGACGCGCTGTTTCGGGACCTCTTGATCGGCGTGACCAACTTCTTTCGCGATCCAGAAGCGTTTGCGGTGCTGGAGAAGCAAATCATCCCCAAACTCTTTGAAAACAAGCCCACCGGTGCTCTGGTGCGCGTCTGGGCGACCGCCTGCTCCACCGGCGAAGAGGCTTATTCAATTGCCATCTTGCTGCAAGAACGGCTCGAAGCCCTCAAACAAGGCTACAAAGTGCAAGTGTTTGCCACCGATATTGACAGCCGCGCCATTGCAGCCGCCCGCACGGGCCTGTATGGCGCCAGCATCGCCAGTGACATGACGCCTGAGCGGCTGGCGCGATTCTTTACCGCCGAGTCCGACGGCAGCGCTTACCGCATCCATAAAAACATCCGCGACATGCTGGTGTTTTCCGAGCAAAGCCTGATCAAGGACCCACCCTTCTCCAAACTCGACCTGATCAGCTGCCGCAACCTGCTGATTTACCTCGATGGCGACCTGCAAAAGAAGTTGATCAACCTGTTCCACTATGCGCTCAAACCGGGTGGCATGCTGTTTCTGGGCACCTCGGAAACCGTGGGCGAATTCAACGATTTATTCGTTACGCAAGACCGCAAGTCCAAGGTGTATCAGCGCAAAGAAGACTTTCAAGGCGCACAGCGCGCCGCGCTGGGCCGGTTTTTGTCTTCCCCGGCCCTGAGCGAGACGACCTTGCCGCATGTGGTTGGCAAAGCCAGCAAAGCCGCTGCCACGACCAAGTTGTCTTTGCGCGAATTGACGGAGCAGACGCTTTTGCAGCAGGTTGCCCCGGTGGCGGCCCTGGTTAACAGTCAGGGCGACATCCTCTTCTTGCACGGGCGCACCGGCAGGTACCTGGAGCCAGCGCCCGGTGAGGCCGGCATCAACAACGTCCTGAAAATGGCACGCGAGGGTCTGCGTCAGGAACTGACCATCTGCCTGCACAAAGCCACCAGCGCCAAAGAGCCGGTGCGGGCCCAGGGTCTGCACGTCAAGACCAATGGCCACTACACACGGGTCAACCTCAGCGTCTGCCCGGTCGCCGCCAGCCCCCAGGCGGCGCCAGAGACACCTTTGTACCTGGTGATCCTTGAAGATGCGTGGGAACAAGCCCCCAAAAAAGGACAGCCGGTTACCCCGCTCAGGTTGATAAACGAAACGGGACATCAGCACGATGCCAATGCGCAGCTCGCCGAGCTGAAGGAAGAGTTGCAGGCCAAGGAAGAATATTTGCACGCCGCCAACGAGGAGTTGGAGACCTCCAACGAAGAGCTCAAGTCGTCCAACGAAGAGATGCAGTCCATCAATGAAGAGCTGCAGTCCACCAACGAAGAGCTGGAGACCTCCAAGGAAGAGTTGCAATCGATCAACGAAGAACTCTCCACCGTCAACAACGAATTGCAAACCAAGGTGTCTGACCTGTCCCGCGCCAACAACGACATGAACAACCTGCTGGCGGGCACCGGCATTGCCACGGTGTTTGTGGATCACCAGCTGCGCATCCTTCGCTTTACCCCGGCGGCCATGCAGATCATCAACCTGATCGCCAGCGACGTGGGGCGCCCGGTGGGCCATATCGTCTCCAACCTGGTCGGCTATGACCAACTGGTGCCTGATGCGCAGGCGGTGCTGAGCACGCTAATTCCTAAAGTGGTGGACGTGCTGACCACTGAGGGCAATAACTTCACCATGCGCATCCTGCCCTACCGCACACTGGACAACGTGATTGAGGGCGCGGTCATCACCTTCATGGACATCACCGAGACCGTGCGCACGCGTGAAGCGTTGCGCAAAGCCAACGAGTTGCTGCGTTTGGCGGTGGTGCTGCGCGATGCGCACGACGCCATCACCGTGCAAGACCTCGATGGCCGCATCCTGGCCTGGAACCCCGGCGCACAGCGCCTGTACGGCTGGACGGAGGCGCAGGCGCTGCTGATGAATGCACGCGAGCGCATCCCCAAGCCGCTGCAAGAAAATGCCATGCAGCGCGTGCACCAGCTCAGTCTGGATCAAACGCTGCAGCCCTACCTGACGCAACGTCTCACACAAAATGGCACCGTGCTGGACGTGTCCATCACTTCCACGGCTTTGCTCAACGAGACAGGGCAGATGTACGCCATTGCGACCACCGAGCGCGCCAAGGACGGAAAACCACCGACCCCAGGAATTGCACATGCCTGATTCGCCAGAACAACTGCAACAACTGCTGCATGAACTGCAGGTGCATCAATCTCAACTGGAGATGCAGAACGAAGAACTGCGCCGCACGCAGTTGTTGCTCGATGCGGCGCGGGATCGCTATTTCGACTTGTACGAGTTGGCCCCGGTGGGCTATTGCACCCTCAATGAACAAGGGATGATTCTGGAAGCCAACCTGACCGCCGCCACCTTGCTGGGGGTGGCGCGCAGTGATCTGGTCCATAAGTCGCTGAGGCAGTTCATCGTCCGCGAAGATCAGGACGTTTACTACAGGTATTTGCAGGGCCGCATGGTGAAGGACAGCAACAACACCTGCGACTTGAGGGTAGCTCACAGGGATGGCTCGCTGGTGTGGGTCAACCTGGTCACCACCGGCGCCAAGGGCAGCGCGGGCGAGCCGGTGCTGCGCATCGTGTTGCATGACGTCACCGAGCGCAAGGGCCTGGATCAAGCGCTGCAAAAAAAGAACATCGAGCTGGAGTTGGCCCGGGCGCTGGCCGACAAGGCCAATTTGGCTAAATCCGACTTTTTATCGAGCATGAGCCATGAGTTGCGCTCGCCGCTCAATGCCATTTTGGGGTTTGCCCAACTCATGGAGTCGAGCACGCCGGCGCCCACGCCGGTTCAACAAGGCCGCATCGAGCAGATTCTTCGGGCCGGTTGGTATTTGCTGGATCTGATCAACGAAGTGCTGGACCTGGCCTTGATCGAATCGGGCAGTTTGACCATGTCGCTGGAGCCTATTGCCTTGCCCGAGGTGCTGGCCGAATGCCAGGCCATGATCGAACCCGAAGCCACCAAAAATGGCATTCAATTGAGCTTCCCCCATTTTGACGGGCCTTGCCTGGTCAGTGCCGAGCGGACCCGCTTGAAGCAGGTCTTGATCAACTTGCTGAGCAATGCCATCAAATACAACAAGGCCGGCGGCTCCGTGCAGGTAAGCTGCTGCGCCATCTCGCCACAGCGTATTTGCATCAAGGTGCAGGACTCTGGCGAAGGCCTGCCACCCCAAAAAATCAGCCAGCTTTTTCAGCCCTTTAACCGGCTGGGAAAGGAAACCAGCGCCGTAGAGGGCACCGGCATCGGTTTGGTGGTGAGCCGACGGCTGGTGGAGCTGATGGGGGGCCGCATCGGCGTGCAAAGCACCGTCGGCACAGGCAGTATCTTCTGGATTGAACTTGGCTTGGTGGCACCGCAACCCATGCCCATGCCCATGCCCATGCCCATGCCCATGCCCATGACGGCCTCGATGACCCAAGACGTCACCGTACGCACGCTGCTGTATGTCGAAGACAACCTGGCCAATATGGAGCTGGTGCGCCAGCTCATTACCCGCCGCCCTGACATGCGCCTGCTCGGTGCGGAAGACGCCACCAGCGGCATTGCCATTGCGCGAGCACTTCAACCCGATGTGATTTTGATGGACATCAATCTGCCTGTCATCAGTGGCCTTCAGGCTTTGAAAATCTTGCGCGAACACCCGCAAACAGCGCACATCCCGGTGCTGGCTTTGAGCGCCAACGCCATGTCGCACGATATTGAAAAAGGCTTGCAAGCGGGGTTTTTTGCCTACCTCACCAAGCCCATCAAGATCGACGAGTTCTTGCGGGCGCTCGATGCCGGACTCTCGTTTGCATCCAAAAATTTACATCAAAACCACATCTAGCCCCCGCAGATACTGCGTGAACAGCTATTATTTTAGGAGCAACACATGATCGGCAATTCAGAAATATTCCAGTCCAGCATCCTGATTGTTGATGACCAGGAATCCAATGTGCAGCTGCTGGTGCAGCTGCTGACTGAAGCGGGTTACACCAGCGTGAGCAGCACGATGGAGCCGCGAGAGGTGTGCGGGCTGCACCGCAAGAACCATTACGACCTGATTCTGCTGGACCTGCAAATGCCCGAGATGGATGGCTTTGCCGTCATGGAGGGGCTCAAAACCAACGAGGCAGACAGTTATTTGCCGGTGATCGTGCTCACCGCCCAACCGGGCCACAAGCTGCGCGCACTGCAAGCCGGGGCCAAGGATTTCATCAGCAAGCCCTTTGATTTGCTGGAAGTCAAAACGCGCATTCACAACATGCTGGAAGTGCGGCTGCTGTACAAGAAGCTGGAAAACTACAGCAAGGTGTTGGAGCAAACGGTGCTGGAGCGAACCGCACAACTGCGCGAGAGCGAGGCCCGCTACAAGAGCCTGACCGAACTGGCCTCGGACTGGTACTGGGAACAGGACGAGCATGGCCAATTCACCAAAGTCTCGGGGCCGGTGCTGGAGATGCTTGGCATTCAGGTCGAGGGCCTGGCCGGGGGTGCTCCCGGCACCCCGCTGGCGGGCTGGAACGAGTCCGAGCGCGAGGCCTTGCGCACCAGCATTGCAGCGCGCCAGCCCTTTCTGGACTTTCTCTTTCACCGGCTCAATGCCGATGGTTCGCAGCAACAGTTTCGCGTCAGCGGGGAGCCGATGTTCAACCAGAACAGCCGCTTCCTGGGCTACCGGGGTATTGGCGTTGAAGTGACCGACTAAAAATCAACGGAAGACCCTGTATGTCACTGCTTCACAACCCCAGCCAGAATCATCTTCTGGCCGCCCTGCCCCCAGCCGATTTTGAGCGTCTGGCCCCTTACCTGGAACTCGTTCCCCTGGCCCTGGGGCAAATGCTGTATGAACCCGATAGCCAGCTGCGCCATGCCTATTTCCCCACCACCGCCATCGTGTCCCTGCACTATGTGACCGAGTCCGGCGCATCGGCTGAGACCGCCGGTGTCGGCAATGAGGGCATGGTGGGCATCTCTTTGTTCATGGGCGGAGATACCACGTCGAGCTCGGCGGTGGTGCAAACCGCAGGGCATGCGTACCGTCTGGATCGCAACGTGCTCAAGCAGGAGTTCAATCAGGCTGGCCTGCTGCAGCGTTTGCTGCTGCGCTATACCCAGGCTTTGATGACGCAGATGGCCCAGACGGCCGCCTGCAACCGGCACCATTCGGTCGAGCAGCAATTGTGCCGCTGGCTGCTGCTCACGCTGGACCGCTTGCCCAAGCGTGAGCTGGTCATGACCCAGGAGCTGGTGGCCAGCATGCTTGGCGTGCGCCGGGAAAGCGTGACCGAGGCGGCGGGCAACCTGCAAAACAAGGGCTATATCCGCTATCGGCGCGGCCACATTGCGGTCCTGGACAAAGCGGGGTTGGAAACCCGCGCCTGCGAGTGCTATGGCGTGGTCAAGAAGGAACTAGGTCGCTTGCTCAACGATGTGCGTTACCGACAGAATTCAACGACGATTTGGCCGTAAACACCTAGCGTTCACTGTGCGCTGGCGCACAGATCACGGGCAGACGCGTGCCCATACTTCATGTACCTTAAAACCAGGTACGAATGCCTCGCACTATGAAGTACAAAGATTACTACGCGGTTCTGGACATTGCGCGAACGGCCACGCTTGATGAGATCAAAAAAGCCTACCGCAAGCTGGCGCGCACCTACCACCCGGACGTGTCCAAGGCGCCCGATGCCGAAGCCCGGTTCAAGGACGCTGCCGAGGCCTACGCCACCCTCAAGAACCCCGAGAAGCGGGCCGCTTACGACGAACTGGGACAGCCCGCCAGCGGCACAGAATTCAACCCGCCGCCGCAATGGCGCCATGAGCACGCCGCTGAGTTTCAGTCTTTTGAAGACCTCGATTTGGCCGACCTGCTGGCCGCGATGGGCCGGGGGCAACACGGCGCGCAGCGCAGCCCAATCCCCGTCAATGGTCGCGATTATGAAAACACGGTTCGCATCAGTCTGGAAAACGCTTGCCATGGCGTCAAGCTCAGCCTGGACGTAGCCGCTGCTGAGGGCCGACGCACGCTGGAGGTCACCATCCCCCCGGGTGTGCGTGAAGGGCAAAAACTACGTTTGCGCGGCAAAGGCGGCAAGGGGGCCAACGGCGGGGTCGATGGCGATATTTACCTGCACATCACACTGGCTGCGCACCCGGTGTTCAGACCGGATCATCTGGACCTGTATTTTGATTTGGCATTGAGCCCATGGGAAGCCGCTTTGGGCGTGGACCTGGAAGTACCAACGCTCGATGGTCCGGTGCTGCTCACCGTGCCAGCGGGAACCCGCTCAGGTCGCAAATTGCGTTTGCGCGGACGGGGTTTGACTCAGGGCCGCAGCGATCTGTATGCCCTGGTCCGCATCGATGTGCCCAGCACCCTGACAGACGAGGAGCGCAAGCTTTTTCTTGAGTTGTCACGCCTCTCGAATTTCAATCCGCGCACCGTCGCACCCCAGGAGAAACATCATGAATCAAGTACAAGCTGAGCGCATTTGGTTGGATGATCGTGAAGCGGTGTCCTTGTCCGAGTTGTCCCAATGCTGCGGCATGAGCTTGAGTGAGCTCGATGAACTGGCCGACTATTGCGCCTTGATGCCGCAAGACCCTGCGACTCAAGAACGCCTCTACAGTGTTCAATGGATTGGCCCCTTGCGAGCGGCCAGCCAGCTTCGCCTGGATTTTGATCTGGATTTGTTTACCGTGGCGATTGTTCTCGGACAGCTCAACCGCATTGACGTCCTGGAGCGCCAGGTGATGTCGCTCATGGCCAGACTGCCCTTGCAAGATTAACCATCTCTGGGCGAAGAACAAAACGCAAGCCTGCTCTGCCGTAACACCCGCTTGCTGCGTGCTGTAGCGCACGGACGAAAGTAGCGGCGGCGACTATTCTGACCTCTGGCGCCATCGTCACCGATGGTTGACTGGACGTACTAATAGAAAAGTAAAAAATGAAAAACTCAACCGCTTTTCCAGAATCTCGCCGGGGAACCTTCATGAAAATAATCCCCAGTGGATGCCCGGCCTGGAGCACAACCGCTTATGGTGACCCGGTCGAGACAACGCCCAAGGAGTTATCGGCCCTGGGTGAGCACTTCAACTTGTGCAAGGACAAACATTGGCGCCTGAATGCATTGCATGACGCAGCTGCGTCCATGCATGGTTTCATGGCGGCCCGGTTTGTGACAACGCTGGTCTTTATCGCCCTGTTGGCCACAGCTGTCTTGCTCGTGTTTTAGGGTATGGCCCGCTCCGAGTTGCTACGGCACATACCCGATGCGCCAGGGGCCTTGATCGTCATTCTGGATGCAGGGCGTGGCCCGGTTCAGTCACCGATCCGCTCCGAAATTTTTGGCTCCACACGGTTTGCTCAGCACGGTCAAAGTTTGGGCGACACCCACCGTGCGAACCGTTCAAATTCTTATGCAGCCACGTTCTTTCCCCAGCTTAAAAGCAATATACGTGTCTTGCGTGAAGCGCATGACTACATCGGGATTCAGGCCAGTACCGGCTATGACATCAGTCCGGCGGCCGAGTGGTTGCTGGACAATTTCCACACCATCGAAGCGCAGCTGAAGGAAATCCACGAAGGCTTGCCGCGCAGCTACTTTCGCACCCTGCCGATATTGCTGGACGAACCTCTGGCTGGCTTGCCGCGTATTTATGGGGTGGGCTGGGCCTTCGTGGCGCATACGGATGGCGCGTTTGATGAAGACCTGCTCCAGGACTATTTGGGCGCTTACCAGGAACGGCGCGAACTCAATCTGAGCGAGCTCTGGGCCTTGCCGACCACCTTGCGGGTGGTCTTGATAGAGAATTTACGCCGACTCGCAGAGCGTGTGGCCACCAATAAAGCGGCTCGCGAAATTGCCAACCTGTGCTTTGACCGGATAGAAAACTACAGCGCGATCGACCTTGACCAATTGCTGGCGCAGCTCAATCAACGCGGCGTTGGCATGGTTTTTTTGGTGCAAATGGCGCATCGGTTGCAAGACCAACGTATCACGGGGGAAGAGGCTGAACATACGGTCTTTAAAAACTGGCTGCCCACCGTGCTGCACGATCTGGCCGCGGTTCAGATTCAGCAGGCTGCGGATCAAGCGGCTGATAACCTGAGCGTCAGCAACGCAGTGATGTCGCTTCGCGCCATAGGCGATGCCGACTGGCCCGAGATCATTGCCCAGACCAGTTCGCTGATGAAGCTCCTGCTCACCTCGGCAGTTTTTGCGGCGGAAGACGCCACCACGCGGGATCAAACCCTGCATGCCATTGAAAAACTGGCCAGGCAAAGCAGCCACTCCGAGGTATCGGTCGCGACCATCCTGCTCGCCTTGATGAACCAACCCGCGCATCAAGGCGGTGTGAAATCGGTCGCTCATCATTGGCTGCGTGGATCGGGGCAGCCCGACTTGTTGCAGCAGCTCGGCCTGAGTGGACGCATGGCGCTGGCTTGGCAATTTGTCTCGCGCCGGGTCGCCTTGCCGTTTTACCTGTGCACGCTGATGGGGGCTGTATTTTTCATCGTGTGGGTGCTCTTACGCCTGGAAACCACGCTACCAGGCAGTGCCCATTCCGGCTGGATGTTCTGGTGTATGGCCCTGCTCGCCATGTTCCCGGCGTCTGAAGCGGCGGTGGCGGTGATCAACCGTTTGATCAGCGAGTCGGCCCGTCCGCAGCACCTGCCGCGTCTGGCATTGGCCGATGGCATTCCTGTCGAGCATCGGGTCATGGTGGTGGTTCCCTGCATGCTGACCAGTACGGCATCTCCACAAGAACTGGTGCACCGTTTGCTGTTGCACTACCTTGCCAACCCAGAGCCGCAAGCCCAATTTGCATTACTCTCCGATTGGGCTGATGCGGATACGCCGAGCATGGCTTCGGATGATGACTTGCTGGGTCGTGTGACGCAACTTGTCTGTGAACTCAATCTGAAATACCCGCCAACAGCCACCGACCTGGCGCAGACGCCCCGCTTCATCGTGCTGCACAGGCAGCGCCATTTCAGCCCGACTGAGCAGCGTTGGATTGGTTGGGAGCGCAAGCGTGGCAAGCTGGAGTTGCTGATCGAGACGCTCGCCAAAGGATTGGGTCACGCATTTCTTGACCTGGGCGCTCAATCCCGCATCGCATCAGACATCAAGTACATCGTGACCCTTGACAGCGATACCCAGTTGCCGCCCGGGCGACTGCGCGAGTTGGTCGGGGTCGCCGCGCACCCGCACAATCAACCCAGGTTTGATGCCGACTCTGGCGCCATCATTGGCGGCTACAGCATCTTTCAGCCTCGCATAGCGACGCCGCTACCGGCGATCAAGGATTTCACGCTTTACCACTGGCTGTTTGCCGGGCAATGCGGCATTGACCCATACAGTGCCGCTTCGTCCGAGGTTTATCAGGATTTGTTTGGTGAAGGCACGTTCACGGGCAAAGGGCTGCTCAATGTGCAGGCCATGTATACGCTGCTCGCGGGTCAACTTCCGCAAGGCCAGGTGTTAAGCCACGATTTGCTGGAAGGCTCCATCGCACGCTGTGCGACGGTGACCGACATCACAGTGATTGAAGAATCACCTTTCCACGCGGATGTAGCGGCCTCACGCATACACCGCTGGACGCGAGGCGACTGGCAATTGCTGCCGTTCCTGCTGCCGCCCAAACGCAGTCACCTGCGCAGCGCCATCAACCGCTGGAAGATTCTGGACAATCTGCGACGCTCGCTGGTGGCACCCATGTCACTGGCTTTATTGCTGCTGGCACTTTTGAGTAATGTCGTCTCGCCTTGGGCGGCACTGGTGCTGGTGATGGCTGCCTTTTCTGCCGGTCCATTGATGGGTGCCTTGGCGGGGTTTTCTCCTGGTCGCTACGGCGTGGCAAAACTTCATTTTTACCGCGAGGCTGCCATCGATCTGGTACGTGCGCTCTGGGGCGGCCTTTGGCTGTTGGCACAGTTGCTGCAACAGTCGATGCTGGCTCTGGATGCCATCGGCCGTGCGCTTTACCGCATGGTGATCAGTCGTCGCCATTTGTTGCAATGGACCACCGCTGCGGTCGCACAGACACAGTCAAAAACGGAACTGGCAGCTTTGGCGCGGCAACATTGGAAGGAGCCACTGGTGGCCCTGCTGATGCTCGCTGGCGTGCTGGCAACAACGCCCCAAATGCCTGTGCTGGCGTTCACATTGTGTTTGCTATGGGCGGCCTCGCCCGTGTGGACCTGGTGGGTCAGCAGGGCCTGTCCAACCTGCGACGACGCCCCGTTGAAGGCGGCCGACCTGGCCTACCTAGAGGGCATCGCGCGCGACACATGGCGACTGTTTGAGCGTTGTGTCGGTCCGCAAGACAACTACCTTCCCCCGGACAATTTGCAAACGTCGCCGCACGACATGGTGGCGCACCGCACCTCACCCACCAACATGGGTCTTTATCTTCTCAGCGCCGCTTGTGCACGGCAATTCGGCTGGATTGGGACTCAGGAGCTACTGGAACGTCTGGAAGCGACACTGGCCACCTTGCGAACGCTGCAACGCCATCAGGGCCACTTTTTAAATTGGTACGACACACAAACCTGTGCCCCGCTATTGCCCATGTACGTGTCAACCGTTGACAGCGGCAATTTCAGCGGGCACTTGCTAGCTGTGGCGCATGCCTGCCTGGAACTGGCCCAAGCCCCCTATGAGGATCATTCTTCAAAACGAGCCATTCATGCATTAAGGAGACGACTGGAACCGCTCATGGCCAGCAGGGGCTCATTGCCCCCCGCCAAACGCGACGAGCTTAAATGGCTATTGGCTGATCATCGGGCAACCCTGCGCTCTGCCAGGCGCGACGAAATAGCTCAATCAGCGATCGACACCTTGGGCGCCGTGTTTGCAGGGACCGAGGCAAGCCTGCGTTTGCAGGCCTTGTCACAAAATTTTGAAGCGCTGGCGTGGCAGTCTGACTTCCGCTTTCTTTACAACCGCAAGCGCAATCTATTGCACATCGGTTATCGGGTCACCGAGCAGCAATGCGATGCGGGTTTCTATGACCTGCTGGCCTCGGAGTCTCGTTTGACCAGTCTATTGGCTATTGCCAAAGGCGATGTGCCCGTGCGCCACTGGACCTCGCTGGGTAGGCCATTTTTCGCAGTAGGTGCGCAAGCCGCATTACGCTCCTGGTCGGGTTCGATGTTTGAATACCTGATGCCAAGTCTGGTTTGCAATGAGCCCTTTGGAAGTGTCTTGCATGAAGCATGCAATGCAGCCCTGCATGAGCAGATCACATTCGCCAAGACGCAAGGTGTGCCCTGGGGAATTTCCGAGTCAGCCTATGCGGCAAGCGACCACTCACTCGCCTATCAGTATGCGCCTCAAGGCGTCCCACGTTTGGCACTCAGGCGTACGCCACCGGACGAATTGGTCATAGCACCCTATGCCACCGCTTTGGCGGCACAACTATCACCCGGACGCGCCATGCAAAATTTTGCAGCCCTTGAACATCTGGGCGCTCGGGGGCATTATGGGTTTATAGAGGCACTGGACTTTTCTCCTGCGCGGCGCGTCGGCGCTGAATCTTACTCACCGGTGTTGACCTTCATGGCGCATCATCAGGCCATGAGCATCGTGGCCTTGGCCAATGTATTACTGGACGGCGTCGCTCAGCGCTGGGGCAAGGCCAACGCGAATACAGAGGCGGTGTCTTCGTTGCTGCACGAGCGCGTGCCGCGCGAAATATCAATTCTTCACGCTCTGCCCATGGCACCGCTTCTGCACTCACAACGACGCCGATCTCCCGGCCTTCTGTGCGAGGTACTGCCAGGCACGGTCGCAATCAATCCTACGCAGGTTTTATCAAATGGACGCTACAGCGTTTCGATTCGTGCCAATGGTGCTGGCTGCAGCAACTGGGGCCGAACGGGGATTACCCGCCGACGTGATGACGCATTACGCGATGACTATGGAAGTTTCCTTTTCGTGCGCAGGCCCCATGACGATGATGAATCCATTGCCTCGCAAGTCGTTTCAATCACGCAACACCCAGCGCCCGATCCAAATGCACACTATCAATGCGTCCACCACGCGGACCGCGTCTGCCTGAATGCCACTTGGGTTGATTTACAAACCCAAATGACGGTATGGGTCAGCCCGGAAGACGATATAGAGTTTCGCCAGGTAGATCTTCGTAATGTCAGCGATTCAACACTCACTATCGAACTCTTATCAAGCTTTGAAGTTACTTTGATCGAGCCGCGTGCGGATGAAGCACATCCCGCCTTTACCAATCTTTTTATCAGCTCAGAGTGGCTTGCCACACAACAGTCTCTTTTGTTCGAGCGCAAGCCAAGATTGCCAACTGAGAAGAGCTTGAAAATCGCTCATTTTGTGACCGACATTGGCGCTCAAATTATCAGCATCGAACTGGCAACTGATCGACAACTTTGGCAAGGTAGAAATCATGCTTCAAATCGGCTAGCAGCCCGAGTGGCACCCGTATCAACCGTGTCCAACGATCAAGCAATCAAGCTCGATACCGGACTCGACCCGGTCTGCACCTTGGCGGTCAAACTGCGCATCGCTGCCCACTCGAAAGCTCGCTTAACCTTCGCGACAGCAGCCACGGATAACTCAGAAACCCTTCGTGCTGTGATCGACAAATACCGGCAACACAGTCACGTTGAGCGCTCTTCACTCATGTCAGCCACCCTGACAGGCATCCGGTTGCGTGCCATGCGCATCAGTGCAGAAAATTTTTTTGCAGTGCAGTCACTCACAACCGCTATCGTACTGAGCCTGACCCGCGCACAAACACATACGGTACAACCCGACAGTGTCGCCTCCGAGGTTTGTGACAAACGGCTGCTTTGGCGTTTTGGTATTTCGGGTGACAAACCCATTTTGCTGGTTTCTGCGGGTGTGACACAGGGCCTGGGGTTGCTGCGCTCACTGTCACAGGCTCTCAATTTGTGGTCATGGGGCGGCATCGAGTGCGACCTCGTGGTCGTCAACTCGGAACCCAGCTCATACTTTATGTCGCTCACCCGCGAGATTGCGGCGCTTCGTGACCGACACATACAGGACAACGCGGCCAATGCAGGAGGCGCATCGACCGGCTTTTATTTATTGCGTGCCGACGAGCTTTCAAATGATGAATTGAGCACCTTGCATAGTCTTGCCCGTCTGCGACTTCACGCAGACGGTCGACCGCTTTTGCATCATGTTCAGGAGTGGGCCGAGCTGCATGAACAAGCACTTGAACAACGGCTCAATATTTCGACTACCCCCTTGGTCACGACAGCCAACTCCACGGAAGCAGTCCGCCGTACTGAAGGAAGTTTTGCCGCGCCATCGGGGGAATTCTGTTTTAAAGTTGGCGCCCATTTGCGCCCCACACGCCCCTGGATTAATGTTTTGTCCAATCCTGAATTTGGCGCCCAACTCTCTGAGGCCGGGGGAGGCTATACGTGGGCCATCAATAGCCGACTCAATCAACTGACTACATGGTCAAACGATCCCGTTGCTGACACTCCTTCAGAATGGTTTTTGTTTCAGAACAGAAAAACCAAAGAGGTGTGGAGCGCTTCGCCTATCGCGGGGGTTGATTCAACCTTGTCCTATGAGGTATCGCATGGTCAAGGCTACAGCGTCATCAGTCACACACGAGACAATATTGGCATAACAGTCACTTGGTGTGTGGACTCCAAAACGTCTGTCAAACAAATTCAGGTCCGAATAGAGAACCATGGCAAGAGTTCACAGCATCTGCGCCTGATCGGGATTGCCGAGTGGTTGATGGGGGCGTACCGAACTGACCGCAACACGCTTCGAACATCCCTTTTTCGCCAGCGCATGCCCCTCCGGCAAGCCATGGACACCGATGCCGGCACGGTAATCGATCAAAAGGTCACGGCGCTGCTTTGCACGCAACGTGAGAGTTCAGCCGGTTTTGGAGGTGGAACGGCATTTCTGGCGATCGTGAGTGCTTCGTCTGAAATTGAAGATTGGACTTGCGATCGACGAGGAATCTTCGATGCGAGCGGACAACTCATCGTTCCTGACCATTTTGAGCAGATCAGCGGCGATGGGCTTGACCCTTGCTCAGCATTGTCCACGCGCATTTATTTGAATGCGGGAGAAACCGTAGAGCGAGTATTTTTACTCGGCTATGCAGGTAGCGTGGATGCGGCCAGACAACTGGTCACCGTGTCAGCGACCCTATCGGCCAAACAGCGCTTAGAACAGGTGCGCAGAACTTGGGATATTTTGCTAAATGCCACGACGGTTAAAACTCCCGATCCTTTGTTTGACGCCTTGGTTAACCGCTGGCTTTTGTACCAGTCCGTATCTTGCCGAATGTGGGCCAAAGCGGGCTTCTACCAAGCTGGCGGGGCCACAGGGTTTCGTGATCAACTTCAGGATGCGATGGCGCTGGCCTGGGCTGCGCCCGAGATGTTGCGTCAGCAAATTATCCTTTGCGCATCACGGCAGTTTGTTCAAGGTGACGTTCAGCATTGGTGGCACGCACCACGGGGGGCTGGCGTGCGCACGCATTTTTCCGATGACCTGTTATGGCTGGCGTACGCAGGCTCTCATTACTTGCGTATCACGGGAGACACCTCGCTGCTTGATCAACAAGTTCCGTTCCTGGAAGGGACTGCTATTGCTCCGGGAGCTGAAGATGCGTATTACACGCCGACAGTCAGTCCCCAAGAAGCATCTGTCTACGAACATGCCGCAAGAGCCATTGACCACAGTTTGCGTGTGGGTGCCCACGGACTACCTTTGATGGGGAGCGGTGACTGGAATGACGGCATGAACCGGGTAGGTGCTCAGGGGCGAGGCGAGTCGGTTTGGCTAGGCTGGTTTTTATGCCAAATCGTGGCAGAGTTCTCACCTGTGGCCATTGAACGTGGCGAGGCGGCGCGTGCACAACGCTGGCAAACTGCCGCACAGGGCTGGAAAGTTTCCTTGAACAGCCACGGATGGGACGGCGAATGGTTTAGGCGTGCCTATTTTGACGAGGGTGAGGTTTTAGGCTCACAAGGCAACAAGGAGGCCCGTATCGATTTGATAGCACAAGCCTGGTCGGTGCTTTCAAATGCAGCACCCCTGAGTTTGCAGAACCTGGCTATGCAGGCTGTCGAATCGCATCTTGTGGACAAGGAGTTGGGGGTCATCAAACTGCTTGACCCACCGCTCGCTCATGCCACGCCAAGTGCTGGATACATCCAGGCTTATCCACCAGGCGTACGAGAAAACGGTGGCCAATATTCACATGCGGGAATTTGGGGTTTGATGGCGCAAGCACAACTTTCCAGAAACTATCAAGATCCAATTGGCAAGGACATTGTCTACCGTTACTTTACTTACCTGAGTCCGGCTCACCGCTCATGCCACCCGGTGTATGGCGCGGCGTATGGTCTTGAGCCGTACGTCATGGCGGGTGATGTGTATACCCAGCCGCCTTACCGTGGACGCGGTGGCTGGAGCTGGTACACCGGCGCAGCGGCCTGGATGCACCGCGCTGCTATTGAGTCGATATTTGGTGTCAAGCAAGGTGTTCAGTGCCTTAGTTTTCAACCTTGCTTACCCTCACAGTGGCAACAGGCGGAATTAACGTTGGTGCGTGACGATCGCAAAATGCGGTTCATTCTTCTTCAAATCACACCGAAAGAAGCGATGAAAAAACTAGATCAATGGAACGCTGTTTTGCTTCTCCCCGATCAATTACTTCACTGGACAAGCCTGATGCCAGAGACCTGTTTTGTCATTCCATTGTTGAATGAAAAAAGTTCTTGAAGTTGTTACGTGCGCCAACGCACCGACAAGTTTGTGTCAATTTTCTAAAGTTCAACCATCGGCCTGACGCACCATTGCCCGGGCGATGACCAACAACTTAACTGGAGAATTAATATGTACATCCGTACCGCTATCGCTGCTACCCTGACTGCCATCGCCGTGCTCACTGCCACGGGATGCGCTGTCAGCCGTGGCCAAGAAACGGTTGGCGCTTATGTCGACGATGCTGGCATCACGACGCTTATAAAAACTCGCTTTGTGGAAAACAAACAAGTTGATGCGACCTCCATCAAAGTGGAAACCTTGAACGGCACGGTTATGCTTTCTGGCTTTGCAAAAAGCAGTAATGAGCGTGCAACCGCAGAAAGCATTGCTCGTAACGTGAACGGCGTCAAATCGGTCAAAAACGAAATCAGCGTTCGTCCTTGATCATCAACTAAGCACCAGGATGTTTTCAACGGGCTCCCAGACCTGACCAAATCTCGATGGGAGGCCTTTGATCCGCCATACCCGGCAGCGTCGCATACAAGAATAGAGACAGGTCAATGAACCGGTTCAATTTAACCTTGATGCGAGTCGCTGCCATTTCTTTTGTTGTATTTGAAGTGGTGGCATGCGCATCGTTGCCAGATACCAATGAACTGATTGCGCAACAGGTAGTGAGCGAAGCTCAGTTCGACAGTTCTCACGGCCCCATGTCCCTGCAGAAAAGTGCAGCCATTCTCGCTAAACTCAAAAGAAAATCAGGCGATATTGATATCCTGGAACGGCAAATAGTGCTTGAACAGGCCATCACTGATAGTCCGCTGATCGTTGGAAATAAAGTTTCCTTGCTTCAAGATGGCACTGAAACCTACTCTGCCATGTTTGCGTCCATCCTAAACGCAAAAAAAAACATCAACCTTGAGTCTTACATCATTGAAGACGATGAAATTGGACGGCAGTTTTCAGACTTGTTATTAGAGCGGCAAAGCAAAGGCATACAGGTCAATGTTATTTATGACAGCGTAGGTGCAATTGCCACGCCGAAACCATTTTATGAACACCTCATGCAAGGCGGTATCAATGTCCTTGAATTTAATCCTGTGAATCCACTTGTTTCGAGATATCGATGGAATATTAACCACCGGGATCACAGAAAACTACTGGTCATTGATGGGGATACTGCCTTTATAGGCGGCATCAATATCAGTAGTGTTTATTCATCTGGATCTATCGCCAGACGAACCCTGAAATCCTCAAAAAACATCACCAAGTGGCGCGATACAGATATAAAAATAGAAGGGCCTGTGGTTGCTGAATTTCAAAAAATGTTTTTGCAGACATGGGAAAAGCAACGTGGTACACCACTGCCTCTGGATAACTATTTTCCACATCTGACATCCGTTGGAAAAGATATTGTGCGAGCTCTTGGCAGTACGCCTGATGATCCCTACAGCCTGATTTACATCACCCTGATATCCGCCATTAACAATGCAGAAAAACAAGTATTTTTGACAAATGCGTATTTTGTTCCAGATCCTCAACTGTTAAAGGCATTGATTGATGCGGCTTCGCGTGGTGTTGACGTGAAGCTGATATTGCCAAGCCAGTCCGATTCAGAACTAGTTTTTCATGCTGGGCGCGCCCACTACCTTGCATTGCTTAAAGGTGGGGTTCATATCTATGAACGTAAGGGAGCCATGCTTCATTCCAAAACAGCTGTCATTGATGGGACCTGGTCCACAGTTGGATCGACTAACCTTGACTGGCGCAGTTTTCTCAGTAACGATGAAATCAATGCCGTCATTCTTGGACAAGAATTTTCACAACAAATGATTGCCATGTTCAACCATGATCTGGATGTATCCAACAAGATTGAGCTTCAATTGTGGGAGAGACGATCTCCACTGTTGCGTATTAAGGAATGGCTAGCTCAAATAGTGGGGAAACTGCTTTAAATTTTCTCCTATGTACGGTAGCAGACCGTCGGCATAGACCCCTCTTCATAACATTGCCTCTGTGAGTAAAAGATGACTCACTGGGAACCTTAAAGCGCAGTAAATAGTCACAAATTTACATATACATCTGTACATGAATGCGCTTTATCTCTGTTAAATAACTACTTAGGATAAATCATGAAGAAATCGACTCGCATCATCAGCACATTATGTTTGGCTGGTGCAGCGCTCGGAGTTTCACTTGGTGCGCTAGCACAAACCAACTCTGCGAATTCAAATACCAATTACACAGCATACGCACCAGGTAGCGCTTATTTCGACCTAGGTATCGGAAAATCTGACTATGCACTTGGAAACGGCATCGGCATCTTTGGCGCTGAACAGGGTGACACTTCCTACAGTCTTCACGCGGGCAGTTACTTCAGCACAAACTTTGGTGCTGAGCTTGCGTACACAGACTTGGGCCGCGTCTCCCGGGCTGGCGGCACGACCAACGCAGATGCGATTTCATTGAGCATTGTCGGCAAACTTCCTGTGGGGACTTCATTTAATGTGCTGGGGAAAATTGGAACTACTTGGGGTCGCACCAAAGTTTCTTCAGTGCCTGCGTCCGGTGTCGTTTCCGGGGATGACGGTGGCTTTGGTTTGTCCTATGGCATTGGCGCCGAGTTTGCTTTCGATCCAAAGTGGTCAGCTGTTCTTCAGTATGAATCCTATAACCTGAAGTTTGCAGGGGACCGTACCGAACGAGTTGGCTCGACCACTCTGGCAGCTCGGTACCACTTCTAAATAAGCTCTCAAAGGTCAACCCGCTAGCACAAACACGCTGGCGGGATTTGAATCAAGAAGCCTTGGCGTGATTTTGCACAAACCATCAAATTTCGGATTTGTCATCTATGCGCAGCTCGAACCACTTGATACTTTTATCATGCTAAATCATGACTCCCCATGCCATGCGCCAGGCATAGGCCCGAACATACAACGGGACATTGCCAGGGAAGATTGCAATGAACTACTCAAAGCCGTAACGCATAGGCTCAAGTTGGCCGCCCAAGACGGCCTCAAAACTCCATTAGAGTTGCGTTTTCCCCCACTTGGTTCAGCCTGTCAATTTCAGCAAATTGTTTTGGAATGTGTGCAGGCACTGGACCAAATTTGTCTGACATTGACACAAACCGATCAATAGCCAAATTCTTCGAATTTGGCCCTGCATTAATGCTCAGCGTCTTCCATTTGAGCGGTCAAACAAGCTGATCAATGCAAAAACTGCAACACCTATTGCTGCAGCAATTAACACCGACTTGACGGGTTCATCCTTAACGTATTTTGCTGATCTGCGTGAAGCGATGACAGCTTGATCCCGCATTTGACGCGATGTATCCAGTACGTGTTCTATTCCATTGTGTGCCAAAGAGCTGACTTGTTCACCAGCCCGGCCTAGCAGGGGTTTAACCTGATGTTGTAGCTCATGCACCGAACTGGTCACGTTGTTGATGGCTTCATTGACCGCATGATGCGTCGATTTAAGCGCTTGATCCGCAAGACTATCGGCCTTTTCTTGAGTCGTTTTCATGAACATGTTATTTCCTGTGAGGATAAGAGTTTGTAATTGCACTCGAGTGCCTGAAGTCAGACTGCAGGAATATGTACTACTGAGCCAAATTCACCTTCAATAGAAGTGTCGACCAATCGAGAATTAATTTCCATCGTCCGATACGCTAAAGCTCTGTCAGCAGCGCGATGCAATCTGCGTAGGCGCATTCTTACAGCGTTTGGCGTTGCTGCAATACGGCCATGATCTGAGTTCCTTTTCCTGGCGTTGACTCCAGCTTCATACTTCCTCCTTCATCTTCCACACGAAAACGCATGCCCGCCAGTCCATAAGCAGAGCACAACGGTGCAGTTGTATCGAAGCCGATGCCATCGTCCCTAATGCGAACTTCAACTTGACCTTCTCGCTGATTCAAATTAACCCAAACATGGGTTGCACGCGCATATTTACTGATGTTGGTCATTGCCTCTTGCACCAAACGATAAAGGGTTAGTTCCATGGTCACACTCAAGCTGACAGGCTCCAATTCGGAATGAACCTCAACTCCTGTTGATTCTGAAAACTCACGCAGCAGAATTTCAATGGTTGCTACCAGGCCCAGGTGGCTGAGCGACGAGGGGCGCAGATCCTCAATAATGTCGCGCCCCAGCGCAATACTGCTGTTCAATGTTTCTACCAAATGCTTTAGCAATAGCAAAGCCTCTGGTTCAGTATCTAACAGGCGAGATTTGATGCGAGCCGCGTCTAGTTTGGCTGAAGTAAGTAGTGCACCTAGTTCATCGTGCAAATTACGCGCCAGGCGGCTACGCTCATCTTCGCGCGCATTCAACAAATGTCGTGTCAATTCTGTGAGTTCAGTCGTGCGCTGCGCGACCAATTTTTCTATTTTCTCCAGGTCTAACCGTTCTTTGCATTTACTAACCTGCAGCTTCCTTTTCAGGATCAACAACTTCCACAAACTTATGCACAGAACCACCAGAATAATGACAACAAAATAATTCATGTTCGGCTCTTTTTTAGAAGTGTGGGATCATGCGGCATGACTCGACGCTGTGCACCATGATCCGAATTGCTATTGTTGATGACCATGCCATGATTCGCGCTGGCCTGCGCCAGTTTTTTGCTGACCAAATTGACTTCGCAGTGGTTGCTGAAGCATCCAATGGTCGCGAGGCACTCGATATTGTTCGCGCTGGAGAAGTCGATGTGATCGTATTGGATATTGCCATGCCTGACCAGAGCGGTGTCGATACGCTACTCGCCATCAAGGCCCGTGCACCTCATCTGCCGGTACTGATTCTGAGTGGTTTCCCAGAAGAACATTACGCCACAACCCTGTTGCGCCAGGGTGCCAGTGGCTATTTGAACAAAGACTGCGATCCGCAAGCAATCATCACAGCCATTCGTACCGTGCATCGTGGTCGAAAATTCATCACCGCAGGGGTTGCCGAACGGCTTGCAGAAGGTTTGACTAGCAGTGATTTGCCGCCTCATGAAAATTTGTCCGAGCGTGAATTGCAGGTCTTTCTGAGACTTGCCAAAGGGGAAACCGTTGGCCATATGGCTGTCAGCATGTCGATCAGTGTGAAAACCGTCAGCACCTACCGTACCCGGGTCATGGAAAAAATGAATCTTGCATCCAACAGCGACCTCACCTATTACGCTTTGAAACACGGTTTGATTCAGTAATTTTTTCAAGCCGAGGAACCGTGTAGATGGGATGAAAGCTCTGTGCAATAAAGGATCAGGGCATCAATTTCTGTGGATTTGTCGAAGACCCTATCTGCACCCAGTGTCAAACATTTTTGTCTGATCTCGCAAGTTGCGTAATTACTTAGCACCACCAGATGGGTCGGCCGGGTTAAGCCATTCAACGCTCTGAGAACACCCAAGCCAGATCCATGTTTCAAAAAAATATCAACGATCATCAAATCGCACAGATTGTCCGGCTGAGTCATCCACTGCACAGCGGTAGCTTCATCCTCTGCCGTGCCAACCACCTTGACAGGTGCCAATTCTTCGAGCGTGGCGATCAGACTTTCACGAATCCGTGGGCTATCTTCAACAATATACGTCTTGATTGGTTGCATGGACTGCCGCGCTACTTCTCTTTGATGGCGCACCGCTAACTTCAACTCCGTATTCCGATTTGATCGGAACCAGACGATTGGCTGTCGCTGAAGTGCATGGCACAGGTGAAATGTAAAACTTCACCTGAGTATGCCGTCTTGATGACAGCTTCACCATGGGCCACAAGCCCGATTGCATGTCGGACATGTCCTACAGCAGTAGGACTTGCAAGACGTTGCCAACGTCTTGCATCGAAGCCTACTGTTTGCCGAAGTTGGTCTTGGCCAGTGACAGGCAATTATCTTTGGCGCCTCCTGCCAGTGCATCACATTTTTCTTTCTCTACCTTGTACAGGGCTGCACGCTTGTCGATGGCGGCATCATTGCGAACTTCTGCCTTTTTTTCATCTGCTGCCATGTTGGCATCCTTGGTTTTCATTTGCACTTTGGCATCGGCTTTAGCTGCTACTTCGGCTGCTTTCGCTTCCTTCATGCAAACATCCTTGGCATTCCCGGCCTTGTCGCCACAACGCTCCTTGGCTACGGCGTAATCAGCTTCCGCCGTGGCGATACGGACTTCATAATGTGTCTTTACAGTTGGCTTGTAACTGGCTTTCAATTCAGCCATTGAGATTTTTTCTTTACCCTTGGCTTCGGCGACGCAAATATCCTTCGCATTCCCAGCTAACGATGCGCATTCGGCTTTGGCAGTCGTGTAGTTTGCCGATATTTCGACCTTGCCTGCTTTGTAATCAGTCTTTGACAAACCTTGAGCCATGACACTGGCGCTGGTGCTCAATACAAAACTGAGCGCGATGACATTGAAGCAACTATTTGGATGATTCATTTTTATTCCTTTGAATGATGAGTTTGAAATGATGCTGGGCTCGCCTTGCCTTCGCATTCCTCGTCAATTCGGCTCGCACCACAGCTGCGCGCGCTACGTAAACACTTGCAATCCCATTGACTCGGAAGATGCAAGCTTAGAAATATTGAATGTTTTGGTCTGTTCGCTTGCGCACTCTTGAGCATGACGAACTTCCTAAAACATGAGGCGCCCAAACTGCCATGTTCGCCATGTGATGAACTTATGCGAAGAAAGCATGAATAGCACCTGTCCATTTCTCAGGTTCGCCAATACCATCGTGAACCTCTGATCAGAGGCGTATTTTCACAATCACAAATTACAGGAGCAACTCCATGAGAGTCCATTATCAAATCAAGAAGTTCATTGCGGGAACGGCCCTTGCGGCCTTGTCCGCACTGGCTTCTTTGGCCCATGCCCAAGTCACCAAACCCAACATCGTGGTATTGGCCACCGGTGGCACGATTGCCGGCGCTGGCGCCTCTGCTGTCAACAGTGCAACTTACGCCGCCGCTAAAGTACCCGTGGATAAATTGCTGGCCGGCTTGCCTGAATTGGCCAACGTGGCCAATGTCAAAGGCGAGCAGGTCTTCCAGATTGCATCTGAAAGTTTCACCAATACCCAGCTGATGACGCTTGGGAAACGTGTTTCAGCACTGGTCAAACAGGCGGATGTGGACGGCGTGGTCATCACCCACGGCACCGACACACTTGAAGAAACCGCTTACTTCCTGAACCTGGTGGTCCACACCGACAAACCCATCGTGGTGGTCGGCTCAATGCGCCCGGGTACCGCCCTCTCAGCCGATGGTGCGCTCAACTTGCTCGATGCGGTCACAGTCGCAGCCAGCAAAGATGCAGCTGGCAAGGGCGTTCTGGTCACCATGAACGACACCATCCAAAGCGGTCGTGATGTGGTCAAGTCTGTCAACCTCAAGGTCGAAGCGTTTCGCAGCCAATGGGGTGCGCTGGGCTTGGTGATCGAGGGCAAGAACTACTGGTTCCGTGCCCCGGTCAAACGCCACACGGCACAGTCCGAGTTCAACATCGACAACATCAATGAATTGGCCCCGGTCGAGATCATTTACAGCTACGGCAACGTGCCCCGCACCGGCTTTGATGCGCTGGCCAAGACCGGCATCAAGGCTGTGATCCATGGCGGCCCCGGCAATGGTTCGGTGGCCGACCGCATCGTGCCCGCCCTGCAAGCCATGCGTAGCGCAGGCATCCAGGTGATTCGCTCATCCCGTGTGCCTGAGGGTTTTGTTCTGCGCAATGCCGAACAGCCCGACGACAAATACGACTGGGTGGTCGCACATGATCTGAATCCGCAAAAAGCCCGCATCCTGGCGGCGGTTGCGTTAACCCAAACCAACGACAGCAAAGAGCTGCAGCGGATTTTCTGGGAATATTGAAGCGTTGATACCTGTCAATGGCAAGGCCGTAGAAATACAGACCTGCCGTTGACTGTCTTGCAATAAATCGACTTAGCGCACCACAGGCGTTGCATGGTCCAGATCAGGTCGATGCCATGGATCGACATGGGTCATCAGATTCAGCACGCGGTGGCGTTGCAACACGCGTTGGCGCGCCACCACAGCGATGTCATGTCCGGCTTCAACGGAGATGGTGGCATCGACCTCGATGTGGGCATCCACCACGATCATGTCGCCCATTTTTCGGGTACGAACATCATGTACATCACTCACCCCAGGGGTCTCCAGCAACGTTTGGCGAATGGCCTGTACCTCTTCTTCATCCACCGCGCGGTCCATCAGGTCATGCAAGGCATCCCAACTGAAGCCCCAGCCCATTTTGGTGACCATGAAGCCGACGATCAGCGCCGCAATCGGGTCCAGGATCGGGTATCCGGCCAGGTTACCAATGATGCCAATGCCAACCACCAGGGACGAGGCTGCATCCGAACGGGCATGCCAGGCGTTGGCCACCAACATGCTCGATTTGACGCGCTTGGCCACCGACAGCATGTAGCGAAACAGCAGTTCTTTGGCAATCAATGCCCCACCAGCGACCCACAGGGCGATGATGTGGACGGTTTGAACTGTTTCGGGCGCCTGCAGTTTTTTTGTGGCTGACCACAGCATGCCTACCCCGACAGCCAACAGCAGCGTACCCAATACGAGCGATGCGGCAGTCTCAAAGCGCTGATGACCATAGGGGTGGTCAACATCGGCGTCTTTTTTACTGTGGTGACTGGCAAACAGCACCACAAAGTCGGCGACCAAGTCCGACAAGGAATGGATACCGTCGGCAATCAAACCTTGCGACTTGGCCACGATACCGATCATGATTTGAGCGATGGTCAGAACAAGGTTGACACCTACACTGACCCAAGTGCTGCGCGAGGCGGCAGCAATGCGCTCGGCGGGTGTGTGTTCAGAATCTTCTGCGTCGTCGGCAAGATCGTTAAATTTCATGTGTGGCGCGTGTAGTCGTAAAAGATGAGTGTAGATGGAGTCTGTGACACAGATTGATCACGTCATGTGCTGCGCAGCGGGTGCATTCGCCAGGATATCTTCAGGATGGCCGCCCAGTGAAGCGGGGATTGACAAAAAGGCGATCAACACGATTGGCATCAGGGTCGCCAACACGACGTGAAGGTACTGGGTGATAAATAAACGCAGTGATGAATTCATGGTAAACCTCTTGGGTAGTTGAATCGATGCCTGTATCTTCGCGTTTGCGCCTTAAGGGGGTCTTAGGGCGGCTCGCTTCTTACAATACGGTCATGAAATTCCTAGACATGCTGAGCGCAGCTGAGCGCCAAAACGGTTCCATGCTGTGCGTGGGACTGGACCCTGATCCCGCCAAATTCCCACTCGCCATGAAGGGCGATGCCAGCAAGATTTACGATTTTTGCGCTGCCATCGTTGACGCCACGGCTGACCTGGTGATCGCGTTCAAGCCGCAGATCGCTTACTTTGCCGCGCACCGTGCCGAAGCCCAGTTGGAGCAACTGGTGGCCCACATGCGCCGCACGGCGCCGCAGGTGCCAATCATTCTGGATGCCAAGCGCGGCGACATTGGCAGCACCGCCGAGCAATATGCCATCGAGGCTTTTGAACGCTACGGCGCCGATGCGGTGACGCTCTCGCCCTTCATGGGCTTTGACTCGGTGCAGCCCTACCTGAAGTACCACGACAAAGGTGCTTTTTTGCTGTGCCGCACCTCCAACCCCGGCGGTGACGATTTTCAGCCGCAACGGCTCTCCAGCGTTGAAGGTGAGCCTTTGCTGTACGAACACATTGCGCGGCTGGTCCAAGGGCCTTGGAACCTCAACGGCCAATTGGGGCTGGTGGTGGGTGCCACTTACCCGGCCGAGATTGAACGCGTGCGCTCAGTCGCACCCACTGTGCCGCTGTTGATTCCCGGTGTCGGTGCGCAAGGCGGCGATGCCATCGCCACGGTCAAAGCGGGCTGGCGCAGTGCAACCCGTGCAAACAATCGAGTTGAAACGACCGCGCCCATCATTGTCAATTCGTCACGCGCCGTGCTTTATGCCTCCAACGCAGAAGACTTTGCACAAGCAGCACGCCAGGAAGCGATCAAAACCCGCGACCTGCTCGAAGCCGCCAAGCAGTCAGCGTGAGTTGATCAGCCGCATCTGAAACAGTTGCCTTTCGCGTCAACAATTTGCTCTATTTTTAATAGCTGCTCACGCAGGTAGTACGGGGGCTGGAGGCATATTTTGCATACAAGCAGACTGGATGCCCGCCATGGTGGATGTCGCCGCCGTCAGCCCCGGCGCCCACGGCGCACGAACTTGCCGAAATTTCAAGGCAAATCAGCCTGCAACCCCCGTATTCCGTGCGTGAGAAGCTACTTAATTGATAGCATCTTACGAACTCACAAATGCGTGACGGATTCTGGAGGCTGATTTAAACCGGATGTTCATTCATTGGAATGGCGAGTGGGCGTATGGCAATAAGACCTGACCCTGGAGCCCGTACAGGCGGGACTGGCCGGTGCTGAGGGTGGCATCCCCCATCCCTGACTTTCGGGATGACACCGGCATCATCGAAACGGTCGGTCAGGCCCAAGCTCCATCATTCAATGGGTTCAACTTGTTCGCGCAAATAAGGAATTAATTTCACTAAGCTGGGTAGGTTTCCGCGTTTACGCAATTCAGGCAGTGCATCGTAAAAAGCTTGGTACTTTGCTGCGGCTCCCTCAAAATCCCGCCGCCCAGCCAAACGAGCCACGATCAAAGGTGTAAGCGACTTCTCCCATTGATCTTTGACTAGCTTTTCAGAAAAGTCCCCATTCAGAAGTTCATCCAATCCTCGCAGGTTGCGCCCCAGATCAAGCGCGGGAATTAACCTGCCTTCCAATGCCGATAGCATGAGCCGGATTTTGTTATCACTATCTACATCGACGACCCCCCCTCCCCCTGGCAAACCTCCAATAAGACCCAAAGGCATATAGAAAATATCAGGCAAAGAAAAGACATCAGTATCACAAACTGCCTCAACAATGCTGCGTATCCTGGAGTCGTATCCATAGGCACAAACCCAATACCTAAAATCCGTCCCAGTCCCTTCCACCCGAACCTCAACCCGCTGGCTGGCACCGTCTTCCACCGCCCGAAAAAACTCCATATCGAATTCTTTGGATTTACGGGCCTCAAACCCATGGCGCTCAAAGATCGGGGTGACCTTGGCCAGCATGGCCTTGCGCATCTGTGGCTTGGTTGTCGGTGCTGGCATGCTTGCCATTTCCTCTTTCAGACCGTCCCACAGGGCACGCTGCTCCTGTGGCAAGACGATGCCACCTGGCAGAAAGGCCATTCCAATCTGTTCGTCAAATACCGCCAGCCCAAGCCCGGTGGCGTTGTCCACCATGAAGCGCAGCATACCCACGCGGTCTTCTTCGGGTAGTTCCACGGCCCAAACGGCTTTTTCCAGCTCCTTAGCTTGCTGAACCGGGTTGCCCAGCCAGGTCGCGTCTTGCGCCGCACGATCCCCACTGGGGTACATGGCAGAGTAGGTATGGCCTTCAACCATCTTTTGCGCCAAGGCGATGAACTTCGGGTTCACGCCAGGGCGGGTTTTCTCCAGCTCCAGCATGGAGCGCCCGGCTTCTTCCAGGGTTGTCGGGGTGGGGCGGCCAGTGGGGTGTTCCCAGATTCGGATGTCGTAACTCATGGTGTTGTCAGGGGTGGGTTCATGGGCAGGTTGAAGGTCAGATACAAGTGTATTGCGGGGTGTGGCAGGTATCCACGCGAAGTTGATTTTCGTGAACTTCGGGGTCACCTATTCGTAATTCGATGTTGTTTTCATGCTTCTTTTTTAATAGCTGCTCACGCAGGTAGTACGAGGGCTGGAGGCATATTTTGCATACAAGCAGACTGGATGCCCGCCATGCTGGATGCCGCCACCGTCAGCCCCGGCGCCCACGGTGCACGAACTTGCCGAAGTTTCAAGGCAAATCAGCCTGCAACCCCCGTATTCCATGCGTGAGCAGCTACTTAATTGATAGCGTTTTACAAGCTCACAAATGCGTGACGGATTCTGGAGGCTGATTTAAACCGGATGTTCATTCACTGGAATGGCGAGTGGGCGTAACGCTATACAAGACCCTGGCGCTGCAAGGCGGCGATGCCAGCGCCACGGTCAAAGTCGGCTGGCGCAGTGCAACCCGTGCAAACGAACGTATTGAAACGACCGCGCCCATCATTGTCTACTCGTCCCGCGCCATCCTTTATGCCTCCAGCAACCAAGACTTTGCGCAAGCAGCGCGCAGGGAAGCGATCAAAACCCGCGACCTGCTGGAAGCGGCCAAACAGCCCGTTTAGTTTTTTCAGTGACTCTGGTAAGCTGCACCCGCCGTTGTGTTTGACTCCGACTGGCACGCCGTAACGCCGACTTCATAGCTTTGAGCCTTGATCGGGTCAGACGGCCTGCGTGGGGCTGGTGGGAAGCATGAACACGAAGGTATGTACCGTTCCAAGCGCTGCCAGCGGGCAGGTCAGCAGACATTTTTAGAGGTGCGCCGTTCGTCCCCGGACTGGATTTGACCCATTGCTGTTGGCAGCGGGCGTCTGTCTGCACGACTCCCCCTCCCGTCTGTTGCCCCACGCTGTCTGACCGCGCCCTGAAGATTTTCTCAAAGGATGCCATGACTTATCTGCAAACACTCGAAACCATCGTGACCAACACGATTGCCCCAGCCGCACTCAGCACCGACCGCGATAGCGCGTTTCCGCGCGCTGCCATCCAGGCCTTGGGCGAAGCCGGGCTGCTGGGCTTGGTTAGCGCCAAAGACATGGGCGGTTTGGGCTTCGGGCTGACCGAGGCAGCGCAGGTGGTTGAGCGCATTGCCAAAGCCTGCCCCTCCACCGCCATGGTCGTGACCATGCACTACTGCGGCACCACCGTCATCGAAAAACTGGGCACTGAGGCGACCCGCCGCGACATCGCTGCCGGTCGGCATTTGACGACGCTGGCCTGGTCCGACTCCGGTTCGCGCAGCCATTTCTGGGCACCGGTTGGCACCTCCCGCATCGAAGGCAGCGACGCCGTGCTGGATGGCAGCAAGACCATGGTGACCTCGGCCGGTGAAGCCGACTCCTACATCTGGTCCACCCGTCCGGCCGCTGCCGAGGGGGCCAGCAGCTTGTGGCAGGTGGACAGTAAGCTGCCGGGCTTGAGCGAGCCCAAGTTCTTTGACGGCATGGGCCTGCGCGGCAACCGTTCCTCACCGATGCTGGCCCAGTCGCTGCGCGTGCCTGCCGCCAGCCTGCTGGGCACCGACGGCGGTGGCTTTGACATCATGATCGGCACTGTGCTGCCGGTGTTTGCGACCCTGATCGCCTCCTGCTCGGTGGGCCTGATGGATGCGTCGATCGAGGCGTCCATCGCCCACGTCAGCGGTAACAAGCTGGAGCATCTGGGCAGCACGCTGGCCGACTTGCCGACGATCCGCGCCTACCTTGCGCGTGCCCGCATCCGGGCCGACATGGCGCGCACCCTGCGCGATGACACGCTCAGCGCCCTGGCCACAGGCCGCGGCGACGCCATGCTGCGCGTCATGCAGGTCAAGGTGACTTGCGCCGAAGCTGCGCTGGAAGTCACCGACACCGCCATGCGCGTCTGCGGTGGCGCCGCCTTCCGCAAAGATGTGGCGGTGGAACGCTATTTCCGTGATGCGCGCGCCGCCTCCATCATGGCCCCCACCTCGGACGTGTTGTACGACTTCATTGGCAAGGCCATCTGCGGCATGCCGGTGTTCGGTTAAGGCAGATCCCATGAACAAAACAGCAACAAGCCCTTTGATGATGGGCGCCGTGGCCTATGCGCCCAAGGTGGTGACGATCTGGGAAGGCTTCAAGGAGTACTTCCGCCGCCACGATTTCGAGTTTGACTACATCCTCTATTCCAACTACGAGCGCCAGGTCGAGGCGCAATTTGACGGCAGCATTGCGCTGGCCTGGAACTCGCCACTGGCGTGGGTGCGGGCCGACCGCATGGCCCGCGCCCGCGGTCAGGTGGCACCAGCCATCGCTATGCGCGACACTGACTGCGACCTCACTTCGGTGTTGGTGGTCCACCATGACTGCGCCGACGTCTGCGATGGCCAACTGGCAGGACTGGCAGGCAAAGTCATCGGATTTGGCGCTATCGACTCGCCACAAGCCAACCTGATTCCGCTGGATCACCTGCGCCAGAACGGCTTGATGGCGGGGCTCGATTACACGGCCAAGCGCTTTGATGTGCTGGGCGGCAAACATGGCGACCACATTGGTGGCGAGCGCGAGGCCGCGCTGGCCTTGATGGCCGGCGAAATCGATGCCGCCTGGATGATCGACGGCAACCACCAGGCGTTCTCGCGCGAAGGTATCCTGCCTGCCGGTGCGACCCGCATCGTGGCCCGCACCGGCCTCTACGACCATTGCAACTTCACGGTCAGCCCTGGTGCGCCTGCCGAACAGATTGCCCGTTTCACTGAACTGCTGCTTGCCATGCGCTGGGACGATCCGCAGGTGCGACCCCTGCTGGAACTCGAAGGACTCAAGACTTGGCTACCAGGGCGCACCAGTGGTTACGACCTGCTGATCCGGGCGGTTGACGATGAAAAGTTTTACGACTTGGAGGGAAATATCAGTGTTGCCGATTACCGATATTGAAGACCTGGGGCTGGACGCGGGCGCCCATATCCTGATCAAACATGGCCTGCAGGCCGTGCCCCCCGGTGAAGACATCGGCGTGGTCGGGCGCAGCCCTGGTTGGGAAGCCCAGTTGTCGGCCTGGTGCCGCAGCCAGGGCCACCCCATGGCCTTGACCGAGCAAGACGGCCGGGTGCTGGCCCGCGTGACCCGCGGCGGTGCGGATGCCGGACGCTGGCGCGGGGCGATGCACACCGGCCACGCCGATGCATCGCAGCCCGATGCCATCGCCACGCAGGCCCACCCCAGCTGGGGCATGGCGACCCGCGGTGCAACGGTCGAGGCCGGTTCGCCCGCCATGCATTTCCGGCTCAACCAGAAAAATGAAGTCTGGTCCGATAGCGCGGCAGACCTGTACGCGCAAGCGGTGACCGCACAATGGAAGCCCGATGAGGTGATCGACTGGAACGAGTCGTTTGAGCTGCCCGACGTGGTGGAAGACGCGGTGGCGCAAGTCTTCACCTACATGATCGAAAACGAAGTGGCGGCCCTGATCGTGCCCGCGCGATTTCTGGGCCAGTTACACCCGCATTTCCGCGAAGTGCAAGCCTTGCTGGCGATCCAGATCGCCGATGAAGCGCGCCACATCGACGTCTTCACACGGCGTTTGCGCCTGAAGGGCCGCGAACCCGCGCTCTCTACTGCAGGCGGCCAAACATCGTTGAAAACGCTGATTGACGAACCAGACTTCTCGATTGCCGAGTTTTTGCTGTCGGTGCTGGGCGAAGGCACCTTCGTCACCTTGCTGCTTTTTTTGCACGCTCATGCACCCGATCCGGTGACACGCCAGATTGCCATGCTGGCCGCACGCGATGAAGCGCGCCATGTGGCCTTTGGCATGACCCACTTGATGGCGCGGCTGGAGCTGGAGCCGGAATTTCGTACCCGGCTGGCCCATGCCGTGCAAGCGCGCAACGATGCACTGTCCGCCACCTCCGGACTGAACGAAGAGGTGTTTGATGCGCTGATCTTGCTGGCGGCGGGGGAATTCACCCCGACCGCGATTGCCAGCGGCTACCTGCGAGTGCAGCAGCTGATGCGCGACATGGCCGAAGGACGCCAGACCCGTCTGGAAAAACTCGGGTTTGCTACCAGCGAAGCCGCGCAGTTGTCGTCCTTGCACACGCGCAATTTCATGTAAATCATGGGTCATGACGCGCCAACCAGTCGCTATCTATTCAATAGCTGCTCACGCATGATTGACGGGGGCTGGAGGCTTATTTAACGTAGAAACCTGCCTACGACAAGGCTTCAGCTCCTGGCGTTCAGGCGACGGTGCCAAACAGTTTGCCCACCCCGGCCGTCAAGCCCATGGCCAAAACGCCCCAGAAGGCGACGCGCGCCGCCGCCTTGGCCACCGGTGCGCCACCGACGCGCGCTGCCAATGCACCCAGCGCCACTAAACCCATCAGCGAGATGCCCCCAATAGTGACCACCAGGTAAGGCGCAGGCGTCACCCAAGCCGTCAGCAGTGGCAAAAGTGCGCCCGCTGTGAAAGTGATACCGGAGGCGAGTGCTGCCTGTAGCGGGCGCGCGGCCATATTGACCGAAATGCCCAGTTCATCGCGCGCATGGGCGCCCAATGCGTCGGTGGCCGAGAGCTGCTCGGCCACTTGAGCGGCCAGCGCTGGGGTCAATCCGCGGGCTTCGTAAATCAAAGCCAGTTCGCGCTGCTCGACCTCGGGCTGGGTGCGCAATTCTTCACGTTCACGCGCCAGATCGGCCAACTCGGTGTCAGACTGTGAGCTGACCGACACGTATTCACCCGCTGCCATGGACATGGCGCCCGCCATCAGCCCGGCAACACCAGCCACCATCAGCTCACTGCGGCCCGCGCTCGCTGCGGCAACCCCTACCAGCAGGCTGGCCGTGGACACAATGCCATCGTTGGCGCCGAGCACGGCCGCACGCAACCAGCCGATACGGTCGATGCGATGACGTTCAGGATGCGTGGTGCGGGCCATGGCTCAATGCTCGTGCTCGTGCTCGTGCTCGTGCTCGTGGTCGTGGTCGTGGTCGTGGTCAGTATGCTCCGCGCAAGCCTGAGTAAACGGCTCTTTCATGACCTGCAACGTTGCATGCGTGATCTCAAAGCGCTCATGAAGTTGATCGCTCGCATGCTTCAAAAATGCATCGTCCGGGTGCCCCAGCGGCATCACCAAATGGGCCGTCATGGCGATATGTGAAGTACCCGTCGCCCAGATATGCAAGTCATGCACCTTGGTAACCCCCGGCAGTGACGCAAGGAAATCATGCACGGCATGCGGGTCCACGCTATCGGGTACGCCGTCAAACAGCATGTGCAGCGACTGGGCAAAGAGGTTCCAGGTGCCCCAGACAATCACCACCGCAATGGCCAGACTGACCACCGGGTCCAGCCAGATCCAGCCTTGCCACAAGGTCAGGCCGCCAGCGATCACCACCCCGGCGGACACCAGGGCATCGGCCGCCATGTGCAAGAAGGCGCCGCGAATATTGAGGTCATGCTCGCCACCGCGCATGAAGAGCAAAGCCGTGGCGGTGTTGATCACGATGCCTACGCCCGCCACGATCATCATCGTGACACCTTGGGCGCCCAGCATCGGCTCTGGCGACATCAGGCGGCCAAATGCCTCCCACACCAGCGCCCCCATCACTACCAGGAGCAGCAACGAATTGGCAAATGCCGCCAAAATGGTGCCGCGCTTCCAGCCATAGGTTTTGCGCGGGCTCGGGCGCAACTTGCCTGCCAGCGCACCGCCCCAGGCCAGCACCAGGCCAGCCACATCGCTCAGGTTGTGACCGGCATCGGCCAGCAAGGCCAGCGAGTTGATCTTCCAGCCATAAAACGATTCAATGGCCACAAAAATAATGTTGAGTGCGATACCGATCGCAAAGGCCTGGTTGAAGTTGGCCGGGGCATGATGGTGATCGTGTTCGGCACTCATGCGTGCTTGCTTTCAATCTGACGAAGCGCATTGCTCAGTTGATCGGCCAGCTCAGCCCAGTCGGAATCCTCCAGCAAGGCTTCATGCAGAAATGCCGCCTGAGCAGGCGTCCAGAAAGATGCATCTGCCAATTTAACGTGCGCAGCCAGAGGGGTGTGGGCAGCAATGAACTGCTTGATGCCCTGCGTATCGCTGGGCAGTCCCAATTGGGCAAACAGTTCATTGAAATGATGATTTGATGAGTTCATGGCCGTCCTTTGATGGTTCATTCATCAACTCATCTTATTCGACCTGCCAATCCACCGCTTGCATGCCTATTTCTGTGACGCCATCCAAGCGTTCGCCTGATACACAAATGCGGGCGAACGCTCCAGCGCCGCTATTTCGGCTGTTCGTTGCCGTAGGTCTTGACCATGTAGTCAACGATCACCGGCATGTCAGCATCCTCGATGCGCGCCTTGAATACCATCTTCATGCGCTTGACCATGGCATCCCAGTAAGGCCGCGCAGACGTAGTTGGCTGGTACAGCATGTACTCGGCTGAGTGGCAAGCCACACAATTGTTTTGCGCGACCGCAAAGCCAGGCAACGCGCTGGGTTTGAGTTGTACGGCATCAGGGGGTAACTCAATGCGCTTGATATTGGCATGAGCGACACCAACAGAGAAGAAAGCGGCGACCGTAATAGCGAGAATGATTGAAGTGCGATTCATACTCATCATCCTCAGACTGCTGTTACTTTGACGGATTCAACGACATTTCGCATATAACCCGCAGGCTGCCACAGTGCTTCCATCGGCTGGCTTTGCCCCGAACGGTTCCAGGCGCGTACCCGCAAATCATGCCGACCTTTCTCGGGGACAAAACCAAAGCCGAATTCGCGGAACGAATAGCGACCCATGTCAGCACCCAACTTGGCCTCCCGCCAGCTTTGACCGCCGTCGGTGGAATAGGCAACTTCGCGAATACCTTGGCCACCATCAAACGCAATGCCTCGCACGGCTGTCATCTGACCCGCGCGCAATTGACCTCCGTCCTGTACCGAGGTGATAAAGGAGCGCACATTGAAGCGGCCAATGGGACGAGTGGCAGCGGGTGTTGTGCCTGGTTCGATGCAGGCACAGTCGTTATCGGGCACACGGTAGCCCGGTTTCATCCAGAAGCCGTCAAAGGTCTGATCGACGACTTCGATCTCCGACAGGTGCTTGACCCAATACGTGCCGTAGTAGCCTGGGACGATGAGTTTGACCGGGTAGCCGTTGAGGAACGGAATGTCGGCACCGTTCATCTGATAGGCAATCATCACCTCACCATCCATGGCGTGGCTGACATCAAGCGCCTTGACAAAGTCGCCCCCACCCATGACCGCTGTGTCCAAGCCATTGAAGGTGACCTGACGCGCACTTTCCTTGAGTTGCGCACGAGCCAGCACATCTTTGAGCGGTACACCTAGCCAACGGGCATTGCCCATGGCACCATTGCCCAGCTGTCCGCCGGTGACGCGAGGATTGAACAGACCCCGACTATTACCCGAGCACTGGTTGACTGCCAGCATCTCTACAGACTTGAACTGGGTCCGCAAATCGGCCACAGTCAATTCAAACGGTTTACCAACGGCGTTTCCACCGATCTTGATGATGTGCTTTTCACCATCGATTGAAGCGGGTAAACCGGCATTGTGATAGCGCACAAAAAAGGCATCATTCGGGGTAATGATGCCTTCGTTGAAAATTTCGAAGGGCGTCTCCAACTGAGGTGGACGGGAAGTCAGCACTATCAGCGGCCTTTTTTCTGGATAGGCAACCAGGTTGCGCTTGCCATTGGCAAATGGCATATCCAGAGACTGGGCGAGCGCGGATCGGCCAAGCATGCCAAGCCCCGCGCTGGCAATTAAACCAGCACCGCCGGCCAGAAGTTTGCGGCGCATTGCATGCGGGATATCACGTTCTGTCATGGGGAATGCCTCCTCGATATTAATTTTCATTACAAAGAAACGGGGCTCAAATCGCATCGGAGAATGCGACCAATAGCACGCCAATGCTGCCGCCAGAAATCATGACCTGCAACAGCGCTAGGAAGTGTACGGCCCGCTAATGCCTACTGTGCGGCACCCGTTACACAAGCTGACAATTTATGACCAAATGCATACAACTTAGCGACCCCTCGCCGCTAACATTTGCGCACAAGGAACCGGCTTCAATCTGGTTACCTGATGAATCTGCGAGGCACTCGCTTCAAATCATTGATAGGAATATCTTGAATAAGAAGACATTGATTACCTTGATGTTGTTATGTGCCATGACAACAGTCGCCATTGCGGACATCAATGTCCTGGTTGCGATTGAGCCTACATCACGCAAAGATGGTCTTATGCTCTCGCGAATCGGACTTGAATCTAGCCTTAGCAAGCTGCTCGGCCAAAGCGTCAACGTCTCGGTCACCAATGACTTAACGGACGCGATGAGAACAACCCGCAGTGCGGGTTATGACGTGTTCATCGCACCGGCGCAAGTAGCTGCTTCAGCCATCTCCCATGGATACGAACTGATCGGATCAACCGACACCGAAGATCAGTTCGTTCTGGTCGGCAAGTCAAGCTTGAGCTCGGTTTCCGAGCTTCGCCAAGGCCGAATCTACCTGCCTCAGCAGGACTCGATCTACACCTATTTGGCGCGCGGCCTACTCACAGCAAACGGTCTGTCGTTCAAAGACTTGAGCAAAGTGGAATTTGCAATCTACCCTCAAGCCGGTCTGACCGCCATCAACCTGCGCATGTTCGACGCAACAGTCGTTCGGAGTGACGACTGGGACAATTGGAAAAAAGAAAACCCGGGTATCGCCAAAACATTGGCAACGTCTGGCACTGTTCCTGGCGGATTTTCGGTGGTGATCAAAAAAGATCTATCGACGGAAATGCATGACCAAATGACCAAATGGTTTGCGACCTCTGCCCGTTCGTGTGGCATGAAACCGGTGGTCCAACATGCCGATTTATTGCACTACAAAACCGTTGCCGAATTCGGCACCTTTACGCCGACTCATCTTCCTGGTGCCACTGTGGTCAACGCTGAAGACGTTAAGCGCCTGATGGCACAGGGGGTTGCGATTATCGATACTCGCACGGAGAAAGAATTCAAGCAAAAGCACATTCCAGGCGCCAAATTTGTCCCCTACCACGAGAAGAGTTTGAAAGACGTGGTTTATGACGTCTCACTAGACGATTTTGCTGGTGTAAAAACATTAAATAGCAAGACCCCAACTATTTTTCATTGCAACGGGGCGGAATGCTGGAAGAGCTACAAAGCGAGCCGTGCTGCGATTACAGCCGGTTTTTCACAGGTTTACTGGTATCGCGGCGGCATGCCTGATTGGGAAAACACGGGCCAGAAAATCGCAAAAGATTAGCAATAACTCGGTACCGGCGGGGCACAATGGCGACATCCATTTATCAATACTCCCATCCGCACAAGGAACCGCGTCATGCCGCTCGTCGTTTTCAATCAAAAAGGTGGTGTCGGAAAGTCCACCATCGCCTGCAATCTGGCAGCCATCAGTGCCAGCCAGGGTTTACGGACTCTTGTGATTGACCTTGACCCCCAGGGCAACTCAAGCAGTTATTTGCAGGGCAGCCAGGCCCAAGACGGTCAACCCAATGTGGCTGGTTTTTTTGAGAACTCCTTGAGTTACAGCTTTCGCAACGTGCTGCCCACCGAGTTCATCGTGACCACGCCGCACGAACACCTGCACCTGATGCCTTCCAACTCTTCACTGGGTGAGCTCGAGAGCAAGCTGGAGTCGCGTCAAAAAATCTACAAATTGCGCGAAGCCTTGCAACAACTTGCAGGTGGCTATGACCGCATCTACATCGACACACCACCGGCACTGAACTTCTTCACCCGCTCGGCGCTGATTGGCGCCACCGGCTGCCTGATTCCCTTTGATTGCGATGAATTCGCCCGCAAAGCGCTCTACACCCTGATGGACAACGTGCAGGAAATTCGCGCCGACCACAACCCGGAGCTGGCGGTCAAGGGTATCGTGGTCAACCAGTTTCAACCCCGTGCCAACCTGCCCCAGCGCATGGTGGCCGAGCTGGTGGCAGAAGGGCTGCCTGTGCTGCAGCCCTACTTGCCGTCATCCGTCAAAATTCGTGAATCACACGAAAAGTCACTGCCCATGATTTACATGGACCCCCATCACAAGCTCACGCAGGCCCTTGTGGCACTGCATGAGGCCTTGCAGAACTAGCTTTAGAGTGACATGCCGCCAGACACTTCGATCACTTCGCCATTGATGTAGCTGGCTTCGTCGCTGGCCAGGAAGGCATAGAGATTGGCAATCTCTTCAGGCTTGCCCAGGCGGCGCAAATGCACCTTGGTGCTCAGGTCAGCCAGCACTTTTTCAGGCATGGCGGCCACCATGGGCGTCGTGATAAAACCGGGCGCCACGGCGTTCACTCGCACGCCCTTGGGGCCCAGCTCACGGCTCCAGGTCTTGGTGAAACCGATCACACCAAACTTGGTTGCCGCATAGTTGGTTTGACCAAAGTTGCCGTACAGACCCACCACCGAGCTGGCGTTCAAAATGACGCCAGATCCTTGGGCCACCATGATGTCAGCCACAGCCTGCGAACAATGGAAGACACCGCGCAAATTGACATCGATCACACGGTCAAACTGCTCAATCGTCATTTTTTGCAGACGCGCGTCTTGGGTGATACCGGCGTTGTTGACCAGCACGTCGATGCGGCCAAACTTGGCATTCACACTGGCCACGACCTCGTTCACCACGTCGCGCTGCGTCACATCCATGACATAGCCTTCTGCCGTGGCACCCAATGCACGGCATTGCGCCACAGCCTCTTCGACACCCGCTTGCTTGACGTCGCAAACAATCACGGTGGCGCCCTCGGCAGCAAATTTGAGTGCGGTTGCCAGACCAATGCCTTGCGCGGCGCCGGTGATGAGACTGATTTTGTTGAGCAGACGAGGAGAAGTCATAGTGATTCCGATTGGTTGGTATTAACCCGTAGATGATATCGGACGGACATTTCGCCAATATGACGCCGATTCCGATCAAAACAGCTCTGAAAAGTTGCTAAAAATTCCGTTTACGCATTGCGTTGACGTTATGCTTGCGCACCCAACCAACCCGACGCAATCCATGAACATCATCAAAAAGCTGAATTTTTTGGCTCTGGTCCTGGCATCTTCATTTGCAATGGCAGAGAACGGAGTAACGGACAAGGAAATACTGATTGGCCAATTCGCAGCCATCAGCGGACCTGCTGCCCAGCTGGGGCAACGCATGCAACTAGGCATGCAGGCTTATATTCAGGCGGTCAACGCACAAGGCGGTGTGAATGGTCGCACGATCAAGTTGAAGACCCGCGACGATGGCTATGAACCCGACAAAGCCGCTGCTGCCGTCAAAGCACTGATTCAGGAGGACAAGGTATTTGCGCTGGCCGGTTCGGTCGGCACCCCCACCGGACTGGCAGCATTACCGATTTTGACCGATGCGCAGGTGCCGCTGGTCGGCATGGTCACCGGTGCACAGGCTTTACGGGAGCCATTCAACCGGCAGATTTTTCATGTACGAGCCAGTTACTTTGATGAGACAGAGCGCATCGTGCAACACCTCACTACCCTGGGCATCAAGAAAATTGCCGTTTTCTACCAGAACGACGCTTATGGCAAGGCTGGCCTGGACGGCGTGTTGCGGGCATTGGGCAAACGCAAGCTCAAACCGGTGGCCACCGCCACCGTGGAGCGCAACAGCATCGACGTGACTCAATCTTTGGAGACGATTCTCAAATCGGAACCCGAAGCCGTGGTGCAAATCAGCGCCTACAAATCGTCAGCTTCTTTCATCAAACTGGCCCGCAGCAAAGGCTATGGCGGTCAGTTTTTCAACGTCAGCTTCGTCGGCTCCAAAGCCTTGGCAGATGAATTGGGCGATGCCGGGCTGGGCATCGTGATTTCGCAAGTGGTGCCTTTTCCCTATATCGCCAGCAGCTTGGTCGTTCGTGATTACCAACAACGCATGAAGGATCTAGGTCAAAAAGAGTTTGACTTTTCCAGTATGGAAGGCTACCTGACCGCCCGCGTTCTGGTGGAAGGCTTGCGTCGCGCCGGACGAACCCTGACGCGCGAATCGCTCATTAACGCGCTGGAGTCAATGCACGATGTGAATCTGGGCGGATTCACTGTCAACTACAGCGCGAAAGACCATCAAGGCTCCTCATTCACCGATTTGTCGATCATCGGACGCGGCGGCAAATTCATGCACTAGCGCCACTGTCATAACAAGCAACACGGTGACTTTCAATCTTTACAGTCCCTTCACTGAACTTCAATGAAGTTGCTGGTTCAAAGTGTCATGATGCAATCATGTCTCAACCTTGGGAAGTAATACCATGAAGAAACTGTTGATTTTGTCTGCTGCGCTGGTCGCCAGTGGGTTTTGTATGGCGCAAGAAGTGGGTCGTGTGCTCTCATCGACCCCCATCATTCAACAAACCGCTGTTCCGCGGCAAGTCTGCGGCACTGAGCAGGTAGCGGTGCAACAGCAAAAATCAGGCGCAGGCGCCTTGATGGGCGCCATTGCTGGCGGTGCCATGGGCAATGCCGTAGGCAACGGAGCAGGCAGGGCGGCCGCGACCATGATCGGCATCATGGGTGGCGCCATTGTGGGTGACCGTGTCGAGGGTTCGCCCGAGGCCCGGATTCAAAACGTGCAGCGCTGCTCAACCCAGACTTTTTATGAAAACCGCGCTGTGGCCTACAACGTGGTTTACGAATTTGCTGGCAAACAGTATTCCGTACAAATGCCCAACGACCCAGGTCCCACCATTGAGTTGCAACTCAACCCAGTCGGGGCCAGTACCCGCATGGCAGCACCCAGTACCGTCAACTATGCCCAGCCAGTTTACGAGCAACCCACGCAGGTCATCGTGGCGCCCCAAGCCTACCCCGGCTACTATGCCCGACCCTACTACCCGCCCGTCTCGCTTGAATTCGATTTGGGCTACGGTGGTGGTCGGCGCCACTGGCGTTAAACTGCCAAATCGCTATTAATAGCATAGCTGCTTACGCCCTATTGACGGGGGCTAGCGTCATTTTTATTCATAACGGGCAGCCCCACGGTACGCTAGGGCACAGACAAGTCAACCGGGTAGGGTTGACCATGCGTTAAGGATGCTCAATCAACACAAGGAAGTCGTCATGATCTCGTTCTCCACGCGTCGCCGTTTTATTGAAATCGTGCCTTTTGCCGGGATTGCAGTGCTCGCTGCCTGCTCACCAAAATCCGAACCACCGCCACCAGTCGCAGTCGCCAGCCCTACGCCATCACCTGCCGCCTCGCCAAGTCCAGCCCCGGCGCCCGCACCGGCACCGGCGCCTGCGCCAACTGCAGCCGCCCCGGCAAAAGACCTTCCTTTGGTTGACGAAAAAGACGCTCAAGCAACCTTGCTCGGCTACGTCAGTAACGCCAGCCGGGCTGACAAGGTCAAGTTCAAGAATTACGTGGCTGGCAGCCAATGCAGTGGCTGTGCTTTATTCCAGGGAAAAGCCGGCGATTCAGCTGGTCCATGCCCGCTTTTCGTGGGCAAACAGGTCGCCTCTACGGGCTGGTGCAGTTCATGGGCCAAAAAGGCTTGAGAGCTGTCGATTTGACGACTCGCCTTTAAGCGCCAATATCCAGCGAGCCAGCGCCAGCGACTCTTCGCGGGTGACAAGGTTCGCTGGCATCACCGCAGTGCCCCAGGCACCACTGCTGCCGTTTTTGATCTTGTTGGCCAGCGTCTGCAACGTTGCCGGATCAAACTCGTACCTGGAGGCGATATCCCGGTAAGCCGGGCCCACACGTTTGGAGCCCACGGTATGACAACCAAAGCAGCCTTTCTCCACGGCAATCTCTGATCCACGCACCAGCCCATGGCTGTCACAGACCTGAAGTTCAGCACGGGCCAGCGTTGAAAGCGTGAAAAGTCCCAAACCCCAAAAAAGAATCTGGCAAAAATAGGAAAAAGTCTGTGCGACGCCATTAACTGGTTTCATGATTCGGATCCCATTTTTTAAATGAACGTGAATGCCGAAATCATGCTAGGGCTAACTGCAAAAATTGGGTATCCCCCATTAGGGGGATAAAGAGCGAATTTCAGCGCCAAGTTATTGATTTAAATTAATAATTTGCGCATCGCTCGTCAGACTCACTGTGCCGACTTGATCATGTCGGCCGCCTTTTCGGCAATCATGATGACCGGGGCGTTGGTGTTGCCACCGACTACGCGCGGCATGATGGAGGCGTCTACCACGCGTAAACCCTCGATACCGCGCACCCGCAAAGTCGCATCCACCACATCCAGCGGACCATTGCCCATGCGACAGCTACCCACCGGGTGGTAAATGGTGTCGGCATGGTCGCGGATGAAATGCTCAATCTGGGCGTCAGTGTGAGCGCTGGCAGAGGCCGCCAGTTCCTGCCCCCCCAGGCTGGCCAGGGCAGACTGAGACAAAATGCCGCGCATCAGCTTGAAACCACAAATCAGGCGATCCACGTCATCGCGGTCACCCAAAAAATCCGGGTCAATCAGCGGCGGAGCCAACGGGTCTTTGCTTGCCAGGGTGATGCTGCCCCGGCTGCGCGGTCGTAGCAGGCACACATGGCACGAATAACCATGGCCCCACACCGCGCGACGACCGTGGTCGAGCAATTTGCCGACCACAAAATGCAATTGCAGGTCCGGGATGGGCTCGCTGGCCTGGCTCTTGATAAAGCCGCCCGCTTCCGCAAAATTGCTGGTGAGCAAGCCTGTGCGGTGCTGTCGCCATTCAAAAAAACCTTGGACGGCGCGTGCCACACCGCTCAGGGAAAGTCCAAACAACTCCTTGCCACCCGGCACATTCACCACCTGCACGACGTCTGGATGGTCATGCAGGTTTTGCCCCACACCGGGCAGGTCGTGCACGGTGGCAATGCCGTTTTCCAGCAGATGGGCATGCGGGCCGATGCCCGAGAGCATCAAAATCTGTGGCGAGTGCAAAGCACCAGCGCACAACAGCACCTCGCGTGCTGCCCGAAGCTGCTTGACCTGCCCCTCATGGTGAAACTCCACACCCACGGCCCGTTTGCGTTCGAGCAGGATGCGGGTCGTGTGCGCACCGGTGAGCACATGCAAATTGGGTCGTGCCAGATGGGGGGTCAGGTAGGCTTTGGCCGCACTGAAACGCTCGCCGTTTTTATGCGTCACCTGATACAGACCGACGCCCTCCTGGCTTGCCCCGTTGAAGTCTGCGTTGGCACACAAACCGGCCTGCACTGCGGCCTCGACAAACAAGGGCGAAAACGGATTCGGACTGGCCAGATCCATCACATGAAGCGGGCCTTTGGCGCCGTGAAACGCGTCAGCGCCTCGTGCATTGTCTTCAGCGCGCTTGAAGTAGGGCAGCACCTCGTCAAACGCCCAGCCAGGGTTACCCTGGGCAGCCCAATGGTCATAGTCAGCCCGGTGGCCGCGGGTGTAAATCATGGCGTTGATGGAGCTGGAGCCCCCCAGCACCTTGCCGCGCGGCTGGTAACCGGCTCGTCCATTGAGCCCCGGTTGCGCCACCGTCGCCAATCCCCAATTGGCTTGCCCCGTCCTGGCCATCACGGCCAGTCCGGCTGGACAGTGGATGAGCACACTGTTATCAAAGGGACCCGCTTCAAGCAGTGCCACCTGGATGCCAGGGTTTTCGCTCAAACGGGCCGCCAACACGCAGCCGGCCGAACCGCCGCCAATAATGATGTAGTCCAGCATGGCATTCTCCGTTGTCGTCATGGCGGTCAAATTACTTGTTCTTGTTGTGCAGTTCGTCACGCAAACTGCGCAACTCGGCTCGCAAGACACGAATTTCAAACAAAAGTTCGTGCTCGATTTGCCGCTCCTCGGTGCCAACAAACATGGCAGACAAAGAGGCCGTCACCAGCGACAACACCGCCAGACCCAAAAGAACCACCAGCACCGCGAAGGTTCGTGACGAATGGGTGCTGGGCACAATGTCGCCATAACCCACCGTGGCTGCCGTGGTAAAGGCCAGCCACAATCCGTCACTCAACGTTATAGCGCGGGGCTCCAGCATCCAAAATCCCACACCGCCCAAAGCCAGGATAAACAAACACAGCAGCAGAGAAAAAATCAGCCGCCGGGCGATAAGTCGTTTGCGTCGTTGCCATTTGATCATGGCTTGACTGTACATTCCAATACTGGCCCTAGTGAATTGACCAGTATCAAAATTTACTGGATTGAGAGTACGCAAGCCAGCGTTGACGCAATCGGGCATGATATTGAACCAAATAAAAAAAGGAATGCCATGAGGCTGGCTTTGTTGTCAGATATTCACGCGAACATTCAGGCTTTTGAAGCCTGTCTGGCGCATGCCCGCGCCCAGGGTGCGCAGCAGTTTGCCTTGTTGGGCGACTTGGTCGGTTACGGCGCCAATCCGGCGCAAGTCGTGAACAAAGCGCAAGAATTGGCCGCCGAAGGCGCGCTGATCATCAAGGGCAATCACGACGCCCTGGCGGTCACCCCACCGGCAACGGTCAGGACGATTGGAGAAGTCTCGGCCGCCTGGACCCATGCACAGCTTGATGCCAGCGAGCGGCATTTTCTGGACAACTTGCCCATGACACTGCAACAAGATGCCGTGCTGCTGGTGCATGCCAGCGCGGACGATCCCGAACTGTGGCGTTATGTGTACGACCAGCGCGCTGCCACGGCCAGCCTGGATGCGGCATCAGCCTGGCCGCAGGTGCGTTACGTTTTTTGCGGCCATGTGCATTTGCAAACCCTGTATTACCGGGGAGCAGGCGCGGAGTTGATGAAGTTCATGCCCACGGCAGGCATTGCCGTTCCGGTGCCACGGCATCGCCACTGGCTCGCCACCATTGGCTCGGCGGGGCAACCGCGCGACGGCAATCCGCAAGCCATGTACGCCATATTTGACTCGGACAAAGCGCAATTGACTTTTCATCGAATTTCTTACGACCAGCAAGCGGCGGCAAGCGCCATCCGACGGGCTGGCTTGCCCACATTCTTTGCCGAGCGACTGGAACTAGGCCGATGAAAATGCTCGAACCCGGCGCCGAGCTGGACGGCTTCACGATTGAAGAATGTATTCATTCCGGTGGCATGGCCCACATTTACCGGGTGCACTACACCCAGGGCAATTCAGAAAGCGCACGCGACCCAGGTTTCCCGCTGGCCATGAAAGTGCCCCGCATGACGGCGGGAGACGGCGCCGAGAACATCGTCAGCTTTGAAGTCGAATACCAGATCATGCAGGTGCTCACCGGCACCCATGTGCCCCGTTTTGTGGCCGCAGGCGACCTGGAAAACGTGCCCTATCTGGTCATGGAATATGTGCATGGCCGCACGCTGGAGCACTGGCTGGAAACGCCCGAGCGCCCTCATGCGGATGAACTGGCCCACCTGGGCGCGTCCATGGCACTGGCCGTGCACAGTTTGCATCAACAAAACACGGTGCATCTGGACCTGAAACCGGCCAACGTGATTATTCGTCCCGATGGCAGCGCGGTGTTGCTCGACTTTGGCCTATCCTGCAACGCGCATTACCCCGACCTGCTGGCCGAACAGTTGCGCAAAGCGGTCGGCTCACCCGCCTGGATTGCACCTGAACAAATCGTGGGTGTGCGGGGCGACCCGCGCAGCGACATTTTTGCCATTGGCGTCATCCTGTACCAGTTGGCTACCGGCGTACTGCCTTTTGGCGCACCGCTGACCGATGGCGGCCTGCGTCAACGACTGTGGATGGACCCGCCGCCGCCGCGCAAGCTGCAACCCCACTTGCCCGAATGGCTGCAGGAAGTGATTTTGCGTTGTCTGGAGCCCGAAGCAGCCAAGCGCTACCCCTCTGCCGCGCATCTGGCATTTGACTTGCGCCACCCGGAACAAGTCATCGTCACGGACCTGGGCCGCAACACCACCGGCACCGGGTTTGGCACCCATTTCAAACGCTGGTTCAAGGCCGCAGGCATGCACTACCAGCCCAGTCCCTTACCCTCCCAGCAAATTGAAGAAGTGCCCATCATCATGGTTGCCATTCCGCACAAGGATGTGCAGGACGCCACGCTGTACTCGCTGCGCCAAGCCGTCGCGCGCTCGCTCGGCACGCGCCAGGGCGCCCGGCTGGCCTGCGTCAGCGTGATCTCACCCCGGCAAACCAGCACCTCCAGCGACGAACGTAGCGAAACCAGCGTGCACCGCAAATACCTCGCCAGCCTGCGTCAATGGGCACAACCGCTGGACCTGCGCGGCCACCAAACGTCCTACCACGTCATCGAAGCCAGCGACGTGGCCCAGGCGCTGGTGAACTACGCCGCAGGCAACCAGGTCAGCCTGATCGTCATGGGTGCGGCCACGCACGGCCTCAAAACACAACGCTTTGTGGCCACAGTACCCATCAAAGTCGCCATGGATGCCCCCTGCACGGTGATTCTGGTCAAACAGACCTTACCGTTTGAACGGCTGGTCGAGCACGCGGCCAAGATGAAACCCATCTGGGACCCCGACCGGGACGCGCCTTTTTAAGCCACCCTACCGCATGATGCGGGCAAGCGCGACAATGCAGGCATGCAGCCACTTACCCCCACATCGCCCGGACTTCACGCTTTTGAATCACTGACGCCTGACGTCGTGATGGACGCACTGGCCAGCGTCGGCCTCTTTGGCGATGGACGCCAGATGGCGCTGAGTTCTTACGAGAACCGGGTGTACCAGTTGCACCTGGAAGATGGCACGGCGGTGGTCGCCAAGTTCTACCGGCCCCAGCGCTGGAGCGAGGCGCAGATTCTGGAAGAGCACGCGTTCTCGAAAGAGCTGATGGACGCCGAAATCCCGGTCATCGGCCCGCTGGTGTTGAACGGCGCGACGCTCAACCACTTTGGCGGCTTTGCCTTTAGCGTCAGCCCGAGCCGTGGTGGTCGCCCGCCCGAACTCGACGACCCCGATGTACTGGAATGGATTGGCCGTTTTCTGGCCCGCATCCACACTGTGGGCGCTGCCAAACCATTTGTGCAGCGCCCAGCGCTGGACCTGCAAAGCTTTGGCATCGCCTCACGCGAATGGCTGCTGGGCCACGACAAAGTGCCGTTGGACGTACAGTCAAGCTGGGCCAAGGCCTCTCAACTCGCTATTGATTTAATAGCTACTCACGCATGCTTGACGGGGGCTATAGGTGAAAAAGACCCTTACTCCGAGCCCATCAAGCACATTCGCCTGCACGGCGACTGCCATCCCGGCAACATCCTGTGGACGCCGCTGGAGTCGCCCGCCAGCGCCGGGCCGGGTCCGCACTTTGTCGATCTGGACGATGCCCGCAGCGGCCCCGCCGTGCAAGACCTGTGGATGCTGCTCAGTGGCGACCGCCAGCAGCGCACCCGCCAGCTCGGCGCCCTGGTGGACGGCTACGAACAGTTTCGTGAATTTGACCGGCGCGAGCTGGCACTGATCGAGCCGCTGCGCACCCTGCGCCTGATCCACTACAGCGCCTGGCTGGCGCGACGCTGGCACGACCCCACGTTCCCGATCAACTTTCCGTGGTTTGGCTCCAGCGACTACTGGCAGGGCCAGGTGCAAATGCTTGAAGAGCAGATGGAAGCGATGCAGGAAGAGCCGCTGGTGGTGTGACTCTACAGAACCGAAACGGCAGCCGCACGCTTTGTACAGAGTCTCTCTGAGCCGTTCATGCTTCAGGGGGTATCGCCTTTGTATCGTCACATGAGTGTCATGAAAATGACACGGTTTCTCTGTACCATCGAAGCGGCTTATTCAAATCAACCATTGCGCTGACCGCGAACGATCTCAAAACCTATGGATATTTTTGCGAGCATCTTCGCTGGATTGGGGCTGTTTTTTATCGGCATCCGGCTGATCGGCAATAACCTGAAGCAACTCGCCGGGCGCCGCATGCGCATGCTCATTACCAAGGCCGTTTCAGGCCGAGGATCAGTGGCTGTGTTTGGCTTGGCCGCCGGGGCCATCATGCAAAGCGTCAATGCCGTCACTTTTGTCCTGGTCGCCCTGGTCACCGCCCGGGCCATTGACATCAAACGCGCTTTCCCGGTCATCAACTGGGCCAATATTGGCACCTCCTTGCTGGTCATCGTGGCGGCGGTGAACATGCACCTGCTGGTATTGGTGCTGATCGGCATGACCGGCATCACCTACTACCTCAACCTTGACCAGTCGGCCCGCTACCGGCACCTTGTCGGCGCCCTGCTTGGCATAGGCTTGCTGTTCCTGGGGGTTGACTTCATCAAGACCGGCTCTGCCATCCTCAAGGGCGCAGCCTGGCTGAAGGATTTTATGGCCCTGTCCGGGCAATACCCGGTGCTGAGTTTTTCCATCGGCGTGGCCGTGGCGATGCTGGCGCAGTCGTCATCGACCATCACGGTTATCGCCATGGCCATGGCCTCAGCCGGACTGCTGCTATTTAACAGTGGCTCCATGATCGTGATGGGCGCTGGCCTGGGCTCAGCCCTGTCTGCGTGGACCCTGGCGGGGCGTCTCACGGGCAGTGGACGTCAACTGGTCTATTACCAGATTGTGCTCAAGGGGCTGGGAGTCTTAGTCATGCTGCTGCTGTTTTTGGCGAACTGGGCCGCGGGTCTGGACTCCATGGCAAGCGTCATGCACCAGATCGGGCTCACCCCCGCCACCCAACTCGCAGCGGTCTATGTGCTGATGCAGATTGCCTCGGATTTATCGATGCGGCTAGTGCATCGGCCCGTGATCGCTCTGATCGAACGCCATGCCCCACCCTCCGATGAAGAAACGCTGGGACGACCTCACTACCTGCACGACGAGGCTCTGGCCGAATCAGAAAGTGCACTGCTGCTGGTCGACATGGAACAACAACGACTGCTGACCAGTTTGCCCCGTTACCTGGACACTCTGCGAGAGGAAGTCGTGCAGGTCGGCCCTTCAGCCCAGATACGCCATGCCGCCGAGAGCAACATCGTGCGCCAGTGCGACCAGTTCCTGACAGAACTGGCTGACCGCAACCACAGCCGCACAGTGCTCGAGCGCACCATCGTGCTGCGTGATCGCAATGAATTGCTCGCGTCGCTGCAGGAGTCACTGATTGAATTGTGCCAACTCACCAACGACGATGCGCGCGCCCATGAAGTGCGCGCCCTGCTCAACAACCTGGTCGAGAGCCTGCACATGATGCTGGAAACTCTGGCCGAAGTGGCCAGCTCACCAGATGCCGACGATCTGGAAATGTTGCGCATGTTGACGCATGACCGGTCCGAGCTAATGGACTCGATCCGCCGACGTATGCAAGGCGGCGAGGCCGCCGTTGCAGTGCAGCAATCGATGTTCTCTGCAACAACTTTGTTTGAGCGCTGCGTCTGGCTGCTACGCCGTTATGTCCTGTTGCTCGATGCACAGGACCCGCGCCAGGCCACCCCGGTTTGATCGCATCAAAACCGGTGATTTACTTCCACCCACACCCGCGTCAAGCTGGTACTGCCCGCCAGGGTGGGCACCGAATCGATCGGGGTTGCGACATAGGTTTTGGCACTCCAGTCCTGTGACCCGCTCCAGTTCAATCCGATACCGGCGCCGCTCAGCGTGGCATTGTTGGCCCCGGCGACCCAGGTGTTCTGGTTGACTTTGACCCTGGCGCTATCCACGAAAGCCACCACCGTCCATTTGCCGCCCCAGACAGCACTCAGGTTGTGGCGAAGTTCGGCACTGATCAGATAGCCGCTGTCACCCGACAAGGTGCCGGAGTCATAGGCGCGCACCGTGTAGGGACCGCCCACCGTCATCTTCTGCGACGAGTCCAGATTGGTGTTGGCCCACTGGCCCGAGAACGCAAGGTACAGCGTGCTCGCCGCATCCAGGTTTTGCAGGCGCACCAGGCTGGCATTCCATTTTGAAAAACTGCCTTGTGTTTTGGCCGTCGCCCCATCGGCCAGTTGCGCCGCCACGTTATCAAAACCAACCGTTCCCTGCGTCCAGCCCAGGCTCCAGGTATTGGTGCCGCCCAATATCAGATCATCGCGCCGGTCCCCACTCAAGCCCAGCGTCCAGCCATTGAGCGTGCGGTCGATTTGGGTCGCGCTGACGTCAATATGATCGCGCAGCTGGGTCTGGTCAAACTGGAGTTGGCCGTAGAGATTGACGTCACGACTGCGCAGCAGCGGCTGACGGGCCCACACACTGGCCACTTGCGCCGTGCCATGGGCGTTGAGTGGAGTCAGCAATTCGCCCAGTGCGTAATTCAGTGCCGACCAGGAACCGCCCAAACGGGTTCCCTGACCATTCAAAAGTGTGTCATACCCGATACGCCCATAGTTCAACCCAGCGCCCGAACTCAAACCACTGACAGACAGAACATCCCCGTGGTGCAACGGATTGATCAAATTCACCGTCCCACCGAGACGCTCGCGACCGGTATATCGGTTGCCGTAACTGTCAACTGCAACATAGCCCGAGACAGCCGGGCCGGACGTCGTGCTCACCACCAAGTCCGAGGTGCCAACTACCTCCCCCGGCTTCAATGAGGCATTGACTTCAACGCCCGGCATATCCGAGAGCAACAACAGGGCCGGGTCCACCTTGCTCTGGGCAATAAACTGCCCACTTTGCAAAGGCGCGAGCGTCGCATGCAACAAGGCATCACTCACACTGGCATGGTTGTTCAGCGTGATCTGACCATAACGCGCTTCGATGACCTCGACACGCACAACGCCCAAAGCAATGGTCTGCGCCGGAATGATCGCCCGCGCCAGCGGATAACCATGAGCCTGGTAGTAATGGGTAATGCGTGCAACCAGCGCTCCCAACTGGGGCAAGGTCAGCGTTTGCCCCAGCGCATCGGCCACCTGAGCATTCAGGGTCTGCGTATCGAACAGGCTATTGCCGAAAAGCTGCAGTGACTTCACCTCAAAGGGCACACTTGCAGGCAGCTGCGCCCCGTCAGCCCGCTCAATCGTCAGCCCTACCCCACTGGGAGCGGGTGTTGCAGGCGTCACTGGTTGAACCTGCTGCAGGATCGAACCCGCGCTGGGGACAACCGTGTCTGCCGCTTGCGCACCCAGCGCAGACATGGCAGCAAGCAGTGCAGCAATCAAAGGCGTGCATGCGCGCAAGGACTTGTCGTTATGTTTCATGCTCAGTCTCTTATTCATTGATATTCACCATATTGCTGGGCAACTTCACGCCACCATTGACGATTTTCAATGCAGCCTCTTGACTGCTGTTCGTCATTGCTACATTCACCGTCGGGTTCGCGTTGGAGCGATCAACCCGCCCCCCGCTCACGGGGCTGACACAACGCTCCATGCCGGGCACCCCCAATGAGCACGAAAAATTATTCGACGCCAGTTGCGAATCCGAATTGCGCACCGGCTCAAGCTTGGGTGTCGCGTCAGGTTTAAGCGTCAAGGCGGTGGCGTTTGCTGCCGCCTGTACATAAACATAGTTGACAGAACTCAGCCCGGCGCCATTGATCGCGTACTGCCCCGCCTTGCTCGTCGTGGTCACCGGGGTTGTCCAGACAAGGTTCCCGATACTGGAATTGGCCTGCGTGTCATCAGCCAGGAATCCGGTCACGGCACCTGCCAAACCCGTAGGCGCTTGTCCAGCAGTCAGGCTTGTGGGTGTGGCTGCATAGCTCAAGGTGGCTTTGCTGATGTCAGCCGTCAAACCAGTTTGTTGAACGAGGTTGTAGTTGCCTGCATCCGTGCCGCTGAGCGTGTTGCCTGCCACGGTCACTGCTTTGCCCGTGCCTACGGTCTTGTTGGCGAAGCTGCCACTGGCGGTGCCACCCAGGGTGATGCTGTCCGAGCCCAAGGCAGTAACGGCTGCGGTGCCGGTCAAAGTGGCAACCGTACCTGCGTCATAGGTTTTGTTGCTGGCAGACAGGCCCGTCACAGCCAGATCGGCTTTGCTGATGTTGGCCGTCAAACCAGTTTGTTGAACGAGGTTGTAGTTGCCTGCATCCGTGCCGCTGAGCGTGTTGCCGGTGACGGTCACCGCTTTGGTGGTGCCCACGGTCTTGTTGATGAAGGTGCCGCTAGCCGTGCCACCCAAGGTGACGCTGTCCGAGCCCAAGGCGGTCACCGCAGCGGTGCCGGTCAAAGTGGCAACCGTGCCTGCGTCGTAGGTTTTGCTGCTGGCAGCAAGACCCGTCACAGCCAGATCGGCTTTGCTGATGTTGGCCGTGATGCCGGTTTGCTGCACCAGGTTGTAGTTGCCTGCATCCGTGCCGCTGAGCGTGTTGCCTGCCACGGTCACTGCTTTGCCCGTGCCCACGGTCTTGTTGGCGAAGCTGCCACTGGCGGTGCCACCCAGGGTGATGCTGTCCGAGCCCAAGGCAGTAACGGCTGCGATACCGGTCAAGGTGGCCACCGTGCCCGCGTCATAGGTTTTGTTGCTGGCAGCAAGACCCGTCACAGCCAGATCGGCTTTGCTGATGTTGGCCGTCAAACCAGTTTGTTGAACGAGGTTGTAGTTGCCTGCATCCATGCCGCTGAGCGTGTTGCCTGCCACGGTCACTGCTTTGCCCGTGCCTACGGTCTTGTTGGCGAAGCTGCCACTGGCGGTGCCACCCAGGGTGATGCTGTCGCCACTGAGTGCGGTGACGGCGGCGGTACCGGTCAAGGTTGCCACCGTGCCTGCGTCGTAGGTCTTACTGCTGGCAGCAAGGCCCGTTACAGCCAAGTCGGCTTTGCTGATGTTGGCTTGCAGGCCGGTTTGTTGAAGCAAGTTGTAGTTTCCTGCGTCCGTGCCGCTGAGCGTGTTGCCGGTGACGGTCACCGCTTTGGTGGTGCCCACGGTCTTGTTAGCAAAGCTGCCGCTAGCCGTGCCGCCCAGGGTGACGCTGTCGCCAGTCAAGGCCGTCACCGTAGCGGTGCCGGTCAAGGTGGCGATGGCGGTTGTGTCATAGGTTTTGCTGCTGGCAGCAAGACCCGTCACAGCCAGATCGGCTTTGGTGATGTTGGCCGTGATGCCGGTTTGCTGCACCAGGTTGTAGTTACCAGCATCCGTGCCGCCAAGCGTGTTGCCTGCCACGGTCACCGCTTTGCCCGTGCCCACGGTCTTGTTGGCGAAGCTGCCACTGGCCGTGCCACCCAGGATGACGCTGTCGCCAGTCAAGGCGGTCACCGCAGCGGTGCCGGTCAAGGTGGCAACCGTGCCTGCGTCATAGGTTTTGTTGCTGGCAGCAAGACCCGTCACAGCCAGATCGGCTTTGCTGATGTTGGCCGTCAAACCAGTTTGTTGAACGAGGTTGTAGTTGCCTGCATCCGTGCCGCTGAGCGTGTTGCCTGCCACGGTGACCGCTTTGCCCGTACCGACATTCTTGTTGGCGAAGCTGCCACTGGCCGTGCCACCCAGGGTGACGCTGTCCGAGCCCAAGGCGGTCACCGCAGCGGTGCCGGTCAAGGTGGCAACCGTGCCTGCGTCGTAGGTTTTGCTGCTGGCAGCAAGACCCGTCACAGCCAGATCGGCTTTGCTGATGTTGGCCGTGATGCCGGTTTGCTGCACCAGGTTGTAGTTGCCAGCATCGGTGCCGGTGAGGGTGTTGCCAGTGATGGTCACTGCTTTGCCCGTGCCTACATTCTTGTTGATGAAGGTGCCGTTAGCCGTGCCGCCCAGGGTGATGCTGTCCGAGCCCAAGGCGGCAACAGCTGCGGTACCGGTCAAGGTGGCAACCGTGCCTGCGTCATAGGTTTTGCTGCTGGCAGCAAGACCCGTTACCGCCAGATCGGCTTTGGTGATGTTGGCCGTGATGCCGGTTTGCTGCACCAGGTTGTAGTTACCAGCATCCGTGCCGCCAAGCGTGTTGCCTGCCACGGTCACTGCTTTGCCCGTGCCCACGGTCTTGTTGGCGAAGCTGCCACTGGCCGTGCCACCCAGGGTGACGCTGTCGCCAGTCAAGGCCGTCACCGTAGCGGTGCCGGTCAAGGTGGCAACCGTGCCTGCGTCGTAGGTCTTGCTGCTGGCAGCAAGACCCGTCACAGCCAAGTCGGCTTTGCTGATGTCAGCCGTCAAACCAGTTTGTTGCACCAGGTTGTAGTTTCCTGCGTCCATGCCGCTGAGCGTGTTGCCGGTGACGGTCACCGCTTTGGTGGTGCCCACGGTCTTGTTAGCAAAGCTGCCGCTAGCCGTGCCGCCCAGGGTGATGCTGTCCGAGCCCAAGGCGGTGACAGCTGCGGTGCCGGTCAAAGTGGCAACCGTACCTGCGTCATAGGTTTTGTTGCTGGCAGCAAGACCCGTTACAGCCAAGTCGGCTTTGCTGATGTTGGCTTGCAGGCCGGTTTGCTGCACCAGGTTGTAGTTGCCAGCGTCCGTGCCAGTGAGGGTGTTGCCTGCCACGGTCACCGCTTTATTGGTGCCCACGGTCTTGTTGGCAAAGCTGCCGCTGGCCGTGCCACCCAGGGTGATGCTGTCCGTGCCCAAGGCGGTAACAGCTGCGGTGCCGGTCAAGGTAGCAACCGTGCCTGCGTCATAGGTTTTGCTGCTGGCAGCCAGGCCCGTCACCGCCAAGTCGGCTTTGCTGATGTTGGCTTGCAGGCCGGTTTGTTGAAGCAGGTTGTAGTTGCCAGCGTCCGTGCCAGTGAGCGTGTTGCCTGCCACGGTCACCGCTTTGCCCGTGCCCACGGTCTTGTTGGCAAAGCTGCCGCTGGCCGTGCCGCCTAGGGTGATGCTGTCCGAGCCCAAGGCGGTGATAGAAGCGGTGCCGGTCAAGGTAGCAACCGTACCTGCGTCATAGGTTTTGTTGCTGGCAGACAGACCGGTGACCGCCAAGTCAGCTTTGCTGATGTCAGCGCTCAAGCCGGTTTGTTGAACCAGGTTGTAGTTGCCAGCGTCCGTGCCGCTGAGCGTGTTGCCGGTGATGGTCACTGCTTTGCCCGTGCCTACATTCTTGTTGATGAAGGTGCCGTTAGCCGTGCCGCCCAGGGTGACGCTGTCCGAGCCCAAGGCGGTCACCGCAGCGGTGCCGGTCAAAGTGGCAACCGTGCCTGCGTCGTAGGTTTTGCTGCTGGCAGCAAGACCCGTCACAGCCAGATCGGCTTTGCTGATGTTGGCTTGCAGGCCGGTTTGTTGAACGAGGTTGTAGTTGCCTGCGTCCGTGCCGCTGAGCGTGTTGCCTGCCACTGTCACTGCTTTGCCCGTGCCCACGGTCTTGTTGGCAAAGCTGCCGCTAGCCGTGCCGCCCAGTGTGACGCTGTCCGAGCCCAAGGCGGTCACCGCAGCGGTGCCAGTCAAGGTGGCGATGGCGGTTGTGTCATAGGTTTTGCTGCTGGCAGCAAGACCCGTCACAGCCAAGTCGGCTTTGCTGATGTTGGCCGTCAAACCAGTTTGTTGAACGAGGTTGTAGTTGCCTGCATCCGTGCCGCTGAGCGTGTTGCCTGCCACGGTGACCGCTTTGCCCGTACCGACATTCTTGTTAGCAAAGCTGCCGCTGGCAGTGCCGCCCAGGGAGACGCTGTCGCCACTGAGTGCGGTGACTGCGGCGGTACCGGTCAAGGTTGCCACCGTGCCTGCGTCGTAGGTCTTACTGCTGGCAGCAAGACCCGTCACAGCCAGATCGGCTTTGCTGATGTTGGCTTGCAGGCCGGTTTGCTGCACCAGGTTGTAGTTGCCTGCATCCGTGCCAGTGAGCGTATTGCCTGCCACGGTCACCGCTTTGCCCGTGCCCACGGTCTTGTTAGCGAAGCTGCCGCTAGCCGTGCCGCCCAGGGTGACGCTGTCGCCAGTCAAGGCCGTCACCGTAGCGGTGCCGGTCAAGGTGGCGATGGCGGTTGTGTCATAGGTTTTGCTGCTGGCAGCAAGACCCGTCACAGCCAAGTCGGCTTTGCTGATGTCAGCCGTCAAACCAGTTTGTTGCACCAGGTTGTAGTTTCCTGCGTCCGTGCCGCTGAGCGTGTTGCCGGTGACGGTCACCGCTTTGGTGGTGCCCACGGTCTTGTTGGCGAAGTTGCCGCTGGCGGTGCCGCCCAGCGTGACGCTGTCCGTGCCCAAGGCGGTGACAGCTGCGGTGCCGGTCAAGGTGGCAACCGTACCTGCGTCGTAGGTTTTGCTGCTGGCAGCCAGACCTGATACGGCCAGATTGGCTTTGCTGATTACCATGGTGCCATCCACGGTAGTGATGTCGTAACCCTGCTGGTTCGAAAACAGACCACGCACGGTGCTGGTCTGAGTGCCGACATTCTTGCTGCCGGTGGTGACCGTGACAAAGGCCGTACCCAACAGATTGCTGTCAGGGATGGTGGAATAACCCGCCACGCCCAGAGTGGTGCTGGTGCCACCGTCGTACACCTTCGTGCCGCTTTCGGCGGTGGCGCTCAGGCCAGTCAGGAAACTGCGCAGCAAGGGCTTGGTGTCGCCCTCGTAAATACGCCAAACGGATGCTGTGCCGCCTGTGGTGGCGACATCCCAACCAACGCCTTGGTAAGTGCTGGCGGTGGTGGCTTCGCTGCTGCTCAGGCCACGGGTCAGACTGTCTACAGTGCCGTTGGTAAGGTCACCAATGCCCGAAGTTCCTGTCTCGGTCAACCAAAACGAGGTTTTCACGTCCCCGTAGTTATTACTGCCAACCAGCTTACCTACGCTACCGGTACCACTCACACTGCCGGTGGCGTAGGTGTGGCTAATTTTGGCAAGGTAATCGTTATCTCCTACCAAGCCGCCCAGATAGTTGGTGCCGCTGCCGCCAGTCACGTTGCCGGTGGCATAGGCGTCAATGATGACGCCGTCAGAGGCGCCACTGCCGCCACTGTTGTAACCCACCAACCCTCCTGCATTGCTGCCCCCACTGATGAGGGTCACGGCGCCAGTGGCATACGCATTGCTGATGCTGCCCAGGTTATAGCCCGCCAAGCCGCCCACAGCGTAACCGCCAGAAACATGGCCCGTGGCATAGACGCTGCTAACCGTGGCGCCGCTTTCCAGGCGACCGACCAAGCCGCCAACGCCACTGTAGCCACTGACCGCACCGGTGGCGAACGAATTGGAGATGCTGCTGCCGCTCAAACTGTCACTGACCAGACCGCCGGCGCCGTTGTCACTATGCACCGTGCCGCTGGCCGATGAATAACTGATTGCACCAGTGTTGTAACCGACCAAGCCCGCCACGTCGTACGGGCCCGTCACGTCGCCGCTGGCCGAGGAACCGGTGATGCTGCCATCACTCCACCCCACCAGCCCCCCGACGTAGCGGTAGGCTGACTCACTCATGGGGTCATTGAAGCCCTGTACGGTGGCGCTGGATTGGCTGTTGCTGATACTGGCGCTGCTGTAGCCAGCCAAGCCGCCCACGGCCCTGTCATCCCCGCCATTGCCGTGCCCAGTGACGCGGCCACCAACGCTGACGCCATCGATGGTGCCGCCTGCGCTGTACCCCACCAGAGCGCCCACGTAGCTGGCGCCAGACACCAGCACATCCGTCAAGCTGAGCCTGCTCAAGCTGGCGCCACTGGTCTGGCCAAACAGGCCGACATTGTCACTATTTGGCAAATTAATGCGCAGATGATTGATGTCGTGACTCTGACCATCCAGGCTGCCACCGAAGTTGAAACTGGAGTTGCCCACAGGCGAGAAACCGACAACGGTCCACATGCCGCTGGCATTGCTGCCAGAAGTTTCAGTGGCGTCAATGTTATTGGCCAAGGTGTAGTTGGCGCCCAGGTCCACGGCCATCAACTGCAACTGGTGGGCGTTGTGGATGCTGGTGGAGTATTCGCTGTACAAAAAGGGCCGGGTCGAACCTTCAATCATCACCCAGCGGTTGGCACTGCCATCGTTGGCCACCCAGACGCCGGTGCCTGGAGCAGTTTCGCTCCAGGTTCCCAGGTCGGCGTAGCTGTTGTGGGTGTAGGCGGCACCGCCAGTGGCGTCTGTGACGAGGCCCGTGGCGGAATCAGTCAAGTTGGCCCCGATGGCAATAGCCATATTGGTGCTGCCGCTGTCCCAATAGCTGCTGCTGACGTAGCCGCGGTTGCCGCCCACCAGACCGCCTACAAAGCTGTTATTGCCAACCCCTGTCACGATTCCGCCTGCGGTCACCCGACCCGTGGCGTAGCTGTTGTAAATGGTGCCATCGTTGCCACCCACCAGACCGCCAACACCGACAACATTGTTATCCCCATTCAAACTCCCGCCCAGGGTCACCTTGCCCGTGGCATAGCTGTAGTTGATGTTGCCGCCGTTGCCGCCCACCAGACCGCCGATATAGCTGAAATTGTTATTCCCATTCAAAATTCCGGTCTCGCTCACGTCACCCGTGGCGTAGCTGTAGTTGATGCTGCCGCTGTTGCTGCCCACCAGACCACCGACAAAGCCAATATTGTTATCGACGGTCACGCTCAACCCATCCACACCCACACTCACGCTGCTCGTGGCGTAGCTGTTACTGACGCTGCCATCGTTGGCACCGGCCAGTCCACCCACGAAATTACTCCCGCTCACACTGCCCGTGACGTAGCTATTGCTGACGGTGCCAAGGTTGTTACCGACCAGCGCACCTACGTAATTCCGGCCACTGACACTGGCGCCCACCAGCCCGATGTCACGGATTGTTGAATAGGCGTCGGCAACGCCAAACAGCCCGACGTTGTCGTTGCTGCCCGCCGTGATGGTGAGCTTGCTGAGGGTGTGACCCAGCCCGGCGAAGGTGCCGGTAAAGGGCGTGGCAGATGTTCCGACCAGCGCCGAGGTGTAGGAGGTGCCATTGGCGTCCAGGTTTTCAGCGAGCGCATATTTACCGTCAAGTCCGGCGTTGATGGCAGCAAGCCCTGCCATGTCATGAATCAGCGTGTAGCTCTGGCCGTTGATGGCCAGGCTGGCGCCACTGCCGCTCAGGGTAATGGGCGCCTTGACGTTGTAGTCGGTACCGCTGAAGGCGCTGCCTCCTGCTGTGCCATCGTGGCCGCCGTAATTCATCACCAACCCGGCAGTGGCGCCGGTGGCGGTGATGGGGGCGTTGATGTTGATGTTGTTGTAGGCATTGAGCGTCAGCGTGGTGTTGGCGCTCCAGCTCACTGCAGCATTGACATTGATGTCACCGCTGTCGGTGCCGGTGCTGTTATCGGTACTCAGTATGACGCTGGTAGTGCCCAGATTGTTTGACAGCGTGCTGGCGCCCATGCCGCTGGTGGTCTGCGCCCCGCTGCCGCTGCTGATGGTGAAGTCGGTCGGATCAATCAGCCAGGTGCCGGTCTTGCCACTGGCCGCCAGGGTGCTGACCTTGGTGCCATCGGCCACTTGCACCTGAGCGGCGCTGGTCTCGATAAAGCCGCCGTTGCCGCCGCTCAAAGCGCTGGCGTCCAGCGTGCCACCGACCTTGACCGTGCCTGCCGTCATGCCGCCCAGCAAAATGATCGTGCCCTCCACGTTTTGCGCGGTGCGCGCTTCGATCACGCCGGTGTTGTTGACCACGCTGGCCAGCAGCGCGTCTTTGGCCCCGGCGCTCATCAGCACGGTGCCGCCATCGGCGCGGAGCAAGCCGCCGTTATCGGCCAGATTGTTCAAGGTGCTTTGATCGATCTGCAAGCTCATCAGGCTATTGCCGCTGAAAGTCAGCGTGGCGGCGCTGCCCGCGCCCAGGGCCACGGTGCCCGATGGCGCGGAAATAGTGCCCTGGTTGATCACCGTATTGCCCAGCAAGGCCACGTAGCCGCCGTTGGCTGCGTTGATAGTGCCCTGGTTGATGACGCTGCCGGTGCCAGTGCCGCCAAAGCTGCGGGTATTGCTGCTCAGGCTGGCGTCGCTGAGGTTGAGCGTGGAGGCCACCAGCGCGCCGACATTCACCTGCGCGCCCTGGCCAAACAGGATGCCGTTGGGGTTGATCAGGTACACCTGCCCATTGGCGTTGAGGTGGCCCAGAATCTGGCTGGCATTGGTGTCATAAATGCGGTTGACCGCGATAGCCGAGGCCGATGGCTGAACAAAGTTGACCGTTTCCTGGGCCGCCACATTAAAAGTCTTCCAGGTCAGCGACAGGTTCTGGCTGGTTTGCGCCACCGTGGTGGTGCTGCCGGACTGGCTGATGGTGCCACTGCCCGCGACCACCTGCCCACCGTCCGGCGCGGCCATGGCGGCCACGGCGCTGAGCGACAAGGCGGCAGCAATGAGCTTGCGGGCTGAGCCCTTGCCGCGCCCTTTGGCCGTCTCGGCCACGGCCACCCAGGCATTTGTCAGCTGGTTCCAGACCAGACGATAGATGCGATTCATGGAGGCATGACTTTTCATGGGTGAGATCCTTGGCTACTTAAAAGAAGCCCGGATACTAAAAGCCCACCGTTCACGAATCGTTCACGGATCGTTCGCAGAGCGTTCGCCAGCGGTTTTCATATGTAAAAACAGCCTGTAGCCCCCGTAGTACCTGCGTGAGCAGCTACTCTATTTATAGCGAGTTCAAAAACACCCACAGGCGCATTCACTTTTGCGCAACCAGCCTGGTGGACGTTTTCAATTGCCGCCACAGCAAGATCGCGTAGCGGGCGTTGTGCTCGGGGGTGCGCGAGTGGTAGCCGGCCACGGCTTGCCAGACCTGACCGGTGCTTGCTTGGGGCGGAATGCGCTGCATCTCACGGGCCAGAATCCAGGTGCCCACGGCCACGTTGACGCAGTAGTCGTCGCGCACCATCGGCAGCGTGATGCCGCGCATCTGCAGCGTCGGGAGCCAAGCCGTGTTGATCTGCATCGGACCCAGGTCGTAGCTGCCATTGGTGTTGCGCACCGCTTGTCCAGGGCGCCCACCTTCGGTTTTGAGAACTGCACGCACCAGCGCAACAGGCACGCGGTAGTGATCGGCGGCTTGTTGCAGGCAGTCCGGCTGCGGCTGGACTTGCGCCTGCGCCTGCAAGGCGAGCAGCAGCCAACCCGTGGCTGCGAGCGGGCTCAGACACCGTTTCATGAGGCAGAAATCAATCCGCGCCAAGCCATGGCGCTAGGGCTTGACCAGAACGCGCAACCGCTCGCTGACGTAGGCGCGCTGGGTGTCTTCGCCGTTGCGCCCGCTGGAGAGTTGCAAATAGCGCTTGTACGCAGCAATGGCGTCATTGGTGCCGCCAGACAGTTCGCTGGAATAACCCAGGTTCAGCAGCACGGCAACATTGTCCGGGGCCAGGGTATGGGCCTGGCGCAGCCATACCACCGCCTTGGCGGGCTGGCCCACCTCTTGCGCCGCAATGGCGCGCTGGAGCAACACCCGCGTGGAGTTGGGATTCAAGGCCAGTGCGTTGTCCAGCGGCGCTTCAGCCTCACGGGCGCGGCCACTGGCCAGCAAGACAGATCCGAGCACAAAGTGCCCTTCCCAGCGGCCAGGCTGGTTGGCAATCAGCAAGTCGGCCAGACGCTGGGCCTCGGCCTTATCACCCCGAACCAATGCGTCCAAAGCACGGGTGGCGCTGTCGTCCACAGAAAACTTGACCTCGGCGGGCTCCGGTACGGATTTGCCGGGTACTACGGCTGGCACCGCCACGGGGGCGGGGGCTGCGGCCTTGAATTTGGGCGCTACGGCTGCGCTGAGCGGCGCCTCGGCACGGCTCGCCTTGGCCGACTGTGCCGATGAGAAATGGGGCGCCGGAGCCACCGTCAAGTAGGGTTCTTTGTCCTGCAAATGCTTCTTGATGGCCATCGGGCTGACCTGCGAGTCACCCAGCAGCAACACCCTGAACACCTGCTCGGTGCCTGCGGTTTCGCGCACCACCACCGCAGGTGCCGTGGCCCCTAGGCGCCGTGCAGACGTCAGTGCCGCTGGCAAGCTGGGCTGGGCCAGGCCGAATACGACCAGCCGGTTTTTGGTGCCCAGTTTCTCTACGCCACTCTCCCACGCCTGAACGGCCTGCATGGTTTGACCCTGCTCAACCAGAACCCAGCCCTGCTTCAACCATTTAGGCGTGCTGACGTCCGGCAAGGCTTCTTCAACCGGCGCTTTCGCCGCGACCACGGGGGCGGCCAACCCTGCTGGGGCTGACGAAGTTACGGCTGAAATGCCTATGGCTGGCGCAGAGGCGACAGCCGCCACTGGCAAGGCCACAGATGCGGGTGCCGATGCCACCATGGCCGTGGGGAAGGCCATAGCCGTTGCAACGGGCGCCACGCCAGCATTAGCGGGGCCGGGCGGCGCGAAAGTTTGAGGCGGCAAGCGATCCAAGGCCCACCAGGTGGCCCCGCCCAGAACCAGCAACGCCGAGGCGCCCACCAGGGGCCAGGATCTGCGCCGTGGTGTGACGCGATTTACGGCGTACAAATCATGCGCCACACTGCGGGGCTCCGGGGTCGGCGCAGCAGGGGACTCCAGCTCCAAGTCCAAATCCAAACCTGCCTGGTGACCGTTTTTGCCCAACTTTTGCAAGGCGTCTTCAACTATGCTCAAAACTGTCTCCCGTGTAGCTAATATTCCAGCCGTTCATAAATACGACCAACCCTGAACTTCGCTGGCTGCTGTTCTGACCATGGAAAGGGTGACCTCTTCGCATTGGTCAACAAATCCCATCAACATGGCTCGCTCGCAAATGAGATTAATGCGCCGGGGCACGCCCTTGCTGTACCAGTACACCGCCTGCAATGCCGGCCCCGTCATGCCAAAGCCGCCTCGCACCCGCGCACTGTTGAGCCGGTGGCGCACATAGGCAATCGTTTCCTTGCGGTTGTACGGACGCAAACGGTGCCAGACTGAAATACGTTCACGCAGGGCCCGCATGTCGTGCGATTTCAGGCTGTTTTCCAACTCGGTCTGCCCAATGAGAAGCAGCGCCATCAATTTGCGCTTTTCAGTCTCCAGGTTGGACAGCAATCGAATGCCCTCTAACACCTCCGGGTTCAGCCGGTGCGCCTCGTCCACCAGCAAGGCAATGCGCTTGCCACTGGCGCTCAGTTCAATCAGCTTCTTGTAGAGCAAGTCCTGCACATCGGCCTGCGAGTCCGAGCCGGCATTCTCCCCGGTCAGGTCGTGGTAGATGCTCTTGAGAATTTCCAGAAAACTTTGCTGCGGGTTGAAGATGTACGCCGTCTGCACATCGGCTGGCAAGTCGCGCATCAAATAACGGCACAACAGGGTCTTGCCCAGCCCGACCTCGCCGGTGATAACCGCCAGACTGCCCGTCAGCATGCCAAAACGCAAATGCCCAATCGCCGTCAGATACTGCGGGTGCGGAAAGAAATAATCCGAATCAGGCGTAATCCGAAACGGTGATTCCTTAAATCCGAGCGAGTGAAAGCAGGCGTCCATGGCCGTGTCAGTTTGAAATCACATGGGGCGTGATAAAAATCACCAGCTCCTTGCGCAGCCGGTTGTTGTATTTGCCCTTGAACAGCCAGCCCGCAGCGGGCACGTCACCCAGACCCGGCACCTGGCGCGAGGACTCGGCTGCCTCTTCAATAATCATGCCGCCAATAACGGCAGTTTCGCCGTCGTTGACGCGCACCAGCGTCGTCATCTGGTTGGTTTCAATGATGGGCGCAGTGGACAACCCGGAAGGTGACACCGTGGCGCCCACCACTTTGGTCAGTGACGGGGTCACGTCCATCGCAATGACGTTGTCGGCCCCGATTTGCGGCACGACCGACAGCAAGATACCGTCGATAGAACTTGTGACTTCGTCAGTAATGGTGTCGGTGCTGACGCCATTGGTGACGGTGGTGGTCTTTTTGCTGGAGAAATAGGACCGCTCGGTGCCGGTCTTGATGATGGCGGGCTGGTTGTTCAGCGTGCGGATACGTGGCTGCGAAATCACCTTCACATCCCCCTGCGCTTCCAGCGCAGAGACGGAGGCCACCACATCCTGCAAGACCGCGTTGTAGCTAAAGGGGTTCAATGTCAGGGACGCTGAAGGTGCCAGGCCACTCAAACTGCCGCCGCCCCCGGACACGGTGTTTGACACCGTCAGGTCGACCCCATTGATTGCCCGCGGAGTCAACACTTTGCTCCAGTCAATGCCAAACGAGTTGTCATTACGCAGCGTAACTTCCATGATTTTGACTTCGATGTACACCTGCTTGTTCATGCGTGCGATCAGGTGGTTGATGTACAGGTCAATCTGGCGCAAAGCCGCTGGCGACGTCGTCACCTGCACCATGCCCGTGCTCTTGTTGATGACCAACTGGCCATCGAGCACTTCCAGCGGCTTCTCGATCGAGGTCATGACCTTGGTCATCTGGTCGGTGTGAATAATCTTCTCGGTCGGGGCGTCCTTGCCGCCCGCCTTGACCTTCATGATGGCCTTGATCTCGGTCTCAAGCTCGCCCCAGAAATTCATGGAGTCCGAAGACGACACCGAGCCTGACGAACTGCCAGCACTGCCCGATGAACTGCTGCTGCCTTCGCGCTTGATGCGCGGATAGTCCAGCCGGTAGTTGCGCGTGACCTGACGGCTCACATGCACCACCGAGCCTTCGCGCCACCAGCCCAAACCGAGCGGCTCCAGAATATTGTCCAGCGATTGGTCCAGCGACAGGTCGGTCACATCCACCGTCACCACACCGCTGACCTCCTGGTCCGCCACGATGTTGAGTTTGAAGGCCGTCGCAAACTGCGCCAGTGCCAGCCGCAAAGGCGCACCCTGGGCCTTGAACGAGTAGAGCTTGCTGGGTGAGAACGCATCTTCAACCGCCGTTGCGGCCGTATCCTGGCGCTGCGCCATCGGCAGGGGCGGTGGTGGCGTCTTGGCTGCTGGCACAAAGTCCAGCGCTTTCGATGGCACGCCGTCGGGATGCTTCTCTTTGTCCAAAGGCCGCAAAGCAGTGCTGTAGCAACCACTGAGCAAGGTTGAAACGGCAAGCGCCAGCAAGCTTATTTTCATGGCCGGAAATACTTTTTTAGGGGCAACAAGTGTCATTGACGTAAGGGACATGGTTATATCTCGCAAGGGCTCACAACTTGAGCGTTTCAAGGATTTGCCGGAAGTCGCGCTGACCTGGCGTAATTTCGGGGCCTGCACTCACTGGCTTGGCAGGTGCTGCCACAGCCGTGCTAGCAGCGTTGTTGGTCTTGTTTTTTTCGGACTCTTCGGTCACGGCCACATAAGGTCTGAAACCAATTTTTTCCTGCTTGTCTCTCTTGCGCGAGCCTTTGACCCAAACGCCATCAGACACCACTGAGAGCACGGTGTAACGCCCGCCGAGCTTGTCGCCCACCTTGACCGGCTTGTTGCCAATCATGGCCGTGTCCAGGCTATCGCCTTTAAGCACCGAGTCCACCACGTACAAATCAGCCGCCGTCAGCACCCGGGGTCTGATGACGACCTTCTTGGGCGGGATCGTAAAACCAAACGCCGTCAACTCAAGAAACCCCAGTGGTGGGCGCGACGAAACAGGGGCCAGCGCCTCAATGCCCGCAGGCAAGGTGATCTGGGGCACGTTCAGGGCCGTCTGGGGTTTGACCGCCTGTTTGACCAGGCTGTCTGCGCCCCACCAGCCCACGCCGGCAAGCAGCAGCGGCACGGCAGGCAACATCAATGCGCGTGGGTTCATGGTGTGGTGTTTCCTGTGTTCAAAATCAGGGTACGGTCGCCCTGCAAGGTAATGTGGACCCGCGCCATCTGCGCCGCCAAGCCAAGGGTGACAGGCGCCGGGGCTGTCAACGGTGCGGTTGCCACCTTGGCACCGGCCACGGGCGCCGCTTTTTCGTTCTGCCACTCAATGCGGAATTGCTTGAGTGAAAAGTAACCCTGTGTGTCGAACACCTTGGACAAAATGGCCGGCAGCTCAAACATCTGATCCGGCGGCAAATCCACCGCCAAATCAAGCGGCTCGTGGCGCAGCGCAATGTCCGAGCGCGCCGAAGACAGCGCCTTTTGCCAGCGTGCCAAATCATCCTTCAGACGTACCAGACTGACCTCGGCAGTATTGAGCTGCTGCGCATCGGCCTGCGCCTGGCGCAGCGAAGCCTGAGCGACGGCAGAGGCTGCAATGGCGCCCGCCAAAAGCACACCGGTCAGGATGGCGTGGGTAAGGGTTTTTTTAGTGAAGGCTTGCATGAGGATTGATCAGTTGGGCGTGCATGCGGTAGCACTGCAGGTAACGAGCGTCGTAAAGTCCCCGTTAACGTCCGATGCCAATGTAAGGCTAAGGGTGGATGGCGTACCCGTTGTGCAATCTGCGACTTTATTCACGATCAAAGTCGAGCTTGAAATGCATCCTAGTGGCAGTTCAGCGCCGGTTGGAATTCCCGATGGAACACATGCATTAGCGTCCAGCTTGTAGGAAATAGGAACACCGGTGTTGTTGAACAAGCGTAATTGCCTCTGACCGACCGGGCACGTCGCGGTGGCAAGAATGCCGCGCTTCTGGCAAGCACTGACGACCTCCGCAACGCTGATCGACTCCACCGCATCGTCGTAATAAGCGCCAACATCGTTGCTGTAATTCACGCCCCGGCTGGGGCTTTCGTAAGTTCTGAGTAGCTCTGGAGGCACGGTAACTGGCACTGCGGCCGAACCGTCAGCAGTAATGCCTTCCAGATTTTCAAATTCAAATTGACGGTTTTTACCTCGACTCACCAGCACCATCGCCACAGGAACCAGCAGGTCTGGTGGAACAGCCGTTGTCTGGCATGCCACCAGTGCATCATGCCCAGTGGCGCGTTGGCACACTTGAGGTGATGCAGCTGCAGCAGTCAAGGCAGCCACGGCGTTGGTGCAAAAACTCAAAGGTGTTGCGGCTGCCGTTCTTGTCAAATTGGCATGAACATCGTAAAGAAACGACGCAGGACGACCATCAAAGTATTGCGCAACGGTATTGAGTGCCGTCAAGTCACCGCCTGAGTTATTGAAAACACTGGTAATCGGCAGCCCCATGGCCAGTCCATTTGCCGAAGCAGGCAGATAGCGATTGGGCTGAACCACAGCGAACGCATTGGGGGTGTTGGTTGCCAATACCGCTGGGGTCGTCAGCGGGTCCACAAACCCACCTTTTTCCAGCGCATCGGCCAACAGTGATTCCTTGAGCACCTTGAGTTTGGAGCGCTCGGCATCGGCCTGTGCGCGGCCTACCACCCCGGACAGCATGGGCGCCATGGCGGCGGCCAAAATCCCCATCACGATGATGACCAGCGAGATCTCGATCAGCGTGAAACCCTGAATTTTTTTGAACTTTAATTTCATGGTTTTGATTCTTAATTGGACTGACCCATGGAGCCCAGCATGCTGTAGAGCGGGCCCAGAACGGCCAGCACAAAAAAGCCAAAAATGAGTCCCAGAAAAATAACCAGCACCGGCTCCAGCAGCTTGGACATCACCTCCACACGGGCGTTGACCTGGTTCATGAAAATGGTGGCCAAACGGTTCAGCTGCTCATCCAGCGCACCGGTTTCTTCCCCCACATTGACAATGCGCAGCGCCAGCGGCGAAAAGACTTTCGTGCTGGCCAGGGACGCGCTCAAGCGCGAACCCGTGCGCAGCTCGTTTTCGACCCCCTTGGTGCGAAACAGAAAATAGGTATTGGTCAGCGACAGGCGCAAGGTGGACAGGGCTTCGGTGATAACCACGCCAGAGCGGTACATGAGCGCGATGTACTGAAAGTAATACGCCTGGTTGGACAGCGACACCATGGGGCCGATGATGGGCAAATGCCAGCCCAGCCGGTCGGTCTCAAAACGGAAACGGTCCGAGACTTGCCGCCCCACCACAATGCTGACCGGAATCGCCAGCAACACCAGCGCCACCAACCACCACCAGACCGTCATAAAGGCGGCCAGATCAATCAAAAACAGCGTCTCTGCCGGGAGCGACTTGGCGCTCATGGCTTTGAACAGGTCGCCCATTTTGGGGATCACCACCGTCAGCCAGAAAAAGATCGCGCCGATCATCACCGACAGCGTAAAGACCGGGTTGATGATGGCGCGTTTGGCCGCGCCTTTGATCACCTCGGCCCGCTCGATGAACACCGCCGCATCGGCCAGCACACCGGACAGATTACCGGCCTGCTCACCAATGCGCGACAGGTTGGAGATGACCAGTGGAAAACGCTTGGTGGCGGCTATGGCCTCGGACACCGGCACACCGTTCATCAGCGACATGCGCACATCGCGAATGGCCATGCGCAACCCCATGGTGGTGGCACTTTTTTCCAGGTCAATCAAGGCGCTTTGCAAGTCCACGCCACCGCCCACATAGAGCGACAGCGTGCGGGCAAACTCTGCCGCATCAAGTGCCCGCACCCGGCCCAAAAACAGGTTGCGCAAGGTGGCCACAAAGTCCGGCAGACTGGTGTACTCCACCAGCGTTTCGCCGCGGCGTGACAACTCCTGGTCAAGCTGACCCAAGTCGGCATACAAACCGCTGCGCCGCGAAGTGACGCCATTGGGTGCTACACAGGTATAGAGGATGAAGGGCATGGGTCAGGCTTTGGTGGACTTCAGCGGGCGTGGGCGGCGCCCAGCACACGGTCAAATTCGGCCTGGTCCGTGACGCCTTCATCGACCAGGCGGGTGGCTTCGTCGCGCATGGACGAGATACCGATCCGCTCCACCGCTTCATAAAGCGCCGAGGGGGTTTCGCCGCTGTCGATCATGCGGGACAGGTCACGGTTAATCTCCAGCACCTCGGCCACCGCCTGGCGACCGATGTAACCAGTCTTGTGGCAGCGCACGCAGCCAACGGCCCGGTAGCGGGTGTAATCCCCGTCGGCATGCTCTTGTGCGGGCGCGGTGTCTTCAAAATCAACCGGCAGCGGCTCGCGGCAGTGCGTGCACAGCTTGCGCAGCAGCCGCTGCGCCACGATGGCGCTGATGGTGGATGCAATCAGGTAGTTTTCAACGCCCAAGTCGCGCAGGCGGATCAAGGCGCTTACGGTGTCGTTGGCGTGCAAACTGGTCAGCACCAGGTGGCCGGTTTGCGCGGCCCGCATAGACAGGGCGGCCGTTTCTTCGTCACGCACTTCGCCCACCAGAATCACGTCCGGGTCTTGCCGCAAGAAGCCGCGAATGGAGCTGGCAAAGGTCAAACCGGCGCGCTCGTTCACTTCCACCTGGTGCGCCAGCGGCATGCGGTATTCGACCGGGTCTTCAATGGTCATGATGTTGCGCTGCATGGCATTGACACGGCGCAGCAAGGCATACAGCGTGGTGGACTTGCCCGAGCCAGTCGGCCCGCAAATAAGCAAGGTGCCGTGCGGCTGGCTCACGGCCCGGTCCAGCGTGCGTGTTTGCGCGTCTGACAGCCCAATGCTGGTCAGCGACACCAACTCTGCCGAGCCCGAGAGCACCCGGATCACCAGGTTTTCGCCGTCGGCGGTGGGCATGGTGGACACCCGCAGGTCGTAATTGCCATCAATGAACTTGAAGGTGGCGCGCCCGTCCTGCGGGCGCGAGGTGTCGGCAATGTCGAGCCCGGCGCGCACCTTGCAGGTGGACACCAGCCGCGCATGCAAACCGGCAGGCAGTGCAAAACGCAGATGCAACACGCCGTCCAGACGCATCGAAATCAGCGAGGCACTGGCCGTGGGCGAAAAGTGCACGTCCGAGGCGCGCTCATCCACAGCGGCGGCCATCAGCAAGTCCAGCAGGGCTTCGGTATTGACCTCGCGACCGGCCTGCAACTCGCCCGCCAGACGTGCCACGTCTTCGTCAATCGGGTGCTCGGCCATGTAGTAGGCGCGCTGGATGGTGCGGCGCAAGCGCAAGGCCGGGGCCAGCACCATCTTGAGCCGCCGGTTGGTAAAGCGCGAGGCGCGATCGGCAATATCGGTCTGGTACGGGTCGTCGGTGGCCAGCAGCAGGTGCTCGCCTTCAAAACCCAGCGGCAACACGCCAAATTTTTGGGCAAAGTTGGACGGAATTTGCGCCAGCGCTTCGCGGTCGGGGGTGTAGGTGGCCAGCGACTCGTAGTGCGCCCCGGACTGCGTGGCCAGCGTGCGGGCAATCTCGACATCGGTGGCAAAGCGCAGGCGCAGCAGCACGTCGCCCATGCGCTCCTTGGAGACGCGCTGCACCGACAGCGCGTAGGTGATCATCTCGGTGGAGATGATCCCGGCTTCAATGAGAATTTCACCCAGCGGTTTGCGAACGGACATGGTGGCTATTACTCCGAGAAAACAGTTTCCTGGGTGACCAGGGAGATATTCAAATGGGCAGGCTCGCCGCTGACGACATTGAGCTGGCTGCTGAGTAGTTTTGTCTTTTTACCCAGCGCGGCAATCACAGAGGCCGACTTTCTTTCAGCGTCCGCATAGGGACCCGTCACTTCATATTCAATGGCGGCTTTCCACGACTGCTGGGGCACCACGGCTGCTTCCTGCCCGGCCTGGTTCGGTGCGGCGGGTGCTTGCTCGCGGCTGATGTCGAGCATGCGAATGCGCATGTCCGGGGGCGTGTTTTTAGAGACCCAGGCCAGGAAGCGATCCAGGCGAATACCGTCCAGCGCATTTTGCACACCGAGGCGGCGCTTCAAGGTTTCAATATCTGCCGGGCTGGGCAACTTGCTGGAGATGCTTTGCACGCTGCCCGTGATGTCCGCACGGCGCGTGGCCAGTTGCGAGTTGATGCCGCTGGTCTGGATGGCGGCAAAAGCCATGGCCGTGAGGTACAAAGCCGTGACGCCGCCCACCGCCCAGATCACCGGTTTGGCATAGCGCACGCTATCCACTTCGGCCTGGTATTCGGCGGCCAAAAAGTTGAACTCTGGCGCCACAAAGGGCAAGCCATACAGCTCAGGCCAGGCCTTGACATCGTGGACCGGCGCGCCTGGGAACAGTTCTTCAAGCTGGCTATAGACGCCGCTGGCAATCTTGTTGTCTACGCCCGCGGGCAACGCGCCCCACTCGCCCAAAGCCAGGGTGACGACCACGTCAAGCGCGGGGCCAGCGGTGGGCAGCCGGTTGGCTGTGGCGGCCAGCAGCGGCAACACCCGCGCTGCAAAGTCGGCTTCGTCCTGGGCGATGTCGTTTTCTACCCGGGTGGCGTGACGGGCATGCACCACACCATTGACCACCAACACCCCCAGCAACTGGTTGGCACGGCGCCACAGCAGGCGCACCGGCTCTTTCGTCACCTGCGCCATCAAGGCAGCCAGCACACACTCTGCGGGTGTGATGCAGGCAAACGGGCGCTGCGCCAGCGGCAGGTGGGCCGTCACCATCGTGAAGTCGGCCTCGGCCACGGCCGTGATGGCCAGGTTTTGCCGACCTTCGCCCGCATCGGTGGTGCGCTGGCGCGCGCGAAAGGGCTCGTTGAAAGCCAGCTCGGCATCAATCAGGCGGCGGACCTGGATGGGCAGCATTTTTGCGGTGCTCTTCTCGGTGACCACATGGCTGAAAAAGGCGATGCGCGAGTAGAACGAGAGCCGCGCCTCATCCGCAGGCAAGTCGGCCAAGCGCACCGTGCCGGTGGCGGTGACCTTGCGCCCGGCGCCAAGGCTGGCGTAGCGCAGCTCGCTCTCGGCGGAGGCGTCCCCCGTGGTTGACAGTAAAAGCATGGCCATGAAAAGAGTCCTGATCGTTGGAGTCGGTTGTCGGCGTGGAAAACCACTTCTTGCAAAGCCAGCTGAAGATCAGCACACCTTGCAGGAAGCGCCGCGCCTCTGGGGCGCGGGTTAAATTGTTTGTTTTTGAAAGCCTCAAACCTCACCCGCAAAGCAGCGAATGAGGTGGATTGAAAGACTTAGTTAGGCAACTTGTTGACGTCGAACTGGTAGCTGATGGAGATCAGGGAGTCGCGGTTTTGACCTACTGCCGCGAAGCCGTTGTCATATGCAGTAGCTGCAAAGACAGGCATGGCGACGCCAGCTCCAGCAGTCATATTTCCATTCCAACGACGAATACGACCGGTGTTGGCTGCGGATTCAGCGGTCACGGCTGCGGTGCCTGTGTAGGAAACAGCGCCATCAATTGAAGAGTCAATCGCTTCAGCCAGCCACACGGGAATGCTGTAGACAACGATGATGTTTGCGTTGTTGCCTGCAGCATCAATCATGTTACCGACGGTGTAGAAACTGCCGCTGGAATTTTTGGCCAGTTCAGCTGGCAGGCGTTGCGGATCAACAATGTTGTTGCGGCGCATGTCATTCCACAAAGCTTCTGGAATTGCTTCTGTGACTGCTGAGCCTGTGCAGTTCCCGTTTAAAGCGGCTGCCGCAATTGGTACAGCAGGGGTTGGGAGAACACGATGGGCTTCTAGTGAATCCAACAGGACTGCGGGATAAACACCAACACTGGGCGCAAACTCAATACGGCCATTGTTGTTGCAATCCCCCGGCAGGCGACCCGTACGCTTTTGATATTCCATGATCATGCCTTGCAAGCCGCGCAAGTCCGCCACCGCCCGTTCAGCCTTGGCCTTGTTGATAGTATCTGTGCCTTTGAGCACCGCAACCAGGATCAAACCGGCGACGACCAGCACAACGGCCAGTTCGACCATGGTAAAACCGCCCTGGGAGCGCGCTCCGCGGCGGGACATTAATTTATTCAAAATCTTCATGGTGATTCCTTTTACAAGAGGTTAAGTGAGGTCAGGGTTGATGAAAAAACAGTAACAAATGGCTGCGACGACTCAGCGAATTCGAAAACTCTCGATGATTTAAATCATTTCTTTGTGATAATTTGTGTATCGTATGCAGCTAACGTTCACAGATCGTTCACGGATCGTTCACACATCGTTCGCAGATCATTCGCCAAGTCGGGCGCCGTTTTTCAAGTAGTAATTGATAGGTACGCTGTTCCCCTCTGTCTGTCCCTAGAACTAGTGACAAACAGTTTTTAATTTACTGGTATGCATCGCGGTTTTTGTCACAATTTTTTACCCACATAAGCAACCATTCATGCTAGCTACCCCCCCTCGTGATTGCGGTCTGGAACTGATGTTGCTGGGCGGCTTTGATGTGCGCCTGAAGGGGCATCCCGTTGCCGGGATGGCCTACAACAAGATGCGTGCGCTGCTGGCCTACCTGGCGGTGGAGCGGGAGCAGGACCACAAGCGGGAGGTGCTCGCTGAGTTGCTCTGGGGCAGCAACGACCCCATCACGGCACGCGGCAACCTGCGCCGCACGCTGTCGGATTTGCGCCGTGTGCTGGATTCGCCAACCGAGGCGGCCCTTTTTGCGGTGGGCAGGCAGTCGATCCGCTTCATTCCCAATGGCTACATCGATGCGCTGGATTTCAATGCCGATCCCGGTTCGACAGAAGGCCGCGGTGTTGACCTGAGCCATGAAGAACGCGTCGTAGCGCTTTACCGCGGCGAATTTTTGTCAGGTCTGTCTTTGCCCGACTGCGTCATGTTTGAAAACTGGCTGCAAATGCAGCGCGAGACCATGCACCGCCGCGCGCTGGCTCTGCTGGAGCAGTTGTCTAATCACCACGAGCAGTCGGGCGACTACAGCCGGGCTCTTAAATTTGCCTTGCGCCATACCGAGCTGGAGCCGTGGGACGAAGAGGGCCACTGCCGGGTCATACGTCTTTATCAGTTGAACGGCCAAAGCGGCGCCGCTCTGGTGCAGTACGAAGCCTGTTGCAGTTTGCTGAAAAATGAACTGGGCACCTTGCCCAGCGAGAGCACCCGGCAACTGGCTGAGCACATCCGCAGCGGCAAGTCCGGGCTGCCGGTGCCCGCTGCTGCGCCTGCGCCCACTAGCATCGCCGCAAACCGGTCTGGCGACCAGCCCGACTGGCCCCCGCGCCCGCCCACGCAGGAGGCTGCGAGCGCCCCGGCTCAATGGTTGACCTTTTTTGGTCAGCCTTGCCTGCTGGGTATAGAGGGAGTTGCGGCGCTGCCCTTCAAGCACCGCAACAGTTTTCTTTTGCTGTCTTTTTTGCTGGCCCACCCCGGGCGAATTTCGCAGCACGAATCGCTGGCCGATTTGTTCTGGCCCGAACTCGACGCCAGCGCCGCGCGAACCCATTTGCGCATGGTGCTGGACGACCTGAGCAGCGGCCTGAAACAACTGGGACTGGCCCATGCACTGGAAACCCAGCGGGAATGGCTGTCGCTTCGCCTGCCTGAAAACGTCTGGAGCGACCAGATGCTGCTGCCAGCCTTGCAGGCCCGGCAGGTGCGGGCCGCGCTCTGGATCGACCTGGCGAAAGCGCATCTGGGGCGCAACCCCCTCTGGCTGGGTTTGGGCGACACCCATACGACGCCCGATTTTCAGGAGTGGCTGGGCGTGCAGCGCAGCTTTCTGGAAGGTGCGCTGCGCTCACCCGAATTGGATTGCCTGGCTGTGCTGCGGGTAGAGATTGAATCGACCCAAGCGACGGATGACGAGCGTGAAACCTGGCGCCGCATTCAGTCGCTTGAAGAGGGCATCGTGCGCGAAGCCCGCGCGCATGGCGGCGTTCTGGTGGAGATAGATGCCACGGGCTTTACGCTGGTGTTTGGCCTGGATAGCCTGCACGGCGGATACCGCAGCCTGTCGCTGCGGGCAGCCTCCAGCCTGAATCTTTTGCTCGCTCCTAAGTACCTGGTGCGCATGGGTGTTTTGGCGGGGCGGGTGTTGATCGAGCGGGGCAGCGTGTTGCGCGCCTCGGGGCAGCGGGTGCGTTTGGTGGAGCAAATGGCCCAGCATGCCAAGCCCGGTGAAATTCTCGCGGACGAGAGTTACCGTGACCTAGCGACCACTTTCAGCAGTACCGCGCCCAGCACGCAACGCTTTCGCGGCGTGGCGAAGGATGTGGTTCTTTTTGGCAGTCTGATTGCGAAACTCCCTTCATTTCTGCTGCCGCCTGTGGGCGAGAACACGCCGTTTTTCGGCCGCGAGGCTTTGATCGCGAATTTCGGGGTTCGCTGGCAACTGGCCTGCAACGGTTTGACGCAGCGGCACTGCCTGGAGGGTGAGCCAGGCATCGGCAAGACGCGCACGACTTATGAGTTTGCCAAGCGTCTGCAAATGAGTGGTACCGCCGTGTTCTGGTTGGGCGGCCGGTCGGAGTCGTTCGAGGCCTCCTGGAGCGCCCTGCATGAATTGCTGATGCGTCTGCTATCGACTTGCGGGAGCGACTGGCCTGAGCGACTGGATCGTTTTCTTGCGCAATGGGGCACGGTGATGGGCAGCGAGCACCGGGCGGTGCTGCTGCATTTTCTTGCCACCCAAGGCGTGATGAACGGAGAGCGCGGCGTGTTTACCGAGGTGATCGGTCTGCTGCTTTGCGGTGGCAGCGCTGCCGCACTGGTCGTGATTGACGATGCGCAGTGGATCGATGCCGCCAGCAGCGCGGTGTTGCACGACATTGGCCTGGCGCCAACCGCCACTTACTTTATTCTCACGCGCCGCCCCAACTACACCAGCGGGGTGCTGCTGGAGCACTGCGATACACAGCGGCTTGCACCGCTTGACGATGGCTCGGCACAGGCCATTTTGGGTGCTTTGCCGGATGCCGACTTGCTGGAGAAAAAGCAATTCAGACGCATCATCGCCGCCGCTCACGGGCTGCCGATTTACCTGCTGGCGGGCACGGCGAGCAACGGCGCAACGTTTGCCGAATATCTGCAAGGCATGATCAATGGTCTAGGCGACGCCATGGAGGTGATGAAAGTTGCCGCCCTGTTTGGCATTCAGTTTGAGCTGGATGATTTGCGCAGCCTGGTGCCGTCCATTGACGTTGATCTGGCAGTAGAACAGGCCGATGCCTGCCGGCTGATCGTGCCGCGTGGGCAGCACACCTGGGCGTTTTTTCACCCGCTGCTGCACAGCCATCTGCGCGGTCTGCTGGAGGCGTCCAAGCGGCTGCTGCTGGCACCCCGCGTCGCGCAGGTTTTGCAGGAGCGCGGCGAACTGGCCCGGGCTGCTGCCTTGTTTGAAGAAGGTGGCGAACCCGGGCTGGCCTTGGCGGCCTATTGCCGCGCCGCCTACGCGGCCCTTGACCAGGAAGACGCGGTGGCCGCCAGTCCGCTTTTTGCCCACATTGCCCGTCTCGGCTACGGGGAGGGGGAGGCCGGTCAATGGGCGCGCATGCGCCACGCCCGGGTGCTGGTGATCAAGGACGGTTATGGATCGAACAGCGTCAACATCATCTCCAGAGAGGTGCGCCAGACTTTGCACACGCTGCGCGCCGGGGATGAGTTGGCATTCACCACCATCTCGTACGCTTATCTGGGGGCGCCCAACGAGCGCCCGGAGGCGGGGCTGACTTATGCCGCCGAGATGGCCCGTTTGGCCCTAACGCCGATCCAGCTTCAGACGGCTTCCTGGGCGCGTGCCAACTCCCTGTTCTGGCTGGGGCATTTCATCGAATCAGCGCCGCTGCTGAGCCAGGCGCTGACGGCGGCCACGGTGCTGCCTTTTAATGAGCGGATTCGCTACTTTCCGTCGGACCCGCTGGTGATCGGCCATGGCCAGATGGCCTGGATGTGCTGGTTCATGGGTGACGATGCCGGGGCGAACACCCACATCGACCAGTCCATGACTTATGCCCGTGCGTCTCGGTTGAGCCAGGACAAAGCCATTGCACCCTGCCTCAAAGCGGTCTTGCATTTGTACGAAGGCGACATAGCCAAGCTGGCCGTTCATGCCGAAGAAGCCTGGCTGGTGGCCGATGGTGAGGACTATCTCCTGTGGAAGACATTTTCCAGTCTGCTGCTCGCGATTGCTCGCGCCCATGCGGGGGTGTCCCCCAAAATCAGTGAGTTGCGAGCGTATGAGAAGTCGCTCAAGCTTGCCTACCCGTCCGGGCTCAATACGGGGCGCTGGATGGCCGCCCTGGCTTTGCAGGCCAGCGGGCATAACTTTCTTGCGCTACAGGTCATCAATATCGCCCTGGCTGATGCATTTAACCAGGAGCATCAGTTCTGCCTGATGGAGCTGTGGCGTCTTAAAGAAAAAACCCTCACAGCCTTGCCGCTGTCGCACAGGAGTGGTATCAAGGCGGCCAGAACGCAAGCTATTGCCTGCGCCCGAGCCAGCGGTGCGCAAGGCTGGCTGCGCCGCTGGTATCCCGAAGAGGTGGCATCGCCACTGCGTGAGGTCGCGGCTAGCTGATGCAGCACGTCAATGCCTGCCGCCCAGGCGAAGCTGGTGCTCATTAGCGGCCAGCCATGTTTGCAGTTGGTCCTGGTTGTTGAGATGCCAGGGGTGAAACCAGGGGCTGAGGTAGCGCACCCCGTGTCCCATCAGAAGCCAGCCCACGCCCCGCCTGCCAAAAAAGAACTTTGAAAATTGAAACAGGCTCTTTGGCAGCTGGCGCGCACTCAGGCAGCCATCGCGCTTCAACAGGTGAAAGTAGTTGCGGCCAAACAGGCTGAAAAAATCCAGGGTTGCCAATGCAAAGGCCAAGTTGCGGCGCAGCCAGCCCCCCGAGGCGGCTTGGTAGAGGTCAAAACAGACAGCTTTGTGTTCAATTTCCTCCGCCGCATGCCAGCCCCAAAGCAGTGCCATTTCTGGTGCTGCGGTCTTGAGTAATTCCGGGTTGCTCAAAGCGAAATGGCCCAAAATTGCCGTGAAATGCTCGTAGCCGCAGACGAGCGCCAGGCGGCTCAAGGGTGAGAAGTGTTTTTTGTACAACCCCTGGCGTTTCTCGGCCACGTCATACACCGCATTCTGAAAGCCTTGCTGCACCAGGATGGCGTTGTATTTTTTGTGCTGCGCCGTGTGCGTGGCTTCTTGCGTAACAAAGTGCTGAACCGCCTGGGTCAAGGCGGAGTCCAGCTTCACAGAAGTGCCCCTGCTGACCTCGCGGGCTGACTCTATAAAAAAACGCTCGACTTGGGGGAAGAATAAAGACAGGGCATTAAAGGCATGGGTCACCACCGGATTGCCATCGAACCAGTGGCGGTCAAAGCCCGCATCCCAGTCAATGTCCGGGGCACGCATCTGGGCGGATTCAACGAATTGAAATGACTGGTGCTTCATCGGTTGGGAACTCGTTAAATATGCTGTGCTTGTGTGCCTGGATGCCGGTTAAGTGGGGGTATCCTACGGACCCATCGTTCGCCAAACGTTCACCAATCGTTCACACTCAGGTTATGTACTTGCATTCACACGACCCTGATCTCCATTTGCAACTGCTGGGCGGCTTTGAAGTGCGTCGCCATGGTGATCCCGTTGCCGGGCTGTCGTACGTCAAGATGCGCGCGTTGCTGGCCTACCTGGCCGTGCAGCGCGAGCAAGACCACAAGCGAGAAGTTTTGGCAGAGCTGCTATGGAGCTGTAACGACCCGATAACCGCAAGGGGCAATCTGCGCCGGACTTTGTCGCATTTGCGTCAAGCGCTGGAATTACCGTCTGGCGCCAACATGTTCGTTGCCAGCAAGCAAACCATCCGTTTCATGGCAGATGCGTATGTCGATGTGATTGATTTCGCGGACCCGATAGCCACCGCGCCCGAAAACAGCAAAGCACCGCAGGACCAGGATGAACGCATCATTGCCCTGTACCGGGGCGAATTCCTGGCCGGTTTATCGCTGCCGGATGGCCCGGCTTTTGAGTCCTGGATGCAAATTCAGCGCGAAACCCTGCACCGGCGCGCCCTCGCTCTGCTGGAGAAAACCACGAACCGGCATGAATCCACTGGCAACGTCCAAAAAGCACTGGGCTTTGCCTTGCGGTATTGCGAATTGGAGCCATGGGACGAGGATGCTTGCCGACGGGTCATGCGACTTTATGCCATGAACGGTCAGAACATGGCCGCCATCAGCCTGTATGAAGCCTGCTGCCGTCTGCTGAAAACTGAGTTGAAGGTATTACCCAGCGAAGAGACCCGGCTGCTGGCTGAGCGCATCAAAGGCGGCGAGTTCCGCCCGGAGTTACCCATTGCAATTGTGGAGCTGCCGCCTCAAACCCTGACCCAGTGGGCGACCGAGCGGCGCCAAGTGACCGTGCTGTACTGCGAATTGGCGCTTGCAACATCGGACGACCCTGATGAGGCATTGGCCCTGTTGCACCAGCCCCAGGCACGCTGCGCGGCCATCATCCGGCAGTTTTCCGGGCATATCGTGCAAACGCATGGCGGCGGGTTGCTGGCTTATTTCGGTTACCCCCAGGCCCATGAAGATGCGCCCCGGCGAGCGGTGCAAGCCGCTTTGGCCGTCGTGCGCGAATCGACGCCCGAGCTTGAAATCCGGGCCGGGGTTCATACCGGCCTGATCATCACGGGCGGGGATTCGTCCATGCCGGACACGTCGGGCAGAACCTCCCGGATTGCGACCCGCTTATGCCATTGCGCTGCGCATGTCAAAGTGGCGATCAGCCAGGAGACGCACAGCATTGTGGCCGGGTATTTCGATGGACTGAGCTTGGGCCCCCAAGTCATCCCGGGCTTTGACCGGCCTCTGGAAATATTCGCGGTACACAAAGAGAACGGTGTGCGTACCCGGCTGGAAGCGGCAGACCCGTTAACGCCCTTGGTCGGGCGTCAAGCCGAAATCGCCCAGATCATGGGCCTGTGGGAGATGGCAGCCCAAGGTGCACGCCAGGTGCTGCTGATTCAGGGCGAGGCCGGCATCGGCAAATCACGCCTGCTCCATGCCGTCAAAGAGCGGTTGGCTGGCAAGCCCCATGTGGTGCGCGAGCTGCGCTGTTTTCCCGAGTTCAGCCAATCGCCTTTTCAGCCGCTCATTGCGATGCTGGAGTCCATTTTTGCCTTTGAGTGCAGTGACACGCCCGAGGCAAAATTTGCCCGCATGGCGGCTTATTTCGAGCGGAATTACCCGGCGTCGGCAGCCACTGCATTGCCCTTGTTCGCCCAACTGCTGTCGCTGCCGCTCGATGCCCATTTCGCGGCCCCCGCGTTCTCGCCGCAGAAACTAAAAGAACAGACCATCGCCATGCTGCTAGGCATGCTGCAGACCCTGGCGACTCAGCAGCCGGTGCTCCTCCTCCTGGAAGACTTGCACTGGATTGATCCTTCCACCCTGGAGTTGCTGACCCTGTTCATGGAGCAGGAAAAGAGCGCCTCAATTCTCGTCTTGTTGACGGCCCGGCCGGATTTTTCTGCGCCCTGGAAAGGGGCTCACAAAAACACGCTGGTACTGGCGCCACTGGTTGCCCACGATGTCTCGAAAATGATCGCCTCCATGCGGGCGGACATTCCGGCTGCCATCATTAACCGTATCGTGGAGCGCGCCGACGGCGTGCCGCTGTTTGCCCAGGAGATGGCCAAGATTGCCAGTCTGGACCATCAAGCCCGCATTCCAGGCACGCTGCACGATTTGCTGGCCGCACGGGTGGACCGCTTGGGACAAGCCAAGTACACCGCACAACTGGCAGCGACCCTGGGGCGCGAGTTCGATCTGAATCTGCTGGGCAAAGTCTTCCCCGACGGCCCGGCTGCCCTCTCGCAGGCCTTGAACGCTTTGCGGGAGGCGGGGTTGATCTCCATGGCCAGCAGCCTGTCCGGTCAATTCAGGCACGCCTTGATTCAGGAGGCGGCCTATCAATCGCAAACCCGGGCCGACCAGCAAGCGGCGCATCAGCGCATTGCGCAAGCCCTGCTGGGTGAGTTCCCTGATGTGGTCGCCAACCAACCGGAACTGCTGGCACGGCACCTGTCCTGCGGCGGGGCCACACTGCTGTCCATTGACTACTGGGTCAAAGCCGGCCAACGCGCGGCCATGCGTTCAGCCAACCAGGAGGCAATGGAACACTTCAACTGCGGCCTGCAACTCGTGCCAGCACGGCCCCCTTCGCCCGAGCGTGATCGGCAGGAGTTCGCATTGCGCGTCAGTCTTGGCGCGACCCTGATCGCCACGCAGGGCTATGGCTCCGTGGATGCGGGCGACCAGTACACCCAGGCGGCGGCGTTGAGTGAGCAACTGGGTGACCGGGCCGGCTTGTTCACCGCCATGTGGGGTATGTGGCTGGGTTCGAGTTCGCGGGTCGGGCATGTACACGCACTGGCGTTGGCTGAGAAACTACTGCAACTGGCGCAGCAGGACAATGAACCAAGGCAACTTCAAAAAGCCCACTACGCCATGGGCAACAGCCTGCTTTGGGCTGGTCAGCTGGACCTGGCGCGCAGCTACCAGGAACAGGGCGTGGCGCTTTATCACCCCTCGCATCACGCCAGCATGGCACGCGATATCGGTGAAAATATCTGCGTTTCAACGGGCTCGCAGTTGGCGTGGGTATTGTGGCTGCAGGGTTTTCCTGATCAGGCACAGGCGACCGCCGAAAAAACAGTGGCCTTGGCCAGTGAACTCCATCATCCCTATAGCCAGTGCTATGCCATCGCCAATTTCATGGTCCTTGCCCACTGGCTGCGACAAATCACGACCACCCGCCAAATGGCCGACGAAACCCTGGTGCTGGCCAATCAGCACGGGTTCCCGATCTGGTTGTTATCGGGACTGGCGTTCCAGGGCTGGACGCAGGCCATGCAGGGTGATGCAGCAGGCATTGGGCAACTGCAATTGGGCGTCAATACGGTGCGTGTCGCCATGAGCGGCATTGAGGCCTTCTTCCTCGCACCACTGTGTGAGGCCTATTTGAATTTGGGCCAATGGCAGGAATCGCTAGCGGTGGCTAACACAGCGCTGGCCACGGTGCAGGCCAAGGATGACCGCTTTCTGGAAAGCGAGTTGCTTCGGCTCAAGGGCGAATGCCTGCTGAAAATCGACCCGTCGGACACCGCCCAGGCTCAGGACTGTTTCAGCCAGGCGCTCGTCATCAGCCAGCGGCAAGGAGCGAAATCCCTGCAACTGCGTGCGGCCATGAGTCTGGCCCGGCTGTGGCAGCAACAAAATCGGCAGTCGGCGGCGTTCAAGATGCTCGATGAAATTTACAGCTGGTTCACCGAGGGTTTTGACACCCCAGACTTGCAGGATGCACGGGAACTGCTGGCGTCACTTCAGCCAACACCGAAGTCGCTAGCAATTTAATAGCTGTTCACGCTTGTATGACGGGGGCTAGAGTCAAAATTGCTGATGAAGACCTCAAAGTTTGCCAGCGGCAGGGGGCGGCTGATCAAATAGCCTTGCAAGAAATCGCAGCCGTGCACGGTACTCAAAAAGTAGCGCTGTGCCTGCGTTTCTACACCTTCGGCAACCACCTTGAGCTTCAAGCTGTGGGCCAGGCTGATGGTGGCTGCGCTGATGGCGATCGCGTTGTCATCCGTCTCTATTTTCATGACAAAAGACCGGTCAATCTTGACCTGATCCAGCGGCAAACGGCTCAGGCTGGACAGTGACGAGTAACCCGTGCCAAAGTCATCCAACGCAAAAGTAATGCCCTGTTCCTTGAGAAACTTCATTTTGACGATGACGTCCTCCACATTGTTGATCAGCAGGCTCTCGGTGAGCTCCAGCTTGAGCCGTGTCGGCTCGGCCCCGGTCAGCGCCAGCACGGCCAGCACCTGCTGGGTGAAATCATTCTGGTGAAACTGATGCGCGCTCACATTCACCGCAATCGTCAAATGCGCCATGCCCGGCTGGTTGGCCCAGCGCGCCAGTTGATGGCAGGCGGTCTCCAGCACCCAATGACCAATGGCCAGAATCTGCCCGGTTTCTTCGGCCACCGGGATGAACTCCGCGGGCGGCACCATGCCCCGCTCAGGATGCTTCCAGCGAATCAGGGCTTCGGCGCCCGCCACACGCTCATCGAGATTAAGCAAAGGCTGATAGTGAAGTTCAAACTGCTTATCGGCCAGGGCGTGGCGCAGGTCCTGGGCCAGTGCCGAATGGTTGAGTACCGTGGTTTGCATGGCCGGGTCAAAGAAACTCAGCGCATTGCGCCCTTTGTCCTTGGATTGGTACATGGCCAGATCCGCCTGTTTGAGCACGTCCTCCAGGAGCGTCTGATGACCATGAAACAGGGTGGCGCCGATGCTGGCCGTGATGTGGTGGCTGATCGAGCCAAGCCAGTAGGTTTGTTCCAGCGCGGCGAGCACCATTTGGCCCAGCTGTTCGGTTTGATTGGCCGCTTCCTGGGTGTTTCCGGGCAGGTTGGTCACGATCAACACGAATTCATCCCCGCCCAGGCGGGCCACCGTATCGCTCTCGCGCACGCACTCCAGCAGGCGCTGCGCCACCTGCTGCAGCAACTGGTCGCCCTTGTCATGACCCAGGGTGTCGTTAAGGGTTTTGAAGTGGTCCAGGTCGATAAACAGCGCCGCGCCGCAGGTGCCATCGCGCTGGCTGTTGGCGATGGCTTGCTGGAGCCGGTCCTGCAAGAGCGTGCGATTGGGCAAATGGGTTAACGAATCAAAAAAAGCGAGCCGGGCGATGCGCTCTTCGGCATTTTTGCGCTCGGTCACATCGAAATGGGTGCCGATGTAATGGGTGACGACGCCGTCATCGTTCTTGACGGCGGAGATGGTGAGCCACTTGGGGTAAATTTCGCCATTTTTGCGGCGGTCCCACACCTCGCCCTGCCAGCGGCCCGTGCGGTTGATGGACTCCCACATGGCGCGGTAAAAATCTGCATCGTGCCGCCCGGATCGGAAAATACGCGGCGTCTGGCCGACCAACTCTGCTGATGAATACCCAGTCACCGCTTCCAGGACCTGGTTCACCCGCAAAATTCTGGATCGGGCATCGGTCACCATCATGGCTTCCTGGGATTCAAATGCGGTGGCCGCAATGCGCAGTTCTGCTTCAGCCTGTTTACGCTCTGTCGTGTCGGTGCCCACCCCGCGGTAGCCTGCAAAGACGCCATGGGCATCAAATACCGGGTCACCGCTGGCGCTGAGGTAGTGCACCCTGCCGTTGGAGCCGAGCCGGGCCATTTCAAAATCGCGAAATGGCTGATGCGCCTGCAGCACGCGGCGGTGCGCTTGCCATCCAGCGGCTTCGGGCAGGATGTGGGGCACCTCCCAGCGCAGTTGACCAATGAACGAGATTTGTTGAAACACCTCATCCTGGGACTCGCGCTTGCTGCATGAGCGCAGCGTGAAGCGATGCTGTGCGTCGCTTTCCCAATAAAAATCGGTGGACATCTCGGTCAGACTGCGAAAACGTGCCTCACTCACGCTAAGCGCCTGGGTGCGCTCGGCCACCCGCAAGTCAAGCGCCCGGTTGCTCGCACGCAGCTGGGCCTCTTGCGCTTGCTGCGTCTTGTGCGCCCGGCGCACGATCAGCAAAAGCAAGGTGTAAAGCGTGCCCAGCACCACACCCAGCACGCCCCCCAATTGCCACAAGGATCGGGTAATGTGGCGCATGAGTGTGGTGACATCCTGGTACAGCTCAAACACGCCGACCACCTGCCCATTGCTGTGTATGGGCACGTAGCTGGAGACCAGATCAACATTGGAGATATCCCCGTCAAAGCTGCTGAACTGGTCGCGGTGGGTCAACTCGCTGGCCACTTTGCCATTGCGGGCCGCCAGGAAGCCCACATTGGCGCTCTTGTCTTCCCCGATCTGGCGAGGATCGGTAGAAAAAACAGTGCGGCCTTGCAGGTTGTACAGCTTGAGCTTGACAACATCGGAGTCGTGCATCGCTGCCGAAAGCTTGCTTTGCAACACAGCAGCGGTGGCGCTGGAGATGGCGCTGGTCTGTTCCCGGGTCACAGGGCCTTTCAGCAGCGCGCCAATGTCATTGGCCAGCAGGGTGCGAAAAACCTGCGTCATGCCCTGGTTGCGGTCCTGTGCCAACTGCTCGAGCTGGGCCACTTCCAGCCGCTGGACGAACCAGCCCAGCGTCCCGCCCGCAAGCAAGACCAGCGCCAGCGACAACCACCAGAAATGTCGAGTCAGAGCTAAAGCGCGCACTTGGTCCCTTTATTCTGCATTTCATTGATTAGTCAAAGTTTTGGTGCCTGATGGTCACCAGGTCATCATGACCGCATGCAGTATTTCATACAATTGCAAAGTGTTAAAAACACCATGCCGAAAATGATGTTTCTTTTACACCTAACTTAGTCCTCGCAGATTCATTGACCCACCATTCAACCCAACTTCTAACTGATCATGAAATCCATTAAAACCCTCTCCATCCTTTGTAGCAGTCTTGTGCTGCTGGCCGCTTGCAGCAGCGCACCCAAAGTTGATCTGACGCCCAAAGACACGACACCTCCCGTGACTCAACAGCCTCCCCCGCTGAACGTTCAGCCAGCCCGCACCTATGTGGAGTCGGTAGAGATCCCCGCTTACCTGGACCCCAAGAGTGCTTTGTCGAAAACCCGCAGCGTCTATTTCGACTATGACGTCTTCACCGTCAAACCCGAGTTCTCCAACCTGGTCGAACTCCACGGCAAGTACCTAGCATCCCATCCCAAAGTCTCCATCCGGGTTGAAGGTAACGCCGATGAGCGCGGAAGCTCTGAATACAACCTGGCGCTTGGCCAAAAGCGTGCCGAATCTGTGGTTCGCGCTTTGAAGGTCTATGGCGTCAAGGATGCGCAAGTTGAAGCCGTCAGCCTGGGCAAAGAGAAGCCCGTGGCCACCGGTCACGATGAAGCGGCTTTCGCGCAAAACCGCCGCGTTGATCTGGGCTACCCCAGCAAGTAAGCGGATTTCAAGGTTTGGCCAGCTGTGCCAAACCTGATCAATCCATCACCCGGCCAACGCGCTGCGCACAAGCCGGGTGATTTTTTCACCTTCCACTCGCTCTCATTTATATAGCTGTTCACGCAATAGCGACGGGAGCTACAGCCTTATTTCCCGTTAATAGCCAACAGTTCGACTTCAAACAGCAAAGTGGCATTGGGTGGAATGACGCCACCAGCACCGCGCTCGCCATAGGCAATGGCGGAGGGGCAAGTCAGCTTGGCTTTGCCGCCGACCTTCATGCGCTGCACGCCTTCGGTCCAGCATTTGATCACGCCGCTCAGGGGGAATTCGATGGCCTGGTTGCGTTTGTAAGAGCTGTCAAACTCGCGCCCATCGGGGAAGGTGCCCCGGTAATGAACCTTGACTTTGTCGCTGGCCAAGGGGCTGGCACCCGTGCCATCCTTGAGCGAGCGGTACACCAGGCCACTGGCCGTGACCACGGCGCCGGGCTCTTTGGCAGCGGCGTCGATGACTGCGTCACCCGCCCACGAAGCGGGCAAGGCGGTCAAGGCCAACGTGAATGCAGCAATACGAAGACTTGTTTTCATGTGAGGTTTCCAGGTTAGGCAAAGCAGAAAAGCCCGCAGTGTCGCATGGTCGGCCAGTATGATGGGGTAACCCTCGCCGCACCACACCCACCAAGGCCCGTATGGCAGCACTTTCAGGCAGTTTTCCCGTTAAACCAAATGGCTTGATCAGTAAAACAATCCTTCTTTCCATCGCTGCCTGGGGCATTTTGGCGTGGATGGGAACTGGTTATTACAGTGCCCGATTGAGCGACTTGACCTATCGGGAGGGGTCAAGTCAGGTCCACAAACAGCTCAATGGCATTGCCGACAGCATGGATGATGCGGTGAAAATTTTGCGCAATATTCCGCGCATTCTTGCAGGCGATGATTCGGTACGAAAGCTTTTGAAGCCCTTTGGCGAACAGGCGACGCCGTCCAGCTTGGCCTACGACCAACGCAAACTCCTGTGGAGCCGCCAGGCTGAAGTTGCCGGGCTACGGGATTTTCTGGTGAACACGGCTACCGGGCTTGATGTGGATGTCGTCTGGATTTTGAATGCCGCTGGCGACTGTGTGGCGTCCAGCAATGCCGACCTGCCAGCGAGTTTTGTGGGCACCAACTACTCAGAGCGTGAATATTTCCGCCAGGCCAAAACGGGACAAGCCGGACACCAATATGCGGTTGGCAAGGTCAGCAAAGTGCCGGGCTTGTTCTACTCTTACCCGGTCCTCGATGAGAAGCAGCGGTTTATCGGTGCCGTGGTGGTCAAACGCGATATTTCTGATTTTTTGCACTGGACGCGTTCCAACAACGCATTCATCACCGATTCAAGCGGCGTCATCGTCCTGACGGAGGACCCGAAGCTGCAATACCGGACCCTGCCCGGCAATACCGTGGCGAGGCTTTCGCCTCAAGTCAAAATGGATCGCTACAAGAACGCAGCATTGAACCCGCTGAGACTTGCGCCTTGGGGCAATCCAGACTACCCGGACCTGGTCAGTTTCGCAGGCACGCCATCGCCGCTCTTTCTGGTGTCCAAGCAGGTTGCCGATGGCAGCATTGGCATTCACATCCCGCGTCCCGTGCCCGAGTTGGTTCGTATTGAGGCCCAGCGCCCCTGGATATTCCTTCTGATCACGGTGGCGGGCACCATGTTGATCGTGGCCCTGTATGCCTGGGCGCTTTATGTGCAAGCCAATCGCCAGGCCATCGAGGCGGCGCAGAGTGCCAGCCGCGCCAAATCGCAATTTCTGGCCAATATGTCGCATGAAATACGAACGCCCATGAATGGCGTAATCGGCATGGCACAACTCCTTCTGGACACCCCGCTAAACCTGGAGCAACGCGGATTTATTCTCAACATCACCACCTCGGGCGAGGCCCTGATGGCCATCATCAATGACATTCTGGACTTGTCAAAAATTGAAGCGGGCCGCATGGAGTTTGACCATCATCCCTTCTCTGTGGATGCGCTACTGGACGCCGTGGCCTCCATTCTCATCGTCAGGGTCCATGAAAAGGGCATCGGGTTTCAACTTGATATCGCCCCGGATGCTGCCGGAATTTATATGGGCGATGGCCTGCGCATCCGCCAGGTCTTGCTCAATCTGGCGGGTAATGCCGTCAAATTTACCGCGCAGGGAAAAGTCAAGGTTCGGGTCAGCAAGCTGCCAAGCGGGTTGCGGTTTGAGATTGCAGACACCGGCATAGGCATTGCAGAAGAGTCCCGTCACCGGCTATTTTCCAATTTCAGCCAGGTGGATGCCTCCACCTCGCGCAAATTTGGCGGCACCGGCCTGGGACTTGTGATCAGCAAGCGCCTGGTTGAAGGCATGCATGGCCGTATCGGTGTGGACAGCGAACCGGGACAAGGCAGTTGCTTTTGGTTTGAGCTGCCCTTGGAGCTGGCTTCGGACACACTTGCAAAGAGCTTTCTAGAAGCATCCACCGCAGAAGTCATGGCCAGCCCCGTTGAGACCGTCTTGCCCCCGTCGGAGAAGGCAGCCCCGCACCTCCTGCTGGTAGAAGACCACAAAGTGAACCAGCAATTGGCTTTGTCCCTGCTGGGCCGTCTGGGCTACACCGTTGAGCTGGCTGAAAACGGCCTTGAAGCCGTCGCAGCGGCCAGCAAAAAACGCTATGACCTGATCCTGATGGACATGCAGATGCCCGAAATGGATGGCCTTGAAGCCACCCGCCAGATTCGCGCGGGCAACAATCCCAATCTCAAAACCACCATCGTCGCCCTCACCGCCAACGCCATGCAATCGGACCAGGAGGCTTGCAAAGCCGCTGGCATGAACGACTTTCTAAGCAAGCCCTTCAACCGCGACGTACTCGCTGCCTGTCTTGATCGCTGGATCGCGCAAGCGCCACCGGCTTGAATTCCCTCATTTCACATCCATAAAAAAGCCCCGCCAGCCAAAGACTGCGGGGCTTTTTATTTTTCCTCTCGCTATTATTTCAATAGCTGCTCACGCACAGTGCACGGGGGCTGGAGGCTTATTTGACGTATAACCATCAGACCAGCAGCGCATTCACCCGTTTCACATAAGCCGCTGGGTCCGCCGGCATGCCACCTTCGGCCAGCAGCGCCTGGTCGAACAAGATGTGGGCCAGGTCGTTGAAATGCACCGAGCCGTCGAGCTTTTTCACCAGCGGATGTTCGGCGTTGACTTCCAGCACCGGCTTCACGTCTGGTGCCGCTTGACCGGCTTGCTTGAGCATGCGCGCCAGTTGCGTGCTCATGCCGTCGTCCTGCACCACCAAACAGGCGGCGCTGTCCACCAAACGGGTGGTCACGCGCACGTCTTGCGCCTTGTCTTTGAGCGCTTCTTTGAGCTTGGCCAGCAGGGGCTTGAAAGTTTCGGCGGCTTCTTCAGCGGCTTTCTTCTCCGTCTCGTCTTGCAGCTTGCCCAGATCAACCGCGCCCTTGGCCACGGATTGCAGCGGGGTGTCGTCAAAGTCTTGCAGGTAGTTCAGCGCCCACTCGTCCACGCGGTCAGTCATCAAGAGCACTTCGATGCCTTTTTTCTTGAACACTTCAAGCTGCGGGCTGTTCTTGGCGGCCATGGCCGAGTCGGCGGTGATGTAGTAGATGGTTTCCTGACCTTCTTTCATGCGCGCTTTGTAGTCGGCCAGACTGACGCTCACGGTGTCCGTGGTGCTCGACGCAAAGCGCAAAAGCTTGGCCAGACGGTCTTTGTTGGCGTAGTCTTCGCCCAGGCCTTCTTTGAGCACGGCGCCAAATTCAGCGTAGAACTTGCTGTATTTGCCGACCTGTGCCTTGTCTTCTTCGCTGACCACGTCGGTCACGCCATCGGCCGAAGCTTCGGGCAACTTGTCGTTCTTCGCCAGGTCTTCCAGCATGCCCAGCACGCGCTTGGTGCAGCCTTCACGGATGGCCTTGACGTCGCGGCTTTCCTGCAGCAGTTCGCGGCTCACGTTCAGCGGCAAGTCCGCAGAGTCCACCACGCCTTTGACAAAGCGCAGGTAGGTGGGCAAGAGCGCCTCGGCATCGTCCATGATGAACACGCGTTTGACGTAGAGCTTGACGCCGGCCGACTTTTCGCGGTTGTACAGGTCCATCGGCGCTTTGCCGGGGATGTAGAGCAGCTGCGTGTACTCGGTGCTGCCTTCGACGCGGTTGTGGGTGTGGGCCAGCGGTGCTTCAAAGTCGTGGCTGATCTGTTTGTAGAACTCGTTGTACTCGTCGCCAGTGATGTCTTTTTTGGCACGCGCCCAGATGGCGTTGCCCTTGTTGGCAGCTTCCCAGTCGCCGGTCTTGACCATACCGCCGGGCTGGCGGCCGCCGTTTTCGTCGCTCGGGTTGATCAACTCGCCGTCTTTCCACTCTTCCTTTTCCATCAAAATGGGCAGGCTGATGTGGTCGGAGTATTTACCGATGATGCTCTTGAGCTTCCAGGCGCTAGCGTAGTCCAGTGCTTCTTCGTTCAGGTGCAGGATGACGCTGGTGCCACGGGCGGCGCGGGCTATGGTTTCTACTTCAAAGTCGCCGGCGCCACCGCTGATCCAGCGCACGCCTTCAGACTCTTTCATGCCAGCCCGGCGGGTTTCAACCGTGATCTTGTCGGCGACGATGAAGCCGGAGTAAAAGCCAACGCCAAACTGGCCAATCAGTTGCGAGTCGGCCTTCTGGTCGCCCGAGAGCTTGGACACAAAGTCTTTGGTGCCGCTCTTGGCAATGGTGCCCAGGTGGTCAATGGCTTCCTGCGCGCTCATGCCGATGCCGTTGTCGGTGATGGTGAGCGTTTTGGCAGCCTTGTCAAAGGTGACCTTGACCTTCAATTCGGCATCGTTTTCGTACAAACCACCGTCGTTGATCGCTTCAAAACGCAGCTTGTCGCAGGCGTCCGAGGCGTTGGAGATCAACTCGCGCAGGAAAATTTCTTTGTTGGAGTACAGCGAATGGGTGACGAGGTGCAACAGTTGTGCGACTTCGGCCTGAAAGGAAAGTGTTTGTTTGGTCATGGAATTTGGTTTGTCTCAAAAAACGGAAAGCGGACCCGGTAGCCGGGCCGCGACGCTCGAAGCCCGTAATTATGGGCGATGCATGACGGTTTCAAGAGTCGACGTGAACACGCCAGCAAGAAACGGCCACAAGGGCCGCCTCAAGGTGGAAGTATCAGATCAGGCGCGAGGCCTCTTGCGCTGCCACGCGACCTTCATCGGTCGGCACGACCCAGACCTGCACGCGACTTTCAGGCAGGTGGATCGCCCGTACTTCGTCGCCGATGGCTTGCTGGTTCAGCGCCGGATCAATGGCGATTCCCATCCAACCCAGCCGTTCGCATACCTGGGCCCGCAGCACGGCATCATGCTCGCCAATGCCGCCACTGAAGGCCAACACATCCACCCCGCCCATGCAGGCAATCATGGCACCGGATTCACGCACCACACGGCGGGTAAACAAGTCAATCGCCCGCTGGGCAGCCGCACTGCCATCGGAGCGCAGGCGGCGCATGTCGGCCGAGATGCCCGAGACGCCCAGCAACCCGCTTTGTTTGTAAAGCAGGGTTTGCAAGCGGTCATGGTCCCAGCCCTGCTCCATCAGGTACAAGAGCACCCCGGCATCGAGCGTGCCGCAGCGCGTGCCCATCATCAAGCCTTCAAGTGCCGAAAAGCCCATGGTGGTGGCGCAACTGCGGCCTTCAATGGCGGCGCACAAACTGGCGCCATTGCCAAGGTGCGCCATCAACACCCGACCATTGGCCTGTGGACTGCGCTGCTGAATCACGCTCATCACGTATTGGTACGACAGCCCATGAAAACCATAGCGACGCACGCCCTGTTCGCTCAGCGCTTGCGGCAAGGCAAAGCTGTACGCGACTTCGGGTAGCGTGGCATGAAAGGCGGTGTCAAAACACGCCACTTGAGGCGTTGTGGGAAACTCTTTTTGAAATGCCCGGATGCCCTGCAAATTGTGGGGCTGGTGTAGCGGCGCCAGTGAATTGAGCCGGTCCAACCGGGTCAACACATCGTCCGTCACCAACACGCTAGCTGAAAAATCCCGCCCGCCATGCACCACGCGATGGGCAATGACTTTGATGACCGGAATGGATTTGCGGGTCAGCAATTCTCCCAGGCTGCGCAGCGCCTGGTCAAACGAATCAGCGTCCGTCACCGGCAGTTGCAGATTCTTCTTGCGACCTTGATAGGTCCAGTCAAGAACTGGCGCACCACCGGGCTCGAGCCCCTGAATACAGCCGGTGAGGACGCTGGGCTGCACTTGTTTGCCGCGCAGCGTGTGAATTGAAAATTTGAGCGTAGAAGAACCCGCATTGACGGCAAGAATGGCCATGAACGACTCCTTACCAAGCCTGGCGTGGCAGGTCGCGACGGGCATTGTGCGCCGCCAGTTGTGCCAGCAGCGCCGAAGCGACGCGGTTCATGGGACCGTCGGCGCGGCTGGTCAAGGCAATGGGCACGCGCGCCCCCAACACCAGGCCAGCACCGCTGGCACCAGCCAGATATTCGAGCTGCTTGGCCAGCATGTTGCCGGACTCCAGATCAGGCACCACCAGAATGTCGGCATCCCCCGCCACGGCGGAATCGATGTGCTTGATTTGCGCGGCATGAAGCGAGATGGCATTGTCGAACGCCAATGGACCATCAAGTACTCCGCCTTTGATCTGGCCTCGCTCGGCCATCTTGCACAGTGCTGCGGCTTCAATGGTGGATGGAATATTGGGATTGACCATTTCCACGGCCGACAAAATGGCCACTTTGGGCGTTTCCACGCCCATAATGCGGGCAAAGTCGATGGCGTTTTGGATGATGTCCACTTTCTCGGACAAAGTCGGATGGATATTGAGCGCGGCATCCGTAATCAACAACGGCTTGGGATACAACGGTACATCAAAGCGGAATACATGCGACATGCGCCGACCAGTGCGCAATTTGGGCTGGTGCAGCACGGCGTGAATCAGCTCGTCGGTGTGCAGGCTGCCCTTCATCAAAATTTCGACATCGCCTTTGACGGCCAACTCGGCGGCTTTTTCGGCGGCTTCGTGACTGTGTTCCACGGAGATGATCTCGACGCCGGTCAAATCAATGCCCGCTTCCTGGGCGATGTGGCGAATGCGAATCTCAGGTCCAATCAGCACGGGCACGATCAAGCCATAACGGGCCGAGTCCATGGCGCCGCTGAGTGATTCGGCATCACAAGGATGGACGACCGCGCAACGCACTGCATCCATGCCAGCGCTACGCGCCAGCAGTTCTTTGAAGCGGGCTTCCGGGTCAAGCAACTGGATGAACGGCGCACTGACGCGTGGCAGCCGAACTTTTTTCGTGGGTGCCAATACCTTGGCTGAACCGTGCAGTACCCGTGCACCCTTCTGGTTAAGCACCTGGCAATCGAGTTCAACAAATTTCTTTTCGTCGTCCTTGCTGACCACTGTGGCGGTCACTGTGAGCGTGTCACCTATGTGAACCGGTTTGGTGAAATGCAGCACCTGCTCCAGATAAATGGTGCCGGGACCGGGGAACTGGGTCCCCAACAATGCCGAAATCAGGGCGCCGCCCCACATGCCGTGGGCAATCACACCATGAAACAAGGTCTCGTTGGCATATTCAGGATTTAGGTGGGCCGGGTTGGTATCGCCCGAGACGGCGGCAAAGGCCTGAATATCAGCCAAGGTCAATGTGCGTATCAGGCTTGAACTTTGACCCACACTGAGTTCGTCATAGGTGATGTTTTCAATCAGATCAGTATTTATTGAGAAATTCATAGCAGTTTGTTTTTGACAATAGGTGCGGGGAAATAATGAATTTGGAATGTGGCCGGATCAAGCCACGGCGTGGCAACCAGCGTCAACATAGATGGTCTGCCCCGTCATACCTGACGACGCATCACTGCATAAAAAGGTACATAGCTGGGAAATCTCATCCAGGGTGACCAGACGGCCCAATGGGGCTTTGGTAATGGAGCTGCTCATCAGGCTGTCAAATTCAGCAATGCCGGAAGCGGCTCGCGTCAGGATAGGTCCCGGTGAAACAGCGTGCACACGAATACGTTGAGGTCCGAGTTCCAGCGCCATATAGCGCACCATCGACTCCAAAGCAGCCTTCACCGGCCCCATCAAACCGTAATGCGGCACGGCTTCGTCAGCTCCGAGGTAGGTCATAGTCAGCATGCTGCCGCCGTCCGTCATGTGCGGCGTGCAGTACTTGGCCAGGGTGGCAAATGAGTGGCACGACACCTCCATGGCGCGGGCAAAACCGGTGCTGCTGCTGTCAATGACCTGGCCGTGCAGGTCGGCCAATGGAGCCCAGGCAATGGAATGGACCACAAAATCGAGCCTTCCCAATTTGGCAACGGCATGCTCCACCAAGGCCTGCAACTCACCTGGTTGTTCCACGTCGCAGGGCTTGAGGTCAATGCCGACGGCCGCGGTAAGGGGCTCGACAAAGCGTATGGCTTTTTCATTCAGACATGAGGCAACGACTTCGGCACCTTGCAAACGGGCCAACTGCGCTGCACCCCACGCAATGCTGTGCTCATTGGCCAGACCCAGGACAAGGCCTTTTTTTCCAGCCAGACTAAAGGAATTAATATTGTTGGTCATAAAGATTTTTGAAATTGAAACAAACGCGTAGAGGCTAACCAATTTGAGTGTCAGGGCCGTGTCAACGCTGCGTCATTTTTGTGTCAGGATTCTTTGAACAGACGGTCCAGATCGATGCCATCAGCGCCAGGTTTAAAACCCTCCTTCACCATTTGAGCCTCGGCATCAGACATTATTTGTCGCGTTGCAACGACACCGACCTCTTCCACATAGCGTGTTTCAACGCCATAGCGCAGGACCAGCAAGCCTCGTAGCTCTTCCCGTTTGTGAGCCACGCGACGGTCTGGATTGGCGCCCGAATGTGCCGCACTGTCCGCTGCGGTCCGGCGCTCATGCGTCACCGGTGAGGCCGGATGTTTTTGACTCATGACATGGGCAATTTCGGCTTCGGTTTCAAGCGAGACCCCCAAGCCTATTGCCAAACGCGCAATGCGTGTATTCAACGCTTCGATGGATGTCTCCATATTGTGCAAGCGCTGGGCCAGCGCATCATTTTCAGTATTCGGCTTAGTCGACATAGCGCACCATCACATTCTCTCCAGGGGCTTCGCACAGCACATCTGCGGCCTTGATGACCGGAGGTGCTACTTGTGTGCCTGATCGCGTACGTAACCAGGCATGCATGGCTTCCCACCATGAGCCATCCACCAACGGCGCGTTAGCAACCCATTCATCGGGTTCGACCCAGGCGTGGCCTTTTTCAGTGGTATCAATTTGGTAACTGCGCCGGGCATGTCCTGGCTCGGAAATAATGCCCGCGTTATGCCCTCCCGCAGCCAGAATGAACGTCGTCTGCGTATCGGTGAGCAAATGAATTTTGTAGACCGAACGCCAGGGCGAAACATGATCGCGCACGGTGCCCACCACCAGCATGGGGGCCTTAATATCCATTAAGGACACCCCCACGCCACCCACGCGGTAGTGGCCAGAAGCCAATGCATTGTTCAAGAACAGTGATGACAGGTATTCCGAATGCATGCGCTCTGGCAACCTGGTGAGATCAGCATTCCAACTCATCATATCGTTACCTACTTCGTCCTGACCAAGCAGGTAGCGGCGCGTATTGCGGGACCAGATCAGATCGCGCGAATTCATGAACTGGAAAGACCCCGCCATCTGGCGACCCGACAGATAGCCAGTACGGGCCATGGCTTCTCGCAATGTATTGAGTTGATCGTCGTCAATGAAAACGCCCAGCTCACCGGGTTCACTGAACTCGGTCTGCGCGGCCAGCAATGTGACAGTGGCCAGTTCAGGCAAGCTGTCTATCGCAATCCCATCTTCCTGGCGACGATGGGGATTCTGACCACGTACCTGGCTTTGTGACTTTGGATCGCCATGACCGAGCGCAGCGGCCACGATAGCCAGGAAGGTGCCGCCCAGGCAATACCCCAGTGAATGAATGCGGGGAGCGCCGGTATGCGCTTTGACGGCGGACATGGCTTCCATCACCCCCATTTGCAGGTAATCCTGCATCCCTACATCACGGTCGGAAGCATCGGGATTGCGCCATGAAATCATGAACACGGTATGCCCTTGACCGACCAGATAACGCACCATCGAATTCTCAGGTGACAAGTCCAGGATGTAGTACTTCATAATGCATGAAGGAACAATCAACAATGGCTCGGGGTAGACTTTTTTGGTGGTGGGTGTGTACTGAATCAGTTCAATCAGATGATTGCGAAACACCACCTTGCCCGGGGTCAATGCCACTTCTTTACCCACTTCGTATTCCAGCGGCTTGAGAGAGTCAGCATCAGTGCTGTGGCGCGCTTTTTGGTATGCCTGCAAATCCTTGACGTAATTTTGATAACCCTTGATCCAGCTTTGTCCCATCGATTCCTTGCCTGCTCTCAGCACCTCTGGATTGGTGACGGCGTAATTGGAGGGAGACAATGCATCGAGTCCTTGCCGGGTGAAAAAACTTACCAAATGGTGATTGTGTTTGGACAGCCCATCCACTTCGGTGGATGCCTGCCACCAGGCATCACTGGCCTTGAAACCTTCTTTCATGACATTGAAGGGCCACTTGCACCAGCCTTCATCATTGAAGCGGGGGTCCATTTCGGGAACAGGCTTTCCATCGGCGTCCACTTCAGATTCTTTTTGGAAAGATCTGGTCAACGTCTGCTGAGCAAGTGCTGCTGCATGTTGTGCCAGCAACATTTGCTGCCCCGGCGAGACCGCCAGGTGCATGGCCCAATCGGCGTAGGCCAGGGTTAAGGAAATAGGAGATAAGCCTTTATTGGCTTTGGCCAGTTGCGTATGAAACGCTTCATCGATTGACTTGGCGACATGTCGTTGGTGCTCTGATGGCTGCGTGGATGACATCGATTTCTTCATAGCAATGACCTTAAATCCTGTTGGATGTTGAAAGTAGAGTATGCATGGGTTAACCCTTGGCAAGATGACAGTTAGTCAGGCAAACCTAAAATAATTAGCATGCGAGTACCGTAATATTGACCTTTTGACTTTATGGAGTTCTTCAGCATGAGTATCACCACAGTTGGCATCATCGGCGCAGGCACCATGGGTAACGGCATTGCACAAGCCTGTGCAGTGTCAGGCATCAACGTCGTCATGGTTGACATTTCGGACGCGGCAGTTGCCAAAGGCATCGCCACCGTTTCAAGTAGTTTGGACCGTCTGCTGAAGAAAGAGAAAATTACCGTGGCCGACAAGGAGGCTGCCATGTCACGGATCAAGGGCAGCACCAATTACGAAGAACTCAAGTCAGCCCAATTGGTCATTGAAGCTGCCACCGAGAATTACGATTTGAAAGTCAAAATTCTCAAACAAATTGATGCCTTGGTTGCACCGAACGTCATTGTGGCGACCAACACCTCATCCATCTCCATTACCAAATTGGCGGCCATTACCACGCGCGCTGACCGTTTCATCGGGATGCACTTTTTCAACCCCGTGCCAATGATGGCACTGGTGGAAATCATTCGTGGATTACAAACCAGCGATGCCACCCATGATGCCGTGCACGCCATGGCAAAAGCCTTGGGCAAATCGCCAATCACGGTTAAAAATGCGCCAGGTTTCGTGGTCAACCGTATTTTGGTGCCCATGATCAATGAAGCCATCTTTGTTCTGGCTGAAGGTTTGGCAACGCCCGAAGACATTGATGCGGGTATGAAACTGGGCTGCAACCAACCCATTGGCCCCTTGGCGCTGGCCGACATGATCGGTCTGGACGTGTGCCTGGCTGTGATGGAGGTGTACCTGAGCGAGTACGGAGACAGCAAATATCGCCCTTGCCCACTGCTCAAAGAAATGGTGGCCGCAGGCCATTTGGGACGCAAAACCGGTCAGGGCATCTACAAATATTGAGCTTGCCAAGCCCGGTCATTTCAAGTGCAATTGCCGGACTGTTAGTCGCTCCAGCATAATTTTCAGCATGTGGATAAATTCTGGATAAATTACAATCCAGAGCGCAGTAATTTAAAACTATCCACAGAAACCATACCCATAATGACAGAGGGACAACATGCCAGCCAGCCTGGGTTCACAGGCCAAGGCGCCGGGCAAAGCCTGTGGCAAGCCTGCATCGACCAGCTCGCGCAGGAACTGCCAGAACAGCAGTTCAACACCTGGATTAAACCCTTGTCGGCGCAGGTCTCTGATGATCTATCCAAAGCCACCATTTTTGTCGCAAACCGGTTCAAACTGGACTGGATCAGAGCGCAATACAGCAACCGCATCTCCAGCTTGCTAGAGAAGTTTTCTGGCCAGCAAGTTCAAATTGAGTTAGCACTTGCTCCGCGTGAAGTTGTTGCCAGAAGCCATTCTCCGCAACGCTCCGTTGAACCCATCCCGATTGAAGAGTCTGCTGAGCCGAGTGAGGATCGAACCGCCAACAACCTCAAAAACCGCCTCAATTCGGCACTGACCTTTGACACACTGGTGGAAGGCACGGCCAACCGCATGGCGCGTGCCGCAGCCATGCATGTAGCCGGCATGCCAGGGCACTTGTACAACCCGCTTTTTATCTATGGTGGCGTCGGCTTGGGTAAAACCCATTTGATGCACGCCGTGGGCAATCGCCTGCTGGCCGACATGCCTTCCGCCAAAGTTCTCTACATCCATGCAGAACAATTTGTTTCGGATGTGGTTAAGGCTTATCAGCGCAAGACTTTTGACGAATTTAAAGAGCGTTATCACTCGCTGGATCTGCTGCTGATTGACGATGTCCAGTTTTTTGCCAACAAAGAGCGCACGCAGGAAGAATTCTTCAATGCGTTCGAAGCCTTGCTGGCCAAAAAGTCGCACATTGTGATGACCAGCGACACCTATCCCAAGGGCTTGACAGACATTCACGAACGGTTGGTGTCGCGCTTTGACTCTGGGCTGACGGTCGCTATTGAGCCCCCCGAGCTGGAAATGCGCGTCGCCATTTTGATCAACAAGGCACGCGTGGAAGGCATCAACATGCCGGAAGAAGTCGCCTTCTTCGTCGCTAAAAACGTGCGCTCCAATGTGCGAGAGCTGGAAGGCGCCTTGCGCAAAATTCTGGCGTACTCGCGCTTCAACCAGAAAGAGATCTCGATTTTGCTGGCACGCGAAGCCTTGCGCGATCTGCTGTCCATCCAGAACCGTCAGATTTCTGTGGAAAACATCCAGAAAACGGTGGCGGACTACTACAAGATCAAGATCGCGGACATGTACTCCAAGAAGCGACCGGCCAGCATTGCCCGACCACGCCAGATTGCAATGTACCTGGCCAAAGAGTTGACCCAAAAAAGCCTGCCTGAAATTGGAGAGTTGTTTGGCGGACGTGACCACACCACCGTCTTGCATGCCGTTCGCAAGATTGGTGGCGAGCGCCAGCAAATGACGGAACTGAACCAGCAACTCCACGTTCTTGAGCAAACACTCAAAGGCTGATTTTGCAGATTTAAATAAAGGGGAAAATGCGGTATTAAATAAATCGCTCCCCAGACTGTTATTGATTGAAGTAATTTAAAAAGAGGTTGACATGATTGTCCTGAAGGCACCCCAAGACAAAGTTTTATCGGTTTTGCAATCGGTCGCAGGCATTGTTGAGCGCCGCCACACCTTGCCCATTCTGGCCAACGTGCTCATTCGCAAAACAGGCTCATCTTTGCAACTGACAACCAGCGATCTTGAAATCCAGATCCGAACTACTGCTGAGCTTGATGGCGACACAGGTGACTTCACCACCACTGTGGGCGCACGCAAACTGATCGACATCCTGCGCACCATGCCCTCGGACCAGACCGTGTCGCTCGAATCCAGCGCGGCCAAGCTCATCCTCAAGGGCGGCAAGAGCAAGTTCACGCTGCAAACCATGGCGGCTGAGGACTTTCCGCTGGTGCAAGAGGCAGCCAACTTTGGCCCGGTGTTCAGCGTGCCACAAAAGACCCTGAAAGACCTGCTCAGCCAAGTGTCGTTTGCGATGGCCGTGCATGACATCCGCTACTACCTTAACGGTATTTTGTTCGTGGCTGAGGGCAATCAACTCAGTCTGGTTGCCACCGATGGTCACCGTCTGGCTTTTGCGTCGGCCACGCTGGACGTTGAAGTGCCCAAGCAAGAGGTCATCCTGCCCCGCAAAACCGTGATCGAACTGCAACGTCTGCTGTCTGACGCGGAAGGCGCTATTGAAATGCAGTTTGCCAACAACCAAGCCAAATTCACCTTTGGCGGCATGGAATTCGTCACCAAGCTGGTTGAAGGCAAGTTCCCTGACTACAACCGCGTCATCCCCAAAAATCACAAAAACAGCATTACGCTGGGCCGCACGGCCTTGCTGGCCACGCTACAGCGCACTGCCATCTTGACCAGCGACAAATTCAAGGGCGTGCGCCTGAACATCGATCCCGGCACACTGCGCGTGGCATCCAACAATGCCGAGCAGGAAGAGGCTGTGGACGAGTTGGACATTGATTACGGCGGCGACAGCATCGAGATCGGCTTCAATGTGACCTACCTCATCGATGCGCTGGCCAACATGAGCCAGGACATGGTGAAGCTTGAACTCTCGGATGGCAACAGCTCGGCGCTGTTCACCATCCCTGACAACGACACCTTCAAATATGTCGTCATGCCGATGCGAATTTAATGCCGACAGGCATGTAACCATACAAAGCCCGAACCCGTGATGAACCTGAAGTTCATTGCGGGTTTGGTCATTCAAGCGTTTGAGAATTATTGAAACTTTGTGGGACAGTCCGGAGCGTAGCGAAGCCCTGTCCCCAACTGATTAGAGTAAGCCATGACCGAAGAAAACAAGCCAGTTCCGACCCCAGAAAACGGTGATGACTCCGTTCACACAGGCGAGGGGACTTCTGACAGCTCGAACTTCCAGCCCACCATCGACGCCCATCAGGCGGGTGCTTCCGAGGCTTATGGCGAAGGCTCGATCCAGATTCTTGAAGGCCTGGAGGCGGTGCGCAAGCGCCCTGGCATGTACATCGGCGACACCTCGGACGGTACCGGTCTGCACCATCTGGTGTTCGAGGTGGTGGACAACTCCATCGACGAATCACTGGCTGGTCACTGCGATGACATTCTGGTCACCATCCACTCCGACAACTCTGTGTCCGTGGTGGACAACGGGCGTGGCATTCCGACCGGCGTCAAGATGGACGACAAGCACGAACCCAAACGCTCGGCGGCCGAAATCGCCTTGACCGAGTTGCACGCCGGTGGCAAGTTCAACCAGAACAGCTACAAAGTCTCCGGCGGCCTGCACGGTGTGGGTGTGAGCTGCGTCAACGCGCTATCCAAGATGCTGCGCCTGACCATCCGCCGCGACGGCAAAGTGCATGTGATGGAGTTCAGCAAAGGCTTTGTGCAGAACCGCCTGACTGAAGTCGTGAACGGCATCGAAGTATCACCCATGAAGGTGATTGGCGAGACCGAAAAACGCGGCACCGAAGTGCACTTTTTGCCCGATCTGGAAATTTTCCAGACCAACACCGACTTCCATTACGAGATTTTGAGCAAGCGCCTGCGCGAACTCAGCTTCTTGAACAATGGCGTCAAGATTCGCCTCAAAGACGAACGCAGCGGCAAAGAAGACGACTTTTCCGGCGCCGGTGGCGTCAAGGGTTTTGTCAACTTCATCAACAAGGGCAAGACGGTGTTGAACCCCAACATCTTCCACGCCATGGGCGACCGCCAGAGCGACCAGAACACCAACATCGGCGTTGAAGTCGCGATGCAGTGGAACAGCGGCTACAACGAACAAGTGCTGTGCTTCACCAACAACATCCCGCAGCGCGACGGCGGCACCCACCTGACCGGCCTGCGCGCCGCCATGACGCGCGTCATCAACAAATACATTGACGACAGCGAACTGGCCAAAAAAGCCAAGGTCGAAGTGACCGGCGACGACATGCGTGAAGGCTTGTGCTGCGTCTTGAGCGTCAAAGTGCCCGAGCCCAAGTTCAGCAGCCAGACCAAAGACAAGCTCGTGTCATCGGAAGTGCGCGGCCCGGTGGAAGACATCGTCAGCAAGCTGCTGTACGACTACCTACAGGAGCGCCCGGCCGACGCCAAGATCATCGTCGGCAAGATCATCGAAGCGGCTCGCGCCCGTGAAGCGGCCCGCAAGGCACGCGACATGACGCGCCGCAAAGGCGTACTCGACGGCATGGGCCTGCCCGGCAAACTGGCCGATTGCCAGGAAAAAGACCCGGCCATGTGCGAAATCTACATCGTCGAGGGTGACTCCGCCGGTGGTTCCGCCAAACAAGGCCGCGACCGCAAGTTTCAGGCGATTTTGCCGCTGCGCGGCAAGATTTTGAACGTGGAGAAAGCCCGCTACGAAAAGCTGCTGACCAGCAATGAAATCCTGACGCTCATCACCGCCTTGGGCACCGGTATTGGCAAGGCGGGCGGCGCCACCGGCAACGACGACTTCGATGTCTCCAAGCTGCGCTACCACCGCATCATCATCATGACCGATGCCGACGTTGACGGCGCCCACATCCGCACCTTGCTGCTCACCTTCTTCTACCGCCAGATGACTGAACTGGTCGAGCGCGGCCACATCTACATTGCCCAGCCACCGCTGTACAAGGTGAAGGCGGGCAAGGAAGAGTTGTACCTGAAAGACGCTCCCGCGTTGGACAGCTTCCTGATGCGCATCGCACTGGTCAATGCCGCAGTGCATACCGGCGGTGACAACAGCACCATCATCAGCGGCGACACCTTGGCCGAACTGGCGCGCAAGCACCAGGTGGCACAAAACGTGATTGCCCGTTTGAAAAACTTCATGGATGCCGAAGCTCTGCGCTCGGTGGCCGATGGCGTGGCCTTGAACCTGGACACCGTGGCGGATGCCGAGCTATCGGCCGCCGCGCTGCAAGCCAAGCTCCCCGACGCCGAAGTGGCCGGTGAATTTGACGTGCGAACCGACAAACCCATTCTGCGCATCAGTCGCCGCCACCACGGCAACGTCAAGAGCAGCGTGCTCACGCAAGACTTTGTGCACGGATCCGACTACGCCGCGCTGAGTGAGGCTGCCAACACCTTCAAAGGCTTACTCAGCGAAGGTGCCAAAGTCACACGGGGTGAAGGTGAACGTCAAAAAGAAGAAAAAGTGACTGATTTCCGTGAAGCGATGGCCTGGCTGATTGGCCAAGCCGAACACGCCACTTCACGCCAGCGCTACAAAGGACTGGGTGAAATGAACCCCGCCCAACTCTGGGAAACCACCATGGACCCCACGGTACGCCGCTTGCTGCGCGTGCAGATTGACGACGCCATCGAAGCCGACCGCGTGTTCACTATGCTGATGGGCGACGAGGTGGAACCCCGCCGCGACTTCATCGAAACCAACGCGCTGCGCGCTGGCAATATCGATATTTAGCCTGCGACAGTCGCTATTAAATTAGTAGCTGCTTACGCATATTGCACGGGGGCTGAAGCCTTATTTCTTATATAAGGCATCAGCCTTGACGGATTTTCTGGACCAGTGCCGTGGTGGAGTAGCCATCCACAAACGGCAGTGCCAGCGCCCGCCCGCCGTAGGACTCCACCACGCGCGTCTCAGCCAGCAGACTCATGTCGTAGTCGCCGCCTTTGACCAGGATGTCAGGTTTGATTTGTGCAATCAGTTCCAGCGGTGTGTCCTCCTCAAACCAGGTCACGAGACTGGTACTTTCCAAAGCCGCCATGACAAAAGCCCGATCAGCTTCCGAATTGAGGGGACGATCCGGCCCTTTGCCCAGTCGCTTGGCGGAGGCATCGGTGTTGAGTGCCACTACCAGACTCGCCCCAAGGGACCTGGCTTGCGCCAGGTACATCACATGGCCACGGTGCAGCACATCGAACACGCCATTGGTAAACACCAGCGGGCGAGGCAGCGTGGTCACTCGCGCCAGAACACTGGCTTGTGCGCAAATTTTGTCTGAAAGGGCAGAAATGGAAGGTATGTTGCTCATGCCTTTGATGCTAGCAGGCTGGCGCAACCCTTAAGCTAACGCATGCCTGTGTGTATTGGCATAATCCGGTCACTTTATGAATCTTGTCACAGTCAACATCGATAACATCCGCATCGGCTCGCCGCTGCCTTTTTCACTTCGGGATGAGGGCGGTGTGTTGCTGGCACAAAAAGGGTTTGTGGTGAGCAGCCGCGCCGATCTGGACCTGATTGTGGGGCATCGCGGCAACCTGTTCATTGACGTTGCCGAGTCCGAGAGTCATCGCCGCGCCTATGTTGGCAAACTGCGCCACATGGTGCTGGAAGAACGCGAACTTGGGCAAATCGCCGATAGCCAGTTTTCGTCGCTTGATCTGGAGAGCCCTGCGGCCGAAGTGGTCGACACCGGCGAGCCCGACTGGCTGGACCTGCAGAGTGAAACCAACACCATGCTGCGCGACACCAACCCGGACACCTTTCGCAACCGGCTGAACAAGTTGCAAGCCCAACTGAACCGCCATGCACGCCAGAACCCGGATGGCACTTTATTCGCACTGATTCATCTCTCCAGCAGCGAGCTGCGCCTTTACAGCGCCACCCATGCCATGCTGGTCAGCGTGATGTGCAGCCTGGCTGCGCGCGAGGTGTTGAAATGGTCGCCCGAGCAGGGAACCACGCTGTGCAAAGCAGCCCTGACGATGAACATCGGTATGACCGAGTTGCAAGACCGGCTGGCGCTGCAAAAAGAGGCACCCAGCGCAGAACAAAAACGCCAGATCGAGCGTCATGCCGCCCACTCTGTCGATCTCCTTGAGCAGCTGGGCGTCACCGACCCGTGCTGGCTGGAAGCCGTTGCCCATCATCGCGAAAAAATTCCCGGACCACTCGCTGACCGATCCGTTGGCCAGCGCATGGCGCGCCTGATTCAGCGTGCCGACACGTTTGCGGCGCGTCTATCGCCCCGCGCCTCGCGCGTGCCCGAATCACCTGCAAGCGCCATGCAGGCCAGCTATTTTGATGAAAACCGCAAGGTTGACGAAGCGGGTGCCGCCCTGATCAAGGCCGTCGGCATTTACTCACCGGGCACTTTTGTCCGCCTGGCCACCGACGAGGTCGCGGTGGTGATCAAGCGCGGCGCCAATACGACGACCCCGCGCGTGGCCGTTTTAATCAACCGCACAGGCATGCCCATCGTCGAGCTGATCGTGCGCGACACCAGTCGTCGTGAATTTCGCATTGTGTCGGGCGTGCCGCACCGTGAGGTCAAGGTCAAAATCAACCTTGAACGCCTGCTGGCGCTCACCAAGTTACCCAACTCACAGCGCCCCTGGTAAGTGGCGCCACCCGGCTCAGGTTGGCCGGGTTTCGATAAAGCTGGGGCGCAGCATCAGTTTTTCGAGTAGCTTGTTCAGGTTGGGGTGGTCGGTGCGCCAGTCAAGCTGGGCAAAGCGGAAGTCCAGATAGCTCAAGGCTACGCCCACTGAAATGTCGGCCAGCGTGAGATGGATGCCAGCACAAAAAGATTTATCACCCAGCCCCAGACTCATGGCCTTCACAGCAGATTGAACCTTGCCCAATTGACGGTCAATCCAGGCCTGGCTGCGCTGCTCATCGGTGCGCCCGACCCAGGTCGATTCCAGCCGTGCCAGGATGGACGCATCGAGCAGCCCGTCAGCCAGGGCTTCCCAGGTTTTGACTTCGGCACGTTCACGACCCAGTCCGGGAATCAATTTACCCACCGGCGAGAGGGTGTCCAGGTATTCAACAATCACGCGCGAATCAAACAGAGCTTCGCCAGCTTCCATGATGAGGCAAGGCACTTTGCCCAGGGGATTGGATTCGGCGATGGTGGTCTGATCTGACCACACGTCTTCGGTCACAAATTCAAAGTCGAGCTTCTTTTCGGCCATGACGACGCGCACTTTGCGCACATAAGGGCTGGTAATGGATCCGAGTAATTTCATGGGCTGTTCGTCGTTGCAGTAGCTTTCATTCTATACATCAGTCTGAACGCGCACTTACCTATTCGCAATTGAACGTGATAGATCGCACACAACCTACAATCCGCGCATGAATTTCTCCCCTATCTCCGCCCTTTCCCCGTTGGACGGCCGTTACGCCGCCAAACTTGCCAAACTCCGCCCTGTCATGAGTGAACAGGGCTATATGCAGCGCCGCGTGCAGGTGGAGGTGGCCTGGTTCATCGCCTTGAGCGATTGCGGCTTTGCCGAATTCAAACCACTGTCACCCGGTGCCCGCACGTACCTGATGGGGATGGTCAAAAACTTTTCCGAAGCCGACGGCGAAGCCATCAAGGCGATCGAGAAGGTCACCAACCATGACGTGAAGGCGGTCGAGTACTGGATCAAGTCCAAGTTTGACGCGCGTCCCGAGTTGATCGCTGCCGGTGAATTTGTCCATTTTGGCTGCACCAGCGAAGACATCAACAATACCAGCCACGCACTGCAGCTCAAAGCTGGTCGCGACCAGGTGCTGCTGCCCGCCCTGGACGCCGTCATCACCAAGCTGCGCGAGATGGCCCACGCGTTTGCCGAGGTGCCCATGCTCAGCCGCACCCACGGTCAGACCGCCAGCCCCACCACCGTAGGCAAGGAAATCGCCAATGTCGTATTTCGCCTGACGACCACGCGCAACCGAATCGCCAGCATCAACCTGATGGCCAAGATGAACGGGGCTGTCGGCAACTACAACGCCCACCTATCAGCCTGGCCCGAATTTGACTGGGAAGCCTTCAGCCGCAAAGTGATCGAGACCCCCGAGCCGCTCGGCCTGGGCCTGACCTTCCAGCCCTACAGTATCCAGATCGAACCACACGACTACATGGCCGAACTGTTTGACGCCATCGCCCGCACCAACACCATCCTGATCGACTGGTCACGCGACGTCTGGGGCTATGTGAGCCTGGGTTACTTCAAGCAGCGCCTGCGCGAGGGCGAAGTCGGCTCCAGCACCATGCCGCACAAGGTCAACCCGATTGATTTCGAGAACGCCGAAGGTAATCTGGGTCTGGCCAACGCACTGCTCAAGCACCTGAGCGAAAAGTTGCCCATTTCACGCTGGCAGCGTGACCTGACCGACAGCACCGTGCTACGCAACATGGGCGTGGCCATGGGCTATGCCTTGCTGGCCTACCAGTCGATGTTGACCGGTCTGGGCAAACTCGAACTCAACGAAGCCGCCATTGCCGCCGATCTGGACGCCTCATGGGAAGTGCTGGCCGAACCGATCCAGACCGTGATGCGCCGCTTTGGCCTGCCCCAGCCTTACGAGCAACTCAAAAAATTCACCCGCGGTGAACCCATGACGCGCGAGCTAATGCAAGGCTTTATCGCCAAGCTGGAGATTCCCGAAGAAGAAAAAGCCCGTTTGATGGTCATGACGCCAGGCAGCTACACCGGCAAGGCAGCAGAACTGGCCAAACGGGTATGACCCCCTCGCTCGGCACTTTGTGTCCTCACTACCCCCCGAGCGGGCTGACCCGTTTTGGGGCGGCCCGGCGCCAGGTCTGACGATGGCCATCAAATCCACCATCTTCAAAGCCAGTCTGCAAATTGCCGACATTGACCACGCGTATTACGCCGACCACGCCCTCACCTTGGCACGCCACCCGAGCGAGACCGACGAGCGCATGATGATCCGTCTGTGCGCGCTGGCCTTGCAGGCGCACAAGCTGCAAACCGTGTGCGGCGGCGACGGCACACTGGCGTTTGGCGCGGGCCTCTCCGACCCCGACGAGCCCGATGCCTGGCTGCGCGACTTCACGGGGCTGACCCGGCTCTGGATCGAAGTTGGCCAGCCCGAGGACAAACCGTTGCTCAAGGCCTGCAACAAGGCTGACGAGGTGGTGCTGTACTGCTTCAACCACGCGGCTGAAGTCTGGTGGCGCACCATGGAGGCCAAGCTGGCCCGGCCAAAAAACCTGAGCGTGTTCCGCATCCCGACCACGGCATCGCTGGCACTGATTCCGATGGCGCAGCGCAGCATGCAATTGCAAGCGACGATTCAGGAAGGCGTACTGATGCTGGGCGACGGTTCGACCAACGTGGACATCGAACCGATTCGCTGGAAATAACAAGCCAAATTGACCTGTAGCCCCCGCAGATACTGCGTGAACAGCTATTAATTAAATAGCGAACGTTGACTTCTCGGCGGCCCGCTCGGCGTATTTGTTAAAGCGCCAGGATGTGCCCAGCTGTGTGATGCGGCGCCAGGTCTGGCGTTTTTCAACCGGACTCATCGCCAACCAGCACTGCACCTCGACAAAACTGCGGCCACACCCTTTGCACTCGTCATCGCCCTGGCTGGTGGAGCAAATCGCGATGCACGGGGTGTCGGGCGTGGTGTCGTACCAGGCGAGCCAAGCGGCCATAGCCAACGGAGACAAGGCCGTTTCATCGACCTCTGCCACCTGCTTGAACGCCATCACGGCATAGACTTCGGCCAACGCACGGGTTGGCGCCGCCAGCGAAAAACCGTCGGTCGAAGGCTTTTGATCGCGCCAGTAGTTGATGGCCGACTCGATGTCGGTGATGTGAAGGCTTGCCATGGGGACGCGCATCATAGCCCGCCGTGGCACCCAGGGTGGCCGCTAAAATCCACCGGGACCTCAGGCGCTTTTGCCGCCCGCCCTTTTGACAGAAACGACGCCCCCCTGTGACCGACCTCCCCCTTGACCCTGACGCCAAAATCGAACAAGCCCGCCTGTGGCACGACAACGGCTGGACCGCCCGCGTGATCAAGAACGAGGATGACGATGGCTGGGCCGTGGCCATGACCCGGGATGGCGAATCCGAACCGGCGCTGATCGGGCCGTGGACCATGGGGCGCGACAAGAAAAACCCCAAGCCGCTGGACAACAACGCCTTCAACACGCTGGTCAAGACCGCCACCGAGTTTGTACGCCGCCATGAGCAGCAACTGCACGCTACGCTGCACCAAAGCATCACCGTCACCAGCGGTAGCGAGCGCGTCACCGTCTGCTTGGATATCGTGCCCGATGACGACAACCCCACGGCCACCTTAACCGCCTGGAGCGACACGGGCGACGAGCTGGCCCAGGTGCGGGTGTCCCCAGGGTTCAAGCTGAACCGCTCCAGCGCCAGCGCCTGGGCACAGGGCAACTTTCAAAAGCCCGGTTGAGCCACACCGCCGCGCCTGCTATTCTTGCACCATGAAACTCATCACCAAATGGCTGCTTTATGCCGCCGCCCTGCTGGCTGTGGCCTACCTGTACCACGGCGTGCATGTAGCCAGCTTTGGCGCGGCCCTGTCCGCCGCCTTCGTTATTGGCCTGTTCAACATGGTGTTGCGACCGATGCTGGTGGTGCTGACGCTGCCGGTGACCCTGGTCACCCTGGGGCTGTTTTTGTTTGTCATCAACGCACTGATGTTCTGGGCCGCATCTGGCGTGCTCAACGGTTTTTATGTGCGCGACTTTGGCGCCGCCTTGCTGGGCTCGCTGATTTACTCGGCGTTTGGCATCGTGATCGACTCAGCGGTCGAGCGCCTGTTCCTTAAGTAGCAACTCGACCTGCCGGCGGCGGGTGTCGATGATGGACGCCTCAATGTTGTCGGCCGCCCCACTGCTGGCCCGGCGTTCCTTGACCAGCTCCTGCGCCGCCTTGAAGCGATCCAGCGCCAGCGGGTAATCCAGCACCGCCACTTGCGCCTCGGCATCGGCGCGGATGGCACGCAGGCTTTGGCCCTGCGCGGCGTAGGCGCTTGAGAGCAACTGCCACGCCGGCCCGTCGTTCGGATGTGCGATGACCCAGAGTTGCAGACGCTGGGCCGCATCGGACACTTGTGTGGCATCCGGTGCCGACCCGCCATGGGCTGATTGCAGTGCCAATTGCGCTCCTAAAAACAACTCCGGCCGACGTAATGCGGTGGCTTCGCTCGCCGCCTCGTGCCGCGGCCCGGCCTGGATGGCCTTGAGCGCCGCAGCAGCGTGCGGGACATCACCCGCCGTCAACGCCATTTCAGCATCCAGCAAGCGCGCTTGGCGCAAGGCTGGTGCATCGGCGCGCACCAAAGGCAGCAAGCGGGCGAGATAAGTCTTGCCATGCTCAAAATCACGCATGCGGTTGGCCGACAGGGCCCCTGCATACAAAATCGCCACCTGCCGCGCTGGCGTCAAGGTAGCCAGATTGGCGTTGGCCACCTCCAGCTGCATATCGCGCAAGGCATCCACACCGGGGTTGGACAGCACGCGGGCGCGGGCCGCCATCATGAGCGGCTCCACTGAGGTCGCCAATTTGTCAGAATGGGGAGCTAGCAACATCTGGCGCGCGTGCATGTCGGCGATCCGCTCGGTGGTCAGCGGGTGGCTACGCAGATAGGGGTAGGCGCCGTTGTCGTTGAGGCGGGACGCCTGCTGCAACTTGTCGAACATCGTCACGAAACCCTGCGCCTCAAACCCGGCCGAGGTCATGACGCCGTAACCCACGCGGTCGGCTTCGCGCTCCATGTCGCGCGAAAAATTGAGCTGGTTTTGCGCCGCCACAGCTTGACCGCCCACGATCATGGCGTTGCCTGCATCGGCATTCTTGCTGGCGGCCAGCACGCCCAGAATCATGGCGCCAATCATCCACGGCGCTTGCTGGCTCTGCTTGGAAAGCAGCCTTGAAATGTGCCGCTGCATGACGTGGCTCATCTCATGTCCCAGCACCGAAGCGAGTTCGTCCCGACTGCTGACCACCGCAATCAGCCCCAGATGGATACCAAAGTAGCCGCCCGGCAAGGCAAAGGCGTTCACGGTGCGGTCGCGCCCGAGCATGAACTCCCAGGCAAAGCGCTCTTGCAGTTCGGCGCTCAGGTCACCCCGCGCCTTGGCCGCTTGCAGCAGTGGCTGCCAGATGGACTGGACATACTCCATCAGCACCGGGTCGTCGATGTAGTCCGGGTCGCGGTACATCTCCCTGGCAATACGGTCGCCCAGGCGCCGCTCCGCAGCACTGCCCATGTCGCTGCCATCGCCCAGTGTGGGCAGCTGGCTGGACGCAGGCACTGCGGCTGGCACGTCCTGCGCCGACAAGGCGAGCGGAGCGGCCATGCCAAACGCTACCAAAACAATAGCTGCTTGCGCTTTTTTTACAAGGGCTAGAGCCTTATTTTTCATATGTACTTTGGTCAAAATGGAGTCCATCGGCAGGCCGGTGGTCATCTCCGAAACTGGAAACGAAGTGACATCAGGATCGTATGATGCGCGGCAGATATGAAGTTTCTGTAAATTTGGCTTTTTGCCAACCATTTTCAACTGTAACGAATTTTCAAATGAGCACACTGACCCACTTCGACGAGCAAGGCCAAGCCCACATGGTGGATGTGGCCGCCAAAGCCAGCACGCACCGCATTGGCATTGCCACCGGCCGCATTGACATGCTGCCGGCCACGCTGGCCATCATCGAAGCGGGCACCGCCAAAAAAGGCGATGTGCTCGGCGTTGCCCGCATCGCCGGCATCATGGGGGCCAAGAAAACCAGCGAGCTCATTCCCCTGTGTCACCCGCTGGCGCTGACCCGGGTTGCTATTGAATTTGTAGCTACTAACGCAAGTGATACGGGGGCTAGAAGCGTATTTTGTACTGCAACGGTTGAAACCGTTGGCCCCACCGGCGTCGAGATGGAAGCACTCACTGCCGTGCAGGTGGCGCTGCTCACCATCTACGACATGTGCAAGGCGGTGGACCGCGGCATGACCATCAACGACTGCAAGCTGCTGGAAAAACACGGCGGCAAGTCGGGCAGTTTTGTCAGGGAGTCTTGAGAGGCAACAGCCATGTCGTGGGGGCAGTTACTGAACCTCTTGATGCTCCTGGCCGTGCTGGACTTGCACTGAGGCGCGCAGCAAACGCTTGTTTGCCTTGACCCAGAGCGCCTGCTGCTCAGGAAATGCAGCCCGGTAGCGCTGCATATAGAACCGTGCTTCGTCATCATGGCCGAGTTGCACGGCGCTCTCAATCACCTTCTCGACCACACGCGGCTCGGGGGAGAAGTCCAGCAGATCCTTGCCCATCTCGTTGAGGTGCGCCGCATTCGCACGGGTCACTTCCGTGGTGGTGAGTTCAGCAAAGCGCACTTGCCCCTGGAACAGCCAGGAATCACTAATTTTCTCCAGGGTGTTGTCACGGTACGCCTCGTCACGCAGTTTGGGGGCAGTATAAATTTGGCTGATGCGGTGATAGTCCCAGGCTGCATACCCGGAAAACGCTATTAAAAATGTAGCTGCTAACGCATACAGGACGGTGGCTAGAAGCCTGAAACGAGCTTGCTCCTCAAACCGTGAGTCGGGTGTGCGCCATAACAGCCAGAGACTCAGTCCGAAAGCCATCTGAAACGGTCCGTACCACAGCGGGTATTCCAGCAGGCTGTGCAGCAAAATGACCGCCATCACCGCCCATGCCATCTGCCGCGTGGCATCTTTTTCGCGCCAGGGCTTGGTCCGCCACGTCAGCCACAGACCGCCACCGCAGGCCAGCAGCGCCACCGGCACGCCCAACTCGACAGCCAAGTGCAATGGCAGGTTATGGGCGTTGTCCAGAATCTCACAAAACCGGGGGCCGGGGTACAAGGTGATGAAATGGGCGTAATCGAGCTCACCCCAACCCCAGCCGAGCCAAGGCCTGAGTGAAATTAAATGCAACACATTGGCCCACAGCGTGAGGCGACTGGTGCATGCCGGGCCACCGTCATGCAAACGCGACAGGATGCCTGTGGCATGGAGGTCCAGACCGGCCAGCAACGGCAACACCCCATTGGCCACCCCATAGGCGAGCAACGCCGTGAGCAGAACGAGCAGCACTGCGGGCTTACGCCTGCCGCCCCACCATATCGCCATGGCCAACAACAAAACCAGTTGCACCAGGCCCGTGCGCGAGGACGAGGCGGCATTGCCAGTGGCCAGGAGTACCGCCGCCAACAGCGCCAAAGCTGTGTGCCAACTGAGCCAATGAGGACTTGGACTCTTGGAGTCCAGTGGCTCGGTCATGGAAGGTCGACGCGCGACCCACCACAGCAAAGCCGCCAGACCGATATTGGTCAACGTCGCAAACTGGTTGCGCTGGCGCAGATTGCCATAGGCCTCGCCCAAACCAGTGCTGTTGACCCACGGACCAAAGACGGCAGTAACCCCGAAATACTGCAGCAAGGCCATGATTGAACTGAGCAGCGCCGCCGCCAACCAAGCCGCCGCGATGGTGCTGACCAGTCGTTCAGCCGCGACTCGCCCCGTCAACCCGATGAACACCCACACCAAAACTCCCGTACAGACCCATGAGAACAGCAAAGGCACGACTGCAGGTGACGGTCCCAGGGAGAACGGGTTGAGCCAGGGGAGAAGGATGAGGAGGAAGGGGGAGAGGGTGGTTGGCATACTGAGGCGAGAGAACAGCGGCACTTCACGCAGTTGTTTTAATGATGAGCTAGAGGAAAAATATTCAAATTTGCTCCCCCAGTTTCATTTTGATTTATTAAAGATGTCGCCTCTTTGCAACGAAGCTAGAGCTGAATTTAATTTCACTTTTTACCGTCTTCTTTAAAAGAATCCATCCACCAGCAAGTAGCCAATGATGCGGGCATCGGGTTCTGCAACCAGCACGACCCCACTGTCCTGCCGCGATTGCAGCGGAAGAAAATATATATGTTCATTTGCCACGTTATGGTTAATGGCAATTGCCCGGATTGATTCAGCCACTTGGGGATATTTATCTAGCAGCAGCTTCACTGGTCTTGCTTTTTTAAGCACGGCTTCTGCTTGAGGGCCATAGGCAACCCAGCGATCAGGCTGCATGGAAATATCTCGTCCTTGAATTGCCAAGTCGAGTGAGCGACTCTTTTCTTCTTCGGTTACGGATTCTCGCGCTGCAATCAAAGTAGGGCCTGTCCAAGACAGTTCACGGTATGCAGTCGATGCTTGGGACAATTGCACGGGATCGATATCGGCAACGCTCACCACACAAAAACGGTCTTTTTCAAACACCAAATGAACCGGGCGAGCCATAGCGATGGAATACATGCCGTAGACAAACGCTAGCAATTGCACCAGCGCAATCACGGCAATGTCGCGCCGTAACTCGGCATTCGGTTTGGCTGGACTGGCAACCAATGCTGTTAAGACTGGCCCCAAAACTATATCAATACTGACCAGCATGGTAAACAACGTCAAGCCACCAGCAAAGGTTCCATAGGGCGGCGGATACCACAGGCAAAAAACGACAAGCCCTGACAGAATTGCAATCGTTAAGCTGACTATAAAGTGGAGTCCTGAAGCACGAACACGACGTCTCATTGAATTATTCCGGTGACGAAAATTAGAATTTTAATAGTTAGTTCCACGATGTGAATCGGCACAAGGGGGCCGTCTTCATAGACTGCAGCCCTGCCATACCCCCTGGAATGCGGGTCGCACCAAACGATTGGAATGATTAAAGTTGTGTCTTATTGAGTTTTTGCCTCAACACGCCTGGTTTCGCTGTGAAGTGGACCCGGAATTTGGGACATTTCGCTCACGGTGGCCAGCTCACGGGAGGATTTGCACCTCCAAGAGTGCGTCCATGCTGAGCACACAATGCAAAAAAGGCCGCAAGTGCGGCCTTTTACGAAAATATGCAGTGAACTAAATGATCAACGGCATTCAGCGGGTGCGTATTTTTCCTCAAGTGCGGCCGCAGCAGTAATAGTAGCGGTATCTAGCGCTTTCACCAATTTAGCGCCACCCACATAGCAAGTCCACACAATAGGAGATGATGGAGGTGCACCACCCACCAGTTTGTTGCCGCCTGAAGTGGGTTCAAGCCACAGTGTGTTCAGCTTCGCCGAAGCTGTCGGAAGAATTGATGGGTGGAAGGTTACAGCAATTACCCCGGAGGTTGTGTTCCCCACAATGCTAAGCACATTCTTCGAAATACCCAGCGTTGTACTAGTTTGAATCAAGCTACAACTACCTGAGGTTGCACATGTAGTTGGGGCAGCAGTAGTGCCTGTCGGCATGCTGTGAAAGAGACCACCACGAACAATTGCGTCAACTGGGCTTGCACCGTCAGAAGTGCCATTCGCAGCATTGTCTGCAACGGTTGGCTTCAATCCACTACCCAATACCAGACCCTCTGTGACCTTGGCGCGGATCATGTAATCCTGATAAGCAGGCAATGCCACCGCCGCCAAAATACCAATGATCGCAACCACGATCATCAATTCGATCAGGGTAAAACCCTTTTGCATAGAACGTTTCATATACAGCTCCAAAAGTTAAAAAACAACAACGAGACTTTGATCTGTCAGCAGCTTCCGTGCCATGCACTTTAAGGCATCGAATTGGCCTGTTTTCCGAGAAACTGAGCGGAAGCACAGGAAATCAAGCCGATTTTTGTCAATGCTCAACTTTAGAGTGACATTCTTGTCACGCCATTTTGTCACTTACTTGATGCAAACCTGCCGGACCATCTTGATGTCGGTGAGCCCCATCATGATTTTCTCCATGCCGTCCATCTTCAAGGTACGCATGCCACCTTCGACTGCTGCGGCAAAAATCTCGGCGACGCGGGCGCGTTCCTGAATCAGCTTCTTGATACCGTCGTCGGCAATCAAGAGCTCATGCAAGCCAATGCGACCCTTGTAGCCAGTCTGGTTGCACTTGTTGCAACCTACATGACGGTAGAACTTGAGTTCACCGTCCTGGTCATATTGTTGGTGCCAGCTTGCTATCAATTTCTTGGTTTCGCCGTCATAGTCGGCCACCCAAGCTGCAGAATGGCGTAGCTCTTCCGCGTATTCAGCAGCAAACAGTCGTAACTCCTCAGCGTCAGGCACATACGACTCTTTACAGTCGCACAGCTTTTTGGCTAATCGCTGCGCCAAAATGCCGAGCAGAGCATCGGCAAAATTGAAGGGGTCCATCCCCATATCCAACAAGCGGGTGATGGACTCTGGTGCTGAATTGGTGTGCAGGGTCGAAAAGACCAAATGACCCGTGAGTGAGGCTTCCACGCCCATGGCCACGGTCTCTTTGTCGCGCGACTCGCCGACCATGATGATATCGGGGTCGGCCCGCAAGAAGGCCCGCATGATCAGGGCAAAGTCGATGCCTGCTTTGCGGTTGATCTGGACTTGCCGCAAGCCTTTTTGCGTGATTTCAACCGGGTCTTCAGCGGTCCAGATTTTGGTGTCTGGCGTATTGAGATGTTTGAGGATGGAGTGCAGCGTCGTGGTTTTACCGGAACCAGTAGGACCGCAGACATAAAACAAACCATAGGGCTTTTCAATGGTCCGAATAACGCGCTCTTTGTTGTGCGGTGTCAAACCAAGTTTATCCAGCGGAATGGGTTCACCAGCGGCCAGAATCCGCATCACCACATCTTCCACCCCGCCAGCCGACGGAATGGTGGCTACCCGCAGCTCAATGTCGAGTGGCCCATATTTTTTAAACTTGATTTTTCCGTCCTGGGGCTTGCGCCTTTCGGAAATATCGAGATCGCACATGATCTTCAAGCGGGTGACCATGGCCTGACGAAAATGCGCTGGCACTTCAATATAGGGCTGCAAAGTGCCGTCAATACGAAACCGGATACCAGTCTTGAGCTTGCCCGGCATAGGCTCAATATGGATGTCCGACACTTTTTGATGATAGGCGTCGATGATGACTTTATTGACAAACTTGACCAACTCGTTGTCTGCTGCCGCAGACTCCAGCGAATCGTCATTGGAGTCGTCCATCGGACCGCCATCCATGTCGGCCAAAAGTTCATCAATGGATCCGCCCTCGACCTCAAGGCCAAATATCTGGCCCAAAGTTTCCTGGAACTCGGTTTGCGTTGTCACTTTATAGGCAAATTTGGTAAAGCGCGGGAAAACCTGCGCCACGATCCGAGAACTACGCACCGCTTCTGGATCGGTGCACATGATGACAAGGCCTTCGGGTGACTCCTCCAGGGGAATCCAGCCCTGCTCTTCAATGAACTCCTTTTTGAGTGAGCCATGCAGCATTTCTGAACGAATGCGGCTTGCGGTAAACGGCTCATAAGGCACGCCGAAAAATTTGGCCAGCGAAGGGCCGATCTGGGCAGGCCGCACTTTGTAGTGCGACATCAGAATATGTTCGACCGGCTTCCCATCAAGCCGGGCTTCCTGCAGGCACAGCTGAAGTTCCTGCGCCGACATAACCCCGTCGGCGACCAATCCGTCATATTTGGTCACGTTGCGTCGCAAAATTTCTTCGGCTTTTTGCACACGTTGGCGAATAGCTGTAGCCAGTGTTTTGCAAAGTTGAGCTACACCTTCGACTTCAAGTTCGCCAAAGGTCTGATCGCTTTTGTTATTAATAACTTGCAACACGCCGTGCAGGGTTTTGCCTTCCAAAATAGGCGCAACCAACATTTGACGGGTCCGATAGCCAGATCGCTTATCGACTTCTTTTAAAAATGTCAGAGCTGGATGAATTTGCTTGAGTGCGTCATCATCATAGACGTCAGGCAAATTCAGTAACTGTCGGCTATAAGCCGCGTAGCCAGCAATGCTTTGCGGAGAAATTGGCAATTTGAGGTCGCGACTGCTGTTGAGCCCGGTTTTAACCTTGGAGATGATTGCGGTCTGATCTTCATTAACGACATAGAGCGTCAGTCGATCTGCGTTGAACAGTTTACAAATGTCATTGCTGGCCTCCAGCATGATCTGCTCAATATTTTCTGTCTCGTGAATACGAGCTGTCACATGTTGAAGCTGCTTGTAAAAAAGCGCTTCAAATGTCATGCCTCGTTTTTCGGCCGGTAAAGCCACAACAATCAGGACTGAATAAACTGCATTTGGGTGCCAGCCAGCTCAACCAAATCGCCATTTTTTAATGAAACCGGTTCCGCTCCAATAAGTGAGCCATTGAGTAAAGGATTACCTGCGCCTTCAACATGATGAACAAAAAAGCCACCGTGGCGCCTGGTAATGGCAGCAACTGCAACGCCGGGCTTTCCAATTGTGGTCACTACTTTGGTCAAAGGCACCTCGCGCCCTGCAGCCCCTCCCGATAGCACTTTGATAGCGGCATGTAGGGCATCTGATCCGCCTGACTGGGGTGCTGCCGATGGAAAAACTGGCGCGGAACTAACTGGTGATGGTGATGACGCGGAACTGACTGCAGGTGCTTTGTACATCATGGTTTTCTCAAAACCATCGTTCGCAGCGTCGCTAACGAACTTAATCTTGTATTTGCCAACCTCGACCGTGTCCCCGTTTTGCAATAGCTGTTTTTTGGCAGCTTTACCATTCACATAGGTCCCATTGGTGCTATTGAGGTCCTCCAGATAGACATCTGCGCCCGTCATTTGAAGCACAGCGTGCTCACCACTGACCGCCAAATTGTCAATCACAATATCGTTATAGGGTCGTCGACCCAAGGTAGTACGGTCCTTGGTTAATTGGACTTCTTTAATGACAACACCATCGATCGATACGATCATTTTCGGCATGACCGACTCCTGTTCCTGAAACTGAATATTGGAAATTTCATGAGCTTACTGTTTTCCGAGCAATCTGGATATTAACCCGCGCTTCTCTAGCATACTCGTTGCTTGCGTCAACAAAACCGAAATGTTATCGCGCCCACCATTTTCGTTTGCTAGTGAAACCAGTTCTCTAGCCATTTGTTCTAACGACGAGCCATTTTTGAAAATTCTTGCAATCGCTAAATCGTCAGCCATGTCCGATAGTCCATCAGAACACATCAAGTAGATATCACCCATTTCAACGTCGTGCTCATGAATCTCCAGCATGACATCTTCTTCAACACCTAACGCCCGCGTGACAAGATTCTTATTGGGCGATAAGGCGGCCTGTTCAGGCGTCAAAAACCCTGCGTCAATTTGCTCTTGCAACAATGAATGATCTTTGGTGATTTGTACCAGTGTATGGTTACGCCAGCGGTAGCATCGTGAATCTCCGATATGCCCCAGAATCAGTTTATCAAGCTGAAACACCCCGACAACCAGTGTTGTACCCATCCCGGAATAATGGGCGTTGGCGTTGGCAGCGTTAAATATTGACCGATTGGCATTGTCAACGCAAATTTCGATGGCGCGCCTGACTTCACCATCATTGGCCTGCCGACCCACTTCCGACAGCCAGCGGGATAATTCCGACTTGATAAATGCCGTAGCCATGCCACTGGCAATTTCACCGGCGTTATAACCACCCATGCCATCCGCCAAAACACCTAGATTGGTCGATTCGTCAAAAGCAACTGAATCTTCATTATTCTCACGGGTCCGGCCCGGATCGGTTTGTGCGCTGAAAGTGTATTTCATGATGTCTCTGGCTATATTTCCAGATCTATTGGGTGATCTTCCGATAATACCGCCCGCAAGTCTCGTGCAAACTGATCACCGTCTTGGTATCGTGTCTCTGGGCGTTTGCTGAGTGACATTGCAACCAGATCCGCTAGCTTTTGCGGGATTTCTTGGCGGATGATACGAATATCAGGGGCTTCTTCATTTGCAATTTTGAACATTAACTCTGCCATGGAGTCGCCCCGAAATGGAAGTACGCCCGCCAAGAGTTGAAACAGCATAACCCCCAGCGAATAAAGGTCTGATCGTCCATCGACCTTCTTGCCAGAGAGTTGTTCTGGCGACATAAAGCTGGGTGTCCCCAGCACCATGCCTGTTTTGGTCTTGCTTGAATCAGTAATACGCGCAATACCAAAATCAGTGACCTTCACCGTATCGGAATCCATATCGAACATGATATTGGCGGGCTTGATGTCGCGGTGAACGACATGCTGGCGGTGCGCATAGGCCAGTGCTTCGGCTACCCGAGCCACAATGGAGACGACGGTCGAGACGGGTAGCAGATGATCTTGCTTGCAAACGTCCACCAAGTCTTTACCTTTGAGAAACTCCATGGCAATGTACGCGAGATCATGCTCTTCACCTGCGTCATAAATTGTGACGATGTTCTGGTGCTGCAAACGGCCTGCCGTTTCCGCTTCGCGAAAAAATCGCTCTCGGGCATCAACCAGTTCTGCACCTTCAAATTCTTCACCTAATGCCATTGTTTTAATAGCTACGACGCGGCCTATTTTTGGATCTTTTCCAAGGTACACAACGCCCATCGCACCCTTACCTAGCTCTTTTTCTACCTGGTAGCGTCCCAACATTGGTTTTTCCACGCCACCACCATCAAGCAACAAAGTACCGCCCGGATGGGAGGTCGAGCCGCCCAGCATGACGGTTTCTGAGAGATTTTTGGCACGGTTGAGTTTGACCTTGAGGTCCTTATAGTCTTTGTTGTAAGACGCCATGAGTTCATACACAGCCTCAGCCTTGTTGAACTGTCGTTTGCGTTCAAAGTCAAGTGCAAGACTGTATAAATTGCCCATCACATCGTCCCCCATAGGAACCCGACGAAATCGGTCAAATGCCATATCGAGCTGACCTTGCCCCTGCAAGGCAAGCCCCATCATCCGGTTGGTTTCAGCGGATTCTTCATCTGACTTGAGTTTGCCCGCCTCGGTCATTAAAAAACGTTTGGTCGTTAGTGCCAAATGCCCGATCAGCAAAAGTGTGGCGGGAAATACCAGCTTGAACCACAGTGCGGCTCCAGAAAGCAGCCCGAATTCCGCCCCCAACAATGCAATAAATAATAGTGCGGTGAGTAGCGCTGCAGTTCCGGCTGACAACCGTGGCAGCGCCACCACCACGTATGCAATTACCAGTAGCAAGACGCCCAGCGTCGCCCAGCGTCCCCAGCCGGGCTGAACAATAAAGTGCTCGTTCAAAATACTGGATGTGATATGGGCAATCGTTTCCGCAGGCGACAGCGCTGGGTTTCCAGGCACCGCAAATTGCGTCCCTACGCCAGCTGCGGTTGCACCTATCACCACAATTTTTTCTGCGTATTTGGAAGCGGGTATTTTGCCGCTGAGCACGTCGTAGAACGAATCAACTGCAAATGCTGGCTTGCCTTCACTGCCTTTATAGAACTGCGGCAACATGAGTGCCGATCCATCTGTCTTGATGCGTAACTTGCCGATTTGCACAGACTCACCTACGTTCAGTTTGATATCGGCAACCGTTAAATTCAAACTACTGACGGCGGCAAGTAGCGCCATTGAAGGAACTGCTTTGCCATAGTAATTAACCAGAAGCGGCTCCAATCGCACGGTTCCATCCACGTCTTGCAACAAGTTCAAGTGCCCGACGCCTGCGGCAGCCAATCCAAAATTTTCGATCGGTTGCTGCCCTCGCACAGCAGAAATTGAAAATCCGCTGCGATCATCAAGGGCACTTTTCAGTGCGAAAGTTGGCAAGGGTGCATCAGCTTTACCTTGAGGTTCACCTAGCGTAAAAAACGATGGGATGATGACATTTCCGGCCTTGCCAAGACTGGCACTCAACTGGTTATCTGTATCAAGAGCCGTTTCCGCCTCGGCAATTAAAGCGGTTAATTGCCCATTTGTGGGGGATGCCAAGCTGGCAGGGTCACTCGTAGCCGCTAGCACTTCCTTCATTTTTCGGATGTAGTTCAAGCCCCGGTCAACTTGCGGCTCAAAGAAAAAAGCAGTCTGGACGATGGTCTTGGCTTTTGCAGCTACCAATAAATCAATCAGCCTGGCATGGACATCGCGCGACCATGGCCAGCGACCAATATTGGCAATGCTTTGGTCATCGATGGCAATGACCGCAATTTGATTTGAGGGCTGGCGCGCCGTACTGGTACTGGCAAAGTCGTAGAAACGTCGCTCCAGGGTGCCGATAAAGTCGGTCGTCGCATGAAGCACGATCACTGCTACCACGATCATCAATCCGGCAAACCAGTCTGTACGCCAAAAAGACGCTGATTTATGGAGCGAAGCTTTTGTCACATGCACCCCTGTCACTTGTTAAATTCATTGAACAGGCCGGTCAGCGCGTTTTTTCAATGCCGTTCCAAGCACCAATACGCCCATAGCACCGGCCATACCAAAACCATAACTCCACACCATGGTCTGCTGGAACCACGCCTTCACAGCCGGATCACTGTGCGCCATCGTGCCAGCAATCCACCCCAGCATCATGCCACCGACTGTAATGATGACCGGAAAACGGTCCATCAGTTTGAGAACCAACTGACTTCCCCAAATGATAATCGGAACGCTAACCAATAGTCCAAAAATCACAAGCGGCATCTGGCTATGTGTTCCTGCACCCGTTGCTGCGCCCGCGATAGCAATGACATTATCAATACTCATGACCAAATCCGCCACGATCACCGTCTTGACGGCGGCCCACAGCTTGTCACTGCCCTGAATGTCGGAGTGCCCTTCTTCCTCTGGGACCAGCAACTTGACGCCGATCCATAGAAGCAGGATTGCTCCGACCAACTTCAGGTACGGTACAGCCAGCAAGGTTAATGCAAACGCAATCAAGAGCACACGCAGCACGATGGCACCGGCAGTTCCCCACAAAATCCCTTTTAGACGCATGTTCGGGGGAAGTTGGCGGCACGCCAGCGCAATGACAACAGCGTTATCACCCCCAAGCAAAACATCAATCAAAATGATCTGACCAACAGCTACCCAAAAATGCGCGGTGAGAAATTCTTCCACGAGTTCTTTCTATCTTGATACCAAGTGACACAAACAACAAAGCCGGATTGTCCCTCAGGACACCCGGCTTTAATTTATGAGACTACGTATGCAGTCCTAACAGGACAGCTTGCCGCGAATTACTTCAGCAATGCCTTCAGCAATTTCGCCATCTCAGACGGATTGCGCGTGATCGTGAAACCACACTCTTCCATCACGGCCAGCTTGGCATCCGCTGTATCAGCGCCGCCAGAGATCAAGGCACCAGCATGACCCATGCGCTTGCCAGCAGGGGCCGTCACACCAGCGATGAAGCCGACGATGGGCTTCTTCATGTTGAGCTTGCACCAGCGAGCCGCTTCGGCTTCGTCCGGTCCACCAATTTCACCAATCATGATGACGGCGTCGGTGTCTGGATCATCATTGAAAGCCTTCATGATGTCGATGTGCTTCAAGCCATTGATGGGGTCGCCACCAATACCAACCGCGCTGGACTGGCCCAGACCAATTTCGGTCAATTGCGCCACAGCTTCATAGGTGAGCGTACCGGAGCGGCTGACCACACCAATGCGACCTTTGCGGTGGATGTGACCAGGCATGATGCCGATCTTGATTTCGTCGGGCGTGATCAAACCGGGGCAGTTTGGTCCAAGCAACAATGTTTTCTTGCCGCCAGCGGCTTCCTTGGCGCGCATCTTGTTACGCACTTCCAGCATATCTTTGACTGGAATGCCTTCGGTGATGCAAATGGCCAGATCCAGATCCGCCTCAACGGCTTCCCAGATAGCGGCTGCAGCGCCTGCTGGTGGCACATAGATGACGGAAACGGTAGAACCAGTTTCCTTGGCGGCTTCCTTCACGGAGGCAAAAATTGGAATACCAAAAATGGATTCGCCAGCCTTCTTGGGGTTCACGCCCGCAACGAAGCATTCTTTGCCATTGGCGTATTCCTGGCACTTTTCAGTGTGGAATTGACCGGTCTTGCCGGTGATGCCTTGGGTGATGACTTTGGTGTCTTTATTGATGAGGATCGACATGATGGTTCCTTATGCGACGGCTTTGACAGCAGCAACCACTTTTTGGGCCGCATCGGCCATGGTGTCAGCACTGATGATGGGCAGACCGGACTCGGCCAGCATTTTCTTGCCTAGATCTTCGTTGGTGCCCTTCATGCGCACGACCAATGGCACTTGCAGATTGACAGCCTTGCAAGCTGTAATCACGCCGGTGGCGATGGTGTCGCACTTCATGATGCCGCCAAAGATATTGACCAAAATGGCCTTGACCTTGGGGTTCTTCAACATGATCTTGAAAGCTTCGGTGACCTTCTCGGGAGTGGCACCGCCGCCAACGTCCAGGAAGTTGGCTGGCTCAGCGCCAAACAGCTTGATGGTGTCCATGGTGGCCATGGCCAGACCGGCACCGTTGACCAGGCAACCAATGTCGCCGTCCAGGCTGATGTAAGCCAGGTCAAATTTGCTGGCTTCAACTTCAGCAGGATCTTCTTCGTCCAGATCGCGGTAAGCCACGATTTCGGGGTGACGGAACAGCGCGTTGGCGTCAAAGTTGAACTTCGCGTCAATGGCCTTGATGTTGCCGTTACCTTCGAGAATCATGGGGTTGATTTCGACCAACGATGCGTCGGTGTCCATGTAGACCTTGTAGACCTTTTGCAGCACATCCACAGCTTGCGCGATAGAGCCAGCTGGTACGCCAATGGCGTTGGCCAGTTTGGTGGCTTGTGCATCGGTCAGGCCGGTGGCTGGATCAACGATTTCGGTCACAATTTTCTCGGGAGTGGAGTGAGCCACTTCCTCAATGTCCATACCGCCTTCTGAGGAGACGATCATGGCCACACGCTGTGTAGCGCGGTCGGTCACTGCCGACACGTAATATTCTTTTTTGATGTCCGCGCCGTCTTCGATCAACAGGCGACGCACTTTTTGACCTTCTGGACCAGTTTGATGCGTGATGAGTTGCATACCCAGAATTTCACCGGCGAGTTTTTTGACATCGTCGATGGAGCGGGCCAGCTTGACGCCGCCGCCCTTGCCGCGGCCACCCGCGTGAATTTGCGCCTTGACAACCCATACCGGGCCGCCCAGTTTTTGAGCGGCTTCCACCGCTTCTTGAACGGTGAATGCCGGAATGCCGCGGGGCACCGGTACACCAGCTTGGCGCAAGATTTCCTTGCCTTGGTATTCGTGAATCTTCATGAGGACACTCTCAGGAGGGGTGGTTTTTTATCCGGCCAAACAGCATAACTGCTCCATGGCGGGCACTAGACAATGCAACTGCGAACTGTATCATGCTGCAACGCACCAATATCTGTACTGCGCGCCGCTTGCATAATTCATAATTATCGAACGGTCATCTGAATTGAAACTGACGAGAAATCTCAGACATGCACAAAATTTTCATCGACGGCGAAGCTGGCACAACCGGTCTTCAAATTCGCGAGCGCCTGCAAACCATGAGCGGCATCGAGCTGGTCAGCATCGCCCCTGAGTTGCGTAAGGACGCCGATGCCAAACGCGCCTTGATGGCGCAAGTCGATCTGGTGGTGTTGTGCCTGCACGATGAGGCAGCGATTGAATCCGTCGCCATGATTGACGACATGGCGCGCACCACCGGCCAAGCCGGCCCCAAAATCATTGATGCATCCACTGCCCACCGCACCGCGCCGGGCTGGGTATTTGGTTTCCCGGAATTGATGGCGGGACAACAGGCAGCAGTGGTGCAATCGCGCCGTGTCGCCAATCCGGGTTGCTATGCCACCGGCGCCATTGCCCTGATTCGCCCGTTGGTGGATGCCGGCCTGATCCCCAAGGATTTCCCACTCACCCTGCCCGCTGTTAGCGGTTTTTCGGGCGGTGGTCGGCCCATGATCGAGGCCTACGAAAAAGGCGAAGCGCCCGCGTTTGAACTCTATGGCTTGGGACTCAAGCACAAGCATTTGCCCGAGATCATGACCTACACCGGTCTGACACGTCGTCCGGTGTTCATTCCCTCGGTAGCCAACTTTAAACAAGGCATGCTGGTGCAATTGCCGCTGCATCTGGACCTGCTGCCGGGCCAACCCAGCGCGCAAGACCTGCATGACGCTCTGGCCAAGCACTACACGGGCAGTGAATGGGTCAGCGTGCTGCCCGCCACGCCTGACAACAAGCTTGATGCGGTTGCGCTGGCCGATACCAACAAAATGGAGCTGCGCGTGTTTGCCAACGACAGCGCCGCTGATGGTTTCAGCCACGCCGTGCTGGTGGCCCGCTTAGACAACCTGGGCAAAGGTGCCAGCGGCGCTGCGGTGCAAAATCTGAAGTTGATGCTGGGGCTTTAACCGCCGACAGTCGCTATCTTATTTATAGCTTCTCACGCATGATTGACGGGGGCTACTGCCTCATTCTTCTAACAACTCATTCATCTTGCGAGTCGGCCACTACTTTGCGGATCACATCGCCCCCAAACCCGCGCGACGCCAGAAACCGCATTTGTTTGGCGGCGGCCTGAGCATCCACCGGCGGCGCACCAAACTTTTTGCGCCAGACCTCGCGCGCACGCTCCAGCTCGGTCGCTTTCAAGCCTGCCAGCGCTTCGCTGACGGCCTGGGGATCCAGACCTTTGCCTTGCAGCTCATGCTTGATGCGTCCCAAACCCAGTTTGGACGCCCGGCGATGCACCACCGATTCAATCACCCGCGACTCGCTGATAAACCCTTTGGCTTGCAATTCGTCCAGCGCTTGCGCCAACGTGCCGGGCTCTTCTTCAAAATTTTGAAGCTTGCGCTCCAGTTCAGCCCGGGAGTGCTCACGGCCGCTGAGTAGCCGCAGAGCGCGGCCCTTGAGTGAAAGCGCGATGAGCGACATGGACGACTCCTGACAATTCAAGCGGCGCAAACAGCTATTGTTTTAATAGCTGCTCACGCTTATTCAACGGGGGCTAGACTGCTTTTTTGCTTGCAGACTTGGGTTTTGTTTCCGGCTCTTCCGCCCCTGCCAGCAAAGGAATGCCCAGCGATGCGCGCACCTTGTTTTCAATCTCGATCGACAAGGCGGGGTTTTCGCGCAAAAACTCGCGTGCGTTGTCACGGCCCTGGCCAATTTTTTCGCCGTTGTAGGCGTACCAAGCGCCGGATTTTTCAAGAACATTGGCCGTCACCCCCATGTCAATGATCTCACCGTGACGGCTGATGCCCTCGCCAAACAAAATGTCAAACTCCGCCGTCTTGAAGGGCGACGCCACTTTGTTCTTGACCACCTTGACCTTGGTTTCGTTGCCGATGGCTTCGTCGCCTTTTTTGATGGTGCCGGTGCGGCGAATGTCCAGCCGGACCGAGGCGTAAAACTTCAGCGCATTGCCGCCGGTGGTGGTCTCGGGCGAGCCAAACATGACACCAATCTTCATGCGGATCTGGTTGATGAAAATCACCATGCAATTGGTCTTTTTGATGTGGGCGGTGAGCTTGCGCAGCGCCTGGCTCATCAAGCGCGCTTGCAGGCCTGGCAGCGAGTCACCCATTTCGCCTTCCAGTTCAGCTTTGGGCGTCAGCGCCGCCACCGAGTCCACCACAATCAGGTCCACAGCGCCGGAGCGCACCAGACTGTCCACAATTTCCAGCGCCTGCTCACCGGTATCGGGCTGGCTGATCAGCAGGTCTTGCAGGTTGACGCCCAGGTTTTGCGCGTACTGGATGTCCAGCGCATGCTCGGCATCGACAAACGCGCATTGGCCACCAATTTTTTGCATCTCGGCAATCACTTGCAAGGTCAGCGTGGTTTTGCCGCTTGACTCCGGGCCATAGATCTCCACCACCCGACCGCGCGGCAAACCGCCCACGCCCAAGGCAATGTCCAGCCCCAGCGAGCCGGTCGACACTACCTGGATGTCCTCGATCACCTCGCCTTCCCCCAGACGCATGATGGTGCCTTTGCCAAACTGCTTTTCAATTTGGGCCAGCGCGACTTGCAGGGCTTTGGCTTTTTCAGCGTTCACGGGGGTCAGGGCTTTGACGGGTGCGTCCATGGAAATCTCCTTGAAGTTCAACAGGTTAAATGTGGCGCATCCCCTGACATTAATAACAGGCTGGATGCTTGAACAGTAGTTTAGCGCGAGGTTTAAATCTGTAAACAGATTTTTTAGTCAATTTGGTTTACTATTTAAACCATGGTCAATACCCTCACCAACGACAACTGGCGCCAGGCTCACTTGGGCCACTGGATGAATCTGGCATTGCAGCGCTTTGACGCCCGGGTGCTCGATCTGATGGCGCGCAATGACAACGTGCCGCTGGCGCTGTCCAACCTGGCCGCGCGGGGTAGCTTGAGTGCGTCCCATGTTCACATCACCCGCCACCTGGCATTGGACGGCTCGCGCCTGACCGAGCTGGCGCAGCGCGCCAAGGTCAGCAAACAGGCCATGGGCAAGCTGGTGGACCAATGTGCCGCCTGGGGTCTGGTGACCCGAACCGACGACCCACAAGATGCTCGTGCCCGGCGCATTGTGTTCACCCCCGTCGGCCTGGCCTGGCTACAAGCATTCCAGCAGGCTGTGGCACAGGCTGAAGACGAGTTGCGCGCGGCAGTGGGGAACGAGGTCGCCACCGTCATTGCCCTGGGGCTGGAGGCTTATGCCGCCTGATAACACCTAGAATTACTCGAAAATTACGAATGCTGGCCAAAAGCCCTCACACACCCAGGAGACAGACATGCGAATTTTGATTGCAGAGGATGACCAGGTTTTGGCCGATGGCCTGTTGCGCACCCTGCGCAGCTCAGGTGCCGCCGTAGACCACGTCGCCAGCGGCACCGAGGCCGACGCCGCGCTCATGACCAATACCGAGTTTGATTTGCTGATTCTGGATTTGGGCCTGCCCAAAATGCACGGGCTGGAAGTGCTGAAAAAACTGCGCGCCCGCGGTTCCTCCCTGCCAGTCCTGATCCTGACCGCCGCCGACAGCGTGGAAGAACGTGTCAAAGGTCTGGACTACGGCGCCGACGATTACATGGCCAAACCCTTCAGCCTGTCTGAACTTGAAGCCCGGGTACGGGCCTTGAGTCGGCGCGGCATGGGATCGGCCAGCAGCACCATCAAACACGGACCCTTGATTTACGACCAGTCTGGCCGCGTCGCCACCATCGACGGCATCATGGTCGAGCTGTCGGCCCGCGAACTGGGCCTGCTGGAGGTGCTGTTGCAACGCGCCGGCCGCCTGGTGAGCAAAGACCAGTTGGTGGAGCGGCTGTGCGAATGGGGTGAAGAAGTGAGCAACAACGCCATTGAGGTCTACATTCACCGTCTGCGCAAGAAAATCGAAAAGGGACCGATCCGCATCGCCACTGTGCGTGGCCTGGGCTACTGCCTGGAAAAGATCCCGACCTGATCTCATTGAACTTCTGATACCTGCCTCCCTGTGAATCTTTTCCACCGCGAGCAGCGCTCCCTGTTCGGTGAAATCCTGGACTGGATGCTCACGCCGCTGCTGCTGCTGTGGCCAGTCAGTCTGGTGCTGACCTGGCTGGTGGCCCAGAACATTGCCGGCAAACCCTTTGACCGGGCACTCGAATACAACGTCGATGCCTTGGCGCAGTTGATCACCATCAGCAGTGGTCGGGTTCAGTTCAACCTGCCGCTGCCCGCGCGCCAGTTGCTGCGCGCCAACGACGCAGACACGGTTTACTACCAGGTACTGGGTGCGCGTGGGGAGTTTTTAAGCGGCGAGCGCGAACTGCCGCTGCCCCCGGACGATGAGCAGACGATGCTCGGAGAAGTTCGGATCCGCGACGACGAGGTGCATGGCGCCAACGTCAAAGTGGCCTACACCTGGGTCAAACTGGATCTGCCAGGCGCCAAACCGGCCCTGGTGCAAGTGGCCGAGACCCTGGAAAAACGCTCGGTACTGGCAACCGAAATCGTCAAAGGGGTGATGCTGCCGCAATTTGTCATCCTGCCGCTGGCGGTGCTGCTGGTGTGGCTGGCGCTGGTGCAGGCCATCAAACCCCTGAGCCAGCTCGAAGAACGCATCCGCGCCCGCAAATCCGACGATTTGAGCCCGATTGACGCACAGGCCGTGCCGCTGGAAGTGGCGCCCCTGGTGTACTCGGTCAACGACTTGCTGATGCGGCTCAAAGACTCGATTGCGACCCAGAAACGTTTTCTGGCCGATGCCGCCCACCAGCTCAAGACGCCGCTAGCGGGGCTGCGCATGCAAGCGGACATTGCCCAACGCGAAGGCGCCAACAAAGAAGAACTAAAGCATTCACTGCGCCAGATTGGCCGCTCCAGCATCCGGGCGACCCACACCGTCAACCAGTTGCTGGCCTTGGCGCGGGCCGAGAGCAGCGGCTCAGCGATGCCGCGTGTGGCCTGCGATCTGGCCGACCTGACCATGTCGGTGGTGCGCGACTGCGTGCCGCGGGCACTCGACAAGCACATTGACCTGGGCTATGAAGGCACGCAACCGGGGGCCGAAGGGGGTCAACTGGAAGGCAACCCCACGCTGCTCAAGGAGTTGATCCGCAACCTGTTGGACAACGCCATGAACTACACCCCCTCCAGCGTGGAGAGCCCTGGCGTGATCACGGCACGGGTGCTGACCGATCCCTTTGGCAAGACGCTGGTGCTGCAAGTAGAAGACTCCGGGCCGGGCGTACCCGAGGCCGAACGCGAGTTGATCTTTCAGCCGTTTTACCGCGCCCTGGGCACCGAAGTCGATGGCTCCGGCTTGGGCTTGCCGATCGTGATGGAGATTGCCCATCAACACAATGCCACGGTGTCCATGGAAGACAACCGGCACGGGCACGTCCCCCCCGGCGCGCGTTTTAATGTCCGTTTTTTGGTTGAAACAACAACTGAAACCGAATCAGCGTAGCGCTTGGCCCCGGGTTCAGCGGCACAGACTCAAGGTCTTGCCAGCCAGTGCCGGTTTCAAATCCTCCAGCCGGGTGCGCAATGCATCATCTACCGCAGGTATTTTTAGCACTTTGCCCTGCGCCTGGGCCCGCTCCTGAACCACGCGCGCCGTACGTACGCCACGGCGGCTAAAGCCCTCCAGCGCCGAATTGGCCGCCGCTTGGGTCTCGAACCCGCCCAGTGACAAGCCCAAGCCCAGCGAGGGGTTGTTCAAGGGTTCAAATTTCAGGTTTAGCGAGGCCAACTCCGAACGCTTTTTGGTCATCGCCTCCTCACTTGCGTATTTGCCCATGAACACAATCCAGCGCGCGGGTTCAACCACCGCATCAAGCGTCCACGCCCCCTCTGGCAACACCGAGGCCACGACGCGGCTGAGCACCGTACTTTGCGCCTCGTCGAGCAAACCCGATTGCAGGCACACCGCAGGTTTTGCGGCAAGGCGCGCGGCGGCGTCTTCCCGTTTGATATCTTGCTCGCTTAACACCTGGATCGCCTCTGGTTTGATTTGCTGGGCCAGCCGTTGCGGCTCGGTCTGCACTGTCGGTCCGAATCCAAGCCCCTGCATCAGGCCTTGAGACCAGGCGAAATAGGCACCATTGCACAACAGCAAAACCAGAACAACAATAAATCGCAACATAGGGCGGGGCGGGTGATGGATTACAAAAATTCGTAGGGCGGAGCCCCCGTGGGGCGGACACTGACTTCGGAACTGGTGATTTTTTTCAATCCCTGCGCCGTGAGAACCTGCAAAGCGCCCGTGTTGTCCACGCCTTGGGCGACGCCGCACAGGCCGTCACTGAGGGTGACCGTCAAACCACCCAGTGCGTCGCGCGCATTGAAAAGACTTTGAAACGGGGCAAAACCACTCGCCTCAAAGGCCTTGATGGTGCGTACCAGCGGCGCTGCAATGCGCAACAAGGTCTGCGCAGCGTCCGTCTCCGGCAAGACCTCACGCAACCAGGCGGGCGGCGTGGCCAGTCCGGCGGCATCACGCGCCTTGATGTTGATGCCCACCCCGATCACCGCATACCGAACCTGACCCAGGCTGGCGGTTTCAATCAAAATGCCTGCCAACTTGCGCTCGTGCAGCCACACGTCATTGGGCCACTTCAATTGCAAATCGGGATGCAGGCTCTGCACCACACTGACGCCCACGGCAAGCGACAGGCCCGACCAGTCGCGCGGCGCCAAAGGCAGTCCAAGTGAAAAAGTCAGTGCCCCGCTGCTACTTTGGCGGGAGTCTGCGCCGCTGTGCCAGTCACGCCCCAGGCGACCCCGACCGGCCGTTTGCTGCTCGGCCACCAAGAGCACGGGCTCGAGCTGACCGGCGCGAGCACGACGCATCAACTCGGTATTGGTGGAGTCAATTTGCGGCAACACTTCAACCGTAAAGCCGGGCAGCTCGGGGGCAATCGCTTCCCAAATGGCCTCCGCTGGCCAGCGCGTGAGACTGTTCATGGGCATTTCAGCGTTTGCCGCGCTTGGGCGCCAGCAGGGTTCCGCGGCAATTTTTGGAACCGCACCAGCACGGGTACTCGGCTTTGAGCTTGGCGGTGTAACGCTCATCAATGATCAAGCCGTAGTCGTAATTGAGCTCTTCACCCGCCTTGATATTGCGCAGCGCCTTGATGAAAATCCGGCCATCCTGCTCATCGGCTTCACAATTCGGGGCGCACGCGTGGTTGATCCAGCGTGACGAGTTGCCCCCCACCACGGCATCAATCACGCGATCCTCGTCAATGTGAAAATAAAACGTGTGATTGGGTTGCTCAGGATCGTGCGGGTGGCGCGCCTGCGCCTGCGGCCAGCTGATAATTTCGCCGACGTATTCAATCAGCGTTTCGCCCTCGGCAATGTCCTGCACGGCAAACACGCCTTTGCCATGCACGCCGGAGCGACGGGTTTGAATGCGGCGGGAATTGGCGGGGGGTGTTTTTTTGCTCACTTTGGGACAGGGCTAAAAAATTTGGTATGGTGAACTCGTATGGGCGCATGTGTGTGCGCCCACCTGTGTGTGCGTGCGCCTGAGCGCCCGCGAGAAAATGGATTGTAGTCAGATGAAAACTTTAGTAATCGCCGAAAAACCTTCTGTCGCGCAAGACATCGTCAAGGCGCTCACGCCGTTGGCAGGCAAGTTCGACAAATTCGATGAACACTTTGAGAACGACAAATACGTCGTCACCAGCGCGGTCGGCCACCTGGTCGAAATCCAGGCGCCCGAAGAGTTTGACGTCAAGCGCGGCAAATGGAGCTTTGCCAACCTGCCGGTGATTCCGCCGCATTTCGATCTGAAACCGATGGACAAGACCAAGACACGGCTCAATGCCATCGTCAAGCAGGCCAAGCGCAAGGACGTGGACCAACTCATCAACGCCTGCGATGCGGGCCGTGAGGGGGAGCTGATTTTTCGCTTGATCGAGCAATACGCCGGCGGCGCCAAGCCGCTGGGCAAACCGGTCAACCGCCTATGGCTGCAGTCGATGACACCGCAAGCCATTCGTGACGGCTTTGGCGCGCTGCGCACCAATGCGCAAATGCTGCCGCTGGCCGATGCCGCGCGCTGCCGCTCCGAGGCTGACTGGCTGGTCGGCATCAATGGCACACGCGCCATGACGGCTTTCAACTCGCGTGACGGCGGTTTCTTTTTGACCACCGTCGGGCGGGTGCAAACCCCCACCCTCTCGGTGGTGGTGGAGCGCGAAGAAAAAATCCGCAAGTTCATCAGCCGCGACTACTGGGAAATTCACGCCAGTTTCGCCGCCCAGGCCGGTGATTACCCTGCCAAATGGTTTGACCCCACCTGGAAAAAAGCCGCCGCCAACGCCGCTGCCGGCAACGACGAGCTTGACGCCGAACTCAAAGCCGACCGGGTCTGGACGCAGCGTGAAGCGCAGGCGATTGCGGACGCCGTGCGCGGCCAGAAGGCGACTGTCACCGAAGAAAGCAAGCCCACCACGCAGGTATCGCCCCTCTTGTTTGACCTGACCAGCCTGCAACGCGAGGCCAACGGTAAATTTGGCTTCTCCGCCAAGACCACGCTGTCGATTGCGCAAAGCCTGTACGAGCGCCACAAAGCCCTGACCTACCCGCGAACCGACTCGCGCGCCCTGCCCGAAGACTATGTGCCAGTGGTCAAACAGACCTTCGAGATGCTCTCAAACAGCGGCATGAAGCACCTGGCACCGCACGCCGCCACCGCATTGCAAGGCAACTACATTCGTCCCAGCAAACGCATTTTTGACAACGCCAAGGTCAGTGATCACTTTGCCATCATCCCGACGCTGCAAGCGCCCAGTGGCCTGAGCGAGACCGAGCAAAAGATTTACGACCTGGTGGTGCGCCGCTTCATGGCGGTGTTTTTCCCCGCCGCCGAGTACCAGATCACGACCCGCATCAGCACCGCCGTCGGTCACAGCTTCAAGACCGAAGGCAAGGTGCTGGTCAAACCCGGCTGGCTGGCGATTTACGGCAAGGAAGCCGCTGCCGAGCAACCCGAAAACGGCGACAAGAGCGCGGGCAACCTGGTACCGGTGAAACCGGGCGAGCTGGTCAACGCCAACGAAGTGGACCCGAAAGCCCTGAAAACCCGGCCCCCCGCCCGCTACACCGAAGCCACCTTGCTCGGCGCCATGGAAGGCGCTGGAAAAACCGTGGAAGACGACGAGCTGCGCGAAGCGATGCAGGAAAAAGGCCTGGGCACGCCAGCCACCCGCTCCAGCATCATTGAAGGCTTGATTTCAGAGGTCTACATGCTGCGCGAAGGCCGCGAGCTGATTCCCACCGCCAAGGCCTTCCAGCTGATGACGCTGCTTCGCGGCCTGGATGTGCAGGAGTTGACCAAGGCCGAGCTAACGGGCGAGTGGGAATATAAGCTTGCGCAAATGGAGCAGGGCAAGCTGTCGCGCGACTCCTTCATGGCCGAGATTGCCGCCATGACCGAGCGCATGGTGAAAAAAGCCAAGGAATACGACCGCGACACCGTGCCCGGCGACTTTGCCACTCTGAGCAGCCCATGCCCGAACTGCGGCGGCATCGTCAAGGAAAACTACCGCCGTTACAGCTGCACCGGCAAAACCGGCACCGAGGACGGTTGCGGCTTCTCCTTTGGCAAAACCCCGGCCGGGCGCACCTTTGAGGTGGCCGAAGTCGAACAATTCCTGCACGACCGCAAAATCGGCCCCTTGAACGGTTTCCGCTCCAAGGCAGGCTGGCCGTTCACCGCCGAGATGGTGATCAAGTTCGACGAAGACACCAAGAACTACAAGCTCGAATTTGACTTTGGCGACGACAAAAAAGGCGAAGAATCGGGCGAGTTGGTTGACTTTACCGGCCAGGTCTCGCTCGGTGCCTGTCGAAAATGCGGCGGAGCGGTGTTTGAGCATGGCAAAAACTATGTGTGCGAAAAATCCGTGCCGACGCTGGCCCAGCCCACCCCCAGCTGCGATTTCAAGAGCGGCCAGATCATCCTGCAACAACCGATTTCGCGCGAGCAAATGGGCAAGCTGCTGGAAACCGGCAAAACCGACCTGATGGACAAGTTTGTCTCCATGCGCACCCGGCGCGCCTTCAAGGCCATGCTGGCCTGGGACGCCGAAGCGGGTAAGGTCAATTTCGAATTTGCACCGAGCAAATTCCCGCCGCGCAAAACGGCGGCCAAAACCACAGCCGCTACAAAAACAGGAGCTGCCCGCGCAGCGTCGACGGGGGCTACAGCCAAAAAAGCGCCTGCAAAGAAAACGGCCAGCGCCAAAGTCGCCAAAGCGCCGCGCAAAACTTCGACCAAGGCGCCTGCTGCCGGTCTGCAACCCAGCGAGGCCTTGTCGGCCGTCATTGGCACCGAGGCTGTAGCGCGCCCGCAGGTCATCAAGAAGCTGTGGGACTACATCAAAGCCAACAACTTGCAGGACGCGACCAACAAGCGCGCCATCAATGCCGATGCCAAGTTGCTGGCCGTCTTTGGCAAGCCGCAGATCACCATGTTTGAGCTGGCGGGCATTGTGGGCAAGCACCTGGCGTAAAGCGTGTGCCCTTCTTTCCTTGGTGGTATGCTGAAATGAATTCAAGGCAAGAAGGGCTTGTTTGTTCAAAGTTATTGGTCATATCGTTCTCTACCCCTTATGCAATAAGCGTGAGCAGCTATTTAATTTATAGCAAATGAAATCCCATGATTGACAAGAAGCCTTTTGAAATCGCGCGAGAAACGCTCAAACAACTCACCGCGCGCAGGTTGGCGCCCACGCCGGGCAATTACCAATCCATCTACAGCGAGGTGGCCGGCGTGAGCATCGAGCCACCGTTTCCGGTGGACCGGCTCATCGACATCGCACAGGCTTTGCCCACCAAGACGCCAGGACAACAAAAGCAGCGTGGGCTGCTCGACTCCGCCATCCGACAACTCAACTGGGAAGGCGTCAAAAACGCCTTGATGGCCTACGGCGGCTTCAGCCCGCCAGCGCCACCCGTGCCCACGGCCATCGGCGCCTTGGTATCCGGGCTTTCGTTGGCAGAAACGCATACACCCGCCAGCAATGCACCGGCCCTGACGGCTGAGTTTTTTGAGCAAATCGCACGCCTGATCGAACACACCCTGCCCGCACTGGGCACCGATGATGTCCGGTTTAACGAACAAACCCAGATCTTGCTCAAGGCCATGCGCCTGCCCGGCGCCGATGCGGTCACACTCAAGATGATGCTGGCGAACTTCGGCAACCGCCTCTCATTTGCAGCCGAGGACCAGGCCGAGATCAAGCAGCAACTGCTCAAGCTGCTGCACCTCATCATCGAAAACATTGGCGAACTCAGTGTGGACGACCGCTGGCTCTCGGGCCAGGTCGAGGCCTTATTGACGGCCTCGACGCCGCCACTGACCTTGCGCCGGCTCGACGATGTCGAGCGCCGCCTCAAGGACGTGATCTTCAAGCAGACCGAGGCCAAAGGCCGGGCGCTGGAAGCCCAGGAAGAAATGCGCCAGATGCTGGCCACCTTCATTGAGCGGCTCTCGCAAATGACCGAATCCACCAGCGCTTTTCACGGCAAGCTCGAAGAAAACGCGCGCCTGATCGAGCAAGCCAAAACCATCGCCGAGATTGCCCCGGTTTTGAAAGACGTGGTGGGCGCCACCCGCTCCATGGCCCATGACAGCCTGAGCGCCCGTGATGAACTGCGCGGCATGCGTGAAAAAGCCCAGGCCACCGATGCTGAACTGGCCAAGCTGCACCAGGAGCTCGACCGTGTGAGTTCCCTGGCGCGGCATGACTCGCTGACCGGCGCCTTGAACCGCAAAGGGCTGGACGAGGCGCTGGAGCGCGAGGTCTCGAATGTACGTCGCAAGGACACCCCCTTGTGCATGGCCATGCTGGACATCGATAACTTCAAGAAACTCAATGACCAGCTGGGCCACGCCACCGGCGACGAAGCGCTGACGCACCTGGCCACGGTGGCGCGCGAGGTCATGCGCCCGCAAGACACCCTGTCACGCTACGGCGGTGAAGAGTTCGTGGTTTTACTGCCCGACACACCGCTGGACAAAGGTGTGGAAGCCATGACACGTTTGCAGCGCGAACTGACCAAACGTTTCTTTTTGGCGGGCACCGAGAAGATTTTGATCACCTTCAGCGCCGGGGTGGCGCAACTGGCGACCGATGAGACCGGCCCGGACGCCATCAAACGGGCCGACCAGGCCATGTACCTGGCCAAGCGGGCGGGCAAAAACCGTGTGTTGGGTGCTTAGTGTGAGAATGACGCCATGACGTATCTCATTCTCGGTCTGATTATTTTTCTGGGTGTGCACTCGGTGCGCATCATTCATGATGACTGGCGAACAAAAACCAGGGCGCGCATCGGCGAATTGCGCTGGAAAGGCATTTACTCGGTCTTGTCAATCATCGGCTTGGGGCTGGTGTTGTTGGGCTTTGGCATGGTCCGCCAGCAACCGGTTCAACTGTGGAGTCCCCCCACCGCCATGCGCCATCTGGCCGCCCTGCTGACGCTGATTTCATTTGTGTTGCTGGTGGCCGCGTATGTGCCCGGCAACCGCATCAAAACCCTCGTCCACCACCCCATGGTGCTGGGCGTCATGGGCTGGTCCCTGGCGCATTTGCTGGCCAATGGCAACGTCGGGCACGTAGTATTGTTTGGTTCGTTTTTTGTCTGGTCTGTTTTTGACTTTGTCGCCGCTCGCCGGCGCGACCGCCTGACGGGCACACCGTATCCCGGTGGCACGGCCGGTGCCACCGGCATCACCGTCGCTTTTGGGGTGGGCTCTTGGATTGCCGTGGCGCTGTGGCTGCACGGCCTGCTGATTGGCGTGCGGCCTTTGGGCTGATGCGCTTTACTTGATGCCTATAAACCATTGGATCAGGTACTTCGCCACAAAACCGGTCATGCCAAAGGCCAGTCCCAAAAAGATCACAAAGGTGCCGAATTTACCGGCCTTGGACTCCCAGGCCAGATGACCGATGATAAATAGCATGTAGAGCATGAAAGCGCCTACACCGAATGTCAGGCCGAAAGCGGCAATTTGTTCTTCTGTGTACCCCAACATTAACGCGACTCCCATGGCGCAAGGGCAGACGCATCCACCAGATCACGATAAGCATGCCAGCTGGCATGCCCAAGCAGTGGAATAACCACCATCAAGCCCAGCAGGGCCAGTCCAAAACCCAACATGGTCAAGCCCATGAGGAATGCGGCCCAAAGGGCCATCGGCATCGGGTTGGCCAACATCACACGCCAGCTGGTCAGCACGGCTTGCAGCATGGTGACTTTGCGATCAAGCAGCAAAGGGATGGTGACGACGCTGGAGGCAAAAATAGGCGCCGCCAACAGACCGCCCAACATCAGCCAAACGTCAAACAGATAGCTGTTGGGGCTCAGCACGACGTGCTCAACAAAGTCAAACGGCGTATGAATGGGCACCGGGGCCAACAGCGTGATGAGTGCGGCCGAAGTCATCACCCAACCGGTAGCGGCCAGGGCCAGCAACGCACCGAATCGCACCAGACATGCGTTTTGCCAGCTCAGCCAGGTATTCATCACCAGACGGGCATCGGCTTTTTCGCCGCGCTCAAGCGCGCGACTCAAGGCATACAAGCCCGTGGCCAGCAGCGGCGCCACCACCAGAAAGCCGGAGATAGCCCCAGCCAGCAGCCAAAAATGGCCGTGCGCAATCATCAGAATAACGGCCCCACCTACAGCCATGACCAGACCGTGGAGCAAACTGATCCAGCCACATCGCGTCATATCGCGCCAGCCCAGCGCCAGCCAATGCAGCGGTTGGGTCAACGCAACGCTGTGCACGATGGGTATCTTGTCAGCAAGAGAAGTGGGGGAGGCTGGTGGCGGTGGTGTGTGCATGGGTTTCTAGTTTAAGGCAGACCCCCGCCAGCTGCCAGAAGCTGACCAATGACCCACCAGCACGAACAGGTCATTGGCTTTGGAACATTTACTGGGCAGCTGGCTTGGCTGGCGCCTGGCCTTTACCGCTGCGCGCGCCCATCCGATGGCCAGCCCCGTGGCCCATGGCAGCGGCATCAAATGTTTTTTGCTGCTCAGGCGTCAACGTGGCGTAAAAGGCCTTGGTGGCCTCGCCGCGCTTGTCCATCTCGGCGTTCATGTCAGTCATGTGCTGGCTGCGCAAGGCTTTCATTTTGTCAATGCGCTCGGGCGTGGGCAACTTGGCCAACTCCTCGTGTTCAGCATGTTTGGCCATCATGTCCGCTGGTGGCTTCATGGCAGCGGTGTAGGTGGTCCAAGCCCCTTCCTGAGCGGGCGTGAGTTTGAGTCTTGCCTTCAAGGCAGCCTGGCGCTTGTCCATTCGGGCTTGCATCTTGGCCGGATCCATTTTCCCCATGCGCTCGTGGCCCATGCCCTCGTGCATCCCACCCATCATGCCAGCGTGATCAGCGCCGCCCATAGGTTGCGAAATAGCGGCAAAACCTGCCGTTGCCAACAGACCGGCGATCAAAAGAGGTTTGAAATAAGATTTCATAGGAGCTTCCTAAGGGTTGTGACTGAAACACTGAACTTGGTATCAGCTTGGGGTCAACTGTGAGCCCACTCTGTATCCATTTCATGATGCATGAATAATCATTTGTAAAGATGCGATAAATCATTCCGGCGGCAATTGATGGGATGATCAGCGCCTTCAAAGTTTAATCAACCGATAAAAGGCTGCAAGTGTTCAAGAACGTGATCATGTATCGAATCGGGGCCGACTGGTCCGCCACCCTGGCGCAAATGCAAGACGGTCTGGAAGCCGCGCGCTTTGTGGAATGTGGGGCATCCCAGGAAAAATCCATTGGCTGGATCGAGCCGCGTGGCGAGGCCCACGGCCCGCTAGTAGAGGCGATTAGTGGTCAATTCATCCTCAAACTGATGATTGAGACAAAGGCCCTGCCAGGCTCGGTCGTCACCAAAAAAGCCAAAGAGCGGGTCGCCCATATCGAGGCCACCACTGGCCGCAAGCCCGGCAAAAAAGAAACCCGAGAAATCAAGGACGACATCAAGCTGGAGCTGATGCCCATGGCGTTCACCAAGGAATCTTCGGTGCTGGTGTGGATTGACCCGCAAGCCCGCTTGCTGGTGATCGACGCAGGCAGCCAGGCCCGGGCCGATGAAGTGGTCACCATGCTGGTCAAATGCCTGAGCGGCCTGGCGGTGAAATTGATCGACACCAAGGTATCACCGACGGCGGCGATGTCCGAGTGGCTGATCACGCAAGAGCCGCCCTCGGGCTTCACGGTGGACCGCGAATGCGAACTCAAAGCGGCTGACGAATCCAAAGCCGTGGTGCGTTACACGCGCCACCCGCTAGACACCGACGAGGTGCGCGAATACGTGGAAAGCGGCAAGTTGCCTACGCGCCTGGCCCTGACCTGGGACAGCCGCGTGTCCTTTGTGCTGACCGAAGGCCTGCAAATCAAGAAGCTGGCTTTTCTGGAAGTGGTGTTCGAGAAGTCCTCGGCCGGCAAAGACGACGGCTTTGATGCCGACACCGCCATTTCAACCGGCGAGCTGCGCAAACTGCTGCCCGACTTGCTCGAAGCGCTGGGCGGCGAGGTCATTGCGGCTTGAGCGCAGGCGATTGCAGGCATATTTCTTCGTCATTCACGTTTGACGTGCGGCATCTTTACGCAAAAAACAAAAATGTCCTTCAAGTTTTATAGCCTAACTACGTCATGAGTCAAACAAGTTGAGACAAATTGTTTCTATGCTGTTTTAGTGAGCAGGACTTCCCGTTGCGCTCACATCTTTAAACGGAGAAATTAACAATGACTCAACTTGTAAATGCAAAAACACTGATCACGATCATCGCTACAGGTGCCATGCAACTATTTTCGATGTCAGCCATGGCTGCGGTGGACTCTGTCGCAGCGGTCAAACTCGCAAGGGCTGATAGCTGTTTGCGTTGCCACGCAGTTGGCAAAAAGAAGGAAGGGCCCTCTTACCAGGCCGTTGCCTATAAGTACAAAGACAATGCCGACGCGCCAAGCATTTTGTACAAACACATCACGTCCAACGAGTTGGTCAAACTCAGCGATGGGCATTCAGAAAATCATAAAGTGGCCAAAGCAAAATCTGATGACGAAGTCAGAAACCTGGTGGCCTGGATTCTCATGCAGTAAGCACAGGGCACCTTGTCGGTGCCCTTGAGGGTCGCGGCCATTAACTTGAACAGAATTATTCGAGGGCATCAACCACAAGATCAGTTCTACCCGGCGAATCCAATGCCGGGTTTTGAGATTGGCCTGTCCCAAGTTGGCGTCAAGTATCATCCCGAGCACCACCGGGAATCGAAAGCACATTGGGTCTTTCAGCATCTCCATTAGGTGAGCTACCCCCATGAAATCCATATGGAATCGCAACCAGTCCCAATGAATAATTTCAAAACCGTACCCAAGCGCAGCCGCGCTATTCGGGTTGGGCGTGCATTGATGACGCTGCTGCTCGGCATGACTTGCGTCGCTCATGCCGAGCAACGGGGCTTAGTCCCGGCGGACATGCCTGAGAGCTATCGCACGGAATGTGGCAGCTGTCATGTCATGCTTCCACCAGATCTTCTGCAAATGGGCCCATGGGGTCGCATCATGAATCAGCTGGAATCGCACTATGGCGTTGACGCCCGGATTGAGCCCAATACCCGTGAGGAAATCGAGAGTTTCCTTGCACGCCATGCTGGCCGCGCCCCTTCACTGGTTGCAAAAAGGTCTGGCGATCCGTTGCGCCTGACCGAAACGCTGTATTTCCACCGTCGGCATGGCAAAGTAAGGCCGCTTTTTCAGAATCCGCAAGTCGCCAGCAAAGTTAACTGCACGGCCTGTCATGTGCAAGCCGATCCTGGCCATTTCTATGGCGAATTGACGACGCTGTCGCGTGAGTTCTTGCAAAAAAGCAACCCGGTGCGCTGACACCGGCCTCATCTGGTTGATACGCAACTTGCGCAAGATCGATTGGTGAGCACTTGTTTATATAACAAATCAGGCTGTAGGCCCCGTGCAATTTGCGTGGATAGCTAGCAAATAGATAGCAAAAGAAAAAGCGGCCCGTAGGCCGCTTTTTGCGGGAAGAGACGCTGTGTGCGCCTTACTTCTTCATCGCGCAGGTGCTCCAGCCAAAAATAGCATAGGGTGGGCACCAGCCAATGGCGCCGGTGGCCAAAGGCACAATGCCGAGCCAGCCCCACACGCCGATGTTGCCCGTGAGGGTCAAACCGATCAGCACCAGGCCGATGACGATGCGCAAAATACGGTCAATGCCGCCGACGTTTGATTTCATGGAGAAATTCCTCAAAGGGTTGTTGATGGCGCGATTAAGCGCTGGATCAAACACTTTGTATGTGACAGAAGTCACGCAGCGCCGCCCCGTTGGTGATTTGAATCTGCTCACGCCCCAGCACCACCCAGCCTTCGCGCTCAAAGCGGCGCAGCAACCGGGTCACGATTTCGCGCACGGTACCCAATTCATCGGCCAGCGCCTGGTGCGTCAGACTCAACTGCGGCCCGCGCCCCAGCAGTGCGCTGGCCAGTCGCCGGTCGAGCTTGTGGAACGCCACCGCGTCAATCAGGCTGGTCAGGTCAGCCATGCGCTCGGCAAACAGGCCCAGTATCTCGTTGCGAAAGGCGGGGGTTTCCAGCCAGCGCGTGAAGATATCGATTGGAATCAGGATCAGGGTGCTGGCTTTGGTGGTCACGCCGTGGGCCGACATCGGTTGCGTACGAAAGAGGCAGCTTGAAGACACCAGGCACAACTCGCCCGGCACCACGCGGTACAGCTCCAGCTCGCGGCCATCACCCGAGCTGCGCGAGACCTTGATCTCGCCGTCCAGCACCAGCGGAAAGCCCTGGCAAGCTGCGTTCTCATGAAACAACACCGTGCCCGCAGGCACCTGCATTGGCTTGAGCGCCGGACTCAACTCCGCCAGCGAAGGCTGAACCTGCGCCAGTGCCGGGTACAACGCAACGGGGAGCGCCAGCGCGGTGACCTCCAGCGAATCGGCCTTCATGCGGCGACGGCGTAACCTTCTTCGGCAATGGCATGGGCCAGCACCTCACGAGCTTGCCCTGACTGCACTTGCACCAGGTTGGCAGCCCGGTCAATGGTGACCTCGGCTTGCGGGTCCACTTGCTTGATCGCGCGGGTGACGGCTTTTTCGCAATGGCCGCAGGTCATGCCGGTCACGGTAAAGGTCTGGTTCATGTAATAACTCCTGGGGTGAAAATTGAAATGAAGGGGGCTATCGCCGGTGCCAAACCTTACCATCTTGGAAAGGATTACGCTCAACCCATGACTACTGCGACCGCCCTCCCCCACTCGCTCGACCTTGGTATTGGCGGCATGACCTGCGCCTCGTGCTCGGCCCGCGTCGAACGTGCCCTGAAAAAAGTCCCCGGCGTGCAAGAGGTGGCCGTCAACCTGGCCACCGAGTCGGCCCGCATTGCCTTTGCGCCGTCGGACCAGATGGAAGCCAGGTTGCGCCGCGCCGTGCGCGATGCCGGTTACGAGCCGCGCGCCGCCGATGCCGCCATCGACGCCGCCGAGCCTTCGCCATGGGCCGGGTTTGCGCCGGTGGCTATCGGGCTGGCCTTGTCCACACCGCTGCTGTTGCCGATGCTGGCCGACTTGTTTGGCCTGCACTGGATGCTGCCCGCACTGTGGCAGTTTGCGCTGGCCACGCCGGTGCAATTCATTCTGGGCGCGCGCTTTTACAAAGCGGGCTGGCACGCCCTCAAAGCGCTCACCGGCAACATGGATTTGCTGGTCGCCATTGGCACCAGCGCCGGTTGGGCGCTGTCGATGTGGCTCTGGCTCACCGCGGCACCGGGCGCCATGGTGCACCTGTACTTTGAAGGCTCGGCGCTGGTCATCACCCTGGTGCTGCTGGGCAAATGGCTGGAAGCACGCGCCAAGCGCCAGACCACCTCCGCCATTCGCGCCCTGCACGCCTTGCGGCCCGACATCGCGCACCTGATCGGGCAGGATGGCGAAGTCGATGTGCCGGTGGCTGAAGTGCTGGTAGGCGACCGGCTGGTGGTCAAAGCGGGCGAGCGCTTTCCGGTGGACGGCACGCTGCTGGAAGGCCAGACCCAGGTGGACGAGTCCATGCTCACTGGCGAGCCCCTGCCGGTCGAAAAACTCGCGGGCAGCGACCCCGTGACTACCCTCACCGGCGGCTCCATCAACGGCCAGGGCCGGGTGGTGATGAAGGTAAGCGCGGTCGGCACTGACACCGTGCTCTCCAAAATCATCCAGCTGGTACAAGACGCGCAGGCCGCCAAAGCGCCGATCCAGCGCATGGTGGACCAAGTGAGCACGGTGTTTGTGCCGGTGGTGCTGGTGCTGGCGCTGCTCACGCTCCTGGGCTGGTGGTTCACCGGGCATTCATTTGAAGAGTCTCTCATCAACACCGTAGCCGTGCTGGTGATTGCCTGCCCCTGCGCCCTGGGGCTGGCGACCCCGGCGGCGATCATGACCGGCACCGGTGTAGCGGCCAGGTTTGGCATCTTGATCAAGGATGCGCAGGCGCTGGAGCTGGCGCACAAGGTTGATATCGTTGCTTTTGACAAGACCGGCACCCTCACCGTAGGTCGCCCCAAGCTGACCGCGCTGCAACTGGCCCCCGGCATGACCGAAGACGAAGCATTAACTGTGGCCGCCAGTCTGCAAAGTGGCAGCGAGCACCCGCTGGCGCACGCCGTCCTCAGCCGGGCACAAGAAAAAAGCCTGCCGATTCAAGCCCCTACCAGCGTGAACGCCGTGCCCGGTCGCGGCACCGAAGGCGATGTCGGCGCGCGCAGCTTCCTGATCGGCAGCCTGCGCTGGATGCAGGAACTCGGCATCGACCTGGGTCCGCTGGCTGCGGATGCCACCACGCTGCAAACCCAAGGCGCCACCGTGTCGGCCATGGCCGAGCGCACAGCGCAAGGCTTGAGTCTGCGCGCCCTGATGGCCTTTGGCGATGAACCCAAACCTGGCGCCAAAGAAGCGCTGGCCGCGCTGCGCGCGCGCGGTATCAAAACCGTGATGATCTCCGGCGACAACCGGGGCGCCGCCGAGGCCATGGCCCGCCTGCTGGGCCTGCGCCCCGAAGCAGGCGAAGTCCTGGCCGAAGTGCTACCCGGCGACAAGGCCGCGCGCGTGATGGCACTCAAGCAAGGCGGCCATGTCGTGGCGATGGTGGGCGATGGCGTCAACGACGCGCCCGCGCTGGCCGCCGCCGATGTCGGCATGGCCATGGGCAACGGCACCGACGTCGCCATGCACGCCGCCGGCATCACCCTGATGCGCGGCGACCCGCTGCTGGTGGCCGCTGCGCTCGACATCTCGGACCGCACCGTGCGCAAAATCCGGCAAAACCTGTTCTGGGCGTTTGCCTACAACGTGGCCGGAATTCCGTTGGCCGCGCTCGGGTTTTTAAACCCGGTGGTAGCCGGTGCCGCCATGGCCATGAGCTCGGTCAGCGTGACCAGCAACGCGCTACTGCTCAAACGCTGGAAACCGGGGAAGCCTTAAGACATTTAGCCCTCCAGCTCCCGTCCAATGTGCGTGAACAGCTACCAAAATAATAGCGACTGCTTGACACTCCACGGGTCGCGCTGCAACTAGCACGCAATGTCGGCTCTCAAGCCTGCACTCAGACTGCACCCTCCGCAACCAGGGCGAACTGGCAGTCGCTGGTCGCCAGTTAGTTGATCATTTGGTGGATGAAGCGAAACCTTCAAGCCATCGTTGTTGGCGGGGGTTTCTATGCTCTCGGCAAACGTAGCTCTTTCTGTGGGTTGTTTGCTTGATGTCTTCTCAAGACCCATTGCGGTCTGTCACGCGGTACAGTCGGTAGTCAAGTATGTCGCGGGAGCAGTCGTTCGATGGCGTGGCCCAGTGGGCTATAGTTCAGGCTAACTGCAACGACGACATACGCTTGTAGAGCCCATGGAAATTAATGTGCAACTATCAAAAGCAATTGATGAGGCTAATGAGTTTGCAGCCAAACTTCACGGAAAGAAGTTGAATGGCGACTTCCGTTCGAAAGTTGCGGCCGTTTGCTTTGCCGTATCCCAGCAGCACCACAATTCAATTTTGATATTGCTCTCGCGAAATCCATCATTGCAGGCAACAGGCTTTGCATTACTTCGCCCATTAGTCGAATCTGTGGTGCGTGGCTTATGGTTGTCTCACGTCGCCACTGATGCTCAGGTGGATGAGTATGTGAGCTCCGGAACAAAGTTAGACATGGCGAGCATGATGAAGAGCCTAGACAGCGTTACCGGCTTAACTGCATATCAGTCTATTTACAAAAAGAATTGGTCTGCGTTGTCTGCCTACACGCATACCGGAGAGATGCAAGTTCAGCGCTGGCTTAAAACAAATGACATCGAACCAAACTATTCAGATCAGGAAATTTCCGAACTAATCAGGTTGTCTGGGCTTGTCGCGGGGCTGGCATTTCAGTCTGTATTGGCAATTTCATCAGAGCCGTAGAATGGGCTCCAACATTGCATTCGAGCGGGACTGCGCAAAAGCGGCGCAGCCCCTCAGTTTTACGTTAGGCTTCACATATGCCCACCCCACACGATGCAAGTGTTGAACTCATTGGCGAACTCGCGGCATATCGCGCGACGTGTCACTTCCTGCTAAAGGCGCTGAATGCATCCCTTGCAGGACTCAAAGAGCCCGAACGTACTCTGGTGGTAGAGGAAATTGAACGTCAATTCACGGTACGGCGTGGCGAATGGCTGCATCCCGCACCACCGGACATCAATCCCGAGCTTCAAGCAATTGGCAACCGCTTCATGCAGCAAGCGCTCAAGGGTCTTGGAGATGAAATCAGCCATAGACTCCGTACTACCGCCGAGCCAAAAACATGAAGACGCAAATTCTTGTTCTCCTTGCGGCCAGCATTCTGTTTCCCGCTGGAGCCGCGGCCCAGTCCGAACCCACTGCCTGGAAACAGGTGGAACTCACAGAGCCCTTCATGCGCTCGCTAACAAAGGATCAATGCATGGCGAAGACGGTGGCTTCGTTGAAGGCTGGCTGTAGCACTGAAGAATGCCTAAAGACCCTAGCCGGAATTACGGGCGACTGCGTTACCTGGGCGCGAGGAGATGTCGCGACATTCTGCGCCTCCTACGATCGCAACTACTTGGCCAGGTACTGCGCCACCAACGAACTTGATGCAAGGCGCTGCATAGTGCTCCACTCAGGCAAGCCCGTGCACTGCAAATCGACTGATGGTTCATCAAAGTGAAGCCTAACGATTAAGGTTAGATCGTGCGAAGCCACGATCTGAACCGTTTGTTGGACGAGCCCGGGCCAGACCAAAGCCGTTTGTTTCCCCTCTGAAAATATCTTCTTCGATTCCACCTGAAGCTGCAGATATTGGGCAAGCCAAAGTCCGCCAGTACCGGTGATTCAAGCCGTCATTGCAACGACCCGGTGCCCCA
>Ga0209123_1000035_pt1 | contig 265028 bp, 245 predicted proteins | sample BarGraIncu00431A_FD_184500 | JGI IMG/M metagenome (GOLD analysis project Ga0209123, IMG submission 184500) | Arctic peat soil microbial communities from Barrow, Alaska, USA - Barrow Graham LP Incubations 004-31A (SPAdes) (version 2) | ecosystem: Environmental > Terrestrial > Soil > Wetlands >... | reverse complement strand
AGATAATTTAGCTAAATATCCACAATTTCAAACAGCTATAGATCAATTACATGCATCTACTCCAGCTTCAAAAGGCGCATTACTTGGAGTATTCCCAGAAGCTAGGGCTGCAACTGAAATAAACATCGAAACTATGCTAGGGGGAAAACAAACACCTCAAGAAGCATTAGACAATGCAGCAAAAATAGCAAATAGCGCAATTGATAAATATAATAAAACTAATAAATAAACTCATCCTTAATAAAGTGAATTAGAATTGAAAAGAAAATAGTGACTTAAAGAGCACTATTTTCTTTTTATATTATGTAAACAAAAATTTATAGATGTGATGGAAAGAGAATTAGGGGGAATATATTATGTCAAATTTATCATTAAGGCACATATACAAGATCTATGATGGAAATGTAACAGCGGTTAAGGATTTTAATCTTGAAATAAAAGATAAAGAATTTATAGTTTTTGTAGGACCTTCAGGTTGTGGTAAATCAACAACTTTAAGAATGATAGCAGGTCTTGAAGAGATATCACAAGGTGAAATTTATATTGGTGATAAAATTGTAAATAATGTGGCACCTAAGGATAGAGATATAGCAATGGTTTTCCAAAACTATGCATTATATCCCCATATGACTGTATATGATAACATGGCATTTGGATTAAAACTAAGAAAAACTCCAAAAAATGAAATAAAACAAAAAGTTACTGATGTAGCTAAAACACTAGATATACACCATTTACTTAATAGAAAACCAAAGGCATTATCAGGTGGACAAAGACAAAGAGTAGCCCTTGGAAGGGCTATAGTAAGAAATCCAAAGGTATTCTTAATGGATGAACCATTATCAAATTTAGATGCTAAACTTAGAGTTCAGATGAGAACAGAAATTGCAAAGTTGCATCACAAACTTCAAACAACTTTTATTTATGTAACTCATGACCAAACAGAAGCTATGACTATGGGAACAAGAATAGTTGTAATGAAAGACGGATTAGTACAACAAGTAGATACTCCACATAACATATATGAGCACCCAGTTAATATGTTTGTTGCTGGATTTATAGGAAGTCCTCAAATGAACTTTATTGATGCTGAAATTTTAGACCAAAACGGCGAGATTGTGCTTGTTTTTGATAATGAAATTATAGTTTTGCCAAAGGACAAAGCTCTAATTATAAAAGAAAAATCCTATATAGGAAAAGCTGTTATAATTGGTATTAGACCAGAAGATATTGATGACGGTATTGATTTTATTGAGCAACATAAAGATGCAGTTATAAAAGTCAAAGTTGAGGTTACGGAGCTCATGGGAGCAGAAACAAATATATACATGTCCAAAGGAAATACAAATATTGTAGCTAGAGTTAAAGGATCGTCTATTGCTAGAATTGGGGATACGATTAAAATTGCTTTAGATTCAAGTAAAATACATATATTTGATAAAGAAACTGAAAACACCGTAATATAGGAGGAAATCATTGATTTTTATTTCATAAAATATCATTTCATTTGGGATACTACTATTAGGCATCTTTAATGTTATTTTATCCAGATGCTCAAATAGTATATTTAACAAGGAGGAATTTTTCATGAATGAAAAAGGTGATGAACAAAAATTTGTTAATATGGCAAAGGTAGGTAACTTTACTAAACATGCGGTAGAAGATTTTGAAGAAAACATAGTGAATCAAAAGGATTATTTAGAGAAAGTTAAGGGAAATGAGGGGGATAAGGCACCTAACAAGTTTCATTAGCAAGTAACTAACCGCCAATAATTTGCTGCGAGTCGAGCCAATCCTAAGAAAGGGAGTTCACTTTATATTGTGAACTCCCTTTTGTATATAATATAAAGGTTATTAGTGAATTAATAAAATCATATAAGGCAATGAATTATAGTAAGGTATTACTTATGAAAAAACAAAATATTTTACTCTTCTGACAAACTGTCAAAGCCTATTCCTTTGCCCCATACTGAAATTACTGGCAAAACATCTACAAATGCATCTGGATCAGTTTCTGATATATATCTCTTAATTAACATAGACTCTCTTGGAGAACAGAGTGTTAGAAGTTTTAATCGTGGTAAGTTCTTATAACCACCTTTTACCTCATAACTGGTAACTCCTCTTTTAATGCTGTGGATTATATATTGAGTTATAGCTTGATGATGATCACTTATTATCTCAAGCTTCACTTTCTTTGAACCAAATCCAAACATCACGGCGTCAATCATACTAACAATTATAATTTGTGAAATAATAGCGTAAAGTGCGATATTTGAATTATATACTATAGCTGATGATGCAATTAGTGTTCCATCAATACAAAGTAAAATCTCACTTATGCTTATAAAAGTAAAAATCTTATGATGAAGTATTTTTGCAACAGTATCAGTTCCACCCATTGAAAATCCTCTTTTTAGCACAAGACCAGATCCAATTCCACAAATAAGTCCAAAATAAACTGAAGCCAGCATCATATCATTTTTTATAAAGCAATAATTAAAACTTTCAAAAACTATTAGCACAAAAGGAAATACTATGGACAGGGTAATTATTTTTATACCTTCTCTTTTCCCCATAGATATCCATGCTATAGCTAAAACTAAAATAGATAGAACATAATAGATATATGTATACTTAATATGAATCAATTTTTCCAATATGATTGATACTCCGGTTATCCCTCCAGTTATTAATCCATTTGGTCTTAGAATGGCAGTTATTGAAAATGCAATCAATACACAGCCTAAGGCTATAAATAGGAAATCCACTAGATTCTTATTAAAGTCAAATTTCTTCAAAATATCACCTTCCTCATAATTTATTACATAATTATTATAACAGAGATTGTTTTGAACTCATTCCAATTATATCCACTTCAAGTTTTTCCATGCCAAATAGTATTATATTCTATAGAATTTTTAAATTTAAATAGAGCGTGATTTAAGAAAAGAGGATATAATAAAGTTAGATTGTAAACTAATTTTATTGTAAGAATAGCTAATTAATTAAAATTAATATTGAAGAATTGAGGAATTTGTTCGTGAAATTCAAAGCTATGTAGTAAGGAGGGTTTATTTTGATAGATATAAAAAAAGGAGAAAAGAGTTTTTTTGTAGGTGATAATGAAGAAGAAGCATTAGCTAAAATGGAACTGGTACATAATGGAGATGTGATAATCATTGAGCATACTTTTGTATCTGAGCAGTTAAAAGGTCAAAATGTAGGCGGACAATTGCTTAAAAAGGTTGTTGATTTTGCGAGAAAAAACAACAAAACAATAATTCCTATCTGTCCCTATGCTAAAGCTAAATTGAATAAAGATGATCAGTATTTAGATGTATTGCACAAGTAAGCAAATGATCGGGCCTTTAATTGTTATATTATATTTCCTAAAGGCCTCTTATTTTATATTTGTGTAATTGGGTATATGCAATTTGTTATTATCTATTCCATTATTATATGCACTTTCTAAAAACTTTTTCAAAAAATTATCCTCATTTGACTCTAATAATTTGAAGCCCTTAGAATTTATTATTGCTTCTTTATCTTTATTAGTTGTTCCCATATTTCGTGCTTCATTCTGCATTACTTTAGTTTTAGCAACTTCTTTACTTTGTTCATCCGTAAACTCCTCGGTTAGATATAACCTACTAATTGAAGTGTTATACGCATGGGTTTCGTAGAAGTTTTTTGAATACTTCTTAAAGTTAGTTAAATTTGGATCCTGCGAGTTTAATTTCTTTGCATAGCTTTGCACATCTACTTGAGAAGTACTATAGTCAAAGCCATCTTTAGGTGAATATTTTAAAATACCATATTGCTGTGGGAATACAATTAGCGCACTTGTTGCAATATCATAAATTGGACTACTACTATTGTCTTGTAGCTTTATATCTTGAATATGAATATGTCCACTTAAAGCAATTCGTAAGCCTGCTTCCTTAAAAACATTTACTGCCTCTTTGCTGTTATCAATTGTAAAATCATTAGTAATTCCATCTACATGGTCTAATAGATTTTGGTGCATCACTGTAACAATCTTTGCATTATGTTCCTTTGCAAGTTTGCTACACTTTTTTATCCAATCAAGAGTACTAGCACTAATTTTCCCTCCTGCTTCTGGATAACCAAGCTTTATATTATCTTTATATTTAGTGGTATCCAGCATTAATAACCAAGTGTCACTTGAAGGGGCCGCTAGGTAGCTTAAGGTGCTGTTATCTCTTAATACTGCTTCATTGTAACCAAAGTTTGCATATATTTTACTGAAATCAACATCGCTTATATAGTCCGTTTTATATTGCTTATCGCCTTTAAAACTTCTTGCGTAAGGATTGAAAACATCATGATTTCCTGGAATCACATAAACTGCTGTACCTGAACTTTCCACTTCTTTAAGTTTCTTCGCAAGTTCTATATGACTTTTTTCTCCATTTGTTGTTAAATCACCACTTATAATTAGCACATCAGGTTTCTTATTTTTAATATTAGCTACAAATGCATTCACTATCTCTTCAATATAATTCAGTTGTTTTCCATCTCGTGTATCTGTAAATGTCTTATAAGCGTTTCCATTGTCACTTAGGCTTTTAGCTAAATAATGAATGTCTGACGCAACAAAAAACGTAACATTCTGATTTGCTTTTATTTTAGGATTAATTTTATTAGATGCTAATTTAATGGAGAAGGAAGTGAAAATAAAAGTAATTATAACAAGTCCTGCTACCAATAATATTTTTTTGTTTTTCATTCATATCCTCCCAAGTGTCCATCGCTTTCTCTTATTTATAAAAGTATTCATTTTTTTATTTGCTATAACTATATTATAAACAAAAATCTTAGGAATACATAGTTTTTCTAGGATTTCATAATAATATATTGAAGCTGGATTTGCTGTATTTAAAACTTCTTTGCCATTAAGCATACAGTGGTTGGGTAAACAGTGTGTAATGTAGAAAAAAAGGATATAATAAAGTAATGCGTACAAAGAAATTTTGTGGGATTTAATTCAGAATCAATAAAATAATATTATATAGAGAGTAGGGTGGAATACATGGCATTGCATCATAATAAGAAATATAGAAATGAAGATGAGCATAAAGATCTTTATGCAAATTCAATAGTTCTTACTCAGCTTCCAAAAGGTGAGTTGCCTAAAAGAACTTCTGATCCTAAAGTTATTCGGCAATTGGTGATCGACGAGCTTTTTATGGATGGAAACGCACGTCAAAACCTAGCAACATTTTGTACTACATACATTGAAGATGAAGTTCATGATCTCATGGATTTGTCAATTGACAAAAATATGATAGACAAAGATGAGTACCCTCAAACAGCTGAAATTGAAAAGCGATGTGTGAGCATATTGGCAAATCTTTGGCATTCACCTAAAAAAGAAGATACCATTGGATGTTCAACAACAGGATCTAGTGAAGCCGCAATGCTTGGTGGCTTGGCACTTAAATGGCAGTGGCGCAAGCGTCGTGAAGTTGCGGGGAAATCTACGAATAATCCTAACTTTGTATGCGGACCTGTGCAGATATGTTGGCATAAATTTGCTCGGTACTTTGATGTTGAAATTAGAGAAGTTCCATTAACGCTTGATGAGTTAGGTATTAATCCAGATAAACTAAATGATTACTGCGATGAAAACACAATTGGAGTAGTGGCAACTTTGGGTAGCACATATACGGGAATCTATGAACCAGTGGAGGAGCTAGCTAAAGCCCTAGATAAAATCCAAAATGAAAGAGGCTTAGATATCCCTATTCACGTAGATGGAGCCAGCGGAGCATTTATTGCACCATTTATACAGAGTAACCTAAAGTGGGATTTTTGTATTCCTAGAGTTAAATCTATTAACGCCTCAGGTCATAAATTTGGAATGGCCCCACTTGGTGTTGGTTGGATAATTTGGAGGACTACAGCTGATTTGCCTAAGGAATTAATCTTTAATGTTGATTATTTAGGAGGGCAAATGCCAACCTTTGCACTGAATTTCTCAAGGCCAGCTGGTCAAATTATTGCTCAGTATTACAATTTTTTACGATTGGGTCGTGATGGCTACACTGAAATTCAAAATGAATGTGCGAGTACTGCTCAGTATTTAGGTCAGCAGCTAGGAAAAATAGATTTATTGGATATATTATATGATGGACACGGGGGTATACCAACAGTTTGCTATGCCCTAAAAAATGAAACTACAACAGGATTTTCACTTTATGATCTTTCTGATCGTTTAAGAATGCATGGTTGGCAAATTGCCTCATATCCACTCCCAAGCAACCGCCAGAATATAACCGTACAACGTATTTTGATTCGTCATGGGGTTAGTCGGGATATGATATTTTTACTTCTTCGTGATTTCCATATTGAATTGGAATATTTAAAGAATAATCCTGTACTAAAAAATAATCCAGTATTAAGCAATAGCGACAAAGTTAGCTTTCATCATTGATTAATACGTGAATCATTTTTTGTTGTTATTTTGATAATGTGATTTAAATCATATTATTATAACTTAAATAAATATAGAATAGGGTTATAGGAAAGCAAGAACATGTGAAAAAAATTAAAGTATAGGAGGAATATATTATGAATGCAAAATTTTTCAAAAATATTGAGGTTGCAAAAGCATTAGTACTAAAAGAAGAGGTATTATATGTAGAGAAACAAGTTGTGAGTAAAACACTAACACAGACAAGTAACGTTAATATATCACTATTTGCTTTTGATAAAGGAGAAGAAATAAGTACACATTCAGCACCTGGAGATGCATTAGTATATGTAACAGAAGGGCAGGTTACGATAAAAATAGGGGATAATGAGCCTGTTAAAGTTTCAGAGGGTGAAATGATATTGATGCCAGCAAATATTCCTCATGGATTAATTGCTAATGAGAAATTTAAGATGATGTTAGTTATAGTTAAAGGATAGTAAAATATATAGATAATATTATAAGTTTAAAGGTATAACAAAATTTTGTTATACCTTTTCTATTAAAAGATGATTATCTTACTAACCATCCACCATCTACGGCTAAAATATGACCGTTAACATAATCTGAAGCTCTACTTGCTAAAAATACAACTGTACCCATAACATCAAAGGGATCTCCCCATCTGCCAGCTGGTATTCTAGATAAAATATCTGCACTTCTACCTTCATCTGCTCTAATTGGTGCTGTATTATTTGTTGTTATGTAACCTGGTGCAATAGCATTTATTTGTATGTTTTTATCCGCAAGTTCGTTCGCAAAAGCTTTAGTTACTCCAGCTAAACCATGTTTACTTGCTGTGTATGCGGGAACAAACTTACCGCCTTGGAATGAAAGCATAGAAGCTATGTTTATAATTTTTCCTGATCCTTGAGCAACCATTATCTTCGCAACATCTTGGCTTAAGTAATAAACTGCATTTAAATTTATATCTATTACCGCTTTCCAATCCTCATCTTTGTACTCAAGAAGGGGTGCTCTCCTAATAGTTCCGGCATTATTTACTAGAATATCAACTTTTCCAAATTCCTTTACGCAAGCTTCCACAACACCAGTTATTTCTTCTCGCTTTGATAAGTCGGCTTGAAAAAAAACGACCTTTCTTCCAAGTGTTTCTATGAGTTTTCTAGTTTCATCCCAATTAGTCCCATGAGTTGGAATAAACAGATCTGCACCAGCTTTAGCTAGTGCTACTGCATATCCTTGACCAAGGCCTGTGTTTCCTCCAGTTACTATAGCTACTTTTCCCTTTAATGAAAAAAAATCCATTGAAAATTCACTCACATTTGTACTCATTTTATTAGCTCCTTTTCTTTGTTTATTATTTATTCCTTTTATTAAAATCTTTGCAAAAAACACATTCGGTAAGTAATTTTACCGAATGTGTTTTTTTATTTGTCAGTACTAATTTCAGTCCAAACATCTTCATATTTATAGCCTGTAAGATCTTCAACAACTTCTTTTGTTTTAGGATCAACATCGAGTTTTGAACCATTATTTTTTAATCGTTCTATTTCTTTAGTTAATATAAGATGTGTTTGTTTATTAAGTTTAAAAGTGAATGTAAAGAGTAGAGCAATTACAAGTAATGTTATAGACCCAATAACTAGGGTGTATGCAATAGTTTGTAATACTTGAGGTGGTTGAACTGCTCTTCCTTTAACAAATCCACCATATTGAAGCATAAGTCCAACAGCAAATGTAGCAATTGCTACACTACTCTTCCTTGTGAAAGTCATGACTGCAGCAAAAAGTCCTTCTCTTCTCTGCCTTGTAACCATTTCATCAACATCGGGAATGAAAGGGAATATATTCCAAGGAGTGAATTCAAGTATACATATTCCTACTTGATAAACACCAGCAATTACAAAGAGAATCAAAATCTTAGATTCTGGATTAATTACATAAACAGCATAAAAGCCAATTAAACATAAAATCATCGTGGTATAAGATATTTTAAATAAATTGGCAGGTCCAATCTTAATCATTAAAAATCCTGCACAAATAGTAATTGGTATACCCACTATACTAAGTGAAAGCAAATTTGCAGCAAGTGTAGCTGTGACTTTTAAGTCATAGACACAGAAGAATACGAATAGAGCATTAAATACATCTTTAGCAGTAAATGATAATAGATAAATCATTAAATGTTTTCTAAAACTTCTGATCTTCAATGTAGATATATAATCTTTAAATATACTAACAATAGTGTCTCTATGATCACTAAAACTTTTATGTTCATGCGTTGTAACTAATAATTCTTTTTCCATCTCAGGTGAAAGTTCTCTTTCCCATGTTACTTTATATGAAATGAATATGCAAATAGCAAATATTACGGCGAAAACTAATCCATTAATAAAATAAGCATATGGATTGTTTTGACCAAAATGATTAATTAATTGACCTGGCACAAAAGTAGCTAGAAATGTACCAGTAGCTGAAACAAACATTCTACAAGTGGATAGTATTGTTCTCTTATTAAAATCCTTTGTCATTTCAGATGGCAATGTTTCAAATGGTATTAATACCATAGCAGCAATCATCTCAAATAGTAAGTAGGTGATTAGATAATAAAAATAGCCTCTTCCTGTTACCCACAATAGGGAATACATAATCATTAAAGGTGATCCAATTAATAAAAAGAAACGACGTCTTCCAAATCTTTTTCCTAATTTTGTTTTATAAAAGTTATCTGTTATGCTTCCTATAAGTAAACTAACGATTGCATCCACAAGACGTGCGATAGCAATGATAGAAGCTCCTTCAAGCGGTGATAATCCCGCAAAAGTGGTATAAAAGAACAGTAAAAATGCTCCGATAATTGTAAAAGCTCCTCCACCCATTAAGTCAATTAATCCATAACCAAGGCCTACTGGTATAGTAATATTCTTTGCTTTTTTTGACATATTAATTACCTCTTTTCTTATTAATTTATGTTTTTTAATAAATCCTTTTCATCTGAATGTTTTTTCATCAAAATCTATATAAACGATTTCATCATAATTAAAAATAAGCATGTTAACGTTGTCATAACTTGGATGTTTAACATCATTGACCAACATAGTTTTTGTACTTATATTATTCTCTCAACTATTGATAAACTGACTTAGACTCTCACCCACACAATAGATTTGTTGAATTTGTGAACAATGGCCTGAGGAATCAGGTTCAAATAAAACCATCGACTCCCCGAAAGTCATTACTTCATCAATAGACACAAGAGTAAAATATTCTTTATGCTAACGTTGTAGACTGCAATATTTTTTTAAGGTAGAACGAATTGCACCTTTTCCAGCAATTAATTCACTAAAGTAAGATTCAATTTTTTCACCTAATCCTACTTCATATAAATCAACACCAAAGATCGACTTATTAGATAAAATTTTAATTAAAGTCTCATGAATATTTTGAACACTATTAAGTTTAATATCAGCTATTATTTGAGTTAATGATGAAAGCATAGGGTCAGGGCTTAATTCAAATGAATTTCCTTCATCATCTATTGCCATTAAATAACGACACCATCCTGCTATTGCGAGGGGTATAAATGTTAGGTTATTAGCATCCAAGTCAGGATTTTCAGTGTATGCTTTAATGGTCTCACCAAAACGTATACCTAATTTTTGTGAAGTATCGCTAACTATTCTTTGCGGTGTGTCTGGCATAAATGGATTTGGTAAGCGGACCTTCATTACTTCATCTATAAAGTCCTTCGGTGATATAATTCCTGGGTTTACAACAACAGGTAATCCCTCTTTGTACCCTATATTTTCTATTAATGTTACAAGCTCTTTATCTTTCATTTCCTCTGATATTTTATTGTAAGAAAGTAGACATCCATATATAGCTAATGCTGTATGAAGAGGATTTAAGCAAGTACAAACTTTCATTTTTTCTACTTTATCTACAGTTTCTTTATCAGCAAACATAATGCCACCTTTTTCAAGTGGAAGACGACCATTTTTAAAATTATCTTCAATAACTAAATACTGAGGTTCTTCAGCATTAACAAAGGGTGCAATATATGTGTTTTTTGAAGTCTTTATTACTTCTGTATCTTCAAACCCAATATCATTTAAGATATTTATAACAGATTCAGCTGGTCTTGGTGTAATTTTATCTATCATAGTCCAAGGATAAGATATGTTTTCTGTTATATAAGTTAAAAATTCAGGTTCTACTAATTTATTCTCAGTCCAATGTTTTGCAAATTCAGTAATCGCTCTTTCTAGCTTTGTGCCGTTATGAGAGCAATTATCCATACTTACCAAAGTTAAAGGTAATTTACCATTTTTAAATCTTTCATAACATAAAGCTGTAAGTTTGCCCATATAACTTGAAGCTTTGCTTGGTTGATTATTAAAATCTTTACATACATCTTTTAAAAATTCACCGTTTTCATTTATTAATTTATAACCTTTTTCTGTAATTGTAAAAGAAACCATTTTTAAAGACGAAGCTCTAAATATTTCTTTTAATCTATTCCAGTCATTTAAGTTATTTGTATCTATACTTAGTAATTCTGCAATACTTCCTATTACTTTTTTTTCTAAGCTACCATCAGCTTTTAAAGTTACCAGTACATTTAAATTATCAAATTTTTTATAACTTTTTTCGATTGTTTCCTCATCATAACGTACGGCAACTATTATCCCTGTATTTAATATTCCTTTATTTAATAAATCTTGGCAAACAGCTGCTGGAAAAGCCCTGAATATATTTCCTGCCCCAAAATGTACCCATTCAGGGTTTTCTTTAGTATCTTTTATCATTTTATTTCGATCAAATTTAGGTAATTCAAAACCGCTATCTTCCCAAAGTTTTTTATTATTTAATTCTTTTTGTCTAAGTTTCAAGTCATTACCCTCCTTATAATTAATTTTTTTACTATTTAGTTTTACTTGATTTTTCAACTGCCTCTATAAGTCCATTTAAATAAGTAGCACCTAGTGCCCGATCATATAAACCGTATCCTGGCATTGCAACTTCACCCCAAATAGCACGGCCATGGTCAGGACGTACAGGTCCATCAAATCCAATTTCATGTAATGCTTTGATTATTTCATACATATCTAGTGAACCATCCTTTGACAAATGAGCTGCTTCATCAAATTTACCTTTCGCAATATAAATTATGTTACGTACATGAGCAAAATGAATTCTTCCCTTAATGCTACGAATTATATCGCAAAGATCATTATTAGGGTTTGATCCAAGTGATCCTGTACATAAAGTAAGTCCATTAAATTTTGCATCTACTGTATTTAAGAGTTTCAAAATATTTTCTTTAGTATTTATAATTCTTGGCAAATTAAATACAGGCCATGAAGGATCATCTGGATGAATCGCCATCATTATATTGTATTTTTCACAAACAGGACGAATTCTATTTAAAAAGTATACAAGGTTATCAAACAATTTTTCATTATTAACATCTTTGTATTTTTCAAATAATTCTTTTACATATTCTAATCTTTCCGGTTCCCAACCTGGCATTACAAATCCATTACTATTTTTATCAATTTGTTCAAACATTTTTTCGGGATCAATTTTATCTATTAAATCTTGATCATATGATAAAACAGTAGAGCCATCTGATCGCATTTTAGCAAGATCTGAACGAGTCCAATCAAATACAGGCATAAAGTTATAACAAACCATATTAATGCCTGCTTTTCCCAAGTTCTCTAATGTCTTTATATAATCCAAAATATATTGTTCTCTCTCAGGTAGTCCTATTTTAATAGAATCGTGAATATTTACACTTTCGATTCCTTCTATTTTTAATCCACTTGCTTCAACTTCTTCTTTTAATTTCAAAATATTCTCTAGTGGCCATACTTTTCCTGCTGGGATATCGTAAAGCGTTGTAATAACACCTGTAACACCCGGAATTTGTCTTATTTGTTTAAGTGTAACTGAATCATGTTTGCTACCAAACCATCTTAATGTCATTTTCATGAATTTCATCCTTTCGTAATTTATTATTTTTGTATCCTAAGTATACTTGCATACAAGTTGAAACAAATAAATATTGGAAGTTAAAACGCCTTCATATTTATTTTATAATAGATTATCTAAAATACGCTGGATACTGACCTATCAAGATCATTTTGTCATCGTTTACTTTTGTTAAATGTTCATTTACTACTTTTATACCTAGCGCGGAATCTTTATTTTTAATTGCATTCATAATTCTTTTATGTTGATCAACAACAATATCCATGTTCTTACTAGATATTAAATTAAGTGCTCTTATACGATCGAAATCTCCATTCATATAGTGAATTGTATTCCAGATTCGTTCTTTTCCACACCCTTTGAAAATAAGTTCATGAAATAAATTATCTAACTCTAGAGCTGCTATATAATTTTTTTTAGCTATGCAAAACTCCTGTTGATTGATATTAGATTCCAATTCAAATAGATAATCTTTGGGGAAATCTTCACAGGCCAGTTGTACAACTGCTTCTTCAAGTTTTAATCTCATAAATCTTGCTTCCTCAGCACGTTTTAAGTCAATATAAGAAACTTGAGTACCCTTTTGAGGAAAAATTTCTAACAATTCTTCAGAAACTAATTTTGCAAAAGCTTCCCTGACTGGGGTTCTGCTCACATTAAGTATATTTGCAATTTCATTTTCAGAGATTGTTTCTCCTGGCTTAATATTAAGATCAATAATATTGTTTCTTAATACTATATAAGTATAATTTTTTATAGAGTCAAAAGATTTCTTTTCTAATAATTCAAGATTCATAATTAAATTTTCCTTTATACTATAATATTTTTTAATTTTCATTACTAGTATACTTGCATACTAGCACTATAAATTTAAACTGTCAATGTCAATTCTACAAAATTCTACATAATATATTTTATTTTTTAAGTACATTGTAAAGTCTATAAAGTCACTATACTTATAGGGCTCATAACTATTTTTAAAATGTCTGTAGATGTAAGGGATATGTTACCGATTGTAAATCAAATTAATCTGCTATAATATGAAGTGAATTATAATTATAGGAATAATAAGTATGAAAGAGACTAATTTAGGGTTACTGGGAGGTAGTACAGATGATAAATATGGAACTTAAGATTATGGAGATAATAAATTATGAAGATAAGAAAAACCCTTATACTGATGAAGCTATTTCAAAACAGCTTGAAATTCTAAGGGAAACTGTTACAGAATACAGAAAAGAGAAGTGCATTGAGGATTCAAGACAACGGAGAAAAGAATTAATAATTAAGGATGCATTGGAAATTTTAAAAAAGGATAAAAAAATGTCTGATAGAAACTTTACAAAAGAGCTAAATATCAAAGGGTATAGAATTGAACGGTTTGCAGCTTCGAACATAAGAAAAGAGGCTAGCAGCTTTTGTGGTAACGAGGTTAATAAGTTAAGCATTGAAAATGAAATTAATTGTGAAAAATTAATTAAAGAAAAAAATTTTGATCCTTTTGAGTTACTTATAGGATATGAAGGTAGCTTGAAATTCAGGTTAATCAAGCTAAGGCAGCAATTTTATATCCTCCAAAGGGTCTTCATACTTTGCTTCTTGGACCATCAGGTGTGGGAAAAAGCTATGTAGCTGAGATAATGTATGCTTTTGCGAAAACCACAAAAAACTTTACTTCAGAATCACCTTTTATGGTATTTAATTGTGCTGATTATGCTGATAATCCACAATTATTGTTGTCACAGTTATTTGGACATGCAAAGGGTGCGTTTACAGGTGCTAATGATTTGAAAAAGGGAGTTGTTGAGTTATGTCAAGGAGGAATATTGTTTCTAGACGAAATTCATAGGCTTCCAAAAGAAGGGCAAGAAATACTTTTTTATTTGCTTGATAAAGGTAAATTCAGAAGGCTCGGGGAAACAGAGATATCGAGGGAAAGTAAGTTAATGATTATTGCAGCAACTACTGAAAGTCCGGAGAACTCATTACTTTTAACTTTTAGAAGAAGGATACCTATGATAATTGAAATACCATCCATTAGTGCTAGGGCATATAATGAAAGATTTAATATAATAAAGGGTTTTTTTAGAAATGAAAGTATTAGAATAGGTAAAAATATTTTTATTGGAAGAGATGTTATAAAATCGTTTATGACCTATGATTGTCCGGGAAATATAGGTCAACTAAAAAGTGATATTCAGGTTTGTTGTGCGAAAGGTTTTTTATATTCTACTCTTAACAATAAGGAAAAGGTTAAGGTTACCTTCCAGCATGTACCCGATTATATAAAATAGCAGGTTCTAAATTTAAGCAAAAAAGATGAAAAACTTGAAAAGTATATTTGCAAAGATATAATAGCGTCCCCAACAGGAGTAGAAATACTATATAGGGATGAAAATAATTCTATGGAAAAAAACAATATATATCAATTCATAGAGGATAGATACAAGGAATTAAAAACGGAGGGCTATAGTGATAAGAATATTAACAAGGTGATTGGTCAACAGGTAGAGGGAGAGCTTACGAGGGTTGCATCTTTTATAAATTCATCCACTACGAATAAACAAGAACTTGTTAATATAATTGGAGCAGATATTTTTAAAATTACAGATGATATTTACAAATTGGCAAAAGAACATATAAATGGACTGCAGAAAAAAAAAATTTATCCACTAGCAATTCATTTAAGCTCTACTTATGATAGGTTATTAAATGGCCGAAACGTAGTTAATCCTAACTTGCAAATGGTTAAGGATAAATATAAAAAGGAGTTTAATGTTGCCACAAAGATGTCGATATTAATTAACAATGAGTTAAAAATTGATTTGCCAGATGATGAAATCGGATTTATTGCTTTATACTTAAAACACTTTCAACAGAAAAATGATATAAATGAGGGAAGGGTTGGAGTAATAGTATTATCTCATGGTAGAGTAGCCAGCGGAATGGCAGAAGTGGCTAATAGGTTGTTGGGAGTAAATCAAGCAGTAGGACTAGAGATGGATCTTAGTGATTCTCCTGATATAATGCTTGAAAAAAGTATTAAACTTGTCCAAAAGGTCAACCAAGGTAAAGGTTGCGTTTTATTAGTAGACATGGGTTCCTTAACAACATTCGGAGATATAATTACTGAAAAAACAGGGATAGCAACTAGGGTAATTTCTAGAGTGGATACCTTAATGGTATTAGAATGTGTTAGGCGTGCACTATTACCTGAATATACTTTAGATAATGTTGCAGATGGGATTGTCAAAAAAGATAATTTCTCTAGAGGTTCCAATATAGAAGGGACGAATATGGCTAAAGCTATAATTACGGTATGTATAACAGGTGAAGGATCTGCTAAAAAAGTAAAAGAATATATTGAAAACTCATTAAGTGAGAATATTAAGGATGTTGACATCATTCCCTTAGGTTATGTAAATAATGTGGATATTACAGCAACTATTGAAAAGAACTCAAAATATAAACAAATTTTAGCAATTGTAGGAACTATAAATCCTGAATTTAAAGAGGTGCCTTTTATATCAGTAGAACAACTAGTAACGGGCAAAGCAATTGGTAGGCTTAAGAAATTAATTAACAATGAAAAATTATTAATTAATAATCTATCTGAGGTAATTCAACCTGAAATGATAACTATTAATAAGAATTACAAATATAAAGATGAAGTTTTAGACGATATGATAGGAGCATTGGTGGATGCTAATTATGTAGAAGATGGTTTCTTGCTAAGTGTATATAAAAGAGAAACGTTAGGAGCCACCTATTTAAAGGGCGGAATAGCTATTCCGCATGGTGATGGTAAGTATGTTACAAAACCAACCATAGTAATTACAAAGCTCGCCAAACCCATAAGTTGGGATGGAGTAAATGATGTGGATTTAATTTGCCTTATCGCTTTAAAAGAAAATTCAAAGGAATATTTTGAACAATTCTACAGGGTAATCTCCAGTAGTGAAGCGCTTGCGAAGATAAAGGAAGCTAAAGATAAAGAAGAGATTATGGAGATTTTGTTTGAGAATACAGTAACATCCAAATAGTTGGCATTTTAATTGCTCTATATAATAGTAATACTAAGGAGGTAGAAAAATGGACATTAAAAACTTCCCCAAGATTACTATTATTTTGCGTGGATACAATTACTCTCAGGCAAGAACGGTAATGAAAGCATTAGCTGGAAGTAGTATAAAAGCAGTAGAAATTACAATGAACACTCCCGGTGCAATAGACATGATAAGCAAACTTTCAAGTGAGTTTGGAAGCACAATACTTATAGGAGCTGGTACTGTAATTACTACTCAGCAAGCGACAGATGCGATTAAGGCAGGAGCAAAATTTATCTTATCTCCAGTTATGCTTACTAAGGAAATAATTGATTTATGTAAGAAACACTCAGTAATATCAGTTCCAGGAACTATGACTCCAACAGAAATCTATAAATCTTTTAAGGATGGAGCAGATATAATTAAAGTATTTCCGGCTATAAGTTGTGGCATGAAATTTTTTAAAGGGGTAAAGGCACCACTTGGAGATTTGCCACTGATGGCTGTTGGCGGGGTTACAAAAGACAATGCAAAAGAATTTTTAAATAGTGGTGTTGATTTTCTCGGAATAGGATCAGGTATATTCAATAAAGATGATATTATCAATGAAAACCTTGAGGGATTATTAAAATCAGTATGTGAATTTGAAAAAAAGATAGAGTAGGGGATGAATAAATGAGTTCAGAATTATATTTTGAAAAAGACCTAGTGTTTAGTGATTTAGAATTCGCAAATGATGTGGAAGCATTAAAATTCTTATCCTCAAAGCTATATGAAAAGGGTTATGTAAAAGAAGGGTATCAGCAAGCTATTTTAGATAGAGAGAAAGAATATCCTACAGCACTACCATCATTAGATATTAAAATAGCTATACCTCATGCAAATCATATGTTAGTAAATAAAGCAGCTTTAGCTATAGGAATTCTTAGAAATCCAGTAGAATTTAGTTCAATGGAGGATCCTGATATAAAGTTAAATGTGCAGATTATAATTATGCTTGCTCTAAATGAACCACATGGGCATATTGAAATGTTACAGAAAATAGTTAAGCTTATTAAAAAGCCAGAAGTATTAAAAGCAATAATTAATGCTCCTTCTATTGAGGAAGTTATGAATAAATTAGAACCATATTTAATCAAATAATAAATATAACATAAATGGAGGAATTTAAAATGAAAAGAGTATTAGTAGCTTGTGGAAATGGAATTGCAACATCGACGGTAGTTGCAATTAAAATTAGAGAAATATGTGAAGAACAAGGTGTGGCTGTAACTGTATCTCAATGTAAACTTTTAGAAGTGCAATCAAAGGTTTCAGATTATGACTTATTAGTAACTACAGGTAAATTTGATGCATCAGAAATAGATATTAAAGTAATAGGAGCTATATCTCTATTAACGGGTGTAGGTGAAGACGAAACACTAGAAGAAATAGTAAACGTTTTAAAATAAATTAATAATCTTAAATTAAGGGGGTTCATTAATGATTTATAGTGTTTTTAATATTTTACTAAAAGCAGGGCCAACAGTAATGTTGCCAGTAATTATGTTTTTCATAGGACTTATATTCAGGGTTAAACCAGCAAAAGCTTTTAGATCCGGGTTAACAATAGGAATAGGGTTTGCAGGTATTAAATTAATAATAGGTCTTTTATCATCAAATCTTGGTCCAGCTGCTCAAGCAATGGTTAAAAACTTTGGAATAAAATTAGACGTATTAGATGTAGGTTGGGGTGCAATAGCAGCTATAACCTGGTCATCACCAATAATTCCAATCTTAATATTTTCAGTATTAATTACTAATGTTGTAATGCTTGTTCTTAAGAAGACCAACACTTTAGACGTTGATATATGGAATTATCACCATATGGCTATAGTTGGTGTAATGACTTATTTTGTTACAAAAAATATTGGACTCGGAATAGCTGCAACTGTGACAATGGGTATAGTTGTATTTAAAATGTCAGATTGGTCAGAACATCTTGTAAGTGGATATTTTGAACTTCCTGGAGTGTCACTGCCAACAGTATCAGCCCTTTCTTCACTAATTATAGCAGTACCTTTAAATTGGCTTTTAGACAAAATACCTGGTATAAATAAAATAACATTTCAGGCTAAAGACGCCAAAAAATATCTAGGACTTTTCGGAGAACCAATGATGATGGGACTTATTCTAGGCGGAGTTATCGGAGCCTTAGCTAAATATGATATAACTAAGATACTTACTGTAGCAGTTAACATGGCCGCTGTAATGGTACTTATTCCTAAAATGACATCTTTATTCATGGAAGGATTAATGCCAATTTCAGAAGCTGCAAAGAAACTTACAAAATCAAAATTCAAAGGAAGAAAGTTCTTAATAGGACTTGATGCTGCGGTAGTTGTAGGAAGTTCAGAGGTTATTACTACCTCATTAATAATAATACCTTTAACAATTGCATTAGCCGTAATTCTTCCAGGTAACAGAGTATTACCTTTTGCGGATTTAGCAGTAGTACCTTTTAGAATAGCATTGGTAGTTGCACTAACTGATGGAAATATACTTAAGAATATTATTATTGGTTTAGCATGTATGGGTGCAATACTATTAGCAGGTACTAATTCAGCAGTTGATATGACAAACTTAGCAAAACATTCTGGAATAGACTTGTCTCTTGCAGCTGGTGCACTTATTTCTTCCTTTGCTGCAACAAGTTTAACTCTTAGCTTCATAGTGTATAAAGTATTTACAGGTAATGTATTTATAAACTTACCTATATTCATTGTAGTATTTATAGCAATATGGATTTATATTGAAGTAATAAAGAAGAAAAAACAACTTGAAGTAGAACCTAATGCTAATTTTACAGAATAGATAGTGTAAGTATTATCTTAGAGATTATGGAGGGATAAAATATGATACAAAGAGCAATTTCAAAGGCTCATCTTGCTTCAGCAGGAATATCGATAGATGCATTAGATAGCAAGCCATTGATCGCTATTTGCAACAGCTGGAATGAGGTTTGTCCAGGACATGAACCTTTAAGAAAGCTGGCAGAAGAAGTTAAAAAGGGTGTTTATGAAGCAGGTGGACAACCTATTGAATTTAATACCATAGCTATGTGTGATGGTATTGCACAAGGACATCCGGGTATGAAATATTGTTTACCTCATAGAGAAATAATTGCAGATTCTGTTGAGGCAATGGTAGTTGGAGAAGGAATATTTGATGGAATGGTTATGTTAACGGGTTGTGATAAAATCACTCCTGCTATGCTTCAAGCAGCAGCACGAATAAATATTCCTACTACTATAGTTACTTCTGGGCCAAGTGTTCCAGAGATTACACCTAATGAGTCAAAGGATTTACGCTCTAAGTTTTTAAGCGGTGAAATGACTGAACGTGAACTAATTGAAGGTACCTTGAAATATTATACAGGCCCTGGCATATGCCCATTCTTAGGCACAGCTAATACAATGAATGCATTAACTGAAGCCCTTGGAATGATGTTGGCCGGGACTAGTTTAATACCTGCAAGTTCAAGTTTTAGAAGGTTTGCTGCAAGAAATTCAGGAATTGAAATCATGAGACTGGTAGAAGAGGGTATAACACCAAGAAAAATAATGACGAAGGAAGCACTGCATAATGCAATAGTGTTACTAACTGCTGTAGGTGGTTCTTTAAATGCATTTTTACATTTACCAGCACTAGCAGCAGAACTAGAACTAAAGTTACCTTGGAGTGATTTTTCTGAAATTAGTTCTAAAACTCCCTTACTTTGTGGGATAACTCCAAATGGTAATCAAACAGTGGTTGATCTTAACCGCGGCGGAGGAATACCTTCAGTACTACGTGAGCTAAAATCACTTTTAAATTTAGAGGCTATCACAGTAGATGGTAGGAATATAGGACAAATTATTGAAGATGCAAAAGACGGGGATAGAAATGTAATAAGGGCTTTTAATAACCCAATACAAGCGGCCGATGGTATACAAATTCTTTATGGTAATTTAGCTCCAAAGGGTGCTTTAGTTAAGACCTCTGCAGTTCCAAAAGAGCAGAGAGATTTTGTAGGAAAAAGTATTGTGTTCAATAGTGAAGAAGAGTGCCATAAGGCTTATAAGGATGGAAAAATTAAACCGGGACACATAGTTGTTGTAAGGTATGAAGGTCCTAAAGGTGGACCAGGAATGAGAGAATTACATCGCGTAACAGAGATACTCAAAAAGATACCAAATACTGCAGTAATTACAGATGGACGTTTTTCTGGAGCAAGTGGTGGATTAAGTGTTGGATACATTTGTCCTGAAGCTGCCGAATGTGGACCTATAGCTTTAGTTAAAGATGGAGATATAATAAAAATAAATCTTAAAAAGGAAATAATGATGTTAGAAGTTTCTGAAGAAGAAATGGAGATTAGAAGATCAAAATGGACCTATGTAACAAAAGAGTGTGGTAGAGGAGTGTTACCGCGTTATGCGCAGCAAGTTTCTTCTGCATTGGAAGGTGCTATTTTAAAACAGTAGGATATGAAAAATAATCATTAATAAACAATAACTTCCAGTTATTTTTACGTCCCCTGTGGTCGTAACATAAACTGGAAGTTATTGTTTTCTACTAATATAGAATATAATAAAATTTATAAATATGTTAAATGAAATCAGCAGAGCAACATAAAAAAAATAACCATAAATTACTATGAGTATTATTTATATTATTGCACATGATAATATCAGTAATGAAAATCATTATCATAAAAAAAAGGAGGTAATTTATATGTCAAGAGGTAGAGTATTAGTTCCACAGGCTAAGGCTGGATTAAACAAATTTAAAATGGAAGCTGCTAGGGAAGTAGGAGTTAATCTTTCAGAAGGTTACAATGGAGATTTAACTTCAAGAGAGAATGGTTCAGTAGGCGGACAAATGGTTAAAAAAATGGTTGAAGCATACGAAAAGAATTTATAATAAAAAAAGTCTAGCGTAATTGCTAGACTTTTTTTTACGTAGTTTCGTAATAAATAATGGGAATTAGGTGGAAATTTAAGAAAAGTCGCTAATACTGTTGTGTAATAGGTAGCAGGTCGTGTAAATCATCTTAAATTAGTTATTACTCCTCTCTATTATATGATAAAATGTAAACTATATTGTTATAATATAGTTTATATTGTCGCAATATAGATTATATTGTAAAATAAGATATAAATAGGAGGAATTAATTAGCATGAAAATAAAAAGGTTGAATTGGATTGACATGGCAAAGGGATTCGCAATGATATTAGTTATGTTTGGACATGCCCCCATTTCATTGCGTATTCGTGCAGAGATATACACCTTTCATTTGCCATTATTTTTCTTTGTGTCGGGATATTTATTTTCAAATTTGAAATATAATAATTTTAGAGCTTTTTTTAAAAAGAGATTTATAACAATAGGTATACCATATTTTTGTTTTTCTTTTATTGAATATATCTATTTTTTTGTAGCCAACAATAAACAAAATGTTAGTCCTTTAAAATCGCTCATTGGGACACTTATACCATTAAGGTTTAATAATGGTACTTTGCACAATGGAACATTGTGGTTTATAGTTTGCTTGTTTATGTCTGAATTGATATTTTTCTTAATAGTCAAATATACTAAAAATGATAAAAAGAAAATTATTGTTTGTTTAGTAGTTAGTGCAATTATCGGTGGTTTATATAACATTTATATTAAAAAACCATTACCTTGGAGTATTGATGTAGCATTTATTGCTGTAGTATTTTATGGAATGGGTTATTTAATTAAAGGGATAGAAAACAAAGTAGAAAAACTTGTGAAAATAAAATATTTAATTTTATTTTTAATTGCTAATGTACTTTTAGGACATCTAAATATTCGATATTTAAATACTAATATAGACATGTCATCTAGTAGATATGGTAATTATTTTTTATTTTATAGCGCAGCATTTTGTGGAATTATGGCATCAATAATTTTTTTCAGATTAATACCAAAATTAAGAACGTTAATATATGTAGGTAAAAATAGTATAATATTTATGGCGTTCCATCAAATGATACTATATCCTATTTTAGATAAATTAATTGAACCTATTAGTTTTCTAACTAGTCAGAAATCATATATAGTAGCACTGAATGGTATAATACATGTTGGGGTAACTATGCTAGTTATGATTCCAATAATTTATGTAATTAACAATTACATGCCTTTTATATTAGGAAAAGGATTTTCAAAGAAGGTTATAAAATTGAATGATATAACAACAACAGATAAATAAATAAGGGTTAAAGGAAAAAGGGAGTTCACTTAGTAAAGTGAACTCCCTTTTTGTAAAAACAACAATTATTTTAAAGTAAGGTCTACTGCAAGTTCATTAATTTTAAAATTGTATTTATTTTTATCGTAGTCCTCAACTCTAAATATAATAGCATCGCCAACTTTTAAATTTTTAACCATTTCTGCAAGTTCGCCCATTTTAACTCTTCTGAAGTTCTTGCTTCTTGGGTCTACTAATCCTGCAATATTGATATTATCATATTCTATCTGATGATTTGCTTTGATTTCCGCTATGAAATAACGATTACTTGTAACAGGTGAAACTTTGACTGTTGTAATTCCATTATTTTGGTTTATACTTTCAATTTTTCCTGTGTAGTATACTCTGTTTTTTTTAATAATACTAAAATTGGTGATAGCAAGAATTAGACTAATTATTACGATAAGAACCATAAAATAATGTCTTTTTTTTAGTTTTTGCATAATAAAACCTCCGTAACCCTTCATATAGTATAATTATACCATTACAAATAAATTTATTGATATACTAACATGTAAAAAATTTATTTACAATTTTTCACAAGCCTAATGGATAAATTCAATTAGCTAGCGGGTGTAGCAATAAACTTCAAAGCTGACCTAACACATTATTTCCCAAGAAATATATTATTTTGACATGATTATCTATACAACATGGCAGTTCGCGATTTATGAATGTAGAAATTTGCCCCAATAAAAATAATTTTGACATCTATCCAAAAATTAAAAAAAAGAATATTTTTTGTTTTTTGTAGAATATTATATTTAGTATTCTAAAAATATTTTAAGTTTAATGGAGGGATAGGAATGTCAAAGAAAAATACAATCTATGAAATCACAATCTCTGAAGATGGTTTAGATAATTATAATAGTTATGATATTAGTGCGAAAGGTATGGCTGAAAATTTAGGAATTGATGAGGTTATGACTGATTTTGAGTGGGATGAAAATTTAGACAAAGGTCAAATTCTCACTGGTAGGATTATAGACGATATATCGATTGAAGATGCTTTGGCGGAAATGGAAAATACTGAGTATATTGAGGACATAAAGGAAAGTTAAAGTATCCATAAATTAAGAGTGAATTTAAATCACTCTTTGTTTTTTTTTAGTTGATGGTTTTAAAAAATAATCATGATATATTTAAGAGGACAATTGTAGAATGGTGTTGAATCATCTAAGTAGAATGTTTTATTAATAGATATTTTTATAGGAATTAATCATATTGAGATAAAACAAATATAATGTTTATGAGAGGAAGATTATAATGAAACTAAAAATTAGACAAGCATGTATAGAAGATTTAGATGATATAACAAAAGTAGAAGCAAGCTGTTTTCCAGAGGCAGAAGCAGCTACAAGGATATCTCTAGAGCAACGTATTAAGACGTTTTCGAAAAACTTTTTTCTTGCAGAGGTAGATGGGGAAATTATTGGATTTATTAATGGTGCTATTATCAATGGAACTGTTATATATGATGAACTCTATGGAAATTCTAAGCTACATATTCCAGATGGAAATTACCAGACTATTTTTGGACTTGACGTAATATTAGAGTATCGGAACCAGGGAATTGCAGCACAGTTAATGAATTATATGATAGAAGTATCAAGAGCTTCCGGTCGCAAAGGTATTATTCTAACGTGTAAAGAGAAACTTATTCATTATTATGCAAAGTTCGGATATACAAATATGGGGATATCTGAATCAGTACATGGTGGCGCCAAGTGGTATGATATGATTTTAAAAATTTGATACTTCCTTATAAATTATTTTTTTAAATGTTTTGTCGTATAATAAATATCTTTGTAGATATAATAATAACGAATAGTTTATTAAATTAAATAAAAGGAGATATGAAATTATGCAAAACAAACCAGATGACAGAAGAGATAATGTAGATAAAATTCAAGGAAATATTAGCAATACTATTAAAAATTATAATCTTACAGAGGAAGCTATTGAACAAACAGAAGACCAGAAAAATAAACGACCATTAGAAGCAAAGAATGAGAGAAGAGAAGATGCTATTGATGGTATGAGAGCAGAAATTAAAGATGAAGCAATAGACAAAAGTAAGGGTTATAAATAGAGCGAAAACAGAGCCTGTGAGTTATATAAAATTGTAAAATACCCAGCAATCCATTTAGCAATATCAAAAATATTGTAATGGCTATGCTGGGTATTATTTATATAATTTTGTTATAGATATGTTAACCTTTTAGAGTAAGTATTTTTAGTTCATTTATCTCATTTTGCATGTATAACATTTCTTTAGCAAGACATAATATAGTCTCAGCGGACATTAACTGATCTTCTGCATGCATAAGAAGTAATGAAAATTCTTGTTTGTTTCCCTTTGCTTCATTTTGAATAAGCTCGGCATGTGATTTGTGTCCTTCTCTCATAAAAGTTGAAGCTTCTTTAAGCAAATTTTCTGCCTCTTCAATTTTCCCGCTTTTTCCTTTCATTAAAGCTTCCATTCCCATGCTCTTTGCTGTTCCAACATTACTAATAATATTGAAAGATATTAATTCTAATCCTTCCATTTCAAGACCTCCTTATTTTATTAAATCTAAAGCAACAGTTAACACTTTATCAGCATTCATTCTGCCATAATCTACTGTATTTATAACCTCAACTGGTATCTTATTTTCTACTGTATCTTTTATACTATCTTTCATAAATCCAATTTGTGGTCCTAATAGAATTACATCTGCACTTTCCCAGCATAAAGATAAATCAGTTGACGGAACCGCGTCGATTACTACCTCTATACCTTTTTCACTTGCTACTCGAAGCATCTTTTGTACTAGCATTGATGTTGACATACCTGCATTGCAAACTAATAATATTTTTTTCATATTAGAACATCTCCCTTTTATTTTTGTGCTTATTTATAATTGACTATTTCTTTTCTCAGAAAGTTTTAAGAAAGGAATATATAATAAAACTGTAAGTGTTATCATAATTATTTGGAATACTGAAGCTCTCCAGTCTCCTCCGGTTGCTAGAAATCCTGATAGCACTGGTGGAGTTGTCCACGGAGTTTGAATTACTACACGTGACATCCATCCCATCTTGGTTACAAAGTACGCAGCTCCTAGACTAATTGGTGAAGCTAATACGAATGGAATCATTAATGTTAAGTCAAATACTATTGGTAATCCAAAAATAATTGGCTCATTAATATTAAAAATACCAGGTGCTGCAGATAGTTTAGCAATATCTCTAAAGTCTTTTCTCTTTGAGACTAAGAATATAGCAATTAATAATGCTATAGTATTACCTGATCCACCCATAACACCAAATGTATCTTTAAATGCCATGTTAATAATATTTGGAATAGCCTGCCCATTAGCATATGCAGTCATGTTTTGATTCATAGCTATATATAATATTGGATCCATAATTGGTGCAACCACTCCACCTGGATGTATGCCCATTGCAAATAGTAAATTAGATAACAACATTAATATTATAAATCCTGGTAAACTAGTAACTAAGGACACCAATGGTTTTTGTATTGTTGTTAAAATTAAAGTGTTTATATCTGTTCCAGAAATTTGTTTTACTCCGTAAGAGACTACAGCAAAAATAATAATTGTAATTATTATAGGAATTAGAGAATTAAAAGATTTTATAACAGCTGGAGGTACTCCTTCGCCACCAATGTTAATCTTAAGTCTTTTATTCTTAGATAGCCATATAAATAATTCTGTTGATAGTATTGAGGTTATTATACCTACAAACATTCCACCTGAGTTAGTAGAATTAAAAGATATAACTCCTAGGACATTAACTGCTTCTTTAGCTCCTAACGGTGTAACTGAACTTACTAGTGGTAATAAAATAACAAATATTGAAATAGCTAAAAACGCTGGTGCAATAGGATTTTCAAACTTTTTATTTATTGCTAAGTGATAGGCACATGCACCTGCTAGTAATACCGCTAGAAAATTTAATGTACCATTAATAATGGATGTCCCAATACCTTGCCAAGAAGTTAATGTTGTTGGATTAATTATTTTGGACATAAAGCCTGTTGGTATAATAACAACATTATTAATGAAAATCATTAAACCTGCAATAATGATAAATGGAATTAGTGACGCAAAGGCATCTCTAACAGATCTTAAGTGGATTTGACCACCCAATTTTTGTGATACTTTCCCTAGCTTATTAAAGAGTTTTTCCATTTATACTCCCCCTCCCTTATTCTTCAAATCCATTATTTTTAGATAATAGTTTATAAAATTCTCCACTTTTCTTTACAGTTCTTTTTTGTGTTAATAAATCTAAACTAACTAAGCCATATCTGTTTTTGTATGCATTCATCCATGACCAACAGTCAATAAACGTCCATAAATGGTAACCTTTAATGTTACAGCCTTCTTCTATTGCTTTATGAACATATTTTAAATGTCCCTTAAGAAAATCAATTCTATATTCATCATTAATTTGTCCATTTTCTATAAATCTTGCCTCATCCGTAACACCCATTCCATTTTCTGAAATAAAGGCTTCTATATTACCATAGTTTTCTTTAACATCGTTACAAAGATCTAATATACCTTTTTCATATATTTCCCATCCTCTATAATTGTTAAACTTTCTTCCTGGCAATATATAAGAATCAAAGAACCACTCTGGCATAAATGGTGAATTTGGATTTACCATATTTTCTTTTGCTTTTGATCTTCTTGGTTCATAATAATTAATTCCAAGTATTTGAGCTGTGTTTTCTTTTATTATTTCTAGTTCTTCTTTTGTATATGTAGGCATTTGATCATATTTTTTAAGAATATCTACTAATTTTTCAGTAAACACCCCTTTTACACAAGGATCTAAAAAACTTCTATTATAGAATAAGTCACAAACCTCGGCAGCATCAACATCACACTTATTCGAACTTCTTGGATATGTTGGACTAAGATTTAATATAATTCCAATCTTGGATTTTAGATTATGTTTTTTGAATACTTCAACAGCTTTTGCATGAGCAAGAATAGTATTAAAAGCTACTTGAGTTGCTCTTTTAAAATCTATTATGTTTGGATAGTGGAAGTCTTGCATATATCCTCCAAGTACTGGCCCTAAAGGTTCATTGAATGTAAACCAATATTCAATTCTATCACCAAATAGTTCGAAGCATTTATCAGCATAATTTACATATGCTTCAACAACCTTTTTACTTTCCCAACCGCCTTTTTCCTGCATAGTCATTGGCATATCAAAGTGATATAAATTAACAAAAGGCTTAACACCATTTTCGATAAATGTATTAATTACATTATTATAAAATTCAACTGCTTTCTCATTAACTTCTCCGTCTCCATTTGGAAATAATCTTGCCCACGATAGAGACATTCTAAATGAATTATGGCCAAGTTTTTTCATTAACTTTATATCTTCTTTATATCTGTTAAAGAAATCTGAAGTAACATCTGGTCCAACCTCATTGAAAAATCTATTTTTTTCTATTTCAAACCAATGGTCCCAAATAGTTTTTCCTTTTCCCGTATTACCTTTACCCTCTGATTGTTCAGCAGATGAGGCACTACCCCACCAAAATCCTTCTGGAAATTTATATATCTTCTTCATAAGTAACCTCCATTTTAAATCTTATTATGTTTCTTAAAACGTTTGTAAACAATTTCATTTTTATTATATATCTATTTTAAGAAATAGTCAATATCTTTATATTAAATATATATACTATAAAAATAAAAGATATATATCTATTATAAAAGGTATATTTTTAAAATTATATGGTATATAATATATTTATATAAATAATTAAAAAAGGGGGGTTATGTATGTTACCAAAATATAAAGTAGTGTATGAAGATATGAAGGAAAAGCTAAAAAATCATGTTTATAAACCTAATGAAAAAATTCCGGATGGAGGATCTTTAGCAACAAATTATGGATGCAGTAAGCTTACAGTAGCTAAAGCTTTAGATTTATTAGTTCAAGAAGGCATGTTAATAAGAAGGCAAGGTTCTGGAACATATGTAAAAGAAAATTTCCCTTCTAGAACAACTATAGAGCTCGAGCACCTTTCCGGTTATTCCAAGAAGTTTGGGAAAGAGCATTTAAAATCCACTGTAATTGAATTTACTATTGTCACCCCAACTATAGAAATTGCCAAAAGATTAAATATAACTGATGAATTTGTATATAAGATTTTAAGATTACGTTCTGTAGATAACATTCCTCAAATACTAGAAGAAACATATATGCCTATTTATGTTATACCTGGACTTAAAGAAAAACACTTAGAGGAATCAGTTTATGACTACATAAATAATGAACTTGGTTTTAAAATCCAAAGTGCTCATATATCTATAAGAGGTGATAAAGCTAATTCTAATGATAAGAAGTATTTAAATTTAACAGACTATGATTTTATTATGGAAATCGAAAAGATAGCTTTCCTTGAAAATGGTAAAATTTTCGAATATTCCAAAACCCATCATAGATATGAAAGTTTTGAATTTAGCACTGTATTAGTAAATAATATTTAGGTTATTCTATTTAGTAGTATTAATTTAATTGCTAGTGATATTTCAGATAAATAAGAAAAAATATAGATGAGGTGATTTAGTTGGTTGATTTAGCACTTCTAGGATGTGGAGGAGGGATGCCAATTCCACAAAGATATCTATCTTCACTTCTTATAAGTTATAAAGGAAGAAAGATACTTATGGATTGTGGAGAAGGTACTCAGGTATCCATGAAGATTCTTGGATGGGGATTTAAGTCAATAGATGTGATTTGTATTACTCATGGACATGCGGATCATGTTTTAGGACTTCCGGGGATTCTTTTAACAATTGGTAACAGTGGTAGAACTGAGCCCATTACTGTAATTGGACCTAAAGGTATTACCGATATTGTAAAAGGGTTGACAGTTGTAGCGCCTTATCTTCCTTATGAACTTAATATTTTAGAAGATCCACAAGAACCCGTGAAAATACAAACTTCTTTAAATTGCATTAATTCTTCAGTAGGAGAATTTAATGATTTAATAATTTCCATGCTGGAACTTGAACACTCAACTGATTGTTTGGGTTATAGCCTCTATTTTAATCGAAAACCAAAATTTGATGTTGAAAGTGCAACTAAAAATGAAATACCAAAGAAATTTTGGAGTAGACTTCAGAAAAATGAGACTATAATTGATTGTGGGAAAACATATTTCCCAGGTATGGTTATGGGAAAGGAAAGAAGAGGGATAAAGATTAGTTTTATAACAGATACAAGACCAATTCCTAAAATAACTACGTTTATTAAAGGAAGTGACTTGTTTATTTGTGAGGGTACTTATAGTAATGAAGATGATATTGAAAAAGCCATAAAGAACAAACATATGACATTTAGTGAGGCAGCAGAACTTGCTCTAAATGCTGACGTTCAAGAACTTTTATTAACTCACTTTAGTCCTTCAATGCTTAGCCCTGAAGAGTACACGGACAGAGCAGAGGGCATTTTCAAAAATGCTACTATTGGATTTGATAGATTTGTTAAGACTATGTCTTTTAAAGATTAAATTATCATATCATCATAGCTATTCCCGCTTAATACTAACACATCCCCACTTTTAATAATTGTAGCTCCCTTAGGGTGTATTACCTTTTCTGCACGCTTTATCATTACAACTAAGATCTCCTCTGGTATATTAGCATCCATTATAGTTTTGTTAGCCCATTTACTTTCGGGAAAAATTTCTAATTCAAATAATTTTGTGCCTGAATCCTCTTGATAGTCATTAAATGTTTTTAAAACAGCTGACTCATTATCAACAAGATCTAATTTCTTTGCGATTGGTGAAACTAATGTGCCTTGCAAAGTGACTGAAAATAATGCTACAAAGAATACTATATGAAAAATATCAGACTTTATAACTGCTCCGTTCGTTACAGCAATTATAGCAAAAACAATAGATGATGCGCCTCTAATGCCAACCCACGAAACAAATAATTGATGTTTATAAGGAATCTTTAAAGGACTAAGTATTAAGAATGTTGCAATAGGTCTAGCAACAAAAATTAAAAATAATGAAATTAAGACCCCCGGGACTAGAACTGATTGTAAATGAGTGGGGAAAGATAATAGGCCCAATATAAAGAAAAGCATTATTTGCATTAGCCATGATATTCCATCTAAAAATTTAACCAAACTTTTTTTATTTTGAATTTTACTATTTCCAATTATAATTCCAGTAATATATACACTTAGGTATCCATTACCACCAATCCACGAACTCATGGAATACGACAAAACAGCTATTGCCATAACAAACACTGGATACAGTCCTTCTATTTCAAAAGTAATATTTTTCAATATCCAAGCACTTATTTTTGCCAATACAACACCAACTAATAATCCGAAAAATAGTTGAAATATTATAAGCTGTAGCGTAGATTGTTCTCCGCCAGCTTTCATTAAAGTTAAGAGTGTTATTGTAATCATATATGCAAAGGGATCATTGCTACCACTTTCAATTTCTAGAATTGAGGCTAGTCCATCTTTTAAATTTAGTTTTTGAGAACGTAAAATTGAAAAAACAGCAGCTGCATCAGTTGAAGCTACTATTGATCCAATAAGTAATCCTTCTAAAAGAGATACTTTAAGAACTACTCGGCAAAATAAACCTGTAAGCCCTGCGGTTATAACAACCCCTAAAGTTGACATTAATAAAGCTTTACCAACAACTGGTTTTGCCATTTTCCAATTTGTGCAAAAACCTCCATAAAAGATTATAAACATTAAACCTAACGTTCCAAGTTGCTCTGCGATATGGTAATTTTCAAAGTGAATTCCAACAATTCCTTCTGAACCAAATACCATACCTAATAGAATAAATATAAGTAATGAGGGTACTCCAAATTTATATAAAACTTTACTTGAAAATATACATATTAATACAACTGATGAGGCTATAATTAAAGGCATTATCATCTACTAATCACTTCCTTTCTGTATTTTTAATTGAATCGTACTTAAATCATCACTTACGTAGTTGTTCATTATCTTGGAACTTTAACATCATTTTACTTAAAAAAAATGAGGATCTTAATCCTCATTTAAATCTAAAGACAAGCATTCATTTAAAATATTTAATCCATCCACAATTCTATTTTTTTTATGTTCTTCTATTTTATCTAATGTAGGAATAATACTCTCAGATAGAGTTTTTGTTACTTTTCTCATTATTGTTTCAGCATATTCTGTCATTTTAATATTTACACAACGCTCATCTTTTGAATTTCTAACACGTTCTATAAATCCACTCTTTTCCATACGTTTACATAATGGAGATAAATTACTTTTTCCCATGTAAAGATGTTTACATAAATCAGTTATGTTTTGTTCTCCATTTTTATTTAATTCTAATAATACGCTAGCCTGTACTGATGTTAAGCCATATGGCTCATAAAAATCATGCAGAATCCCATTAAGCTTACCATTAACAGATTTTAATACTTCAATAAGTTTTTCTTGAAATTGAACATCAATCATAATTTTCTCCTTAAGTAAATATAATTCACATATGAACTATTCATATATTAAGTATATCATTATATGATTAATATAGCAATTTAGGCACAGGCAGCTGAACTTTTTAAAAGACATAAATACGTAATCTCAAAGCATATTAAGAATGTATTTCTGAAAATGAGGGTTAAAGAAAGCGTGTTAATTATAGAGTTTTAGTAAATAGTGTGTAAGGTATGAAAAAAGGCTATAATAAAGTGAGTATATTTAGGTAATACAAATAAAAGAGCATAAAAAGAGAGGAATATATTAAATGGAGATAAAAGAAATAAAGGGTAATACATTTTGTATTGATACTGGAATGACATATATACCTTTTTATAAAATTAATAATGAAGAAATTATTATGTTGGATTCAGGATGGGCGCAAGGGGAAAGAGAAGGGATATCTGAGCTTCTTGAGAAAAACGATTTTAAGGTAGTTGGGATAATATGCAGTCACTCTCATATAGACCACATAGGTAATAATGCATACTTGAAGAAAAAATATAAATGTATTATTGCAATGCCAACTTATGAAGCTCTTATTTGCAGTTCTACGATAAACCTCAAGCTTTATTTCAGTAGCCAAACTTTATCAGAGGTTACTGAGCATTTCGGACATATGGTTTGTGAAACAGATATTATGATTTTGGATAACCAAGATAGTATTTGTATTCATGGTATTAAATTTAAAATTCTTCATACACCAGGACATAGTCCTGCGCATATATGTATTGTTACTCCTGATAATGTTGCATATTTAGGAGATAGCCTAATAAGTTATGAAGTCATGAGGGGCGCTAAAATGCCATATGCTTATATACTAAGTGAAGATTTGTTAAGCAAATTAAAACTTTATGATTTAAAATGCAGCAAATATGTAGTGGCACACAAAGGAATGTATACTGATATTACAAAGCTTATAACTGATAATATAGATTTCTATAAGAATAGAGCGTCAACAATATGTGCTGTTATAGATGGGGTTATGACAATGGAAGAAATTATGAAAGCTGTTGTTGAAAACTTTAATATTAATATAAAAAGTACATACAGTTATGCAATTTTAAAAAGAATGTTGAGGTCTTATGTTGAATATTTGAATGAGACAGGAATGATAGAGTTAAATATAGATAAGGGTTTCCTTAAATATTCAAAATTTTCATCAGACATTTAGCAGGTTAAAGTAATTAACCATTGTAGGAGTCATTGAACGTATTTTAAACATTGGTTACATTTTCATTATCTCAACATACTATGTATTGTAATCAATTTTATGGAGATTTTTGTATGAGTAAAAAAAATCAGAAGTTACCAAGTACAATACTACCAATGCAAAAATATAGTTATTGCATGGACTGTCCAATAATGTGCGAAAATTCTTACACGCAACGGGACCAAATGATGCCTGAATATAATAGTGAAGACTCAGAAGATGGATACCGACCTGGACAAGGAGGCGGCCATGGACCTGGAGGAAATCCTGGACAAGGAGGCGGCCACGGACCTGGAGGAAATCCTGGACAAGGAGGCGGTCATGGACCTGGAGGAAATCCTGGACAAGGAGGCGGTCATGGACCTGGAGGAAATCCTGGACAAGGAGGCGGTCACGGACCTGGAGGAAATCCAGGACAAGGAGGCGGTCATGGACCTGGGGGGAATCCAGGACAAGGAGGCGGTCAGGGGCATGGAGGATATCCTGGACATGGCGGTGGTCATGGACCTGGAGGATTTCCAGGACATGGCGGAGGTCATGGACCTAAGATATGGCACGGACATGGAGGATATTACGGTAATCATTACTATAGTGACATTAATTACTTCTATTTTCTTAATTCCATTTATTTTCCTTTATACCCTTATGATCCCTACTATGATTATTATTATGATACTTATTAATAAAGGTTTGCTGTGCACTATAAAACGTTGCGGGTAGCAATGCTATTAAATTTGTAAAAGAGAAGGTATAGTAAAATTTTACTATACCTTCTCAAATGTAAGTGGTAATTCAATATCGCATTTATAAATTTATTAATTTTTCTATGTGGATTTATTCTGCTAATAATTCATAGAGCCAATTAAACACAAAGAAGATGCGGAATATTTCCATGAATAGAATTGAAAGATTGAGATAAAGGATAGTAATGGTACTATATACATATACTATGGTAAATCCATGATAAAATTTAATCGGTTTATGAATGTAATGAATAAGCTTGGAATTTGGAAAAAATAAAATGGAGGTGCGAAATGTCAAATATAAAAGATAAATTTGAGAGCGCAAAGGATAAAGTTATTGGGAAAACGAAGGAGAGCTTGGGAAGGACCACCGGTAGTGAAGAGACGGAACTTAATGGGAAGATTCAGTCACAAAAGGCTGATTTAGTAGATAAGTTTGGCGAAACCAAGGAGAAGATTGCAAAAAAGATCAATGATGTATTGGATAAAAATAAAGAGGACAAAGAAATATAAATTATATTTTTTAATAAAGCCTATATCTTAATTACTAAGTAAATTAAGATATAGGTTATTTTATTTTTCTACTAATGTAATGATAGTCGAAATTAGTAGCAAAAATTGAAAATAATTGCTTGCTAATTTCTAAAAAAGATGATAACTTTACCCATGAGGGTTTGCATAATAATTTAATATAATACAGCTATATAATTAAAATTGTCATGGCTCATGATTAAGAAAAGCAGAGAAGAAGGAGATTTATTTTATGAATGAATTACTTAAAGAAATTGAATATAATAATGGGAAATTCCCAAAAGCACAATTAAAGGAAATAATAGACCATAAGGAAGAGTTCATACCTGAATTAATTGAGATATTAAAAAATGCCAAAGAAAATTATCAAGAGATTTTAGAAAAACCTAACTATTTTGTTCATATATATGCAATTTTTTTGTTAGCACAGTTTAAAGAAAAGGAAAGTTTTAAACCTATTATAGATTTAATTAGTTTACCAAAGGAAATTCCAGATGATATTTTTGGGGATTTTCTTACAGAGGATTTACATAAAATTTTAGCATCAGTTTGTGGCAATGATACTCAGCCAATAAAAAAATTAGTGGAAGATAGCAATGTTAATGAATATGTTAGAAGCGCTGCTATTAAAACCTTTATTGTACTTTTGGGCGAAGGGGTTATATCTCAAACGGAAGTTATTGAATACTATAAAAGTTTATTTGAAGAGAAACTTGAACGAGAATCTTCACAAGTTTGGAATGAACTTATATATGATTCTTGTGAAGCTGGCCCTAGTGAGTTGTATGAATACATAAAAAAAGCTTATGAAGATGGATTAGTAGATGAGGAGTGCATATCACTTGAAGAAGTAGATGGAGCTATTAAAATCCATGATAAAGAAAAATTTTCAAATTTAAAAGATGAAGGATACGGATTTCTTAGGGATACTATAGAAGAGTTAGGGTGTTGGAGATGTTTCACTAAGAAAAGTGAATCTAAGTCCGAATATATTTTAGGAATTAATAAAATGAAAAAGATGAATAAGGGGAAAAACAAGAATAAAAAAAAGCAGGTAAAAGCTACTAAAAAGAAGCAAAGAAAATAATAGTGAAAAAGTGCTTAGAATATCCGTGACAATTGGAATTCTAAGCACTTTTTTTGATAAGTTTATTTTTGTAAAAGGGTAGAAATATATCCAAAAAATGAGTATAATTTAAATTAGATTTAATATTAGAATTTTGAATGTGAGGAATACATATGATAGAAACAATAATACTAGCACTTATTTTTGCTAAATTAAAAGGGTACAAAGTGAGACCGCTTTTTAAGAGCTGGGCGATATATCCTGTATTGGCATTTGTACTGATGTATGTAGTTTTAGAGATAATGCTATTTAATGGTAATTATATACTTATAAAATATGCTAACACATTTCATTATATTTATCTTTTAACATTTTTAGTTTTGATAGTTAAATATAAACTTAATATTAGCGCAATTATAGGGTCGATATTTATTTTTATAGGAACTATTTTGAACAATGTTGTTATAGCAGCTAATAATGGGAAAATGCCAGTATTTCCAACTTTGTCCTATTTAACCGGTTATGCAAAACCAGATTCTTTTATTAAAGTCAATGATATACATATTTTGGGGAGCCAAGTAACTAAGCTGAAATTTTTAACGGATATAATAGACGTTGGTTATTGTGTTATGAGTATTGGAGATGTATGTATAAGAGTTTTTGCCTTTATTATTATATTAAATTCTATAAAGGTCATTAATAAAACAACGATAATGAAGAATGAATCGTTGCAGAAATAATATCTTATTTTTGACGAATTATTTTAATAATTATATCCTATTTTGTAATATTAATGATATAATTGCTTTTATATACAAAATATTCAGAAAGTTATTAGGGGAGAAATAAAACATGTTGAGATTGACGTTGTTAGAATTTTTTTTAAGAGGTCTGCCGGAAGGGTTTTTATTTGTTTTTGCAGTTTATGCATTTTCAAAGACTGTTATTAATAAAAAAAGATATATAATATCAAGTATACTTTTGGTTATAGCAGTTTATACAATAAGGTTACTACCAATTCAATATGGGGTGCATACTATTCTTAATATTATAGTTATTATTTTATTAACTGTTAATATAAATAAAATTAGTATAATTAAATCAATACAAACAAGTCTCATGACAATAATTCTGGAATTTATTTGTGAAGGAATTAATGTTTTTACAATTCAGTATATATTTAAAGTAGATATTGCTCATCTATTAAGTGTACCTTCATTAAAGATAATATATGGTATTCCATCCTTGTTGATTTTTGCAGTTACAGTAGCCATCTATTACTTTTGGTCGGATAGAAGAAAAAAGTTGAGTGAGGTAATAGATGGAGAAATTATCTAATAATATTGCTAATAAAATAGCATCAGAATTAAGCCTTGATAAGGATAATAGAGAGGTTATTGCCTATGGTACTTTTGCTTTAATGCAGATGTTTCTTTCTATATTTCTTGTATTTTTATTTGGATTGATATTTCGTGTAGCTTTTGAGGCTCTAATAATTTCCTTCTCTGCTGCTATTCTTAGAAAATATTCTGGAGGAGTTCATGCAAGTTCACCGGGAATTTGTACTTTTATAGGTATAATTGTATGTGTAGGTCAAGCGGTATTAATATCACTTTTAATAAGTTCAGTGGTTAATTTAAAATTAATTATAATACTTGGCGTTTTGATTTTTATATGGTCCTATTACATAATTTATAAATTAGCACCAGTAGACAGCGTCGCAAAACCTATAGTAAAAGAAGAAAAAAGAAAGCGGATGAAAAAAGGATCTATAATACTTTTAAGTGTTTATTTAATCATAACAGTATTTTTTATCCTGTTTTATATAAGTAGCGGTGAAAAAAAGTTTATTTTTTATGCTCTATGTTTATATTCAGGTATATTATGGCAAGTATTTACGCTTACAGCTTCAGGACACTTAATAGTAGGTAAAGTAGATACCTTTTTAAATCATAAAAAGAAAAGGGGGTAAAGTTAGCATGAAAAATTTAAATAAACACTTATTCACTTTAATCGCAGTAGTAACTACACTTGTTGCAACTTCTGTTGCTTCTTCCGCATGCTGGTGGTTTATATATCAACCAGAAGAACCAAAATGTCTAAGAGAAAAATAATAAAGAAATAAGGTCAGTTTTACTGACCTTATTTCTTTATTATAATGAATTTGATGAGGAAGTGATATTATGGGTAATTTAAAAGATGACAAACAAAAAAAAATAGAGGAAATAGTATCGATAATAAAATTAGCTTCCCTGTTATTTTCAGGAATAGTTTTTTTAAGATATTTTTTTAATGGCAGTGATCTAATGAAAATAACAGAAAAAGCTTATTATAATCCTTTTTCGTATTTCGGTGTAATAATTGTGTTAATATTATTGTTAACATACTTTATATGGTCATTTGCAATTGTTAAAAAGATAGATTTGAAATATATTAATATTGTAAAATTGTCGGAAAACCTTTTGTTCGTTTTACTTTTTACTATTGTTATTTTCTATTCAGGTAAAAATGCAAGTGACTATAAATTAATATTTTTATTTATTATAATAGCATCTACTATACAACAGGGTATGAAACAAGGGATGATTATGGCTTGTATTTCTTCAACTTTTATATTAGCATTAGACCTTATAATGGGTACACCTAATGCACAAGTTAATCAGTTTTTTGAAAATGATCTAATTTTAGCTGGAGTTTTTATACTTACCGCTTGGCCTTTGGGGTTTTATGTAAAAATTGAGAATGAGCATATAAGAAAACTTGAGGGTCTTGCGAATGAAGATGGACTCACGGGGCTTTATAATCATAGGTTTTTTTATGATGCTTTAGAGGGTATAATGAAAGTATGTGAAAAAGAAAATAAGCCTGTTGCAATGATATTTATTGATATAGATTATTTTAAGAATTATAATGACGTTAATGGACATCAAATGGGTGATGAAGTACTTAAAACTATAGGGTTTATGCTAAAGGACAGTTTTAGAAAAGATGATATTGTGGCAAGATATGGTGGCGAAGAATTTGCAATAATTTTTCCTAATACTTCTGAGATCGATGCTACTAAACTTGCAGAAAAATTAAGAAGTAAGGTAGAAAAGACTTATTTTAATGGCGAAGAAAACCAGCCAAATGGTAAATTGACAGTTTCAATAGGTATATCAACTTATCCAGATAAAGCTAAAAATGCTATTGAACTTTTTAAAAGTGCGGATGATGCACTTTATAGGGCCAAATTTTTCGATAAAAATAGAGTGGAAGTGTATACTTCTATATTAGATGAATTAAAAAATGATATAGAAGATGAACATATAGATATTATTACTTCAATAAAAACTCTGATAAGTGTAATTAATGCTAAGGATAAATATACATATGGTCATGTTGAAAGGGTAGTTATTTACAGCAGGTTATTGGCGGATAAGCTTGAGCTTAACGAGAAAAATAAAAAAGAATTAATATATGGTGCTTATATGCATGACATAGGGAAAATAAATATTCCAAAGGAAATACTAAATAAAAATATGCCCTTAACGTCAGAAGAATGGGAAATAATGAAACAACATTCATTAAATGGAGTGGAGATTATAAAATCAGTTGGATCACTTAAGGAAATTATCCCTATAATATTACATCATCATGAAAGATATGATGGCAACGGATACCCTGGTAATTTAAAAGGGGAGGATATACCTTACCTTGTGAGGATGTTAACAGTAGTGGACTGTTTTGATGCCATGACCTCTAGCAGACCTTACAATAAAAGAAAAACTTACAAAGAAGCTATTGAGGAACTTAAGAAATGCAGTGGGACTCAATTTGATAAGGGGATTGCTGATGCCTTTATCAAAGTTATTATGGAAAGCGAAGGTGCTTTTGGTAATAGATATTCTTAAATAGTGTAAAAGGTGGTAGCAATATATTATAGTCACAATATATTCTAGAAATTAATAATGTTGATAGGGTAGGATAGTAATTCTATTGTATACATATACTATGATATATTCATTATAAAACTTAATGGATTTATGAGTAGGGGAGTGGTTAGGTTGATTAAGCTTGTATTAATAAGACATGGTGAAAGCATTTGGAACAAGGAAAACAAATTTACCGGTTGGACAGATGTAGATTTATCAGAAAATGGCCTAATTGAAGCAAGAAAAGCCGGGCAAATACTTAAAGAAAACGGGTATATCTTTGACGTGGCATATACTTCTGTATTAAAAAGAGCAATTAGGACGCTTTGGATTGCACTGCATGAGATGGATCTAATGTGGATTCCTGTATATAAATCATGGAGGCTAAATGAAAGACATTATGGTGCATTGCAAGGTTTAAATAAGACGGAGACCGCGCAAAAATATGGAGATGAACAAGTTCATAAATGGAGAAGATATGTTAATGTGAGGCCACCTGAACTTTTGAAAACTGATGATAGGTATCCAGGGAAAGAGTTAAAATATAATAAATTAAGAGAAGAAGAAATTCCTACAACTGAAAGTTTAGAGGATACTGTAAAGAGGGTTATGGTTGAATGGTTTCAAGAAATAGTACCTCAAATTAGACAGGGCAATAAAGTCATAATTTCTGCACATGGAAATACCTTGAGAGCCTTAGTTAAGCACCTTGATAATATATCAAGTGATAATATTGTAAGTTTGAATATACCTACAGGAATTCCACTTGTATATGAACTCGATGATAAATTAGAACCTATTAGGCACTATTATTTAGGGCCAAATGGTAAGATGGGTGAAGACGAAATTCCTGGAACATTCTAAAGCATTACATAAGCAAGCTAATATAATTACTAAAAATAAATTCAGAAAATGTGGATAAAATCAATTCACATTTTCTGAATTTTCTTTTTTATTTCTTTTCATATTTTAAAATTAGTTGCACGTTATATAATTCTGAAGCATTAAATTCTGCATCAGTTCCTTTAAAGTTAGGATTTTGTTTATACCATGATTTATTATTAAAATAACTCTTAAATGGCTCAGTTTTAAATATAAACCCATGCCTAGCAAAAATCTCATTTCTAGCTAAAGGTAAGGTTTCTTTGTTTAATTTAGATACATCAGAATCTAAAAGGTTTTCATCTCCGCTTTTAGAGAATATATAATAAGTAGGGGAATTAATTTTATTTTTATCGGTTTCATTTGTAGTTGCAGTAGCATCTGATTTTGTTTTGGAATCTGTAGATTTATTAGTATTAGGCGTAACTGTATTTTTTGTAGTAGTTTTGTCTGGATTAGGAGTACTAGAGGAAAATTTTGAAAGAGAAATATAATAGCTTACAAACCCTACTGACAATAATGCTAATACAACACCAAATACAATCACAGTTAAAGTCTTAGGTTTTTTAGTACTAATATTTTTCGAAGTAGTTTTAATGTCTTTTGTGGCATTATTTAAATCATAAGTTGAAACTTTTTCAGGTTTTATTGAATTATTGTTTATATTTTTAGCTCCACATTTTAAGCAAAAATTTGCATCATCTTTTAATTGAAAACCACATTTAGAACAATACATAAATTATCTCTCCTTTTTAAGCCTTATAGAATTATTATACTAAAAGAGGGCTAATTTTTAAAGGTTAAAAACAAAAAATGATGAATTACTGCTAAATTAATACTGAGTTAATAAATTTTCTATAAAATCTATAATATAATTAAACTTGCTTTATATTAAATTGCTTTGCAGATATGTGGAAATTGAATTCTTGAAATTTACCTAGAGCCTAGATTACTGTGTTTAATTCATTATAAAAAAATGGATGATACTTATATTAAGTATCATCCATCTATTATTATATTATTACTACCGGTTTAATTAAATCTTTTGGTTTATCCTTCATTATGAGTAGAGCTTCTTCAATTTTATCAAAGCCATGATAAACATGTGTTACTAATTTACTTAAATCAACACGATCGTATTTTACAAGGTCAATTAGTTGTTCCATTCTAAGACGTCCTCCAGGACAAAGACCTCCAACTATAGTCTTATGTGCCATTCCACATCCCCATTCAACACGAGGTATTGGAAGGAAATCTCCACTTCCATGGTAGTTAACATTGGAAACAAATCCACCTGGTTTAACAATAGTTACAGCCTGTATTAAGGTTTCAGGGGTACCACCTGCAATAATTACACGGTCAACACCTTTTCCCTTAGTTAAATCCATTATTTGTTTTGCGATATCACCAGTTTTATAATTTACAATGTCTGATGCTCCATAAAATTTAGCTGCTTCAACACAAGTAGGTCTAGAACCTACTGCTATTATTCTACCAGCACCATGCAATTTAGCACCAGCTATTGCCATTAGTCCAACTGCTCCAATTCCTATAACAGCAACACTTAAGCCTGTTTGAATCTGTGCGAGTTCTGCACCGTGAAAGCCTGTAGTCATCATGTCTGTTATCATAACAGCATTTTCTAAAGATATTTCATCTGGAAGGAGAGCTAAGTTCATATCAGCATCATTTACATGGAAATATTCTGCAAAAACACCATCCTTAAAGTTTGAAAATTTCCAACCTGCAAGCATTCCACCTGAATGCTGAGAGAAACCTGCTTGAGACTCAAGTGTTCTCCAATCAGGAGTTATTGCAGGAACGATTACTCTATCTCCTACTTTGAAATCCTTTACTTCAGATCCTATCTCATCGATTACACCTACAGCTTCATGTCCTAAAAGCATGTCATGTCTGTCTCCGAGTGCTCCTTCAAACACTGTGTGAATATCAGATGTACAGGGGGATACTGCTAGTGGACGAACAATTGCATCAAATGGACCTGCAACTGGTCTCTCTTTTTCAATCCAACCTACTTTGTTGACGCTTAACATTGCAAAACCTTTCATTTTAAAACCTCCTAATATTTTTGTATCGTTGCTTATAATTCTTCATCTTGTTAGAATTGATATTTTATTAACTATTAGATTACAGCGAACTTATAAAAAAAACTTCTAAAACAATCTTTATAATAAATTTTTAACAATGTATTGTTTCGTTGTATATATATAATATTAGCAATAGTCGTGCCAAAGTATTTTTTTATTGGCGAAAGTAGATTTTAACTTGATATATCATTGAAAATAGATTGAGTGTAGTAAAAAACATCACTATACATAATAAAAAGCGTATTAAATTACGACAGTGTTGTAATTTAATACGCTTAATTTACCAAACTATTGTTACTTTTTTAACAATAGTTTAAATATAGATAGTTAAAAAATAGACAATAAATAAATAGGATGATTAGTCATCAAGCTTTTTTAGTTTTGAATAAATAGTACTTCTATTTATTCCTAATACTTTAGCAGCCTTAGTTATATTACCACTGCATTTTTTTATACAATATTCTATCGCCATTTTATCCCACTGTTCCAGTGTACACATGTCATATTCAAAAGTTTCTTTTGAAAGACCGTATTCAGTTTTTCCTAAAGTCTTTTTCCCAAATTTAAATGAAGTATTTCCATTCATATTTACAATGTTTTCAATACAATTTTCTAATTCGCGGACATTTCCAGGCCAAGTGTAATTTAGGAGCATTTCATAAATATCATATGGTATTTTGGGAATTGGTTTGTTTATTTTAATGGCTTTCGCTTTTAAAAAATATTCAATAAGAATTTCTATATCTCCATCTCTTTCCCGTAGTGGTGGAATAAATATAGGGATTACACTTAATCTGTAGTATAAGTCTTCGCGAAATGTCCCATTTTCAACTTCTTTTTTTAAATCTTTATTTGTGGCAGCAATAATTCTTACATCAACATGTATATATTTATTTCCTCCTACTCTATTAAAAGAAGAAGTTTCCAGCACTCTCAATAGGTGTACTTGCATTTCGAAGGGCATTTCTCCTATCTCATCAAGAAAAAGGGTACCTCCATTGGCAAGCTCAAATTTCCCCTTTTGCCCACCGTGTTTTGCACCTGTAAAAGCTCCCTCTTCATATCCGAAAAGCTCACTTTCTATTAAGCTCGTTGGTATTGCTCCACAATTAATTGCAACGAAGCTGTTATCATTTCTACTACTATTGTTATGAATTGATTGAGCGATAAGCTCTTTTCCTGTTCCGCTTTCTCCTTGAATTAGAACAGTCGACGGACTATTTGCAATGATTTTTGCCTGTTCAATTACTTTTGCAATTTCATGACTATTACCAATTATGTCATGAAAACTATAGCTAGCATTTTTACCGATGTACTTGTTAACCAAATTATATATATTTTTAATATCCTTAAATATTGATACTATACCTATAATTTTATCATCTCTGTTTTTTATTGGGTATGCAGTAAAGCTGAATTTTTTGTTTTTACCTTTATAAGGATAAAATACCTCTCTATTTTCATAAGCCTTCCCATCAATAATTTGTCCAAGTATATATTGCCAATTATCTAATACTTTATTAGCATTTTTATATATTACTTCATCGTGCCTAATATCTAGCATACTGCAAGCACTTTTATTTATAGCCTTAATTACTCCAGTCGTATCAACGGCAAAAATTCCTGAATTTAGTGAATTCATAACTTTATTTAAATATTGATAAGCATTAAATAATTCATTTTGAGTTTTTTCTACCTTTAATTGATTTTCAATTGATTTAACTGCAGCAACAACCAGCCCTAAGCTATGAGGATGAGCTAATTGGCATCTCCCTGTAAGATTTAAACATCCAAGAATATTTCCTTCTTCATTATGAATAATAGCTGCAGAACATGTTAATTTATGATATACAGTAATGTAATGTTCTTTACCCGAAATCTGTACTGATAAGTTCTCAAAAATTGCAGTTCCAATTGCATTTGTTCCAGTGCTTTTCTCACTCATGTCAGCACCTTCTACAATTCCAACTTCTGCAATACATTTATTAATATCATCATCACCAATTATACTGAGCACGAAACCTTCTTTGTCAGTAAGATACAATGAGAACCCTGATCCATTTAAAAAATCATATAATATTTCCATAAATTTTCTTGAAATGTTTATTAACTCACTGTTTTCTTCCAAAGATTTAGAGAATTCTTCTCCCTTAAGTGTTCTTTTTGGAAATATTTGTTGCTTACTTATTTGGTCTTTAATACATCTTTTTTGAGACCTTTTTATTATTTCTTTGAAATTATCTGTTTTAATCATAAAGTTCACCTCGCTTGAGTTAAAAATGATAATATAATTATATCATAACCATTTATAAACCAAAAACATAATGGTAAGTTCTATTTTGTTTACATAATAAAGTTAACAGTTGAATAAGTTTATTATTGTACCCGCATGTTAGGGACTGAAACTGTTATAATAGACAATAACACAAATCTAAGAGATGTTATAAAAGAAACAGCAGGGTAAAAATTATGTTGTAAAATAAAAAACAGAAGGTTGGATAAGTTTATTCGATTTTTAACGAGGAGGAAAAGTATATGAAATTATTTATTGATACAGCAAATGTTGATGACATACGTGAAGCTAATGAAATGGGTGTTATTTGTGGGGTAACTACTAATCCATCGTTAATAGCAAAAGAAGGTAGAGACTTTAATGAAGTTATAAAAGAAATAGCATCTATTGTAGACGGACCTATAAGTGGAGAAGTAATTGCATTAGACTCAAAAGGCATGATAAAAGAAGGAAGAGAAATAGCTAAGATTCATAAGAACATGATTGTTAAAATACCAATGACACAAGATGGTCTTAAGGCTGTTAAAGTACTTTCAAAAGAGGGAATAAAAACTAATGTAACATTAATATTCTCAGCAGGACAAGCGTTACTTGCTGCAAGAGCAGGAGCTGCATATGTTAGCCCTTTCATTGGAAGACTTGATGATATAAATGCTAATGCTATGGATTTAATAAGAACTATTGTTACAATATTTAAGGTTCATGGAATAGATACTGAAATAATTGCTGCAAGCATAAGAAATCCAATGCATGTTACAGATGCTGCAGTTGCAGGTTCACACATTGCTACAGTGCCTCTTAAAATTATTAAACAAATGATAAAACATCCCTTAACAGATAATGGAATAGAAAAATTTGCTGCAGATTGGAAAGAAACTTTCGGTAAATAAATAGCCATATTAAAATTTTCAATAAGATAATAGGTATTTAGATTGATAAGATTATATTATTTTAATAAAAACTATAGATTAGACATTTTATATGTCTAATCTATAGTTTTTTTAGAGGGGACAATTATTAAGAATCAAAACAGCAGTCATCTTATAACCATTAATGTATAGGGAACAAAATGTTAAATGTTGTTTTATAATTGGATTAAGTTGTAAAACAACATCAAAAACAAACATTTAACACTAAACGAACGTTTACGTAATGTGGATTTAACAAGTGAATCTTATAATATAATTGTAAGTTAATGAAAATATAAAAACAAATTACATATTACGGAGGCGTTATTATGAATTCTAAACAAATTTTAACAGTGATTCTTGCAGCAGTTATTATAACCACTTTAATGGTTGGTTGTGGAAAAAAAGTAGAACAAAATAAAACAGTAAAACAAAATATTAGTCTCGCAGAATTAACAACACTCGCAAAGAAAGAAGGACAGGTTGTAAGTATTGGTATGCCAGATAGCTGGGCAAACTGGAAGGGTACATGGAATGATTTAAAAGTAAAATATTCAATTAATCATACAGATACTGATTTATCAAGTGCTGAGGAGATTGCAAAATTTGAAGCTGAAAAGAAAAATCCCACAACTGACATTGGTGATATAGGTGTTGCTTTTGCTCCTGTAGCAGTGGAAAAAGGATTGACGTTGCCCTATAAGACTTCATATTGGGGAAGTGTACCCGCTTGGGCTAAGGATAAAGAAGGTAACTGGATGGTAGCTTATACAGGAACAATGTCAATTTTAACAAATAAAGATTTAGTTAAAAATCCTCCAAAATCTTTCAAAGATATGTTAAATGGAGATTATAAAGTAACTATTGATGACGTTGTAGGTGGTACTCAATCACAATCTGCTGTTTTAGCAGCAGCCAAAGCTTTTGGAGGAGATGAAACTAATATTCAGCCAGGTCTTGATTTCTTCGCAAAACTTGCAAAGCAAGGCAGATTAGTAGTTAACAAAAATGATTTAGCAAGTGTTGAAAAAGGAGAAGTTCAGGTTACTCTTATTTGGGATTTTAATGCACTAGGTTTTAAAGAAAAGATTGATCCAAAGAGATTTGATGTATGTATTCCACAAGAAGGAAGTGTCCGTACAGGATATACAACCATAATAAATAAATATGCGCTACATCCGTATGCCGCAATGCTTACTCGCGAATATATATTTAGTAATGAAGGACAAATTAATTTAGCGAAGGGATTTGCAAAACCTGTAAGGGAAGATGTTAAGCTGCCAGATGATGTTAAAGCTAAATTATTACCAACTGATCAATATAAAAATGTTAGCTCAATAGATGATAAAACATGGGGCAAAACAGTTAAAAATCTTCCACAGTTATGGCAAGAACAAGTTCTAGCTAACATTAAATAATTTAAATATCTATTACTATATTAGAAAGAGGTAGAGTAAATGTATAAAAATAAAAAATCATTATTGTTTATAGTACAAGCATTAGTGCCTTTTGTGGTAATTACTTTGTTATTCTTGTTATTGCCAAGTATTATGATGATTATAGATAGCTTTAAGAGTGGTAGTGGTAGTTTTACTTTAGAAAACTATAAAACAGCACTTACTAATATGTTTTATTTAAAAGCAATTAGCAATAGTATTCAAATATCTTTAATTTCTAGCTTTATTGGGCTTATAATAGCTCTAATATGTGCTTATTCTATTTCTAATTTCAGTGAAAAAGTACAAAATAGTTTTATTACAATTTTAAATATGACTTCAAATTATACAGGAGTTCCTTTAGCTTTTGGGTACATTGTACTTCTTGGAAATACAGGTATGTTTGTTCTAATATTTAAACATTTTGGATTAAATGCATTAAGTAATTTTAATATATATTCATGGGTAGGACTTATTATTACATACGTGTATTTCCAAATTCCACTTGCTATAATGATTTTATATCCATCATTTTTAGGAATAAAAAAAGAATGGAGACAATCAGCAATGTTATTGGGAGCAAATTCATCTCAATTCTGGACTAAAATTGGCATACCAGTATTACTTCCAAGTATAGTAGGAACTTTGAGTATCTTATTTGCAAATGCTATGGGTGCTTATGCAACGGCTTATGCTTTAGTTGGAAGAAATTATAATTTATTGACTATAAGGATAGGTTCTTTAGTAGTGGGGGATATAATGCCCGAGCCTGAACTTGCTGGTGCATTAGCAGTAATACTTGGAATAACTACGGTGAGTATGATGATTATAAATGAAAAAATGAGCAAATACATTAAGAGAGGATAACATAATGAAAAAGAAAATGTGGTTGCACAAAACAATAATAAGTCTACTTATGATCTATCTATTACTTCCAATAGTAGCAACCTTTGTATATTCTATAGCAAGTGAATGGTATAAGACGATATTACCACCATCATATACTTTAAATTGGTATAAAAGTTTATTTAGTGATGTTAGATTTTGGAATGCAATGGGACGTTCACTGTTTGTGTCCATAGTTCCAGTCATAATAAGTTTGGTCACACTGTTGCTAGCGATTTTTGTAATAACTGTGTATTTACCAAAATATGAAAAGGTGTTACAAACTATTGTATTATTGCCTTATGTAATTCCAGGAGTTGTTCTTGCAATTGCTTTAATTAAATTGTTTTCCAATATTTTTGGGAATTCAGTGTGGCTACTTATATTTGCATATTCAGTATTTATACTACCATTTATGTATCAGGGGATTAGGAATAGTTTAAGAACTATAAATGTTAAACAGATAGTTGAAGCGTGTGAACTACTAGGGGCAACTAAGATACAAGCTTTTACAAAAGTAGTAGTTGCAAACATAATGCCCGGAATAAAGGTTTCCGTTTTATTATCATTTTCAACACTGTTTGGTGAATTTACATTAATTAATCTTCTTATTGGTGGACGTTATGAAACAATACAAATAATGTTATATAAAATGCTTAGGGAATCAGGGCATATTTCCAGTGCATTGGTTACAACATACTTTTCAATAATTCTCGTAATATCTTATATTGGATTAAATTTAAGCAAAGGCATACAAACACAAAAAGTACAAAAGTAGGAGTGGAATAAAATGAGTTATTTAGTTATAAGGGATGTTGAAAAAAAATTTGGAGACTTAAAGGTATTAAAGAAAACGTCATTGAGTATTGAAAAAGGACAATTAATCACCCTGCTTGGTCCTAGTGGAAGCGGTAAAAGCACTCTTCTTAAAAGCATTGCAGGACTTGAGAGCATAGATTCTGGCTCTATTATAGTCGATGGAGAGGACATAACAAATAAAGAGCCAAGAAATAGAGATGTAGGAATGGTGTTTCAGCAATATGTTCTTTTCCCTAATATGAATGTTTATGATAATGTAGCTTTTGGTTTAAAGCTAAGAAAAATGAACAAAAATGATATTGATAAAAAAGTTAAAGAAGTTTTAAGTTTAGTAGAGTTACAAGATAAAATGTATTCATATACTCATGAACTGTCAGGTGGTCAGCAGCAACGTGTTGCCTTAGCACGTTCCATAATATTAGAACCAAAAATATTACTTTTTGATGAACCGCTTAGTGCATTAGATAGGAAAATTAGAAAAGTTTTGCAGATGCAAATCAAAAAGATTCAAAGAGAATTGGATATAACAAGTGTATTTGTAACCCACGACCAAGAAGAAGCAATGATTATTTCTGATAAAGTATATGTAATGAATAATGGTATCATACAGCAAAGCGGTGAACCTAAAGAAATATATAATAATCCTAAAACTTCATTTGTAGCAAAATTTATAGGGAATTATAACGTGCTTACTAAAGATGTTTTTGAAAAATATTTCAAGAAAAATATAAATGCAAAAGAAATTGCAATAAGACCTGAAGTAATCCAAATAACCAAAGAAAAACTGGGAAATGAAGTAGAATATAATTTAAAAGATTGTGAAATAACCGATGTTTCAATAGTAGGAAGCGTAATAAGATATGAAACTAGAAAAGATAATCTTACATTGAATATAGATGTTATTAACAATGATATTTGCGATATAAGATTAGGAGATAAAGTAAATATATTTGTTCCTAAGAAACAATGTATATTTCTTACAGCATAAGGAAGTTATTTTATTATAGGAGGCTAAAATGAATAAAGTTATATTGGTAGTGCTAGACGGATTAAATTATGAGACAGGTAAATCTAGAATGGGATTTATGAATCATCTTGTAGAAATGAAAAAAGCTCAATTCTATAAGGTAGTTTCGGCACTTCCAAGTTTGTCTAGACCCTTATATGAAACTATATTAACCGGAACAAACCCAATAGAACATGGTATTACTAACAATAACATTAATAGAAGATCTAAAGAAGAGAGCATATTTAGTATAGCTCAAAAGACGGGATTAAAGACAGGGGCAGCTGCATACCATTGGGTAAGTGAGCTTTATAACAAATCCCCATTCAATTATATGGAAGATAGAATACAAAATGATGTGACAAAGAATATTCAAAATGGTATGTTTTACTTTGATGATGCTTACCCAGATAGTCACTTGTTTTTAGATGGTGAATATATAAGAAAAACTTATGATCCAGACTTTTTACTAATACATTCTATGAATATTGATTTCGTTGGTCATTTATATTCTTCAGTGTCTAAAGAATATAGAAAAAAAGCATTAGAGGCAGATGGTATACTATCAAATTATGTTCTAACATGGATGAAACAGGGATATCAAATCATAGTTACAGCGGATCATGGCATGAATTCTGATTGCAATCATGGAGGAATAGAAGATGATGAAAGACATGTTCCAATGTGGACAATAGGAGAACAATTTGTAAATGATGATTGTTATGAAATAAATCAGTTGTTAATTGCTCCTACAATATGTAGAATCTTAGGGGTAGCTCCTAGTGAAAAAATGATAAATGAAAAGTTTATGGGGGAAAGGTGATTAAATTGACAGTTATTTTGGATAAAAGAAAAGATCTTATATTGTATGAATTAGATAATTTTGAAAAAGTATCAGTTACACAACTTGCTAAACAATTTGGAGTTACTACAGAAACTATTAGGCGGGATTTAGATGCTTTAGAGGCTGAGTATAAATTAAAGAGAACACATGGTGGAGCAATAAAAATTTCATTTGATAAACAGGAACCTTCTCATATTCAAAAGGGAAATGTTTATAGAGAGGAAAAACAAAAAATAGGACATAAAGCAGCAAGTTTAATAAATGATAACGATATTATAACTATAGATACTGGAACTACAACCTGTGAAATACTTTATTATATAAAAGAAAAGAAAAATCTAACAATTTTGCTAAATACAGTAGCCGGGCTTAATATATTGATAGATTTAAAAAATAAAGGAGTTTTTGATGGCAAGATAATTTTTCTAGGTGGAGAAATAAATGCAGAACAATTGTCATGCGTTGGACCTATAAGCGAAAATATTTTGAAAAATTTCTATGTGGATAAAGCATTCATAGGGGTTGGAGGAGTAAGCCTTCAAAATGGACTAACGGGCTATGATGTTGATGAAGCAAACCTATCAAAAAAAATAATGGAAAATTCTAAGGAAGTTATAATAGTTGCGGACCATTCTAAGATTGGAGTAAGAAATTTTTATAAAATAGAAGATATTGAAAATGTTAATGTAATAGTTTCTGATGTTGAAGCACCTTATGAATGGAGTGATATTTTGAATGAATATGGAATTGATTGGATTAAAGCATAATATAATTTATTATTAAAAAGTCAACTATTGAAAAATGGTGGGCTTTTGTTTTTTAGAAATGAAGGTGTTAACTCTATGTATAATAACATTTGTACAATAAGGGGGGGATTTAGAAAAAAATATTGGGAAAGATTAAAATATTACTAAAATATATTATTATTTATAAAAATTTCCTTGAAAAAATATATAATTTTCAATATAATTAAAAGAAAATATGATTTTTGAATTAAGCGAAACTTGTAAGTATACATTAGGATAATAATTTTTTTGGGGAAATAGACTAAAATGTTGTTATTGGATTTGGGGGGATAAAAGTCATGAATATTAATAATAACAAAGAAAACAAAAATAATGATAACTGTTATAATAACTTTTTTAAAGATACTCCTGTAATAATGGTACTGATTGATCCAGAAACTTCAAAAATAATAGATGCAAATCCTTTTGCTTGTTCTTATTATCAATATAGTTATGATGATATGCTGAAATTAAAAATAAGCGATATTAATATGTTGACCATAGAACATATTTCTCTTGAAATGAATAGTGCAATCACAAAACAGAAAAATTGTTTTTACTTTAAACACCGTTTGTTTAATGGTGAGATTAGAGATGTAGAAGTTCGTAGTGGACCAATAATTCAGGAGGGCAAGCTACTATTGTATTCTATAATCCATGATATTACTGATAGAGTAAAAATTGAGGAAGAATCTATAAAAACGAAGAATGAACTTCAAAAAAAAATAGAACTTCGTACAAAACAATTAGAAGAATTGAATGTTATACTTCATAAAAAAATATCTGAAGGTTTGAAAAATGCTGAGATTTTAAAAGAAAATGAAGAACGTTTGGCATTTGCACTTGAAGGAAGTGGAGATGGTGTTTGGGATTGGAATACAATCACGGATGATGTGATTTATTCGAAAAGGTGGAAAGAAATGCTTGGTTATGGAGAAAATGAGATTCAAAATGTACATAGTGAATGGACCGAGAGAATTCATCCCGATGATAGGGAGTGTGTATTCACAAAGTTAAATGGGTATATAGAAGGATCTCTACCAGTTTACCGGAGTGAACATAGACTACTTACAAAAGAGGGCTCTTATAAATGGGTACTATCTAAGGGTAAGGTTATAAGTTGGACTGAGAATAGAAAGCCTTTAAGAATGACTGGAACACATTCTGATATTACAGGTAGAAAGCTAATGGAGAAAGAACTAAAAGAAGCAAAAGAGAATGCAGAAAGAGCCAGTATTAAAAAAAGTGAATTTATTGCTAATATGTCTCACGAGCTTAGAACACCGCTGAACATAAATTTGTCGGCAATTCAGTTATTTGAGTTATATTTTAATAATGACTGGGATTTAGGAAAAGAAAAGATTTCTAAACACATGAAATCTATGAAACAAAATTGTTTGAGATTATTAAGACTAGTAAATAATTTAATTGATACCACAAAGATCGAAGCTGGTTTTTACGAACCTCTTTTTAGTAATTATAATATTGTGGATGTTATTGAAAGGATCGCTTTTTCAGTATCTGATTATGTTAAACAGAAAAATATAAATTTTACATTTAATTCAGAGGTGGAAGAAAAATCAATAATTTGTGATCTTGACATGATTGAGCGTATAATGCTGAATTTAATTTCAAATGCAATAAAATTTACTAATAACTCTATTAACATAGATATTTACGACAGATCTTCCACTGTTGTTATTGGTGTTAAAGATAATGGGATTGGAATTGAAAAACAAAATCAGAATTTAATATTTGAACGATATAAACAGGTTTCAAAACTACTTACGCGGGAGACTGAAGGAAGTGGTATTGGATTGGCTTTGACGAAATCTCTTGTTGAAATGCTTGGTGGAAATATTAGCGTGAAAAGTGAATATGGAAATGGATCAGAATTTATTGTTGAACTTCCGGCTAAACATAATTCAAGTGAAAAATTATTATCACCTAATACAAATGATACTAGGGATAACGAAAATTTTAATGAAAAGATGAAGGTGGAATTTTCAGAAATTTATAAATAAGAAAACATTACTTAATATAAATAAAGTGTTACCACCAGTAAATGCGGTACTAATATTAGTTTGAAATCATATGATATTATAAACTAATTAATGAAGGAATTTTATTATGAAGACTAGGACCCTTGTAATTGGAGCTTTACTTGCAGTTATAACAGCTTTTTTCCAAGTGATGCCTCTTTTGTTTTCAGAAGTGTTTCTTTTTCTTACTATATTTAGTGCTGTGCCTATTTATATTGTTTCTAGAATAAGTCCTAAAGCAGGAGTCTTGTCCTATATTGTGGCAGGCATGCTTGTCATGCTGATTAGCACACATGAAGGACTCTTTTTTCTATGTACAAACGGGATTATAGGGGTATCTCTTGGAGCATGTAGCTATTATACAAATAGAAAAACTATTATTTTTATCATAAGCTCAATTGCGCTAACAATTACATTGTGTATTATGAATTACGGTATAGGTCTACCTATATTTGGTAGCAAGATGGCGGGTGGAATAATAATTCAACTTAGTATATTATTCCTAATTTCATTGGTATGTAACATTATATATTATTGGTTTTCAGACTTTATATTTAGAATTCTTAAAAAATCCAATATTTTCATATAAAGAAGCTGATAAGATTTTTTAATCTTATCAGCTTCTTTATTTTACATTTTTGAGTTACTTACTTTAGTTACAAAACACTTAGAATACTTTTTAAACATTTATTATTCTCAAATTTATAATATAATAGAGTTAATAATAAACTTATAGGAGGTATGACAAATGAATTATGATGAACTTAGTCTTAAAATGCATGAAGAAAATAGAGGAAAGATTAAAATAGTGTCTAAAGTTGATGTGAAAAATAGAGAACAGTTAAGTACTGCTTACACTCCTGGTGTTGCTGAACCTTGTAGAAGAATACATCAAAATCCTGAAAATGTGTACAAATATACAGCCAAAGGAAATCTTGTAGCGGTAGTTACTGATGGAACAGCAGTACTTGGGCTTGGAGATATAGGGCCACTAGCTGCAATGCCAGTTATGGAAGGAAAAGCAATATTATTTAAAGAATTTGCAGATATTGACGCTTTTCCAATATGTCTTGATACAAAAGATGTTGAAGAAATTATAAAAACAGTAAAATTTCTTGCTCCAACTTTTGGAGGAATAAACTTAGAGGATATATCAGCGCCAAGATGTTTTGAAATAGAGAGAAGATTAAAAGAAGAATTAGATATACCAGTTTTTCATGATGATCAACATGGTACTGCAATTGTTGTACTAGCCGGAATAATCAATGCTCTAAAAGTAGTTAATAAAAGTATTGATACTGCAAGAGTAGTTATAAATGGTGCAGGATCGGCAGGAATATCAATTTGTAAACTTCTTTTGTCATACGGTATTAAAAATGTAGTAATGTGTGATAAAAAAGGAGCACTAGCTGAAGGCCAAGATTGGATGAATCCACCTCAAGCAGATATGGCAAAGGTTACAAATAGAGATATGGAGCTAGGAACACTAGTTGAAATTGTAAAAGGAAAAGATGTATTTATTGGGGTTTCAGGACCTAATATGTTAAATGCAGACATGGTTAAAACTATGAATAAAGATGCAATTATATTTGCAATGGCAAACCCATCACCTGAAATTATGCCAGAAGAAGCTAAAAAGGGTGGAGCAAGAGTAATTGCAACAGGAAGATCAGATTATCCAAATCAGATCAACAACGTTTTGATATTTCCAGGAATATTTAGAGGAGCACTAGATGTACGTGCAACAGATATCACTGAAGAAATGAAATTAGCAGCAGCAAAAGCAATAGCAAGCTTGATTACTGCTGAAGAATTAAATGATGAATACATTATTCCTGGAGCTTTTGACGAGAGAGTAGCAAAAACTGTAGCAGCGGAAGTAGCTAGAGTAGCTAGAGAAACTGGGGTAGCAAGAATTTAAATAACTATAAAAGTCAGAGGAAAATTATATCTTAGGTTTTAAATTGTAAGATCATCCGTTATACGGGTGGTCTTTTCTAGTTGTACTAACGAATTATTTTGTTACCATTAGACACGCTGGTTTTGCTAGTATATAATGTTAAACATAGAACAAGAAACTAAAAGTAATGTATAAACATGGCAATTAACTGATGTTTTAATGTAATAAATGTTTTGAAATATATAATATTTAGTGTAAAAGATCCATGGTATAGATGATTTAAAATTTAAAGGGATGGGAGGAATACTTTTATGGCAATTAAGAATATTTTGTTTGATTTGGATGGGACTTTGTTAGATACAAATGAATTAATTATACAATCTTTTCAACATACTTATCAAAGACACTTAAACAAACACGTTGGTAAAGAGGAGATTATTAAGAGCTTTGGAGAGATTTTAAAAATTACATTAGATAGGGAATTTGGTGACGATAGTGAAGAAGCTATTAAAACTTATAGGAATTTTCAAATTAAAAATTTTAAAAATCTTATTAACATTCGTGAAGGTGTTGCGGAGGGGGTAAAAGAACTCTATAGGCAAGGTTATAAGCTGGGAATCGTCACTTCACGTTTAAATAATTCAGCCATTAATGCGTTAAACCATTTTGGATTGATGGATTATTTTGAAAGTATTATAGGAGCTGATGATACGGACATTCATAAGCCAGATCCTACCCCAGCATTTATGGCTTTAAAGGAATTGGATGGGAAACCTGAGGAGACATTAATGATTGGGGATAGTGCATATGATGTTTTATGTGGTAAAAACGCAGGGATTACTTCTGTGGTTGTTGGGTGGACGGCACTGCCTATGGAAATGATCCTTAAATATGAACCTGATTATGTTGTAGAAAGTATGGAAGAACTCATGGTTTTGGTTGAAAAATTAAAGGAGTAACAGTGGCAGGTAGATGAAATTTACTATTTAAAGAAGTGTTTTAATGAATTATAAATAAAAAGGTATAGCAAAATTTTGTTATACCTTTTTGAATGCGAAATATTATGTGAAATATGCTAATCTAATCTTATCTTTTAAGCGTCTTTGATTCCAAAGTAAATCTAAATTTATTTCCCGGTGATCTCCATAGGTGGAGACTGAAATATAATATATATTGTTTTTAGAATTAAGATTTAAGCCGGTGATAGTCATCCAATGCCATGTATATTCTTTAAATTCTTTTATTGAATGTTTAAGAACTAAGATGGCAACGGGAAGTTTTTCGGATAAAGCCTTAGAAATAAAGGATATTGCGTCTTGAATGCTAGCAGCATCATCATCTAAAATATGAGGAATTAAAGTTACACCTTTTTCTTTTGAAAAAGCTAAAACATTATCTGAGAATTGGTGCACAGAGGTAAGTCCAAACATCCCTGGCTTTACGTGTTTACGAATGTCAATCATATGCAAAGTGAAATCACTCTTATTCATAGTTCCAATGTATGGATATAAAGCATTATATTTATCTGGAAAGGTTTGAGATAAATATGCAGTTATATTAGCAGCAGCAACAGGACCACAACCGCTAAGTTGATTAAATTTCTTTGGAAACCAATACTGACTTCCACCATAATATGAAATTTCGGAGTCATATATATTAAACCCAATATCTTCAAGGTGAGTATTGGTAGGTGTAATAAAAATTCCCATAGTTACCACCCCTTTATATAATTTTATATAGTATTTAATTAAATTATAAAGACTAAAATTAAGTTTACTTATTATCTAATATACTACTGCTTTTGGAAAGTGTATACAAGGTAAAAATGGAATTTAAAATATTAATCCATTTGGTGGGACTTATTTAAAGATTTAGGAAAAATCTATTGATTTAGAATGCCTGTCCCATTAAAGGGGACAGGCATTAAAATTACTTTAAAGTTAATTGTTTTATAAAATCAATAATTGGGCTTAGTACCTGTAAAAGAGAGTTAAGAATATTGCTAAGTAGAGGTACTGTGATACCTATTTGTTGAAGTACATATACTAAAAGAAATATACCAAGTGTTATACTTAATATTCTTCCAATCATCTTAAATACAGAAATAGCAAGATAAGCAAGAACTATGGCTAAAACAAACATAATAATGGTATTTAAATTAATATTAGAAAAATCTATGTTCATAAACACACCTCCATTATTTATAGAATTATAACTTAAACTATATAGTTTAGCAAAGGTAAAATCTCCTAAAATATAAAAAACGTTAAATAAAAATGAAAACTATCATCAGTGATAACAAATATAAAAAAATATTATATTGGTAACAGACCTACTGATTACTATGCTAATTAATTTTAGTACAGAGATCATTAATATTGAAACAGCGGTTGTGAAAGGTTTCAAACTTTAATATCCCAACTAAACATTTAATGCTAAAATGTCGGCTACAGTTGTGGGAACTAAAAGTTCCCACTTGATAATTTATTAACAAGATGCTATCATTTTAGTATGATTGAAATAAATTATTAGGAAATATATATATAAAACAGTTACTATGCGTATCTGAATCATATAAAATGCTAATAGATTTTTAAATGGATGAATTCTAAATGTTAGACAGTAAATATCTTTTACCAATTTTTAAAATGTCTGAAATTTGATTTTAATAGCTTTACATTATAAAAATAGGAGAAGTGATAAATTTGGTTGATTTTGATAATGATATACAAGAGATAAAATACGAGGTAATAAAGGAAGTAGTTAAACTTTGTATTAAAGGAACTCTAAAAAAAGAACAAAAAAATCTATTTAAGGTTCTTGTTCCGGGTCCTAAAGCAAAAACCCGTTGTTGCATTCACAAGGAAAGAGCAATTATTGGTGAACGAATAAAACTTGTAATGGGTGGCGACAAAAAGAATAAAAATGTAATTGAAGTAATTAATTCTGCTTGTGATGAATGTCCGATCCAACGATTTACGGTTACAGAAGGTTGTAGAGGTTGTATAACACACAAATGTATTCAAGCATGCCCTGTGGGTGCAATTCATTCTATTAATAGAAGATCTTACATTGACCCAAATAAATGTATTGAATGTGGTAAATGCAAAACCGCTTGCCCATACAATGCAATATCTGATGTTATGAGGCCTTGCCGTAGAGCTTGTAATGCAGGTGCATTAAGCTTTGATGAAGATAAAAAAGCGGTAATTGATAACGATAAATGTATACAATGTGGTGCTTGTGTTTATCAATGTCCTTTTGGTGCAATTATGGATAAATCCTCAGTTGTAGATGTTACTAATGAATTATTAATAGCAAAAGAAGATATTGATAAACATGTATATGCTGTTATTGCACCTGCAATCGCTAGTCAATTTACGTATGCTAAAATTGGACAAGTAGTTTCAGGTATAAAAAAGCTAGGATTTTATGATGTCATTGAAGTAGCAATTGGTGCAGATATGGTTGTTCAAAATGAAACAAAAGAATTTATAGAAACTATCGAGGAGCTTAAAACTATGACAAGCTCTTGTTGCCCAGCTTTTGTTTCATATATCAAGAAAAATTACCCAGAGCTCGGAAAACATGTTTCAAGCACAGTTTCACCAATGATAGCAATTTCTAGGTTAATAAAAAATACGGATCCTTTGGCTAAGGTTGTGTTCATTGGACCTTGCACGGCTAAAAAAATGGAAATAAGACAAGACGATTTAAAAGGAATTACTGATTATGTATTGACTTTTGAAGAGATTCAAGCAATGTTTGATGCATTTGAAATTGATATTACTGAATGCGAAGAACTTCCTTTAAATAACGCTTCTTTTTATGGAAGAATTTTTGCTAGATCTGGTGGCCTTACTGAAGCCGTAAAAAATTTAGTTGATGCAGAGGATACAACAGTAGAATTTAAACCTATAAGTTGTGACGGTCTTATTGAATGTGAAAAAGCATTAAAATTGTTAAAATTCAATAGATCTAACGGTAATTTTATAGAAGGAATGGCTTGCAGTGGTGGATGCGTAGGTGGTGCAGTAGCTCTTCATCATACTTCAAGAGATAAAAATGAAATAGATAAATATGGGAAGTTAGCATTAGAAAAAGATGTTAGTGATTCACTTAAAATAATAAAAGTAGAACAAGTTAATATGCATCGTGGTAAAAATTTCATGTCTAAATAATATTTGATTTGCAAAAGGGATATAGAATCTTTTCTTTAAAAGATTCTATATCCTTTTTTTGTTTAATCTTTTGTTTAATTATTCTGCTTTCAGTTTTTTATATCTATACCACCAAAAATCGCAAAACAATGCAAAGTTAAAACTGGCGCATCTGGATTAACATAATTTTTGCTGGAAGTTTTATTGGACCACCCTCCGAAAATAGGAAGGCCTTTTACTACAATCGTCCATTCTGGAGGAACTATTATGGTCACTCCACCAAAAGCAGCGGTTACATCCATTCTTGCAACTTGATTTAAAAGATATGCATTACTAAGATCCATCTCAATACCGCCGAAAATAGCTACCAAGCTACCACCTCTAAAGTTTTTAGATGTATTTCTACTTTTTACACCAGAAAAAAGTGCTAAATAATCCACCACATCTTCATGGATTTCCTTTTTACTAAATTCATAATTTTCTTTTCTTGATGTTTTAGGCAATAACATTGATACACCAATAACTATTATTATGGCTGGCCAAAAAAAATTCATAAGGCTAACAGTGATAATATGGAGCTCCCGCATTTGCAATAATACACCGAGAACCAACAATGTAAAGCCTGAAGTTTTAGAAACAGGTCGTTTACTTAATTGACGTGCTCCAGCCCATATTAGTATAAGTGGCCACCATATTGATAATATATTACCCAAATCCCAAAGCCCTAGTTGCCTAAATATTGCGCTAATACCAATTAGTATAAATATGATGCCTAGATAAAATTTACTTTTCAAAATAATTCCCCCTCCAGTATTTATGAATACATAATCGTTTTTGATTATTACTTCACTTAAATTATATGCATCTTATTATACTATAATATGGATTTATTTGCTCTATATTTACTTATAAGTAAGATCCCTTTTTAAGTGAACGATTATTTGGAATTAGTATAAGGAATAACTTGACATTAATAATGACTTGCAATTATATTATAGATAATGAAATAGTTCCAAGTGATGTATATGTTTTTGTTGTTGTGACTTTTGGAGCATCAGCAGGGGCCTCTATTTCTCAATTAGAAAAGCTTTTAAATAAAAAGAGTATTAAACTTTCCGCAGCATTTAAAATGAAGATGCCAGGAAATTATCAAGGGATGTACTCACCTTTCTCAGAGTAGAAACAAAAAAAACTTTAAGAATGAAGTAGAAAAGATTATAAAAAAGTAACAGTAAAAAGAGGTCGTTATCATCATCCAGATGTAGTAGTGTAGTTAATGAATTATTTAATAAATAGAAGGAAGCATAAATATGAAGTTTTAATTTTCTCCGCATAATAATCTAATCAGATTGATACCAGAAAAATATTTGTGGTATCAATCTTTTTCAATTATATTCAATGTTCTCATTAATTCTTCTATTTGACTAGCTGGCATGGGTTTATAATAGTAATAACCTTGTATTTCATCACATCCCTGCACTCTTAAAAAATCTAGTTGCTGCCTTGTTTCCACGCCCTCCGCAATTACCTTCAATCCTAAATTTTTAGCTAATGCAATTATAACTTTAATAATAGCTTCATCCTTATTATTTATACTTATACCTCTAACAAATGACATATCTATTTTTATTTTATCGACAGGTAACTGTTTAAGATAATTTAAAGAAGAATATTCTGTGCCGAAATCGTCTATTGCAATTTTAACTCCAAGTTGTTTTAATTGTTCTAAAGACTTAATGATATATTCAATTTCCTCCATTATTATATTTTCTGTTATTTCTAGTTCCAAATTATTTGGATTCAGATTTGTTTCCTTTATAATTTTAGTAATCAATTCAACTATTTTTGAGTTTTGTATTTGATTTACTGACAGATTTACAGCTATCGGCACATTAAGTACCCCGGCATCCTGCCATGATTTATTTTGATTACAGGCAGTTCTTATTACCCATTCACCTATTGGAAGAATCAAACCAGTCTTTTCAGCTATATATATAAAATCTCCTGGATTAACTAACCCTAATTCTTTGTTGTGCCACCTAATTAATGCCTCCAAACCTATGATTTCGCCAGATAGTATATTTACTTGTGGTTGATAATATAATTCTAGTTCATTCTCTTCTAGCGCATGATACAAACTGTTTGTTAGCTTCATTTCTTTTATTACAATATCTTTAATATTTGAAGTGCAAAGCATAAATCTATTTTTACCCTCTTCTTTTGCCTTATACATAGCAATATCAGCATTTTTAATTAGCGTTTCTATATCATTACCATCTGTTGGATAAATTGCCCCTCCAATACTGGTAGTTATAAATAAATTATTATTGTTTATAGTAAATGGCTCCTTAAAAATATTAAGAATTTTCACTGATAGTTTCTCAATATAATTCTCTACTTCTAAGTTTTTTATTAAAATAAGAAACTCATCTCCCCCAACCCTACAAACAGTATCATTTTCTCTTAATGCCCTTGTCAATCTTTTTGAAACAATTTTTAAAAGCTCATCACCTTGAGCATGTCCCATTGTGTCATTTACTCTTTTAAAAGAGTCTAAATCAAGAAATAATACCCCAAGGGTTTTACCGCTTCGAACTGCATCAAGTATACTTTGATTTAATCTATCTTTAAATAATCTTTTATTTGGTAACCCAGTTAACTGATCATGATAGCTTAGATAGAATATTTCCTCTTCTTTCTTTTTACGATCAGTTATATCAATGGCTACACCAGCAAAATAATGGTTCCCATCTAAATATAAAGCACTACCTGTGAAATACATAGGTACTGTAGTACCATCCTTCTTCTGAAGATTTGCTTCACCATCACCAAAACCTTCTTCATTAGCCCTAGTAATACCTGCCATTAGAGTTTTTTGGCTCTCTTCATCCCCCTTAAACCAATCCATAATACTCATGTTAGATAATTCCTCTGAGGAATAGCCAGTTATTTCCTCATGCTTTTTATTCCATCTAACTAATTTATTTTGATTATTATAAAGATAGAGCATACCGGGTATACTGTTAAATAATGCATCCATTAGAATCTTTTCATGCATTAACTCATCTTCCGCCCTTTTACGAGAGATAATCATTCCTAATTGTCTTGTATATAATTCGGAAACGATATCTTTATCAAAACTCTCTTTTTTATTCATAAATAAGACAAAATGACCAAGCATGGTATTTCTTCTTAAAATCTTTATATATATGACTTCTCCAACATTTAATATTTTATCTATTAGAGTAACTAATTGTAATGGTAGAATGTTACCAACTAATTCGCTTAAGGATTCAAATTTCGTAATTGTTTTGATGTTTGGTTTATCAGAAAGTGCATAGCTATAATCCCATTTATGCTCTACAATTTTAAATCCTAGCAAATAAGAAATTTTTATGATTAAGCTTTTATCTCCTGACACAGCAACGGTAGTAAAATTTTTTCCATCTACATCAAATAAATTAAATGTAGCGTATTTAGCTCCAGTCATCTTTAAAAAATCATCTGAAATTTTTTGATAGTCAATTTTTTGTCCGTTTAACTGTAAAAACTCCTCAGATTTCCCAATTAGCAGTTCCATTTCAGATAATTGATTGATTTGTTTACTTATATTTATAAAATGGGTTGAAAAGTAATATTTTTCAGGAGAATATATATATATTTTATACCAGCAATTTAAAGATTCTGAAAATTGCTCTAATTCTTTTTTACCACCATTAATTGCAATATCTCCATAAAAACCAATCCAATCAAATTTATTTTCTCTGATATCCGGCAATACCTGAGTAATTTTTTTACCAATTATATCTATGCCACTTAGTCCAGTAAGTTTTTCAAAGGCGACATTAACTTCAATGAACTCATAATCACAAGGAATACCAGTATCATCACATATTATCTTGTGGTATGCGTATCCTGTTGGTGATTCCTCGATTAAATGTTTGTAAAAGTTATCATTCATTCTGCACTACTCCCCAATTTTACAACTTGAATTTTTGAACCATTACATTTAGTTTCTCGGCTAATATGGCTTGGTTTTGAGAAGCCTTTGATATTTCTTTTATTGCCATAACAGATTCATTAACACTTGCAAGTATTTCTTCAGAACTTGCAACTGATTCCTCTGCTGTTGCTGATACATTTTCGATTGCTTTACCAATTTCTGATATTGTTTCATTTATTGTGTTCATTGAATCATTAATATCTAAAGATAGTTTATTAAATACTTCGGCATCAGCGCCATATTGCGTACTTGTGTTTATAAACAACTTATAATCAGGTTTAATTTTATCAGCCATGAAACTCAATACATCCTGAGCATTGCCTGAAAGATTCTGAAATGCTCCTTGGACTTTCTCAGTTACTATTTGAATTCGTTTAACAGTAGCCTCTGACTGCTCAGCTAATTTTCTAACTTCATCAGCAACCACGGCAAAACCTTTACCTTGTTCTCCAGCTCTCGCTGCTTCAATGGCTGCATTAAGTGCCAGAAGATTTGTCTGACTTGATATATTTCCTATTTCATCTGCCATTGTCTTAACTTCACTGACAACTGCACCTTCTGTAATTGATTTTAATATGCTTTCTTGCTTCTCAAAATATAATTTATCTGTGCTACTAGAACTATTTTCAGCAGTTTTCTTAACTTCAATTGCTTTTAACTCTATATTTTTTGCAAGGACATTCCCATTGTTTGCTTTTTTAGTAACCTCATTTATATTATTTACAATGCTTTCGGTGGTTGCATTTACTTCCTCCGTTGTAGCACTTAACTGCTCTGCACCTAAGGATACTTGCCTTACAGATTCATTGACAATTTCCATTTTCGAAAATATTTCCTCGGTTGTAGCAGAGAGCTCTTCACTTGTAGCACTGATGTCAGCAGCGCTTTCTGATATTTCTATAATTAATGTTTTTAGGTTTTTTACAGCTTTGTTTATTGCTTTTGCTAAATTTCCAATTTCACTATCATTATCAAAATCAACTGTTTTTGATAAATCATTTTCTGAAAGTGAATCAGCTACATTTACAACTTTTTTTATCTGCCTTGAAATTTGAATAGCAATTGTTAGGCCGAGTGTTATAGCAACAATTAACCCTAGGGCAGTCACTTCTATAATTTGAACAAATGCTTTATTATATGATAATTGACTATTATTATAATCATCTTTCGCCATGCTAATAGTTAAGGCTAATTCTTTTTCTAAAACAGTTACCATACTAGCTCTTAATTTAGAAACACCAGGTAAAAGTTTATTTGCTTTAATATAATCTCCTTCAACAACTGTTTTAACTAAAACATCTCTTTTAGAACTGTATTCTACAAGTAAATTTTCGAATTCAGTAAACTGTTGTCTATCTAGCTCAGTAGTTATTGTTGTCTTATAGTCGACAATAAGTGAATTATTTTTGGTTACTAGACTTGCAATATCATCTTTATATACTTGTAAATTCTTTTTATTTTTAGGGTCGAGTATTAGTAATACATCATTTCTTATTTCAAGTAAATTTGCTTTTATATTAACACTAGAATTAACACCTTTCACATCATTATTATAAATATTGTCTATATTTTTATTAATATTATTCATATTAAGTACTCCAATAAATCCGACAATACCAATAAACAATGCAACTATGACAAATGCTGAGACCAGTTTCTTAATTATTTTCATGTTATTAAACCATTTCATTAATTTTCACTCCTTGTAAATAGAACTTATATTTGCTTGCACCAAATTGATTTTTTTAAGGTAAGTTTCTACTACACTATGAAGAAATGGAAATAATGTAGACATATATTTATGGAATCATGAAAATTATATGGTCAAGCATTGTAATGGACTAGAAATGAAGGCTTTTTAATACTTAAACAAAAATTAATTGTATAAAGATGTACAATGTGAAGCGATAGTCCATATTATAAAGTGTAAATAAATTTCTGATATTTTACTATTGAGAGGATGCTGTAAAATGGGCTTTTTAAAAAGAATGAAACTTATGAGTAAATTTTCCTTTGGTTTTGGGATTATATTTATTATCTTTATGGGAATAGTATTTTTTAGTTACAAAGGATTAAGCAAAATGGGTGAAGATTTCACTAGTTATAATAAAATTGCTATTGAGCAAGAATTAGCGGCGGAAATAGAGTCAAACTTATTATATTGTCGTATAGCGTTAAAAGTCTATGTTATGACTGGTGATATTTCTAAGGAAAAAGAGTTTAAGGAAAGGTATCAAACAATGGAAAAATTGATTACTGAATTTAAAGGAAAAGTGACTAATGTCGAGAGGATTAAAAAAATAGAGTATATTGCAGAACAAGCAATTCAATATAATAATGAATTTGATAATGTATTTAAATTGCGTGCTGAGCAGGATGATATAAATAATGATATTTTGATTACTAAAGGTGACGAAATGATAAATTATTTAACCGTAATTATGAATACTAACTTTGAGAATAAAGATGAAGTATCTCAAAGGGCAGCTGCAGAGGCCTTAACAAATGCAGCTATTGGTAGGGTCTATTCTGCAGAGTATCTTGAAACCCATGATGCAACACTGATTGAAAAGGTAAATATAAATTTTACTGAGATGGGTAATTGGTTTAAAAAAATTGAAAATTCAAGTAATCCAAAGGATAAGGACCTGTATGATAAAGTGGAAACGGATAAGGAAATTTATATAGCTAAATTTAAGGAAGTTATATCTTTAGATGAAAGTATTGACCTATCATTAAAAAAAAGTGATTCTATTGGGCCTGAAATATCAAAAATGATTGAAGATATAAAGCAATCAATAATTGATGAAAGAGAGTCTTATGGACCTAAAGTAAATAGCAATATTAAAAATTCAATATCTTCAATGTTTATATTAACCATTGTTGGAGTGTTATGTTGCTGTTTAGTTGCACTAATTTTGGTAAGATTAATACTTAGTCCAGTAAAAACAGTAACTAATACTTTTAAAGGGATATCTAAAGGAGATGCAGATTTATCTGTAAGAATAAGGTCTAAGATACAGGATGAAATTGGAGAAATGTCCAATTATTTTGATGAATTTATGGATAAACTGCAGGAAATATTTTCTGAAATAAATAAGCAAAATCTTATTAAAACTGGTCAATCTCAGATTAATGAAAGGTTGAGAGGTGAACAAAATATAGAAAGCTTAGGAAGTAATCTAATAGGATATTTATCTGAATATTTAAACTGTCAAATTGGTTTAATCTACTTGAAAGATGATGATGATAGCTACAGCATTATGGCTAGCTACGCGGTTAATAGTAAGGATATTATTTCATGTAAAGTAAATTTAGGAGAAGGTTTAATTGGGCAGTGCGCTTTAGAAAAGCAATGTATACTTATTACTGAAGTTCCAGGTGATTATATTAAGATTAATTCTGGAGTGGGCGAAGCATTGCCACGTAATATAATTGTTGTACCATGCCTATTTGGTGAAGAGGTAAAGTGCATAATAGAACTGGGTTCATTTCACGAGTTTTCTAAGGAAAAGATTGAGTTTCTAAAATTGGTTTCAGAAAGTGTTGCAATCGGTGTTAATTCAACAGATTCTAGGTACAAGCTAAAGGAATTATTGAATAAGACACTAAAACAATCAGAAGAATTGCAAATGCAGCAGGAAGAATTAAGACAGACTAACGAGGAACTTGAAGAGCAGACTAACGCATTAATGGAATCAGAAATGACATTACAGATGCAGCAGGAAGAATTAAGAGTAACAAATGAAGAATTAGAAGGAAGAACAAAACTTCTTGAAACCCAAAAACTGGATATATTTAATAAAAATAAGAATTTAAGGAAGGCACAATTTAAAATTGAAGAAAAGTCAAAGGCCGTTGAACTTGCTAGCAAATATAAGTCAGAGTTTTTGGCAAATATGTCTCATGAACTCAGAACCCCTTTAAATAGTATACTTGTACTCTCACAGCTGCTATCAAATAAGGGTAATAATTCACCATTAACAGAAAAGGAAATGGAATTCGCAAAAGTAATATACTCTTCTGGGTCCGATTTGCTAATACTCATAAACGATGTTTTGGATCTTTCTAAAGTTGAATCAGGAAAAATAGAGCTTGTATTAGAAAATATATATTTAAAGGAACTTCTTGAGAATGTAAAACGTACTTTTGAGCCAATAGCAATTGATAAGGGCATTGATTTTATCACAGAAATTCAGGAAGGTGTGCCTGAATTTATTCGTAGCGATTCATTAAGAGTGGAACAAATAATTAAAAATTTGCTGTCAAATGCGTTTAAGTTTACAAGCAAGGGAAGCATAGTATTAAAAATCAAACCTGCTCGAGCAGAGCAAATATCAGGGATAGGTGTTATTAAAAATAAGGGAATAACAATATCAGTAGCAGATACTGGCATTGGTATACCAGAGGATAAAAGGCAAACTATTTTTGAGGCCTTTAAACAGTATGATGGCACCACAAGTAGAAAATACGGTGGTACAGGGCTTGGACTATCAATTTCAAGGGAATTAGCAATAATACTTGGAGGAAAAATAAATCTAAAAAGTGAAGAAGGCAAGGGTAGCACTTTTTATTTTACAATTGCTGATTCAATTATTGATCAAAGCAAAGAGTCATTTGAGGTTGGAAACAAAAATAAATTGGTTAATTTAAAACAATTAGAAACTACCGAATCAACTAATGAAATGATAAACGATGATAGAGATGATATAAAAAAGAAGAATAAATGTTTATTGATAATTGATGATGATACAAATTTTTGTTATATTATTGGAGTTTTAGCAAAGAAAAAAGGATTTAAATATATTATCGCAAATGACGGCAAGTCAGGTATCAAATTAGCAGAGCAATTCAAACCTAATGCTATAATTTTAGATATAGGGTTACCTGATATTGATGGATGGGATGTTTTAAGTATGTTGAAGAGAAATGTACAAACTAGTAATATACCAGTTCATATTATTTCAGCATATGAAAATGATCCATCAAACTTAGTAAAGAATGGTATCATAGGATACTTAACAAAACCTGTGAAACTAGAACAATTAGATACACTATTTGGAACGATATCTGAAGGTATAAAGGATGAGTTTAAAAAATTGCTTATTATCATTAAAGAATTAGAACAAGGTCAGAATATAATGAAAGTATTTGAAAGTAAACAAATTAACACTACTTTAGTACAAAGTAAAGAAGAGGCATACGTGCTTTTTAAAAATGAAGATTACGATTGCATAGTACTAGATATAGAAGTATTGGATATGAGTTGCTACAATTTTTTAAACGAGTTTAAAGAAGAAAATATTAATCATATACCAATAATTGTATATACTGCGAAAGAAATATCTGAAAGTGAAGAAATGGAGATTCAAAGGTACACTAGCAGTATTATAATCGAAGGACCAAGATCTACTGAAAGACTAATAGAAGAAGCTAAACTTTTTTTATATGATGTAAATCAAAGAATATCTACAAGTGAAAATGAAAAGTGGAATATAGACGAAAAGGACATGTTTTTAAAGAATAAGCAGATACTGCTTGTGGATGACGATATGAGAAATGTTTTTGCTATTTCTAGCATACTTGAAAGTCAAGGAATAAAGGTACTAGTTGGAAGAAATGGAATAGAGGCTTTGGAAAAGGTTAACGAAAATCCGCATATTGATTTAATTATCATGGATATTATGATGCCCGAAATGGATGGCTATACTGCGATGAGAAAGATAAGGGAAATGGGCGCATGGAAGAGTATACCAATAATTGCACTTACAGCTAAGGCTATGAAGGATGACAGAGATAATTGTATTGAAGCAGGAGCTAATGATTACATGGTCAAACCTGTGGATATTGAAAAACTTTTATCGCTTATAAGGGTGTGGATGCAAAAGTGACTGAAAAAAAATTACAAGATATGAGCTCTGAAGACATTGAGGTAGAGTTACTTCTTGATGCTATATATAAAAAATATGGATATGATTTTAGAGGTTATTCAAGAGACCATATAAAAAGACGTGTACAAAGCAGGTTATGGATTTCAAAACTTAGTAATATATCAGAGATTCAGCATATGGTTTTAATAAATGAAACATTCTTTAGGCGGATACTAATTGATTTTTCAATAAATGTAACAGAAATGTTTAGAGATCCCTCTTTCTTTCTTTCTATAAGAAAGGAAGTTATTCCAGTATTAAAAACTTATCCTCATGTGAAAATATGGCATGCGGGTTGCTCAACCGGAGAAGAGGCTTATTCAATGGCAATCTTGTTAAAAGAAGAGGGTAACTATGGTAGATCGCAAATTTATGCTACTGATTTTAATGAATATAGTATTAATAAGGCAAAAGAGGGTATCTATCCTATAACCGAAATAAAGGGATATACCTATAATTATCAAAAGTCTGGGGGTAGGGCATGTTTTTCAGATTATTATACAGCTAAATATGATTTCGCACTTTTAGACAAGGCACTAAAGCAAAGGATTATATTTGCAGAGCATAATTTAGTTAATGATAGTGTGTTTGGAGAAATGCAAATGATTGTTTGTAGAAATGTTCTAATATATTTCAATAAATCGCTTAAAAACCATGTTATAAAACTTTTTTATGATAGCTTGTGTAGCGGTGGGTTCTTGTGCCTAGGGCCAAAAGAGAGTTTACAATTTTCAGAGTTTAAGGATTACTTTGAACCTATAGTTGAATCAGACAGGATATTTAGGAAAAAGCTTAGATGAGGTAAAAGAGGAATTATTAATGAAGTTACAATATGACTGAATGGGGAGATAATATGACTAATATAAAAGGAGTAAATATTTTAATAGTTGATGACAAAACGGAAAACTTGCTGGTGCTTGAGAGTATTGTTGAATCAATTGACCTGAATATTGTAAAAGCTTCCTCAGGTAATGAGGCTCTTTGTTTGTTGTTTGATTACGACTTTGCTGTTGCTTTAATTGATGTTCAGATGCCTGAGATGGATGGTTTTGAAGTTGCAGAAATAATGAGGAGTAGAGAAAAAACTTGTCATATACCAATAATATTTGTAACGGCAATAAGCATGGAGCAGAAGTATGTATTTAAGGGTTATGACTCAGGGGCAGTGGATTACCTTTTTAAACCAATAATAGAACCAAAGATATTATTAAGTAAAGTAAAAATATTTGTAAAAATTTATAGTCAAAAGCAGAAAATTATTGAACAAGCATTAACGCTTGAGAAAAAAATTCATGAGTTAGAAATAACAAAACAAGAACTTCAAAATGTAAATGTAATTCTAGAACAAACTTCTTATTTTGATAAACTTACAGGAATTGCAAACAGACATAGTCTGGATGATTATTTTAATACTGTTCTTAAGAATTCTATAAGAAGTGGGGCAACCTTATCTGTAATAATGTTAGACTTAGATTGTTTTAAAGAGTTTAATGATAATTATGGACATGTTCAGGGGGATAGGTGCTTAGTAGAGATTGCTAGAATGATTAAAGAATCATTAAAAAGGCCATTAGATTTTGTTGCGAGATATGGCGGTGATGAATTTATTGTGTTTTTGCCAGAAACGAATAAAGAAGGTGCCTCTAAAGTAGCAGATGATATTAAGAAAAATATAAAACTTCTTAATATTAATCATAAATTTTCAAAGGTAGAAAATTATGTAACTGTAAGCATTGGTATTGAGACCCTTATTCCTACGATGACCGACTCATTAAATGATATTGTAACTAAAGCTGACAAAGCACTTTATAAGGCGAAAAATGAAAGAAAACAATTAATAGGAACAAATTTGAAGTAGTCTCATAAGTTAAAACAAGCAAAAACTATTGAAAAATTGAATAGTTTCGCCTAAATAAGGAGGGCGTCTATGTCTGTGGATGGAGTCAGCAGAGAACCAATGTTAGAAATGTATCTTTTCGAGGCCACGCAACTAATGGAGCAACTTGAAGAAATTAGTATTGAATGCGAAAAAAATAAATGTATTGGCACAGAAGCAATAAATGAGATTTTTAGAATAATGCATACCATAAAAAGTTCATCAGCTATGATGCTGTTTAATAATATATCGATTCTAGCACATTCACTTGAAGATTTGTTTTATTTTATTAGAGAAAACAACGCTATAAACATTGATTTTGAAAGCTTATTTGATTTGGTGCTTTCTGGAATAGATTTTATCAAAGGCGAAGTCTCAAAAATTGAAAACGATAACGAGGCGGATGGATCTAGTGTAACCTTGGTATTAAAAAGCTCAAATCTTCTTGAAAAGATGAAGGAAGCTAATGTCGTTGTTTTAAAAATCGATTTAACCCAGAATAAAAAAGACACTCAAAGTCCAATAAATTATTTAAAAAAAGAAGATGGAGAGATTAAACAAAAATATATTGCGAAGATTTTTTATGAAGATGGTTGTGAGATGGAGAATATAAGAGCTTTTACTGTAATTCACAATCTCGAAGATATAACTAATGAAATATATCACATCCCCGAGGATATTATTGAGAGCTATTACAGTGTGGACGTTATTCGAAGGGATGGGTTTTTAATTGGATTTTCCACCTCAGAGCTAGTAGAAAAAATCGAAGAGCAATTAAATGGGATTGTTTTTTTAAGAAAATTAGAGCTATTACAGGTAGATGAGTATCCACCAGAAATTAATGTTTTAAAAGAAAAAAGAGAGGCAGTCTCATTTGTAAAAACACTTGTAGAACCAACAGAGCATATAGAAACTAACAAAGAAGAAATTAAGATTAAAACTCAAAATGGCAAACAACAAAGTATTATAAGTGTGAATATTGCAAAACTCGATTTACTTTTAGATTTAGTAGGGGAGATTGTAATTTCAGAAGCAATGGTTACTAAAAATCCGGATTTAGACGGCTTGCAGCTAGATAATTTTAATAAAGCTTCAAGGCAACTACGGAAACTTACTAATGAATTACAAGATATTGTAATGTCAGTACGGATGGTACCAGTATCTATGACTTTTCATAAGATGAATAGAATTGTTAGAGACGTAAGTAAAAAGCTAAATAAAGAAGTTGAACTACAAATTATCGGAGAAGAAACAGAGGTTGATAAAAATATTATTGACCATATTTCTGATCCACTTATGCATCTTGTGCGAAACTGTTTAGATCACGGATTAGAAGAAAAAGAGGAAAGAGTAGCTTTAGGTAAATTGGAAATTGGTAAAATCACTCTAGAGGCTAAAAATGCTGGTGGTGATGTATTTATAATTGTTAAGGATGACGGGCGTGGACTTGATAAAAGAAAAATATACGAGAAAGCTAAACTCCAAGGTTTAGTTACTAAACCTTCAGATGAACTAACAGAAAAAGAAATTTTTTCTAATATTTTATTACCAGGATTTTCTACAAACGAAAATGTAACTGAGTATTCTGGCAGGGGTGTTGGAATGGATGTTGTAAAGAAAAATATTGATAGCATCGGCGGGGCAATTTCTATTGAGAGTATAGAAGGACATGGTACCACAATATCTATTAAAATACCTTTAACACTAGCAATAATTGATGGACTTGAAGTAGCTGTTGGAATATCGAAGTATACTATTCCTATTACATCTATTAGAGAATCCTTTAAGTCAAAAGAAAATGAAGTGATTGCAGATAGTGAGGGGAATGAAATGATAATGATACGAGGTGAAGCTTATCCAATATATAGACTTCATCGATTATTTAATATTGACACTACTATAACCGAGCCCACCGATGGCATAATGGTAATGGTGGAAGATAGTGCGAGGGCTGCTTGTTTATTTGTAGATTCCTTAATTGGAGAGCAACAAGTGGTAGTAAAGGCCTTGCCCACTTATATTAAGAGAGCTAAAGGTATAGCTGGATGTACAATACTTGGAGACGGAAATATAAGTCTTATTTTAGATGTAAATGGCATATTGGATAGGTAAAAACAAAGAGAGGTGGCTACAAAATGGCAGATATTTTGGATGAAGTTATGGAAACTTCTGAAGACACACAAAAGGGAAAATTCCTCACGTTTTCTGTTGGACGCGAAGCTTATGGCATTGAAATTAAGTTCGTTACAGAGATAATTGGTATACAGGAGATAACAGAGGTTCCAGAACTTCCAGGTTATGTGAGGGGAATAATAAATCTACGAGGTAAAATTATTCCAGTTATTGATGTACGTCTTAGGTTTAAAAAGAAGCCAAAACAGTATAATGATAGGACATGCATTGTTGTTATTGATATAAAGGGTACTTCGGTTGGTCTTATTGTAGATAATGTAGCTGAAGTAATTAATATAGATGAGAGTAATATTGTTCCACCACCAGACATGAAGGCAGGTTTCCATAACCATTATGTTAGGGGAATAGGAAAAGTAGGGACTGAAGTTAAACTTTTGCTTGACTGTGACAAGTTACTAAATGATGACGAGTTCGTAAAAATCACTGAAACAATTTAGAGGGGGATTATTTAAATGAAGTTATTTAACAACTTAAATATTGGTACAAAGATATTAACTGGTTTTTTTATGATGGCGATTATTGCTACTATAATTGGTGTAATGGGAGTCATTAGTTTAAATACTATAAATAATAAAGATACGGAGCTTTATGAAAAAATGACAGTTCCAATGATCAATCTTTACAATATGGATGAGAGCTTTCAGAAGATAAGGGTAAATATAAGAGATATAATCATGTCTTCTAGTGCAGAAGATATATTGGGGTATGAGGCTAAGATAAAAGAAAATCAATTAAATTATACTGAAAATTCTAATATATTTAATAAAACATTAATTTCGGTGGAAGGTATGGCTGTTGCTAAAACTACAGATGATTCAGTAATAGCCTATAATAAAGTTGCAGCGTCTATCATTTCACTTGCAAAACAAAATAAAGATGCTCAGGCTATTGCACTTATTAGCAGTGACGCTCTAAAGGCAAATGATTTAGTTGAAGTCAATATGAAGAAACTTACAGCTATGAAAATTTCCCTTGCAAAACAAGCCTCTGATACTAATTCCGCTACTGCATTAAGTTCAAGAAACTTAATGATTATGTTAATAGTATTTGGTGCCGCCCTAGCTGTAATCCTAGGATTAATAATTTCAAAATCAATTACTAAACCAATAAAGAAGCTAGTGGGTTATGCTGATAGAATTGCACTTGGAGATGTTGAAATGGAAATTACTAAAGAAACAAAGGATGAGATAGGGACCTTGATGGTAGCCTTTAAGAGTTTGATCGTGAATATACGGGAGAATGCAGATTCAGCGCACAATATTTCTAAAGGTAATTTTAATGTATCTATTACACCTAAATCTGATAAAGATGTACTAGCAAAAAGTTTAATTCTTGTTGTTGAAGCCGTTAAAGCACTTGAAACAGAAACAAGTTTTCTAACCAAAGCCTCAATAGAGGGGAAACTATCTACCCGTGGAGATGCACAGAAGTTTAATGGGGGATATAAGGATATAATTGAAGGTGTAAACAATATTTTAGATGCTGTCATTGAACCTATTAAGGAAGCCTCAGCGGTACTAACTGAAATGGAAAATGGGAACTTAAAGGTAAGTATGACTGGAGATTATAAGGGAGATCATGCTGATATTAAAAATGCATTAAATAGTACAATAGATTCATTATCTTCATATGTAACTGAAATATCAGAGGTACTCGACGAAATGTCAAACTCAAATCTTGACCTATCAATTAATAATGAATATAAAGGTGATTTTGCTCAAATTAAGGATTCACTAAACCTTATAATTCAATCTTTTAATGAAGTATTTACTGAAATAAATAATGCTGCGGATCAAGTGTCTGCAGGTTCAAACCAGGTCTCTGATGGAAGCCAAGCATTATCTCAGGGAACTACTGAGCAGGCTAGTTCGATAGAAGAACTTACGTCATCAATTACGGAGGTTGCTGCTCAAACAAAACAGAATGCAGTTAATGCTAGTCAAGCAAATGAGCTTTCACTTAACGCTAAAGAGGGCGCAGTTCTTGGAAATTCTCATATGAAAGAGATGCTTAAATCTATGGAGGAAATAAATGAATCCTCCTCTAATATTTCGAAAATAATTAAGGTTATTGATGATATTGCTTTTCAAACAAATATATTAGCATTGAATGCTGCAGTGGAAGCTGCAAGAGCAGGACAACATGGTAAAGGGTTTGCAGTAGTTGCAGAGGAAGTAAGAAATCTTGCAGCAAGAAGCGCTAATGCAGCTAAGGAAACTACGGATTTAATTGAAGGTTCAATTAAGAAAGTTGAATTTGGAACAAAAATTGCAATTAACACTGCAGAATCCCTTGATCAAATAGTTGAAGGTGTATCTAAAGCCGCGACTTTAGTTGGAGAGATCGCAGCGGCTTCAAATGAGCAAGCAACTGCGATATACCAAATAAATAAGGGGATAGAGCAGGTCTCAGATGTTGTGCAAACTAATTCAGCAACTGCGGAGCAAAGTGCAGCTGCTAGTGAGGAACTTTCAAGTCAAGCATCAATGTTAAAAAATATGGTAGGAAAATTTAGATTAAAAAGAGGAACATCTGCAATATATAATGAAGTATCTAAGCCGGGTTCTAGGAAGACAGAAACTAAAAAGAAACCAAGTATATCACTGAGTAATAATGATTTTGGAAAATACTAAGAAGATTTAAAGTAGGGCCGTGGTTATAAGTTTAATTACGTGCCATGGCCTAATGTTACATTAGAGGTGAGTAAATGATAAGTTTAAAAGATAGTGAGTTTAAGGAACTTATGGAATTTATGAAAGGGAATTATGGAATAAATCTTACAGAAAAAAAAATTCTTATTGAGGGCCGCCTTAATAATTTGATCATAGAAAAGGGTTTTAGCAATTTTTCAGATTACCTAAAATTTGTTTTTAAAAACTCTTCAGGAAACGAGATTAATACACTTATAAATAAGCTGACTACCAATCATACTTTTTTTATGAGGGAAGCAAATCATTTTGAGTACCTTAGGGATACTGTACTTCCATATTTAGAAGGGTGTTCTAAAACTAAAGATTTGACGATCTGGAGTGCAGGATGTTCAAGCGGAGAGGAATCATATACCCTAGCTATGATAATTGCAGATTACTTTGGAACTCAAAAATCTATATGGAATACAAAAATTCTAGCAACGGACATATCGAAAAAGGTTCTTGAAATTGCTAGGGAGGGGATTTATTCGTTAGATGCTATAAATAATATACCAAAATACTGGAAACAAAAATATTTTAACAAGGTTAATAATGAAAATTATCAAGTTTGTGAAGAAATACGAAATGAATTAATATATCGGGATTTCAATTTAATGACAGAGGTATTTCCTTTTAAGAAAAAATTTCAAGTTATATTCTGCAGAAATGTAATGATTTATTTTGAACCAAAAACAAAAATGGAATTAATTAATAAATTTTATGACTTGATGGAGCCAGGCGGCTACCTTTTTATAGGTCATTCAGAGTCAGTAAATAAGAATGAGACCAAGTTTGAGTATATTATGCCAGCAGTTTATAGGAAGGGATAGGGGAATATGAAATGAATATAGTAAAAAGGGTAAGAGTGTTAGTTGTTGATGATTCTTTACTTTTTAGGGAAACAATTGCTAGAGGACTCGCAGCAGATCCTGGTATAGAAGTAGTAGGGACAGCAGGAGATGCATATGATGCAAGAGATAAACTAATAGAGCTTGAGCCAGATGTTATGACACTTGACGTTGAAATGCCAAAAATGAATGGTATAGAATTTTTAAAAAGACTTATTCCTCAATATCCTATACCAGTAGTTGTTGTAAGTGCGGTTAGTGATAATGTTTTTGATGCACTAAACGCAGGAGCGGTAGATTTTGTTACAAAAGTTAACGCAGTCACTGGCAGCAATAAGGAAGTCTTTATAAATGAATTAATTATAAAGGTTAAAATTGCATCTATGGCGAAAGTAGGAAATCTTAATAAAACTATTCCAAATGCAAAACGTATAGGCAAGATCAACTCAAGAGGTAGTAATACAATAATTGCTATTGGAGCGTCTACAGGCGGAACTCAGGCTATTCTTGAAGTGGTTAAAGGTTTTCCAGTCGATATGCCGGGTATTATAATAACTCAGCATATGCCACCTGTATTTACGAAAATGTATGCTGCTCGGTTAAATAATCTATGCTTAATGGATGTAAAAGAAGCAGAGGATGGAGATATTGTCCTTCCGGGAAGAATCCTTATTGCCCCCGGTGATATGCATATGAAATTGATAAAAAGGGGTAAAAATTATTTTGTGGAATGTTTTATTGGAGATAAAGTAAATGGGCATTGCCCGTCTGTAGATGTGTTATTTAAGTCAGTAGCGCAGATAGCTGGACGTAGTGCCATTGGAATCATTTTGACAGGAATGGGTTATGACGGAGCAAAAGGTCTTATGAGTATGAAACAGAAAGGTGCATATACCATTGGTCAGGATGAGAAGTCTAGCATTGTATACGGTATGCCTAAAGTGGCTTATGAGATTGGTGGGGTTACAAAGCAGACATCATTAAAAAATATCCCTCAATTAGTTTATTCTATTTTAGATAATAAAAAATAATGGAGTAAAGAACAAGGAAACATCAATAAAATCCTGCTAACCGAAAAGTTAACAGGGTTTTATTAATAATAATTAATTATCTCACGCCACTTGCCACGTAGATGGCACTTATTTTCTGATTTTTTAAAGTAAAAGAAGGAAAATAAGTAACTATGTAGAATCTATAACTTGATACTTTTTTAAAGGAGATTTAAATGAAAATTCACATATATTTTATATATCTTATTGTAGCTCTAGTTCTTTTTCTTTTAATATTAGTTTCTGCTCTTTTAAGAAATATCTATCTTAGAACAAGAGCTGAAAAAGAGCTTATAATGAAAAATGAAGAGGTTACAGCTATTTATGAAGAAATTGCTGCATCAGATGAAGAATTAAAGGGTAATATACTTGAATTAACACAAAAACAAGAGGCACTTTGGAGAAGTGAAGAAAGATATAGAATTGTAGCCGAGTCCACTATGGATATAATTTGGGAAGGCGATTTAATTAATAAGAAACGAATTTTTTCAGATAAACTATACGGCATTCTTGGTTATAAAGGATCTGAAATGGAGGCTTTAGATAATTGGTTTAATATTGTTCATCCAGATGATATTAAGTGGGTAAAAAAAAGTATAAAACATCAAATAGATACAAAAGTTGAAATAGAAGCTTTTGAATACAGAGTTAAGTGTAAAGACGGGAACTATAAATGGGTATTGTCTAATACTAAGTGTGAATATGATGAAAATGGAATTGCTACTAAAGTATTTGGCGCTTTTACTGATATTACTAAACTAAAAGATCAACAACAAAAAATCCATAGAATGGCATATTACGATGCTATAACTGCTCTTCCCAATAGGGTTATGTTTCGCAAAATGGTATTAAAAGAAATTAAAAATGGCGATAAGGCTGGTGGCAAATTTGCATTAGTTTCTTTAGATTTAGATAATTTTAAGTTAGTTAATGATTCTTATGGACATATGACAGGTGACAAGCTTTTAGTTGAGATTGGAATAAGGTTAACAGAAGTTTTGAATGAAAATATGATGGCATTTAGGCTTGGTGGGGACGAATTCACTATTTTGATTAAAGATGTTTTAGAAAAAAAAGAAGTAGAGGTGTATTCTAAAGCTTTACTTGAGTCATTAGCAAATCCAATTTCTATAGATGGGAATATGTTTCATGTTACTCATAGTAGTGGCATTGCTCTTTATCCTGATAATGGGACAAGTTTTAATGAACTTCTTAAAAATGCTGATACAGCCATGTATAAATCTAAGAAGTCTGGAAAAAGCACATATACCTTTTACCATAGGTTAATGGGTGATGCTGCAATGGAAAAAATTAAAATGCAAGCCAATTTAGAAAGAGCGTTAAAAAATGATGAATTTATATTGTACTATCAGCCAATAGTTGATGTTAAGGTCGGGGAAATAAAGGGTTTTGAGGCTTTAATTCGATGGATGCACCCTGAAGATGGGCTTGTTTTTCCAGATAAATTTATAAAGGCTGCTGAAGAAAGCGGAATAATTATACAAATAGGTAATTGGGTGATTATAAATGCCTGCAAATATGCAAAATCGATTTATGATAGTGGGTTTACAAATTTTTATGTTTCAGTAAATGTTTCTGCCCTTCAGCTCTTGCAGAAGGATTATACGAATTTTGTTTTAACCACTATCAAAAATATAGGGCTTCCTCCGGAATTACTTTTAATTGAAATAACAGAATCAGCATTAATCGAATCTATGGACTTGGTAATTGAAAAGCTTAACAGGCTAAAAGATAATAATATTAAAATAGCTTTGGATGACTTTGGCTGTGGATACTCTTCCCTAACATATCTGAAAATGCTACCTATAAACATAGTGAAAATAGATAGGTCGTTTATAGAAGATATAAAGTCAGAAGATGATGTGAAAAGTATGACAGGAACTATAATTATTTTAGCCAAGAAGCTTGGGTTAAGTGTTATTGGTGAAGGTGTTGAGACAAATGAACAATTAGATTATTTAAAGAAGCATAATTGTGATATGTTTCAGGGTTATCTAGCTAGTAGACCAGTCCCAGAAGAAGAAATAAATGATTTGCTAAAAAAGAATATAAAATATTAAATAAGGCATTCAATTGTAATGATTGAGTGTTTTATTAATTTATAAAGCTAAGGTAAAAAAAATTCATATAATTATTGAAGAATCTTATATTTTATTGTATAATTAGGAAATATTTATTCGTTTTACAACTAATACTAAGGAGGAATATCATGATTTTCCCAGGTTTTCATAATAAAGATATAAAATTAAATTCAGAAAAAATATTTGAAGGTATTGCTAAAGGAAGAAAAAAAGCTTTAGATACTTGGTTTAAAGACACTTGGCTTGCACTTGAGTTCACAAGGGATTCACTTTTAACTTATTTTGACGAAAATGAGCTTGAGCTGCAAGAAGTAACAAAACTATTAGAAGAAAAAAGGTTAAAATTTCAAGATTTTTCAGAGTTATTCATTATTAATAAGGATGGAATTATTAACGTATCTACATCTACCTTGAATATAAAAAAAGAAATGAAATCTATCCCTAATTTTATTGAGGGAATGAAAGATAATCCTCTGATGTATGGTCCTTATATTGATTCTGATACAGTAAAAATAGGAAATTTTAATTCGAAATTTTCTGATGAAGTTACTTTAATGTTTTCATTGCCTTATGAAAACAAAAAAAATGGTAGAAAGGCTGTACTTTGCGGGCGAATTCCGAATGATGTAATGTCAGATATTATACAAGATGAAGATACCCATATTTATAAGGAATCTGGAGATAATTATATCTTCATGTTAAACTCCAATGGTACAATTCCTGTAGGGACTGCAATTTCCAGAAGTCGTTTTGAGGATGATACATTTACATTAGGAGATAATCTAAAGCAAGGAATTAAAACAAAAAAATGGGGTACTATAAAAATAGAAAAACACACCGAATTTGAAATTATTTTTAATGATCCTGAAACGCAAGAGTTGCATCCTGGGGTTAAAAATACCATTCAAAATAAAGAAAATTTAGATACGTGGCCAGGCTATCCTGATTATAGACATATACTAGTCGGTGGTAAAGGGATAATTATAAAGCCACCTAATTGCTCTGACACTTGGGGACTTATGTGTGAAGGTGATATTTCCGAAATTTATAATTTTAAGAGTCTAAACTTTAAGTTACCAATATTATCGGCACTTGTAAGTGCAATATTTATATTTGGAAATTATTTATTATCATTATTTAATAACTCATATGTTGTTCCAAGACTAATTTTAGTATGGCTTTTTATTTCTCTCTTCTTAAGTTATATTGTAAAAAAATTAGTAGTGAAACCATTAACTTCTACTATTTCAATTCTTAAAGAAATAGCTGAGGGGGAAGGTGATCTTACACTTAGGGTTGGAAAATTATCAAATGATGAAATTGGAGAGCTTGCAACATGGTTTAATAAATTTGTTAATAATCAAATGACAATAATAAAGAGAATGGGAAGAGCTTCTAGTGATTCATCTGGGTCTGCATATTCATTGCTAGCTTTAGCTGAAAGTGTACAGAAAAACACTAGCACAATAGAGAAATCTATATCACACTTTCTAACTTCGTCAAAAAGGCAAAATGAAATTTTTAAAGATACAAATGATAGTGTAAGCCAAATATCAAACTCAATTAATGATATGAATGGTCTGATAACAAATGTTAGTGTTAAGATACAAGACACTAATAATTATGCTAATTCAAATACAGAAGTTTCTAAAAATGTTATTCTTAGCATGAAGGATTTGGAATCTGGCATGGAAAATGCCCTTAAAAGTATAAGTGTGCTCCAAAAATACTCAGAAGAAATTACAGAAGTAACCAATGTAATAAGTGGCATCAGTAGTCAAACTCATATGTTAGCATTAAATGCATCTATAGAGTCTGCGCGCGCAGGAGAGGCCGGCAAAGGCTTTAATGTTGTTGCTCAAGAGGTATCAAAACTTGCAGTTGGGTCTGCTGATGCAGTTGTATCTATTGGAAAACTTATTTCGTCACTTCAAAAGGAAACTGAAATTACAATTAAAAATATGCGCAACATTGGAACAAAAATAGAACAAGAGAGTGAAATTGTTTCAAGTTCTATGGAAGCATTTAATAAAATCCAAACCGAAATTACGCTTGTAACTACTGATGTAACGTCAATTACAAAGTTAATTAAGCTTCAAGCAGATGAAATAAACCAGATAAAAGAAAGTATTGGTGAATTTGCCACTAAAATTGATAAAGATACACTGAAAAATAGCGATAGGAGTGAAGTAGTTACAGATCTAATAGGTTCTATTTTAAAACAAACAAAACAAGTTGAACAAGCATCAAAAATACTTTCTCATTCCTCAGATAATTTAAATGAAATTGTAACTGGATTTATTCTAAAATAAATTATTAATATAAAAGCTTTTAATTAAAGTAAGGAGGTAAAATATTATGAAAACTAGAACAATACGTAAAATAGTAACTGGAACTACTCAATACGATGGAGCTGGAGTCAAACTTGTTAGGGTGATTAGTACACCAGATGTTAATGAATTTGATCCCTTTTTAATGTTGGATGCTTTTGATTCCGAAGATCCAGAGGATTATACAAAAGGTTTTCCGTGGCATCCTCATAGGGGAATTGAGACAGTTACGTACCTTATAAAAGGGGATATTGAACATCTAGATAGTTTAGGGAACAAGGGCAATATATTAGATGGCTGTTGTCAATGGATGACGGCTGGAAGTGGTATACTCCATCAAGAGATGCCACAATCATGCGATAGAATGCTAGGAGTTCAGCTTTGGCTTAATTTACCACGAGAGGATAAAATGACGACGCCAAAATACAGAGATATAAGAGCAGAGATGGTACCTAAAATTGAAGAAGATGGTTCAACAATAGGAATTATTTCTGGACATTATAAAGGTAATTCGGGCGCCGTTCAAGGTGAACACGTGAAAATGTTATTCCTAGACGTTGATATGAAACCAGGTGTTAGATGGAAATTAGATACTAGTAAAGACACAAATTTGTTTATATATATAGTTGAAGGTGAAGGCTTATTTGAAAATTCTGATGAGAATTTAATCACTAGTAAAAGAGCAGTGCTTTTTAATAATGGTGAGGAGTTATTAGTTAGAGCATCAGAAAAAGGGCTTCGTTTTCTTCTATTTTCAGGAGCTAAGCTAAATGAACCTATTGCATGGGGTGGACCTATTGTTATGAATACCCAAGAAGAACTTAAAAAGGCCTTTAAAGAAATTGATGATGGAACCTTTGTTAAATAAATTGTTATAAATAAATTAAAGTAAGGAGATAGATGATACTGCACAGTAACATCTATCTCCTTAAAATTATTTGTAGTATATTATACTTTTGTAATTTATTCTTGTTTTAAAATTTGAGTGAGAAGAGGTACAATTTCATACAAATCTCCTACAATGCCATAATCCGTATGTGAAAATATTGGAGCTTTTTCATCAGAGTTAATGGCAACGATGACTTTGGCATCAGTAATGCCACGAAGATGTTGAATCTGACCGGATATACCAATAGCTATATACAATGACCCTGTGAATTTTTGACCAGATATGCCTACGTACCTGTCAAGTGGTAGCCATTCCTTTTCTTCAGCAATTGGGCGAGAACAGCCAACTTCAGCACCAACAACATCAGCTAAGGCTTCTATTATAGGTAAGTCCTCTTTGGCGGTAAGTCCGCGGCCAATACTGCAAACTTTATCAGCCTCAATGATACTTACACCTTTATGACCGATTGAATTACTTTTGATATTTTCTATCTTAAGATAATTTATGAGTGTATCTATTTTTTCCTTTGCAGATCCTTCTTTTATAATAATGCACTTACGGTTTTCTTTTATTACTTTAGGCATTGGTATACTTGCTCCGCTAGTTACATCATTACTAGTGTTAGCTGGTGGAGTTTTTTTGGGGGTTTGCAAAATAGCGTGTGAGATAATTAGTTTGTGAATTTCATTTGTACCTTCATATATTGTACAAATTTTAGCATCACGATACATACGTTCTACGGCAAAGCCCTTTATATATCCATAACCACCATAAATTTGAACTGCATCATTAACAACTTCTAAGCAAACATCGGAAGCATACAATTTCGCCATAGCAGCCTCAGTTCCATATGATTCATGATCTTGTTTTAAAGATGCTGCACTGTATACCATAAATCGAGCAGCGCGGATTTTGGTAGCCATATCCGCAAGTTTGAATGCGATAACTTGTTGCTCACAAATTGGTTTACCAAATTGATTTCTTTCTTTAGAATAAATTAGTGCTTTTTCATAAGCTCCTTGCGCAATTCCTAGTGCTTGGGATGCAATACCGATACGTCCACCCTCTAAGGTCTGCATAGCGATTTTAAACCCTTGACCTTCTTTTCCTAGAAGGTTTTCTACCGGTACTTTTACGTCGCGAAAGAGTAATTCAGCCGTAGCAGAAGAACGAATACCCATTTTATTGTAATGTGTGCCAATGGTAAATCCCTCTGTTGGATATTCCATAATAAAAGCACTAATCCCTCTGGTTCCAATTCCTGGAGTTGTCACTGCAAATATTACATAAGTATCTGCATAACCACCATTTGTGATAAATATTTTAGCTCCATTTACAATATAATGATCACCGTTTAAAACAGCTGTAGTCTCTGTTTTACTAGCATCACTTCCGGCATTTTCTTCAGTTAGGCCAAAGGCACCAAGTTTTTTACCAGATGCTAGTGGAGTAAGATATTTTTCTTTTTGATCTTCTGTACCAAATGCCATAATAGGCCATGATCCTAGTGATACGTGTGCTGATAAGATAACACCAACACCTCCATCTACCCTGGATAACTCTTCTACAGCAATTGCATAACTTATTGCATCTTTGCCAGCACCGCCATATTTTAATGGATATGGAATCCCCATAATAGATAGTTCTCCCATTTCCTTTACAATTTTTTCTGGAAAAATATTTTTTTCATCTAGTTGAAAGGCAATTGGTTCAATTTTTAGTTCAGCAAATTCTCGAACAGTTTTTTTAATCAATTCCTGTTCCTGCGTTAATTTAAAATTCATAAAACCATCTCCTATTGTGATATCTTTTTTTTACTTCCTAAATACTATATTCTAGAAATATGCCTTTATTCCTTTTCGTTTTTAATCAATATTACCTATTTTAGAGAATTTAGAGAGACTAGTTATAAATTGTTCACAATATTGACACTTAAATGCAACAATTATTTGGTAGTATTAATAATACAAACAGATGATACTTTAAAACAATATCAAGTTAGTATTGGAGGAATTTATAATATAGCCTTAAAGGGCATAAAGGAGATAAATTATTATGGAACTTAAAGAAAAAAAAATGTCTAAAAAATCGGGAAAAGCTGTTATTTCAATTTTTATGATTGTTGTAGCTTCAATTGTTGCAATTCTTGGGGTTGTAACATTAATTAACAATGTTTATATATATAAAAGTGCTGTTACTCAATATGTTGCGCAAGGATATGCTGTTGCAACTGTAAGGAAAGAATTATTGACATCACAATTACTCCCAGGAATATTTGAACCAATTGCTTTATATGGAGGCATTGCATTTCTTCTATTAGGTGTGAGCATAGTAAATAAAAAAGTTTCAAAATGTCTAATGTTGTTAACTAAGGTTGAAGTTAAAGATGACGCTATAAAAGAAAGCATAAAGGAAAATAAAGTTGCTGAAGAAGTTGTTGTAGAAGAACAACCTCTTGTAGAAGAAGCCATTGTTGAAGAAAATGTTGCTCCAGTGGAAAACATAGAATCAACTCAGCAGATAAAAACTGAGGAAGAAGTTATAAAATCTTAATCAATATAAAATAAAATGGACTTGTATCAGTAATACTGATGCAAGTCCATTTTTCAATTAATATCTACAACAGTACTTTTATCTACAATATTCCACCAGGTATTTCCAGGATTGAGAGGTAAATCATTACCTTTATCATCAGTTAGAATAGTTTGCGATGTGACAGTTTCTTTATTCCAATGCATTTTAACAAACTTACCATTGCTAATAACATAACCATTCCCCGAGCCCACAAGTTCAATGTCTAAATGGTTTCCATCTGCCTGTGTTTTAATAGAAGTAATTTGCACCACTATATTTTTAAAGGCTAGGGGAAGATTATCATCTTTGTTAGTTGAAGGTTTTCCATCCATGCTTTTTAGGTAAAATCCATTCTTAAAGGTGTAATTAGTGTTGTAATACTTGTTTACTTTAAGCAATACATTTGTAGCTTTGGATAGTTTGGTATTATTCCAATAAATTTTATTGAATTTTAAATTTACAATAGGTTTGTATTCAAATTTTTTTGATTTAACAAGCTCTCTCAATTTTTGCGTAGAAGTATAAAGGTTATGAGGAGCTTTTCTTATAGAATCTCTCCAATATGTAGATGCATTTGTCATTTCATTCATACTCATCAATTTTTCATTGCTAATCATATCAAGTGCTTCTTGACTTCCTCCACAATGAGCAAATGGCAGGTTATATTCTTTTGAAATATCTAAGAAATAAGAACGGGCACTTCTGATCGGGCCAATTTTTTGCACATCATTTTTTTGATATAATGCAATAAATCTAGGAATACCACCCTCTGCCATTGTTTCATAAACTATATCTGCAGAGTTTAATCCAGATTGAGGCCTTGCATCTACGGAGTTTTCAACTATGGCAAATACAGCAATATTATCTAATACTTCCTTGGTAACTTCTTTACCTGTATATGGTGAGATGTACTTTTGCGAAGTTTCCACAGGGGTTTGTGCTTGACTTTGATCAACAATCGGTGCAACTTTCTTGTTGCACCCCTGTGTTATAAAACATATTGATATAATTATACAGAATAGCTTGAACTTGTTTTTCAAATTAAACATCCCCTTAATAACTTTTAGAAAAATATAAAATTACTAAGATGTTATTCTTCTAGCCGTGTTATAACCTGGCATATATTTTAGTTCTATAATTGTAACAGCTGATCCTGGTTTAGGTGAATGCACAAACTTGCCATCTCCAACATACATACCAACGTGATATATTGGATTGCCAAAAAAAACTAAATCACCTGCTCGTAAGTTACTTTTACTAACCACAATACCTTTTGTTGTTTGAGCTTTGGCAATGCGTGGTAATTTTATATTGAAATGATTATAAATATACATAGTAAAACCTGAGCAATCAAAACCAGCGGTAGTAGTTCCACCACTTTTATAGGGTGTACCAATAAATTGTTTTGCATATGCTACAAGGGTTGTTCCAGATATGATTGTCTTAGCTTGTACATTAGTGGTGCTAATACATAGCGACCCTGCGACAAATAAAGCAAGCGCAAAGGACGTAATCTTTTTTAAATTTTTCATACATCTCCTCCGTTGTCCATATTTTGTAAACGTATTCTGTATATACTATTCTACATAAACAATGAATTTCCTTTTACAAAAAAAAATTAATAATCTAATTTTAGAATTAGATTATTAATAGGAGTGATGTTCTTTAATTAAAAGTGTTCATACGTTTCTAGTTTATGGGTTTGTTTTGCACTATCTGAGATAAACGTTTTATAGGTAGAATAGCAATAATTACACAGGTAATTATTGTTTCTAGTCCCATGTATGAACCGTTATATAAAAAGGAGTATAAATAAACTGAACCACCATTTGCATAACTTCCGAAAAATACTACGCCAGATATGAAATGGCATGTGAACCTTGCAAGCATTGAGAGGATTACTCCAACAAGAATTCCTTTAATATTACATGCTCTAAAGTAGCCAACTATTCCAATAGCCATAAAAGGAAGGGGATAATCAAATAATACTTGAACTGGATGGATTGCAAATGGATTCAATAAAAAATTAACAATTCCAAATAAAAATCCAGTTAAAAATCCAACTTCTGGACCATAAAATAGAGCTATAAGTACTATTGGAATCATACTTCCAGCAGTTACGCTACCACCTTGTGGTAATTTAAAAATAGTAATTAGTTGTAATGAAGTAGCTAATGCAATAGACATACCAATTAAGGCAATCATTTGAGTAGTAAATTTAATTTTCCTGATTTTTAAGACTGCAAAAATTAATAAAAACACCCCTAGTAGTGCAAAAATAGAAATAGGACTTTTGGTAATTTCAGCAATTCGATCGTTAAAATTCATTTGTATAACCTCCACGTATTGTGCTACAGAACTATTATGGTAAAAACAAAAAAGCTATATTCTCAAAGGAATATAGCTAATGTATTTATACATCATAACCGCTTTCCTCCGCTGGTATTATCCAGATCAGGTATAAGGGTTAATGAATTTAATATTCATATCTCAGCCATAAGGCACCCCTAGCACATATATTATTATTTCTCTTTAATTATATAGCATTATATTACATTTTACAATCGGTTTTTGGATTCTAGTATTAAATTGTCAATATTTTAAAATTTATAAAAGGTTATTTTAGTGAAAATATCTATTATAATACAAATATTTATATTATAATAGATATTAACTAAGATTAAGTATTTATAATATTAAATAAAAACAAAATTAAGGAGATAATAATAATATGGATAGATTAATAAAGATAAATACTAAAGATGATATATTTGATAAATATAAAAATACACCCATCAGTGTTTTATTAGAATACCATAATTTAAGCACACCGTATGAAGCAGTAAGTAGTCCACAAATGTTAATTGGAATGTGTATGGATAACAGGAAATACCTTCATATACCAAATAACTTTGCATATATTATTCGTTCTGGTGGAGGAACACTACGTTTTAGTGAATTTAAGGTTTCTTATTCAATAGCAATAGGAGGAATTAAAACTATTGCACTTATAGCTCATAATCATTGCGGAATGGTTAATTTGATGTCTAAAAGGGAACAATTTATTCAAGGACTTGTTGATATTGTAGGATGGGATAGACAAAGAGCAGAAGATCATTTTATGAATTTTGCCCCAATGTTTGAAATTGATAATGAAATAGAGTTTGTTTTAGAAGAAGCTATGCGGTTAAGAACTAAATACCCTAATATACTAATAGCTCCTCTTTATTATAACTTAGATGACAATTTGCTGTATTTAGTTAAAGAGAATTAGTAATATTATATTAGTTAACTAAATTTAACCAAGGAGGAAGTATGAAAAAAAACATATATTTAATATTTTTATTTGCTATTTTAATTTCTTTTTCAGGCTGCTTTAGTAGTAAGAATAATGTAACTCAAAAAACAAAATTAGTTACCCCACCACCTGTAGTTGAAAAAATTAAGCCTGCTGAGGTAGTTAAAGCTCTATTAAAACCAGATTTTGATAATAATGCTGTTATGATGGCACCTAGTAAGAGTGTACCAGTTCTAATGTATCACTCAATTTCATATGAGAAAGATAATCCTATTCGTCTTCCCGTTAAAATATTTGAGCAGCAATTAAAATATCTAAAAGATAATGGGTATTATACTATTTCACTTGAGAATTTATATGAATACTTCATGACGGATACAAAAATACCAGAAAAATCTGTAGTGCTTACTTTTGATGATGGCTATAAAGATAATTATACAGCCATGTTCCCTGTACTTAAAAAATATAATTTTAAAGCAACAATTTTTGTTATTACGTCCAGTATTGATAAAGACCCAAACAGTATGACATCTAAGCAACTTTTAGAAATGGAGAAATATGGCGTTGATATAGAAAGCCACACTGTAAATCATGAAAATTTAAAAGATCTTTCAAAGGAAAAGCAATTGGCAACTCTAATCAAATCTAAAAAGGTTTTAGAAAAAATGTTGAATAAGAAAGTGAATTTTTTTGCATACCCATTTGGTGGTTACAACGCTAACGCTATTGAAGCTGTAAAAGAAGCAGGTTATATAATGGCCTTCAGTACTGATGGTAGATGGTCTTCTAAATCAGATGGTATATTGCAATTACATAGGGTATATATAAGTTCATTTCATGATATGGAAGAATTTAAAAATAGGGTTACCAATCCCTAACTAAAAAGTTTATTTAAAAAACAAAATAACCACATATTGCTTTTTGATATAAGTAGTGTTACGGTATAAGTGAATCTTAGGTTAACGATTAAAGATTTTGTGATTTATACTATACCTCTCGAAAAGTTATATAACAAATTATATTAACAAAGTTATCGTTCTGAGTGCATGAGGGTTCGTCCCGAGTGAGAAGGCGAGAGAATAGTTGTATTTTACAAAGAGTACACCACTGAGTGGTGAGTACACCAGTTAGTGGTGCTTCTTTGATTTTACCATACTATCCTTGTGCCTTTTGGTACAAGGATTTTTTTAATTTATTAAAAGAAAGGATTTTATAAATGGAGACAAGAATTGCTTTAATTGGAATTATAGTTGAAAACAAAGATGCTGCTCCAATGCTTAATGCTATTCTTCACGAATACAATGAGTACATCGTAGGTAGAATGGGAATTCCATATCAAAAACGTAATATTTCTGTAATAAGTGTAGTAATGGATGCGCCGAATGATGTTATTAGCGCCCTATCAGGTAAACTTGGAATGTTACCACATGTAAACATCAAAACACTTTATTCCAAAGTGCCGACTTTAGAATAATAGAGACACAATTAAATCATTATTAATGGTTTAAGGGTTATAAATGGAATGAAAGGGTTGTAAATTAAAAATATTCACAATAAAAAGGAGATTATGTTATGTATGATTCTAAATCTAAAAATGCAACAGAGTTTATTGATGATGGTGAGATTCTATCAACCGTTGCCTATGCTAAGGAAAACAAAAGAAATCGTGAATTGATAGACAGTTTGATAGAACGTGCAAAAGACTGTAAAGGATTAACTCATCGGGAGGCTGCTGTACTTCTAGAATGTGATTTGGAAGATGAGATAGAAAAAATGTTTAAAGTAGCAAAAGAAATTAAGCAGAAGTTTTATGGCAACCGCATTGTCATTTTTGCTCCACTATATCTTTCAAACTACTGTGTAAATGGGTGTGTGTATTGTCCTTATCATTCTAAAAACAAAACAATATCTCGTAAAAAACTTACGCAAGAAGAAATAGTTCAAGAGGTTATAGCACTTCAGGATATGGGACACAAGAGATTGGCTTTAGAATCAGGAGAAGACCCTATTAATAACCCAATAGAATATATTTTGGAAAGCATAAAAACCATTTATAGTATTAAGCATAAAAATGGAGATATCCGCAGGGTAAATGTAAATATTGCGGCAACAACCGTGGAAGAGTATCAGATGCTAAAGGAAGCAGGTATTGGTACCTACATACTTTTCCAAGAAACTTATAACAAGAAAAGTTACGAAGAGCTACACCCAACAGGACCAAAACATAACTACGCATATCATACTGAGGCTATGGACCGTGCAATGGAAGGCGGCATTGATGATGTGGGAATTGGAGTTTTATTCGGTTTAAATATGTACCGCTATGACTTTGTTGGCTTGCTTATGCATGCAGAACATTTAGAGGCAGCTAAAGGTGTGGGTCCACATACAATTAGTGTTCCACGTATTTGCCCAGCAGATGATATTGATCCTAATACATTTTCAAACTCAATCTCAGATGAGATGTTTGAAAAAATCGTGGCGATTATTCGTATAGCTGTTCCATACACTGGTATGATTGTTTCCACACGTGAATCAAAAACAACTCGTGAACGTGTTCTAGAACTAGGTATATCTCAGGTAAGTGGAGGTTCATGTACTAGTGTTGGAGGATATGCTAAAGTAGAAGCTGAAGATGATAACTCAAAGCAATTTGAAGTAACTGACACCCGTAAATTAGATGAAATTGTAAATTGGCTTTTGGAAATGGGGTATATTCCAAGCTTTTGCACCGCTTGTTATAGAGAAGGGCGTACAGGTGATCGTTTTATGAAACTTGTAAAGGCAGGTCAAATAGGAAACTGCTGTCAGCCAAATGCACTTATGACACTTAAAGAATATTTGGAGGATTATGCGTCCGTTGATACTAGGAAAAAGGGCGAGGCGTTAATTCAAAAGGAGATTCCTAATATAAAAAATGATAAGGTTCGTGCAATTGCAGTAGAGCATTTAAAAGAGCTTAAGGATGGAAAAAGAGATTTCCGTTTCTAACATTAAAAAAGGTATAGCAAAAATTAAATTTGCTATACCTTTTGTTTTGCTATACATTTTGCTATGTCTTTTGAAGAGTATATACGAGAATATTTTATAAGTAACTGTATGTGTTATTCTAAATATACCAAATTGTAAGGTGTTTCCTGATAAACATAATAATTCAACCAATTTGAAAAAAGTAAATTCGAATGACCTCTCCATTTTACAATAGGTGTATTTGATGGGTCATCCTTTGGATAATAATTTTCTGGAACGTTTATATTTAATCCATTTTCTATATCCCTGTCATATTCTTTTTTTAGCGTTAATGGATCATACTCTGAATGTCCAGTTATAAAGATTTGGCGTCCTTTTTTTGCTAATATAATGTAAATTCCTGCTTTATCAGATTCCGATAATATTTCAAGCTCATCTATTTTATCAATATCATCTTTTTTTATTCCAGTATGCCTTGAATGTGGAGCATAAAATTCATCATCAAATCCGCTCAAAAGTTTAATATTTTTCTGTGTTATTTTATGTTTAAATACTCCAAACATTTTGTTATCAAGTTTATGTTTTTGCACTCCATAGTGATAATAAAGTCCTGCTTGAGCACCCCAACAAATATGCAAGGTAGAGTATACATTGCGAACACTCCATTCCATGATTTCTTTAAGTTCCTCCCAGTAATCCACTTCTTCAAAAGGAACAGCTTCAATTGGGGCCCCAGTTATTATCATTCCATCAAATTTTAAATCTTTTATTTCTTCAAAAGTATTATAAAACTTAATTAAATGTTCCTCAGATATATTTTTACTTGCATGACTCTTCGGGTGAAGAAGTACTATATCAATTTGCAGTGGAGAGTTACCAAGAAGTCTTAAAATTTGCGTTTCAGTTTCAATTTTTGTAGGCATCAGGTTTAAAATAATAATTTTTAGTGGCCTAATATCCTGATGAAACGCGTTATCCTCTGTAATAGTAAAAATATTTTCTTTACTTAAAGTTTTAAACGCTGGAAGATTGTCAGGTATTTTTATTGGCATTTAGAACCTCCTTGAATGAAGGCATCTTATAAAAAAATAACTGGTAAGATGCCTAAGTTCTACTTTAATTATTTAACTGATTTTTCTAGAGCTTGCTTTAAATCATATATGATATCATCTATACCTTCAACGCCAATTGAAAGTCTTATAAGATCTGTGGTAACTCCTGCAGCCTTCTGCTCTTCTTCATTAAGTTCAGCATGAGTTGTGCTTGATGGGTGAATTACTAAAGATTTTGCATCTGCAACATTTGCAAGGAGAGAGAATAATTCTACACTGTTAATGAATTTCTTCCCAGCTTCAAGTCCACCCTTTATTCCAAAAGTGAATATTGATCCTGCACCTTTTGGTAGATATTTTTTAGATAATTCTTTATATTTACTCCCTTCAAGTTCAGGATAATTTATCCATGAAACACTTGGATGATTACTTAAAAATTCAACCACTTTTCTAGCGTTTGAAACATGTCTCTCAACTCTTAGTGATAATGATTCCAGTCCCTGAAGGAACAAAAATGCACTCTGAGGACTAAGTGTTGCACCTGTGTTTCGGAGTAGTTGAACTCTAGCCTTTAAAGCAAATGCTGGAGCACCTAAATCAGCGTATACTAATCCATTGTAACTTTTATCGGGGGTTGTAAAATCAGGAAATTTACCGCTTCCAGCCCAATCAAATTTTCCACCATCAACTATTATTCCACCAATAGTTGTTCCATGTCCTCCAATAAACTTTGTTGCAGAGTGGATAACTACGTCAGCTCCGAACTCGATTGGACGGCAAAGGAAAGGAGTTGCAAAAGTACTATCGATAATCAATGGTATTTTATTAACGTGGGCAATATTTGCCACTGCTTCTATATCTAAAACATTTATTTTTGGATTTCCTATTGTTTCTCCGTAAAGTGCTTTTGTTTTGTTTGTTATAGCTTTTCTAAAATTTTCAGGATCATCTGGGTCAACAAATATTACGTTAATTCCAAGCTTTCTAAGTGTTACATTAAATAATTCATGAGTACCACCGTATAGAGTACTTGCAGCTACTATTTCATCACCACAGCTTGCTACATTAAGTATTGAATAAAGTATTGCTGACATTCCAGAAGCTGTAGCAAGCCCTGCCACGCCGCCTTCAAGAGCAGCAACCCTTTTCTCGAAAACATCTGTGGTTGGATTCATTATTCTGGCATAAACATTTCCTGGTTCTTTTAACTGAAATAAATTTGCTGCGTGATCTGCATTTTTAAATACAAAAGAGGAAGTTTGATAAATGGGAACTGCTCTTGAACCTGTAGTAGGGTCTGCAACCTGCCCTGCATGTACTTGTAATGTTTCAAAACTTAATTTTCGCTCGCTCATAATATAATCTCCTTTTTTATAATTATTTTGTCCTAAAATAAAAGCTGCTATCCTATAAGGATAGCAGCATGATTAACTTTAATAAACAATAAAATTGTATAATAAAATTTGCTAACATCCTTATCTTTCAGATTTTACAATCTGATGGAATTGACACCATTGCATTTAAAAAATGCTGGTTGTCGGGCATCATCGGGCCAGTCCCTCTGCCGCTCTGGATAAGTTGTATTTAGTTATTAGTGACTAGTATATTACTGTAAAAGGCAATTGTCAATGCTTTTCAGAATATTTGATAAAATTAATTTATTTACAAACATCAATAAATATTGCATGGGTAAGTTCTTGCATTTTTAGTGGCTTAATTTTTAATGCAGTAAATGCTGACCCAGCAGCTGGATAAACATATTCAAAATTCTTAAGGGAAACATCTAAATATACTTCAATAGGAGTTAATAGTCCAAATGGACATACTCCACCTACAGGGTGACCTGTTATTTCAGCAACTTCATCGTGATCGAGCATTTTTGCTTTGGTATTAAAAAAGTCTTTATATTTTCTATTATCTACTCGTGCATCACCTTTAGTAACAATCAGAATAGCTCTATCTTTAAGACGAAATGATAATGTTTTTGCAATCAAAGCTGGTTCAACCCCTAAGGCTTTTGCAGCAAGGTCGACAGTAGCACTGCCTTCTTCAAGTTTTATTATTGTATTTTCAAGTCCGTTTTCTATAAAAAATTTTTTGACACTTTCAACACTCATAAAAAAGCCTTCTTTCTTTAATTCTTTTAGTAAATTAGATTTAAAGGCTATGATAAAGCTTTTATTGAATATTGTCAATAGTGAAAAACAGTTATGTAACATATGTTTTTGACAAAGGAATAGTGAAAGTAAACTCTGAGCCTTTTCCATTTTGACTGGATACAGAAATTAAACCACCATTTTGCTCTATGAGTTTTTTACAGAGTACCAGACCAAAACCTGTTCCTTTTTCACCTTTAGTGCCGCGAATGACATTATTTTTATTTAAATCAAAAAGAGTCGCTATCTTCTCTTTAGGCATTCCTACCCCATTATCAATTACCACTATTTTTGCGAATTCTTCATCTATATCAATTTTAATAATCAATTTTCCATCATCATTTGTAAATTTTATTGAATTTGAAATAATATTTCTTAGAATTACCTCAATCATTCTTTGATCAGCATATACATGTGGGTTATGCTCTAATTCTTCAACGATAGAAATTCTCTTTTTTGCTGCAACTCCTTTTAAAAGATCTATAACTGTTCGAATTGATTCTAATAAAATAAAATTTTTAGGGAAAAAGGGTAATTCTCCCAGCTGAATTTTTGACCAGTCTAATAGATTTTCAAGTAAATGCATGCTGTTCGCTGCAGAATCAGTAAGATTACTAAAAAAATTATCCTGCTGACACTCCTCATATGTCAACTTATCATAAGCTATCATATTAACACTTTGTATTATATTAGCTAATGGTGAACGCAAATCATGACCAATTATTGAGAAAATCCTATCCTTTGTTGCATTAAGTGTTTCCAGCTCAATATTCAATTCTTCTTTGATCTTTATTAAGTCTGAAATAATTGCATTTTTTTTGTAAAGTTCCCTTTGTATATTGATTACCTCATTGTTAAGCAAAGAAAGTTGTTGGTAATTGCCTGGAGAAACTGAAAAATGTTTCATTTTTTCAGATAAATATTTAATGGATTTATCGTTTATTTTAGTTAATTCTTCATAAAGAGCAAGGTAGTTTGAAAAAACAATAATAATATAATTATTTTCGAACTCAACTCCGCCAAAGTCCATAACAGTTACTGAATTAGTAGAATCAACAACACCGAGTTCATCTCCAAATGCTACTTTTTCATTTTTTAAGGTTAAAGTAAAATCTATAAATTTTTGTATATCAAATCGTGAAACTATTTTAGAAACATCATCATTTATTTTTAAATTTGTTTCAATATTTTTGATTGTAATAATATCGGTTATTATAAAATTTGAATCGCACTTTATTACAAGCCAACGTTCGTCATATGACTTCATCTTTATCCACACAAAGCTTTTCTGACATTGTATATACCTCTTCAAAGTCATTAGTATAAACATCTGCACCAATTTTTCTCCATAGCTGCTTGTCTAGGTTGAATGGATAGCCACCCACAGTAATAGGAGTAGATATTCCAGAACCCTTTATTGATTTTATTAAATTCTGTACCTTCGAAATATTAAATGTCATTGAACAAGATATTGTAATTATATCGGGATGTTTTTCATTTATCATTTGAATTATCGCACTGTGAGACATATTAGCTCCAAGGTAGAAAGTATTCCAACCGCAGTATTCCATATAGTCACAAATCATTCTTATACCAAACTCATGAAGTTCTCCTTGAACACAGGTTCCAAGAAATATCTTATCGTTTTTAGGAGTAGCAAATATTCGCTCATAAAGCATAGACATTGCAACTTGAGATACAGCAGTAGCGTAATGTTCTTGTGCAACATTTATTTTACTTTCATGCCATAGATTTCCGAGTTCTAGCTGAAATGGTTGCAGAATATATCTGTAAATATCTTTAATTTCGATATCACTTTTACAAATATCTGTAAAGAACTTAATGGCTGATATCTTATCGCCTGCAAAAATGAACTTGCTATACTTATGTAAAAGATCACTGAGTGGGTTATCATTTTTAAAATATGAGACGGATTCATATTTTTCATTTTTTAGTGCCTCTACCCCAATGTCAATATACTCAATAAATTTAGTAAATAAATCCTCATCCATTTCACCTTTGTGCACTAAATCATTAAACACTTCTTTTGTGCAATGATAAAAGATTTCCATGGAATCTACGGGCAGTTTCAGATTAACAAACAAGGTGTTAACCCACCTATTATATTGCTGGAAAAGCAACTTGCTATCTGCCTCAACAGCGGAAAATAAATATTCTAAATTGGTTTTGGCATCATCTAACGCATGCAGAACGCCAGCTATACCATATTTATTAAATTCAGGTTGAATTATATATTGTCTATCATTTATTTCATTTATAATAAATGGTAGTCTAGGTCTTAAAAGATCAATTTTTGATTTGATTGTATCAATCATAGTATGCCTCCCAGCAATTGTAATCTTCTTTAAAATTATCTGTTGAAAAGGTTTTATTTAAAAGAATTCATAAGAATTTTATAATTTATTGTTCATATTACAAAAAAATTACTTATTTTATAATTTTAAACTATACAAACAGACAATTTAATGATAGAACAATATTATTAAATTGTCTATGTATATAGGGAAATTTTAGTCTAATTAATACTTAATATGGATTATTAGTGTATAAAATCCATTTTACAATGAAATACTATTTTACTTATATAGGAATTTAATGTAAAGTGTAGAATTTTATATATAATAAGTATATAATTGCATATATATGAAATAAAATGTAAACTAAAGAAAAAATAAATGGTTTATCATTTAAATAAATAAAAGGGAAGTTAAGTTATGAAAGATACAAAAAAGATTAAAATTTTAATTGTGGATGATGATAATACTTTTCGTTATATTATAAAAAAAATTCTTACTAAGGTTGGTTATGAAGTAGCGGAGGCTGACTGTGGAAAAGAAGGCTTAAGAATAGTAGGAATTGAAAAGCCGAACCTAGTTTTACTTGATATTGACCTTCCAGATATTAATGGCTATGAGGTATGTAAACAGATAAAATTGAATCCAGATACCAAATATATACAGGTGATTAGTATGTCTTCCTATTATACAAAAAATGAGGATTGGGCTTATGGAATAGAATGTGGAGCCGATAATTATCTCACAAAACCTATTGATCCAAAGGTACTTATTGCTATTGTAAAGTCAATGCTGCAAATTCAATATACTGAAAGTAAGCTCAGAAATGCAATAAAAGAAGTTGAAGATATAAAAATGACTGATATAGAGATGATAGATATAAAGAGGAAATTACTTAAATACAACGGTATGATGAAGCAGAATAGCTATAGATTAATTAGACTTATAAATAATTTAATAGACATTACTAAAATAGATTCTGGTTTTACGAGTATGACATGGCAGAATGTTAATATTGTAAAAATTGTGGAGGATATAACTTTATCTGTGGCAAGTTTTATTGAAAGTAAACAAATTGAACTCATATTTGATACAGATATAGAAGAAAAATTTACTGCTTGTGATACAAATAAAATAGAAACGATAATATTTAATCTTTTATCAAATGCGACAAAGTTCACTAACGCAAATGGGACAATTACCGTAAATATAATAGACATGGAAGATCATATAATTATTTCGGTAAAGGATACAGGCGTTGGTATAGCTGATGTGGATCAGCAAAAGATTTTTGAAAGATTTCTACAAGTTGACGATACCTCACATAGGAATAACGAAGGTAGTGGTATAGGGTTATCTCTAGTTAAATCTTTTGTAGAAATGCATAATGGCGAAATTACTATAGAAAGTACTTACGGCGAGGGGAGTAATTTTATAATTAAACTTCCAATTATAATAAAAGATGAAATTAAAGAAAAAGGTATAGAATGTATTGACCAAGGTTATGTAGATAAAATGAATATAGAGTTTTCAGATATATATCATTAGGGTTACTAATATAATTACTTGAACTATGGAGGCACTGCTTAATGGACAAGGAAAACTTAAAAAATATTAAGTATATATAATTGGATGAGTGTTAATATACCACAATTTGTTATAGCTGCAGATCAAAAATTAGAAAAATACAAGCATATTGATAATATTTAATAGCTTTACAAGTGAGGTAAACTGCTAAAATATATATTTTGGTAGTTTACCTTGTTTTTTAAATGATTTTTAGAAATTTAACACGAGTACTAACTTAAGATATATTACTATTGTAACAAAACAGTAGAATAAGAATAATATAAAGTATAAATATTATTTTGGAGGTACTTATGTACGATTACCGTTGTAAAAAATGTGAAAATTATGGACATTGTATGCCCATGGCCAATATGCCTATGATGAATATGCCTATGATGAATATGCCAATGATGAATATGCCTATGATGAACATGCCAATGATGAATATGCCCATGGAGAATATGCCAATGATGAATATGCCCATGGAGAATATGCCAATGATGGATATGCCTATGGAGAATATGCCAATGATGAATATGCCCATGGAGAATATGCCTATGAATAATATGCCTATGGAGAATATGCCTATGATGAATATGCCTATGAGTGAAGATGATGATGAAGATTTAAAGAGCATGTATCCTATGGTTTATATTATAATAAATCCTATGGTTAAACATCATTACGATATGATGGTAGCAAAACATGGTAAAATGCACTGCCCTAGCAAGGATGAAATGGATCGTATTTGTAAAGAGATATCTGACAAATATAAAGAACATCATAGGAGCAATGAGGAAGACAACGATGATGATTGTAATGATGATAATATGAGACAAAGAGGTAGATTCGGCGGTGGAATTCAAAATTTAGCTAGGATACTTCTTATTGGAAGTCTAATTGGAGGAAGAAATTATTACGGATGGTAGCATTAATAGCGTTGTAATGTTTGGTAAAACGAGCTGATTTTTAATTTTATCCGTAACCAATAACTACTGAATTAATTTCAGTAGTTATTTTGTCGTTCAAATTGTGACTCTGCAGGTGTTAATTAAATTTATTTTATTATTCTGCATTGGTATAATAGTGCATAAAACACTGAAAGAAGATATAATAAAGGGAGCTTTAAAGTTTATTTTTTAGTCTAAATCTATTTAATTAAAGGGGAATACAATGATAAAAACGAATGTTATGCGGATTTTAGATAAAATGAATATAGAATATGGTGTTATAACTTATGAAGTTAAAGATAATAAAATAGATGGAGTATCTGTGGCAAATAAGATAGGTAGAGAAGAAAAATATCTTTATAAAACTTTAGTGACACATGGAAGCTCTAAAGAAGTTTATATTATAGTGATTCCAGTTAGAGAGGAAATAGACTTTAAGAAAGTAGCTAAAGTAACTAATGAGAAGAGCGTAGAAATGTTAAATTTGAAGGAGTTACAAAAGTATACGGGATATGTTAGAGGTGGGTGTTCACCCATAGGAATGAAAAAGAAATATAAAACCTTTATTGATAAAAGTGCCCTTGAAATAGAAAAGATAATTGTAAGTGGGGGCAAAATAGGATTTCAAATAGAAATTAACGCAAATTTGTTAAAGAATATTGTAGATGGTGAGTTTGCTTATTTAATAAAGTGAACTAAAAAAGATGATTTCAATTTATAGAAATCATCTTTTTAATTCATCACTGAATTATTAAATTATTTATGATAAAGGAGATATTATATAGTTTTACGTATTTGGATTTTTCTTTTCATAGAAATAATACATTAAGAATGCAACGAACGCAAAGAATATTGGACCAGCAACGCTCCAAATTGTTATGGATAGATTTCCTTCTAATGCCGGTTGTAGTATTGAAAAGAAATTCGCGAATCCAACAGTGAACATAACTACTACTGTCCAGATTATAGCACTCTTATCAGTTTTAAACATTTCGAAAGGTTTAATAATATCTTTATTTTTCTTGAATGGTATGAAAGCATATGCTATAAACAAGTATGGAAGAGTCATAGCCACATTAGTCATTGCCACTAAAACATCAAAGAAGCCTGACATAGTCTCTCCACCAAAGGATATAAGAGCAATCATAACACAAACTATTACAGCTTGAATCCACATAGCGTATTGAGGCATTCCGTTTTTCATTTCTGCTAATCTCCCAGGCCATAATTTAGCTGGGGTACCTTCAATTAATTGTTTTAATGGAGCGAACATTAATGTAAAGAAAGCACCTGCTAAAGCTAAGAACATTGAAATCCCAACAAATCTTGCTACTCCATGTGCCATAGTTAATGACATAGCTTCGTTTGCTCCAAATGCTTTTCCTAGAGCATATCCTAAGTTGCTCATTACAACATAACCAACATTACCTAAGTGAACGCTCTTGATATTCATAACATTTTGCCAGTTAGTAAATATACCAACCAGGAATATACCAAGTGAGTATCCAATGGAGATAATAACTGCGGAAATAACAACACCCTTAGGGAATGTTTTTTCTGCATTTTCTGTTTCGTCAACCAGGCCACCAACAACTTCTATACCACCATAAGCAAATAAAGCAAATACTATAAATGCGAAAGATGAAATTATATTTCCATTATAAGCAGGATCTGGTGAAGCCGTGAATGAACTAAGTCCAATTACTGGTTGAGCTAAATGACCATGATTTCCTATAAGTACTGCTATAGCTCCAACAAATAGGACTATGTTTAATGCTGCAACTGCAGTGCCGCCTAGTGAAGTTACCTTTTTAATTTTTTCTAAACCCTTAGTTGATATATACGTAACAAGTATTATCCAAAGTATTCCAAGTATTCCTAGAGTTTTAGGTCCAGTTAGTCCAGTCATTCTAAATAATGACCAAGTTTGTGTTGTATCTTTACCAAATATTGCATTTGAAATTGGTACCCAAACTCCTGATGCAACGTTAACCATCCAAACTACATAAGAGGCATACCACATGAATGTTCCCATAAAAGCAAATTTAGGACCTACTGACTTTGCCATCCATGAGTAAATTCCACCCTTTTCATCCTTAAAAGCTGCACCAAACTCGGCCATCATGAAAGCAAAGGGAATAAAAAATGTTATTCCTGATAATATGAACCATGGAATTGCAGCATAACCCATTTTATAGAATGATCTTGGGATGTTGTTAAATCCATAAACTGATGTGAAAATCATTAAGACTAAAGCCACCAATGTTAAATGTTTGGTTTTTATCGTTTTTTCTGACATAATTTTCTCCTCTCGGTGTAAGCGTTTAGAATTATTTATTACGTTACTATATAATTATATATGAAACGACAAAAAATTCAATATGTTTATTAGCAATTGCTTAAATTTTTGTCGTTTATTAAGTGGAATCTTAACCAGTTTTTGCTGATTTGGATTTAAAATGTTATACTGTATATAATATATTAATATAGCTTGGTAAAATGGGCATTCTAACTCTAAAGGTTTAAAATAAGTTAGAATGTTTTTTTGAATAAAATTACAATTAAGTATTGAAGGAGATAATATGCGAAAAAGTGGAAGAACACCATTAATGAGAGCGAAAAAAATTGAGAAGGCATTAGGTATCTCAGAGATATATTTGAAACTAGAAGGAGCTAATCCATCAGGACATAAATATGACCGTATTTCAGAAATTTTAGTGAAAGATGCAATTGCTACTGGCTTTAAACAAATTCTAGTTGATGGATCTGAATGTTATATAAAATCGGTAATGTTATTTGCAAAGTTGAATGAACTAGAGGTGAAGATTCCTCTATTCAAGCAAGAAAAATGGAAAATGTCACATTTAGATAAAAATATCTTATTGGATTTAAGAGGTAAGAAAAATACAGGTACTCGTTTACAACTAAGAGATATAGCAGAAAAAAATAATATGTATTTAATGTGCGAGTGGAATTTAAACAACATTATAAGTCATCTTGTATTAGAAGACATGACGAAAGAGTGTTTGGAACGCATGGATTTTAAGGTTGATACAATTACGTTACAATTAGGGCTAGGATATACACTTTCAAGCGTTTATAGTGGACTAATAAAAAGTTGGGTACATGAAGAATTAAGTAAATTGCCTCAATTAATATGTGGCGCTAAGCCATTATGGCAGGAAAGTTTGGATGAATATGCTAAGAAAATGCAAATAACACAAATGGAAAGCAATAATATAAATGACATTAATAAAACGAACTTGAATTTACCTGGAAGACATACACAAATAGTTGAAACAATTATGAAAATTGTTATGGAAACACGTGTATCTATGGTTGATATTGAAGAAGAAGATTTGAAGCACGCAGCTACAATGCTCCGTGAACTTGAGGGTGTTATGGTTTCAAGAAAAGAATCATATGCAATGGCAGCTTTTATAAAAAAATCAAAACAAGGATTGCTAAGTAATGGGAAACATTTGATTATTCTAAACGATGCAAGAAGTGAGATCGATGTATGTGAAATTAAAAGTTTTAATGAAAAAAGCAAAGATGACCTAATAGAAATGACGCGTACTTGGCTCGCGACTTATAATGATTCGGTGGGAGAGACCGTAGATGCTATAGAAAAGGCTATGAAAGAAGGATTTTTGCTAGTAGCAAAACGAAATGGTGAAGAACAAGGAATCTGTATTGTTGTAAGCATGGGATTCAAACGGTTCATTCCAACTTATCATCTAGCGTATATTGGTGTTAAGCCAGGCAATAAAGGCCGGGGTGTGGCATCTGAACTGATTGAGCGTGCAATAGAATTGACAGATGGTAATCTGTCCCTTCACGTAGATCTTGACAATAAACGTGCGAAAAATCTATACCGTAAAATGGGATTCAACCATGTTTATGATCGTATGATATATAATCATCCAAATGATTAAGTTAGAATACTAACTGAATAGTTAGAATACTAACTGAATAGTTAGAATACTAACTGAATAGTTAGAATACTAACTGAATAGTTAGAATAATAGAGGCAAATTACTGAAATATATTTCGGTAATTTGCCTCTTATGATTTTGAAAAATTAATGTTGTAATGATTTATTGTGATAAGATATAAAAGTGTTAATTAAACATCTCTTATTACTCTACAAGGGTTTCCTACAGCTACAACATTAGCTGGAATGTTTTTTGTAACAACGCTACCAGAACCTATTACGCTATTATCACCAATAGTTATACCTGGATTTATTATAGACCCACCACCAATCCATACATTGTTTCCTATGGTTACAGCTTTGGTATAATCTGCATTTTTAGGTCTTAAATTAGGGTCAATTAGGTGCGTTGCAGTATATATACTCACATTTGGAGCACATAATACATTATCACCAATTTTTACGAGTCCATCATCTAAAATCAAAAAATTGAAATTTGCATAGAAATTTTCTCCAATTTCTATATTGGTACCATAGTCACAATTAAAGGGAGGTTCAATTTCAAAATTGTCTCCTACTTTGCCGAACAGTTTTTCAAGAATATTTTTTCTATCAATAATGTCCTCGGGATCTGTATTATTATATAATTTTGTTAGATGTCTAGCTTTATTTCTTAAGAGTACTAAATCTTTATCATATGCATTATATATTTCACCATTAAGCATCTTTTGTTTTTCACACATTTTGTACACTCCTTATTAAATCTGCATTTTAACTAAAAGCATTTTTCATTTCTATTTTCTAATTCCATACCCGCCATAAATAGTTCTGGTATCTACTAGCGAAATAACAGCATTTATATTTGAATTTTGTATTAGTTTTAAAATCTCAGATTTTCTTTTTCGTTTAACATGTAATATAAGCATTTTTTTTTCTTCTTTTAACCCTTCTGCATCAACAAGTGTCACTCCTACATTGTCTGCTCTTAATATTTCAGCTAATGTTTTTCCATCTTTAACAGACACTATTGCATTTATGGTCATGAGTCCTAGTGCTAGTTTTTCTTCTAGAATACAACCTATGTAATTTCCGCAAGCAAAGCCTAATGCATAAGCCACCATTTTTAATGGTGCTTCATTTATTCCTACAAGCATTGTACCAATTACATATAACCATATAAGTACTTCGAAAAAACCGATAATAGAACCATAGAATTTTTCACCGCGAGTTATAAGTACTGTTCTAATTGTAGTTAAAGAAACCTCAACTATTTTAGCAAAAAAAATAAGCATAAAACTAAACATACGCAGCCCCCTCCATCAAAATATTTGTTGCTTGTACGTTTTCTATTATATATATACAATATTGCTCTATATAAAGAGACTTTACAATACTATTCTTAAAAGTTTATATATATTTAATTAATATGATATTGAATTTACAATTATATTATAATTAGAAATTTCTATTTATGTCATAAAATTAATAGTTGACAAGTCAACGAAATTTACTTATATTTAGTGGAAAAGGGTAAAAGGGGAATGAAAATGGATTCAGTAAATAATAGCAATAATAAAAATAGATGGATGATTTTATTTATAGTTGTTATGGTAACTTTTATGTCTACATTAGATGGTAGTATTGTAAATGTAGCGCTACCAGCTATGGCTAAATCTTTAAATGTAACATCCGCGGGTATTCAATTGGTTGTAACAAGTTATTTAATTATAGTTTCAGCAACCATATTAGTTTTTGGGAGACTGGGAGATATAGTCGGTAAGACAAAGGTATTCAAGTTTGGAATTGCTATATTTACAATGGGTTCTATATTTTGTGGAATAACAAGTTCACTTTCAGGTTTGGTTTTAGCTAGAGTGATACAGGGAATAGGAGCTGCGGGGACTATGGCCAACAGTCAAGGAATTATAACCGCAGTATTTCCATCTAATGAAAGAGGTAAGGCACTAGGAATCACAGGAACCTTTGTGGCTCTTGGAGCAATGGCAGGACCAGCACTTGGAGGATTTATAGTGGATGCAAGTAGTTGGGAATATATATTTTTAATAAATGTTCCAATCGGTATAATAACTTTATTTTATGCTTTAAAAATTCTTCCCAAAGGTCATAAAGCAGAAAAGGTAAAGTTGGATGGCCTGGGGGCAATATTGTTTATGTTTGCTATAGTTCCTCTATTTGTATCTCTAGGAAAAGGGCAAGAGGTTGGATTTACTCATCCAATAATTTTGGTAGGGTTTTTAATATCACTTATATCTTTCATAACATTCATTATAGTAGAAAAGAGACGCGAAAATCCTATTTTACAATTAAGAATTTTTGAAAATAAATTATTTTCGCTTAGTATATTTTGTGGATTTCTATCCTTTGTGGCCATATTTTGTTCAATTATTATTCAACCTTTTTTCCTTCAGGATGTTCTTAATTACTCACCTGCATTTACTGGATTAATACTTATGATCTCCCCTTTAGTTTTGTCCGTAGTGGCACCGATTAGTGGACATTTATCAGATAAAATAGGTTCGGAAATTCTAACTTTTATTGGTCTTGTGGTTACGAGTTTTGGGTTACTATTAATGTCAACTTTTAATGAGCATTCAAGTATATTAGAAATGGTGTTATTTATAGCAGTTATGTCTTTAGGAAATGGTTTATTTCAATCACCTAATAATTCGCTAATAATGTCCACAGTTCCAAGAGATAAGCTAGGCATTGCAGGAAGTATAAATGGGCTTGTAAGAAACTTAGGAATGGTTTGTGGAATAGCTTTATCCACTTCACTCTTGTATAACAGGATGAGTTATAAAATTGGTCATCGTGTAACTAATTATGTAGCTTCCAGGAATGATGCCTTTGTTTATGGTATGAGAGTTGTATATATAACTGCAGCTGCTATTTGTATGATCGGTGCAATTTTAACTTTTTTAAGATTATATAGAAGTAAAGCTAAAATATAGTGACAAGTGAGTGGCACTATAAAAAATTAGTTAACCATTAAGTTGGTTAACTAATTTTTTTCTTATTTTTTTAGTTCCTGTTTTCCAGTCACTTTACTTTTAGCATCCATCTTGAATGTAGATTTAGCTTTATCAGTAGTGAAGTATACATTTCCGTCAATCGTAGCATCTTTTAACTGAAAATTGACTGCTGAAATATACAGATCACCTTTGAAGGTTCCATGTTCTATACTGCCCATAGGACTATTAAAAGTTAATTTTGGAACAGTCAAAACGTATCTAGCGGTAACAGTACGTTTTGCATCTTGAGCGTATAGAGCAATCTTACGTTGCATGATATCTTTACCACTAGCATCTTTTTTACCGTTTTTATAATCACCCTCAACTACAAGAGGCTTATCAATAGATAAATCTTTTGTTATCGCAATAATCCATGTGCCCTTGTTACTTATAGCTTTTTCAAAAGCAGGTGTTGTGTTTACTACTGAGGCTGTGGTTACTACATTTGGGGTTGTTTGTTTTGGTATTGTTGTCGTTGGTGGAGTAGTTGTTTTTGGTGGTGTTACAGGTTGCTTAGCACAACCTACAAATAATACTATTAATAGAGCCGATGTTATTAATATAATTTTTGATTTCATTATGAGTCCTCCTTGTTAGTAAAATAGTTTTTACTTTAAATTTAGTATAACCAAAACAATAAAAATTATATTAGATAAAAAAGGCACAAAAAAAACAGTCAATATATTAATATATTTTTGACTGTTATTTTTTTTTATTATTTAACTTGTACCTATTTCTTAAAAGATTCGATTAACACTTCCATTATGCCTCCGCATACCATGCCCTCATCTTCAGCAACGGAACCTGTCATATCTACTGTTTCAATTTGATATCCACCATTCCGAATTACATCACGAGCGATAATAATTACTTCACCTTCACTACAACCACCGCCAATACTTCCTAAAGTTTTACCATTACTCCACACAAGCATTTTTGCTCCTTCTTTTCTTGGCACTGAGCCTTTTGTGGAGATTATCGTAATAATTGCCATTTGGTCATCATCATCGTGACTCAGCTCCGTTAGTACATTTCGGTCAAATTCCGGCCAAGTAGATTTTATAGATTTTTTACTTCCATTGTTTATATTAATAAGTCTTTTATAACTAATAACCTGAGAAATAATTGCGCAAGCTATTTCCGGGGGGGTAATTGCACCTATATCTATGCCGATAGGTGCATTAACTTTGTCTAGCCTTGCCTTAAGAAAACCTTCATCAAGCAATTGATTCATAGCTCCATGAACTCTGCGTTTTGAACCAATCATTCCTATATATGCAGTGTTGTATTCTAATACTTTCCTAAGGCAATCCATGTCATGTCTATGACCTCTTGTTACAATTACTACAAAAGACGACTCGTTTAAATTAATCAAATTAAAGCATTTGTCAAAGCTCTCACAAATTACATTTTCAGCCTTAGGAAACCGCATAGTATTGGCGAAAGATGGCCTATCATCTATAACAGTTACACTAAATCCTACTAGTGCAGCAAATTCAACTAATGGCATTGCAATATGACCACCACCGAATACTATTAAGTGTGCTTCAGGAAAATAAGGCTCAATTAAGTATATTTGGTTTTCAGAAACTTTAACAAATTGAAGATCTCCAGTTTGTAGAACATATTGAACCTTTTGGTAGAAATCTTCATCAAAATCGTAATTATTATCATGGTTATGTAAATCCTCTTCAGTAAAAATGATCTTTTTTACTGGAGGGTTATCCTCAAGGTCTCCATTAGGAACAGTTGAAACCATAGCTGCCCTTTTGCCTGCATCCACAATATTAAGCAATTGTTTATAAATGCTTGAACTCATATTATCTACTCCTTTTTTAAATTTATGTCTATAATTATAATTATATAAATAATAACCTATTGTTAGTTATTATTCAATTACTTTACATAAAATTATCTAAATATTTCATCAAATTGTTTATACTGGAGTGATATTTTTCTTAACTAGTTTTTTATGGTATAATTTTCTTATGCTAAATGAATAATAAATAAAGTTAATGAATCATCTAACATATATAAATTGTGGAAGGAAGTGAGTATTTAGTGAGTTTGTGTATTAGTTGTACACTTGTTTGCTAAAGACAAATTATGAATAATGAATTATTAGAAAAATATGCTCTTTTATTGATTAAGACAGGAATTAATATCCAAAAGAATCAGATACTTGTTATCAATTCTCCTATAGAATGTGCTGCCTTTACTAGAATAGTTTCTAAAATTGCATATATACAGGGTGCTAGGGATGTAGTTATAAATTGGAGAGATGAACTATCATCAAAAATTAAATTTACGAATGCTCCAGAGGATGTATTTTCAGAATATCCGCAGTGGCAGAAAGATTTTTACTTATCAAATGCACGAAATGGAGCTGCATTTTTAAGCATTTCAGCATCTGACCCTGAGCTTATGAAGGATGTTAACCCTCAAAGGATGTCTAAAGCGCATAAGGCTGCAAGTACTGCAATTAAAGAATATAGAGATAGGCTTATGAGCAATAAAAATGTTTGGTGTGTTGCATCGATTCCAACTATTTCCTGGGCAAGAAAAGTGTTCCCAGACTTATCAGAGGATGAAGCAATGGAGAAACTATGGAACGCTATATTTAAAACAGTAAGGGTTGACACAAAGGATCCAGTTGCTTCATGGGAAACTCACAAAATCAATTTAAAGAAAAGTATGGATTTTATGAACTTAAATAACTTTAAATATTTACAATACAAAAATTCATTGGGTACTGATCTTAAGATAGAGCTTCCAGAAAATCATTTATGGCTTGGAGGATCAGATTTTACACCTGAAGGCATTGAGTTTATAGCTAATATGCCAACAGAAGAAGTATTTACGCTTCCTAAAAAAGATGGGGTTAATGGAGTAGTATTTAGTTCAAAACCTCTAAACTATAATGGAAATTTAATTGAAGAATTTTCAATTACTTTTAAGCAGGGAAAAATTGTAGATTTCAAAGCAAAAAAAGGTAATGATATTTTAAAGAGCATTATTGAAACTGACGAGGGATCTAATTATCTTGGTGAAGTAGCATTAGTACCATATAATTCTCCAATATCAAATTCAAACATATTATTTTACAATACACTATTTGATGAAAATGCATCTTGCCATTTAGCTATAGGAAAAGCATATCCAGTATGCATAAAAAATGGTGAAAATCTAAGTGATGAGGAACTCGCAAAGCAAGGAGTTAATGATTCATTTGTGCATGAAGATTTTATGGTAGGCACAAAAGACTTGCAAATAATAGGAATTACAAAAGATGGTAAAGAAATACCTGTGTTTGAAAACGGGAATTTTGCGTTTTAAGAAGATAGTTTAAATAAGTAATGTATGCCCTATAAAACTTCGGTTTTATAGGGTTTTTTTTTATTTGCTGCAACCTCATTAATTACAGAAGAAATAAAGTGGATATTTTATATTAAATAAGAGAAACTATGTATTATATAAATTAAAGCTGGAATATCAATTTATAATTTTAAAGTTGCTTATCTATGGTAAAGGGAGATGGTGTTTGCTATGGGAAATGGAGATTTAAGTGGAAATATAGATTTAATTAGAGAGGGGCTCGGCGCACAAAGCCCTATGGTGATAAAGCATTTTTACATTGGCAGGGATCAGCCTTTAGAAGCTGTAATTATTTATGTTAATGGACTTGTTAACAAGGATATTATTGATAGAGATATACTAAATCCTCTGATGATTCATATAGGAGAAAATTTAAATGGTAAGGCAAATATAGGAGATTATCTTTGCAAAAGATATATTTCTATGAGCAATACATTGGTGGAATTAGATTTGAATACAGTGATTAATCATCTTAAGAGAGGGAAATCAGCAGTATTAATAAATGGTGCGACAGAAGTAATAATAGCTGACACTGTAGGTGGACAACAGCGGGCCATTATTGAGCCTATGAATGAAACAGCAGCAAAAGGTCCAAGAGATGGCTTCGTAGAGAATTTGGAAGTTAATATTAGCCTTATTCGAAGAAAAGTCAAGGATAAAAATCTCACCATTGACTCATTTAGTGTAGGCAGGAGACTTCAGAGTGACGTGGCAATGATTTATATAAGTGATATTGCAGATAAAGAGGTAGTGGAGGAATTAAGAAAGAGAATAGAAGCTGTTGATGTAGATGCTGTAATTTCATCTGGAAAGCTTGAGCAATATATTGAAGACTATACTTATACGGTTTTTCCTCAAGCATTTAGCACAGAAAGACCAGATAGGGCTATTGGAAATATGTTAGAGGGGAAAATACTTCTTATTACAGAGGGAACACCGATGGTACTAATATATCCAGCAATATTTATGCAATTTTTTCAGGCTGAGGAGGATTATACTGAAAGAACAGTGGTGTCCTCTTTTGTAAGGATTCTTAGAATTTTGGCAGCTATTATTGTTGTTACTCTACCTTCTATTTATTTAACATTAATAAAGTTTAATGTAGAACTTATACCCATAAAATTTGTTGCACCAATTGTTCAGTCTAGGGTAGGAATCGCTTTAACTCCATTTTTAGAGATTGTAGCGATGGAACTAGTTGTTGAATTTTTAAGAGAGGGTGGACTAAGGCTGCCTACTAAAATAGCGCAAACCTTAAGTTTAGTAGGCGGTATTATTATAGGTGATACGGCAATACAATCTAAAATGGTTAGCCCCACTACATTGCTTATAGTGGGGATAACTGTAATCACTACCTTCCTAATCCCGAATTATGATATGTCTCTTTCTATTCGTTTGTTACGGTTTCCAATGCTTATACTAGCAAATATTATGGGCATATTTGGAATAGCTGTAGGGTGGTTTTTAATTTTAGTTCATCTTTCATCTTTAGATAGTCTAGGAGTACCATATTTTGAGTTTCATAAAAGTGATATGAAGGATACCTTTATTAGAGCACCCTTGTGGAAGATGAACAAGCGGCCAGAGGGTATTCCAAATCAAAATTCAATAAGACAGACGGATTTTAGAAATAAGTTTAAGAAAAAAAGGTAGTGAAATAAAATGGAGAGAAGCTCTAATAAAAGACAAAATTACTTAACGGCAAGTCAGTTTGCTCTTATTATCTTTGGTAGCATAGTTGGAGTAGGTATTTTATCACTTCCAAATAGTGTAGTAAAAGCCGCTCATCAGGATGGATGGATTTCTACATTAATTGGTGGTATTTATCCACTATATGTTGTAATGATAGCCAGCTATATAAGCAAAAAAAATCCTAATATTAGCATACTAATTTTAAGTAAAAAGTATTTTGGTAGATTTCTCGGAAGTATCTTTAATTTTATTTTTGCAACTTATTTTGTTTTTATTGCAGCAATGATAGCTAGCTATTATACCAATTTAATTCGAGCTTATACTGTGGGGTTTTTAACTCCCATTAAAATCATAGCTATCCTATTTGGTTGCATTATTTATGCAGCTTCTAAAGGGTTGAAAGTAATAGGAAGAATTAGTGAGATTTCTTTTTATCTTACAATTTTTCTTCTTTTGTCACCTATAGTAGCGCTAAGAGATGCAAATATTACAAATGTTTGTCCTATATTTGGTTCCGGTTTTAGTTCAATAGCAAAAGGAATTGTGAAATCAGTTTATGCTTATGGAGGAGCAGAAATAATTTTACTTATTTATCCTTTTTTAAAAGAGAAAAAGAAGATGTTGGCCGCATCACTTATAAGCGTAACCATGGTTATAGTTATGTATGTATGGTGTGTTTTTATAACCACATATTATTTAGGCCCAGATATTGTGAACAAACAATATTGGTCCTTTTTATTGGTGACGGATAGTATATCTATATCATTACTCAATAATTATAAGTACATTTTTATGTTTTTATGGAGTTTAATAGCATTTAAAAGCATGAGTATAAATTGTTATGCGAGTATATATATATTAAAAAATTTTGATAATAAAATAGAGAAAAAAAAGATTTGCTTTTTTATCTTTCCAATACTTGTATATTTAGCTTTTGAGTTTGGCAATGAAATAAGTAGGCAAAACATTAGCGATAATATTTTGCCCTGGTATATCATATTTAATTTATTATATATGACGGTTATTGCTGTATTTGTTTTTTTTAAGGGAGATGGTAAAGCTTGAATAAGAAAAAATACATCATAATAGTTATTGGTGTCTTTGTTTATATATTTATTATGATTGGGCAAGAACAGTTTCCTATTGAGGAGGTAGCGATTATTAATGGCATTGGCTATGATATAGAGATAAAAGGTGAAGATATCTTTGAATATAGTATACCAATTAGTACAAATGTTTACAAACCCAGTGGCATGCAAGTTAACTTGTTGTTTAAGGATAAAGGGAAAAATTTAGGAGAAATAATTCAGAAAAGACAAGAAAAGATGGATAAAAAGTTCACTCAAGGGAATGAAAGGGTAGTTTTGATTAGTGAAGATTATGCTAGGTATGGTTTAAAAACTTTGATAGATGATAGATTTAGAAATGCAGAAACAAACGATATGGCTTATTTGGCGGTATGTAAAGGGAAAGCGGAGGATTTCCTGAAATATAAGGTAAAGGGATATGGTAACTCTTCACAGTATTTACAGGGACTTATAGAAGCTTCTGTTAATTACAACTTTTTTTCTGACAATGATAAGTTAATAGATGCATATGTGAGAATTGGAGCTGAAGGTAGAAGTTTGATCCTTCCATATATAGAAATAACAGAAGACGGAATAGAAATCACTGGTATGGCTATTTTTAAAGGGGATAAAATGATAGCAGTAGCAGACATAAAAAACAGTAAAATGCTTAATTTGTTAAAACAGAATAATGTAAAGGGGATAATATCTTTACAAAATAGCCCTAAAGAGTATATTGATTTTGATGCAAAAACTGGAACAAGAAAAGTGAAATGTTATAAGCAAGGAGATAAATATACTTTCAGTATTGATTTATCATTAACAGGGACAGTTATAAATAATGAAATGTTCACTAATTTGCTAAAGGATATAGAACAAAAGAAAAAATTTGAAATGGAAATGGCAAAAAGTATAGAAAAACAATGTGATGATTTTATAAAAATAATGAGAAATAATTATAAGGTAGATTGTATTGCACTTGGAAGAGAAGCGGTAGCAGTGTATGGAAGGCAGAAAATAATTGATTGGAATGAAGTGGTTTTAAGTGCGGACATTAAAGTAAACGTAAAGGTTAAGGTGGATTTGCAGGGTAGAGGAGATTATTAAGGATGAAAATAGAAAAGAAAAATCTACTAACTCCAAATGAAGTTACTTTTATATTAATAGGGATTATGCTTGATGTAACGGCGACAAGTTTACCTAATGGCGTAATAGAAATTGCAAAACAGGATGGGTGGATTTCTGTGATAATAGGGGGGTTCTATCCTTTATATATAGCTCTCTTAGCTATTTATGTAAGTGGAAAATTTCCTAAGGAAAATATTTTAGTGCTGAGTAGAAGGTACCTTGGTAAGACTTTTGGAAGTATATTAAATTTTCTATTTTTGATGAGTTTTTTTAGCTTTTTTCCACCCTTGATTAAAACAATCGAATTAATTACAAGAACGGAAGCACTACCTATTTTAACTCCTTTAAAAATTTATATAGTTTTATCTTTTGTAGGAGTATATGCTGCTAGTTGCGGTATTAAAGTGCTGGGAAGAATATGTTCTATCACTTTTGGGATGGTTATTGCAATCATAATTCCTACGATTTCTGTTTTAAAACAAGGAAGCTATTTAAATATAAGTCCTGTCTTTGGAACAGGGATTGTAAACATCTTAAAAGGAAGCGTGTACTCTGCTTATGATTACTCATTGTTGGAACTTATATTTTTAATTTATCCATTTATAAACGATAGTAGCAAGATAAAGAGTGCCGCTTTAAAGGCAGTAGGATTTACTGCTATTATATATACCTGGATTACTTTTATAACCATATATTATATGGGAAAAGATATTATTTCTAAATCAATATGGAGTTTTTTCACAGTGACAGAAGCAGTACATGTGGAGGTAGTAAATAATTTCAGATATATTTTCATATTTTTCTGGATGATTATAGCGATTAAATCCGTGGCTATTTTTAATTATGTGTGTATGTTTCTTTTAAATGATATTAAAAAAATTAAAAATAAAAAAATAATATATGTGATTATGTCTATTGTGATTATCTTTATTGTAAAGACCTATTATCCAGATAAGGTAGCGATGGAGGAAATTATTAAATATACCCTTCCAATCAGCGTTATATACAATTTAATATATATAACCTTTATAGCCAGTTTAATATGGATAAAAAAAGGAGGGGTGAAATGAAAAAAAATATGAATATACTATTTAATGTTTTTTTGTGTTCTACTTTCGTTATCGTGTTTTTTGCTGGTGAAAAGATCAAATTAAGCAGTGTGGAGGATTTAGATATTTATGTTGGAGCAGGAGTGGGGATAAATAAATATGGAGAAGGGGATATAAAGTACAGGATACCTGCAACTTTGAACGTATATAAAGAAGACGAAAGTGTTGAACGTGTATTAAGTACTGGAGTAGGAAGTACCATTGGAAAAAGTAGAGAAGATAGGCAAAACAGAATAGGAAGACAACTTTTTTTTGGGCTTGTAAAAACTTATTTAGTAGAAGAAGAATATGCTAGGTATGGAATAAGGCCTCTTATAGATATTAATACTAAGAATGCTGGGGTTAATAATAGTTTATATTTAGTGGTATGCAAAGGCCGGAGTGAAGACTATTTTAATCTTGATATTCCTGGATATGATAATTCCGCAGAGTATATTAGCGATATGATTAAAAATTCAGTAAACTATAATTTCTTCAAGGAAGACTACATGCTTATAAATGCAATATTATCAATGGATGCAGAGGGTAAAAATGTTGTTAGTCCTTATATTGAAATAAAAGAAGATGGAATTAAAATAACAGGAATGGCTGTGTTTAAAAAGGATAAGTTAGCGGCTAAGTTAGATATAAATGATACAAAAATAATGAATATGCTACGGGAAAACAAGGTAAAAGGAATATTAACCATACAAAAAAATTCAAAAGAATATGTAAATTATGCAGCGCTATCCAAAAGAAAAATTACATGTACGAAAATAGGGGATAAATATACTTTTACTATTGACTTGGATTTGACCGGAGAAATTATTAACAATGAGTTATATGAAGGCATGGCAGTAAAGACAGAGACAATTAAAAAATTTGAAGATGATATGGCAAAACAAGTGGGAAATATGTGTATTGGATTTTTGGGCAAGATGAAAAATGAATATAAGGTAGATTTACTGCAACTAGGCTGGGTGGCTGCAGCAAAATATGGACGTGACACAGGAGTAGATTGGGATGAGGTTGTTTCTAACTCTGACATTAAGGTAAATGTAAAAGTACATGTTGATAAATTAGGAAGAGGGCAGTATTAAAAAAAGGTCAGTATTAAAAAAAGGTCAGTACTAAATATAAGATGAAAAATAGAAGGTGACACTTATGAAGAATAATAATATAACAATTATATTTTTAGTGGTAATTATTGCTTCCATTTATGCAGAAAAATTGCAAGTAAACCCTATGGAGGATTTAAATATAATAGCAGGCATTGGGTATGATATTAAGAAAGATTTAAATGGTAATGTGTTATATAACCTTCCTTTTACTATTTATGATTTTAAAAGTAAGGGAAAAAAGAGCTTGAGCAGTACTACTAAAAGTTTAATTAAAAGTAGAAACGTTAGTGAACAAAGCAGTAGTATTATAAAAACAAAGGCAAATAGCATTGGAGAAACAAGAGAAGAGAGACAATTAAAGTCCGGTAAACCTTATACAATTGGAACTGAAAAAATAGCTATAATAGGAGAAGAACAGGCATTGTATGGAATATTAAACGTTGTAAATATACTCTTTTTCAATGCCAATATTAATGATAGAGATATTTTTTCAATATGTAAAGGGAAGGCAGAAGATATACTAAATTTTAAAGTAGACGGATATCCTAGTTCAGCAGATTATATGGAAGGTATTGTTAGACATGCCACAAACTATAATTTTTTATGCTCCGAATACAATTTATATAATATATATGTAACATTAGATTCAGAAGGTAAAAACTTAGTACTTCCTTATCTAGAAATAAAGGATAAAACTATTGCGCTTACAGGTATGGCCATATTTAAAGGAAATAAAATGGCTTATGTACTACCTATGGAGGAAGGCAAAATTATGAATATGCTTAGGGAGAAAAAAGGGAAAGGAATATTAAGTTTACAAGAAGGTTCAGATAAGTATATAAATTATGATGTTATGGTTAAAAGGAATGTAAAATGTAATAAGAGAGATGGAAAATATGAATTCATCATTGATTTAGATTTTCAGGGAGACATCATAGAGAACACATTATATAGAGATATAAAAAAGGACGAAAAAGAATTTGAAAAACTCATGGGAAAAGAAATAGAGAAAATGTGTTATGATTTTTTAGGGAAAATGAAAAATGTTTATAAAATAGATTGCTTAAATCTAGGAGTGGTTGCTGCTGCCAAATATGGCAGAGAAACTGGGGTTGATTGGAATGAAGAAGTAAGTAATGCAGATATTAAGGTAAATGTAGTTGTGAAAATTGATAAGATGGGAATAGGGCAGTATTAATTGTATATGGGGAGTAAATAAGATGGATAAAACAAAAATGAACTTGCTCAAAGAGAGTGAAGCTACAGCAATGATGGTAGGATTTATAATCGGAACAAGTATTTTATCATTACCTAATGGGGTAGTACAGCAAGCAAAACAGGATGGATGGATAGCAGTAATAATTGGTGGGCTGTATCCCCTATATATAGCTTTGTTATCTATTTACTATTCAAGAAAACACCCAAACCAGAATATATTGGCTTTAAGTAATATATATTTAGGGAGGGTCTTAGGAACTATTTGCAATTTTTTATTTATGGTTGAATTTGCTATATTTACAATAGCTTCAATTGTTAGCTTAAGTAATATTTTTAGAGTTCATGCAACAACTTTTTTAACACCAATTAAAATTTTTATCCCTACTATACTATTAGCTATCTATTTAAGTAATAAAGGGATAAAAGTATTAGGAAGAATTAATAAAATTTCCTTATACATTACAGTTATTTTAATAACGGTATTATTAACAACATTAAAAAATGGAGATTATTTAAACTTTTTTCCTATATTTGAAACGGGAGCTAAAAATATCTTCAGTGGAAGTATTGAGTCTGCATTAGCCTATGGAGGAATGGAAGCCATATTTCTACTTTATCCAGTTTTTGAAGATAAAAATAAAGTCAAAAAGATAACTTTAAAGGCCTTATTAATTACTATGGGAATTTATCTTTGGGTTACATTTGTGTGTATATATTCTTTAGGATATAAAGTTACATCTATAGCTTTATGGCCAGTTCTGCTAGTAGCAGAAAAGGTAAATATACCAGTAATAAATAATTTTAGATTTCTATTTCTATTGTTATGGGGTATAGTAATGTTTAAGATTATAGCAAATGAGCATTTTGCATTTGCTTATATTCTAAGTGATGTATTCAAAATAAAAGATAAAAAGAAAATATATTGGGCTATATTTCCAATAGCCCTTTGGTTATGCTTGCTAATTAAAAATGAAGTACAAAGAAGAGCCTTAATTGGGTATATGGTTCCAAAAATAGTTTTATTTAATATAATATACATATCTATTATTGCTATATTAATATTTATAAAAGACAAAGGTCAAAAGTAACTATTTTTATTGTAAAAAACTCCAGAAATTCTGGAGTTTTTTTAAGACATATTAAAATTGTATTTTACGAAATATTATTTATTATGTGATAATTTAGAACGTTTAGTGAACTTATCATTATTTACATCTATTTTCACACCATTTTCAATACCTATATCACCACCGCTTTGAGGGAACATCTTTCTTAGCTCAGCATTAGATTTTTTATCAGTTTTCATATGGCTTTTATTATTGTCCATAAATATTCCTCCTTTTATGTTGTTTGATAATATTAATATAACCCTAACAACATAAAAATATATGTGCGAAAAATTGCTATAAATGGTGGAGGTTTTTTAAAACTTATTATATAATACAAATATACATAAATTTGAATGTATGAATTTATATAGATGTATTATAATATTAATATTAGTGCTACAATTAAAAAAATTAAAAAGGATGTGACTTAATATGCCGTTTAATGTATATGATAGTAATAGAAAATATTTAGGATTTATACAAGCTGCATATCCACAATATACAAATGTATTCATGGTTGCTAGTACAGATATTAAGTTAGAGAAAAAGGACTTTGATATAAATAATATAAAATCTGAATTAGCTAGTTTTTTGGGTTGCAAAAGTATTTTAGGTAAAATTAATGAACCAAGATTAAGTAAAAGTATCGACAATATAATAACTAAAGAATTTAATAAATTTAAAGACAATACATATGAAGAATTATTGAAACTTGTATACCTTAGAATATTACGTTATGGAGAAAAAGTTCGGTATAAAAAAGTAGAAAATGCACAAATCAATGCATATTTTTTACTTGATATTAATAATGCTGTAATTGAAAATGATTCAATAATTATAGATGAAGAGATAGATTATATTTGTAATGAAAAAATAGGAAATCTTATTCCCATGGTTGCAAAGATAACTGATTATCCGAGAATACAAATTGATAGCATGATGTCAGGGCAAGGGTTGCTATTAGGTGCAGACCTTGCTGATTTGGTGGGGAGAAGCCATATTCACAGGACAAAATTAAAATTAAAATCAGGAAATTTTATTCACGAGCTTGATTTTCCTGTGGAATTATACATAAAAAAAGGTGATACTATTGAAATCTATGTAGATAATAGAGTTATTAAAAGAATATTTTGTGATGGTATTATATACGAATTTTAATGCTTTTTATAAATTAATAAAAATGTAGATCGGAGAAATAAACATGTATATTAATGAAACAAAATTAAAGGTAAGGTATGTAGAGACAGATCAAATGGGCATAGTTCATCATTCAAATTATTATGCCTGGTTTGAAGTAGGTAGAACGGAATACATAACTGGAATAGGAATGACTTATAAGGAAATGGAAGAGAACAATATTATGCTACCAGTAATTGAAAGTTCGTGTAGGTATATACAAGGTGCAAAATATGAGGATATACTTATTATTCAAACATTTATGAAAGAGCTAAATGGGGCTAAGGTAATCTTTAATTACAATGTAATTAGAGAAGTTGACGCAAAAATTTTGGCGAAAGGCAGTACAACGCATGCATTTGTTAATGAGAAATTTAGAGTAATAAATCTTAAAAAAAAGAATATAGAGATGTGGAGTAGGTTTCAAAAACTCCTCAAAGAGTAGTATTATGTTAAGTTTGGTTCTATAAGCTAAAATTGGGGGGAGAACATGTTTTTTAAAACCGAAAGATTAGTTGCTAGGAAACTTACAATAGACGATATTATAACTTTTGATGAAATGCAAAAAAATGAAAAAGTTATGAAATATATTATAGGTAGACCAAAAACAAATGAAGAAAATATTAATGAACTAGAAAAAATCATATCCAGTTATGAAATAATTAATAGTGAGTTCTTAATTATGGCAGTAGTTAAAAAAGAAGTTAATCAGTTTGTAGGAACTTGTGCCATTGTTGAAAATGAGCATGGTGAGCATGAAATTGGATATAGATTTATTGAAGAATATTGGGGAAATGGTTATGGAAAAGAGATTCTTAATGGTTTAGTTATATTTGCTATGAAATCACTTCAGCTTAATTGTTTAGTTGCATATGTAAATAAAGACAATTATGCGTCTGTTAAGATTCTAGATAGTTCAGACTTCAATTTTATTAAAGAGTTTGACGAGTATGAAACTGGTGAAGTAATAAGATATTACAAAAAAATGATATAAATTATAAGAAATAAAGTTTTTTTAATATTACACTAACAAAAGGATATATTGTGTAAAATGCATTTGAACAAGGTTTAGTAATTCACAATTTATTTTACTTAAAGCGGCGTTTAGAAAAATACATGTTTGAGCGTTAGCGAGTTTGTATTTTTTAGCAGTTGTAAGTAAAATAAATTTTAGAATTACTTACTGATGTGAAAGCATTTCTAACGATATATTCTTTAATTGATTATTTAGTAAGCTGGGAAAAATAATGTCTAGGGATAAAACCTTTCTTAATACCTTCTGTAACTAGCAAATATGTTGCAGTAGTATCAAATCTAGCATCATGGAAATTTGATGTATCTCCAAAATATTCATTGCTTTTTAAATTTATTTGAGTTTCATCTAATTTTAGAAATTTAATATTCTCTGATAATTTTGGATTTTTATAGCCCCCACGGGTTGTGTAAAGCTTACATATATCTTTATAATATTTCATAGTGCAAAATGTATGTTTAGGCGTTAGGGTATGTCCACAATTTGCAAGTTCGTGAGTTAAAAATTTTATATCAAAATTAACATTGTGTCCTATAAGAATATCTGCATTTATAAAATCGTCAATAAAATCATTGTATGAATCTTCAAAAGTTTTGCCTTCACTTAATGTATACAAATCATCTACACTAAAACCATGTACATCTTGCGCAGAAGGTTCTACATAATCTACTGTAAAAAAGATGTTTTTGCCAGTCGTTTTTGTAGGCTTAAAATCTGTGTCAACAAGTATATAACTTAACTGACATATGTTCCCTGGCCTTATACCAGTAGTTTCTGTATCAAAAAAAATCATTTTCATTAAAAATCCTCCTGTGGCTCTCTCTGGGGCACATAACAATTATCAATTGTTATGCCTCCTGTAGTTCTTACCTAGGTGTATATTTACAGTTAATATATGAAAAGGTTATTTATAGTTTTGTAGCGCTTCTTTTTCACTTTTTTTTAATCCTTTATATACAAGTTCAAAAGACAAATCTATTAGAAAGAAGATTTTATCATCAGAAATTGAACCGTCAAGAATTATGGTGTTCCAATGCTTTTTATTCATATGGTATCCGGGTTTAATAGCATCAAAGTCCCTACGCAAATCCTCTGCCATAAAAGGTTCACATTTCAAGTTAACTTCAAGTACAGGTTTATTGATATTTGTTAAGGCGAACATTTTAGAGCTAACCTTAAAAACTAAAGTTTCATCATCAAAGGGAAAACATTCTGTAACACCCTTTTTACTTAGACAATAATTTTTTAAAAGTCTTAAAGATAACATAATAAATCATCCTTTACTTTTTTACTTAATAAAAATAAATCTATATTAATTATAACATAGATTTATTAGTTTATTTATTTCTTTAAATTTCATTTTTTACAATTGTACCATTAATCATTACAAATTCTACTTTGCTTCTTAAATCAAATGGGTGTCCACTATATATAACAATATCGGCATCCTTTCCAATTTCTAAGCTTCCAACAATGCCTTCGATGCCAAGTATTTCTGCAGCATTTATTGTTATTGCCTTTAGAGCTTCAATTTCATCCATTCCTTCTCTTGCGGCAATACCAGCACAGATTGGAAGATATTGTAGGGGAATAACAGGATGGTCTGTCATTATGGCTACTTTCAAACCTGCTTTGGATAGAATTCCAGGAGTTTTAAAAGTTAGATTTTTAAGTTCCACTTTTGATCTAGTAGATAGTGCTGGACCCAATATTATGCCCTTTTGAATACCTTCTTTTAAATAATTTACAATTAAATGTCCTTCTGTGCAATGATCAAGGGTTATATCTATATCAAATTCCTTTGCAATCCTTAGAGCAGTAAGGATATCATCAGCTCTATGAGCATGGACTTTTAAAGGTATTTCCTTTTTTATAACCTTAGCAAGTGCCTCCATTTTTATATCAAATTCAGGTGTTTTATCAGGATGTTCTAGCAAATTATTTTGTTTTTTAACATACATCTTTGCTTTAATAAGATTTTCTCTTAAAATTGCAGCAGTACCCATTCTTGTGCTGGGGGATTTTTTCTGATCATGATATACTCTTTTAGGATTTTCACCAAAAGCAACCTTCATAGCAAGGCATTCATTTACAATCATGTCATCAATCCTATTTCCATAGGTTTTAATAACTGCGAATTGTCCACCAATTACATTTGCACTACCTGGACCAGTTGCAACGGTTGTTATTCCAGCATCTAATGCATCTTTAAAACACATGTCCATGGGGTTAATAGCGTCAATTGCTTTTAAATGTGGAGTAACAGGGTCAACAGCTTCATTGCCATCAGCACCTTCAAAACCCATTCCGTCTTCCCACATTCCTAAATGACAGTGAGCATCAATCATTCCTGGAATAACAAACTTACCTTTAGCATCAATGATTTCTGCGTTTCGAGGCGCTTTAACCTCATTCCCAATAGCAATAATTTTACCATGATCAACTAAGATCATTCCATTTTTGAAATTTTCTTTTGACATACTGTGTATATTTGCATTTTTAATTAAAATCATATAAAAACTCCTCAATTTTTAGTAATTTATAGCAAAATTAGGTGAAATTAATATTTTGCTATACTAATATTTTTGTAATAAAAATATCATAGCATATTTTAGTAAATATTGTCAAAAACAGTTTTTCTAAAAATAGAATTGTTTGAAAGATATCTGTATAAGAAAATATAATATATGTTACACAAAAAAACTGATTAGAAAGTATGTTTTCTAATCAGTTTTCTATTTTATATTAGTGTGGCTATTGTAAAAATATCAAGATGGTATTATAGATAAAATTATTTTTTGTGTTCAACAAGATCAATGGCACCTAAAATAATGTGAGCAAGTCCAAATCCCACAACACCTGCTTCAATCATAGGAAGTACATTTTTCTTTTTCATGTTATTTTTCGAAAATGAAGCACCGGCAGCAGTTACAACTGTACCTAACAAAGTTGGAATTAATCCTTCTCGCATATTAAATACCTCCCTTTTAATAATATGTTATTATCTTTTACAAAAGCGAGATGTTTAATACTACAAAATATATGGTATATATGATTTTTATTTTAAGTGAATTAATCATTTGAATTTCGAAAAAATTTATCAAAACTATTTTTAAAACTACTCTCTTTATTAGACATTTTTGTATTTTCCATATTTTTATTATCTAACATATTCTTTTTAGTATCATTTGAAACATCAGATTTTTCATTAGTAGATGAATTGATATTATTCTTATTAAGATTCTTATTTTCAAATTTATTATCATAATTAACTTTATTATCTTTATTAATAGTAGGGTTACTTTTCTTTATGTATTCTTCTTTAGTTTTAGACGATTTATCTTTAATTATATTAGCATGAATATCTATTGAAGCTTTTTTAATCGGATTACTTTTTTTAATTGCTTGTTTATTAATATGCTCTTGATTGTGACTAATAGAATTTAGATTAGAAGTAGTTATTTTTTTATTGTTTACTGTAATATCTATTGTTTTATTATTGATAGCTAAAGCACTAATTTTAACATTTAGCTTACTAGTATCTATAATTTTTTTAAAATTAGTTATATCTATAGAGTTATTTTTCGTACTTTTAAAATTAAGACTAATAATTTTTTTATCTGCCACATATTTATCATTTATAAAGTTCTCAGTTTGAGCTTCCTTAACTAAAATCTCAAGAGAATCATCTATGGATTTATTTTTTAGTTTAACATTATTTAGTATTAAGGATCCGTCCGAATTTAATGATTTACAATTAATAATTTTATTCCATCTGTTTGCTTGAAGAGAAACTGAAGGATTAATACTAAGAACTATAGTTGTAACTGGAGTATAGTAGAAATGAGCATAACCACTAGAAAGACATATAAACATTAATGATGCAGCAGCCAAAACATATTTATAAACAAATATGTTTTTCTTATACAATTCACCAGTATGAATTTCTCCAATACGAACTTTACCTGTATTAATCAATGATTTATTAGTTTTTATATATACAAACTCTCCATCTGAGGTCATAATACCTGTTTTTTTATTCATAATGCTTATTACAATACCTGTTTTAATCATTTAGTTCACCTTCTTTTATATTAAGATAGGATTTTAAATACATATATTCTGGATTTGTAAGTATGAGTATTAGAGATATTATGTATACACGCCATTTTTCTATGAATTTTCTATTTGAGGCAGTTAATATTATTATTTCTTTAGCGGGAAGTCTTCTTTTAGTGTTCAAAAAACTTAATATTGATTCTTCTTTAGAACACAAAAAGGCAACATTTAATAAGTTATTTCTTGTATCTTTGTGAGAAGGTGATAAATCGATAAGAGTATTAAAGTTAATCTTATATTTTAATAACTCCGCAGAAAACAAGGTTATTTCTTCAACTCTAAATTCATTTTCTATTTGAATTTCATAATTGTTAATAGAATTTTTACCATCTATATAATCCACTGTTTCATCATTGTTAGAGTAGATTAGATTAGGAGTAGTTTTATTTTTTCTGAAAAAATCTATCAAGGCATTTTTAATAATAATTTTACCAAAACCATAAAAGTTCCCTTTGGTTTTATCATATTTGTCACATGCTGTGTTAAAAGCCATAAGTGCTATACTAAGCTCTTCATCATTTTCCCATTTTAGTGTTTTTTTGCATAATTTACTTGTAGTTGAATAAATAAACCCTTTGTTGGCTTCAATAAAATCACTACGATTTTCTGAAACTAAAACATCTATATTAAAATTTTGTTTTTCATTCAAATTCAGTACTACTTTTTTATTTTTATGAAAAAGAAGTTTCAGGTTCATTTCTCCACCCCTTATATTATTGTATACGTAAATAATATCAATTTTGAGAGGGAAAAGAAACCTATTTATCATTTAAAAAGAAATTAGATGAAATTTAAAAAAATAGATAGGACGTTATTAATTTAGAATAAAAGTTATCTTCTAGGTAAAAATAAGATATTGTAATAAAAAATTACGATACCTTATTTTAATTTCAGAGGAGGAATATATTTATGAACAAAACAAAATTACCAAAAGGGCAACATGAAGAACAAGTTGAAAATGTACAAAATATGCTCCAGAGAGGTATGGGAACAATTGGGATTAATGACTTAACAAGTCTAAATGAAGAGGAAGTAATAAAAATAAACGATGAAATTAGAGAGAAAAAAAGAAAAGATGACCTAAAATAATTTGTCTAATAAAATGTATTAAACAAATTAATATGTAAAAGATAATAAATATATAAAGGCATATTCAAATAAATTTAGGGAGGGAAAGTTATGGCAAAGCAAGGAATGAGTAGACCACAAGTTCAACCTAAAGGTGATAAAAATAAGAAAACGAAGAAGGATGATGCAAAAAACGTTCCAGTAGTTAAATAAAGAGATTATACAAAATAATTTACAACATCATAATAAATTAACCACCATGCTTAATATTAAACATGGTGGTTAATTAAAATTATGACTTCAATTGTAAGTTACTCATATAATCCAAATCCTGTAATAACTAATTCATCCCAATCAGTTTCTTCGTTTTTAACCCAAGTATATTCAATACAAAGTTCTTTTAACCAGGCATTAAGTCCACTACTTTTTTTAGATACATTTGGAGATTGTCTTCCAAAATTTTGTTTTATCATTTCAAGTAATTCTAATTGCTCTTCTTTACTTATGTTTTTATCTAGCATTTCTTCTATAACATCACAACAGGGTTCATAACATTTTTTATCTTCAGCATACAATTCATCTGCTAGTAACTGTCTTTTGTTATTTAAAGTTTGTTGTACTTCATTAATTTCTTTTGAATTTGATAAGTATTTCTTAGCTATGTTCATAGCTGCAATTTCATTATCTATTTTAACTATTGCTCTTTCTAATTTTGCATTTCTCATTTTAATCTTCTCACTTTACATTTTTTATTTAGTCATTGATTAAGGCATTTTCAAAATAATAACTAGTAGACATGCTAGCACTAGTTTTAAACATGGACAATGACAATAAATTAATTATATCATAAATTCACTATGTTGCGAAATGTAGTTAACTAATTTTTAATTCCGATAAGAAATTTTATCATCTATGATGTTACGGAATATATAAAAATGGAAATTTATCTTTATATGGTGTAAAATAAATATAAGTTTTAGGCTGAGATGGGGAGTGTTTATATGAACAATAGAAAAGATTACTTAAAAGACGTAACAAAAGTTGTGGTAAAGGTAGGAACTTCAACATTAACTCACTCTACAGGATTATTAAATTTTAAACATATTGAAAATCTTATAAGACAATTAGCAGACATTCACAATAGAGGAATTGAGGTAGTACTTGTAACATCAGGAGCTATAGGAGCTGGTATGGGAAAATTAGGACTTAAAAAAAGGCCGGAAACAATACCAGGAAAACAGGCAGCAGCGGCTGTTGGGCAAGGCATTTTAATTCACATGTATGAGAAATTTTTCAGTGAGTATGGAAAAACTACAGCACAAATCCTTTTGACAAAAGAGGATATTATGGATGAAACAAGGCATTTAAATGCTCATAATACATTTTTGATGTTATTATCACAAGGGGTTATTCCAGTAGTAAATGAAAATGATGCTGTAATCGTAGATGAAATAATGGTTGGAGATAATGACACATTATCTGCTATGGTAACAAGTTTAATAGGTGCTGATTTACTTATAATACTTTCTGATATTGATGGATTGTATGATTCAAACCCTAGAATAAATCCTGATGCAAAAATTATTTATAATGTATCAGAAATAACTAATGAAATTAGGGACTCTGCTGAAGGTGCGGGAACGGATCTTGGTACTGGTGGTATGGCAACTAAGATTAAGGCAGCAGAAATTGTTGTAGCTTCAAATGCATCTATGATTATAGCAGAAGGCTCTACGCCTAATGTTATTACTGACATTTTAGAAGGAATAGAAATAGGTACATTATTTGAAAGAAATGTAAAGCATATAAATGATAAATAGAATAGGGTATACAAATTGCGTAAAATTAAGATAGCAGTTATTAACTATTATCTACCCTATAAGGATCAAGAGGAGGAGAAATAATGGATTTTGAGAATTATATTATAAATATAGGTAGACGTGCTAAAGATGCATCTAGAATTATGACTACGACTAGTACTAACATGAAAAACGATGCACTCTTAAACATGGCAGAAGCATTGATAAGCAATAAAGACACTATAATTAAAGCTAATATTACAGATATAGAATTAGGTAAGAAAAATAATTTATCTGATGCAATGCTTGATAGATTAATGATAAACCAGGAGAGAGTCGAAAAAATGGCTGAGGGACTTAGAAATGTAGGGGCGCTTCCAGATCCAATAGGAGATGGAATAAAAAGATGGAAAAGACCAAATGATTTAGATATTTCAATGGTTAGGGTTCCACTTGGAGTTATAGGCATGATATATGAGTCTAGACCAAACGTAACTGTTGATTCAGCAGCTTTATGTATAAAAGCAGGTAATTCAATAATCCTTCGGGGAGGATCAGAAGCAATAAATACTAATATGGCTTTAGCTAAGGTTATTATAAAAGCGGCCATAGAAGTAGGACTTCCAGAAGGTTGTATTCAGCTTATTGATAAGGTTGATAGAGAACTTGTAAATAGATTGGTAAAACTTAATGATTATGTAGATGTAATTATACCAAGAGGTGGCAAAGGACTTAAAAAAGCTATTATAGCAAATGCTACTGTACCAGTAATTGAAACTGGATCAGGAATTTGTCATATATATGTGGATTCAGAGGCGGATTTAAATATGGCAGAGGAAATAATAGTTAATGCTAAAACTCAAAGGCCTGGAGTGTGTAATGCGGTAGAAACAGTACTTGTGCATAAAGATATTGCTAATGAGTTTTTACCAAAGCTTTCGCAAAAACTTTATGAACTAGGTGTGGAAATTAGAATTTGTGAAAAAGGGATAGGAATTATAAAAGGAGCAAAAGCAGCGGTTGAGGAAGATTGGGCTACTGAATATTTAGATTTAATACTTTCAATTAAAGTTGTTGATTCAATGGAAGAGGCTATAAACCATATTTTCAAATATGGAACAAAACATTCTGAGGCAATAATAACTAATAATTATACAAATTCGCAGAGATTTTTAAGGGAAGTAGATGCTTCATGTGTTTATGTTAATGCTTCTACAAGATTTACAGATGGCGCAGAATTTGGATTTGGTGCAGAAATAGGCATCAGCAATCAAAAACTTCATGCTAGGGGACCAATGGGACTTGAGCAACTTACTACTACAAAATATCTTATTTATGGGAACGGTCAAGTTAGAAAATAATAAACTTTTATAAAATGTTTTAAAAAAATGAGTTAGTGATTTATGGAGTTAATTACTGAAATATATGAAGAAAATGATAGAAATGAAAAATCAGATTCAGAAATGTTTTATAAAGTAAGAAAGGCGTCTAGAGCGGTTATGTTTAATAGCTTAAATCAAATTGCATTACCATTTGTATCTAAAAACACGTACCATAAATTGCCCGGTGGTGGAATTGAAAAAGGTGAGAGTATTATTGAAGCATTAAATCGTGAGGTTATGGAAGAAGTAGGCGCAAAAATAGATATAATATCAGAAATAGGTACTATTATTGAATATAGAGATAAATTTAATCAACTACAAATATCTTATTGTTATTTAGCGAAGGTTAATGGAATATTAGATAGTCCATCTTATACAAATGAAGAATTAGCTGCTGGTTTTAAACTCAAGTGGATGGACTTTGAAGGGGCTATTATAACTATTGAAAATGATAAACCAAATGATTATGTGGGGAAATTCATACAAAAAAGAGATTTAGCATTTTTAAAAAAAGCCAAAGAAATTTTTGAGAGAGATTTCAAATCCATATTTTTATGATAATAATATTTAATTACAAAATAAGCAGGGATATATTTCTCTGCTTTTTTATATTTTAGAATTATTTTTTGTACACACCTTTAAACATTCCGCGCAGCCCTTAATTGTATTTGGAATGCAACGATAAACATGAAAAGTGTTATTCTCAAATGCCTTACTGGGACAGACACTTAAACATTGTCTACAATTCGTGCAATGATTTATTTTTTCTTTACATGGACTTTGTTTTAATGGTGCATCTGTAAAGGTGGCTGCGAAAAGAAGGCCAGCCCCATACTCACTATTTACTATAATTCCATTTCGCCCCCAATCTCCAAGTCCGGCAGAAATAGCTAGAGGCCTAAAATCACCATATACAGACATAATACTTTTATGCTGAGAAGTATAACCTTTATATATTAAATAATGGGAGAGTTGCATTGCTGTTTATGTAGAGATTTTAGAATAAATATAAAAAAATATATTGATAATTAATTCATATGTAATTTATAGATTACATAGATTATATGTATTAACATAGCAATGAAAATGGTTTAGTAATACAGAAAGGAGATGGTATTATGACAATTAATTTTGCTCACAGAGGTGCAAGTGCATATTATCCAGAAAATACAATACTTTCATTTGAAAAAGCTATAGAAATGGGAGCTACAGGAATCGAGACAGATGTTCAGTTAACAAAGGACGGTATATTAGTACTTATTCATGATGAAATGGTGGATAGGACTACAAATGGACATGGAAATGTTCTTGATTTTACCTACAATGAATTAAATAAGTTAGATGCAGGTTCCTGGAAGGGTGAAGAGTTTACAGGTATTAGAATTCCAACTGTTGAGGAGCTTATTTACATAACTCAGGATAAAAACATTATTATTAATTTTGAAATTAAAAATGGAATAGTAATATATGAGGATATTGAGCAAAAACTTATTGATTTAATTTATAAACATAAGATAAAAAATAAAGTGATTTTATCTAGTTTTAATCATTATTCAATGGTCAAATGTCATAAAATATCTAAAGAAATTAAGACGGGCATATTATATACAGAAGAAATTTACAAACCTTATAATTACGTGAAAACAGTTGGGGCAAATGCTATTCATCCACATTTTAATGTTATGAATGAGGAAGTAATAAAAGAGGTTAAAAAACACAAAATTCAAATAAATGTGTTTACAGTTGATAATGAGGAACAGATGAGATTTTTTTTAGATATGAAAGTTGATGGAATTATAACTAATTATCCAGATAAACTCCATAAAATAATGGAAGATAACAAAAGATAATAGTAATAACATACTGAAGTGTATCTACCTAGAGAAGTTAGGGGGAATTATGAAAAATAAGGGCAATTTATACGTAGTTTTAGGGGTATTATGTGAAGTCTATTTTATAGGAACAATAATATTTGGCGGGATAGTAAATTTTGCGGAATTCTATCTTGGTTTGGGAATTTTATTAATAACACTGGGATTACTTAAGCGAAAAAGTAAAAAAGAATATATTTTAATAAGACCAGGTAAACTTAGAACAATAATAAAAACATGTTTTATTATTGTTCTAGTATCATTTGTATTTATCGAAGCTTTAATAATTCAAGCAGCTATAACAAATCATACACAAAAAAGCGATTATCTAGTAATTTTAGGGGCTGGTATTAGAGGAGAAATTCCTTCAGTCGCACTATTTCAAAGGCTTTATACTAGTTTAGAGTATCTTGAAATTAATCCCAAAGCAAAAATTGTAGTTTCGGGTGGACGTGGCCCTAGTGAAAGCATTACTGAGGCAGAGGCTATGAAAAGATTTTTAATTAAAAATGGGGTATCAAATAATCAGATAATAATGGAAGAAAAGTCAACTAATACATTAGAAAATATGAAATTCACGGCAGCAATTTTACAAGGATTACAGAAAAAAAGAAATATAGAAGTAACTATTATAACAAATAATTTTCATATGTTAAGAGCTGAATTTTTAGCCAGAAGGCAGGGATTAAAGGCATATGGATATTCGGCACCACTTCACCCAATGCTTGTACCTACATGCTTTGTTCGGGAGTATTTAGCGGTTATAAATTCATTTATATTTGATAGATAATAGCAGTAATAATACTGTTATTAGAACTAAGAGTATTTTACTTATTATACTATAACAAAAGTATATATTGTTAAAAATTCATTCTACGAAATATATACTTTTGTTAGCAAAATATAATAAGAAATACCTAAGGATGAAATTTATTATTATTTTTTAGCGATTAATTGTATTTTTAATTATAATATCATTATATTATGTATTTTAAATAGAATCTTGAATAGGAGTTGGTAATTTACTCTCCAATTCCATCATCTCTTTATAATTGAAAAACAAATTACCAAATATGGCAACTATACTTCCAGCAACAATACCATCGTTAAGAATAAACTTAAGAGCATAAGGAAGTTGATCAAAGGTTCCAGGTGCAAGTTTAGAGCTAAGACCTATTCCTAGGGCTAAGGCAACAGTTAACATATTACCTGTTTTTGTAAAGTCTACAGCTGATAATATTTTAATGCCGGAAACTGCTACCATTCCAAACATAGCCAAAGTAGCACCACCAAGTACAGCATTTGGGATAATTGTTGCAACTGCAGCAACCTTTGGAATAACTCCAAGACATATTAGAATTATACCTGAGTATACTGTAACATAACGACTCTTTACGCCTGACAGTGCAACAAGCCCAACATTTTGAGAAAAAGTAGTATATGGAAACGAATTGAAAATACCACCAAAAATTTGAGCTATACCCTCTCCTCTAAGACCACTTACTATTTCTTCCTTTTTCAAATTTCTATCACAAATATTTCCTACTCCGATAAAAACCCCAACAGCTTCAATCATTAATATTAGTGATATAAGACACATTGTGATAATTGGTCCAATTTCAAATTTAGGAAGTCCAAAATAAAATGGAGTAACAACTCTAAACCATCCTGCATTAACAACATTAGTCGTATCTACCATGCCCATAAATGAAGCTAGGATCGTACCAAAAACTAAACCTAATAATACCGAAGTTGCTTGCATGAAACCTTTAAAATACCGATTGAGAATAAAAATAGATATTAGTACTGTAGCTGCAAGAAAAAGATTTTTAGGATTTCCGTGAGTAGGACCATAGCCGCCTGCAGCATCATTTATTGCAACTGGTATGAGTGTTAATCCAACAATCATAATTACTGTGCCAGTAACAACAGGCGGGAAAAATTTGAGAATTTTTCCAAAGAAAAATGAAATTATTACAACAAAAATACCTGCACAAATAATTGCACCATAGATAACTGGCAGTCCACTTGCTTTACCAATAGTAATCATGGGAGCAACCGATACAAAGGAACATCCCATAATTACTGGAAGCTTAACACCTACATTTTTTCCGAATCCAAGAGATTGAATTAGAGTCGCAATTCCACAAGTAAACAAATCCGCTGCAAGTAGGTAGGCAATTTGGACAGGTGTTAAACCAATAGCGGCACCCACGAGCATTGGAACTGCTAATGCACCAGCATACATTGCAAGTACGTGCTGAAGTCCTAAGGGTAATAATTTTTTAATTGGTAGCTTTTCATTGGAAAGATCAGTTCGATTAGTATTCATAATAATTCCTCCTAAATATTTAGGATAGTGTAAACACTACCTTTGTATTATTTATGTATAGAGGTTATACCTCTTCATACCATTCTTATAATGTGAATAAAAACTATTGGTCAATAATGTTTATGAATTGGATTACTATTAGTTATTTTCAGACAATTGATTTTTATAAGTATAACATATTGCATTTTTAGTGGCAAGATAAATATTATATACACGGTAAGCTTATAAATATGATTTGGATTTCAGTAGAACTAAGCAAAAACATCTATTTCTAAATACAAAATCATTAAAGATAGCAATATTACTTAGTTTTTATCAAAAGAAAAATGTTCAGCAAATGTAGATTAAAACTATTTCACTATAAAAAATATTCAGAATAAAGAATGTTTTCTAAAATAAGATTATTGACTTACATTAACGTGATGATATACTAAATTTATAGCTATATATTAATTGTGAAATACATAGCTATAATTAGAGGGTTTGGGTAGGAGGTAATATGAAAAATTCAATTTTCATCAAAAACATTAAGTACCTTGTAACATGTGATGATAAAAACAATTTATTTGAAAATATAAATCTTTATATTGAAAACGGTGAAATTAAGTATATTGGAAATGAAATTAAATCTGCTGATGAGATTATAGATGCAACTGATATGGTAGTGTACCCAGGGCTTATTAATACACATCATCATCTTTATCAGATTTTCACCAGAAATATTCCAGAAGTTCAGAATATGGAGTTATTTCCATGGCTAAAATATTTATATGAGATTTGGAAAAATATAAATAGTGATGTTATTATGTATAGTTCACTTTGTGGGATGGGGGAACTTTTAAAAACAGGTTGTACAACATGTTTCGACCATCATTATGTATTTCCTAAAAATCAAAACAATTTAATTGAAACCCAGTTTGAGGCGGCGAAAAAACTAGGAATTAGAATGCACTCGTCTAGAGGGAGTATGTCCCTAAGCATTAAGGACGGGGGACTTCCACCTGATACTGTAGTACAAGGCGTTGACGAGATTTTAAAAGATAGTGAGTATTTAGTGAATAAATTTCATGACAAGAATCGTTTTTCTATGAGGCAGGTTGCAATTGCTCCTTGTTCACCATTTAGTGTTACGGGAACTTTAATGAGTGAATCAGCGAAACTTGCAAGAAAACTAGGGGTTAGGCTTCACACACATCTTGCAGAAACAAAAGATGAGGAAAATTTCACGCTTGAAAAATTCAATAAACGTCCTCTTGAGTACATGGAAAGCCTCGGTTGGCTAGGATCAGATGTATGGTTTGCACATGGTATTCACTTTAATGATGATGAGCTGAAGTTGCTTGCTAGCACAGGTACAAGTATTGCTCATTGTCCTATATCTAACATGAAATTGTCATCTGGAATTGCAAATGTGCCTCAAATGTTAAAACTTAAGGTGCCTGTTGGACTTGGGGTTGATGGAAGTGCAAGCAACGATGGCTCAAACATGCTTGAAGAACTTAGAGTTGCATTTTTACTGCACAGATTAAACTCAGGTAAAAATGCACCTACAGGATATGACTTATTAAAGATTGCCACGCGAGGTGGTGCAAAAGTTCTTGGACGAGATGATATTGGGAAATTATCTGTTGGAATGGCCGCAGATTTATTTATGATTAATCTAAATAGGATAGAACTTGTAGGTACAGGTCTTGACCCTAAATCTTTACTGTGCACAGTAGGATTTAAAGGTGCCGTGGATTATACAATAGTAAACGGTAGGGTTGTAGTTGCAGGGGGCGTCCTCCAAAATATTGATGAAGAAAAGATTTATCACGAAAGTGATGTTGTGGCAAAGAAGTTTATTAGAGGTTATTGAATATAGCAATGATACATCCAATATATTAAGGATGAGTCCAATATATTAAGGATAAATCCACCAGATAAGGAGGGTAAAAATGAGTATTGGGAAAAGTATTAAAAGGGTTGATGCTTTGGATAAAGTAACTGGGCGCGCACAATATACTGATGATTTTAGGTTAAGTAACGCTCTAATTGCTAAAGTTCTTCATAGTACTATTGCAAGTGGAATTGTTAAAGACATTGATATTACCGAGGCAATGAAACTTAAGGGAGTTGTAAAAATTATAACTTGCTTTGATGTTCCTGATATTAAATTTCCAACAGCTGGGCATCCTTATTCAATTGATCCGAATCATGCAGATGTTGCAGATAGAAAGTTACTTAACCAAATAGTTAGATATTATGGGGATGACATAGCAGCCATCATTGCTAAAGATAGTTTAACTGCAATAAAAGCTATGAATCTTATCAAGGTTGAATACCAGGAATATGAACCATTATTGTCTATTGAAGCAGCTTTAAAAGAAGGTGCAAAAGCAATAAACGCGGATTATCCGGATAATATTCTTGCTCATACAAGTTTTGAGATTGGTAATTATGAAAATGCTATAAAAGAACAAGGACTACTTGTCTTTGAAGGGGAATATGAAACTTCTCCGGTTAAACATTGCCATATCGAAAATCCTATTTCTTATGCATATGCAGAGGGAAAAAGAATTGTTGTTGTGTCATCAACCCAAATTCCTCATATTGTACGGCGCGTAATTGGTCAAGCACTTGGGGTTGAGTGGGGAAAAATCAGAGTTATTAAGCCGTATATAGGTGGAGGATTTGGTAATAAACAAGAAGTTCTTTATGAACCACTAAATGCTTATTTATGCCAAGTTGTAGGTGGTAGATGTGTTAAACTCGATATTTCTCGTGAAGAAGATTTTGCCAATACTCGTACGCGAACTGCTATGAAAATTAAAATTAAAAGTTATATAAGACCAAATGGACGTTTTGTTGCTAGAAAAGTAGAAATCTATGGAAATAAGGGCGCTTATGCATCACATGGCCATAGTGTAACTAATAAAGCAGGTCATGCATTTAAACAGATATACCAAGATGAAATTGCAACTAAAGGTGATATGTATTCAGTGTTTACAAATATGCCACCATCTGGCGCTATGCGTGGTTATGGGATACCACAAATTTCTTTTGCACTTGAATCTCATGTTGATGATATGGCAAGAGAATTTGGCTTAGATAGAATTGAAATAAGAAAACTTAATGCTATGAAAATAGGGTTTGTTGATAATCAAGTTATATGTAATAGTAATGGGCTATATGAATGCATTGAAAAAGGCAGAAAATATATTGATTGGGATAATAAAATTAAAGAATACCAAAATCAAACGGGACCAGTGAGGCGAGGCGTTGGCATGGCAATATTTAGTTATGCAACTGGAGTTTTTCCAATATCACTTGAAACAGCATCTTGTAGAATTGTGCTTAATCAAGATGGATCGGTTCAAGTACAAATGGGTGCTACGGAAATAGGACAAGGGGCAGATACAGTATTTGCACAAATGGTGTCAGAAGTTCTTACTATTCCAATTGATAATGTTCATATGATATCAACTCAAGATACAGATATTACACCTTTTGATACAGGGGCTTATGCATCAAGGCAATCTTATGTGTCAGGTATGGCTGCTAAAAAAACTGCTCTGAAGCTTAAAGAAAAAATATTGGAGCATTCGAGTTTCATGCTGAAAATTACTATTGATAATCTTGATATTAAAGATAATAATATTATAAAAAAGGAAACTTGCGAAATATTGGCGAGCCTTAAAGAAGTTGCTATGGATGCTTTATACAATGTAGCAAAATCAGTTCACTTAACGGCTGAGGAAACTAACCAATGTAAAACAAATACATTCTCATTTGGAGTATGTTTTGTGGATGTTGAAGTTGATATTCCAGTTGGTAAAATTAAAATAAATAAAATTATTAACGTTCATGATTGCGGCAGGGTTCTTAATCCACAGCTTGCTGAGGCTCAAGTTCATGGAGGCATGAGCATGGGACTTGGGTATGCGTTAAGTGAGCAACTTTTGTTTGATGACGTTACTGGTAAAATGCTTAATGATAATTTGCTTGATTATAAGCTTCCAACTATTATGGATACACCACATTTGGAAGTGCAATTTGCGCAGACATACGATGAGACTGGCCCTTTTGGTAATAAGGCACTAGGAGAACCTCCTTCAATACCTGTTGCACCTGCTATAAGAAATGCTGTGTTAAATGCTACAGGAATCCGTTTCAATGTACTTCCGTTAACGCCACAAAGACTTGTAGAAAAATTTAAAAAGCAAAATTTGATATAAGAAAAGGAGGCGACATAACAATGTATGATATTGAAAAAATATATAGTGCAACTAATGTTAAAGATGTTATAAAGCATCTTGTAGCTGACCCTAATGCTGTAATTATTGCAGGTGGAAGTGATGTACTTATAAAAATTCGTCATGGAAAGCTTGCTGGGTGTAGCCTCGTGAGTATTTATGGATTAGATGAACTAAGGGGAGTATCTATGGAGGATGATGGAAACATCAAAATAGGTGCACTTACGAGTTTTTCACATATTACAAAAGATAAAATTATTCAAAAATATATTCCAATACTTGGTCAAGCGGTTGATGAAATAGGAGGGCCACAATTAAGGAACATTGGAACAATTGGAGGAAATATATCAAATGGTGTTACAAGTGCTGACAGCGCATCGACGTTATTTGCACTGAATGCTATTCTTGAAATAGAAGGACCAAACGGTAAAAGGATTATACCAATTGTTGAATACTATGTTGGGCCTGGGAAAGTTAGCCTAAAAAATGGTGAGATACTTACATTTATTTATATTACAAAAGAAAATTATGAAAACTTTTTTGGTAATTATATTAAATATTCTATGCGTAATGCAATGGACATTGCAACTCTTGGCTGTAGCGTAACTTGTAAACTCAATATGGAAAAGGATATTATAGAAGACGTACATCTTGCCTTTGGTGTTGCGGGGCCAGTTCCTATGAGATGCCCTAAAGCTGAAGAATCTATAAAAGGAATGAAAATAACAAACGAAATGTTTAATATATTTGGAGATGTAGCAGAATCAGAAGTTAACCCTCGGTCCTCTTGGCGTGCATCTAAAGACTTCCGTCTTCACCTTGTTAACGAATTAAGTAAACGATCTTTAGTGGAAGCAATAAGAAAATCAGGAGGTGTAATCAATGGCTAATGTTATTTTAAATTTTATAGTAAATGATGAACCTACACAACTTATGATTGATGATAGAAATTCACTAACTGATGTTCTTCGCGATAGGCTTCACCTTATGAGTGTTAAAAAAGGCTGTGAGGTTGGAGAATGTGGAGCTTGTACAGTTCTTATTAATGGAGAGGCTTTTGATTCTTGTATTTATCTTGCAATTTGGGCAGAAGGTAAAGAAATCCTTACAACTGAAGGATTAATGGACGCAGATGGAAATATATCTAATATTCAAAAATCATTTATTGATGAGGGAGCTGTCCAATGTGGATTCTGTACATGTGGATTTGTTATGTCATCTATTCCTATTCTTGAAGATGAGAAAAAGTATTCTACGGATGAAATAAAAAAAGGACTTTCAGGTAATCTTTGCCGTTGCACAGGCTATGAAAACATACTAAATGCAGTAGAAAAAGTTAAAACACATAACTGTAAAAACCATAAAATATGATATTTTTAATTTGCATAGCAAAGCACTTCCATAACTAATTATCCTCTAACTGATTATAGTAAATGAGAGGTGAATTAAACGGAAGTGCTTTTTTATAACCTAATATTGTACTCTATCTATTTTACTTTCCCATTTTTTAAAAGGTTCTAGGCTCTCTTCTCTATCAACTTGTAGCACCTCAACTTGGAGTTCTTTTGCAACTCCGCTAATTACATCATAAATATATTGATCATCAAAATCAATGTTTGCAGCATCTTTCCTTGTTGAACCATAATAAAGTGTTTTTATTTTTGCCCAATGAATTGCTGCAAAACACATAGGACAAGGTTCACAAGAGGAGTATATTACGCAATCTGATAAATCAAATCTGCCAAGTAGACTTGAAGCTTTTCTAATGGCAGTAACCTCAGCATGTGCAGTAGGGTCATTGGTCTTAACAACTTCATTATGAGCGGAACTTATAATCTCACCATTCAGTACAATAACAGCGCCGAAAGGACCACCATCATTGCCTTCCATTCCAGATAAAGCTTCATCTATAGCAATTTTCATAAATTCATTCATTAAAACACCGCCTTATTTTATAATAGTGCCTGTAATACCTGAAATACCATCCATAGCTTTATCAAGTAGGGTTATAAGTGAATATCGTCCTTCTTTTGAAGAGGCAAAATCCATTGCAGCTTCTACTTTAGGAAGCATTGAGCCAGGTGCAAATTGTCCTTCTTTAACATATTGTTTAGCTTTTTCAACTGTAATATTGTCAAGCCATTTTTCATCTGATTTACCAAAGTTTATAGCAACTTTCTCTACGGCGGTTAAAATGATAAGGCAATCTGCATCAAGTTCTTTTGCAAGTATGCAACTGGCAAAATCTTTATCAATGACAGCACTTACACCTCTTAGGTGATTACCTTCTTTTATAACAGGTATGCCACCACCACCACAGGCTATAACAACTTGACCAATGCTCACCAAAGATTTTATTGTTTCTATTTCAACAATTCCTACTGGTTTTGGGGAAGCAATAACTACTCTATAACCACGACCAGAGTCTTCAATTACATGCTCACCATTATTTATGCATTTATCAGCTTCTTCCTTTGACATGAAACTTCCAATAGGTTTTGTAGGGTGTTTAAAGGCTTTATCTGTGATATCCACTTCAACTTGCGTTATTACAGTTGAAACATTTTTATTAATATTACGATTAAGCAGTTCTTCTCTTAATGCATTTTGCAAATCGTAACCAATATAAGCTTGACTCATTGCAACGCAGACAGACATAGGACATTTTGAGTATTTAGGATTATTTTTATGGAGCTCATTCATAGCAATATTAATCATACCTACCTGAGGCCCGTTTCCATGAGATAAAACAACATCATTACCATCTTCTATAAGATCAACTATAGCCTTAGCAGTGGATTTTACTGCTGTCATTTGTTCTTTTAGATTGCTACCAAGAGCATTACCACCTAATGCGATTACAATTCTCTTTTTCATAATACTATCCTTTCTTTAATTAATTTAATTTTTAGTAATAAAAGTCTATGCAAATTTAGCATTATATAGACTTTTATTAAGTAAAATAAATTTAGTATGTTATTTTATTTCACGTTTAATATTGCATTTTTCAAGAGTTGCTAATACTCCCTGTGGATTTTTAATTTTACTTAAGAAAATCATAGCAGCTATTGTGTACGGTTTATAACTAGCTTGTTTGTAAAGTGGTTTGCGATAATTATCAAATACGGAAGCATCAACTTCTCCAACTTCGCAGTTAACTCCAGAGATATCAGCTGGAAGGCAATGAAGATAAAGTGCTTTTCCATCTTTTGTTGTTTTCATAAGTTCCTCCGTGCACTGCCAATCTATATGCTCAGCATTTTGGGTAAGGAGTTCCTTTTCAAGTGTTTTTATACCAGTATCGTCACCTTTGCCATATAAATCTGTTCTCTTTTCCATAGCAATAAATGGTGCCCAGCTCTTAGGGTAAACTATGTCGGCATCTTTAAAGGCTTCTTCCATAGAATTTGTTTTTCTAAATGAACCACCAGATTCTGCTGCATTTTTTATTGCAAGCTCTTCAATATCGCTCATAACCTCGTAACCTTCTGGATGTGCAAGAACAACGTCCATACCAAAACGAGTTAAAAGTCCTATTATTCCTTGAGGAACTGATAATGGCTTACCATAAGATGGAGAATATGCCCATGACATAGCAATTTTTTTACCTTTTAAATTCTCAATTCCACCAAATTCATTTATAAGATGGAGAAAATCAGCCATGCATTGAGTAGGGTGGTCTATATCACATTGCAAACTAACAAGGGTGGGACGTTGCTCTAGTGTTCCTTCCTCTTTACCTTCTTGTACGGCTTTAGATACTTCTCTCATATAAGCATTACCTTTTCCTATATACATATCATCACGGATACCTATAACATCTGCCATGAAAGAAATCATGTTAGCGGTTTCGCGTACCGTCTCACCATGAGCAACCTGAGATTTCCCTTCATCCAGATCTTGAACTTCAAGACCAAGAAGGTTGCAAGCAGAAGTAAAACTAAATCTTGTACGAGTTGAATTGTCACGAAATAGTGAAATTCCAAGGCCACTATCAAAAATCTTTGATGATATGTTATTTACTCTTAATTCTTTAAGCGCCTCGGCAACTGTGAACACAGACTCGAGTTCATCCTTTGATTTTTCCCAGGTGAGAAGAAAATCATTATTATACATGTTTTTAAAATCTAGTGTGTTAAGTTTGTCGATGTATTTATCCATTAAAGCCATTTTTTAAAAACCCCTTTATATTAAGTATTATTTATTTTTGCAATATATTGTTGGGAGAGTAGCGTATACAGCAGCACATTTAACTAGATCTGCTTTCCAAGTTCTTTCATTTGGGGCATGAGCCTGAGATTCTGCACCCGGGCCGAATCCTATGCATGGTATTCCATGACGGCCCATTATAGCAACACCGTTTGTTGAGAATGTCCATTTATCAGTAAGCGGACGAGCTTTTCTCATTTCATTTGTGCTAGCAGAGCCGCTTCTTGTCGCGCCGAACATTCCTTTGTATGATTCTTCCATTGCCTTAACAACAGCATGGTCTTCAGGAATAATCCATGTAGGGAAGTAGCAATCCTGAGGGTATGAAAGTCCAGTCCAGCTTTTCTTGTCATATTTATACATAGTAACTTTAGCATTGTATTTTTTAGCAGCTGGAAGTTGACGAATTTCTTCTAAGCAACTTTCAAAGGTTTCTCCAGATGTCATACGACGATCTAATGAAACTGAGCAAGAATCAGCTACAGCGCAACGGCTTGGTGAAGTAAAGAATATTTCAGATGTAGTTACAGTACCACGTCCTAAGAATTTAGCTTCTTCGAATTTAGGATTATATTTTTTATCTAACATTTTTGCGAGACCTTTGATTTTTGTCGAATCAGCAGCATCATTTGTGTTAAGGTTTTTGATATCTATTAATATTTCAGCCATTTTGTAGATTGCGTTGTCTCCTCTTTCTGGGGCTGAACCGTGGCATGAAACACCCTTAACATCAACACGAATCTCCATACGTCCTCTATGTCCTCTGTAGATACCGCTATCAGTTGGCTCTGTGCTTACAACAAATTCAGGTTTGATTTTGTCTTGTTCTATGATGTGCAGCCAGCAGTTTCCATCACAGTCCTCTTCCTGCACTGATCCAACTACGAGAACTGTGTAGTCTTCGCTTAACATGTCAAGATCTTTCATTATCTTAGCGCCGTATACTGCTGATACGATACCACCAAGTTGGTCAGACGTACCACGTCCACCAATTTCTTCCTCAGTTTCAAAACCTATATAAGGATCAAATGTCCAGTTGCCGAGCTCTCCAAGACCAACAGTGTCAATATGAGCGTCATACGCTATAAGAGTTTTACCTGTTCCAACATAACCTAAAACATTTCCCTGTGGGTCAATTTCTACCTTGTCAAAACCAAGAGAAATCATTTCTTGCTCTATTCTTTTAACAACACCTTCTTCTCCACAGCTTTCGCCAGGGATAGCTATTAGATCACGTAAAAATTTTGTCATTGCGGTTTTATAGCTTTCCGATTTTTCCTTAATACCATTAAAATCCATTGTTATTCCTCCTCTATTTGAATAAACATTTAATTCTTAACTCATTTATATATTTTTATGATGATGAATAATTACCATCCCATACAATACTGCGATATACTTCTGGGTCTGTATCTCCCTCTGTTGAAAACAGGAGAACTTTTGAATTTTCATCAAGTTTTAAAGCATCTTTTAAATCCTTTAATTCTTCATTTTTCATAATGTTAAAGAGAACACCCATTGTTACAGCGCCAGATTCACCAGAAGTAACTGTAGGATCTCCCTTTAAAGGTGCGGCAAGTAGTCTCATTCCTTTAGCGGAAACATTATCTGGGCAAGATATAAAAAATGAACTATTATTTTTTAAAATGTCCCATGATATTGTATTTGGTTCTCCACATGCAAGGCCTGCCATTATTGTTTGCATATCATCTGTTACCATTCTTATATTTCCGTCTTTTGCAGCAGCAGACCTGAATATACAATCGGCCTTATTTGGCTCAACTATAGTAACTATTGGAGGATTCTTTGGATAAGCATTTCTAAAATATCCTTGAACTGCGCCGGCAAGGGAACCAACACCTGCCTGGATGAATATGTGGGTTGGGGTTTCGCAATTATCATCGTGAAGTTGCTCATTGGCCTCCATTGCCATTGTTCCATAACCTTGCATAATCCAAGATGGTATTTCCTCGTAACCTTCCCAAGCAGTGTCTTGAACAACCACAGAATTTGGAACTTTAGCGGATTCGGCTATTGCGATGCAGACACATTTATCATAATTTACATCTTCTATTGTAGCTGTGGCATTTTCCCTTTGAATGTTTTTAAGTCTTGTTTCTGATGAGCCTTTTGGCATAAAAACAACAGATTTTTGATTTAATTTATTAGCGGCCCAGGCAAGTCCACGACCATGATTTCCATCAGTTGCTGTAAAAAAGGTTGTTTGTCCGAATTCTTTAAGAAGTTCTTTAGATGATATAACATCATAAGGTAGCTCTGATATATCTCTGCCTAATTTCTTTGCTATGTAACATCCTATTGCAAAAGAACCACCTAAAACCTTAAAAGCATTTAATCCAAATCTATAAGATTCATCTTTTACATAAAGATTTTTAATTCCAAGCAATTTAGCCATATTACCCAGATTAGCTAAGGGTGTCTTTGAATACTGCGGAAAACTTCTATGAAAAGAAGACGCCTTATTAACTTTTTCCAGAGACATTACATTTAACATTTTATTATCATTTTTAGGGAGTTCATTTGGAACCCATTTTATTTTATTCATAACAAAACCTCCAAAAGTTTATTTTTTTATATCTACATAATTGTAAATTGAATATTTTGAAATTCCGAAAAAATTTGCAATTTTATCACCAGCCTTTGTAATTAAGAAAGCGCCAGCATCATTAAGAAATTGAATAGCATTTATTTTTTCTTCTTTAGTCATAAGTGCAACTGGTTTATTTGCTTTTTTTATAGATTCCTCTAATAAATCATCTAGAAGTTGATTTACGTTCTGAGGGATTTTATTACCATCGTAAATATTTTCTTTATGACTAATTAAAGATTCTATGCAATTACTAGCTATAGTGAGTTCTGTAATATCATAGTTTATGGCAAATATACCAATAGGAATGTGTTCATCATTTCTTATATATATAGTACTTGATTTTAAAACCCTACCATCATGAGTTTTTGTAATATAGTTTAAATTATCTTCAACTTCATTAGAATTATCTTTCAAAGCTTTCAAAACAACACGTGAAGCGCTACTAGTACCAGTTGTCCTCTTAGTGACATCTCCGTTCTCAATAAATAGAATAGGATAGTCCGGGTTGCCAGAAGATAAGTCATGTATAACAACTTCGCAATTTCTCCCAAATTGAGATGAAATGCCCTTGGCTAAATTCTTTAAAAAATCTAAATTGCTATTAATATCCATAATGAACCTCTCTATCACTTTTATATTAAATATTTATATAAATTATTAAAATTTTGCAAATATTTTATAAATTCAGTATATCAATGTATTTTTCATAAATCAATGAAATATACAAAAATATTTTAAACTTACAAAAATATTAATAAAACAAATTGAATAAAATAGAAGATAATGATAGAATAAATTTAGAATAGTAAAAATAATGAATTAATTCAAATTTATTTTTAAAATATATTATAGGGGGCATTTTATGATTCTAATAGGCAATGGAAAGTTATTGACTAGAGATGAGGACAATACATTCATTGAGAATGGGTGTGTATGTATTGATGCTAATATTATAGTTGACATTGGAACTACAGAGCAAATGAAGAAAAAACACAGGTCCGCGCAGTTTGTAGATGCTAAAAAAGGTTTAATTATGCCAGGAATGATAAATACTCATCATCACGTATATAGTGCATTTGCTCGTGGCCTTTCAATTATTGGAAATAACCCTAAAAACTTTTTAGATATTCTCACTGGAATGTGGTGGAAGATAGATAGACTATTAACACTGGAAGATGTGAAATATAGTGCATATGCAACCTTCCTAGATTGTATAAGAAATGGTGTTACAACGGTTTTTGATCATCATGCAAGTTATGGCAATATAAATGGAAGCTTATTTCAAATAGCTGGTGTTGCTAAAAAGCTTGGAATTCGTACATCTTTATGTTATGAAGTTTCTGATAGAGATGGAGAAGACAAAATGAGACAAGCTGTAAATGAGAATGTTGATTTTATGAAAGAAGCTAAAAATGATTCCTCAGATATGCAAAAGGGTATGATGGGACTTCATGCATCATTTACATTGTCTAATAAAACACTAGAATATTGCGCGGGTAATATGCCATATAATGCTGGCTATCATGTGCATACAGCAGAAGGTATAGATGATGTATATGATTCGCTAAAAAAATATAATAAAAGAATAGTAAATCGTTTATTTGATTTTGATGTTTTAGGAGAAAAAACTATTGCTGTTCATTGCATACATATTAATAATGGTGAGATGGATATTTTAAAACGAACAAATACAATGGTTGTTCACAATCCAGAATCTAATATGGGTAATGCCGTAGGATGTACGCCAGTTCTTGAACTTGTTAAAAATGGAATAACTTTAGGACTTGGAACTGATGGATATACAAGTGACATGTTTGAATCGATGAAGGTTGCAAACATATTGCAGAAACATCATAATTGTAACCCATCTGTTGGATGGGGGGAAGTACCTTTAATGATATTTGAAAATAACGTTAAGATAGCTAATAGATTCTTTGAAAAACCGCTTGGAGTTATAAAAAAAGGGGCTTATGCTGATATTATAGTAGTGGAATATGATCCTCTAACTCCATTAAATGAAAGTAATGCAAATTCTCATATTTTATTTGGAATTAGCGGAAGGTGTGTAACAACTACAATTATAAATGGTGAAATTCTTATGAAGGACCGCGAAATAATAGGTGTTGATACTGGAAAAATAATGGCAAAATCAAGAGAATTATCAAAAGAATTATGGAATAAAATAAATATATAAATATTATAAAAAAAGAGGGGGACATTACAAATGGGTGATAGAATGACACCTATTCCATTTAAAAAAATAATGGAGTGGGTTTTTGAAGAAAATAAAAAATATGGGAAGATATTTGGAGTAAAACAATATTATAAAAAGCAGGATGATAAAGTTCTTGAAATATTTGGAGAAAAAATTGAAACACCTTTTGGACCTGCTGCTGGACCTCACACGCAACTAACGCAAAATATTATAGCAGCATATGTTTCTGGATGTAGATTTTTTGAATTAAAAACAGTACAAACTCTGGATGGTGAAGATTTAGTTGTGCAAAAGCCATGTATAAGAGCAGAGGATGAGTGTTATAACATAGAGTGGTCAACTGAACTTACAGTAACGCAGGCATATGATGAGTACGTTAAGGCTTGGTTTGCTTTAAAAATATTATCAAAAGAACTTAAGCTTGGAAGTCCTAATGGATTTATATTTAATATGAGCGTAGGATATGATTTTAAAGGAATTTCCTCACCTAAAATAGATGAATTTATTATGGGGCTTAAAGATGCATCTAAGAGCAACATATGGAAAGAATGCAAAGAATATATTCTGCAAAACATAAACAAATTTGAAAATATAGATAGTGAATATGTAAAGTGCATATCACCTAATGTATGTAGATCTATAACATTATCAACAATGCATGGATGTCCATCACAAGAAATTAAGCGCATCGCAACTTATTTAATAAATGAAAAAGGACTAAATACCTATGTAAAATGTAACCCTACATTATTAGGTTATGAATTTGTACGTAAAACCTTGGACCAAATGGGATATGAATATGTATCATTTGATGATAGTCACTTTAAGGATGACTTGCAATTTACTGATGCCGTTTCTATGTTTAGAGATTTACAAGATTTAGCAAGTAAAAAAGAATTGTCATTTGGGGTAAAACTTACAAATACAGTTCCAGTTCAAATTAAAAATGCTGAGTTACCAGGTGATGAGATGTATATGTCTGGAAAATCTTTATATCCTATAGCGATAGCACTTGCCTATAAACTTTCAAAAGAATTTGATGGAAAACTAAAGATATCATATTCAGGAGGGGCAGACATTTTAAACATAGCTAATATATTTGAAACAGGTATATGGCCTATAACTATAGCATCAACACTTTTAAAAGTTGGCGGATATCAGAGATGTATTCAAATTGCTAAAAAATTAGAGAAGTTAGAATATGACAATAAATACAGTATGGATAATCAGAAATTAAGAGAACTTAAAGATAAATCAGTAAAAGATGTTAATTATATAAAGTCTGAAAACAGGATTATAAAAGATAAAATAAATAGAAAAGTAACATTAACAAATTGTTTTAGTGCTCCTAGTGTTGAAGATAGCAATCAGCGTACAAGAATATGTGAAAACTGCGTAGGGGTATGCCCGAATCGCGCTAATGTAACTATAAACATAAAAGATAATGAAAAACATCAAATAATTCATTTAGGTAAAATGTGTAATGAATGTGGAAACTGTGAAATGTTCTGTCCCTATGATAGCGCACCATATAAACAAAAATTTACATTGTATAGCACAGAAGAGGGTTTTAAAGACAGTCAAAACAGTGGATTTGTAATAATTAACAAAGATGAAAAAATTGTAAAAATTAGATTAGAAGGCAAAGTAATAGAAGTTAATCTTAAAGAAAGTAATTTAGGAATACCAAAAGACATTGAAAATATGATACTTTCGGTAATTTCGAATTATAGTTATATTATTTAAAAATTGGTGAGGTGATTGTATGTCAATTATTATAAAAAATGGAACTATTGTAACTCCAAGAAGGAGCTATATTTCTGATATCAAAATCGAAGAAGAGTTAATAAAGGATATTGGTGAAAATTTGGAAGATGATAAGGCTTTAATTATAGATGTTACGGGCTGTTTAATATTTCCAGGATTTATTGATTCTCATACTCACTTTGATTTGGATACAGGATACACTAGAACTGCAGATAATTTTAAAACCGGTACTGCTGCAGCTATTATTGGTGGAACTACAACAATTTTAGATTTTGCAACGCAAAATAAAGGTGAAACTTTAAGTGAAGCCCTAAAAAATTGGTTTAATTTAGCCAAAGACGTTTCAAGTTGCGATTATGGATTTCATATGGCAATAACTCAGTGGAATAACGATATAAAAAATGAACTTAAGATTATGAAAGAGCAGGGAATAACATCTTTTAAAGCATATATGGCATATGATAATTTGCGTCTTAACGATGGAGAAATATATGATATGTTAAAATCACTTAAAAAGTACAATGGTATACTTGCTGTGCATTGTGAAAATGGCGATCTTGTGAATACTATGATAAAAGAACAACTGAGTTTTGGGAATATCACCCCAGCAGCTCATCCATTGTCAAGACCTAATATTGTTGAAGCCGAAGCTGTATCAAGGTTTATTGATATAGCAAAAATAGCTGATGCTCCTATATATATTGTACATCTAAGTACTAAAGAATCATTAGAAGTAGTGTTAAGAGCAAGAAGAAAAGGACAAAAGATATATGTAGAAACATGTCCTCAATATTTGCTGTTAGATGATAGTGTATATTTATCAAAGGATTTTGAAAGTGCTAAATATGTTTTATCACCACCTTTAAGAAAAAAAGAAGATATAGAAACATTATGGAAAGCAATATCTTCGGAAGATATAGATACAATTGGCACAGATCATTGTAGTTTTAATTTTAAAGGTCAAAAAGACCATGGAATAAATGATTTTAGTAAAATACCAAATGGTATACCAGGGGTGCAGCATAGACCAATACTTATGTATACTTATGGAGTTGATAGTGGCAAAATAACTAAAGAGCAAATGTGCGCCTTGCTTAGCGAAAATACATCAAGAATTTTTGGAATGTATCCTAGAAAAGGAGTACTACAAGTTGGAAGTGATGCAGATATAGTTGTATTTGATCCAAGGATTAAGGGAATTATATCTAAAGATAATCAAAAACAAAATGTAGATTATACACCTTTCGAAGGTTTTAAAACTAAAGGATATGCCAAACATGTTTTTCTAAGAGGAACACATGTTGTAGCGGATGGAAATATTATAAAAGAAAATTGTGGAGAATATATAAAACGAGGTGGCCAGAATGTTTAAATTTGTTGTAAATGGTTTGGAAGTTAAGTCTAAAACAGATGAAAAACTAATTACTTTTTTAAGAGAGAAATTGAATTTAACATCAGTTAAAAATGGGTGCTCTGAAGGCGCCTGCGGAACATGTATGGTTTTAGTTGACGGTGAGGCTAAAAAAGCATGTGTGTTGAAAACAAGTAAACTTGCGAGCAAAAATATTATAACGGTTGAAGGGCTGTCAAGCAGAGAAAAAGATGTGTATGGACATGCGTTTATGGAATCAGGTGCAGTTCAGTGTGGGTTTTGTACTCCAGGAATGGTTATAAGCGCAAAGGGATTAATTGATAAGGTAGAAAATCCAACAGAGGATGAAATTAAAAATGCACTTAAAGGAAATATATGTCGCTGCACAGGATATGTGAAAATAATAGATGCTGTTAAGCTGGCATCTAAATTATTACGAGAAAACATCGAAGTACCTAAATGTACTTGCAAAGGTCTTGTTGGAGAAAATCTAAATAGGATTGATGCTATGTCTAAAGTTATCGGCACAGCAGAATATGTGGATGATATGCGAATAGAAGGTATGATTTATGGTGGAGCGGTTAGAACAAAATATCCACGTGCCTTAGTTAAAAAAATAGATGTTGACAAAGCTAAGAATTTGCAAGGCGTTTATGTTGTAATTACAGCGGATCAGCTTCCGGGAAATCAGAAGGTTGGGCACATTTTTAAAGATTGGGATGTATTAGTACCAGAGGGAGAAATAACTCACTGCATTGGGGATGCTATAGTGTTAATAGCAGCAGAAACTAAAGAAATACTAGAAGAGGCTAAAGCTTTAGTCCAAATTGAGTTTGAGGAATTGACACCTATAACATGTCCTGAAGAATCACTTAGGAAAGATGCTCCCAAAATTCATTCAAGCGGTAATATTCTTACAACGGAGCACTTGATATTTGGTGATGCGGACAAATACATTAAAAATTCTAAATATAAAGTAACAAACAAATATAATACACCCTTTACTGAACATGCTTTTTTAGAAACAGAAACAGCAGTTGCCATGCCTGACGGTGATGGTGGAATAATTATATATTGTGCGGACCAAGGAATTTATCAAACAAGGAAGGAATGTTCGCAGGCTTTAGGTCTAGATCAAAGTAAAGTAAGAGTTATAAGCAAGATAGTTGGTGGTGGGTTTGGTGGAAAAGAAGATATGAGTGTTCAACACCATGCATCAATTCTTGCTTATTTATCAAACAAGCCGGTGAAGGTTGCACTAAGCCGCAAGGAAAGTATAATGGTACACCCAAAACGCCATTCTATGGAGATAGAGATGACAACAGCTTGTGATGAATTTGGATATTTGACTGCTATGAAAGCTGTTATAATTGCTGATACAGGTGCCTATGCATCACTGGGTGGGCCAGTACTCCAAAGAGCATGTACCCATGCTGCAGGTCCATATAATTATCAAAATATTGATATTGTAGGAAAAGCAGTATACACAAATAATCCACCAGCTGGTGCATTTAGAGGTTTTGGGGTAACGCAGAGCTGTTTTGCTATAGAAAGCAACTTAAACCAGCTTGCACATTTGGCTTCAATAACACCTTTTGAAATAAGATATAGAAATGCAATTAGGCCAGGTGAGGTGCTTCCTAATGGTCAAATCGCGGATCCGTCAACATCAATTGTGGAAACTTTGGATGCGGTGAGAGAAATATGTGTACAAAATCCAAAAGCCGGAATAGCATGTGCTATAAAAAATACTGGACTGGGGGTAGGACTTCCTGATATTGGACGTTGTAAACTAATTGTAGAGGATGGAAAAGTATATATTCGTAGCAGTGCAGCTTGTATCGGACAGGGACTTGGAACTATTTTAACTCAAATAGTTTGTGAGACACTTAATATTTCATCAGACATGGTTGAATATGGCATGCCAGATACTTCTACTTGCCCTGATTCTGGAAATACGACAGCTTCCCGTCAAACACTGTTTACAGGTGAGGCAACAAAAGTGGCAGCTAGAAAACTTCTTGATACGTTAACCTACCAAACATTAGAAAATCTAGATGGTCAAGAATTTTATGGAGAATTTAGCGGTATAACTGATAAGATGAGTTCGTCTAAACAAAATCCTGTAAGTCATGTTGCTTATGGTTATGCGACTCATGTTGTTATTCTAAATGATGATGGCAAGTTATCAAAGGTTATTGCAGTTCATGATGTTGGAACTCCAATAAATCCTAGAAATATTGAGGGTCAAATTGAAGGCGGAGTTGTTATGAGCCTTGGATATGCACTTACAGAAAATTATCCACTTAAAAATAGCGTGCCAACTGCAAAATTTGGAACACTGGGACTTTTTAAAATAGAAGATATACCAAAAATAGAATCTATTATATTGGGTAGGGGAAATACTAATCTTGCTTATGGGGCAAAAGGAATAGGCGAAATATGTTCGATACCTACTGCTCCGGCTGTTGCTGGTGCGTATTATAATTATGATGGGGAGTTTAGAACAAAGCTACCTCTTGTAAATACACCTTACAGTGTAAATACACCATATAGTAAGAAAAGATAAGTGATATTATGAAGCTAAGCGATTATATTGGACTTAAGAAAAAAGATATTTTGTCTATAGTTGGGGCTGGTGGAAAAACTACAATGATATTTAAACTTGCAGAAGAGTTAAGGGCAAATAATAAGATTTTAGTTACCACAACAACTAAGATATATATTCCTTTGGTTCATCAGTATGATTATATATGCACTAGTAAAGATCATTTTATAAAATATTCTAGAATGAAGGATAATGGGATTTATGTTTTAGGACTAGGAATAAATGAGGATAATAAAATACTAGGACTAACCACAAAAGAATTAGAAGAGCTAACCCCATATTTTGACTATATACTAATAGAAGCAGATGGAGCGAAGAAAAAACAATTAAAGGGATGGAATGAATTTGCGCCAGTTATATACGGGAAAACTACGAAAACTTTAGGGATTATAGATATACAATCAAAAGGTATTTTAATCAATGAGGATAATATTCATAGAAGTGAGATATTTAAAGAAATAACTGGGGCAAAAGATGGAGAGACTGTTACCATAGAACACTTATCAAATCTAGTTATAAATCCTCGAGGGTTGTTTAAGAGTGCTTTGGGGGAAAAAATATTATTTATAAATAAGATAGAAAGATCCGTTGATTTTGAATTAGCTAACTTATTGGTTAATGAAATAACTTCAAAAGGAAATAACTTAATAAGTGTTGCGGTTATTGGAAGTTTAAAGACTAATATATATTACAATAAATCAGAGGATGTTTTTCTTTAATAAAATCAGATACATGTATGAAAAACGATGTTTAATATACTAAATATAGTTAAGAATGAGAGTAGGGGAAATAGTTATGATAAGTGCCATAATACTTGCAGCAGGTTATTCAAGGAGAATGGGAAAAAATAAGCTTCTCCTAAAAGTACGGGCTATTTCACTAATTCAACATACTATTGATATTATTAAAAAATGTGATTTTATTGAAGTGATTATTGTAGCAAGAGAAGAGAAAATAATTGAAATCGGTTATAAAAATGGGTTAAAAGTTATTGTTAATGAGAATGCAGTTAAAGGAATAAGTGAATCAGTTAAATTAGGTGTAAAACATTCAACGTCAACTGATGGATATATGTTTTTTACTGGGGATCAACCCTTTTTAGATATAGATACCATAAATGAATTGATCCATAAATTCAGAGAAAACACTAATTATATAATTGTTCCAAGATGTGAAGGCATGCTAGGGAACCCAGTAATATTTCCATGTTTTTTTAAAGATGACTTATTGAAGCTTCAGGGAGATGTTGGAGGTAAGATAATAATAAATAAAAACTTAGATAAAGTTAAATTTGTAGAGATATATGATAGTACTAGATTATTTGATATTGATACTAATGAAAATTATGAGTATATTCTAGAACTAGAGGAGAATAATGAATATGTTTAATGATATTGTCATTGTACGTGGTGGAGGAGATTTAGCATCTGCTACAATTCAAAAATTATATAGAAGTGGATTTAGGGTATTAGTTTTAGAGGTGCCAAAACCTACTTCAATAAGACGCAGTGTTTCTTTTAGTGAAGCTATTTACGAGAGAGAGGTAGAAGTAGAAGGAATTAGAGCGTTACAGGTATACTCGCTTAGTGAAATAGAAAATGCCTGGAGAAATTTGACGGTTCCAGTAATTGTAGATGCAGATGGTAAATATATTAAAGAGTTAAACCCTAAAATTGTAGTTGATGCTATCATTGCTAAAAAAAATATGGGAACAACAAAGGACATGGCTGGTATTACTATTGCTCTTGGGCCTGGATTTTCAGCAGGCATAGATGTAGATATTGTGATAGAGACTGCTAGAGGTCATAATTTAGGTAGATTGATTTTTAATGGAGAAGCAGCAAAAAATACAGGAATCCCGGGAAATATCATGGGATATTCTAAAGAAAGAGTTATACATTCTACTTGTGCTGGAATAATGAATAATGTTCTTGGTATTGGCGATGTTGTTAAAAAAGATGAAATAGTAGCATATATAGGGGATTCTCCAGTAAAAGCAACAATATCAGGATTGTTAAGAGGAATCCTAAGGAGTGGAAGTTATGTAACTAGTGGATTCAAAATTGCAGATATAGATCCAAGGGTATTGGAAAAAATAAATTGTTATACTATTTCTGATAAGGCGAGAAGTATTGCAGGGGGAGTATTAGAAGCGATATTTTATTTAATCAACAAGTCTAAGAAATGATTTGATATTATGAAAAAGCGATCTTATTAAAATTATAGGGTTGCTTTTTTAATACCTGTCTATTTGTTTATACAACATGATAATTTAGATATAAACATAGAATATACATACATATGAATAATTATTCAGTAGAATAGAGGAATAAATAAAATAATAAAAATATATTGCAAACTATTCGTGAATAAAACCAGCAAAAACGGTGTATTTAGACTTTATGAAATTATTGGCATAGACTATTGACTAATGCATTTTAATACACTATAATGTATATATATATATAAATAAATGATTTATTCTATAAATTCAGGAGGTTATATAATGTCAAATACACAATTATTTCAATCAAAACAGGAATTAGTAGGTTTTATTTCAGAATATCTCATCAAACATGATGATACTATAGCAATTATAAAAAAAGATTTAAGAAAAGATGTAATTAAATCATTACTTATTAATGAAGATTTTAATAACTTTAAAGATCTTTCTGGAATAGATGAAAATGTACTATTCTTAATTAAGACTGGCGATAAAAAAGAAAAGAATTTAAGCCTTAAGATTTGTGATGCGTTTAATCAAAAAACTAAAGCTTTTAAAATGGTGGATATTGATAATATACTCCTTGTAGATGGTTTAATTACTGATGATGAAGTTGGAAGCATTAATTACTATAAAGAAATCACTAAAATGAAATTGCAATAAAAGTTTATTAATATTTAAAATAGATATAAGATACTAAATATAAAAAAGGGGTTGTCTCATAAAATGATAGATAAATCATTTGAAGGGGCAGCCCCTCTTTATCGCTTTTAAAAAGTATCATTTATCTATTATGTATGAAATAATGAAAAGGTGATTTGAAATATCAGTATATTTTAAATTATAGATATGAAAGATAAATACGTAGAATAGTTGAATTAATATAAGTAAATGCAGTAATATATAAATAAGTAGGATATAATAGTCTTTAAGTAAAGAATAGAAAATAAAATAGACTAACAGACTTTCTAGCTATTTGTTTGGAAATGCTTAAATCTAAATTTTAATGTAAACTGTGAGGTTGTTAATTATGTCAGAAAAAAGGACCTTTAGTGAGGAGATTAGTATTAAAGAAAAAATAGAAATTAAGATTAAAAAACCTAGTATGTATATGGTCATCATTCATAATGATGACTATACAAGTATGGAATTCGTTGTGCAGGTTTTAGTTGGAGTTTTTAAAAAACAGGTTGTTGAAGCTACAAAAATCATGTTTGATGTTCATAAAAAAGGAAGTGGAACCGCAGGTATATACAGCTATGACGTAGGGATAACGAAAATAAACCAAGCTATGAAGATGTGTGAGGAAAGTGGATTTCCACTGAAATTAACCTTAGAAGAGGAGTAATTATGCAATTAGATAATATAGTAAATGAAATTATTACTGCAGCTTATAATGAAGCTCAAATGTCAAATCATGAATATTTTACCCCAGAACATATTCTTTATGCTTCTCTATTTTTTGATGAGGGAATTGAAATAGTAGAGAATAGTGGTGGTAATATAAAAAGACTTAAAAATCAGATAACCAAATTCTTAAATGAAAATATAGATGTTGTAGAAGATACAGAGCCAATTCAAACTATTGGAATCCAAACTATTTTATCAACAGCCGCAGATCACGTTATGCTCTCGGGCAAAGAGTTAGTTAAAATAGGCGACGTGATTGTAGCAATGTATGATGATGAGGAAAGTTTTGCCTCTTATTTTTTGAGGGAACAGCAAATGAAAAGGAGGGATCTTCTTAATTATATAGCTCATGGTATATCTGTAGAAGATACTTTTGATTTTACGTCTGAAACAAATCATGGGGGAGAAGATCCATCTGAATTTACAGAAGGCGACGAGGAAATAGAATACACATATGACGAGGAAATGGATAATCCTGATGATAAAGAAGATTTTTTAAGTAAATATACTGTGGAGTTAACACAAAAGGCGACCATGGAAGAAATGGATCCACTTATTGGTAGGCAAGATATTCTTCAAAGAACATTACAGGTATTATGCAGGAGGCTTAAGAATAACCCAGTGCATGTAGGGGAACCTGGGGTGGGTAAAACTGCTATCACTCAGGGGCTTGCACAACTAATTGTGGAAAATAAAGTACCCAAGTTATTGCAAGGTAGTAAGATATATTATTTGGATATGGGGGCGCTTATTGCAGGTACCAAATATAGAGGTGATTTTGAAGAACGTATTAAAAAAGTTTTAAAAGAAATTAGTAAACAAGAAAAACCAATAGTGTATATAGATGAAATTCATACTATAGTTGGAGCAGGGGCAGTTTCAGGAGGGTCAATGGACGCTTCTAACATTTTAAAACCATTTCTTGCGGACGGTAAAGTAAGATTTATTGGATCAACTACTTATGATGAATATAAAAAACATTTTGAAAAGGATAGTGCATTGGCTAGAAGATTTCAAAAGATTGAAGTGCCAGAACCTTCCATTGATGATACATTCGATATTCTTATGGGACTCAAGGATAAATATGAAACTTATCATAAGGTAACGTACATTGATGAAGCCTTAAAAACTGCAGTAGAATTATCTAGCAAGTATATAAAGGATAGATTTCTTCCAGATAAAGCTATAGATATTATGGATGAAGCAGGTGCTTATGCAAGGCTTTATGCTGGAGATAATGAAGAAAATATTATTATTACTGTACATGCAGTGGAAAAAATAGTAGCAACTATTGCAAAAATTCCAGAACAAAGTGTATCAAATAATGAATCAGATACATTGAAAAATTTAGATCTTAATTTAAAAAAGCAAGTTTTCGGACAAAGTGATGCTATAGACACGTTAGTAAGGGCAATAAAGAGGTCTAGAGCAGGTTTTAATGAAGATGATAAACCAATAGCATCCCTTCTTTTCGTGGGTCCTACAGGAGTTGGAAAGACAGAAATAAGCAAGCAACTATCAAAGAGTTTGGCTATCCCGCTTATTAGATTTGATATGAGTGAATATCAAGAGAAACACACCGTAGCAAGGCTTATAGGTGCACCACCAGGATATGTAGGTTATGAAGAGGGTGGAATGTTAATTGAGGCTATTAAAAAGAATCCTTATTGCGTTTTATTGCTAGATGAGATTGAAAAAGCTCACTCTGATATATTTAATGTGTTATTACAAGTTATGGATTATGCAACACTTACAGATAACACTGGTAAAAAGGCGGATTTTAGAAATGTAATTTTAATAATGACATCTAATGCAGGAGCAAGGGAAGCTAGCAAACATGTAATTGGATTTGGAGACAGAATAGGGACAGGTGGAGCAATTACTAAAGAAGTGGAACGAGTTTTTTCTCCTGAATTTAGAAATAGATTGGATAACATAATCCAATTTAATAAAATTGATGAAGATATGGCTAAGCAAATAGCGAAAAAGGCAATGAAACAATTTGAAGAAAAGCTTTTAACCAAAAATATAAAATTAAAGGTCACAGATAATTTATATGCTTGGTTAAGTAAAAAAGGTTTTTCAGAGACTTACGGCGCTAGAGAAATAAACAGAGTAGTTCAACAAGAAATAAAGACATATTTTGTAGATGAAGTGCTGTTTGGAGAACTTTCCACAGGTGGTAGCGTTATAGTTGATATTGTAGATGATAAACTTAAAATAACAAAAGACAATTAAAAAAAGATGTTGCTAATTTAATAGCAACATCTTTTTTAGTTGGTTTTTTCAGCTTTTGAGAATTGACTACTTAATATGATAATATCAACGGTTCTATTTTTAGCTTTTCCGACTGCAGTGGTATTAGTTGCTACTGGCCTATTTTCACCATAGGCTACTGCTGATATTTTTTTTGGAGAAATTCCTGCTTTGGAAATAAGTAGCTCAGTAACATTGGTTGCACGAATTGCAGAAAGCTGCCAGTTAGAGCTAAATTCACCATTACTCATTGGGGTACTATCTGTATGTCCCTCTATTCTCACGTAATTGTTAACATGATTTAGAATTTTACCTATGCTAATTAATTTTTTAGCTGAAACCTCTTTAACATCTGCGGCACCAACATCAAAGAGCAGTGAAGTTTTAAGACTTACTTCAAGACCTCTCTCATCAATTTTAGTAGATACGCTACTGCTTAAGCCATTCTGTTTCAAATAATTATCAACATTTTTTTTAATTGCTTCCATTTTATTTTCTTCCAATGCTTTAGTTTGTGCAGAGATAGTTTCTTGTGTTATGGGTTCAACTACTGCAACAGTTGAAGCTGAATCACTTGGAGAGGATTCAGTACCAACTATAGATGCACCAGCACCATTAAAAGCTACATTAAGTGATTGTGATAGTTGTTTATATTTAGTAGTGTCTGCATTACTTGAGGCATACATAACAACAAAAAATATCATAAGCAAAGTTATTAAATCTGAATAAGTTAAAAGCCATCGCTCATGATTGGGTTCTTTTTCTTCCCTCCTTTTCATTGTTATACTCCTCCATTATTTATTTCGTTAAATCTCTTTATTTGTTTTTTATCTAGGAATCCTTTTAACTTCTCTCCTAAAATATTAGGGTTTGCACCTTCTTGCATAAGAAGAACAGCTTCTATTACTAGTTGCTTTTCTTTAATTTCTTCATTATTTAAATCTTTTAACCTTGCAGCCATTGGAAGCCATAATAAGTTGGCAGATCCAACGCCGTATAGAGTAGCTATAAATGCGACTGCAATTTTTTCTCCTAAAACAGTTGGGTCAGAAAGATTACTTAAAACTTGTACTAGGCCCATAACCGTACCTATAATACCCATAGTAGGTGCAAAGCCACCAGCTGCATCAAAAATAGCAGCACCCTCTTTATGTCTATCGTAGGTCGATTCAAGTTCAAACTCTAATATGGTTTTTACCAGTTGAGGGTCTACCCCGTCCACCACTAGTTGCAAACCTTTTTTTATAAAAGGGTCCAAGTCGTCAGTTATTTCGCCTTCAATGCTAAGTAAACCCTCTTTTCTAGTTTTAAAGGATAACTGTTTAAAGTAGTTCACGATTTCTACTAAATCTTTTTCTTTGGCTGTAAATATAAGTTTAAGCATAGCTGGAATATTTTTTAACTTTTTAGATGAAAAACTGAGCCCTACAGATCCAATAGTACCTCCAAACACGATTATAGCAGCGCTACCAGCTACAAGCATACCAGGACTTCCTTTTTCTAACAGGAATGCACCTATCATTGAACCAAAACTTATTATTACAAATATTATCGAAAAAATATTCATAAACTCCTCCTATTTTGCATTTTACATAATACTAAATTTAATTTAATAGTATGTAAAAACATTTTAATGTTAGAAAATAAAATAATATCCTATAATAACTTTCGAACAAAATCATATTTTATTTAGTCTTTTAGAATAAATATTTATTAAAAGTCTGTTAACAAGTCATTCCTATTTGACTAAATAACAATTATAATGGTTATTATTGGACAATGCAATAGCAATTATTAAACGGTTAAATATTACAAAAGCCATACATTAATGCATGGTTTTTGTAATATTTAAAAATTAAATTCATTCTTAAGGGTAACTAATTTTGAAATTGGATTTTGTTATTGTTTTGGTTACCTTCTTGGAATAACTTCTGTCCAGTAACCATCTGGATCCATAATGAAATATATTCCCATAGGTTTGTTTTCATAGCATATGCAGCCTATTTTTTTATGTAATGCGTATGCTTCATCAAAATCATCTGTAACTACTGCAAGATGAAATTCATTCTCACCTAAATTATATGGCTCAGTTCTATCCTTCATACATGTAAGCTCTAATTTATGGCTAGTTGTCTCATCACCTAAAAATACAAGAATAAAACTATCATCTGCTGGATGATGACGTCTAGTTTCCGTGAAGCCTAAAGCACTTTTATAAAATTCTATGCTTTTTTCTAAATTCAATACATTTATGTTATTATGATCAAAAGAAAATTTCATTTAATATAACCACCTTTTTTAAAAAATTATTATATACATATACTATACCATGATTGTATGGCTGTGGTAAAATAAGGGTGATTTAATTGTTATATATTTAAATTATAAGGAGAGATAATTTATGAAAGAAGTTAAAGCATTGATAAATTATATATACCATAGTGGATTTTCTATTAAAACTAAAAATCATTTTTTAATATTTGATTATTATAAAGAACCTATGAGAACAAACCAGATTCAGACATTGTTATTACCTGAAAAGATTAAAAAAATGGATAATGTTTATGTATTTTCATCTCATAGCCACGCAGATCATTTTAATTCTCAAATTCTGGATTGGGAGAATGACAATAGTGATATACAATACATTTTTAGTAGTGACATAAAAATAGGAAATATTAAACCAAATTATAATTTTATAGAAGAAAATGAAGAAAAATTATTTAAGGATATTTATGTAAAAGCTTATGGTTCAACAGATATTGGGATATCCTTTGTGGTAAAAGTGGATGGATTAACTATTTTTCATGCTGGAGATCTTAATTGGTGGAAATGGAAAGAAGATAGCCTAGAGGAACAAAATGTATCGGAGTCCTCATTTAAAGCCCATATAGAAAAGTTAAAAAATGAAAAACCTATTGATATAGCATTTTTCCCAGTTGATCCGAGGCTTCAAGAATTTTATTATTTAGGTGGAGAGTATTTTGCAAATCAAATTCAGCCTACTTTGTTTATACCTATGCATTTTGGGGATGATGTGGTTATAACTAAAAAATTTGCTAAGAGAATGGGAAAGATCAACATAAAAGCTGTGGAAATAAATTATCCTGGACAAGAAATAATATATTAAAAAATATTTTTTTAATATTTGGATAAAAATAAGCATTTATGTCTATAATTTAAATAACCAAATAAAAAAGCATCATTACAATATTTTTTAGTCCCCCTAAATTAATATTGTATATGATGCTTTTTATATGGTTTAAAATTTGATACTAAATTAGTAAAATGACAAGTAAGAGTAATTTTATATTTACAATATCTTATAATTGTGATAACTTTATTGAGACAAAGTAGGTCAGAAAGTAGGATGAAGTAAATGAGAAATAAAAATAAAAATGAAAATCTTATAAATTATATTTACATTATTGTTGGAACAACAATACTTGCGGCAGGTGTGAATATGTTTTTTGCTAAATTAAAATTAGTGACAGGTGGAGTATCAGGACTTGCCATTATCATTGAATATATTTCGAAAAAAAATTATGGAATAGAAATACCACTATGGTTTACAAATATGGCAGTAAACATACCTCTACTTGCCATTGCTTTCAAACTTAAGGGTAAAGGGTTTGTGGGTAAATCTATGTTTTCAGCAGCATACCTATCTTTTGCACTATTTTATACAAGCTTTATACCTGCTCCACATGTTGATTATTTGTTAGCAAGTATATTTGGTGGAGTATTTGTTGGTACAGGCTTAGGTTTCGTATTAAGAGCATCTGCTAGTACAGGAGGAACTGATTTAGCTGCCAACATAATAAAAGTTTATTTAAAGAATGTGCCAATTGCTAAAATTATATTAGTTATTGATTCAACTATAGTCGTAATAGGTGCTTTTGTATTTGGAATCGAAAAAGCTATGTATGCACTAATATCCATATATATAGTTGCTAAGGTAGTAGATAGTATTCTTGAAGGAATAAATTTTTCCAAAGCGGTATTTATTATATCGGATTATTCTATGGAAATAGCAGAAATACTACTCAAAGATTTAAATAGAGGTGTTACAGGAATACATGCTACAGGGATGTACACAAAAGCAGAAAAACAGGTATTATTTGTAGTAGTTGGTAAGAATGAAATTATGCCACTTCAAAAAATGGTCAAAGAAGTGGATTCCAAAGCATTTATGACTGTTGCAGATGTTAGAGAGGTGCTCGGAGAAGGATTTACAGAATAAAAGATTATAGTAGGTAATATTTGCAAAGTATATTTAAAAGTCTTCATGCACAAACTAAGCTCAAGAAAGGGAGTGTTTATTCATGAATGATAGATTAAATAGCAAACCAATCACATTTGATCACCCAGAAAAACTTACTCAGGGAGTTTCTTTAGAAAAAGATGATGTAACAGCAAAAACTTTTATTAATGAGGTTGACGGACAGGTGAAATGTAATATAGTCGTTGAAAACAAAGTTACTGGAGAAACAGCTAAGAGAGATGAAGTTATTGGCGAAATATCAGAGGATTTAGATGACGAGGATTTTGACGGTGAAGAAGAATTTTAGTTAGATAAACTTGGTAGTAACAAATTATACTCTATAGAGTAGACAAAGAAAGAAGTCTGCTTTATGGAGTATTTTTAATATTTGACATTTATTATTAAAAATATTATAATTAAATGCATATAAAAAATAATTAGTGAACATACTAAAATTTATAATAATTATATTAAAGACTGGGACGAGAATAGTAGATATAAAATGTAGTTATAGCGAGTTGGTGATGGTGAAAGACCAATATGAAATTTATGTTGAAGAACATCTTTGAGTTTCTAACCAAAATCTATAGGATATTTGGATTAGACGGGTTCAATCCGTTAAATGTTGAGTAGTATTGAATATATAATTCAATACTAATTAGAGTGGTCATATTTTATGACAAATTGGGTGGTACCGCGAAATTATAGCCTTTCGTCCCTTTATTATTAAGGGATGGAGGCTTTTTTTTTATTCAAAAAAGTAAAAAAATAAAAGGAGAGTAAGATTATGGAAAAGTTATTAGTCAAACAAATTTATAGAGAAAAAGAAAAATATGCAGACCAAATAGTATCTATCTCTGGATGGATAAGAACGTTAAGATCTTCTAAAGCATTTGGATTTATAGAAGTTAATGATGGAAGTTTTTTCAAAAATATTCAAGTGGTTTTTGAAGAGGGATTAGAAAATTTTGCTGAAATATCTAAATTGCCTATAAGTTCTTCTTTAACTATAGAAGGAAAGTTAGTTGTAACACCAGAAGCTAAGCAACCATTTGAGATTAAGGCTACTAAAATAATGCTAGAGGGGATGTCAAATACTGATTATCCATTGCAAAAGAAAAGACACTCTTTTGAGTATTTACGAACTATTGCACACTTGAGACCTAGAAGTAATGCTTTCTCAGCAGTGTTTAGAGTACGTTCACTAACTGCGTTTGCTATTCATGAGTTCTTTCAAAAGAGAGGTTTTGTATACACTCACACACCAATAATTACAGGTAGCGATTGCGAAGGTGCAGGGGAAATGTTTAGAATATCTACACTTGATGTTAGTGACGTGCCATTAGATGAGAATAAAAAAGTGGATTATTCGCAAGATTTTTTTGGTAAAGAAACCAGCTTAACTGTAAGCGGACAGCTTGCGGCAGAGGCTTTTGCTTTAGCTTTTAGAAATGTTTATACTTTTGGGCCAACATTTAGGGCTGAAAATTCTAACACAGCAAGGCACGCAGCCGAGTTCTGGATGATAGAGCCTGAGATAGCTTTTGCGAATTTAAAAGATGATATGAAACTCGCAGAAGATATGATGAAATATATTATAAAATATGTTATGGAAAATGCTCCAGAAGAGATGGAGTTTTTCAATAGTTTTGTAGATAAAAATTTAATAGAAAGATTAAAAAGTGTTGTAAACTCAGAATTTGGTCAAGTGACATATACAGCTGCCGTGGACATTTTGCAAAAGTCAGGAAAGGAATTTCAATATCCAGTAACTTGGGGTTGTGACCTTCAAACTGAACATGAAAGATATTTAACAGAAGAAGTGTTTAATAAACCATTATTTGTGACCGATTATCCAAAGGAAATAAAATCTTTTTATATGAGAGTAAATGATGACAATAAAACAGTTGCAGCAATGGACTTACTTGTACCAGGAATAGGAGAAATTATAGGTGGAAGTCAAAGAGAAGAAAGACAAGACGTTTTAGAAGCTAGAATGGAAGAATGCGGTCTTAATAAAGAAGATTACTGGTGGTATTTAGAGTTAAGAAAATATGGCGGCACTAAGCATGCCGGATTTGGACTTGGCTTTGAAAGAGCTATTATGTATATTACAGGAATGAGCAACATCAGAGACGTTATTCCATTCCCAAGAACAACTGGGTCTGCGGAGTTTTAAGTAGAATCTAACTTATTATATTCTACTTAACAAAAATGTTTTTGTAGTGTATAATATGATTGTAAGTCCATTTGTAATGGAAATTTAAACTCTTAGCCGATAGGTTGAGAGTTTTTTTGAGAAAGATAACAATAGATAAATTTTTTTGATTTTTTATATGTTATCCGTGATTAAGGCACTTAATATTATTGTAAAATGGATATTTTATATTTTAGGAAAATAGAAAGTTTAAATGTGGAGGAAATCAGCATGAAAAAAATTATTAAAGAATATATCTTAATAACGGTTGGGATAGCACTAGTAGCTACAGGATTTTACTTTTTTTTAGTACCAAATGATTTAGCAGTAGGTGGAGTTAGCGGTCTTGCTATTGTTATAAATCAGTATATGCCAGGTCTTACTATTGGGGCTATGATGCTTGTATTAAACGCGATTCTATTTGTTGTAGGATTTATGTTTATAGGATCAAATTTTGGAGTTAAGACAATGTATGCTAGTTTTGGATTATCTGGAATGATATGGATATTAGAAAAACTTTGCCCTATGAGCGGGAGTATAACAAACGATATATTTCTAGAATTAATATTTGGTATATTAATTGGATCAGTAGGGATGGGTATGGTGTTTAATCAAAATGCATCCACAGGAGGAACTGACATAATAGCTAAAATGCTTAATAAGTATTTTCACATAGACATAGGTAAATCTTTACTTATAGCAGATTTTTTCATAACTATATTAGCTGGTGTAGCATTTGGTCCTAAAATTGGAATGTATGCTTTACTTGGGGTTATTATCAATGGATTTGCTGTAGATGCAGTTATTGCAGGAATGAATATTTGTAAAAAAGTTGAAGTGGTTAGCTCAAAAGGCGAAGATATAAAAAGGTTTATTATAGAAGACTTAGATAGAGGAGCCACTTTATATGCTGCTAGAGGAGCATATACTAATGATGAAAAAGAGATTATAACCACTGTTTTAGGTAAAAAGCAATTTATAAAATTAAAGAATTATATAAAAGAAATTGATGAAAAAGCATTTATAATAACATATAACGTACATGAAACTCTTGGAGAAGGTTTCAAGGACATAAATGAATAAAAAAGATACAAGCCACTGACTTAAGTCAGTGGCTTGTATAATAATTATAACAAATATGTTCTAATTAAGCTTCAACTGGAGCGCCTGTAGGACAAACACCTGCACAAGCTCCGCAATCGATACAAGTATCAGCATCAATAACGAATGAAGAATCTCCTTGGCTTATAGCATTAACTGGACATTCAGGTTCACAAGCTCCACAACTTACACATGCATCAGTAATTTTATATGACATAATAACAACCTCCTTTTTTAACTAATTTACTACATAATATCATAATTTGACTGAAAAATAAAGAGTTTTTTGGAAAGAGTAAACATTGTAATAATAAACATAGATTATATGTATTTAAGTGAATTTATATTATATAATGATATCTAACTTTCAACTATAATACTTAAATATTATTGGCTTTTATAGAATTTAATATAAGGTAAAAAAATATAAACTATAGATTTTTAATCTATAGTTTATTATTGTGGAAATTATAATTTACATACGGGAATAATGCAATATTAAATGAACTGAATTAAATTAAATAATAGTTACAGCTAAAAACTAAATTTAAAACAGTTCATTTAATACATATGGTAGTTAGTAACTTTTAGCTGTATCTATATTAATGATGAGCTCATCTATTTAGCTGAGAGTTAATAACTATTAATAATATTATGTGTAAGAATATAAAAGAATATTCAATTAAAATAATAAAATCAAACGGAAACTGTAATATTAGTTTAAGAATAGAGAGTATAAAATTTTTCGATTGTTTTAATATTAAATAATGTCATCATTAGATAATGACTAATATGTTTATCTTTGGATTGTGTGTAAAGGTTTACCAATATATAATAAAATTAAGGTTATTGTGAAAACGGTTGCTGAAGAAAATTCCAGTAATTATAAAAAGAATAGGGGGCAAAATTAAATGTCAAACCTTCAAGTTGGTACCAAAATTAATACCAAGGGAAAAACACAAGAAAAAGTACAGGGGTTCGGTAGATTTCTAAGTGGAATGATACTTCCCAATATAGGTGCATTTATAGCATGGGGGCTAATTACAGCATTATTTATACCGACGGGCTGGCTTCCAAATTCTCATTTTGCTAAATTAGTTGGTCCGATGATAACCTATCTTTTACCATTATTAATAGGTTACACTGGTGGTAAAATGGTAGGCGGAGTAAGAGGTGGAGTAGTTGGATCAATTGCAACTATGGGAATTATAGTTGGAGCAGATATTCCAATGTTCATGGGCGCAATGATAATGGGGCCACTCGGTGGTTATGTTATAAAGAAATTTGATAAAATCATTGAGGGAAAAGTACCGGCTGGTTTTGAAATGTTAATTAACAACTTTTCAGCAGGTATACTTGGAGCAACGTTAACATTAATTGCATTTTCAGGAATTGGCCCAGTAGTCCTAGGGTTAAATGGTTTTCTAAAAGACGGAGTAGAAGTCATAGTAAAAGCAGGGTTATTACCTTTAGCATCTGTGTTTATAGAACCAGGAAAAATATTATTTTTAAATAACGCAATAGGTAATGGAATTTTGGTGCCAATGGGTGCACAAGAAGCTAAAGCAATGGGAAAATCAGTATTTTTCTTATTAGAATCAAATCCAGGTCCTGGACTTGGAGTACTATTAGCCTATTGGATGTTCGCAAAAGGTGCAATTAAAGAATCAGCACCTGGAGCAATAATAATTCACTTTATAGGTGGAATACATGAAATTTATTTTCCTTACGTTTTGATGAATCCAAGGCTTATACTTGCAGTAATTTGTGGTGGTGCCAGTGGAATATTCACATTCCAAATTTTTGGAGCAGGATTAATTGCAGCAGCATCTCCAGGAAGTATAATTGCAGTACTTGCTATGACTCCTAAAGGTGGGTATTTCGGAATACTTGCAGGTGTATTTGTAGCCGCAGTGGTTTCCTTCTTAATATCGGCTGTAATAATTAAAAGATCCAATAGTAAGACAACAGGAAATGAACTTGAAGAAGCAAAAGAAAAAGTAAGTGAACTAAAAGGAATAAAAGTTAAAACTTTTAATAAAATAATATTTGCTTGTGATGCGGGTATGGGATCAAGTGCGATGGGAGCTACAACATTAAAAAATAAGTTTAAAAAAGCAGGGTTTGATATAGATGTTGTTCACTGCGCAATAAATGAAATCCCAGCTGATGCAGAAATAGTTATTACACATGAAACGTTAGCAGCTAGAGCAAGGACAAAGGCACCAAAAGCAGAAATTATTCCAATTAAAAACTTTATTAACAGTCCAGAATATGACGAATTGGTAAATAGACTTTTATAATTAAAATAGCTTATAATTAATATATGTTTAAAAAAATGGAGTGAGTTTATGTAAATAAATTGGCTCCATTTTTTATATATATGTAGATAGTAATCATGGTATAAAAGTTCTTAATTAATTAAATACTAAAGTTGAGATTAATTATATATTAAATATTGTCATCATCAGCTACTGACTAATCAATTTATCTTTGAATTGTATGTAATTGTTTACTAGAATATAATAAAGTTATAGTAATTACAAACTGTTACTTAAAAAATTATTTTATTAAAGATTTAATAAATAGTCTTTAACATGACAAGTTGTAAACAGACTTTCAAAATTTCAAAGTAACATTAATACAATCTTTTAATAAATTTGGAGGAATTTTATGAAGGATTACAAGGTTAATTTACGCGTAAAAAATATCTTGCAAAACATATGTAATGAAAATGAGTATATTACTATTGCTAAAATTGCAAAAGATTTAGATGTTAGTGGGAGGACAATATTAAGAGAAATTCCAGAGGTGGAGAAATTTCTTAAACAAAATGGAGTAATACTTGATAAAAAAACTGGAGTTGGCATTAAAGTAATGGGTACAGTGAAAGAAAAACAATCTATTATTTATTTGTTAAATGGAGAAAAGGGCGAAATAATTTATTCACCTCTTGAGAGAAAAAATATAATTATAAGCGAACTACTTCAAAATCAAGAGCCAGTTAAGTTATATAATTTCACTAGAATTTTAAAAGTTACAGAAGCAACCATAAGTAATGATTTAGAGAAAACGGATGAATGGTTTAAAAAACATAGTATAAATTTAATTAGGAAACAGGGACTCGGTGTATATGTAGAAGGAAAAGAAAATCATATAAGAAAAGCTATGGTTAGCCTAATTTATGAAAATACAAATGAAAGTCAGCTTTTAAATTTAATAAGAAAAAATTTAGATAACTCAGTAGTAGCAAAGGATATTGAGACCTCTTCTCGTAATAGATTACTAAATTTGATAGATAATGAAACAATAAAGAAAATAGAAGTTTTGGTTGAAAATATGGAGAAGGAAAGAGATTATAAGTTAGTAGATAGTGCCTTTGTTGGATTAATTGTTCATATTGCACTTGCAATTGAACGAGTAAAGAAAGGTGATAAAATAAAAATAGACGGTGAGTTCTTAAAAGAACTTAAGACAAGCGCGGAGTATGTAATTGCATCTGAATTGTCTATTAATATATCAAAATGTTTCTTGGTAGATATACCAGAGGATGAAATTGGGTATATAACAATGCATATTCAAGGATCTAAAAATTATAAGGAAAAATACAAAACAGGAAATAAGATAATAGGAAGTTTTGAACTTATAAAATTATCAAAGGAAATTATAAAGATAGCAGAGATTGAAACAGGGAGGTTCCTTGGAAATAATCAAGAGCTGTTAAATGGATTAGTAAATCATCTTGGAACAGCAATTACAAGATTAAAAATGAAACTTGATATTAGAAATCCACTTCTAGAAGAGATTAAGGCTAATTATGATGATTTAATGAGGACTAGCACTAAATGCGCTAAGGTAGTGGAAAATCATATAGGTATAAAAATGCCTGAAGCTGAAATTGCATTTATTGCTATGCATTTAGGAGCTGCAATTGAAAATAGTGAGACATTAATTAAACCTATTTACAAGGTTGCAATCGCATGTGCTACGGGGATGGGAACCTCAAGACTTCTCGCAACAAGAATAGAAAATGAGTATGATAATATTCAAATTGTAGATATAATATCTACAATTCGTATTGAGGAAAGCATGTTACGTGAGAATGAGGTAGATTTCATTATATCTACAGTTAATATAGATAAATGTTTTAAACCAGTAGTAAGAGTGAATCCATTGCTTTTTCAAGAAGATAAGGATAAAATATTAAAATTAATAAAAACTTTAAAAAATACAAAATTTACTCGTATAAATAAAAAGGTAAAAAACATTAAATTCAAGGAAAAATTAATTTCACTAAACATATATAGTGAGGCAATAATGCAAATACTAGACAACTTTTTCTTGAAGGAGATCCCTGAGATAAATAGCATTGATGCATTGATAAGTGAAGCAAGCAAGGTGATAGATCAAGATGCTGAAATTGAGGGACAATTAAAAGTAGCATTAAAAAATAGAGAAGAAAAAGGAAATACAATTGTAACTGGACATGAGATGATATTACTTCATTGTAGGACTGATGTTGTGAAAGAATTATATTTCGGTGCCATAAAACTATCCAAGGGTTTGGAGTGTTTAAATGGTGAAGGTAAAACAGAAAATATCAAGATTGGGATTATAATGCTTGCACCAGAAGATTGTAGTAAGTCTTATATAGAAGTTATAGGGTATGTAAGTAAGATGCTTATTGAAAGAGTAGATTTTCTTAAATATTTAAAAGATGGAAAGATAGATTATGCATTTAATGAACTAAATGATATTTTAAAAGAATTTTATAATCAAAAAGTAAATAATTAATGGAGGCGTAAGTTATGGATAATACATCACACAAAAAAAGCAAAGGAAAAACTAATGAAAGAGTACAGAGTTTTGGTCGATTTTTAAGCGGGATGATACTTCCTAATATTAGCGCATTTATAGCATGGGGGCTAATTACAGCATTATTTATACCAACTGGCTGGCTTCCTAATTCTCATTTTGCTAAATTAGTTGGCCCAATTATAACTTATCTTTTACCATTATTAATAGGTTACACTGGTGGTAAAATGGTCGGTGGAGTAAGAGGCGGAGTAGTCGGAGCAATTGCAACTATGGGAATTATAGTAGGAGCAGATATTCCAATGTTCATGGGTGCGATGATAATGGGGCCACTCGGTGGTTATGTTATAAAGAAATTTGATAAAGCCATTGAAGGAAAAGTACCGGCTGGTTTTGAAATGTTAATTAACAATTTTTCAGCAGGTATACTTGGAGCAATGTTAACATTGATTGCATTCTCAGGAATTGGTCCAGTAGTACTAGGGTTAAATGGATTTTTAAAAGACGGAGTAGAAGTCATAGTAAAAGCAGGGTTATTACCCTTGGTTTCTGTGTTTATAGAACCAGGGAAAATATTGTTTTTAAATAATGCAATAGGTAATGGGATTTTGGTACCAATAGGTGCACAAGAGGCTAAAACAATCGGGAAATCAGTATTCTTCTTATTAGAATCGAATCCAGGTCCTGGACTTGGAGTGCTAATAGCCTATTGGATGTTTGCAAAAGGTACAATTAAAGAATCAGCACCTGGAGCAATAATAATTCACTTTATTGGTGGAATACATGAAATTTATTTCCCTTACGTTTTGATGAATCCAAAGCTTATACTTGCAGTTATTTGTGGTGGCGCAAGTGGAATATTCACATTCCAAATCTTTGGAGCAGGATTAATTGCAGCAGCTTCTCCAGGAAGTATAATTGCATTACTTGCAATGACGCCTAAAGGTGGGTATTTCGGAGTACTCGCAGGAGTGCTAGTAGCCGCTGTGGTTTCTTTCTTAATATCATCTGTAATAATAAAGAGTAGTAATAGTAAATCAGATGATATTGAATTTGAACAAGCAAAATTAAGATCAAGTGATTTAAAAGTAAAAAAAGAAATAAATAATACAAATGAAATAAAAGCTAAAACATTTAACAAAGTAATATTTGCTTGTGATGCAGGTATGGGTTCTAGTGCAATGGGAGCAACTACATTAAAAACAAAATTTAAAAAGGCTGGATATAATATTGACGTAGTAAATTGTGCAATAGAAGATATACCAGTGGACGCACAAATTGTTATTACTCATGAAACACTAACAGCAAGAGCAAGGAGTGTAGCTCCTAATGCTGAGCATATATCAGTTAAAGATTTCCTTAATAACCCTACTTTCGAGATCCTCTCAAGTAGATTAAAATCAGTTGATACTAATACTAAAGTTCATACTGAGGAAAAAAGTATTACAAAAAATGAAGATAAAAATGAAAGCAAAATTCTTGAAAAGAAAAATATAAAACTTGGACTCGAAAGTACAGATAAATATACAGCAATAAAAATGGCAGGTAGACTATTATTTGAAAGTGGTTATGTAGAAGAAGAATATATGGATGCTATGATTCAAAGAGAAGATGATCTTACAACTTACATTGGAAAAGGAATAGCGATTCCTCATGGAGTTGGAGCAGCTAAGAAAAACATTAAAAATACAGGAATGGTAGTTCTTCAATTTCCGAATGGCATTAAGTTTGAAGATGATTTGGCTTACCTCGTAATTGGTATTGCTGGAGTTGGAGATGAGCATTTGCAAATACTTTCAAATATCGCAATTGCTATTGAAGGAGAAGATGACAGCATTGTTGATAAGTTAAAAAGTACAGAGGATGTTGAGTACATTTATAATCTGTTTACAATAAAATCCGAAGATTAAATCAAAAGATGAACTTTAAATATAAGAGGTGAAGATATGATTACAACTATAACAATAAATCCAGCAGTTGATAAAACTATTGAAATAAATAACTTCAATATAGGTAATGTTAATAGAGTGGCGTCAGTAAGGCTTGATGCTGGTGGAAAAGGAATTAATGTGTCAAAAGTAATAAAAAACTTGGGATCAAAGAGCAAAGCAATGGGAATTCTTTCTGGTAACTCAGGAAAATTTATAAAGGGATATTTGGATGGTATAAATATCTTAAATGACTTTGTTTTTACACAAGGTGAAACAAGAACAAATATAAAAGTTGTAGACATGATTAATCATACTAATACAGATATAAATGAAGCCGGTCCAGAGGTAAGCCTAAAGGATTTGAATCAAGTAAGTGATAGGGTCTTCAATAATATAAATAGTGATGATATTGTAATTTTGTCAGGAAGTGTGCCTAGCAACGTAGATAAGAAAATTTATGGTAATTGGATTACTAAGGCAAAAGAAAAGGGAGCAAAAGCCATATTAGATGCTGATGGTGAACTTCTTAAGTATGGTATTTTAGCAGGGCCATATCTTGTTAAGCCTAATATAGATGAGCTCGAAGGTATGTTTAATAAGAAAATTAATGGAGTAGCGGAAACTGCTGAAATAGCTAAAGGTTTGCTGGAATATGGTATTATTATTGTAGCAGTTTCACTTGGCAGCGAGGGTGCGGTTTTTGTAACTAAGGAAAAATCCATATATGCTAGGGGCCTTAAGGTAGATGTGAAAAGTACAGTGGGAGCTGGCGATTCGATGGTTGCAGCCCTTGCATATTCAATCGAGAAGGGTCTTAGCTTTGAAGAAACCGTGAAACTTGCTGTTGCGACTGGTGCCGCGAATGTAATGACAGAAGGCACGAAAGCAAGTGATATAAAAACAATTATAGAACTAGAAAAACAAGTGGAATTTGAATACTTATAAAAAAAAAGGTGGTAATTTATATGAAAACAAGAGCAGTAAGATTATACGGAAAAAAAGATTTAAGAATGGATGAATTTGAACTTCCTGAAATAAAAGAAGATGAAATATTAGTAAAAATAGTATCAGACAGTATATGTATGTCTACTTATAAAGCAGCAATACTTGGTAGTGATCATAAGAGAGTACCTAGTGATGTAGCAACCAATCCTATAATAATAGGCCACGAAATGGCAGGAGATATAGTACAGGTAGGTTCAAAATGGAAAAATGATTTTAAAGTTGGAAATAAATTTTCTATGCAACCAGCGCTTAACTATAAAGGAAGTATGGATTCACCAGGATATTCTTATAGATATTGTGGAGGAGATGCAACTTATGCAATAATGCCACAAGAGGTAATGGAACTTGGTTGTTTATTAAATTATGATGGTAAAGCGTATTATGAAGCTTCACTCGCTGAACCAATGTCTTGTATTATTGGAGGTTTTCATGCAAGTTTTCACACTGTAATGGGTAGTTATGAACACAAGATGGGAATAGTTGAAGGTGGAAAGCTTGCAATGCTCGCAGCGGCTGGTCCTATGGGTCTAGGTGCAATTGATTATGCTATGCACTGCGCACGAAAGCCTGGTTTAATTGTAGTAACAGATATAGAGCAAAGTAGATTAGACAGGGCAAGAGCAATATTTACTCAGGTCGATGCAAAGAAAGCCGGAATAGAACTAATATTTGTAAATACAAAAGATATAGAAGATGTTCCAAAATATTTAAGAGAGTTAACAGGTGGAACAGGTTTTGATGATGTATTTGTATATTCTCCAGTTAAACCAGTAGTTGAACAAGGAGATAAGATATTAGGTAGAGATGGATGTTTAAATTTCTTTGCTGGTCCTACAGATACTAAATTTTCAGCGATGTTTAATTTTTATAATGTTCATTATCAATCAACTCATACAATTGGAACTACTGGTGGAAACACAAATGATATGATTGAGTCATTGAGAATGACAGAAAAGAATATTATAAATCCAGCAGTTATGGTTACTCATATCGGAGGACTTGATAGTGCAGCTGATGCAACACTTAAATTAACAGAGGTACCAGCAGGTAAAAAACTAATATACACAAATATATTTATGGATATTACGGCAATTGATGATTTTGAGGAAAAAGGTAAAAAAGATCCACGATTTAAAAAGCTCGCAGAAATCGCAAAAGGCAATAAGGGACTTTGGTCTTACGAAGCAGAAAAGTATTTACTTGAAAATTGGAAAATTAATAAATAAATTAAAAAAATCAACTAATCTTAATATGATTAGTTGATTTTTTATTAATAAAACTATTAAATAAATTACTTATGAAGTAGTTTTATTGATCTAGCAACAACATTTTCTGTTGTAAATCCAAATTCTTTGAATAAAACATCAGCTGGGGCTGAAGCACCAAATCTATCAATAGAAATTATGTCTCCATCCAAACCAACGTATTTATGCCAACCAAAGGAAGCAGCAGCTTCAATTGCTAATCTAGTTCTTACAGAAGATGGCAATATAGATTCCTTATATTCTTTTGATTGAGTTTCAAACAAATCGAGACATGGCATACTTACTACCCTTGCTTTGATTCCTTGGTCATTTAATATCTTTGCTCCCTCATAAATAAATTCTACTTCGGAGCCAGATGCCATTAAAATGATATCAGGGTTTTGGCCTTGAGTTTCATAAGTTTTTAATATATATGCACCCTTTAAAGCTTCAATTGAGGTTTCATCATACAAAGGAAGATTCTGCCTTGTTAGTACTAATGCAGTAGGGGTCGTTTTTGAGGTTATTGCAGCATACCAACCAACAGCTGTTTCTCTAGAATCAGCGGGTCTAAACACATTAAAATTTGGTAGAGCTCTGAGTGCTGCAAGATGTTCAATTGGTTCATGAGTTGGGCCATCTTCACCAACAGCTATACTATCATGAGTTAAAACATAAACTACTGGAAGACTCATAAGGGCAGACAATCTCATTGCACCCTTCATATAATCACTAAATACGAAGAAAGTTGAAACAAAGGGTTTAAGACCTCCATGAACATATATTCCATTTGCAATAGCTGCCATTGCATGTTCACGTACTCCAAAATGAAGGTTAGATCCATTTCTATCTTTCATAGAAAAATCACCCATATTCTTCATATATGTTTTATTAGAAGGTGCAAGATCAGCAGAGCCACCAATAAGATTTGGCACATGTTTAGCTAATACATTTATTACAGCGCCAGAAGAGTTTCTTGTTGCTGCTTTTCCTTCAAATTTCCACATTTCCTCAACATTAAGTAAGTTCGTAGAAATTTCTCCGCTCTGCCATTCTTCATATTCTTTAGAAAGTTCAGGATTCTTTTTGCTATATAACGCATAAAGAACGTTCCAATCTTCTTCTTTTTTGTTTAGGGTTAATTTTAATTCTTCCATATGTTTACTTACTTCATCTGGAATAGAAAATGGTGCTAGATTCCAGCCCATGCATTTTTTCATTTCAGTTATATTATCTTCACCAAGTGGTTCACCGTGTGCAGATGATAATCCTTGCTTTTTAGCACAACCAAATCCAATAATAGTTTTAATTTTAATAAAGGAAGGTTTATTTTTCTCAAGTTTTGCAGTTTCAATGGCTTTACCTATTGCGTCCATATCATTGCCATCTTCTACATATAAAACTTGCCATCCATAAGCATCGAATCTTTTACTTACATCTTCTGTAAAGGCAATATCTGTAGATCCTTCTATAGATATACTATTTGAGTCATACATTACAATAAGTTTAGAAAGGCCTAATGTACCTGCTAGAGATGCTGCTTCTCCAGAAATTCCTTCCATATTGTCACCGTCACCACATATAGCATATGTATAATGATCTACAATAGCATATTCTTTTGTATTAAATTTTGCTGCAAGGTGGCTTTCAGCTATTGCCATACCTACTGCATTAGCAATACCTTGTCCAAGCGGTCCTGTGGTAACTTCAACGCCATTTGTATGATTATACTCAGGATGACCAGGTGTTAAACTTCCAAATTGTCTGAAATTCTTTAAATCTTCAATAGTTAGACCATATCCAAAAAGATTAAGAAGTGAATATTCAAGCATTGATCCATGACCTGCTGAGAGTACAAATCTATCTCTATCCTGCCATTTCGAATTTGCAGGATTATGCTTCATATGATTTGCCCATAATGTATATGCCATTGGTGCCACTCCAAGTGGAAGACCTGGATGACCTGAGTTTGCTTTCTGTATTGCTTCGGCTGATAAAATTCTTATTGTATCTACGGTTAGTTGTTCAATTTTATTCAATGTAAATTCCTCCTTGTTGTATAGGGTAATTTTAACACCTTTTTTATAATTGGTATATGTCATATATTAAATATTCTCCTCTATGTAGCAAGAATATATTAATTTTATTTTTAATTTAGTATCTCACAATTTTTTATATTCTTAATATGTTCTATAGTATATAATTTAATTACATTTATCATTTATATATTATCATATATAAACATATATATGAAGGTAACTTGAAGAAATTATCACCTAATAATACTTTATTAATTTTTTTAATATTTCGTAAATTAGCAGTATAATAAACATATAGTTAATCTAAAACAAGATTTAGTTAGGGGCGATATTTATGAATTTAAAAGGTAAAGTAGCAATAGTCACGGGAGCATCTAGAGGAATCGGAAGAGGTATTGCTATAGAACTAGCAAAGGATGGGGCTTGCGTTGTTATAAATTATAAAAGTAATGATGAAGCAGCTGAAAAAACATTTCAGGAAATTAGAGAACTGGGATCATATGCTTTAAAAATTAAAGGTGATGTAAGTAATTATGAGTTTTCAAAAGAAATGATAAAAACTACTGTTGAAAAATTAGGTAAAATAGATATTTTGATAAACAATGCAGGAATCTCTAAGGTAGGTTTATTTATGGATGCAACCCCTGACGAATGGGACAATATTATAAATGTAAATCTTAAGGGTACAATTAATTGTTCTCATAACGCTATGCAAGAGATGATAAAGCAAAAGAGTGGAAGTATAATAAATATATCATCAATGTGGGGGAATGTAGGTGCTTCTTGTGAAGTAGTTTATTCAGCATCTAAGGGAGCAATTAACGCATTTACAAAGGCCTTAGCAAAGGAACTTGCACCTTCTAATATTAGAGTGAATGCTATAGCACCAGGGGTTATAGATACAGAAATGAATGATTGGTTAAGCATTGACGAGCGTAAAGCTTTAGTTAATGAAATACCTATGATGAAATTTGGAGAAGTGAGCGATGTTGGAATGCTTGTAACTTTTTTAGCCAGTGAAAAGTCCAAATACATTACAGGGCAAGTGATAACAATAGATGGAGGAATGTTATAACTTAATAAATTATTCATTATTTTTTAAGGATTAATTTATATTTGATTGTATTTATATGTTATAATTAAACTATTAATTAATAAAAAAATTGTATTAATTGAAAGAAGGTAAATATTATCATGGAGTATACAAATGGTAAACATATAATTTCAAAGTTGTTTAAATCAGCGTTATCAATTGGTACTTTTATTATTTTATTAATAACAATACCTTATATAGCTATCTTTGTTATTAAAGCCTTATTTGTTATTGCAGTTTTTGGAGTTTTAGTATGGTGTATTTTCAAAGTAGTAAAGACGATTAAAAATTTTATCTATAAACTAAGTACAAAGGTAAATACTACTGCAAAAACGGATATGTTTAATAGTGACACAGATACAACAGATTCCATTGATATTAATTATGATGATAGTATTATTGTTGATGTGGATTATGAAAAGGTAGTTAAGTAATAATGTGATATAGTGTAAGAAAATAAAATTAAGTATATAAACTATATTTTGGAAGCCAGTCTATATTCTAGATTGGTTTTTATTTTTAAGATTTTATTTTTATTATTTTATAAGAGATATAAGGAGAGAAGTATGCAGATAGAAATTATTAAATTTATACAATCTAGCACATCTCCATTTGCGGATGTGATCTTTCAATTAATTACAATGACCGGTGAGGAGACTTTCTACATTGTAGTAGCTTCTACAATATTTTGGTGTGTAAATAAAAAATTTGGATATAAGTTAGGGTTTGCGCTGCTTACGGGTACAATTGTAAACAATGCCTTAAAGGATATAGTCAATTCAGCTCGGCCAATAGGAATTTCAGGGATAAGGTCTCTAAGATTAGAAACTGCTACAGGACAATCTTTCCCAAGTGGGCATACACAAGGTTCTACAATATTCTGGGTTTCATTTATAAAGCAAATAAGAAAAAGGTGGATTTATGTAATTGGAATATTAGTAATCAGTTTAGTTGGATTTTCTAGAATGTATTTGGGGGTGCATTACCCTATAGATATAATTGGTGGGATAATAATTGGAATTATATGGACTTTTATATCAAATTATATTTTTGACTATGCTGAGGCTAATGGAAATCCATGGATATTTATGATAATTATTGTACCTATGCTCATTGGACTAATATACATAAGACAAAAAACTTATTATGCAATATCAGGAACGGTATTAGGGTTCTATATTGGATATATTTTAGAAACCAAATATGTGTTATACGATGTGAAAAGCACTATGTTAAAGCAAGTAATAAAATTGGTATTAGGACTCGGAGTTCTTTTAACTCTTAAAGGTGCATTAAAGGTAATACTACCAATTAGTATATATTCAGATTTTTTCAGATATTTTATAGTTGGATTGTGGATTACGGTAGGGGCACCCTATATTTTTAAGCGATTTATTAATTATAATAAATAGAATATTTTTTTAAAATTAGTAAAACATATATATATAATAACAATACTGATGAGGGAGATGTTTTTATGCCTAAAGATAGCCAACCTGACAATAAATTTTCTAGATTAGTAAAAAGCAACTATGATACTCCTATAACTCGCGAAACTGCAAAAAATCAAAATGCTACAAATAAAAAACAATCTGCTGATAAAAAATAAAATAAATGGGAGTATATAAACTTTTGCTTATATGCTCCTGTTTTTATTATATAGGAAATTGTTTGATTATAGATAATATAATAAATTTATTCCAAAACAAATGGTATAAATTACTAGAAATAATAAATATTAAGATAATTTATTGCATTTTTCGAGTATTATGTTAAAATTTATATATATAATTATTTTTGTACTTAAATGTTTGGGGTTATTTATACTTTGAAGTTTAAAGCTGCAGCAAGCCTGTAGCTTATTATATTGCATCTGTGAAGGTGATGAACAGTTTTTAAAAAATTGAATATACTATTGTACTATTTAAGAAGGAGTGAAAATATTGAGTTTTAATGTTTATAATACTATGACTAGAAATAAGGACGTGTTTGTACCTTATAAAGAAGGTAAGGTGGGAATGTATACTTGTGGACCTACAGTGTACAACTATGCACATATAGGTAATTTAAGGACGTATATTTTTGAAGATGTACTTAAAAAATCCTTAGAGTACCTAAATTATAAAGTTAAGCATGTAATGAATGTTACTGATGTAGGTCACCTTCAATCAGATGGTGATGAAGGCGAAGATAAAATGGCACTCGGTGCAAGCCGTGAGCACAAAACTGTATGGGAAATCGCCAAATTTTATGAAGATGCTTTTTTTGAAGATTGTAAAAAACTTAATATAAAAAGGCCTACAGTTGTATGTAGAGCTACGGATCATATACAGGATATGATAGATCTTATAAAAAAACTTGAGGATAAAGGATATACTTACGTATCTAATGGAAATGTATATTTTGAAATTGATAAATTTGAAAATTACGCTAAACTTGCAAATCTTAGTATAGACGAGCTGGAAGCAGGACGTAGGATAGAAGTAGATCCTAATAAGAAAAATCCACTTGATTTTGTATTATGGTTTACAAATTCTAAATTTTCTAATCAGATAATGCAGTGGGAGTCACCATGGGGAAAAGGTTTCCCAGGTTGGCATTTAGAATGTTCTGCTATGTCAATTAAATATATTGGTGAATATTTAGATATTCATTGTGGTGGAGTAGATCATATTGCAATACATCACACTAATGAAGTAGCTCAATCAGAAGGGGTCCTAGGACATAAATGGGTAAAATACTGGATGCATGGAGAATTCTTAGTACTAGATAGCGGCAAAATGTCAAAATCTACTGGTGATTTTTTAACAGTATCAAGGCTTATTGAAGAAGGATATAGTCCCCTTGACTATAGATATTTCTGTCTTCAATCTAAATATAGAAAACAATTACTGTTTAGTTTTGAGAGTTTAAATGATGCCAGAAATGGGTACAAAAAGCTTAAAGAGAGAATTGCTTTTATTTTAGTATCTATAAATAAAAATGATCAAACCAGTGATGAGAAAATCGAATCATATAAACAGAAATTTTCATCATATATAAGTGATGATTTAAATATAGCAAATGCTTTTACTGTACTTTTTGATGTTTTAAAAGACAGCGAACTTAATAATAAGGAAAAGGCTATACTTATAGAAGATTTTGACAAGGTATTCTCATTAGATCTTATGAAAATAGAAGAAGAAAGTACAAACGTAGATGAGGACCTTATAAATAAGCTTATAATTGAAAGAGCAGAATCAAGAGCAAGTAAAAATTGGGCAAGGGCAGATGAGATAAGAAATGAATTTATAGCTATGAATATTGAACTTCTTGATACTAAGGAAGGAACAACCTGGAAAGTTAAATAAAAATGAGTTAATTAAAGTAGTTGAATAATTTAAGACTTGATGACATTTAGAAAGGATAAACAATTATTAATTGTTTATCCTTTGATTTTTTTGTAATGCATAATAAGATAATTTAGTTTATAATATTATTTATAACTAAATGTTATTAGAAAGATTAAAATTTGAGGTGATAAACATGGATAGGACATCCTTAAAAGCGTCAATAGTAATTGCATTTATTGGAATAGTTTTTATATCTATTGTATATTTTAGACCCATAAGTATTGAAAGAAATTATAGTGGATATATGTATGCTGAGAATGGCGGAGTTGAAAAAACAATAGAAATTAAACTTGTGGGAGAGTTAAAAAAGAAATTATCATTAAATTATATATTTACTGGAAGCATTGAGGTGGATGGTATTAAACAATCAGTTATTGCAAATAGAATATGGGCAAAAAACAATATTTTTAAAACTATGGGATATAGTAATTTCATAGAAACCAAAGATAGTAAGACGGGCCAATATGAAGTTGTTGGAACAGTTAATATATCAAATAACTTTGATGAAATACTTATAAGACTTAGTGAAATAGACAGTAAATATAATGGTAAATTTAATATTTGTGGTCCTAGTAGTACTAAAGAAGAGGCAAAAGCGATTATGATAAATATGGGAAAAAGTAATTAAGAGTTATTGGAGGAATTATAATGTCTAGAAAATTAATATTAAAATTAAAACCATATTTAAGTGAAAAAATATGGGGATGGGAGAAATGGGTTCTTTCATGCCATGAAGATGGAAAATCTACAATTGAAGAAGGAATTTATAAAGGAAAAGAATTATCTGAAATTTTAGGATGTGGCAGTGATTTTCCTATATTAAATAAAATTATAAAAGCAGAGGATACATTATCAGTACAAGTACATCCAAATGATGATTATGCTAAAAGGGTTGAAAACTCAAATGGGAAAACAGAGTGTTGGTATATATTAGATGCGAAAGAAGGCGCAACTTTAGTATCTGGAATAAAGAAAGGCCTAAATAAAGAGAAGTTAAGGAAAATTATACAAGAAGGCAAGTTAGAAGATTATTTGGATAGAATTAATATTAAAAGAGGAGATTTCATCTATATACCAGCGGGTACTGTACATGCTATAGAATCAGGGGTAAAGCTTATTGAGGTACAACAAAATAGTAACATCACTTATAGACTTCATGACTGGGGACGAGGACGTGAAGTGCATATTGAAAAATCTTTAGACGTGATAGATTATGAAGGGAAGAATAAAGGTGGTAAAATTGATAACTTTGATAAATTAGAAACACCTTATTTCAAAGTGGAGAAAGTTATTGTTCACAATAGTTATGCAGACAAGGTTAATGAAAGTTTTCATAGCTATACTGTAATATGTGGGGAGGGAGTAATAAGAGCTAATAAAAATAGAATAGAATTAAAAGAAGAAGAAACAATTTATATAGCAAACGGAATAGAGTATATATTTGAAGGAAATATGGAATTAATTAAATCTAGCGTGTAGTGTTAATGCTATTCGAGATAAAAGGGAGCATTATGAAAATGAAAAAGATAAAATTTTTGAAAAAAACAATGATGTTATTTACTTTGATTTTTGTGATTTTTGTAGGAGGATGTGGTAGTAAGGCTGGTAGTGCTACTAAAGCAACAGAAAAAGGGGCTAATGACAAAAATCCAATGGTCACTATAGTAATGGAAGATAACTCAATTATAAAGATAGAATTATATCCTGAAATTGCGCCTAATACTGTTAGAAATTTTGTGTCTCTAGTTCAGAGTGGTTTTTATAATGGATTAATTTTTCATAGAGTAATACCAGGTTTTATGGTGCAAGGTGGGGACCCAGAAGGAACAGGTACTGGTGGACCTGGTTATGAAATTAGTGGTGAGTTTAGCGGAAATGGGTTTAAGAACGCTCTTAAACATGAGAGGGGAGTAATCTCCATGGCTAGAAGTAGTGAGCCAAACACAGGAGGCTCACAATTTTTTATAATGGTTAAAGATAGAAGTGATTTAGATGGTCAATATGCTACGTTTGGTAAGGTCATAGAAGGAATGGCAGCAGTAGATAAAATAGTTTCTGTAAAGACTGGTGATAATGACAAACCTATAAAAGATCAAAAGATGAAAAAAGTTACTGTGGACACATTTGGAGTAAAATATGGCGAAGTAGAAAAGATAAAATAAGAAATGCCCTAGTAAGTAAGCTTTTAGCTGAAACACTAGGGGCATCTTTTATTATTTATGTTACACTGGACATTTATCAGTTTGATTATAAAAAACTGTCACAAATTTAATAGAGTAGATATCACACATTATTAAATTATTTGTGCCAGTTTCTTTAAGGACAATAAAACTAATTCCAACTTCCTGTAAAGTTCCGCCTCTATCTTGAAAGGTATTTGTTCCAAGTAAAAAAGAAACTCTGATATATTTACCAATTTGACCTTGCAACCAACCTTGGTTATAGAGGGGATTGTTTACTATAGGAGAGCCAGGTGCAATTTCATAATTCTGGGTAGAAGCAGAGGATCCAGGCATAGGATTTTGTCTTTCATCATCATTCATACCAAATTTTGGCATAGGTGTCATTGGAGGTTCTGAAAAGATAGGATCAGTATTCCACTTTGAGGATTGATCAAAATTGTTAGGCGGTGATATAAACATAAAATATCCTCCTTATAAAATTATATTGAATTATTATATAAAGTATTGTGAGCAATAGGTTAAATTAAGTAGTAAAATATTTTGCTGTAGGAATGTAAAAATCATGCATTTTTAATTTAATTTGAAAGGAAATACTTCTATAAAATGGACTGTACTGTAATATACCTAGAGGCATCCAATCAAATCGCTTTATTGTATTATTATATTCAGAATGTTAATAATAGTACTTAAAATATAGAAATGTTTTTCATTTACAAGGGAATAGTAAACATTATTAACTATTTATTAATTAAACTGTAATAAGGTTTTAAATTTTTTAATACTAATCGCATTGTAATACTTTTGTAATGTTTAATTTAAACAGCTAGCAAATGCATAGAAAATTTGGTATAATTACCTTGGATTTGTATTCTCATTTGCTGATATATTATTAACAAATGTAAAATAATATAAAATATATTTTATTAACAGATGGACAAGTTATGAGACATTTATACAAGAGGTGAATTATGCTAATTAGTGGAGATATATTAGATAAAAAATATGAGGTAATTAGAATTTTAGGCAAGGGTGGAATGGGCGTAGTTTACTTATGTAAAAATAAAAGACTTGGGAACCTTTGGGCAATTAAAGAAGTAAAACAAGATACAAAAAATATAGATACTTTTACAGAAGCAAACATTTTAAAGGATCTAAACCATCCAGGTATCCGGAGAATAGTTTATACATTCTATGCGAATAATAATTTTTATATGGTTCAAGACTATGTAGAGGGTCAAACGCTTAAGGAGTATGTTAAGGTAAATGGTAAAATGCAAATAGAAAAAATTTGTAATATCACATGCGATTTATGTAATATTGTAGATTATTTACATAATCTAAATCCATCTATCATATATAGAGATATAAAACCATCTAATATAATGATAACGACCAATGAAAAAGTCGTTTTAATTGATTTTGGAATTTCAAAGATTTATAAGAATGACAGGTCTCAAGATACTTTATGTGCAGGTTCAAATGGATATGCAGCTCCAGAACAATATGGGGTGGGTAAATGCTGCAAGCAAACAGATATATATGGAATTGGGATGTTATTGTACTTTATGGTTAAAGGAAGGTCTCCTTTAACTGGCGTTGAACCTCTTTTGGATGAAAGTTATGAAGAAAATTTCAATAATGATCTAAAAATAATAATGCAGAAGTGTGTTAAAATAGATGTTAAAGATCGATATACTTCAGTCGAGACATTGAAAAATGAAATTTTAGAAGTTTTAAAAAAAGAAAAAAAAGAAAAAACAATTATTTTAGATGACTTTATTATAAACACAAATATTTGTAAAAAAGTTAAAACTAAAGTTACAAATAAAATTAAAAGTAAAGGTAGAATTAGAAATAGTAATAATGACTTTTTTTATATTATAGTTGTAATTTTAGCATGTATTTATATTCTGAATGGGTATAGAAGAGAAAGTGATGTTATGAATATGGTAGATAAAACAGAACTTATAAGCCCCATAGTAGGTTCAGAAAATATTGAGCAAGGTAGTATTAAGAAATTTATAAAATCTATTAAGCAATCAAGTAAATGATTCCTTAAATATCACGTTTATTTATAAATGGAGTATTTAAGGAATCATTTTTTTCTGTATGCAGCGAGGAGTAAATCCACCATCGCACCGTAGCTTTTTGTTCCAGATTGCTGATTTTGCGATTTAAGATAAGTGTCATTAACTTTATCACTTATTTTGGCTATAGGACCAGAGTACGACTCCCAAAATTCTTGGTTGTACCTAAAGTCATTAAGTACACCGGTGCTACATGTTAAAATCAATTGTTTATATTTTTTAGGATCATTTTTTTGTAATGCATTAAATGAATAAGATAATGCTGCAAATGTTCCAGAATATTGAAAGTTGATATCTGAATGATTTATACAAACTATATATGCTATATAGTTTGCTTCGTCTTCCTTCGCAAATCCTCTTTGATGGGACATCTCGTGGGCAGTAGTAAAGGGAAGAAAAGAATCAGGTTGTGCCATATTAATATTTGCTTCATTAGTAAAAGGAAAATAAAAACCTGTAATTCCAGTATAACTCATCAAACTTGAGAGAAATATAGCCTTAGGTCTTCCATAGTTACCTTTTAATTGTATATATTGTAAGGAAGCTTTTTCATATCCTAGATAAGCCGTTTTTAGTGCATATTTTTTATTATAGGGAAGTTCCATTACTCCATTCTGGTTTTCATTTATTTTTTTTCTTAGAGAATTTGAACTATTAATAAGACTTTCACAAAGCAAAGCAAGCTCATTTGAGGATGACGGACGTACATTTAACTGAAAAATTTTATTTAGTGTAAGTCTCTGATAGTTAAATCCCCACAAAATCTGGATTGAAAAATATATTACTCCGAATACAACAAGTATATTTATAACAGTGTTTTTTAAAATTTCTAATCTTTTGTGTTTACATTTGTATAAGTTCAAAACTGTTTTGGAAATGTACCATAACATGAAAAATAAAAAACATATAATTATGAGTTCAGCAAGAGAAAAGGGTAAAAATCCGGTAATTGTACTTAGTATATTTGCAATTATTTTATAAAAAAAAGAGGAATAGTATTTTTCAATAAAATTAGGAAAGATTCTAGATAACTGAGTGAAAATAATTCCTAAGGGTAGAAGTAAGATTAATACTATTTGATTTTTAGATGGGAAATTTTTCAAGATAAACCTCCTTTATATATATAAAGTTCCAAGTGGAATTTTTATTTGGAGACTTTATTTTAATGTTTTTCTCGTAGTAAGTCTCTAATTTCACTTAATAAAACTTCTTCATTTGAGGGCACAGAAGTTATAATTTCCTTAATTTCTTTCTTTTTAACAGAATCTATAGCTTTTATGAATATGAAAAGTGCAAATGCAACTATTAAGAAATTTATGATAGTTTGAATAAATAATCCATATTTAATTGATACTGCCGTTCCGCCAGCTATAGATGACGGCAAATCATATTTTAGACTACTTAAATTAATTCTACCTATTAATATGCCAAGTATAGGAGTGATTATGTCCTCAACTAATGAGGTAACTATTTTAGAAAATGCGGCACCTATAACCACGGCTATTGCTAAATCGAAAATACTACCTTTAAGAGCAAATTCTTTAAAGTCTTTTAACATATGTAACACTTCCTTTCAAAGTATATTGTATCAATTTATAGATAAATTATCAAAATTTTTTGTTTTTATAATAGGAAGGTATAAGTTGTATGGTTAAAAAATTTCCACTAACTAATTTTATATTATAGTAAAGTAAAGAGAAAGAGTAAGAAGCACAATTGTGCTCCTTTCCCCTATTATCAGAATTATTTTGTTGTATTTTTAGATGTTAAGTTCCTACTTTTAATCTCCACCAAAATAAAAATAACAAAAGGTATTATAACCTCAAATAAAAAAGAATAATATGGCCATACATTTGAAGCCCAAGATGCCATTTCCATGGTGCTTTTGTGGATAAAAAAAGAAAAGCTTAACATCAAAAGGGCTACTGGTGTTGCAATAAATTTGTAATCATCAAAACCAAAAACCTTTGAAATCCCATTACACACTGCAAACATACATATACATATTTTCACAAATACGCATACTAAAAATACAATAAGCACTGTCACGTCAAGTCTTTCAAACAAGTTACCTAAGTGAACAAGGCTTACTACCATCGGAGAAACAAAATATGTTCTACTTATGGTAGCTTCTCCTAAAATTAAAACATTTGTTAGTATTGTCAAAAATATAATCAATCCACCCATCAGTAAACCTATCATAAATACTTTTTTATAATTTTTAATTTTAGATATATTTGAAAACACCATTGTAAAAATTACGGTTTGTCCAAAGGGAAAAGTGAAATTTGATAACGCACCTCTTAAAATTGGCTTAACACCATTGCTAAGCGCTGGTTTTAAATTACTCGTATCCATTATTGGAATTAGCAATATAAGGACGAAAAAAAATATTATAGCCACAATCCAAACGAAGAATTCAGACCATCTTCCTAAAACTTCAATACCTGCTTTTAAACTCCATATAATTAAAATGATAAAAAAAAGCATAGGTACTACCACTGGCGTATTAGGAAATACTAAAGTATCAGTGAATGCTAAAAGGTTTCTAAGAACTAAGGTTCCAAGATGAAAGGCGAACCATATCATTAGTATACTTATTATTTTCCCTACATATTTCCCCATAACGATCTGAAGTATATCAAATAAATCTTTTTCAGGGTATAATGATAAAATTCTAGAAAACATAAGTAACAATACAATAGCCCATGTTATGGCAACAATTACTGCAAGCCAGGCATCTTGTTTTGCCTGGCCTCCAGATCCCATTAAAAAAGTAGATCCAATTATAAAAAGTGTTATAAGGATAATACCTTGTCTTTCTGAAATAATTTCATTTTTCATTTGGACCTCCCACACCATTTACTGTAAAGATAAACAGTAAATAAAAAAATATTTCTTTTGTAAAATATATCTTATGAAATATTAACAATTATTTAATTGAATTTTTATCTGTTAAGTTCCTACTATTAATCTCCGCCAAAATAAAAATAATAAAAGGTATTATAACTTCAAATATAAAAGAATAATATGGGTATACATTGAAAGCCCAAAATGACATTTCCATGGTGCTTTTGTAAATGATAAAAGAGAAGCTTAACATCAAAAGAGATACGGGGGTTGCAATAAATTTGTAATCATTAAACCCAAAAACCTTCACAATTCCATTGCAAACTGCAAAAACACATATGCTTGCTTTAACAAATACACAGACTAAGTATGCTATAACTACTGTAATTTCAAGCCTTTCAATCACACGTCCTAGGTTAATAATGGTAATTGACATGGCAGTCGGGAAATACATTCTAGATAGGGGTTTCATTACCTAATACTAAAAGATTTCTTAATGTTGCTGAAAATATAATTCCTCCTCCTAGGAGTAGGAATTATAGAAATGTTTTTTTGAAGTTGTTAACTTTAGATATATTTGAAAATACCATTGTAAAAACTACGACTTCACCAAAGGGAAAAGAAAAACTTGAGAAAGCACCTTTTAGAAGTGGCATGACGCCATTGTTTAATATTGGTTTTATTCTACTTATATTCATATCTGGAATTAATAAAACAGTTATAAACAAAGATATTATAACCACAGCCCAAACGAAAAATTCAGACCACATTCCTAGGACTTCTATACCTGCTTTTATACTCCATATAATCAATAGAGTGAAAAAAAGCATAGGTACTACTACTGGCGTATCGGCGAACACTAAAATATTAGTGAATTCTGATAGGGTTCTAAGAACCAAGGTTCCAAGATGAAAGGCAAACCATATCATTAGTATACTTATTATTTTCCCTATAAACTTTCCCATAAGAATTTCAATAATATCAAATAAATCTTTTCCAGGATATAAAGATAAAATTCTAGAGTACATAATTAACAATAGTAAAGACCATGAAATAGCAATAATTACTGCAATCCATGCATCTTGTTAGCAGCTCCGTCTGATCCTATTAAAAAAGTACTGCCAATTATGTAAAGTATTATAAGTATTGTACCTTGCCTTTCAGAGATAATTTCATTTTTCATTTAAACCTCCCACACCATTTACTGTAACTGTAAACATTAAATAAAAATCAATTGTTTTTGCCAAATAGCGCAATTACAATATTTTTTATCCCATTTGATGGACTTGGTAATTCTACTCCTAAAGTTAGCAGAATGCTGATTATCATTGAAAAGATAATAAAAGAAAAATAAAATATTATTTTTCTTTTATTTTTTTCTTTAAATAGTGGAACAGTTTCAAAAAATATTATTATGACATATAGTACTATTACAAATAAATACATTTATAAATTCTCCTTTGATTATTTTCCTATAATAATAGGTTTCAGTGTTTTATTACTGCCCTTTATTTGCACGTGGACGTTAACGATAGTCTTTAAGTTGGTAAAAATGTCTATTCCATTCTTTTTTAAATTCTCACTTACTTTCGGCTTTTCTTTTTCAAAAGTGTCTTGAAAACCCAAAACATCGCTATTGTAATCTTTTTGAAATTTATTAATTAAATCTTGTACCTTAGACTTAATATTTTTTTCTGTTTCATCTTGAACTATTTTTATGTTTTCTTCTGTCATAAAATCTGTAGTTCCTTGGATTTCATGTATACTTACAACAGGATATATATCAATTATCATTGATACTTCTCCATTATTATAAAGGGGCGTTAGTTTTGTTCTATTATCATTTATTTCTAAGGTTATGTTTGTAGTTGAACCTGAAACATTTTTTAAAACGATTAATCCTTGTTTTATTTTATTTTGAGCCAAAAGCATGTATAAAGTTTCGTCTCCATTTAGATATCCTACAAGCTTATCAGCCTTAAAAATAGCAGAACCTTCAATAAGAGGGGATATAATGTCAGCATTTTGCTCATTTTTAACTGTAGCTACTACTTGAGACTTTCCAGAAGAGGATAACCCATCTATAAATGACCATACCATTGAACCAGGAAATTTAGAAAGAATCTTCCACGAATTCATGGTATCATCAAGATGAAAGGAAGTTACTTCATTAAGCTTAACTTTATTTTCTAAAATATCAGCAGCGCTATTACCCTTTGCTATTAGTAGCCACATATCTGGTCTAACAAAGTTAGATCTATTTGTCCAATCAAGTGCAGGAATAATACCTTCTTTTGCTATTGATTCACTTATTATTACCAATTTTGCATCACTCCAAAACAGCCTCAAACCTGTTTTTTCTATGGCATTCCTCACCGCACTAAATACACTGTCACCTTCAGAGGTGTAAAGCTGAGAACTAATTATTGATGACACACCTTGAGATTGTGTGATTACAACTCCTGTTGTAAGTATATATTTATTTGTTACAATATCTTTATCTATAGCTATACCACTAACTATTGCTAATTGATCTATCTCTTTATAGTTCCAGCACCCGCATAATATAATAGGGCTTATAACTAAAATTAAAAATATCATAACTATTTTTTTTTTTTCATTTGTTTACCCTCTTTCATCGTTTTTTCATACGTTTTTTATTTTTCGAAAACATTTTTGGCCTTAAATACATATCCCACCAGGGGGCTCTAAGTATCGTATCTTTTATATCTTGAGTGGAAAAAGAAGGGACGTTAAGCATATAAGGTATACCAAAGGAACGTATAGACATCATATGAAGTACTAAACCCATTACACCAAAAATGTAACCATATAAACCTAGAAAAGAAGATAATAATAAAAAAATTATTCGTATTTCTACTATTCCTAAAATTTGGGGAAGCATAAGACTTGCAATTCCAGTTATAGCAGTAATTATTACTACAGGGGCGCTTACTAGTCTTGCATTAACAGCAGCATCACCAAGAACTAAGGTGCCTACTATAGTAATAGCTCCACCGATATATTTGGGCATTCTAAGTCCTGCTTCTTTAAGTATCTCAAAAACTATCATCATAACCATAGTCTCTACACTTGACGGAAAAGGGGCACCCTTTCTTGCAGAGTATATACTTATAAGAAGTGGAGTTGGAATAAGTTCTTGATGGAAGGTAACAAGTGCCACATATATAGCTGAAATACTAGTACCTATAAAAAAACATAGCCATCTTAGTAATCTAACAAAGGATGAAAATAAAAAATTGTCATAATAGTCTTCATTGCTCTGGAAAGCCTCTATAAAAATAGTTGGAAGAGTTAAAACAACAGGACTTCCATCGCAGATAACTGCAAATCTTCCCTCTAGAAGTTTACCTACTACCACATCAGGTCTTTCTGTATTTATAATAGTCCTAAAAGGAGAATAGGGAGCATCTTTAATAAGTTCTTCTATGTAACCAGAATCCAAAATACCATCAATATCAATATTATTAAGTCGTGTCATTAGCTCTTCATGTATAGGTTCCTGTGCTATGCCCTTTATATAACATACACATATTTGAGTTTTAGTTTGTTTACCGATTCTCATAAATTCGAATTTTAAGTTTGGATTAATAACCCGCCGTCTTATAAGTGAAAGGTTTAAATTCATGGATTCAGTAAAACCTTCCCGGGGACCCCTAACTATAGTTTCTGATTGAGGTTCTGAAATTGACCTGGTTTCCCATCCGATAGTATTTATACAAATTGCTTCAGCTAAACCATCTATAAAAAGCATGGTTTTTCCATATATAATTCCATTGATAATTTCATCAAGAATGGAGGTTTTTTGATTGTCACCTGTTAAAAGCACCTTTTGCATTAAAAAATCCATAATGTTACTATTAATATCAGATATTTCACTTAATAAAATTGGTTTTATAATATTTTCATTAATTGTAGGCTTATTTGCCATTCCGTCAATGTAGATAAGCATACACTTAGTGTTAGAAAGCTTTCCTAGGGATAACTCTCTGTATATAAGTGTTGTATCATTAATAAAAATATTCTTTATTAAGATAACATTTTCATTTAATGAATTTACTAGTTTTATATTTGAAAAATCATTTGTATTCATATATTAGACATCCTTTATATTAGAATAATTAACTTTATATAAATATTTTATCCAATACATAAATATTTTATCCAATACATAAATATTTTTATCAGATACATTAATGATTATTTTATTGTTTTTTACCACTATTTATGGTAGTATAAATTTATATTAACTACTATATAGCGGTTATAACTGAGATTAAACTAGATAACAACATATCCTCTTTTTAGAATATAATTGTTAATCGGTTGATAGATCTTAATATTTTAAAAAGGAGGAATGTTTAAAATGGCAGATAAAACTTTAGTTTGTAAAGATTGTGCTAAAGAATTCGTATTCACTGAAGGTGAGCAAGAATTTTATAAAGAAAAAGGATTCGACAATGAACCTCAAAGATGTGTTGATTGCAGAAGAGCAAGAAAACAACAAAATGATGGCGGATTCAGAAGATAGTTAAAATCTCACTAAAAACCCTATAGAATTAATTCTATAGGGTTAATTTTTTTGTAAGGAATTACAAAGTATATATATACTATTGTTGATGGTAAATATAGTATAATATTCATAAAAGTATAGTATAATAATCATTGAGGAGGGGGTCAAATGATTATAAAGGAAAATAAAGTTTGGTACAAAAAAACAAAATCATTAAAGTATTTTGTGGCTATATTTATACCATTAATGATAATCTTAGTATCAGCATTATTTATAGTTAATAATTGGAAAATAAAAAAAGATAAACAAATAATTATGGAAAGAGAAAATAGCATAGGCAAAATTACTAAATTAAACATCCAGACTATTTTTACATCTGTAACTACAGATTTGAAAGGTATAAAGGATTCAGTTGAACTTAATAATTATGTTGATAATCCTACAAAACAAACTCTATTTGAACTAAATAAAATGTTAATGAGATTTAGTAAAAATAAAACATTTTATGATCAGTTAAGACTTATAAATATAAAAGGCATGGAGATATCTAGGGTAAACTATAATGATGGAAATGTATACATAGTTCAAGAAAATCAACTTCAAAGCAAAAAAAATGAAGAATATTTTAAGGGTACATCTAATTTAAAACCAGATGAAATATATGTTTCAAAATTCGATTTAAATGTGGAAAAAGGTAAAATAGAAGAGCCAATTAAACCTACAATACGATTTGGAGTACCAATATTAAGTAGTAATGGTGAAAAGTCCGGTGTGTTAATTTTTAACTATTCAGGTCAAAATGTATTAGATATAATTAATAAGAATGTAAAACAACTTAATAAATTTAATATTGAATTAATAAATTCTGATGGATTTTTTCTACGAAGTATAGATGAAAAGAATAATTGGGGATTCATGTATAAAGGAAAAGATGCTTTATCATTTAAAAGTGAAAATAAAGATATGTGGGATATTGTACGCCACAATGAAAGTGGTCAACTAGAAATTAAAAGTAATATATATTATTATGATACAATTTATCCACTATCCAATATTATAGATAAAAAAGACCCTAACTTTAATGCAAGCATTGGATATTCATATTGGAAAACTATCATTAGCTATCCTAGTGAGGAATTTGGTTTTATAAAGAGCTTAAGAGCAAATGGGTTTCTGTCGGTTGGTTATATATTCTTAATAATTGTCTTATTATGCTCTGCTATAATTACTTATATAATATCAAAAAGGCAAGAAGAATTAAAAAGAATAAAGGCAGCAGGTAATGTTTTTGATAATTCCAAGGAAGCTATATTAGTTACAGATTCAGAAACCCATATTACATATGTGAATAAAGCATTTTTACATATTACAGGGTATAAAGAAACAGAGATTTTAGGTGTTAAGACATCTGCTTTTAAATCAGGAAAACATGACGTTGAGTTTTATAAAAACATGTGGAAAACTATAAAAATCTATGGGAATTGGCAAGGTGAAATCTGGGACAGAAAGAAAAATGGAGAATTTTATCCTAAGTGGCTGAAAATACTTCAAATAAAAGGCGATAATGATAAGGATATGCAATATGTAGGTATTTTTGAAGATTTGACTTTATTAAAGGAAAAAGAAAAAAGTATTAATATATTGAAAAATTATGATAGACTTACGTCACTTCCTAATTTATCATTAATGAAACAGTTAATTAGTGAAAAAATTAATAGTAATTCTAATAGTAATGATTATAAATATAGTCTGGTATCATTAACAATTACAAATTATGATATTGTAAAAGCTGGATTGGGTTTAAAAAAAGCGGATGGCTTAATAATAACTTCGTTAAAAACAATAAATAGTCATATGAAGGATAATTTTATAATAGGTTCTCCAGGGAAAAATGAGTTTATGATTCTTTTAGAAGATGATAAGAATGAAAATAATATATTAGAGTTCTCTTCTAATGTATTAGAATTCTCTTCTAATATTTTAAATGATTTCAAAAATTCTTTTGTAATTGATGGCCAGGAAATATACGTGCAATTAGCTATGGGAGTTGCAAGTTTTGATAATTACTTAGATACTGTAGAGTTAATAATCGAAAATGCTAATTTAGCAAAGCTATATGCAGCAGAGCAAGTCGAGAGTAACGTACAGTATTACACGGATGATCTTAAGGATAAATATCTAGAAGATATTAAAATGAAACATTTACTAAGAGGAGCATTAGATAAAGGCGAATTATATTTAACTTATCAACCTCAAGTGGATTTGGTCACCGTGCAAATAGTGGGAGCAGAGGCCTTAATAAGATGGAAAAGTCCAGAACTTGGAAATATTTCACCAGTTAAATTTATTCCTATTGCGGAGAAAACAGGGCTTATTTTGCCAATTGGCCAATGGGTTTTGGATGAATCTTTAAGGCAAAATAAAAAGTGGAGAGACGAGAAACTTAAACCTATTTTAATGGCAGTAAATATTTCACCTGTGCAATTCAAGAAAGTAGATGTTTTTAAAATAATACAGGATACATTAAAAAAGTATGATTTATTAGGTGAATCACTAGAAATAGAGGTAACAGAAGGGTTACTTCTAGGTAATGATCCTGATATAATGGCACAACTTGGTAGTATTAATAATATTGGGGTAAAACTTGCTATGGACGATTTTGGTACAGGTTATTCTTCTTTAAGTTATTTAAGAAAATTTAAATTCGATAAGATAAAAATAGATAGAGAATTCGTTAAAGATTATCCGGGAAATGATGATGGTACTATAGCAAAAACAATCATAAACTTATCTAAGAGTTTAGGAATCAAAGTTATAGCTGAAGGTGCAGAGACAAGGCAGCAAATTAATTTTTTAAAGGAAAATGAATGTGACGAAATTCAGGGATTTTATTATAGCCCTCCAGTTTTGCCAGATGAATTTGAAAAACTACTTAGAAAAGGTGATTTTAATAAAAATTAGGATATATAAAAACATCAAACTCTTAAAAATTTAAGTGTTTGGTGTTTTATTAATATTTAAGATAAATCACTAGTTTTTTTGACATATGTATACGCCTGTAATTATTAAAAGAGTAGTAAAAATTTTTACAACTGATAGGCTTTCTTTTAATATGGTTACCGAGAGTATAATAGAAAAAATAGGTACTAAATTAATAAAAATTGAAGTTTTGCTTGGACCTATTTGTTTAATGGAGATTTGCTGAACTAAATATCCTATAACAGATGCAAATATACTCATATATATTACGGCTAAAAATGAGTAGTAAGGGACCTGATTTATAAATATCCAAGGCTGTTCATATACAACAAAAGGAATTAAAAATACCGTGCAAAATAAAAAGCTGTAAAAGGTTAGTATTAGGGGCGAGAATTTATGTAAAACCTTTTTACTAAAAACACCATATGCAGACCACATACAAACCGCTACAAGCATTAATAAATCACCTTTATTTAAGGATAGATTATGCATAGTGGCCATGTTTGCATTTGTTATAGTTAAAAAAACTCCAATAAATGACAGAATCACACCAATAACTCTTTTATAAGTTAGTTTATCTCTTAAAAATATAACACATAAAATTGTTGTTATTATAGGATTTGTGGCTCCTATTAAAGAAGAATTTATTGCAGTAGTGTATTTTAAGGCAGTAAAAAAGAAAACATGATAACCAAACATTCCAACTATTCCTGTAAATAAAAATATAGGGATATCTTTTTTAGTTAGTTTATATTGGCTATTATCCTTGAACTTTACAACAAAATAGAGAATAATAGTTGCAATAAAAAATCTTATAAAAGTTAGGGTAAAGGTAGGAATAAAAGGTACGGAAAGTTTTCCAGCAATAAATGCGCCAGCCCAAAAAAAAGTGGTTAAGACCATTAATAGGTATATATTTTTGTTACTCAAAATACCAACCCCTCACTATCAGTAATTATTAAGTTAATAATTTAAGTAAAACATAAATGTATTCAAAAAACAATTTAAAAAATGCATTTTTATTTATAGATATATCTCAATAGTATTTAATAGGTTGAAAAATTGTTCATTAAAATAGATTTAATTAATATACTTAATAATGAAAATTAATTATTAGGAGATAGCTTACGTATGCTGAACAAGAATACAACCAATGAAGTTCTACGTATTTCGCTACCAGTAGTTGCGGAGATAACTATATATACGTTAATGTCTATTTTTGATCTAATGATGATTGGGAGATATGGGGGGAATATAGCAGTAAGTGCTGTAGGATTAAGTAATAACTTAACAAATGCTTTTATAGGTATATTTATTTCAGGGGGATTTTGTATAAGCATTGTTTCATTAGTTTCTAGATTAGTGGGTGCAAAACAGCATAAGACTGCTGAAAAATTTGCATCGATAGGATTTATTTTAGGTGTTGGATTTTGTATAATTATTACAACTTTAGTTTTTTTCTTTGGTAAAGAGTTTTTATATGTACTTGGAGCTAGGGATGAAATTTTGGAAATAGGATATTCGTTTATAAAAATAAATTCTATAGCTATATTTTTTTCTATGAATATGAGGCTTTTAAATTCTATTTTAACAGGATATGGGAACACTTTTATACCATTTGTTTGTTCTTTGATTGTTATATTTTTTAAAATAATATTTAATTATTTATTGATTTTTGGTATTATGTTTAAGCCAAGGGGAATAGATGGTTCAGCTATAGCATCTACAATTGCATATTTATGTGGATTTACTTTTTCTTTTTACTATACCATGTTTAAGTCAAAAATTAAGTTTAAACCATTTTTTATATTTTCCATTTCTTTTAAAGATATAAAAAAGATATTATCCCTGGCTATTCCTTGTTCCATGGAAGAAGCAGCTTTTAGTATTAGCAAATTGATATGCGTTTCTATTATAATTCATTCTGGAAGTGTTGCATTTGCTTCTGATGAAATAGCTAATATGATAGAAGGGATTTCAGTTATGCCTAGCATTGGATTTGGAATAGCTGTTATCACTTTAATAGGATTTAATGTAGGAAAAAAAGATTACAAAACAGCTCAAAGAGTTACTTATAACTGCGCTTTTTATTCTTTATTTATGATGAGCATATTTGCAATGATTTTCTTATTTATGCCAAATATTTTGGTGGATTTCTTTGTAAATGAAAATGAAAAGAAAGTTGCTTATTTAGCAGGAAGGTGTCTTGCCATTGGAGCATTAGAGCAACCATTTATAGGCATATCATTAGTATTCGCTGGTGCGTTAAAAGGAATAGGAGACGTTAAGAGTCCGTTTTTTATTTCTCTTTTTACAAGTTGGTTTATCAGATTGCCATTAACATATTATTTTATTAATAGGTTAAAGTATCCAGTTACAGCGGTATGGTGGATTACTGCACTACAATGGGGAATAGATGCATTTTTTATGTTTATTCTTTTTAAATACAAATTTAATAAATTATCAAAAAACCGAAATACAGTGGAATTATAAGAATAAAAGTATAATTACATATATTCTTTCTTAGAGCACAGAAAATCTTATCATAAATAAAGGAGTTTGCTTTTCGCAAACTCCTTATAATAATGTTGTTTTATAATTATTTACTACTCTTTGTAATTTGAAAGAGTAGTATTAGCTGCTTCTAATGCTGATTGAACCTGATTAAGAGTGTTTTGAATCTGTTGTTTATTTTCTGCCTTCTCTACTGTGTTTACAGCATCAGATAAACAAGTACTTGAATGTTGAAGTTTTTCACAAGCATCTTGAACATGTTGTTTTGCGTTTTTTTCCATATTAATTGCCTCCTTTAATTCTTAATAGTGTAGTTATAGTATGGCAATTTATATATAAAAAAATACTTAAATATTAAAAATTTAAATGAATAATTTAATTATATGACATATTATATACCTTGATTTATTATATCTATTAAAATCTTCATTCTTTCATGAATATTTGGGTGTATGTTATCACGTTCATAATGGAAATCAAAAGGGTCTAGTAAGTAACTATGAGTTATTCCAAACACTTTTCTTTTTTCTACAATTCCTTTTTTTAGCATTTCTGAAAGTTTGTTAATATTGAAGTATTCCAGTCTTAACTCTTCACTCTCATCTTCTGAATAAACTGGTAATGAAGTTAGTATTTTCGTACGAACTTTATATTCAGGTCTGTAAATATTGTGAGATTCATATTTTATAGGAGTAAATTCTTTTAATATCTTTTCTGTGTTATCATCTATTGAAAAATATCCACCACGAAAAGCTTGAATAGGCTCAATTCCTAGGTTTAAAATATATTGGTAACAAAATGTAATTATAAGTTTTTGCTCGTTATAAGAATAAGATGATAATAGATCTTCATCACTTTTTATAAATGGACAAAGTTTTACTATGTCCTCTGGCAAATTATTCGGATGAATATGAAGGCCAAATATGACCTTATAATTATTTTTTATCTTTTCTGTTAAGTCCAACTTTTTCATCATTTCTGCAAAATATGGAGTTATAAATAAAAGAGTATATATATTGTTTTCTGAATTCAATTTTAATAGTTTTTCTAAGTTTAAAACATTGTTTTTTAAGTTTTTATCAAAGTTGTAGCCTTCACAATCTATAGTTAATATAAAATCAAAATTTAGTTGTTTAAGATACTTATCTAAAAAATAATTCATAAATTTTTTCAATCCCCCTAATATAACATTGCAAACTTACAATATGTCTTGTATAATTAAGTTATAGTAAGTAACAACTTAATTATACAATTCAAATTGTTACTTGTCAAAAAGCTGGTAACAATCGATATTATACTTCATAATGTAACTTAACATAAACACTTTCATGATTTAAACATGTCAAAATTCTTTTAGTGTTATATCTAATTTCCAAAATGAAGAAATTTAAAAATAGAAAATTTAATGACTCCCCAATTTATACTTTTTTTTTTAGACCCCAAAGGAATAGGAGGACGGATAATAATTAATGTTATTATCATTGCCACGAAAAACAAGGAGGATGATATTATTGAAAACTATAGGTTTTCCAAGAATGCATAAAGAAACAAATGAGAGAAGGGATTTTCTACCGGCTTTTTTTAGCATTCTTAAAAAGGAAAAAGTACAAATATTTCTTGAAGATGGATATGGCTCAGCGTTAGGTTATACAAAAGAAGATTATTTAATAAAAAATAATACAATAAAGTTTGTATCAAACAAAGAATCTTATGAAAAAGATATAGTTGTAGTTTTAAGGTCACCAGAGTTTGAACAAATTGGTTATATGAGAGCAGGTAGTACTTTGCTTAGCATGCTTCATTATCCAACTAGAGCTACAAGAGTAGAAAAGCTTAAAGAGAAAGGCATATTTGCTGTTTCAATGGATTCTATTAGAAATGACTTTCTAGAGCGAATAGTTGTAGATTATGAGGGAACTTCAGGAAATGGGATTAATATAGCATTTACTGAGCTAGCGAAATGTTATAAAAATACTTGTATTGAAGAGAAAAAGCCTATAATTGTGAGTATAATGGGGATGGGACGAGTTGGTTTAACAGCAGCAAGACTGGCAGGTAAATATGGTAATAACAAAGCAAGCGAAGTAATACTTCTAGAGAAAACTAGAGGGGTGCTTGTTAATATGTTGCCTAGAAATATAACTGATGATAAAAAACATATGATAGATATCTTGAAAAAAACAGATATTTTAGTAGATGCAACTACTAGAAATGACGCATCACAGTATATTGTAAACAATGAATTATTAGGATATTTAAAGAAACATTCTATAATTTTAGATTTAACATCAGATCCATATTTAACAGATATTTTTCCTTTTCAGGTAAAAGCAATAGAAGGTATACCACATGGAACACTTGATAAAATTGTTATTTATCCTGGCGATAATGAGTATAATATTGTACCCAATATTTCAAGTACACTAAATCAACGAACAGTAGTAAGTTGTAATGCTTGGCCGGGAGTTAACCCAAAGGCTTGCATGGATTTATACGGGAAACAACTTATATATATTCTGCAAAATCTTATAGTGTATTCTGCCAGTGATTTTGAATTATATAACAATGATTATTTTAATAGAGCAATATACAGGGGAACTATTGAATGTTTTGAAGAAAGCCTAAATAACTATATAAATGAAATAGCAGATATAGTAATATAGCATATATAGTAATATAACATGTATGTTATTAGAATAATAAAAGCTATTGAATGTAGAAATCATTCAATAGCTTCTATTATTTTATCGATATTTTTTATTTATAATAATCATTAGTAAATCCATCAATACAAGTTACAAGTTCTGCAATTTCAGGTTTGCTCATTTGTGCATCCGCGCCAACAGCTTCTCCTTTATGTTTTAAATCACTTGTAATTAATGAAGAAAATAAAATAACTGGCAATTTTTTAAGAATATTATGTTCTTTAATTTTTCTTGTCAAAGTATGACCATCCATTTGGGGCATTTCAATATCGGTTATAAGTACGTGGACATCTTCCATAAAGTCTATCCCTTTTTCGCCTACTAGAGTAAGCAAATAATCTAAAGCTTGCTTACCATCATCAAATATTTTTAAATTATTAAAGCCAGCCTTTAGAAGAGTATCCTTTAGTAATTTTCTAATTAGTGGAGAATCATCAGCTAAAGCAAGTTTAATTTTTGACCTATCTTTATAAGCAATGGTTGAAACTTTGTCCTCACTTATACCAGTTGCTGGACTAATATCGGTGACTATTTTTTCAAAATCAAGCAATAATATTATTTTATTGCTTAAAACTATATTTCCTATAACAAGTGAATTAGTAGATATGTCATCGGGTTTAGTTATTTCTTCCCATTTAATACGATGAACACCAACAATACTATCAATGCTAAAGGCCACCTTGAGTTTGTTAAATTCACAAAGAATAATTGTTGTATCTATTTCATTTTTATGTTGTTTTTCTAAAACATATTTTAAGTCAATTAAGGTTATTATCTTATCTCTATAAAGCGTAAGTCCTGCTATGGCAGGATGAGATTCAGGGAGTTTCGTTAAGTTATTTGAGTGTATTACCTCTTTAACTTTTATAATATTAATTGCATAATTTTTATTATTTATAATAAATTCTAGTATTTCAACCTCGCCAGTTCCAGATTCTAATAGTATGTTATTATTATTCATAATTTCCCTCACTTTCAAATAGATATAAAGATGCTTTTCATAAATAATTGTATGTATTTTATATTTCGAACAAAACGTCAATAACTTTACTTTTAAATGATTTAACAAAATTTTTATAGAAAAGTCGAATTTTAAAATAATAAAATAGAATATAAAGGTGAAATCTTTCAGTTAAATATGGTAAACTGTATAGTACGTAGTAAAATGTTAAGAGCATTATTAGAGGGTGAAGTAAAATTGATATTAAATGGCGGATGGATTGAAACTAAAGAAGGAAAACATACATTCATATTGTGGGGTGAGGGTGGAGAGACCAAATGCATAAGGCGTGGTAGGAAACCTAAAAATGCACTTCCACTATATGACGGGATGGCTTCGGTTAAAGAATTGTCTTCAGTTATAGAATTATGTAGCAAAACAAATAACAACGCAATAGATATAAAACATGGAAAATATAAATATGATAATAAATCTAAAGAGCTCCTTAAGAGAGAAATTAGGGGTATTACTTTTAATAATTTAGATGCATTTGATATGATTTTAAATATAGAGTCAACCATATCGAAGGAGATATGGTTATCAAGTGAATTAAAGTTTTGGATTATAGTATCCAAATTTACGGCTGAACTAATTATTAATCATAAATATTTGCCATCTCTAACTATAGATAGGTTACTCAAAAAGGTAAATTCTCAGTGGAGGTGGCATACAAGTGACCCTTATTATATTGATAAAAAAAAGATCCTATGTAGCAATATGCCGACAGAATGTAAATCATATTTTAATTTAGAAAATCAGGAATTTGTATATACAAATGGTACTAAACTGGTAAGTAATTTCATGGATTCTATGATTGACAGTATGGTAAGATCAAGCTGCACTGATATAAACAAAGATAATGATTATATAGAGCATGAGGCTAGTAGCTTAAGTAATACTTGGATGTCTTCTCTTTTTTCTAAGTTACCTGAAATACCAATTGATACAAGCAATCAAATTAAAATGCTAAATGAGTATAAAAAATGGATAGAACCTATAAAAATTAAAAACAGCAATTTCAAATTTAGAACGTGTTTCAAAGTTATTCCACCAAGACGAGAAGAGGATTGGACACTTGAGTATTTGCTTCAAGCAAAGGATGATCCTAGCCTAATGTTACCAGCAAAGATGATTTTTGAAGAATCTGTGGACACCATAACCTATTTAAATAAAAAATTTAATAATCCCCAAGAAAGGTTATTAGAAGATTTAGCTGTTGCATCAAAAGTTTTTATTCCTATCGAAAGAAGTTTATATGATGCAGTGCCTATAGAGTGCAAGTTATCAGCAGAAGAAGCTTATTCATTTTTGAGAGAATCAGCTTATTTTTTAAAGGAAAAAGGCTTTGGAATTATAGCTCCAGCTTGGTGGAAAAAACCATCAAGGCTTTCTGTTAAATTAAAAGATAAAAACCATGCTACAAATACTAACTTAGCGGTAAAGAGCACATTTAATATGGATACTATTCTTGAATATGATTGGAAGCTTGCATTAAATGGTAATGAGATAAGTGAGAAAGAATTTGAAAAAATTTCAAATTTAAAGGTTCCATTTATCCAATTAAGAGGTCAGTGGGTACAGGTTGATATACATCAAATTAAAACTCTTTCCAAAATGAAAATGAATAAAGGTTTAAATGGAAAAATACCTGTGGGAGAATTATTAAGACTCAACTTAAGTGATGAGGAAATAATTCCTGGAGTTAGCGTTGAAGAGATTGATAATCAAGAAGCTGTGGGACATTTTTTCCAAAAATTATTTAATCTAAATAATATAGAACAAGTTGATATTCCATTAGGATTTAGAGGTACTCTTCGTGAATATCAAAAAAGAGGTTTTTCATGGTTAACGTTTTTACGAAATCATGGAATTGGTGCATGCCTTGCTGATGATATGGGGCTTGGAAAAACTGTGCAAAGTATATGTCTTTTGCTTTATGAACGAGAGCAGGGTTTAACGGATAAACCTACTTTGATAATATGTCCGACGTCTGTTGTTGGGAATTGGAAAAAGGAAATCGAAAAATTTGCACCAAATCTTAAATCAGCAATTCATCATGGAAATAGTAGATGGAGTTATGAGCATTTTAGTGAGGAGATACACAAAAATGATGTTGTTATTACCACCTATGCACTTATAGTAAGAGATAAAATTTTGTTTCAAAAAGAAGAGTGGGCAGGAATTATATTAGATGAAGCACAAAACATTAAAAATAGTTCTTCAAAACAAACCCAATATATAAAAACTCTTAAGTCAGAATATAAGGTTGCATTAACAGGTACACCAGTTGAAAATAGACTTTCGGATTTATGGTCTATCATGGACTTTTTAAATAAAGGATACCTATATAATTGGTCAACATTTAGAAATGAATTTGCGGTGCCTATAGAGCGGGATGGAGATCCTAAAAAAAGCAATAAACTGAAAAAAATAATAGCTCCGTTTGTATTACGGAGATTGAAAACTGATACAAACATTATTAAAGATTTACCGGATAAAATTGAGTCTAAGGAATATGCATCATTGACAAAGGAGCAGGCTACTTTATATCAAGCGGTAGTAGTTGATTGTTTAAACAAAATTGATAATTCAGAGGGCATACAGCGTCGGGGTCTTATTATTTCTTCCTTAACAAAATTCAAGCAAATATGTAATCATCCTGTGCAGTTTTTAAAGGATAATGGGGAGATTGAGGGCCGATCTGGTAAACTTGAAAGGCTTCTAGAAATGTTAGAAGTTGTTATAGAAGAAGGGGATAGGTCGCTTGTATTTACTCAATTTGCGGAAATGGGACATATATTAAAAGCAGAACTTGAGGAAAAATTAGGGGTAAGAACACTATTTTTGCATGGGGGAACCAGCAGAAAAAAAAGAGAAGAGTTAATTAATATTTTCCAAGATGAAAGCACGGAGCCTATGATATTCATATTATCACTAAAGGCTGGTGGACTTGGGCTAAACTTAACAAAAGCTAATCACGTATTTCATTTTGATAGATGGTGGAATCCTGCTGTGGAGAATCAAGCAACGGATAGAGCTTTTAGGATAGGGCAAGTTAAGAACGTTCATGTGCATAAATTCATATGTATGGGAACACTCGAGGAAAAAATTGATGAAATGCTAGAACGTAAACAGGCACTTGCCGAGAGTGTAGTTTCTACAAATGAAAATTGGATATCAGAGATGAGTAATGAGGAACTTAAAGAACTATTTGTATTAGAAAGTGATAATAAGTCTTAAAACTTACAGATAGTAGATAACAAAAATATGTATTTTTAATAATTGTTATTTGCATATTGATTGAGGCAAGGAGATGTAAGCTCATGAATGGAAGAGTAAGAAATGAATTTGGTAGTAATTGGTGGTCTAAAAAATGGAATAATGCAATTTCTAGTTTTACTATAAGTTCTAGAATGGATAAAGGGCGTGAATACGCAAGAGCGGGCAATGTACTTAGTTTAGAATTTTCAAAGAGCGAAGTAAAGGCTGAAGTTCAGGGTGTTAGTTTAATACCTTATAAAGTAAAGATGGAGATTGATAGTTTTTCAGAGGAACAGTGGAAAAAAATTATGAATATTATGTCTCAAAAATCTATATTTTGTGCGAAGCTTTTGAATGGAGAAATGCCGGAAAATATAGAAGAAGCTTTTAAGGAAGGGGGAGTCTCCCTTTTTCCCAAAAAACAAATACATTTAATAACTCAGTGTACATGCCACGATGTTGCAAATCCATGCAAACATATAGCGGCAGTTCATTACATGCTTGGGCTTGAATTTGATAAAGATCCTTTTGTTATTTTAAAACTAAGAGGTATGGACAAAGAACAATTCCTGAAAGCCTTGAGGGTTTTAAGAAGTGGCAATGAAGGTCAGCAAATTAAAAGAAAAGCAAAAATACATCGTAGGTCAAGGAAAACTATTGAAGATTTAAAAAGAGAATTTGAAAATTTCAATAGAAATGAAGAAGATGTATTAAATATGACATTTTCGTATGTAACTCCTGAAGTTAAACATGGTGTTATAAAGACGCTGGGAATCCCAGATTTTTGCACAAGCGAAGATGAGTTCAGAAGCAAAATGAGTACAGCATATACTCGCACTGAAGATGAGACTAGGAAGTATATAGGTAAAGAACTGAAATAGGTGAAAAATTGAAAAAATGATTATCATTTGTTAGGACTGGCCACGAGGAGAAAAATTATATGAAGAAACTTTTAGAGTTAACTAAGGGAAATAGATTATTGTATACTGCAGCAATAATTTCTATAGCTGTAGCTACATTCATCGCAATGCTAGAGCCTATGGTTATAAAAGTAACAATAGATTCAATAATAGGGAATAAACCTATGGATGTTCCGCAGGTCATGCAAAAGCTGGTTATTGTGCTTGGTGGTACAGAAGTGCTTTCTAGAAATTTATGGATATGTGCACTATGTCTTGTAATATTAACATGTTTAAGAGGGGTTTTCTTGTTTCTAAGAGGAAACCTTTCGGCGAAGGCGGCTGAAAACATTGCTAGGAATATGAGAATGAAGCTTTATAATCATATTCAAAATCTACCATATGGATATCATGTAAAAGCAGAATCTGGTGATCTTATTCAAAGATGTACATCTGACGTGGAAACAGTTAGAAAGTTTTTTGCAACTCAAATGGTTGAAATAGGAAGAGCATTTTTTATAGTAGGATTTGCAATTATTATGATGCTGTCACTTAATAAAAAGATGACAGCTATTGCGATGGTTGTTGTACCGATTATATTTATATATTCATATGTGTTTTTTTACAAGATCAAAAACACTTTTACTAAGTCAGATGCGCAAGAGGGCGTTCTAACAACAGTCCTTCAAGAAAATTTAAGTGGAGTTAGGGTAGTAAAAGCTTTTGGAAGGCAGAACTTTGAAATTGAAAAATATGAAAAAGAAAATATGAAATATAGGGATTTAAATTTTAAATTGGTAAAGCTATTATCAAGTTATTGGTCTACATCAGATATACTTTGCATGAGTCAAATTGGTTTGGTTTTAGTATCAGGAATATATTTTGCAGTTAATGGAGAGATAAGTTTGGGTACCCTGGTAGTATTTAACACTTACGAGGGAATGTTATTGTGGCCTGTAAGGCAGCTGGGTAGAATTCTCTCTGATATGGGAAAAATGTCAGTTTCTCTTCATAGGATAACAAATATCCTTGATGTTCCTGTGGAACAGGAATATGGACAAGCACTTAAAAGCGAGATTAAAGGGGATATAAGTTTTGAACATGTAAACTTTGAATATGAGGAAAATAATACGATTCTTAAAGACATAACTTTTAAAGTGAAAAAAGGTGAAACGGTGGCTATTGTTGGACCAACAGGTTCAGGTAAATCTTCACTAGTACATCTTTTATTAAGACTTTATGATTATAGTAGTGGATCTATAAAAGTTGATGGAGTAGAACTTAAGGATATTGAAAGAAAGCATATGAGAAGTAATGTAGGAATAGTGCTTCAAGAACCTTTTCTATATTCAAGAACTATAAAAGAAAATATCAAAATGGCAAAAATACACTCTGAAGATATAGAAATTCGTGAGGCAGCTACAACAGCTGCAGTGCATAATGTTATTACTTCCTTTGAAAAAGGGTATGACACAATAGTTGGGGAAAAAGGTGTTACATTATCAGGGGGACAAAGACAAAGAGTTGCCATTGCAAGAACACTTATTAACAAAATGCCTATATTAATATTTGATGATTCATTAAGTGCTGTAGACACGCAGACTGACAGGGTTATAAGAGGAAAACTTAAAAAGAAAAGTAAAAATAACACAACTTTCATAATCTCTCACAGAATTTCAACAGTAATGGGTGCAGATAAAATTATAGTAATAAACCATGGAAAGATAGAAGATATAGGAACTCATGAGACGTTAATCAAAAAAGATGGCATTTATAAAAGGATATGGGAGATACAGACGTCTTTAGATGCTTTAAATGAATGTATGTAAGTTATGATTAAAAGGTAGGTAATATTATGGCTAGGATTGACGAGAATAAACAAACTCAAAAAATAGATATAGGTATATGGAGAAAACTCTTTAAATATCTTTCAGAATTTAAAAAGGGACTTATATTTTTGGCTTTTTTAATGGTAGGCGTCGCTGGCATTGATGTAGTAATGCCTCTTCTTACGAGATATGCCATTGATAATTTCATAGTAAAAAAAACTACAGATGGGCTTACAATATTTGCAGTAGTTTACTTTTGCATAATTGTTTTTCAAGCATTAAATGTAAGATTATTTATAATACAGGCAGGTAAAATTGAAACACATTTAGCCTATCATATAAGAAAACTTGGATTTAGAAGGCTTCAACAGTTGTCCTTTTCATATTATGATAATTCCTCTGTGGGATGGCTTATGGCAAGGATGACCTCAGATGTGACAAGGCTCAGTGAAATAATATCCTGGGGATTAATTGATATGGTATGGGCAGTAGTTATGATGAGTGGATTTATAGGAGTAATGCTTTATAATAATGTTCGCTTAACTCTTATATGTATGAGTGTGGTTCCAATTTTGTTTTTAATAGGAATATTTTTTCAAAAGAAAATATTAAAGTCTTATAGAAAAGTTAGAAAATTAAATTCGTTATTAACTGCAGATTTTAGTGAAGAGGTATCTGGAGCTAAAACTACTAAAACCCTTGTTCGTGAAGAAGAAAACCTAAAAGAATTTAAGGTAGATGCAGGTAAAATGCGAAATTCATCAGTTAAGGCAGCTATGTTTTCGGCTCTGTTTCTTCCAATTGTTATATCTATGGGAAGTGTTGGAGCAGGGTTCGCTTTATGGATAGGTGGAGAGGACGTTATATCGCATTCTCTATCATATGGTACTTTTGTAATGTTTATCGCATATACAGTACAGTTTTTTGACCCTGTAAGTCAGTTAGCTGGAACTATCGCAGAACTTCAGAATGCACAGGCATCCGCAGAGAGAATTATATCACTTATAGAAACTGAGCCGGAGATATGGGACACGAAAGATGTTATCGCGAAATACGGAGATTTATTTGATGCAAAAGAAGAAAACTGGGAAGAAATACTTGGAGATATAGAGTTTAAAAATGTGAGTTTTACATATAAAAACGGTGAAAAGGTGCTTCAGAACTTTAATCTAAAAGTAGAAAAAGGACAAACTATAGCTCTAGTTGGAGAAACCGGTTCTGGTAAGAGCACCTTAGTAAATCTGCTATGTAGATTTTATGAGCCAACTAGTGGAGAAATATTAATTGATGGAAAAGATTATAGAGAAAGATCATTATTATGGCTTCAATCAAATATTGGTTATGTGCTTCAAAGTCCACATTTATTTAGTGGAACTATTAGAGATAATATTATGTATGGAAAACTTAATGCAACTCAGGGGGAAATAGAAAATGCATCAAGGCTTGTAAATTCACATAGTTTCATAAGTAAACTAGAAAAAGGTTATGATACGCAAGTTGGCGAGGGTGGAGGCAATCTGTCTACTGGAGAAAAGCAACTCATTTCCTTTGCTAGAGCAATTGTAGCAGACCCAGCACTATTTGTTCTTGATGAAGCTACGTCATCTATAGATACGGAGACAGAAAGGATGATACAAAATGCCATAGAAAAGGTTCTAAATGGTAGAACTAGTTTTGTTGTTGCTCATAGATTATCTACTATTGTATCTGCAGATAAAATTCTTGTTATAAGAAATGGTCAGATTACGGAATCAGGGAATCACAGAGAATTATTAAAAAAGAAAGGTTACTACTATGACCTATATACAAATCAGCTCTTAGAAGAAAAATAGTGCCACCCACATGGCAAGTGGCAAGTTCAGAAAATATAGAGGGATGATCAATAACTTATATAAAAGTTATTAATCATCCCTCTATATTTTAACATTAAATTAACATGGACTTAACTTTAGTAAAGTAATATAAAAATGGGTAAGTTATCCAATGTTGTTTAAGGGAGTTGCATCTAATGAGTAAAAATTTTAAAAATAGAAAGATAATAATTACAGGATACATCTCAAAAATTTTTAATAGCGCTAATAATATTTTTGTTAAGGTTAAAAAATCTAAAAGTAATAAAGAATTTAAAGGGTTTAAAAACATTTCTATTCCTGTCAAAATCATTTCCGTGGTAGCTGTAACCCTAGTGATTTTTATGGCTATACAGTGTGTAATTATATATAACGTTACTTATAATAAAATGGTAAGCACTAACAAACAAAATATGAAGTTAGTATCCAACGAGGTATATGAAAATTTCAATAATTTGATAAAAATACAAAGTGATGATGTTGAAAAGAATGCGTTAAATGATAATACTATTAAAATCTTAAAACTTAGAGATACTACTTCACGGGAAGTGTTTAAGACCACATATAAAAATGAGATTGAAAAAACAACAAAAAGGTTAACGAGTTATGTGAAAAATAACAAGACTGATGAACATAATTTTATTGCCGATAAAGATGGAGTAATTATAGTAGATAGTGATAATGAATATTTAAATACTGATTTGAGTCAGTATGATTATACGAAAAAAGCTTTGAGTGGTTCAACTTCTGTAAGTTCAGTACGTATGTCTCAAGTTTATTTTAAGCCAATAGTTACATTTTTACAGCCAATATTGGATGAAAATAATAATGTAATAGGGATTGCAGGAAAAAATGTTTATACAGACTATTTTTCACAAAGATTTGATAAGTTTAAATTCTTAGATGATGGATTTTTATTCGTTGTGGATAGTTCGCAAAATATAATCTACCATCCAAACAAACTTCTTATAAATAAAAAACTAGACATCCCTGAACTAGTTAGTATAACTAGAGACAATAAAAATTTTGAAAAAAGCGATATGAAGGAGCTTACATATAAGACGGGTAAAGATACATTTAGCGCATCTTATATTAGTATACCTGAATTGAAAAGTTTAGTAGTACTTACAGTAAATGAAAATAATATTAAAAGTGCATCAATTTTATTAGGAAATCTTATAGTACTTATGACTTTTATAATGCTTCTAGTAATGATTCCTTTATGTTACATATTTATAAGGAAAATTCTGAGGCCTATGAATGTTCTTGTGAAAAATACAGTAGAAATTTCAAAAGGAAATCTTGCTGTTGTAAATGAAGTAAACAGCAATGATGAAATTGGTAAACTGTCACTAAGTTTTAATTCTATGACAGAAAACATTAAATCTTTAGTATATGATGTAGAGAAGGTAACAGAAGAACTTTTACATATTAATAAGATTACCGGCACGACGCAGTCTAATATAGTAGCAGGTATGGAGATAATTACAGATAATACACAATTGGTGTCTAAGGACACTAATAAGTTAAATAGTGTGATTAATATAAGTATGAGCTCCTTTGAAGCTATAACTAAAAAGGTTCAAAATATAAAAGAGCAATCTACAGATATGTATTTAAAGGCTGAAAATATTAAGAATATTAATAATATAAACATAAGTACAGTAACTAGCTTAAAATATATAAATAAGGAAAGTACAGATAAATTAAATGGAGTAAATTTATCTTTCAAGGAATTATATACGGATTTTATGGGTATTAAAAATATAGTTGAGGTTGTAAATAACATATCTAAAAGAACTCACATATTATCTTTAAATGCTTCAATAGAGGCAGCCAGTGCTGGAAAATATGGTGCTGGATTTAGTGTGGTAGCTAGAGAAATTAGAAATTTATCAGAAGGCATAGTAGAGCAAATGAGTAAAATACAGGAGATAGTTAGTAGTGTTAATAATAATATGTCCAAAACTGAAACAAGCATAGATGAAGTAAATAGGGTTTTTAATGAACAGGATAGTGCTATAAATGAAACTATTGGAAGTTATCAGAAGGCCTTAAGTTCTACAGAGGATATAGTCGCATCTATTGGAAATATAGATCTTAGTATTGATACTTTAAATAATGAAAATAGCAGCGTTATAAATAAACTTAAAGAAGTAAATATTATTTGCAATGAGTTTACGAGTTCTGTAAACCAAATAAGTACAGTAATTGAAAATCAATATGTTGAAACTAAGAATATGGACGGCCTGGTTGGGCAATTAGAAAATTCAACTAATGAGCTTAGAGAGAGAATGAATAAATTTAGGTTATAAAATACAATCTCAGAAATTATTTTCTATTTGCTATTAAGTAAATGTCATAACTTGTCGATAATAAAGAGAATTAAAATCGAGGGGGACAAACTTATGGCGAAGAAGATAAAGAAAACAAAGAAGATAAAGAAAACAAAGAAGATAAAGAAAACAAAAGGATTAAATATTAAGAAAAAACTTATACTAGTGACAGGGATGCTGTTACTTATACCTGTTCTTTCATTAGGAATAATCAGTTATATAGTTGCAAAAGGAGAACTTGAAAGCAGTGGAAAAATTTTATTGAAAAATAGCGTAGAAATGACGCTTATGGTAATTGATGCAAATCAAAAACTTGTAGATGCTGGAAAGTTAACGCTTGAAGAAGCGCAAGAGAAAACCAGGGAATATATGTTAGGTAAAAAAAATCCAGACGGTACAAGACCTATTAATAAAAACATTAGTCTTGGACAGAACGGGTATTTGCTTGCATATACAAAAGATGGAGTTGAAGCAGCCCATCCTTCCTTAGAAGGAAAGAGCGTATTAGATGTTCAAGATAAGAAAGATGGTAGTTATTTGGTTCAAAATCAGATTAAAATAGGTAATGCTGGAGGAGGATATTTAACTTACTGGTGGACTCTTCCTAATTCAGATAAGATTTCAAGCAAAATAACTTATCAGAAGACAGACCCTAATTGGGGATGGATTGTTAGTGCTGGAACCTATGTAAATGATTTTAATGTGGGATCAAATAAGATTTTAGATATTACACTATATGTACTTTTAGCAGTAATTATTTTAGGAGCAACTGTAATTGTATTATTTGCGAAACATATATCCGCTCCAATTAGAAAAATAGGTGAAGCTGTGGATATTGTAGCTTCTGGTAACTTAAATCCTCCTAATTTAAATATAAAAAACAGAGATGAAATTGGAAAGTTGAATGAATCATTTAATATAATGGTTGAAAATGTAAATGAATTAGTAAGCTCAGTAAAAGATTCTGCTAATGTTGTATTTAACTCAACTCAAGTATTAGATGCCATTGTTGATGAAAATACGGCTTCTATAAATGAAGTAGCAGCTTCCGTTGATGAGATTGCAAGAGGATCAAGTGAGCAAGCGATAGAAACTCAGAATGGAGTAAGTCGTGTTAAGATATTGGCAGATAAAATAGAACTTGTTACAGGACTTTCTATAAAGACCAATGAGGAAACAGTTGCTACAGTTGGGATAGGTAATAAGGGCCTCGATACATTTGAACTTCTTCTAAAGAAATCAGAAGAAAACAGCAAGTCTGCGAAAAAGGTCAGTGATATAATATTAGAGGTTGATAAAAACTCTATAGAAATCGGAGCAATAACACAGGCAATTAGCCAGATATCAGAGCAAACGAACTTATTGGCACTTAATGCTGCTATAGAAGCTGCTAGAGCAGGGGAACAGGGGAAAGGCTTTGCTGTAGTTGCTGAAGAAGTAAGAAAACTTGCTTCACAGTCTGCCTTATCTGCCGCAAAAGTAAGAGAGTTAATCGATGGAATACAAAAAAAATCAAAAGATGCAGTTAAAGCTATGGAAAATGGAAATGCAATTGCTATAGAACAAAGTAAATCTGTAATAGATGCTAAAAGTATATTTACCCAAATATTGAACTCCATAGGTAAAATTTCAGAAGATATGGAGAGTATTAAGGGTTATAGCATTGATATGGAAACAGAGAAGGATGAGATAGTGGTCATTTTAGAAACCCTTTCGGCTTCAACGGAAGAAAATTCAGCTGCTACCCAGGAGGTTGCAGCAACTACTGAGCAGCAATTAGCTAGCATAGATCAAATAGTGTCACACACTCAAGATTTAAAGAGTCTCTCACTAAAGCTTACTGAAGCAGTTAATGCATTTCAGGTTTAGAAATAAAAAAAGTTCATAGAATTAAAAACAATTAAAAGTCCAGTAAGAAGTTTATTTAAAAATTTCTTACTGGACTTTAGTTTATATATATTAAATAAAATCTTGACTTAATCTTTTTATAACACGGGTTTCACCCATAACTTGCATTACTTCATGTAAATCTTGAGTTTGTGTTTTATTGGTTAAAGCAACTCTTATAATTGTAGCAACATCAGAGAGTTGACCTTTATATAAATCAGGGTTCTTTTTATAAGTTTTTGCATTTTTCGCATACCCTAATTTTTCAGAAAGTTCTTTAACGGTTGCAAACCAAGTGTCATTATCATGAGAATAATTATATACGCCTATATATTCTTTAAGAACTTCGGCTACGTTTTCCATTGGTATATGAGCAGGAAAGTTGTAGCCTTCATTAATACTAATTTTATAAAAATCATCAAAGAAATATTTAATATGATCTGCAACGTCTAACCATTTTACAAAATCTTTTCTTGGTTTTTCATTTTCTCTTTCAATATTAAATATCTTTTTCGAATAGTCCTCATTCTTAATTAGCAAATTAGCAATTGTTGTATCATAGTCTTTAGCCCAATTTAGATAAAGAGTATAAACTGTGCTTGCATCCATGTTAGCTATAACACTTTTACTAATATCATTAAGCTTTAAAATATCAAATAAAGCCCCACTTTTGCTCATATTTTCCAGTTTAATTTTAAAGCTCGTGCAAGGAACATTAACATTCTCAGATCTCCACTCTTGAAAATCAGAGTTAATAAGATTTACAAGATACTCAGTTACAGATATAAAAGGATAGCCTTGAGATTTATAAAAATCTACTGAAATTTCAGGGTCCTTTCTTTTACTTAGTTTACGTTTTGATGTTCCATCCATTTTCATAATTGTTGGTATATGTGCGTAGTGTGGAGCAGTAAAACCGAGCATTTCAAATAATTGCAGATGGATAGGAAGAGATGAAAGCCATTCCTCACCACGTATTACATGGGTTGTTCCCATTAAATAATCATCTACAGCATGAGCAAAATGATATGTTGGAATCCCATTAGTTTTAAGGATTACAATGTCCTGATCATTTTCTGGCATACTTATGATTCCTTTAATTAAATCATCACAAACTACTCTTTTGCCGGATTCCTCAGGAGCTCTAAGTCTTATTACAAAAGGGGTACCCTTTGATAATTCAGAATGTATTTCATCAAGAGTAGAATTTCTGTGAACAGCCCATTTTCCATGATATCCTGTATTTATTTTAAGTTCCTGTTGAATTTTCCTTGTGTTATCTAAAGATTCTTCAGTGCAAAAGCAAGGATAAGCTAAACCTTGTTTTATAAGTGACTTTACAAAAGCATGATATATATTAATTCGATCGCTTTGTTTATATGGTCCGTATGCACCTTTCTCACTACTTGAATCTACGACTCCTTCATCAAAATTAATTCCGAAATCCCTTAGGGTATTAGTGCTATCTTCAATGGCACCAACCACCTCTCTTTTTTTGTCAGTATCCTCTACTCTAAAATAAAATATTCCTTCACTTTGATGAGCTACCCTCTCAGAAATGAGAGCAGCAAATACACCTCCGAGGTGCTGAAAACCAGTAGGACTTGGGGCATATCTTGTAACCTTAGCATCAGGTTTAAGATTCCTTTTGGGGTAAAGATTTCTATAGTATTCTGGTGTTTCATGTATGGTAGGTAACAGTAAATCTGCTAGTTTTAAATAATCCATTTTAATCATCCTTTCTTATAAAAACTAATTTATTTGGAATAAAAAAACCTCTCGTCCTATAATATAATAGGACGAAAGGTAAACTTCCGCGGTACCACCTAAATTGATGAAAAGACATATTAAATGTCTAAATCCACTCGTAAGCAATAAAAAATATATTGCACTTTTTTAACGGAAAGTTTCCGTTGAACTTACTCAAAAATTTCAGTCCACTGCTCCAGAGCTTCTTTGGGTAGTTTCAATCACCAAATTTCCACCAGCATTGGCTCTCTTTAAATTGAAAAGCTACTTACTTTTATCTTTCATAACATTTAGTTTTAATTATACATGTATTATTTATAATGTCAACATAGATCATTTTATAATTTGAACAAACTAAATAATATAAATATATTTCAAATCAAGTTAGTGCATGGATTTTATAATAAGTTACAAGAACTTAAAGTTTCATAAGGGAACTTTTACAGATAATTAGCATATGCTAGTAGCTAGTGCTATAAAAATAGTAAATTAAAGAAATAGTTGATATTCTATTAAATATGAGCAAGATATTTTAACGAGTGTACTTTTGGTGTTTTTATAAAGTTTTATAGGAATAAAAGTTCAGAAATGTATAGGTTTACAATAAAACGTGTTATAATATATAAGATGGAAGTGAGTTGAAAATAATATGGGAGCATTAATTCTGCTCAGTGGTTTTACTGATAAAGATAATGTAAATTTAAAAACAAAAATTAGAGAGTTATTTTTAGAGAAAAAGTACACTCTAAGTTATATACCTTCAATGACAGATACAAAACTAAAAGATTTTGAAGAGAGTAAAACAAAGTTAAGTGGATATGGAAATTTTGATGTTAATTATTTTGATATAGATGATTTTTGTAATATAGATAAAATAGATAAAATATTTAGGTCAGATGTAATATATCTATCAGGTGGGAATACCTATTACTTTTTAAATAACTTGAAGAAAAGATATTTCATAACAAAGCTAAGAAAGTATGTGGAAAATGGCGGTTATATTATAGGATTATGTGCAGGTGCAATAATGATGGCGAAAGATATTTCAGCTGCACAATTTGTATCAAAGGATATAGTAGGATTATCAAACCTATCATCTTTAGATCTAGTTGATTTTGATTTTATGCCACATTGGAATAAGCAGTGCAATTATTTGGAGGAGTTAAAGGAATATTCTAATAATACGGGTAAAACGGTTTATACATGTAATGATGGAGACGGAATCATTGTAATAGACAAAAAAATATATTTTTATGGGAATATAAATATGATAAAAGAGGGTCAAATAGGTCAAGTTTAAAGGTGTTTTAAATGGATGCATTAGCAAGTTTAGCTTTATTAATTTTAAAAATTTGATGTCTCTCGAGTATTTCTAAAGAGATATAAGTATAATTAATGAATATAGTAGCTGTAATAAAGGATATCATATCCGATACAGGATAAGCGAGCCATGCTCCAGCTACTCCCATTCCTAAACCACTTACAAATGAATAAACTAGTGGAATAAATATTATCAACTGTCTGAATATAGATAGCTTAAAAGAAGTTTTAACTCTATTTATAGCTTGGCAATATGAGATTGCTAAATAATATACTCCAATACACGGGAATACCGCTATAACCATTCTAAATGCCTTTGTGGTTTGATCTGTAATGGCAACATCATTTATAAATAAGCCTATAAGTTGTTTTGAAAAAACCATGAATAGTGCCCATAATAAAGTGGAACTTACAGAGACTGCAATTATAGATGTTCTTACAACTTCTTTTAATCTTGTATAATTTCCAGCTCCATAATTATATGCGGCTATAGGTTGCATAGCAGAGCTTATGCCCATGACTGTCATAAATAAAAACATTGAAACCCTTGTAGTAAGGCCAATTGTTACAATGGCCAAATCTCCACCATAGGAGAATAGTAGATTATTTAATATTGCAGCTACTACTGCGTCTGATATTTCTATTATAAAGGTTGAAAATCCAACACATATTATTCCAATTGATACTGCTTTATTAAGGTTTAATTTAAAAGAAAACTTTAATCCCATTTTTAACTGTATAAATACTATGAAGACATATATAAAAGCTATTATTTGAGATATAACTGTTGATATAGCAGCTCCTTTTACACCAAAAGACAATACATTAACTAGAAAATAATTCATAATTATATTACAAATTGCTCCAATAGAAGTGCTTAATAGAACTATTTTGGTATTTCCAAAAGAAGTTATAATATAAGACGCTATTATCGTAAAAGATTGAAACAATACACCAATTAATATTATACTTATATATTCTTTTGCAAGAGGAAATGTATTTTTTGAAGCACCTAAACTAATTAAAATTTTATCTTGAAAAATAAAAATACCGGTACCAATTACAGATACTATTATAAACATTAGAACTATAGCATTTGGTATAATAATTTTTAAATTTTCGAAATCTTTATCTCCGCAGCTTCTTGAAACGGAAGTAGCAGCGCCAATCGCAATAAGCATAGATATTGCAAAAAACAGTCTTTGAATTGGAAATGCTATGGTTAAAGCACCGATTGCATTAGCTCCTATGGCTTGCCCTAAAAACATAGAATCCACCATGTTGTACATTTCTGCTACCATTAAAGAAATTATTGCTGGCACAGAAAATTTTAATAATAATTTTCCAATCTTCTCCTCTCCAAACATTCTATTACTTTCTGCGACGCTTGTCATTGTCATGAAATCCACTACTCCTTAAAAATTTTTGTTTCTATAATATTATTCTACTCTATTATGAAAATATTTACATTCACACAATTGCTAGATAAAAAGTACGAAGTTGCTAACATGTAATTTTATAAAATGCTTAAATAACAAAAAAACACCTTAAAACAGGTGTTTTTGTACTTTTTGAAGAACTATTAAGGTAGAACTATAACCTTCTATTTTTATTATATTATTATAAACTGCTGTTTTTTTAGCGAAAGACAAAGATATATTGGGTTCGGAAATTTTGCCTAAAATTTTCCATTCATCATAACCGAGTCTTTTTGGCTTACCCATACGTAACCAAATGTCGTAAGCTGAACCAAATTTTTCTCCAATTTCATATTTAATAACTTTATAGTCATGAATTAAATTTTTAATGGATAAGGATATCTTTTTCTCAGTAATATTTTTACTGCCCTTACCTTTAGATAAATCTTCTAACTTAATTAGGGTATTAAGTTCATCGCTATAACTGTAGAGTAGGACCTGTATATCTTCATCTCGCCTTGTGATAATATACCCATCACCCTTATCTATAACCTCATCTCCAAGTTTTGACAATAAATAATATGCATAGTAGGAAGCCTTCTTTATTCCATCTAAAGTCAGTAAACCAGGTGATCCAAAGAACAATTCATTATTTAAAATTGAGTTTTCCTCTACAGTATCGAAAGCTTTTAGAGTCAGTAAGCTGCTAGTATTGTTAATAAAATTATGAATAATATATGGAAGCATATAAGAAGAATCATAAATAGTATTTATTGCTGGTGTAACATTAAAAGGATCCTCTATTAGATTCTGTAATTCATATTTTTCGAAAATTTTTCTTGTAGTTTCAATATACTCTGTTGATAAATCTTTTGAGGCCTGAAATTTCCATAGTTTTACCACTTCAATTCCGTAAATATCAGCGAAATACAGTATAAAGCTATCTAAAAGTTTTATGAAAGAATTTTTATCCTCAAAAATCTTGTTTAAAATTATTAGTGGTACAAGGGATATGTCCATTAAAAATTCTAATAGTTTTTCAACTTCATTCCAATTTAGAAAATTTACATTTTCATTAAAATATATTTTCATTTCTTTTCCAAATAGGTTTTGAACTATACCATCTTTAAATCCTATAGCCTCTTGAATAGATCTCAAATATCCTTGTTCTCTTGCTTTAATGAGTTCTACTGCTTCACCTAAATTTATTTTTTCTTTCCATCTATGTTGTAACATCGTACTTGTTAGCGTAAAATCTGTTTGAAGTTTTATAATTTTATTAGTATAGTTGAATCTATCATAGTCTTCTAAATAGTAAGACAAATACTCCAGTGATTCAGATAAATCATAAGTCTGCATTTTTTTAAAACTTTCAAATTTCTCTTCAGGTATATGATACTTTTTCCTGAATTGAAGTGGGGTACATTTATAATAATCCTTAAAGCTTTTATTATAATATCTAGTATGAGAGAAACCAACCTCTTCTGAAATATCTGATATAGTTTTTTCTGTATCTAATAGTAATTTAATAGATTCATCTACTCTAACATTATTTACCAATTCCTTAAAGTTTGTTCCAGTAATATCTTTTATTTGATGACATAAATAATAGGAACTTAAATATTCAAGGCTTGCTATATCTTGCAGAGTTATTTTATTCATGTAGTTATTATAGATGTATTTGATAATTCTATGATACCTTTGAAATTGTATTTGATTTTCTTTTACTTCTTTCTCATCATAAGTAAGATAATGAAAGTTATTTATTAAATGGAATAGTAACTTTATTAAAACATTCTCTATTTGATCATCAAAATTTTCGCTTTTTTGTATTACTTCGCAAGCGAGAATAGATAAAAATTTTCTTAGAACATCATACTTTTCTTCCTGTTGTGCGCCTTCTTCACTAGAGTTTGTATAAAAATAAATATTTTTCATATCATCATAATACTTTTCAAAAAATGTAAGATCTAAGTGGAAAATTAAAACCTTATTTTTGTTATTTGAATAAATTCTATGGGCTTCATCACAATTTATAATTTCAAGTTCACGCTGAAAGACTTCGTAATTTCCTGATTCTATAAGTACATTAATAGTACCCTCAAGAACAAAAATTATTTCTATAGAATTATGCCAATGTATTGGATACTCGGTTATACTCTCAAGGGAGATACTTATAGGTAAATCATTCATATAACTTATATATTCTTTTCTCATTCTATCAACCTCTCTTGGTGCCACCCACGTGGCAAGTGGCAAGTTTTAAAAAATAAAAATCACTTATATTATATAATAATAGGCAAGGATTTTACAAATTCATAAAAATCTTCGTATTTGCCTTCATAGTCTGTTACTATTTTTTCGTTAGTTCTATGTAGTAAATTATTTGTTATTAAATATGTTTTTATTCCAAGTTTTTTAGCAATCAAATCTTCTTGAACATCATTGCCTACCATTAAGCAATCTTCAGGTTTCTTTTCTATATCTTTTAGAATTTCTTCATAATACTTTAATTGAGGTTTGCAATAATGATTTTTCTCAAAAGTTGATATATATGAAAAATCATCTGGACTAAAGCCAGCCCAGTGTATCCTATGATGAATAGCATTTTCAGGAAACAGGGGATTTGTGGCAAGTGCAATATTATAATTTTTTAATTTTAATAATTCAACACTTTCTTTTATGCATTTAATATCTAAAACATATTCTTTGATTTTTAAAAAACTTGTATTGTAAAAATTCTCGAAACGTTTTTGAAGAACGGGTGCATCCATATTCATTCTAGAGGTAAAGTCAGCCATAAATACTTCTTCATTAGTTTTATAGTCTATGTTTTCTACCATGATTTTGGTAGAACCCCAGATGTTTTTAGCTAATTCTTTTGGGGATATTATATCAGAAAAATCCTTTGCAAGTTGCTTAAAATACATTTTCTCAAATAGAATCATGTCTATAGGAAGTAAAGTACCATCAAGATCAAATAATATAGTATTCAATTTGTCATCGCTCCTTTATTTTAAATAGCCATTAAGAAAATATTATGTTTAATTTATAAATTTGTCAATTAGAAATCTCTTTGTATTTATAATAATGATATGCTTAAAAAATGAATAATAAGTAAATAATACTACAATAAGACCCTTAAAGAGGGAAAAATATTAAATAATAAAAATATTTGAAATAGTTAAGGTAAGGTTTATAATATAAATGATTTCGTTTTTTCAAGAATTATGATAACGTATATTGAATAAAGTTTATTTATATTAAGTGGTAACAAGGAGAAGTGAGATGGATAAGTATGTTTATGTTGTTATTTCAAGAACACCAACTACTACAGGAAAGATAATAAGAAAATTTATTAAAGGAAAATATAATCATTCTTCAATAAGTTTAGATGAAAATTTAAGCCAAATGTATTCTTTTTGTAGGCTAGCAGTAAGCAATCCTCTTGTAGGTGGTATCATAAGGGAAAGTGTATTTACTTTAACTATAGGACTTGAGGAAGAGGTTCCTATTATTGTATATCGGATACCTGTAACTGTGGAAAAATATGAATTAATAAAAAAATTTATATATGATATATATAATGATAAAGAAGTGTATTACTATAATTTTCTTCAGGCCATTGGGCTTATTTTCAATAAAGAGCGTGCTATTTATAAGACATACATATGCTCTGAATTTGTCATGGAAGCTTTAAAGCAAGGTGGAATTGAGCTTACTTCTTTAGAGTCTTATAAGATAACACCAACAGACATGTGCGAAATTATAAATGAATTTGAATTTTATTCGGGAAATCTTAAGGATTATCCATATAGACAGAAGATAAAAACAAAAGAGGATGAGCTTTTCTTTTGCAAAACAGGATTTTTTTATGAAGGGTTACATACTCTTAGACACTTCTGGAAGGTTATTTCTAGAGATAGGAAAAGTAAAAGGAATAAGAAAAGGATTTAAATGTTTTAATTTAGGGGGAAACAATGGACAGTTATAAGAATACTATTTCTATGATGTTAGAATTAAATGAAGAAGACTATGAGGCTGTTAAAATTCTAGAAGTCGTATGTTATGCAAAACAAAAAACTAATTTAAAGTTAGAACTTGATTTCAAAAATTGTCAAAGGAATAATGTTATAAAAAATAAATTTATGGCAGAGTTTCTCTACTACGAAAATAAAATTTTAGTGGGTTATTTAGGTTTATGCAATTTTGGAGGAAACACACTAGAAGTCAGCGGTATGGTACATCCTAAGTCTAGGCGTAAAGGAGTTTTTAAGAAACTATATTTGTTAGCTAAGGAAGAATGGAAAAGAATAAGTCCATTAGAGGTGTTATTATTATGTGACCATACATCTCTTTCAGGTTTAGCTTTTATAAACTCAATTAGAGCGGAATATGCCTCAGCAGAGTACAAAATGTGCTTAAATAAAAGAAAATCTGAGGTTATTCATGAAAATGGAATTAAACTAAGATTAGAGACTAGTGATGATGCCGCCGAAGTTTATAGGCAAAACTCTATTTACTCTGCGATTCCCGAAAAAGAGGCTGAAGAGGACATAGAAAAACCATTCTTTACCTTAGATGATAGTTTTATTAACTATATGGCTGAGATTGATGGAAAAATTATAGGCAAAATTCATATTAGCATAACAGAGAATGAAGGTTTTATTTATGGGTTTGGAGTGCTTCCAAAGTTTAGAAGTAAAGGTTATGGACGAGAAATTTTAAATTCAGCGCTGGATCTATTAAATAAGAAAAATGTAGATAATATCTATCTTGAAGTTGCTACAGAAAATAAAACTGCACTTAACCTTTATGAAGATTGTGGTTTTGAAGAAATTTCTGTAATGGACTATTATACAGTATATTAATATATTAAATTCTAAATATTTAAACAAATCATAATATATAATTAATCTGTTCTTAATATTTCAAACATATAATGGAAGTATAAGAGAGGTGAAATAAAATGAAAAATTTGAATATATGTATTGATATTGATGGAACAATAACGGATGCTTATTATTGGCTTAATATTGCTAATAAGTATTTTAATAAAAATATAACTGAGGAGCAAGTAACTCAGTATTATATCCATGAGATAATGGGTATTAAACAGGAAGAGTATGAGAAATTTTATGAGGAAAACAAAATTGAAATTCATTCTGAGCAGATGCTTCGCGAAGATGTTCAAATTGTAATAAAAACACTAAGTGATTTTAATAATATTTATTTTGTTACAGCAAGAGAAAAATCGCTTACTATGTTTACTCATTCATATCTAAAGAAAAATGAAATCCCATATGATGATCTATTTGTTTTAGGTAGTCATTATAAAGTAGATAAAGCAATAGAATTGAAATGCGATGTGTTTATTGAAGATAATTATGATAATGCAGTTAACCTATCAAATGCAGGATTTAAAGTTCTTTTACTAGATACAAATTATAATCGAAAACCATTAAATGAAAATGTAGTTCGGGTTAATAACTGGAAAGAAATATACTCCATAATAAATGAACTGATATTACAGAGTCAAGCAATGTAATATCAGTTCATTTTTGTTATCAAATTTATAAGAGGTCTTTTTTTAAAAGATATTTTTCCTTGAATTCCAAATACCCTTTTTTTCTTAATTTACAAGATGGGCAGTTTCCACAACCATTACCTTTAATTCCATTATAACAAGTTAAAGTTTCCTCTTTAACGATGCCTAGTACACCTAAATCATAAGCCATTTTCCAAGTTTCCGCTTTGTTAATCCACATTAAAGGAGTTTCAATTACAAAATCATAGCCCATAGCTAAGTTTAAGGTAACATTTAAAGATTTTATAAATATATCTCTACAATCAGGGTAACCACTAAAATCGCTTTGAGATACACCAGTTATTATATTACTTATTCCTCTTTGTTTTGCGAATACCGCTACAAAGGTTAAAAATAATAAGTTCCTTCCATCTACAAATGAATTAGGTACATCATTTTTCGGAGCTTCTATATCAACTTTTATATCTTTTCTTGTTAATGAATTTGGTGCTAGCTGATTTAATAGGTTTAAGTCTAAAGAATGGTACTCAACGCCGTGATTTTTGCATATGTTTTTTGCACATTCAAGTTCTAATATATGTTTTTGACTGTAATCGAAAGATACAGCTATAACCTCTTTATATTTCTTAAGCGCCCAAAATAAACAAGTTGTGCTATCTTGTCCACCACTGAATACTACTATTGCTTTTTCTTTATTCATAATTCACGCACCTCCAATTATTTAGTATAAGGCTTTTATTTATTATAAAGCATCATTAATTTATTATTTAAAATTACATCAGTATTAAATCTTCCTCTAAAAGTAGTTGACATTGTTTTAGTACCTGGCTTTTTTATTCCGCGGGTTGTCATGCAGGCATGTTCACCTTCTATAATTATGGCCACGTCCTGCGAGGAAGTTACCATTTGCATAATTTGCGCTATGTCCGTTCCTATTCTCTCTTGAAGCTGCAATCTACGACCTACCATATCAGCTATTCTTGCTATTTTACTTAAACCTATAATTTTTTTATTTGGAACGTATGCAACTGAAACCTTCATATCATACATCAGAGCTAAATGATGTTCACAATGACTAAAAATTTGAATATCCTTCATTATAACAATATCCCTAGAGCCCTCATTAACTACTAAATCATCTTCAAAAGTTGTATTAAACATATTTGCAATATCATTATTGCTATAACACATTCCAGCAAATACTTCCTCATACATTTTAGCAACGCGTGCGGGGGTATCTTTAAGTCCTTCTCTCGAAGGGTCATCACCAAGTGCTATTAGAATGCCTTTTATATGCTCCTCAATTGCTTTTGTATCAATTGCCATAATTTTATACACCTCTCTTATTTGGATCCCAAATGATCTTATGAAGCTGCATCTGAAGATTAATTCCATTCATTTTATTACACTTCATAAATTCTACAATATCCTCTAGTTCAATTTTCCCAAATACTGGGCTAATATAAACATTCGTTCTATCAGCAAGATCATATTTATCTATTATAAATTTGGTTTTTTGTAAATCATTAATACTACCTGCAACAAATTTAACTGTATCTTTATAACTTAAATACTTATAGTTATTTAAATTCATCTTATTTTCCATATTGCTGGAGGGTAGTTTGTAATCCATAGTAAAACTTGGTGGATTTTTTATACTTGAAAATTTTTCTAGAGGAATACTTCCATTAGTTTCAATTTCAATATGAATTGACTTATCAATAGACATAACTTCTAATAGTTCAATAATTCCTTCTTGTAATAAGGGTTCACCACCGGTTAAGGTTACATTTTTAATGTCTGTAGATTTAATATAATTATATATATCAACAGATGTCATTAAATCATAACATACATCTTTTTTATTAGCCCAAGTGGTGTCGCAGTAGCTACAATTAAGATTGCAACCTGCAAATCTTATAAATACTACTAGTTGACCTGACAGTGGACCTTCTCCGTTAACACTTATAAACTTTTCAACTACCTTAAATTTCACTTTATTGTGCCTCGCTTTCGTCGAATGATGCACTATTAGTAGGTGTTTCATAAATCGTAGTTCGATGTACATTATAGCCTTTATCTTTCATTAGTTTAAAGAAAAATTCTGCAAAGTTTTCTGCTGTGGTTCTAAAATCCACCATAATTACATTAAAGCCATCTTGTTTTAAACAATTTAAGGTCTCACCTCGCATACTACCAACTTCTATAATTAAGGCATGGTCATAAAAGTCTACCATAGCTTTGACATCTTTTTTTAAATCACCGAAATCTATTACCATGCCGGCCATTTGTCCACCTTTTACCAAGGTCTCTGATCGAACTTCAACTTCAACCTTCCATCTATGGCCATGAATATTTGAACATTTTCCTTTATAGTCAGATAGAAAATGTGCACTATCAAAGCTGTGTTCTGATTTTAAAATATACATAGGTCATGTTCCTCCTAATATTTATTTTTTAGTGCTATTAGAAAATTATCAATTTATAGAAATTTATTTCCATAATAACAACATCCAATGGCTCCATTAAATTGTGGCTCCGCAATGGATACTATCTCTTCATAATCTTTTTTCAAATATCTTTTTATAGCAACATTATTGGCAACGCCACCAGTTAAAACTAATTTTTTACCTTTAAATTTACTAAGTAGGGGTAGAAGTCTTTTGTATAGCGAGTAATTAACACTAGCACATAAGCTTTCTATACTTACACCTTTAGCTATTTTGCCAATTAACTCTGATTCAGAGAAAACAGCACAGGTTGAATTAAGTTCTACAGGAGCTTTGTAATATTTACTCATGTCATCAATAGATATTTCAAGTATATTTGCCATATTCTCTAAATATCTACCACAGGAAGCAGCGCATTTTTCATTAAGCTCTAGGTCAGTTGTAATGCCTTTTTCCACTTTCATAACTTTCACATCTTGCCCACCTATATCTAAAAGTATAAAATCCTTTAAGCCAGTTTGATAGAGTCCTCCATATACATGAGCTTTTATCTCATTTATTGGAGTGAACATCTTTAAATCAATATTATTTTTGCCGTAGCCTGTAGACACAGCCTTATCTATTTGCTTAATACCGAGCTTTTCTAGATTAACAATAATTTTACCATCAAAGTCACAATAATTTCTATAAAAATTCATAGTGCTTACTTGTACCTTTTGTATTATCTTATTATCTTCCATTAAAATAATTTTAACTTCCCGACTTCCAAGATCTATCCCAAGTAATCTCATATTTTAGCCTCCTTCAAATCCAGTAACATATCAAGAAAGGCTTCTAACCTAAGTTTTGTTCTTGCATCTAAGACATTTAATTTGTCACCTTCAATATTCAAGATAGGTATATCTAGTTTTTCCTTTAAAACAATGTCCGCTACTGCCCTATAACAAAATGCTTGAGTGTAGTGAATTATACCATCTAGTTTCCGCAAGTCAATTTGCTTTTGTAACTCAATAATTCTAAACTGCGTATCATAAGGATAAGTATAGTCATAATATTGCTGGTATATATTTAGTGCTTTATCGACTCTTGGAAAAGCAAATTCTCTTTGAACCTCATTATATACAAAATTAGAATTAAGATTTTCAACAAATTCATATATATCTGATGTCATTGGGGGAACACCTATGTAACCAAGTCGAAGCTTTTTATTAAGTGGTTTTCTATTTTTAATTTCAATAATAACCCTTTTCAGTTCAGATTCAAAGACGTCTATATCTCCATTAAAATCACTGGAACTTACTTGATATAGATGATTTTCAAAGCCTGTTGCCTTGTTATCTATATATGTTAATTCATCAATTTCTTTAGCTAATACTCTAATTTTATTAAGCCTCATCCTAACCACTTCAACTTGTTCGATGTTTACGTTAAAGACATTCATAAATTTATTTATTTCATGTTTTACGTCAGCAAAGTTGTGACTGTGTGGAAAGGAAAAAGGATAAACCTTAATTCCTTTTAACTCAAGTACTTCAATTAGGACTTTTGTATTAGAACATTCACCCTCCACAACTCCAACAATTTCTTTAATTCCGTTCTCTAGGCACGCCCCATAAATTCCTTTTATCCAAGTGCACAAACTCCTTGGAAAACCATCGCTTTCTGCAATGTCTATATATTTCAAATAGTCCTTAGAGGTTATAAAAATATTATTTAAATCTACAGGGGTATAACCTGCTGCTATTAGCACCTCTACAGGAACTGTAGTTGTTAAGCCTATTTTCTTCATTAAAAATCCTCCTAAAAAAAGGGAATAAACCGTAATTAAACAAAAAAACTACCTAAAACGGTAGTTACGTCCTAGTTTTTTTTATAGACAGGATGGTTTAGAACTGTCTTATTTAGCTTTTATATTTATAAATTTTACTATATGTTACTCACTATGTCAAATGGGAAGGACAAGTGCCACCTAAGTGACAAAAGTGAGGATAGTTAATAATTTTTATAAATTAGTAACTATCCTCACTTTTTTATTAGTTATTACTATTTTGATATTTTTAGTAAATCTTTTATGTTTAAACGCTTGCCGTAATGAAGTATAGCAGAGGAGTATATTTTAATAGAAATCCAAGCTATAAATATAATTGTTAATACCAAGGAGAATACAGAGGCCCAAATTTGCCAAATAGGAACTTCTGTAGCTAAAATTCTAGAGGGCATAGAAAATGGAGCTGAAAATGGTACGATAGATGATACTATTGCTACAATTCCATTTGGTACTGGAAGTGAATAAAATCCCAAGTAGAATCCAACCATAGATATTATGGATATAGGCATAAGAGCTGAATTAACATCCTCAGCCTTACTCACAGTGGCACCAGCAACTGCATTCATCATAGCATACAGGGAGTAACCTAGTATAAAATATGAAACTATCATTACAAGGCTTAAAGGAGTAAAGTTAGAAAAATCAAGAACCTGTCCGGCTATTTCAAAATTTTCTGGAAAAGTAAATTTGTAGGTTAGTAGACCCGTACATACAACTAGAGATAGTTGAACTAAACCAAGTAGACCCATAGCTGCACTTTTCCCGAGAATTATTATTGATGGTTTTGTTGAAGTTACAAGAAGCTCCATTACTCTCGAAGTTTTCTCAGAAGCAACAGACATAGCTACTCCATAACCATAAAAATAAATTGCAAAGAAAAGTAACATACTTACAACCATACTTGAGATAGAACTAATCGCTTTTCCTTTTCCTAATTCTTGAGTGTTAAAGGGAATATCACTTTGTACCAATTGTGATATATTATTAGATACATTAGATTCCTTTAATAAATCCGTCACAAAGATGCTTTTGATAACGCGGCTTACTTCAGACGGATCTAGGCCATCACCAGCCTGTTTAACTATATAATTAAAGTTAGGTACTCCATTTTTTTCATCTAAAATTATAAGGGTATTATTTTTTTCGTTTTTTACTTTGTTTTTTAGGGTAGCTATGTTAGTAGAAGTTTCAGACTTGAATGTGTATTCTTTAAAAATTGAACCAAGCTTATCAAAACTTCCATTTAAAATATTTTTTGAATCAACTACAAAGATGAGTCCCTTATTTGCGGCGGCCTTAGAACCTTGCTCAGTTTTATTTGTGGCGCCTTTATCAAAACTTTTTATTATAGCTGGCATGCTAACAAATGTAATGGTTAAAATAAGCGTAATTATAGTTGAAATAATAAATGATTTTTTTCTAGAATTTTCTTTAAATGTATAGCCTAAAACAGTAAAAAATCCTTTCATTATTGTTCACCTACCTTTTCAATAAATATTTCATGGAGAGATGGTTCACGAATCTCAAATTTATCAAGTTTTATTTTTAAAGCTATAATCTTTTCAAGAAGGCTATATGCTTGCTCATCTGATTTAATTTTAAGTTCGTAACCAGTAGCATTTTTTGATATAAGTTTTATATCATGTTCATCTATAAGGACATCAATATCATCTTGAGTGTTCACTGTAAGATTTGTTCTTCCATAACTAGCTTTTATTTCTTTTAGATTACCATTAAGAACAGTTTCTCCATTTTTTAATATTACAAGATCTTGACAATAGTCTTCAATGGATTGCATATGATGACTAGACATTATAATAAATTTGTCTTTTTCTATTAATTCATAAATCACACTTTTGAACAAATCAGCATTAACTGGATCGAGTCCGCTTAGGGGTTCATCCATAACTATTAATTCAGGGTCGTGTATAAGTGCTGTTATCAATTGTATTTTTTGCTGATTACCTTTAGACAATTGTTCTGCTGTAGAGTTTAAGTATTCAGATACCTTTAGCCGATCAACCCAATAGTTTATGATTTTTTTAACTGACTTACCATCCATGCCTCGAAGTTTTCCGAAATATGATAGCTGATCTACTATCTTAGACTTAGGATATAAACCACGCTCCTCTGGAAGATATCCGAATTTTACGCTTTCCCTTGTAACGGGGCGTCCATTCCACGAAATAGCTCCACCATTTTTTTCTAGAATTCCGAGTATCATTCTAATTGTAGTGGTTTTTCCTGCTCCATTTGTGCCAAGTAAACCAAATACACCTGGTTTTTCAATCTTAAAGGAAAGGTTGTCTACTACGGTTTTTTCACCATATTTTTTTATTACGGATGATACATCTAATGCCATATTATTTATCCCACCTTATTTTCAGTATATCAATAGGATAACATAAATGGATAATTTATTCAAAATTATCCATTTATAGAAAACTATTTATTTATAGAAAACTATTTATTTATAAAAAAACTACCACAGAAATAACTTCTGTGGTAGTTTTTATGGAAGCATGGTAATAAATCACATATAAAGAATTAATCTAGTATTTGCACAGTTAAGTACCTAACACCAAAGCTTAAAGCTTCTCCACGTGTATTAAAAAATAAATCAATATATTTACCTTTTATCCCAGAACCACTATCAGCTGCGATTGCATTTCCGTATCCTTGAACATATAATTTTGTTCCCAAAGGTATGACACTAGGATCTACAGCTATTGTACTTACCCCATTTGGATTTCGAATAGCCTTCTGACCTGAGGCAGTATAAGTGTTATTTATTCCATTAAAAGCCCAGTATGCAGTAGCTTTTACAGAAATAGTATTTCCTGATCTTGAAGGAGAATTAACATTAAGAAGATCTTCAGAAATTCCCCTTGAATAAGTTATAGCGGATTTTGTACCCTGAACTATAATTTTACTCTGAGGATTTTTAACTATGGTTTCTTTAATAACTTTTCTATTTACTTCTTTGCCATTCTCATAAACTACATTTAAAGTAATATTTTTTTGACCTTTGATTCCATTTTGTGAAATAGTACTTTTAGATTTTAATATACTATTATCTTTTTTTAGAACTGTTTTAAAATCAATAGACTTTAATTGTTGTATTGTTTGGGTTTTAACACGAGTTATTCTAATATCCATGCCTTTTGATAATTTGGATTCTCTTGATGGCGAAATCTTATCATTAGGACTTAGTGCTATATTTTGAGCATTTAACATTAGGGAAATATCCTTCTCAGCAGATTTTATATTAAGTTCTTTATTATCTACAAAGACTTTAAGATTTACAGAGCGTGTTATAGTAATTACATCATTGTTAACTATTTTTGAATTTAGTGATTTGTCGATTTTATCTTTTACGTCTACATTTATATTAGCTTTTTTTAGAGCGCTACCAAAAGTTTTTTGGTATGTTACTAATTTAATTTGGCTGCCATCCACAACCACCGTAACATTTTTTCTTACTAAACTCATGAAAATAGTTAAAGCTACAATTATTGTAGCCATCATTATACCAATTATAATTTTCGTTTGTTTGTTTTTTAAAAAATAAACCATAATACTCATCTCCTATTATAAATTTCAGTAATCAGTATCCTTAAAAAAAACAGATTGTCGGTATGATAATCTGTTTTTAAAAGATTTTTAATTACTTAAGTCAGATGCCCTAAGTCTAGTATTTTTAAGTGAATAAGATATAAAAATACTCTCAAAAGATGCATGAGAAGTAGGGGATTAATTTATGCATATACCAATATATGGAATGAAAAATTATTGTAAAGACATTATAGCATACTTATTTGCGAAAAGGAAGGCTTTTAAATAAGTATGCTATAATTAATTTTTATAAAGTTAAATACTTTGAAATAGATAAAATATTTAACCGTAGTTTAGTTTACTACTTTAAATCCCGGATCAATATTATCCAATTGAGTCTTCCAATTTGTTGATTTATAAATTTTATAATTTGTAGTTTTATAATCTGTAGTTTCAGCCATACATGAAATACCTTTAAGATTATCAATAATTTTTAATCCTTTATCTATACCAGATACAAAAGTAAGTTTAGTTAGGGTATCTGCGAGCATATTACAATCAGGAATAGAACTGTCTACAACTATGGTATCGCTCATAACCCCAGCATATGCCGGATATCCAGTAGCTGGATCCAATATATGGTGATAGCGTTTTCCATCTTTTATGAAAAATCTCTCATAATCTCCAGAGGTAGAAAGTGCGGTTTGAGGCATTTTAATTATACCAACAAATCCTTCATTTCTTTCTTTCCGTGGATTTTGAATTCCAACGGACCATAAAGTTTTATCAGGTTTTTCGCCCATTGTATATATAGAGCTCCCACCGAGGTTTATAAGGGCAGTTGTAATTTTATATTTTTTGAAAACTTTAATAACTTCATCTGCAGTATAACCCTTAGCAACTCCACCAAGATCTATAGACATACCTGGTTTCATTAATTTAACACTATTATCTTTTTCATTTATGCTGATGTCCTTATAATTTACAAGTGCTAATTTTTCTTTGATTTCAGCAGGGCTTGGAATTCTTTCTTGCGGGGTACCAATTGCCCAAAGTTTTATTAGTGGGCCTATTGTTATATCAAAGGCGCCATTGCTAAGTTTTGAATAAATTAATGTGGTTTTTATTATCCTAATAACTTCAGGATTAACAACTACATAGTCTTTTCCTGCAGCGGCATTGATTTTACTAACATCACTTGTAGCAATTGTGTTACTTGCCATCTGTTCAATTTCATCTATTTTAGTATAAGCTGCATCTATGGCTTTAGTAGCATTTGAACCATAGGCACTTAATTGCATAACTGTATCCATTTTAGTAGCTGATTTGTCAACCTTTACATCTTTATTTTTGTCTGAACATGCAACCAGTGATAGGACTAATATCAAACACATTCCCATAGCTAATATCTTTTTTATCATCTTTTGTCCCCCTAAATAAATCATTTATAAAATATCTAACAATATTTTAACATACTTTACAATTATATAATATAGTGGAAAGGAATATTATATTATAATATAATCACAAATAGACTGCTTGCAACGAGCATGACACTACATTAGGGGGTGGAAAGTATATGATATAATATTTATTATATGGAAATAGGGCTATCATGTGTAACATTAACTTGGAGGTGATTTTTTGAAGTTAAATGAACTTACAAATATAGTATTTAAATCATCTTCAGAGCTAATGAGAAAAGAGGGAGAAAAAGCTTTTAAAGGTGGATTAGTTATCAAAACTAATGGCAAAAAAATAAAAAATATATACCATATATATGGAAGCGTTAGCAACAGTACTAAATCCAGTGAATTAAATACCCATATAAAAATAAATTTATTGTTGAAAAAAATAGATGGTGTAAAATGTACTTGTGAGGATTTTAAAGAATTATCGAATACTGGCCATTTATTTATGTGTAGCCATCTAACTGCTACAGCATATAGTTTTTTGAAATTATCTTCAAACAATATTTCTGAGGGAAAAAATGGATTACATAAAAATATAAAATGTAAGGAACATACAAAAACTAATATAAGGCTAATTCGCAGAGTTTCAAAAGGTCCGACTTATTTTGAAGTTCAACATGATATAGGTAAGGAAAAAATAAAACTTGAGCCAAAAAACTTAAATAGTTTTTTAACTGGAATTAACAATAATAAGGTTAAGTTAACTTATGATAGTTTCGAGTTCGAAGCACCAATCTTACATAAGAATTTACCACTAACATTTACATTAAAGATTAGAGCTGAATATTTTGTTTTAACAACCCATAAGCAATTCCCAATTTCTTTAAATGATGAGAATGATGTATTTTTATTTGATTGGAAGCTTTATTTGCCATCCATAAATCAAGTTAGAAGATATATTCTTCTAAGTGAAAAGTTAAAAAACAATGGTGAAATTCTATATCGAAAGAATATAGAAAACTATAATAAACTTATTTCTTTTTTAAGTAGTATTTCAAGTGATATTAACATTAGTGAAGAAACAAAGAAATTTGCATCAAATTTTATTAAGCCTGAGTTTCTTTTATATGAGATAGGAAGCAATATTTATTGCGATATAAAATTGGTTTATGGTAATGAGAGAATTAATATATTAAAGGATGATAAAAGCCTTGATACAATTATACGTAACTATAGAAAAGAAGATAGAATTCTCATGGAGTTAGAGAAATATAGGTTTATAAAAAGAAATGATAAGTTACTATTTATAGGATCTGATGAGGAACTGTTTGATATGTTAAATAATAGTGAAAACAATCTTCACTCTCTTGGGAAAGTCACCTTTGAAAATGGACTTAAACAAAAGAGAATATATGATTTTACTTCTATAAAGGCAGAAATTGTGGAAAAGGATAGTTACTATGATTTTTCCTATGGTTTATATGACATTGAAAATAGAGAATTAAAAAGTGTATTTGCTGCATTTAAGCAAAATAATAGATTCTACAAAACAAAGAATAACAATTTCCTGGATTTTAAAGATAAGGGAGTTAGGAATTTCTTAGACCTAATAAAAGTATTAAATTTTAATGAAAACATAAAAAATAATTCCATGAAGATAGAAAAAAATAAATCTTTATATTTAAATGAAAAGATAAAACACAGGAATCTCCAATTTATTAAGGGTACGCAGCTGTTAAAGAATATAGAAGATACTTTTTTATATATAAATAATAAAAACATAATGGTACCAGAAAACTTAAAGGCTAACCTTAGAGAATATCAAATTGATGGGTTTAAATGGCTTAAAAGTTTAAGCGTGTTAGGTTTTGGAGGGATATTAGCAGACGAAATGGGACTAGGCAAAACTGTTCAAACCATAGCTTTTCTCTTATCAGAACAAAATAAAAAATCTATAATTATAAGTCCAACCTCCCTTGTTTATAATTGGAAGGCGGAACTAGAAAAATTTGCACCTTCTCTTGAGGTTGCGATTGTACATGGAGAAAAAAGTGACAGACTTAAATTAATTAATAAATTAAAGGATTATGATATAATACTAACGACATACGGGACTTTAAGAATGGACACAGAGTTATATGAAAATATTATTTTTGACTATTGTATAATAGATGAAGCTCAAAACATAAAAAATTATCTAGCACAAAACACAAAAGTAATTAAAGAACTTAAAGCCAAAGTAAGATTTGCGCTAACTGGCACTCCTATTGAAAATAATTTATTAGAACTCTGGTCTATTTTTGATTTTATAATGCCGGATTATTTATATTCAAAAGAAATTTTTGAATCAAACTTTATTATTCAAGGACAAGATAATTTAAAGGAACTTAAATTACTAATCAAACCATTTCTATTAAGAAGAACTAAGAAAGAGGTTCTTAAAGAGTTGCCAGATAAAATAGAAAAGAAATTTCTAGTTGAGATGACAGAATCTCAAAAAAATGTATATAAATCTTATATAAAGCTCATAAGGGATAAAATGAAAAATAGTAGCGATAGCAGAATAGAGGTTTTTTCTTATTTAACAAAACTTAGACAAATTTGCTTAGATCCGTCACTTGTAATAAATGAATACACAGGTGGAAGTGGGAAACTGAAAATTGCCAATGAACTTATTCAAAAGCATAGAGAAACACATGGAAAAGTGCTATTGTTTTCACAATTTACTTCTGTGCTTAAAAATATAGGGGAGAGTTTAAAGGAACAAAGGATCCCATACCTTTATTTAGATGGAAAAACCAAATCTAAGGATAGAATTAAACTGGTAGATGAATTTAATAACAGTAATGAATCTTTAGTATTTTTAATTTCACTAAAGGCAGGGGGAACGGGTCTTAACTTAACCTCTGCAAATATTGTTATTCATTTCGACCCTTGGTGGAACCCGTCGGTTGAAAATCAAGCAACAGATAGAGCACATAGAATTGGTCAAAGAAATGTTGTAGAAGTAATTAAGTTAGTTGCTAAGGGAACTATAGAAGAAAAAATAATTCTACTTCAGGAAAATAAAAAATATTTAATAGATAGTGTAATTGCAGGGGAACTTAAGAGTAGTGATTTCCTGGGAAAGCTTACAAAGCAAGAACTTCTAGAGATTTTTAGTTTTTAGTGTAGTGCCATCCAAGTAAATTGATTTCCCACGATAAAATAGTATAATATAATAAGATGCCACTTGCCATGTTGGTGGCACTAAAAGCACTAAAAGGAGATGAGTGAATGTACGTAGAATTTAATAATATAACAATAGAAAGCAAAGATATAAAAGACATTATTGAAGAAAATACAGAGTTTATTGTAATTAAAGACATGAGCAAAGGTTCAAAGCGAGATGACATTTTAGCTTATAATTTAAGCGTTCAGATAAAGACCTTAAATGATTTAATGGAAGAAGAATGTAACATAAAGGAATTAACAGAAGATGAATTATTTGACGAATACTTATCACTTGCAGAAGAAATTGCAATGGACATAGAAGAATATGTCCCAGAAGGTGCTATTATGGACATCAAAGCTTATAAATGGGATAGATCAGATGATGGAATAAAGCTTATTATTATTATTATTATTATTATAGCTCCTGAAGATACTACAGAACCTAAATTAAGGGATATTATGAAGCGACTAATAACACAAGCAGAATAATATTATGGACTGTAACAAGACTAGTGTAAATTCGAGTCTTATTACAGTCCTTTTTACAAACCGCAGCTTGCCAAGGATGTAAAAATTTAGCAACTTACATTTTTTAAGGAACATTCAACCGTTTCCGATTCATATTCTTTGCACAGTAGTGCTCTAATATATCCGCGATCATTATTGGTTGATTGTATATAAAAACATCTTCCATAATAAAATCTAATTAGTGAAAACATTCTAGATGCGGTATGAAGATATAAGGTGGTGACACCTAATTCTTTCATTGAGATATCTACTGCATTCATTAATATTTTACCAATACCATTATTTTGGTGTATTGCTGAAACACCAAATCTACTTAGGTAGGCTGTATTATCAGGTTTGATTTCTATTCGTACACTACCGATAACTTCCTCGTTAGATAAAGCAACAAAGACGTTAGTAGTTTCTATAGCTTTTAATACATCATTATATGTCTCCGCGAGAGGATCAACTAATTCTGTAATTCCTGCATTTTCGGTATACAAATCAAAAGATTTTTTTGCAAGTGATCGTATTTCTTCAATGTCACTAGTGACAGCTCTTCTAACTTCAAAGAACATTTTGTCCATGTATCTACCCCCAATATCATATTATTTCTTTGAGTAATTATATATTATTTTTTAATTGAAAATCAACATATAAATCGTTAAGTTATTGTTAAAAATAAGTGTCTATTTTAAGGTGCCATGGAAATAATTTCAAGGCCTGTAGTTTCATCTAAGCCAAACATGATGTTCATATTTTGCACGGCTTGACCTGCGGAACCTTTTATTAAATTGTCTATAGCAGATATTATTATTACTCTGTGTGTACGTTTATCTACCCTAATTCCTATATGACATAAATTAGAGCCTCTTACCCACCTGGTTTCAGGTAAGCCATCAATAATTTTTACAAAATATTCGTCTTTGTAGAAGTCTCTGTACATTGATATAATATCTTCTGTGCTTAAGTCCGTCGTAAGAGTACCATAACATGTTGATAAAATTCCACGATTCATTGGCACTAAATGAGGAGTAAAACATACCATTACGTCGTCGCCGCAAGCATTGCTTAGCTCTTGTTCGATCTCTGGAGTATGTCTGTGACTAGCAACTGCATAAGCTTTAATTGATTCGTTACATTCCGCATAAAGCGATCCAATGTTTGCAGATCTACCAGCCCCGGATACTCCAGATTTAGCATCAACTATAATAGAGTTTAAATCCAAAAGGTTATTTTTTAGAAGTGGAGTTAGTGCCAAAATAGTAGCTGTTGGATAACAACCTGGGTTAGCTAATAAGTTGCACTTCTTTATAGATTCTCTATTTAATTCAGTAAGACCATAAACAGAGCTCTTAAGGAGGTATGGACTTTCATGTCTAACTCCATACCACTTCTCGTATACATCCTTAGATTTCAATCTAAAATCTGCACCTAAATCTATTACTTTTACCCCGAGAGATAATGCTTTTTCAGTTATTTTAAATGCCATGCCATGTGGAAGAGCAATAAAAAGAACATTTATATTTGATAATTTACTTATTGCCGTCTCCATATTAACGCAAACATCTTCTATATAACTATTGAAGTTACTATAAATTTCATTATACGGGATGTCTGCATAATTATGAGAAGCATAAAATTCTACATTAACATCTGGATGCTTGTATAAAAACCACGCCAATTGTTCACCTGCATAGCCAGTGGCACCAATTATACCCGCCTTAATCATATCGCAACGCCTCACCTTTTAAATTTATTATAAAAATTATTATACATTAAATTTTAAAAAAAATCAAGATTATATTGAATATTTATTCATAATGATGTATAATTATTCAAAAGGTTGTACATTGCTTCTATTAGTTGTACAATTAATAAAAATTAATGGAAATCAAATATTATGGTTGGAGGCTACAATGAATATAAAAAATAATGACACAAATATAAAAGACTTTGTTGAAATTAATAAATATGAGGGCAAAACCTTTGTTATAAAATATGGCGGAAGTATAATGAGTAATGATGCTGCGAAGGAGGCTTTTGTTGAAGATGTGGCACTTATGACAAAAGCTGGTATTAAAGTGGTTATAGTACATGGGGGCGGACCATTAATTAATAAGTGGGTTACTAAAACCGGTGGTGAGAATAAATTTATAAAAGGGTTAAGAGTTACAGATAGTGATACTATGGAAATTGTAGAGATGGTATTATCAGGGAATGTTAACAAAAGATTATCTTCAATTTTAAGTTTAAAGGGACTAAATGCAATAGGCATAAGCGGTAAAGATAGCAATTTAATAGAAGCTAAAAAGAAGTATGTTTGTGAAGACAATAATAAAATTGATATAGGTTTTGTTGGAGAAGTTACGAAGATTAATGAAAATATATTAATAACTTTACTTAAAAATGATTATATTCCAGTTATTTCTCCAATAGGCATAAGTGAGCAAGGGAAAAGTTACAATATAAATGCAGATTATGCAGCCGCCGCCATAAGTGGTGTTTTAAAAGCTGAAAAATTACTAATTATGACGGATATAGATGGGGTATATACAGATATAACCGATCCATCAACGCTATTATCATCAATTACCGTAGAGGAAACTAAAGAATTTATAAATAAAGGAATTGTTTATGGTGGTATGATACCAAAACTTGAATGTTGTGTTGCAGCAATTAATAAAGGGACTAAAAATGTTCATCTAGTTGATGGACGCGAAAAACACAGTTTGTTATTAAATATAATTAAAAATTGTGGAACTAGAATTATAACAGCGAAGGGAGCAAATTAATGATGGAAAATTGTATAATGAATACCTATGGAAGATATGATGTTACTTTTGAGAGTGGACTTGGATGCAAGATCTATGATGATAAGGGAATAGAATATGTAGATTTTGTTTCAGGAGTTGCTGTAAATTGCCTTGGACATAGCCATCCTGCAATAATAAATTCCATAGTAACGCAAAGTAGTAAGCTTATTCATACATCAAATTATTATTGGAATACTACCCACACGCTTCTTGCTAAAAAATTAATAGATAATTGTGATCATAGTAAGGTATTCTTTTGTAATAGTGGTACTGAATCTGTAGAAGCAGCACTCAAGATAGCAAGAAAATATGGTAAGCTAAAAGGGAAGAAAGATAAAAGCCAATTAATATATATGGACAATTCTTTTCATGGTAGGAGCATAGGTGCGCTTTCGGTTACTGGACAAGAGAAATATCAACAAAATTTTCGTCCTTTAATGGAGGGTGTAAAAAAAGTAGAGTTTAATGACATAGAAGATTTAAAAAAGAATTTCGACGAGAAAGTATGTGGCATAATAATAGAGCCAATTCAAGGTGAGGGCGGAATAAATACAGCAGATATAGAGTTTTTAAAAGAGGCAAGAAATCTTTGTGATAAATTTGATGCTTTATTAATTTTTGATGAAATCCAATGCGGCATGGGACGATTGGGAAGTCTTTTCGCATATAAAAAATTTGGAGTTATTCCGGATGTAATTTGCATCGCGAAAGCCCTTGGTGGCGGATTTCCAATAGGGGCTACTATTACGAACGAAAAAGCTTCAACGGCTTTTGTACCTGGTGACCATGGCAGCACTTTTGGTGGAAATCCACTTGGATGTGCAGTTGGAGTTGCAGTTTTAACAGAATTAGTTGATGGCGGAGTTATAGAGGAAATTGATGAGAAAAGCATATATTTAAGAGATAGGTTACTTAAAATCAAAGAAAAATATGGTGTAATAGATGAAGTAAAAGGTATGGGACTGTTAATTGGAATAAAGTTAAAAACAGACACAAAGAAATTTTGTAAAGCATGTTTTGACAAGAGATTGCTTGTTATTGCAGCTGGAGATAATGTAGTAAGATTGCTTCCTCCACTTAATGTCTCAAAGTCTGAAATAGATGAGGCTTTGGATATCCTTGAGGTAGTAATATCTGAAATTAATGATTAAAATATAATATTTATGAACTGCCTCATACGAGTAGATAACATTTTTACAGTTTAAAATGTTGTCTACTCGTTTTGGTTCTTAACTGGTTTGGTATAAAATATAGTAATACTGCAATAAAAATAATGTAGTTTAAAAATTTGGGTTTATAAATGTTTTCAATTCAATTTATTTGTGGTATATTAGCATTGTAAACGATTCATAGTATATTTGATATTTTCTGCGTCTGTAACTGCTTATATTAAACTTGAAAGATTGCAAAATTATCATCTTCAACCCAATAAGGTTCTGATAAAGGATGGAGAATATCAAATTATAAATGTGGAGGAAAAAGATGAAGAACACAATAGTAATAGCTGATGATGAGCCAATTACTCGGATGGATATTGGAGAAATTTTAAGTGAAGCAGGATACATTGTAATTGGAGAAGCTTCTAATGGTTTCGATGCAGTGGAGCTTTGTCGTAAATTTAAACCAGAGTTGGTATTAATGGACATTAAAATGCCCCATTTAGATGGACTAAAAGCAACAAAGATAATTATTAACGAAAAAATTGCAGATGCAGTAGTGATATTAACAGCATATAGCGGTAGTGAATTTATTGAAGAAGCGAAAACTGCAGGTGTTACAGGGTATATTGTAAAACCCATAGATGAACGAAATCTTTTACCTCAAATTGAGATTGCTATTTCTAAAGGTAAAGAGCTAAATAAAATAAAAGAAGACATGATAAAGCTGAAAGTAGAAATAGAAAAAAAGAGAGTTATTGATGGAGCAAAGGAATTATTGATGGAAAAGCGTAACACTACTGAAGAGGTGGCTTACAAAATGCTACGAAAATCAAGTATGGATAAACGATGCTCTATGGTGGAGATGGCAGAAATTATTATAGAACACTATAAAAGCTATTAAAGTTGAAATAAGTAATAACTTTAATAGTTTTATATATAGAGAATAAGTGATATCATATTTTTAAAATATTGTTAAAATGGAGAAATAAATGTTGAAAAAATTATGTAAGATGTGTACAAACTTGGACCAAGAGGATATAGCAAAATTAGAAAAATTAGATGAATTTTTACCGATTATATCAGATTTAGTGAAAGCAGATGTTTTTATTGACTGTCTTACACGAGATCCTAATGTGGCAGTTGTTGTTTCAGAGGCGAAGCCTGCAAGTTGCCAATCTATGTATAAACATACGGTTGTGGGGCAATTTGCATTAAGGGGAAATGAGCCGGCGGCACTTCGAACGCTTCAAATAGGTATGGAAACAAGAGATTTGAAGGCAATTACTCAAGAAAGTAAAATGGTAAAGCAAAATGTGGTTCCAATTAAAAATGATTTTGGAAAAGTTATTGCAGTGTTAATTATGGAGAAGGATATAACAAGTGATGTTAATAAAAATAATAATATGGCTATTTTATCTGAAACAGCAGAACAGCTTGCCCAAACATTATTAAATTTTCGTAAAAATGATAACGAAAGAAATATTGTATATTATTTAAACGATGCCATAGTAATGTTTGACGAAAATGCAATTTCCACTTATGCGAATCCTGTCGCAGAGGAATTATATAAAAAATTAGGGTATAAAGATGAAATTGTTGGAATGAATTTTGTGAATTTAGTTTTAAATGGAACTAGCTTTGATAAAATGATACATGGAAAAGAATATAATGTAAGCGAAATAGAAGTTGGAAAACTTTGTCTTCAAGTGAAATATGCTGTAACTGGTCACAGAGATAATTCGGTAGGTCTTATAATGCTTATTAGGGATATAACTGAATCAAAGCAAAAGGACAAAGAATTAATTTTAAAGTCCGTAGCTATAAAAGAGATTCACCATAGGGTGAAGAATAATCTTCAGACAATTGCTAGTTTACTTAGACTTCAATCACGAAGAATTGATAATGAAGTAGCAAAAAAAATGTTCCGTGAGAGTATAAATAGGATACTAAGTATCGCTGTAACCCATGAAGTTCTTGCTGGCAATGGATTAGATGATGTAGAAATAAAAACGATTTTATGTAAAATAAAAAAAAGCATAGTATGTTATGGACTTGAATCTAGTGGAAACATAAAAGTCGATATTCAAGGGGATAGCATTATGGTAAATTCAGAAAAAGCGACTTCTATTGCCTTGGTGGTAAATGAATTATTGCAAAATTGCTTAGAACATGGATTCTGTGATCGGCAAAGTGGGCGGATTCAAGTAGTTATTCAGAAGGGAATTATGTACTCAAATATCTCTATTTTGGATAATGGCCAGGGATTTGATATTCAAAAGGTGGGAAATGATAATTTAGGTTTACAAATTGTAAGAAGCATTGTAAAGGAAAAATTAAATGGAAATTTTAATATTGAGTCAGATTCGCAGGGAACAAAAGTTGTTTTTGATTTTAAAAATTAAAAATAGAGTTTTTTTATATTGACATTATTCAGATAATTTGATATAGTTTGATTATAGGTTAATCATAAATGCAAGGGCGCATTTATGGAAAAAATTTTTTAAAATTAAATAGTTTTAAATATAAAGCAAAGAGGCTTAAACAATTCGTTTAAGCCTCTTTTTTGTTTTTTTATGAATGAAAGGAAGTGTCGGAATTTGCAGAGTGACATTAAGTTAGAGGAGAAACGGAGATTCATACAGGAGTTTGTCCCTGGTAAGCAGGTTACATTAGCACACGTGATTGCACAACCCGTTTCCGATATATATTCAAGACTTGGTTTGGATGAAAGTGGAGCAATTGGAATTGTTACGCTTACGCCAGGAGAAACCTCAATTATTGCAGCTGATATAGCTACGAAAGCAGCCGCAGTGTCCATTGGATTTTTAGATAGGTTTACAGGGTCACTTGTTATAACTGGGGATGTTGCAAGTGTAGAGAGTGCGCTCCAGGAAGTAAATAATGTGTTAAGTCATATGATGGGCTTTACTCCCTGCGTTATCACAAAAACATGAAAAGCCATAAAATAATGCTAGTAGGCGCGGTTAGCTCAGGAAAATCATCACTGATTGCTTATTTAAATGGAAATGTAAGTGTTGCTAAAAAGACACAGGCAGTATTATATGACACATTAAGTATAGATACACCAGGAGAGTATATGGAGAATCCAAGTATGTATAAATACATTATGGCAGCAGCTCAGACTGTAGAGTATGTGTTATTTGTACAAGATGTAACGCAAAGGAGGTGTATATATCCACCAGGTTTTGCTCAAAGTTTTAATAGAAAAACAATAGGAATTATTACCAAAGTAGATAGTGTGGAATTAGATGTGGAATACAGTAAAAGATGTTTACATGCATTGGGTGTGAAAGGACCTATTTTTGAAACTTCTTCAAAGACGGGTTATGGAATAGTAAAACTAAAAGAATATTTGGAAATTATTTAGGAAATCAAGTAATGTAGTAGGGGGTTTAATATGAAGCTAGATCCAATTAGAGGAAAGGTTCTATCAGTAAAGATAATACCAAACATAAACTCTTTCATGGCCAAGACTTTTAATTTAACACCGCAGCAGAAAAGCTTAGGATTAATTACAACGGATATGGATGATGTGGCATATACTGCATTGGATGAAGCGACGAAAAAAGCAGATATACAGGTGGTTTATGCAAAATCTATGTATGCAGGTTCTGCAAATGCATCTACGAAGCTCGCAGGAGAATTTATTGGAATTATTGCAGGACCAAATCCAGCAGAAATAAGAAGTGGTCTATCAGCTGCGATAGAGTTTATTGAAAATGATGCTTGTTTTTATAGTGCAAATGATGATGATACTGTTCCTTTTTATGCACAAACTATATCTAGGACAGGCTCTTACCTATCAGAAATTGCCAATGTTCCAGAAGGTCAACCGCTAGCATATTTAATTGCACCACCGCTAGAAGCAATGTATGCCTTAGATGTAGCATTAAAAGCAGCTGATGTAACTTTGGCAGCATTTTATGGCCCACCAACGGAAACAAATTTTGGTGGCGGACTTTTAACCGGTTCTCAATCAGCTTGTCAAGCAGCTGCAGATGCATTTAGAGATGCAGTGGTTTTTGTAGCTAATTCGCCAAAAGAATATTAAAATTTAGGAGGTAAAATGATATGAGTAGTTCAACAATGGCTTTAGGATTGATAGAAACAAAAGGATTAGTAGGCGCAATAGAAGCGGCAGATGCAATGGTAAAAGCTGCTAATGTTACACTTGTGGGTAGAGAATTAGTGGGCGGTGGACTTGTGACAGTAATGGTTCGAGGGGATGTTGGAGCAGTAAAAGCAGCAACTGATGCGGGCGCAGCAGCAGCACAGAGAGTAGGAGAATTAATTTCTGTTCATGTTATACCAAGACCACATGGAGATGTTGAGTTAATACTACCAACTTCAAATAAATAAAAGTTAGCTTCCCGAATTAAGGAGGTGGGAAGATGAAAGTAATTACAGAAATAGACTTAAGAGATAAATATAAAAAAGAGCCCTTTGATACGTTTACTATAGTGTATCCAGAACGATTTACTCCTTCAGCGTCACAATTTTTGAGTGAAAGAAGAATTAAAGTTATAGAAATAAAAGAGGGACAAAACATTGGAATAGATGGAAATGATTCAAGTTCTAATGAATCACAGAAATATATTACAACTACGGTGCCACTTGAGGTGCCTGAAAAAGGATACCTGCTTTTAGATAGTGGACAAACTGTAGAGGAAAAACCAGAGGCATACACTCACTTAAAAGGAAAACTCCTTGTTCCTAAAAATCATAAAAGAATTCGATTTAGAGGACTACTTGATAAATTAGAAGCAATTTTTGTAGACACAATTGTTGAAATGCAAAGCACTGGATTACCGGAACTTGTTAATGATTTAACTAGTATGTTCGAATATACGAAGAAAATTATGAGAGCAGAGGTTTTGGTAGAAGAATTACTTTTTATTGATTTTAAAGGGTGGAGTGATAGTGATATTCGAGAGTATTCACATTATCCGGATAAATATTTTGGAGTAAAGCATTTTGTGCCAGATCCTAGATACGGAAAAATTGTCGCTAAACTAAATTTGCTTAGAGCACAAATTAGAGAACTTGAAGTGGCAGCAGTAGACGCCTTTTATGTGGAAGAAAGTAAATCTGTAGAGAGAACAGATATTATTATGGCATTAAATAGAATGAGTAGTTTAATATATATTACCATGTGTAAGTATGTGGGTGGGTTATATAAAATATAGAAACTAAGATAAATAATTTGCAAAAGAATTGTAATACATGTGGAGATCCATACCTGTAAAAAGTATATAAATAAGGAAAGGCAAAGGAGGAGGCAACGTGGCAAGGTTTGAGCAATGCGAGCGAGTAGTAAAAGAATTTGAAGAGAAAATTAAAAATCCTGAAAAACCTTCTGGACTAAAACTTTTAACTGGAGTTGATCTTGGAACAGCGTTTATTGTTTTGGCAGTAATGGATGAAAAATTTCATCCATTAGCAGGTGCATATAGATATGCCTCTGTTGTTAAAGATGGTCTTGTTGTGGATTACATGGGAGCAATTAAAATAGTGAGTGAGCTTAAGGTGGAGCTAGAAGAAAAGCTAGGTTGTCAACTACTTTATGCAGCAACAGCAATTCCTCCAGGTACATCTGTAAACGATACATCGACAATTAAATATGTAGTAGAGGCTGCAGGATTTGAAGTGACAAAAGTTTTAGATGAACCTACTGCAGCTAATTCTCTTTTAGGAATTCAAAATGGTGCTGTAGTGGATGTTGGTGGAGGAACTACAGGTGTAGCCATTTTTAAAGAAGGTAGGGTAGTTTATGTAGGCGATGAACCTACTGGTGGAACCCATTTTAGTTTGGTACTTGCAGGGTCATTGGGGATCACATTTGAAGAGGCTGAAGTACAAAAAAGGGAGTTCAAAAGGCATAAAGAATTTTTACCAGTACTTAAACCAGTAATAGAAAAAGTTGCATCCATCATAAAAAAACATATAGAGGGATATGATGTAGAAGATTTATACCTAGTTGGAGGAACTTGTTGTTTCACAAATATGGAGCAGATTATTGAGAAAGAAACAGGAATTCCGACCCATAAGCCAGCGAATCCTCTTTATGTGACTCCACTAGGAATTGCAATGAATTGTGAAGTAGACTGAAAACTGAACACTGGTAGAAATTATTCCTTGAAGCAGTGTACATTTATCTGTTCCGTTTGGAGAAGCAAGGGAGGGATTTTTATAGTAGCGGGAATTGTAGTAGATAGTATATGGTCAACGAGAAAAGATGAAGGGCTTGTAGGATTAAAGTTCATGGCAGTGAAAATAATAGGTGGAAAAGATGAAGGCAAACTTATGATAGCAGTAGATACAATTGGTGCTGGGATTGGTGAGAGAGTCATTGTGTGTCAGGGTAGTTCTGCGAGGCGGATGCCCCATATTGAGAATGCACCAATAGATGCCATAATAATAGGAATTATAGATGAGGATTGTAAATTTTAGGGAATTTGAGGTGAGAAACTATGAATTTATTGGAAAGCGTGAGATTTGCGGGAGTCGTAGGTGCTGGTGGGGCTGGTTTTCCCACTCATGTGAAGCTAGCTTCTAAGGCAGAATATGTTATTTTAAATGGTGCAGAGTGCGAACCATTGCTTCGAGTAGATGCGCAGCTTATTCTTGCTTTTGCAGAACAAATAATAAAAGGATTAGAAGAAATTGTAGAAGTAGTAGAAGCAAAGAAAGCATTTATAGGAATAAAAGCAAAGCATAAAGAAGAGATTTGCGTGCTTAAGGAAAAAACAAAAGGAAATCCGAAAGTAGAAATTTTTGAATTGGATGATTTCTATCCAGCAGGCGATGAACAGTCTCTTGTATATGAAGTAACTAAAAGGGTGGTTCCAGAAGCAGGAATTCCTCTAAAGGTTGGATGCATTGTAATGAATGTTGAAACCGTTTTAAATATTATGGAAAGCCTAGATGGAAAGAGCGTTACCCATACTTATCTTACGATTGCAGGAAGGGTACCAAAACCAGTAACACTTAAACTTCCTATTGGAATCACGTATAGAGAAGCTATAACACTTGCAGGTGTAACGAATACAAAAGGAATTGCACTCATTGATGGTGGCCCAATGATGGGAAAAGTCATTACAAATTTTGAAAAACCTATAACAAAAACTACAAAAGGAATCATTGTGTTAGAAGAAGATAATTATTTAATAAGAAGAAAAAGTATGACCACTAAAATGGCTCTAAGACAAGCAAAGGGAACTTGCGAACAGTGCAGAATGTGCACGGACTTATGCCCAAGATATTTATTAGGACATGACATTCAGCCACACATTATGATGAGAATGGCAAATTATGATCATGATAATCTAGAAAAAACTGAAACTGCATTCCTTTGTTGCGAGTGTAGTATTTGTGAATTATATGCTTGTCCAGCTGGGTTATCTCCTAGATTAATTAACATTCACTACAAAAAGAAGTTAGCGGAAGCAGGTAAAAAATATATACCAAAGAAAAATGAATTTGAAGTCATGGAATCTAAGAAATATAGAAAGATTCCTGTGAAAAGGTTGATTTCAAGACTTGGATTAAAAGAATATGATGTAGAAGCACCGCTACAAGATATAAAATATTCTCCTCAAAAGGTAAAGATACTACTAAAGCAACATATCGGAGCACCAGCTTTGTCAGTGGTACAAATTGGTCAAGCAGTTATTGAAGGAGAAATTATTGGAGAAATACCAGAAAATGCAATGGGAGCAAGGATTCATGCTAGTATTTCTGGAATAGTAAAAGAAATAACAAATTATATAGAAATAGAAAGCATGTAGTACAAGTTAATAAAGGTGCTTAGTGCAATTTATAGATTTAGGAGGAGTTAAGATGCTTACGGCTATAGGGTTAGTGGAGCTTACAAGTATAGCAAAAGGGATTCAAGTAGCTGATGTTATGTTAAAAACTGCAGATGTGGAAATACTGGTATCTACACCGGTATGTCCAGGTAAATACTTTGTGCTTATACACGGTGATGTGGCTGCAGTAGAGAGTTCTGTAGCAGCAGGTATTAAGATTGGACGGGAATATGTGGTGGATGATTTTATTCTTGCCAATGTACACCCATCTGTATATCCTGCGATTACATCTACTGTGGAAGTAACAGAAATTCATGCATTAGGAGTACTAGAAGGCTTTTCAATTGCTTCTATGATTGTAGCAGCGGATAGCGCATTAAAGGCGGCGGACGTTGATGCTATAGAACTTAGGCTTGGAACGGGAATTGGTGGGAAATCCTTTTTCACAATGACTGGAGATGTGGCAGCAGTGAATGCAGCAGTAGAAGCTGGCGCACAAAAGGCAATTGATAAAGGTTTCTTAGTAGAAAAGGTTGTAATTCCGGCTCCAAGTAAAAAATTAATGAAATCTTTATTATAAATTAGTTTTAAATTTAGAAAGGTTGTGGGAAAGTGAAAAAATTAATCACAGCAAGTGAAGTACAAGAATGTAAGACTTCTGGCAAAAGCAAAATGTATGTAGATAATAATACTATTATTACACCCTCTGCTAGGGACATGGCATTAGAAAAAAACATTGTGTTTGTTGAAGGTGTAGAAGAGGTTACTGTAGACGCTGTAAAAATAAATGAAACAATATCACAGGGTATAAAGCTCGAAGATAAAAACATGGATATGGATTTGATTTATAAAATAGTAAAGGAAGTTTTAGCCCAATCTATGGGATCTGCCATTGAAAAGTCTTTTGAAAGTGAATGTGATCCTACAGGCCTAAAGCTAATTCGAGGTAATACTGTACATTGCAATAGATTTGAGACTGGAAACCCAAATGCCAAAGTAGGATTAACAGATGTGGTAACCACCCAAGAATCAAAGAACATGGGAGCTGGATTTTTAACTATTGATAAATCAAGTTTTGATTGGGAACTTTGTTATGAAGAATTTGAGTATATTGTAGAAGGAAATTTGGATATCACAATTAATGGAAAAACTTATCATGGAAAAGCAGGAGATGTATTTTTTATACCTAAAAATTCGAAAATTACATGGAGTGCTCCAGATTATGCGAAATTTTTCTATGTGACCTATCCAGCGAACTGGGCAGAATTAGCAGCTAAAAAATAGTAGCCAAGAACAAGTAGAGAATTTGGGAGGTGGTACTTAATGGGCGCAGCCCTAGGCCTTATAGAGACAAAAGGATTAGTGGCTTCTGTAGAAGCAGCAGATGCGATGCTAAAAAGCGCAGATGTTGTATTGACTGGGAAGGTTCAAGTAGGTGGAGGTCTTATTACTATTATGGTACGCGGGGATGTAAGTTCAGTTAAAGCGGCAATAGATGCGGGGGCAGCCGCAGCAGCAAGGGTAGGAGAACTTATATCTGTGCATGTGATTCCAAGACCTCACGAGGAGATCGAGAAAATCTTATCCACTATTTCGAAACCTAAACTCTTTGAAGAAGAGAAGCTAGAAGCAAAGCCAAAAGAGAATAAAGTTGAAGAACCCAATACTTTACAAGATCTGAATCAGTTGTTTATGGAAAAAGAACTTGATCAAGTGCTTAAAGAGCTAGATACATGGACTGTTATGGAACTTAGAAAATTTGCAAGAGTGTTTAAAGACTTATCTATTTCAGGAACACAAATATCTAAGGCAAATAAAAGAAAATTGGTAGATGAGATTTATAAGCATTATGAGAGGAGATAAAAAGAAGTGAGTTTATGTGATAAAGACTTAATATCAATGCAGGAAGCGAGAACGCTAGCGAGAAAAGCGAAAACTGCACAAGCAATATTGGCGAGTTTTAATGAAGAGCAAATAGAGAAAATCCTTAAAAATATGGTGAAGGTTGCATCAGAAAATGCAGTAAAATTAGCAGAAATGGCCGTTGAAGAAACAGGATTTGGGAAAGTAAAAGATAAAACTATAAAAAATAGATTTGCTTCCGTTGAATTGTACGAGTCTATTAAGGATATGAAAACAATAGGAATAATAAAGGAAGATAAGGAAAAAAGGGTAATCGAAATTGCAGAGCCAGCGGGAGTTTTAATGGGAATTATTCCATCTACTAATCCTACATCTACTACAATTTATAAATCTATTATTTCTATGAAATCTAGAAATGGAATTGTATTTTCCCCACATCCATCTGCATTAAAATGTACAAGTGAAGCTGCAAGACTTATGGGAGAAGCCGCAGTACAAGCTGGTGCACCAGAAGGTATTATTGGATGCATTTCAAAGCCTTCTATGCAAGGAACCAATGAATTAATGAAAGCAAAAGAAATTGCAATGATTATTGCAACAGGTGGATCTGCCATGGTAAAGGCTGCATATAGTGCAGGAAAACCAGCTCTAGGAGTAGGTCCAGGAAATGTACCAGCATTTATTGAAAAGACTGCGAATGTTAAAAAAGCAGTAAAAAATATTATAGCAAGTCAAAATTTCGATTATGGTACAATCTGTGCTTCTGAGCAGTCAATTGTGGTAGAAGCGTGCATAAAAGATGAAGTAATTGAAGAATTAAAGAAACAAGGCGCTTACTTTATGAGCAAAGAAGAAATAGATATTGTAAGTAAAGCATTGTTTACAAAGGAATTTGCTATGAATGCTCAATTCGTAGGCAGAAGTCCAAAAGAAATTGCAGAAAAGACCGGGCTGAAAATACCACATGGAACCACAGTTTTAATTGGAGAACAAAAGGGCGTGGGGAAAGACTACCCACTATCCTACGAAAAACTTACCACTGTATTAGCGTTCTATACTGTGGAGGATTGGAAAGAAGCTTGTGAGTTATGTATTAAACTATTAAATAATGGCGGGGTAGGACACAGTATTTCCATCCATACAGAAGATGATGACATGGTAATGAAATTTGCATCAAAGCCAGTATTTAGGATTCTTGTGAATACACCATCTGCATTAGGTGGTGTAGGTGCTGTTACAGGACTTGCACCATCATTTACACTAGGTTGCGGAACTTGGGGTGGGAGCAGTACTTCAGATAATGTAACGCCAATGCATCTTATAAACATAAAAAGAGTGGCGTATGGTATCAAAAGTGTGGAAGAAGTGATAGGGTCTAAATCTGAAGAAAGAGAAAACAACACCCAGCAAATAGAGGAAATTGTTACTAGGGTTTTGAAGGCATTGAATAAATCTGGTGAGCTATAATGGAATTAGAGGAAATAATTAAAAGAGTTGTGGAAGAAGTGAAAAAAGTTGAAGGTAATCGTTCTGATCTAATATCAGATAATAAAAGAGAAGATGTAAAAGACTGTTCGAAAATTCCAGTGGGTGTTTCAAATAGACATGTTCATTTATCACAAGCGGATCTAGAAATTTTATTTGGGAGATATGCTAAATTAACACCTTTTAAAGAGTTATCGCAACCGGGACAGTTTGCCGCAGAAGAATGTGTCACTTTAATAGGCAAAAAGGGTACTTTAGAAAAAGTGAGGATACTTGGACCAGTCCGAAAAAAAACTCAAGTTGAAATATTAGTATCAGATTCTTTTAAACTTGGTACGAAAGCAGTTTTTAGAGAATCTGGAAAATTAGAGGGTACACCAGGAGTTGCTGTAGTAGGGACAGCAGGTTGTCTGCAATTAAAAGAAGGCGTAATTGTAGCCCTAAGACATATACACATGACAGAACAAGATTCTAAAAGATTTCACACAGTGGATGGACAACTTGTTAAAGTTAAATTTGGAGGAGCTAGAGGCGGTATTTATGAATCGGTACTAGTTAGGGTATCAAATAAGTCCAAGTTAGATTTTCATTTGGATACGGAAGAAGCAAATGCTTTGCTATTAAAAGATAAGGATTTTGTTCAAATTGTTGTATAAACTGTTATATAAAATTAAATAAGAATAAGGGGGAATTGTTAATGAGTACTGAACATCAGGCACCTGAGCAGTTGAAAAGAGTATTAAAACCCATACACCTTTGGGCAATCGCAGTAGGAATGGTTATATCAGGTCAGTATTTTGGGTGGAGCTATGGATTAGCGGCCGGTGGACCTATAGGTCTTATTATTGCGGTAGTTATAGTAACCATATTTTATACAACCTTTATATTCAGCTATGCGGAGCTGTCCACTGCCATTCCTCATGCAGGTGGACCTTCCGCTTATGCTAGGAAAGCTATGGGTCCATTTGCTGGATTTATGACCGGTTTTGCTTGTTTAATTGAGTTTATTTTTGCACCACCAGCAATAGCTCTTGCTGTTGGGGGATATATTCACTTTTTAATTCCAGGAGTACCAGCAATGTTAGCAACAGTTTCTGCATTTTCACTTTTTATTATATTAAACCTTTTTGGTGTAAAAACTGCAGCGGTATTTGAACTTGTTGTTACAATTATCGCTATTGTAGGACTTGTTTTTTACGATGGATCAGCAATTTCACATGTTAATATGGCAAATATTATGACAAAACCGGCTCTTCCAAATGGCATAATGGGTATTTTTGCAGCAGTTCCTTTTGCAATTTGGTTTTATCTTGCAGTAGAAGGTGGAGCAATGGCTGCTGAGGAAGTAGAAAATCCTCAAAAGGATATTCCAAAGGGATTTATATCTGGAATACTAACTCTTATGACATTAACTATATTTACGCTTTTCATCACTGCGGGAATAGCTAATTATGCAACTACAAATGTTGCAAAGGTTGATTTCCCATTGCCCCTAGCATTAAGTGGTATATATGGAACAAGCAGTTTAATTCCAAAGGTAGTAAGTTTTATAGGATTATTTGGACTTGTTGCAAGTCTCCATGGGATTATCATTGGATATTCAAGACAAACTTTCGCACTTGCTAGATCTGGATATTTACCACAATTTTTAGCAGTACTATCTCCAAAGAAAAAAGTACCTTATATGGCAATCATCGTACCTGGAATCATAGGAATAATTGCTACGCTTGGAGGACTTGCAAATGTAGTTATTACAATCTCTGCTTTTGGTGCAGTTGTATTATATATTCTATCTATGATTACTTGGTTCAAACTTAGAAAGAAATTTCCTAATATGCATAGACCTTATAAGGTTAGCAGCCCAATCATACCTGGAATTGCACTTGTATTAGGAATATTTTGTGCAATCGCATTTGCAGTTGCAAATACTGGAACAGTAATAAAAGTTGTGATTTTATTTGTAGCAGCAGCTGTTTACTATGTTTCTTATGGAAAGAATCATTTATTATCAGAAGAAGAAGAATTTCATGCACTTGAACTGCTAGATGGTGCAGAAGAAACAAATTCTACAGGCATAGATGTTTAAACCTTAAACAATAAGTAAATTACAGTATATAAAAATTAAAATAATAAGGAGGAATTTAAAATGGCAACAGAAGCATTAGGAATGATAGAAACAAAGGGATTGGTAGGTTCGATAGAGGCAGCAGATGCAATGGTGAAAGCAGCAAATGTTCACTTAATTGGAAAAGTACTTGTTGGTGGAGGCTTAGTTACAGTTATGGTAAGAGGAGATGTAGGTGCTGTAAAAGCTGCAACAGATGCCGGCGCTGCAGCGGCACAACGAATTGGAGAACTTGTATCTGTACATGTAATCCCAAGGCCACATAATGATGTAGAAGCTATTTTACCCAAATTTGATGGTTTAGAATAGAGGGTAGAATTTACTTGAGGGATTACTCAATGTAATCGAGTGATACCTCAAGTTAGAGGAAGTGGGACTAGTGAGTATAAATGAATTTAAATTAATGAGTGCAGGTATAGACATTGGAACTACTACAACGCAGCTTATTATTAGTGAACTTATACTAAAAAATAGGATGCCAGGTGCTAGAATGCCTAAAATAGAAATTGTAAGTAAAAAAGTAATATATCAAAGCAAAATTTATATTACACCTATCATTGATCACCGCATCGTAGATGCGGTGGCAGTGAAGGAAATTATAAAAAAGGAATATGACAGGGCAGGATTTACACTTAGTCAAATTGATACAGGAGCTCTCATTATTACAGGTGAGACTGCAAAGAAAGAAAATGCGGAAAAAATTGTTCATGAGCTTGCACAATATGCTGGGGAATTTGTAGTTGCAGTTGCAGGGCCGGAACTAGAATCTATATTGGCAGGAAAAGGGTCTGGGGCATCAGACTTTTCTAAAATAAAGAGAAAAAAAATAATCAACCTAGATATTGGAGGAGGTACAACAAATATTGCCGTATTTGAAAATGGAAATGCAGTAGATTGTACTTGCGTAAATGTAGGAGGAAGGTTAATTGAAATAGACAAGGTAAGTGAAGATGTTTCATATATCTCAAAGCCAGCTCAGTTATTTATAGATACTTATGATATTAAGATATTTTTAGGGGAAAAGATAAACAAGGTTGAGCTACAGAAATTTTGTGATAAGATGGTGTTCTTTGTTGATAAGGTGGCGATGGGTGAGGAAATACCCATAAAACTTAGAAAAATTTTAATGGCACCTACAATGAAAAATGTAAACAATTATGACGGAGTACTATTTTCAGGTGGGGTAGCAGAGTACCTTTATAATGACACTCAAAATAAAATCAGTGATTTTGAGTTTAGTGATATAGGAAAGTTTTTATCTATAGCTTTAAAAAAAAGCAAGTTGTATCAAAGTTATAATGTAATAAGACCTGTAGAAGCTATAAGGGCTACAGTAGTAGGGGCAGGAACTCAAACTGTAAATCTAAGTGGAAGCACTGTTTTCATAGATGCTTCTATGTTACCAATTAGAAATATACCAGTAGCAAAGGTTATATGGGAAGATATACCTAATGATTTAGAAGACGTAATTAAATCTATTTATGATGTGATACAAAGGTATAAGTTGCCAACTAAAACTAGCCCTTTAGCAATATCGATGCCTAGTCCTAAGGAATGTTCTTTTAATAATATAGAAAAAATGGCAAAAGGGATATATCATGCATGGGGTAAGATTTCTACCACTGATAATCCTTTGGTAATCATTGTAGAAAAGGATATAGGAAAAGTGTTAGGCCAAACTCTATATCGTGTATCTAGTGGCGAATTACGGTTTATAAGTATCGATTCTATAAATATTGGTGAAGGGGATTATATAGATGTAGGTAAGCCGATTTCAAAAGATGATGTGGTTCCTATCATAATTAAAACCCTTGTATTTTCTAAATAATAAAAATAAACAGGGGAGGGAAAAGCAATGAATTTAAAAACTAAAATTTATGGCACTGTATATAAATTTAATTCTGTAAAAGAGGTACTTGCAAAAGCAAATGAAGAAAAATCTGGAGATATATTAGCTGGTGTAGCGGCTACTAGCGGTTCAGAGAGAGTTGCAGCCCAAAGAGTACTTAGTGAACTTACACTTGAGGATTTAAGAAAGAATCCTGTTGTATCATATGAAGAAGACGAGGTTACTAGAATTATTGAAGATAATGTAAATGAGCCTATCTATGGAGAAATAAAGAATTTATCTGTAGGAGAGCTTCGCGAGAAAATCTTAAGTCATGAAACAAGTGGGGAAGACATTGCAAGAATGAGCAGAGGGTTTACTAGCGAAATGGTAGCTGCTGTGACAAAATTAATGTCAAATATGGATTTAGTATATGGAGCAAAAAAGATTCGTGTTACTGCAAAATGTAATACTACAATTGGAACTGAAGGTCATCTTGCAGTAAGATTACAACCAAACCATCCAACAGATGATATAGAAGGAATGCTTGCATCACTTAGAGAAGGATTGTCATACGGAACAGGAGATGCAGTAATAGGAATTAATCCTGTGGATGATTCTGTAGAAAGTGTAAAAAGATTATTAGATGCTACTCATAATTTTATGAGGGAATGGGAGGTGCCAACACAAAATTGTATACTTGCACACATTACAACACAAATGAAAGCAATTGAGCAAGGGGCACCTTCGGATCTTATATTTCAGAGTATAGCAGGTTCTCAAAAAGGAAATAAGGCCTTTGGAGTGAATAATGAAATGTTAAAGGAAGCAAGAAGCATTGCATTAAAGAAAGGGACAGCAAGTGGACAAAATGTAATGTATTTTGAAACAGGACAAGGTTCTGAGCTTTCGTCTAATGCACACCATGGAGCTGATCAGCTTGTAATGGAAGCAAGATGTTATGGGCTTGCAAAGCAATATCATCCATTTCTTGTAAATACAGTTGTTGGATTTATAGGACCAGAATACTTATATGATAGCAAGCAAGTAATAAGAGCAGGACTTGAAGATCATTTCATGGGTAAACTCACAGGAATTCCAATGGGTGTCGATTCTTGTTATACAAATCATATGAAAGCAGATCAAAATGATATAGAAAACTTAGCAATGCTTCTTACCGCTGCAGGTTGTAATTATTTCATGGGTATTCCTATGGGTGATGATGTAATGCTAAATTATCAGAGTACTAGTTTTCATGATATTGCAAGTTTAAGGACATTAATGAACTTAAGACCACTTCCAGAGTTTGAAAGATGGATGGAAAAGATGGGTATTATGGAAAATGGAAGATTAACTAGCAGAGCTGGGGATGCTTCTATATTTACAAAATAATGGGAGAGAGGTGAATGAGTAATGAATGAAGACATGTTAAGAGAAATTGTGAAATCTGTTGTAAGTCAGATGAATACAGATAAAGTATCTAATGAGGGAAAGAGTTTAGGCATAAACAGTTCGAGTAATTTATCAAACCATGAAATTTGTGATTTGCATGATAGCAATACTATTATAGATATTAGTGATAGTTACTATACAAACAAGATAAATGTAATTAACCCAAAGGATGGGGAGGCTTTAATTGAATTTAAAAAGGCTACACCTGCTAGAATTGGTGTAGGTAGAACAGGAGATAGACCTTTAGTAGAAACAATGCTTCGATTTAAAGCGGATCATGCAGTTGCGATTGATTCTGTATTTAGTACTGTAGATGAAAAATTAGTAAATGAAATGAATTTTTTAAAACTTCAGACAAAGGTAAAAAATAAAGATGAACATATAACGAGGCCTGACTTGGGAAGAGAGCTTAATGAAGAATCTATGAATCTTGTAAAAGAAAAATGCATTAAAAATCCTCAAATCCAAATTGTTGTATGTGATGGACTAAGTTCGAAGGCAATAGAAGCGAATATAAAAGATGTGTTGGCTGCATTTAAACAAGGATTAAGTGTATATAGAATAAAAGTTGGTACAACAGTATTCGTAAAGTATGGAAGAGTTGGTGCAATGGATATAATTGGTGAAGTAGTGAATGCAGAAGCCTGCATTATGTTTGTAGGCGAAAGGCCAGGTCTTGTAACTGCTGAAAGTATGAGTGCTTATATGGTTTACAAACCAAGAAAAGGTTTGGAAGAATCAGAGAGAACGGTTCTTTCTAATATTCATAAAGGTGGAACCCCAAATGTTGAAGCAGGGGCACATCTTGCAACCATAATGAAACGAATTTTGGATGAAAAAGCAAGTGGAGTAAATCTTACAAAATAACTGAGATTAATTTTGAAATAGATTTAGTATAAGTTGATTTTTCATTTTTTAAAAGCCTCATACTATTAATTTAGTATGAGGCTTTTGTTTTATTATTAGATACTATTTGTTTATACAACATATGTAGTTTATTCAATCTACATATTGGATAAAACCTCAAAAACCTCATTTAAATCAGGCAATTGAGCCTTAGGATATACTTTAACCCATTTAACAATACCGGCTTCATCTACTATGATATTAGCGCGCTGCGATATACCTTTTTCTTCAATAAAAATTCCATAATCCTGTGCAACCTTTCCATGAGGCCAAAAGTCAGATGGGAGAATTAAATTTTGAAGAAGTAGTGCAGCTGCCCAAGCTTTTTTACATGGAGCAGGATCCACACTAAAACCAAGTGGGACTGTGTTTAATGCTTGAAATTTTCCCCAATTGTTTTCGAGTGCTCTCATTTGATCTGTGCAAACAGGTGTCCATGCAAGAGGATGCCATGAAAGCAATACACGTTTACCTCTAAAGTCTGACAAACATACATTTTGGTAATTGTTATCTCTTAATGAAAAATCGGGTGCAGAATCACCGACCTCAATTAATTTCATAATTTAATCTCCTTTATTTTTTAATTACATTCTTTAAAGTACAATATATTTATTATGTGTAATATATGAATATTTATTATGTGTAATATATGAATATTTATTTAAATTTGTTATAGTAAAAATTAATTTGCCTAATATAGGAGAAAAAATAAAGCAGCGGCGCTACATTATGTGTAGCACCGCTGTTTGATTTTTTGAAAAGGGTTATTTATTGTTTGCCATTGCATTTAATTTCTCAGATAAAGTTGTTACCTCCATGAGGCTTGAAGTAACCTCCTCAATTGCAGCTGACTGTTGCTCTGTAGTTTCAAGTGTAGCATGAGAAGTTTCAATTGTTTTATCAACGGATTGTTGTATTTTATTTGTAAGTTCCAGTATTTTTGAAGCTGTTTCCTTTGAATTTTGTGATAAGGATCTTATTTCTTTGGCAACAACGCCAAAACCTCTACCCGCATCGCCTGCTCTTGCAGCTTCTATTGCAGCATTTAATCCTAATATTTTTGTTGCATCTGCTATACTTTTTATAGACTCTAATATTGTGTTTATTTCTATGGATATATTTTTAACGTTGATAATTTCATCACTTAAGTTATGCTGATTATTAGTTACGGCTATAGAAGAGGCACTGAGTTCTTCCATAGTAGCAGATATTTGACTAAAGTTGTCTGTAAGAGTTTGGGACATATTACTTAGTCTAAGATTCTCATAACCCGACTCTGAAAGAGCATTTGCTACGATATATAGTACTTGTGCAGCGGCTGCCACATTTTTCTCTGTACTCATATAAACTTTTTTAACTGCATCTACATAACCTTCTTCATCAACACCGATTTCATTTGCTGTTTTTCTATATATTGACTCTTCTGGAGTGGAGGTTAAGATTTGTCCTCCTAATATCGTTCCTATTAGATAGTCACCTACAAGTATTGGTGCAGCAAAATCTATTAATCCTGCATGACAAGTATAGACATATGGTTTTAGTGTTCTTGCAGCTTCTTCTCCACCCTTTTTATGTGACAATGCACAACGGTCATCCCCTACTTTCGTAGAATGTGTAAAATCCGCGCAAAAACTTGTATATGAACTTGAATTAGTTACAGGTGCACCATCTTTGTCTACAGTAACACTAGCAATATTCATTGAAGTAGCAAAATTATCTTGAAAAGTTTGAAGTAGTTTAATATCAACAATATCACTAATCTCAAGTCTAGTTACATCCAAATCACCATTTGATAATTTTATAATCATTATAAATCCCCCTCTTATATCTAGTTTAGATTCAAATGATATAATTTCATTTGAATCTTATATTTATTTAATTGTTATTAGAGATAGTCATGTTAGAAGTCGGTTACACTATTGCTTTTAATTATATTTTCCAAAGTTATACCATATTTAGGTTTAGTATACAATAAGCAAAATATTATTACAATATAATTATTTATTTAACAAAAAGTGTATAAATTAGACTATTTTTTAAGAAATTAAGCGGAATTTTTTAAAATATTAAATTTCCTTAAAGTTATATTGAAAACAAACGAATATATTGTTAAGTTAGTAAAAGTATAATTATAAATAATTATTTGGTACAAAAGATGAAAAGTAATATTTTATTTGGGGAGTGAAGATTAATGAAATTGTTCAATAACTTAAAGATGATTCAGAAACTAGTCTCTGCATTTGTCCTAGTTGCATTGTTTATAGGGATTGTTGGGTTTATTGGGATGACTAACATCAATGATATTGATACAAATCTTAAAAATATCTATAATATAGACTTGGTAGGTGTAAATGATATTGCTAGTCTCAAATCAAATTTACTAGAAATCAGAGGAGATTTATTGTTAATTATTGATCCTATAAATAAAGGCGATTTGCAAAAAAATGAAGACGATATAACAGGTCTTGTGGCCCTTAATAATAAATTTATTTTAGAATACAAAACAACTATTACAACTGATTTAGATAGGCAGCAATTCACAGAATTTGAAAAATTAAATACTGAATATACTACAGCCAGAGAGGTCATAATTAAACAAGCTGATGCAGGGGACTTTAGAAAAGCAAGTGGACTTTCTTCAGGTCTTACCAAAATCAGGTTGGATATGTTTACAGTTTTAGAAAAAGAGAAAAAATTAACTATGGATATGGCTAAAGTGGATTATGATAATAGCCAAACATCATTTAATAGTGCCACGAAGGAAAGTACACTAGTAACTATTATAGGATTATTGGTAGCTATTACCTTGGGTTTATTAATTGCAATTTCAATTTCAAAGGAGATAAAAAAGGTTGTACTCATTGCTGAAGCACTTTCAGAAAATGATTTATCAAAAGTTGTTGATATTGACAACAAGAGTGAAATTGGAATTTTAGCAAAAGCTTTAAACAAAGCAATAATAAACATAAAAACGTTAATCGGTGAAATATCAGAAAGTGCAACTGATATTAGTGCTACTAGCGAAGAACTGTCCGCTACAACAGAGGAAATAGCAGCACAAATGGATATTGTTAATGAATCAGTGAGACAAGTATCTATAGGTACAGAACAGTTAAGTGCTACAACGCAGGAGATAAATGCAACAACTGCAAATATTGCGGAAAATGTGGCTGATGTGACTTTAAGAGCGAATAACGGGAAAAATCTTGCAAGTGATATAGAAGTGAAAACAATTCAAATTAGAAAAGGTGCTGAAGATAACCTTAGTGTTACAGATAAAATATATATGGAGAAGCAAGAAAAAATATTAAAGGCAATTGAAGAAGGTAAGGTTGTAAGTGAAGTTAAGATAATGGCTGATGAAATAGGGGATATAGCAAGTCAGACAAATCTTCTTGCACTTAATGCAGCAATTGAAGCAGCAAGAGCAGGAGAACAGGGCAAGGGCTTTGCAGTAGTTGCTGATGAAGTTAGAAAATTAGCTGAAGAGTCAGAAATGGCAGTTCAAAGGATTCAAGAAGTAACTGAGAAAGTTGAAAAAGCATTCCAAAATCTTTCAATCAACGCTAAAGATGTATTGAGTTTTATGGATAATAAAGTTAAACCAGATTATGTTTTACTTTTAGACATAAGTAAACAATATAATGAGGATGCTGTAGTTTTTAATAAGATTTCCTCTGATATTGGAACTTCAATGGATTTAGTTAATGGAACTGTATCAGAAATTAAAAAAGCAATTGAAAGTGTATCGTCTACAGCAGAGGAATCAGTTGCAAGTTCTGAGGAAATACTTGCAAGTGTTAATGAATCTGCTATGGCAATTGGAGAAATAACAAAAGCATCTCAAAGCCAATCAATACTCGCAGAGAAGTTGAATGGTATGGTTCACAAATTTAAGCTGTAAAATAGGTTCGCAGAAGATGATTAACAGCTTTTAAAAAGATGATTTAACAGATTCGCAGAATATGATTTAACAGCTTTAAAAAGATGATTTAACAGATTCGTAGAATATGATTAACCGATAAGATTTTATAAATCTTGTCGGTTTTTTTAAATAAACTTTTACAATAGAATTTCAAGAAAACTAATTTTATATATAAACTTTCATACTAGAAAACGTTTATATATAAAAAACCTTTGCTACAATCTAATTTAATGCATTATAAATTGAAATATTATGTTAGTTTGTATATAATGTATATAAAGGATAGAGTTTAAACATCACAAGGAGGAAACATACCATGGAAAAAATTGAAAATAGTAATTTAATGAATGTGGAGCAACATTCAGGCAAGATAAAAATGTTTACTCCTATAAAGAACACTAAAGTTTATGAACAGGTAATTGAGCAAATAAAAGATATGATTGATAAAGGTACCCTTAAAAAGGGAGATAAACTTCCATCTGAGAGAAATCTAGTACAGCAATTAGAGGTAAGTAGAGCTTCTATTCGTGAAGCACTTAGGGCATTAGAAGTTATTGGGCTTATTGAGTGCAGATCGGGAGAGGGTAGTTATATAAAATCAAGTTTTAAAGATAATTTATTTGAACCTTTATCTATTATGTTTATGTTAGAGGGACGAGACCCAGAAGCGATATGGGAGCTTAGAAAGATTCTAGAGGTGGAGGCTTCAGGTCTTGCTGCGAAGAGAATAAGCAGCGAAGAACTAAAGGATTTAAATGATATTACTCAAAGATTTCTGAATTGTCAGGATGAAAATCTTACTGCTCAGATTGACAAGGAGTTTCATTATAAGATTGCAGAATGCTCAGGTAATGTTTTAATATTTAATATTCTTTCAACAGTCTCAACTCTTGTAGATCATTTCATTAAGGATGCAAGAAAATTAATATTAGAACACGAAGGAAATAGGGAAATACTCCTTTTTCAACATAAAGAAATATATCTATCTATTGAAAAGCGTAGTTCTGGAGATGCAAGGCAAGCAATGCGGGTACATTTAGATTTTGCAAATAAGTATAAAATCGAAATGAAATAATTTAAGAGCATAGGATTTTATGTAAATAATAAGGAGACAGTAATATAAAATATTACTGTCTCCTTATTATTCTTTATATGGAATTTAAAAAAAGATTGTTAACTACTTAACAACAGTAGCAATATTCAAAATAGTATGGTATTATGAATTTAGAAAGTGGTCGGACCATCTTACCGATAATAAGTTATCGAATTTTTATCGCAAAATGTAGGAGGAGAATATATGGATATATTAGTTTGTATAAAACAAGTTCCAGGAACTTCAAATGTTGAAGTAGATCCAGTTACAGGAGTTTTAAAAAGAGACGGTGTAGATTCAAAAATGAATCCTTTTGATTTGTTCGCATTGGAAACAGCACTTAAAATTAAAGAACAACAAGGTGGATTAATTAAAGTTATAACTATGGGACCACCTCAGGCAAAGGATGTTATTC